>VYLL01000035.1_pt1 | contig 132598 bp, 94 predicted proteins | sample 5114301 | NCBI WGS metagenome assembly VYLL01 (sample SAMN12291809, study PRJNA351875) | freshwater metagenome | isolation source: freshwater lake | place: USA: Michigan, MSU2 Lake | collected 2011-08-16 | reverse complement strand
CGCGGGCCGCCGCCAAAGCCGCCGGCGCCACCGGCACGCGATGCCGGCCCGCCGCCGCCGGAGCCGCGTGAGAGGAAATCGTGTATGACGTGGTCGTCGCTGGCACCGCCAAATGGGTCGGACTGATCCGAGACGACGACCTCACTGCCGTTGAGTTCGTCCAGAAATCGCGAGGGGATCGTGCGCTCGGCCAGCCCGCGCACGGTGCGGAAGTTCGCGCACGTGATGTGCAACCGCTCCATCGCGCGAGTGACACCCACGAAGCACAGCCGGCGCTCCTCCTCAAGTTCCGAGTCCGACGTCTGCGCACGCGAGTGGGGGAGGCAGCCCTCTTCCAGCCCGATCATCGCGACGCACGGAAACTCCAGCCCCTTCGCGGCGTGCAACGTCATCAGCGTCACGCTGCCCTGCGTCGGGTCCAGCCCGTCGGTATCCGCCACCAGCGCGACGCGCTCCAGATACGCCCGCAACTTGTCCAAAAGCAGCATCTGCTCCGGGGCCGTGCGGCCCTCGCTGTCGACCAGCGCCTCGCCGGTCTGCGGGTCAACATCCGCATCGACGATCAGCGTGTCCTCGAAGTCCTTGGCGCTGCTGACGAGCTCCGCAAGATTCTCGAGCCGTTCCTCATCGCCGGGCGAGCGATAGCTCGCCTCGAGCCCGCTCTCGCGGATGACGCGCTCGACGAGTTCGGGCAGGCTGCCATAGAGCGCCTCGGTCTGCACGTCGCTGCCCATGAAGCTCGCGGTCTGCGGCGCGGTGCCGCGGGTCCAGCCGTCGAGCATCGCGACAAACTTGCCCACCGCCGTGATCGCCCGCGCCTGCAACCCCGGCACCGCGCCGGGGTCCCGCAGGGTGCTCAGCACCGTCTGCTGGCGCTCGCCGGCGACCATCACAAACTTCTCGAACGTCGTGTCGCCGATGCCGCGTGCCGGCGTGTTGATGATGCGTTCGAGCGACACGCCGTCGGACGGGTTCGCGATCAATCGCAGATACGCGATCGCGTTGCGGACTTCCTCGCGATCAAAGAACGCCGTGCCGCGCACGATGGTGTAGGGGACCGCCTGACGCCGAAGCTCGTCCTCAACAACGCGCGAAAGCGCATTCGTGCGATAGAAGATCGCGAAGTCCTTGTACGAGAACCCGCCCGCGGGTGAACTCGCACCTGCGCTCGCACCAGCCCCGCCCTCGCGCAGGCGTTTCACCCAGTCCACCACCAGTCGCGCCTCATGGTGCTCATCGCGGCACAGCGCCACCTCAATCTTCTCGCCCCCGCTTCGCGTCGGTGTCAGCGGCTTAGCCCGCCTCTGCGAGTTCTTCTTGATCAATCGATCCGCCACCGCCAGGATCGGCGCCCGCGAGCGGAAGTTCTCCCCCAGCGCGATCACCTGCGCACCGGGAAACTGCTCCTCGAATCGCAGGATGTTTGAGATGTCCGCGCCGCGCCAGCCATAGATCGACTGGTCCGGATCGCCGACGACGCACACGTTGCGGGCCGGCTCGCGCCCGCCGCTCGCTGCGTTCGGCGCGGGCAGCGACGCCGTTCCCGTGCCGCCCGCCAGCAGCGACGCAATCACAAACTGCGCCCGGTTGGTGTCCTGATACTCGTCAATCAACAGATACGAGTATCGTGCCCGCAGCTCGTCACGAACCTGCGAACTCTCCGCGAGCATCTTCGCAGTCAACACCAGCAGATCGTCAAAGTCGCACGCGTTCGCCGCGCGCAGGGCCGCCTGATACGTCGCGTAGCACTTGGCCACGGTGCGTGAGAAGAAATCGTGCGCCCGCTGGTTGTACTCTGCAGAGTCCACCAGGTCGTTCTTCGCCGCCGAGATCGCGCTCAGCACCGATCGCGGCGGAAAGTTCGTCGTGCTCAACTGCAGATCCGCCACCACCCGCTTCATCAACTTGGATTGATCGTCCGAGTCGTAAATCGAGAAGTCCGGCTTCAGGATGCCGCGCTCGCTCAGCCCGCCCAACTCGCAGTACCTTCGCAATAGCCGCACGCAGAGCGAGTGAAACGTCGCGACCGTCAGCCCGCGCATCTGCGTGCTCTCGGCCTCGCCGAGCAACGCACCGACACGATGCCGCATCTCCTGTGCCGCCTTGTTCGTGAACGTCAGCGCCAGGATCCGCCACGGCTTCACGCCCTGATTCACCAGATACGCGATCCGCCGCGTGATCACGCGCGTTTTGCCGGAGCCCGGTCCTGCGAGCACCAGCAGCGGCCCCTCGGTCGTCACTACGGCGCGCCGCTGCGACGTCGTCAGCCCTTCGAGCAGCTCATCGCTGCGGTCATTCGCCGCCGGCGCGAACATCCCGCCGCTGCCGCCGCCCGCGCGTCCTTGGCCGAACGCAATCTTGGCCAGCGGCTTCGAGGCCTCCAACCCTTGTGTCGTTCCCGCGTTGCTTCCCCCCGCGTGCTCAGTCTCCAAGCGCGGCGCGGGCACACCCGCGGGCCCAGCCGGCACCGCCGCTGGCGGCGCGGCGAACGGGTCAGCAAACGGGTCAGCAAATGGATCGGTCGAATCGGGCATCATTCACAGGATAGAACCCGCGCGCCGCACCGGCGCACGCGTCGCTCAAGTCGAGCCGGATCCCGAATGTCGCCATTCGCCGCGCGTCATCACACGCTCGATCCAGCGCTCGTCCCACGCGTAGAGCAACGTGCCCAGCGAGTCGCCGCGCGTGAGCCAGTCTTCGTGCAATCTTGGACGCACGAGCACAACATCCGCGCTCAATCCCGCCGCCAGCCGCCCCGCGTGCGAGAAGCCCGACACCTCCGCGTTGCCGCCGGTGATCTGCCACCACGCCCGTGCGGGCGTGGGCAATCGCGGGTCGTCGTGAACGCCCCGCGCCGCCGCGGGGCCCGCGTGCGTCTTGGCGACATCGATCATCGCCCTTGCCACCCGCGGCATGCTCACCTCCGGCCCGCCCGCAACATCCGACCCCAGCGCCAGCGCTACACCCGCCCGCACCAAGTCGCGGCGCGCCATCGTGCCTGATTGCAGAAACGTGTTCGCCGTTGGGCAATGCGCGATCACTCCCTCGGCCACGCGGATCATCGAGCGCTCGTCGCTCGTCAGATGCACGCAATGCGCAAAAAGCGTTCGTGACGTGAGCAGCCCGTTGCGAGCGTAGATACTCGCGTAGTTCGCGGGGGTCGCCAGACCGGGCCCGCTGTGCAGCCGCACCGCCAAGTCACACTCGTCAAGCGTCTCGCTCAGGTGCGTTTGGATCATCACGGGACGCTCGGCGTTGCGAGAGAGGTCGGCCGCGAGCTGGCCGCAGCCACGCAGGAGCGCGGGCGAGCAGGCAATCGCAAAGCGCGGATTGAGCGAAAACTCCAGTTGCGGGAACGCCTCGAGCCCGCGCGTGAACGCGTCGAGCGTGCGGGCCTCGCGCAAGTGTTCCTCATGCGGGAAGCACAGCTCGAATGGCGCTTCCTGATCCATCAAGACCAGGCCGACCGCGCCGCCGATCCCGGCCTCGGCCAGCGCCAGGATCGCTGCACGCGTTCCCTCCGCGTGCGCACTTGAATACGCCGCGATCGTGGTCGTGCCGTGTGACAGCAGCGTGCGTGCTACGCGCTGGGTCATCGAGTGCGCAAACGCCCCGTCGGCCCAGCGCAGCTCTGCCGGGAAGATCACGGCGTTCAACCACTCCAGCAGTGGCAGGCCGTCCTGCCCGATCGAGTCAAACTGCGGCAGGTGCAGGTGTGCATCCACGAATCCAGGGAGCACGACGTGATCGTCTGATCCCGCGTCCGGCGTGCCCGGCGCGTCGCCCTCGCCCACCGACCGAATCGTCCCCGCGTCGTCATCCGTCATGACCCAGCCGCGCACCAGCCGCACGCGGCTGGACGGAGCGGGCAACATCAACTGGCCGGCGATCAACATCGTCCCGAGCGTAGTGCATACGACGACGCTCCGCGAAACTCCTGCGCGCCTGCTCCACGCCTCGCCCCTCACGCGGTATGCTGAGTGCATGTCCAAACTCTCCTCCCGCGTCGTCGTAGAACCCGCCTCTAGGTGGCCCGCCTCTCCGAGGCGGGGACCAGGAAAACCGGCCACGCAGAAGCCCGCCACTCAAGCCGCTGTTCCGAAGCAACCCCGCAAGGCCGGCGCCGGCACGGCCATTGCCGGCCTCGGCGACAAGCACGCCATGGTCCATCTCAACACCTGGATCAAGGCGAACGCCAAGGACTTCCTGCCGCCGGTGAGCAACAAGCAACTCTTCAATCACTCCGCCGACTGCGTCCTCTTCGTCAGCGGCGGGCCCAACACGCGCAACGACTACCACGTCAACCCCACCGAAGAGCTCTTCTATCAGCTCAAGGGCGACGTCGCCGTCCGCATCCGCCCGCTCGATGGCACGCCGCCGCACGATGTCATCATCCGCGAGGGCGAGCTGTTCCTCCTGCCGCGCTGGGTGCCGCACCGCCCGCAGCGCCCTAAGAACACCCTCGGCCTGATCGTCGAGTTCCCACGCCCCGAGGGCGAGCTCGACGGCCTGCGCTGGTACTGCCCCGATTGCGACGCGCTGGTCTACGAAGCCAAGTTCCGCCTCAAGAAGATCGACGAAGACCTCCATCGCGTCATGAACGACTTCTGGGACGGGCCCGAAGCACGGCGTACCTGCGCCAACTGCAACACCATCATCCAGCGCGCCGGCACCATCCAAGTCAAACGCGGCAAAGTCACCGCCACCAAGAAACAACAACCCAAGCAGCCAAAGGCAAAGCAACCGCAAGCAAAGCAACCGCAAGCAAAGCAACCGCAAGCAAAGCAACCGCAAGCAAAGCAACCCTCCGCCAACGCACGCCGACGGTAACGCTCCGGTTTCGCGCCGCCGCAGCAAGCATGGCCGGCGCGACACTCAACCACCGACTTTATTTGAGCTTTGCTGCTTTGCTGATGTGAGTTTTCCCACTCTCCCACTCTGCCACTCTGCTACTTCCCTCCCCCGATGCGCATCGACCTCCACACCCACATCCTGCCGCGCACCTGGCCTGACTGGACCGTCAAGTCCGGCTACGCCGGGTGGATCGCGCTGGCGCACGACGACCCTGGCTGCCCCGCCGGCTGCGCCCGCATGGTGCAGTCGCTCCCCGGCGGCGGCACCAAGTTCTTTCGCGACGTACAACCCAACCTCTGGGACACCAGCGCCCGCCTCGCCGACATGGACGCGACCGGCGTAGACGCTCAAGTGCTCTCGACTGTCCCGGTGATGTTCTCCTCCTGGGCCCGCGCCGCCGATGCGCTCGACCTCCACCGCCTGCTGAACGATCACATCGCCGAAGTCTGCCGAGATTCGCCAGAGCGGTTCGTGGGCCTTGCGTGCATCCCGGTGCAAGACGCCGACCTCGCCTGCCGCGAGCTCGAGCGCGCCATGACTCAACTCGGCCTCGCCGGCGTGCAGCTCGGCACCCACGTCAACGGGTTGAACCTCGATCATCCCAATCTGCGCCCCATCCTCGCGCACGCCGCGAAGCTCAACGCCGGCGTGTTCATCCACCCGTGGGACATGCTCGGGGCCGAGCGCCTCAGCAACTACTGGATGCCGTGGCTCGTCGGCATGCCCACCGAAACCACGATCGCGATCATGTCCGTGCTCTTTGCCGGCATCCTTGACGAGCTGCCCGATCTGCGCATCTGCTTTGCACACGCCGGCGGCTCCTTCCCCGGCACGCTCGGCCGAATCCGTCACGGCTTTCACTGCCGGCGCGATCTCTTCCCCGCCTCAGCCCGCGACCCGATCGACTTCCTGCGCAACCAAGCCTCCGACACGCCCGCGCGATTTTGGGTCGACTCGCTGACGCACGACGCCGACGCCCTCGCGCACATCATCCATCTCTTCGGCACCGCCCGCGTCGCTCTCGGCAGCGACTACCCATTCCCCCTCGGCGAAGATCGCCCGGGCCAACTCATCGCCTCACTGCCCGGGCTCACTGAGACTCAACGCGAAGACCTCACCTCACGCGCCGCACTCGCCTTCCTCGGCCGCGTCGCCGTCAACAAAGTCCCATCTGCGTCCTGAACCGCAAACGCCCGCGAGCGACCCGACCTCCTCGCCTTGTCCTTTCGCTCACTCCACTTCGCTCCCTCCGTTCCCCTTCCATCCCTTCTCTCTGTTCGTTGAAAAACTCCGATCGCCACTCTGCCACTCTGCCACTCCGTCACTCCGCCACTCCCATAGACTCCGCCATGCCGACGATCGACCGCAGCCGAGCCTTCGCCCTTGCGCAAGACGCCGCGGACCCGCTCGCGCCGTTCCGCTCCGAGTTTCTGATCCCGCCCGCCATCGCGGCTCATGATCCCGCTCGCGCCGCGAGCGCCGCCGCCGATGCATCTCCCGCCGTGTACCTCACCGGCAACTCACTGGGCTTGCAGCCGCGCGCCACGCGCGCCGCGATTCAACAAGAGCTCGACGACTGGGCCAACCTCGGCGTTGAGGGTCACCTGCACGCCAAGCACCCTTGGCTGCCGTATCACGAAGAACTCCGCGACGACGCCGCAGCTCTCGTCGGCGCACTTCCGCGCGAAGTCGTCGTGATGAACTCGCTCACGGTGAACCTTCATCTCCTGATGGCCGCGTTCTATCGCCCGACGCCGACGCGCCACGCCATCATCATTGAGGACGCCGCGTTCCCGTCCGACTCGCACGCCGTGCAGTCGCAGATCATCAACCGCGGCTTCTCCCCCTCAACATCCCTCATCCGTCTCAAGCCGCGCCAGGGCGAGCTCACACTCCGCACCGAGGACATCCTCGCCACGATCGACAGACACGCCGGCTCGCTCGCGCTGGTCATGCTCGGCGCTGTGAACTATCTCACCGGCCAGTGGTTTGACATGCCCGCCATCACCGCCGCGACGCGCCGCGCGGGCGCGATCGCGGGCTGGGATCTCGCGCACGCCATGGGCAACGTGCCGCTGGCGCTGCACGAGATCGACGCCGATTTCGCCTGCTGGTGCAGCTACAAGTACCTCAACAGCGGCCCCGGCGCCATCGCTGGCGCGTTCGTTCATGAACGACACCTCGCTCGCACCGACCTGCCGCAGTTCGCTGGCTGGTGGGGCAACGACCCCGCGAGCCGCTTCGTCATGGGGCCCGAGTTCACGCCTGTGTACAGCGCCGACCGCTTCCAACTCTCGAACCCGCCGATCTTCTCAATGACGCCCGTGCGCGTCTCGCTCGAGGTCTTCCGGCGTGCCGGCATGACGCGCCTGCGCGAAAAGTCCCTCCGCCTGACGCAATACATGGAGTCGCTCATCGACGACCTCAATGCGCGCTTGCCCTCGCCTGCCGTCAGCATCGTTACGCCACGCGAGCCCGCACACCGCGGCTGCCAACTCTCGCTGCTCATCACACCCCACAACGCCTCAACATCCGCGACGCCGTCATCCCACGCCGCGGACGCCGCGAGCGTCAAAGCCGCGCACGCACGCCTCTCGCGCCAAGGCGTCATCGTCGATTTCCGTTCGCCCAACATCATCCGCGCAGCGCCGGTGCCGCTCTACAACTCGTTCCTCGACGTCTGGACGTTCATCCAAGCCCTCGAACACGCCGTGACAACAACCTAAGCGACCATCGCACAACCCTTGCCCAACGCGAAGCACCACCCCACGACACGCAAGCTCGCCGTTCTTTTCATGTTCATGTTCGCGTTCATGTTTCCCCTTTCCTCCTCATGTCCAAGCAACTGATCATCGTCGGCGCCGGTCTCGCGGGCTCGCTCCTCGCGGTGTCGATGGCACGCCTGGGCTATCGCGTTCGTGTCTTTGAGCGTCGCCCCGATCCCCGCGCCAAGGGCGTCATCGGCGGCCGCTCGATCAACCTCGCCCTCTCCATCCGCGGCATCGATGCCCTCGCCTCCGTCAACCTCGCCGATCACGTCATGCAGTCCGACGCCATCGCCATGCGCGGGCGCATCATGCACGACGCGAAATCCAACCTCGTCTTTCAGCCCTACAGCAGCAACCCCGCCGACGCCATCAACTCCGTCTCCCGCTCCGGCCTCAACCTCACGCTCCTGAACGCCGCGGCGGCAGAACCCAACGTCGAACTCACCTTCGATGCGCTCTGCACCGACTGCAATCCCGACGCTCCGAGCGCCACCTTCCGCTTTCCCGACGCCAGCACGCAGACGCACACCGCCGACCTCATCGCCTCCGCCGACGGCGCGTTCAGCGCGATCCGCTCGGTCTTAATGAAGACCGATCGCTTCGACTACAGCCAGTCCTATCTCAGCCACGCGTACAAGGAACTGCACATCCCCAGCGCCCCGGAGCTCGCGAGCCACCCGGCGTGGCGATCAACGCCCGCCTCCGAACAGCTCGCGCGCCATCACGCGCCGGACCCTTCGGTAGACGCCGCACGCTTCGCGCTCGACCCGCACGCGCTGCACATCTGGCCCCGCGGCGGCGCGATGATGATCGCCCTGCCCAATCGCGACGGCTCCTTCACCTGCACCCTCTTCTGGCCGTTCGTGGGCGATCACTCCTTCGGCGCCCTGAAGACGCCCAGCGACGTTGACGACTTCTTCGCGGAGCACTATCCCGACGCCCGCGCGCTCATGCCCACGCTCACCAGCGACTACTTCAAGAACCCTACCAGCTCGCTGGTCACCGTCCGCTCGTTCCCCTGGCAGCGCTCGGGCAAGGTCGTGCTCTTGGGCGACGCCTCGCACGCCATCGTGCCGTTCTACGGCCAGGGCATGAACGCTGCGTTCGAAGACGTCAAGGCACTCACAACCTGCCTCGCCACACATCCCAACGACCAGACCGCCGCGCTGCTGGAGTTTCAAGCACTCCGCAAACCCAACGCCGACGCCATCGCCGACATGGCGTTGGACAACTTCGTCGAGATGCGAGACAAGGTCGGCCAGCCCGCGTTCCGCTACCGCAAGCGCGTCGAGCAGACGCTCCACCGGGCCTACCCAGATCTCGTCTTTCCGCAATACAACTTGGTCAGCTTCTCCCTCGTGCCCTACGCCGAGGCCCAGCGCCGCGGCCGCGAGCTTGACGCGCTGATCACCGAGGTGGTCAAGCAGGTGCCGATGGGCACCGAGACCGCCAAGCCCGAGGACACCTGGAATCAGCTCGTCCGCGACGCGTTCATCGCTGCCCGCGCGAGAGCGTCCACACCTGCCGAGACCGCGCCGTGATCAACCCCGAGCACATCATCGACATCACTCACGCCGTCGGCCCGGACACGCAGGTCTGGCCCGGTGACACGCCGCTGTCGCGTGAGGTGCTGCTGCGGCGTGAGAACAACGACCCCGTCACCCTCAGCGCTATCCGTTCCACCGTGCACCTGGGCACGCACGCCGACGGCAGCAACCACTACGCAACCGCACGCGAAGGCGGTATCGGCGTCGGCCAACTCCCGCTCACGCACTTCCTCGGCCCGTGTACCGTCCTCGATGTCCGCGTGCCGCGTGGCCAGCGCGCGACGCTCGCCCACATCGACCCCGCGGCCTTGCGCTCACTCCAGCCCCGCGTCCTGCTCCGCACGAACACCTTCGCCGACTTCCGCACCTGGAACTCCGACTTCTCCGCCCTCAGCGTCGAACTCGTCGAAGCCCTCGCCTCTCGCGGCGTCATCACCCTGGGCGTCGATACCCCCAGCGTAGATCTGCAAGACAGCAAGACCCTCGAGGCCCATCGCGCGATCTTCAAATGCCGTATCGCGATCCTCGAAGGCCTCAGTCTCGCACACGTCACGCCCGGCGATTACACGCTGATCGCACTCCCGCTGAAGCTCACCGAGTTCGACGCCAGCCCCGTCCGCGCCGTGCTCCTGCCCATCAGCACTTGATGCCTCGATGCCCTTCTGTCTGGATGCCTTCCGTGCAGTCAACGCGGGGTGTGTCGCCGTCTTTCCGATTGCCGATTGCCGTGCTCCTCAACGAAACGGCGGCCGACGCAACCACTGCGTCGGCCGCCGCTCTCCGCTCAAGTGAAAGTGTCAGTTCACCACGTCAGCTCGATATCCACCGTGACGCGCTGATCCATGATGTCGGCCTTCTTGTTGGTCAGCGAGAACTCGTACGCCGCGCCGATCGACATGTTGGGTGACAGCTTGATCCGCCCGCCGACGCTGGCCCACACGACCGTCGAGCCCGAGACGAACCGCGAACCGAGGTTCGAGTAGTCCAGCCCGCCGACCTCCAGCGGGAGCGCGTTGCCGTTGCTGAGATAGTGCAGGCCGTGAACCTCAAACAGCGGCGCGACGCCCTGGAAGATCTCGTAGTCAGCGTGCAGGTCCCACTGCAGAATGTGGTTGCCCTTGTCCTTATCCAGCGGCACGCGCCCGCTGAGATCACCGATGAAGTGCAGATCGCCAAAGCCCTTGGCCACCGAGACGAACGCCGAGAACTCCTGGCAATCGCCCTGCAGCACGCCCGAGTCGCCGTTGCCCGCTTGGTAGCGCACGCCCGGCGTCACGATGAGGTCGAGTTCCTTGTCCACGTACAGCGCGTACTTGAAGCCCAGCGCGATGTCGTTCCAGCCGTCATCGTCCGCCAGCAGGCCCGAGCGCAACTGCGAGTAGCCGTCCTTGGTCGCGATGAAACCCAGTCGCTCGGTGAGCGCGACGCGGGCCTGCACTGCGAAGACGTCCACATAGCCGCCCTGAAGCTGCGACTGATTCGGGAACTCGTGGTGCAGATAGAGCAGCTTGAGCGACGTCTCGTTCAAGGGCGTCTCGAAGTACAGCGGCTGCCCGACAGGGTTATAGAAGTGTTCGAAGCCGCGGAGCCCCGTGAGGAATCCGGGCCAGAAGATCTCCTCGTTCGGGGTGAGCCGCTCCTTGGAGATCAGGTACTCCGCCGTCGGGCTCATCGCCAGGTCGGTTGTCGCCTTGAGCGCCGTATCCACCGGCGCGCTGGCAGTCGCCGGGGCCGCGGCCGTCGCGGGTGATGGTGCCTGCGCAACACACTCAAACCGAAGCGACGTGGCGTCGTTCGCTGACGCGGTGCCGGCTAACGCAAGGATCGCAAGCAAAATACTTGTTGATCCAAAGGTCATGTGTCGTTTCATCATTTTCCCTTTCTGACGGTGTGAAATGCCGTTCGTAGCGTGATTCATCGTCTATTCTTGACTGACAGATCAAGAATAACCACGCAGAATCACCCCGTCAAGCCCGCTCGCGGCATGACACGTCGCCCGCCCACCGTGTGGATAACCCGCCACTCCCGCACGTTTCGCAATCGCCGTTACCCCGCCAGCGATGCAATCACCTTGACTTCAAAGTTGATCGGCGAGTCGCCTGCTTGCGGCAGCCCGGCGACCTCAACGGTCGTGCGGCACGGGCGGCGCTCGAGCACCGGGAAGTACTCCGCCCAGAGGGTGTTGAACTTCGCGAAGTCCCGCCGCAGATCGGTCATGTACACCGCGACATCGACGATCTGGTCCCAGCCCGAGCCGTTGGACTCCAGCACCGTCCGCACATTCGCGAAGCACTGCCGCACCTGATGCTCGATGTCGTAGTCCAGCACGTTGCCCGCCCGGTCCACGCGCACGCCGGGGATCGCGCTGGTGTCCGCCCGGCGCGGGCCGATCCCCGCCAAGAACAACAGCCCGCCCGCGCGGCGAGCAAACGCATACCCGCCCACCGCCAGCGGTGGCATCGCGCACACCGCACGCGGATCGCTCAACACATCGACACGCTGGCTCATCGGGATCTCCATACTCATCAAGCTTCTAAAAGTTCCGCTTGCCTCACACCCGCACGCACACGTTCCGCGGCTCCGTGAAGAACCGCATCGCCTCGCTGCCGCCCTCGCGCCCGACGCCCGACTGGCGCGAGCCGCCGAACGGCGTGCGCAGGTCGCGGAGCATCCAGCAGTTCACCCAGACGATGCCGCTGTCGATGGCGCCGGCGACGAAGTGGGCCCGCGTGATATCGCGAGTGAAAACCGTGGTGGCGAGCCCATATTTCGTAGAGTTGGCCAGCGCGATTGCTTCGTCTTCGGTGTCAAAGGCACGCAGCGTGATGACCGGGCCGAAGACTTCCTCTTGCTCCAGCTCGCAGTCTTTCGCAAGACCGGTCACGACTGTGGGGTTATAGAAGCTCCCGCCGGCGCAGCGACCCGGGAGATCGCTGGGGTCAGGCGGCGCGCCGCCGCAGAGGATCTGCGCGCCCTGCGACACCGCGCGATCGACAAGTCCGCGGACCTTCGCCAAGTGGGCCGCGCTGCTGAGCGCGCCGAAAGTTGTCGCGGGGTCGGCGGGGTCGCCCGCTTTGAGCGACTTCGCGTGCGCGACGATCGCGTCGCGAACGCGATCGAAAATCGGTCGCTGCACGAGAATCCGCGAGGCGCACAGGCAGACCTGGCCCTGATTCGTGAACGCGGCGCGCGCGAGTGTGGTCACGGCGTCGTCGATGTCCGCGTCGGCGAAGATGATCATCGGGTTCTTGCCGCCGAGTTCCAGCGAGACGCGCTTCAGCCGGTCGCCGGCTTCGCGGGCGATCCAGCGTCCGACGCTGGTTGAGCCGGTGAAGCTAATGGTGGGAATGGCGGGGTGTTTGACGATGGCACCGCCGGCGCCTTCGCCGCCGCCGTGGACGATGTTGAGGACGCCAGCGGGGATGCCGGCCTCAACGCTGAGGCGTGCGAGCATGTCGGCGGTGGTGGGGGTGAGTTCGCTGGGTTTGCAGACGCAGGTGTTGCCGGTGGCCAGCGCGGGCGCGATCTTCCATGTGAGCAAGTAGAGCGGCAGGTTCCAGGGCGAGATGAGCCCCGCGGCCCCGCGCGGGCGGCGCAGGGTGTAGTTGATCGCGTGCGCCGCGCCGGGGGTCGCGCCGGCTTCGGTCTCGTGCATGGCGGATTCGGCGTGAAGCGGGGCGGTGGCGAAGAAGCGGAGGTTGGCCGCGGCGCGAGGAATGTCGACGGCGCGGGCGAGGGAAATCGGCTTACCCGTGTCGCGCGATTCCGCCGCGGCGAGCGATTCCAAGTCGCGGTCAATCAGGTCGGCGAGGCGGAGCATCAAGCGAGCGCGATCGGCGGAGGTACGGGTGGCCCAGGCGGGGAAGGCGCGCTGGGCGGCGGAGGCCGCGGCGTCAATGTCTGGCGGCGTGGATTGGGCCACCTCCGCGATGACCTGGCCTGTGGCCGGCTCGATGTTCGGGATGAAGGCACCGGCGACGGGTTTAACGAACTCGCCGTCGATGAAGTTGAGGACACGCTCCATGCGGCCAGTCTAGCGTGCGGGTGGGCGACGCCGGATCGCGTGCGACTACGCTTGCCCCGTGACGCCGAACGACCCATCGATTTCCTCGTCCGCACCGGCAAACTCCGCGGCTTCAGCGCCCGCGCAATCTGGCGCAACCCGACCCGCGCGGATCACGATCGGCGCGCTCAAGAAACGCACCGCGCCGTTCGCATGCCTGACCTGCTACGACGCGACCACCGCGGGGTGGCTCACTCGCGCGGGCGTGCATGTGCTGCTGGTCGGCGACACCGCGGCGGAGATGACGCTGGGTTTCTCACGCACGCTGGACATGCCGCTGGACGTGCTCCTTGCGCTCACGGCGGGTGTCAAACGCGGGAGCGAACGCATCGCGACGTCGCGATCTTTGCCGCAGCCGATGGTCATGGGCGACATGCCGTTCATGAGTTATCACGCGGGCGGCGACGACGCGATGCGGAACGCGGGGCGGTTCTTGACCGAAGGCCTTGCGGACGTGGTAAAGCTTGAGGTGGACACGACGTTTGCCCTGCTGGTGGAGCGGATGACGCGCGCCGGGATCCCGGTGTGTGCGCACATCGGCAGCCGGCCGCAGCGATTCATGCTCAGCGGCGGGTACGCCGCCGCGGGGCGCACGCCGGAAGAGGCGAAGCAGATCGTCGCCGATGCGCAGGCGATGCAGGACGCCGGGGCGCCAATGCTGCTTCTCGAAGCGGTGCCGCAGACAACGGCGGACGCCGTGCTGAAGGTCGCTCGGGTGCCGGTGATCGGGATCGGTGCAGGGGCGGGGTGTCAGGGGCAGGTGCTGGTGCTGAATGACCTGCTGGGAATGACAGAGAAACCGCCGCCGTTTGTCGCGCCGATCGCGGACGTGGGTGCGATGATCGAGCGAGCCGGGCGGCAGTGGGTTGAGACGGTGGAGCGGCGGGGCGTGGGAGAGTCGCCGTACAGCATGAGGGACGGCAATCGGGAATCGGCAGCCGGCAATCGTGAGAAGCCGTCGGGATGAGCAACGAGCGGTGTGCGATGCGTGCTTGGATGACACCGCAAGGATGAGCGTCGCAGTGCTCGCAGCTTTGGTCAGCCCGCCTTGGAAAGGCGGGCCACCTCAACGCAAATGCGAGTCAAGCGGTCGCGGCTTTGGGGCCGGTTTCGTGCCGGAGCTGGCCACAGGCGGCGGCGATGTCGCGTCCGCGTGAGGCGCGGATGTGGGTGTTGACGCCGCGGTCTTGCAGGACGCGCTGAAAGCGGACGACGTCGTCAGTGCGCGGGCGGTTGAAGGGCATGCCGGAGACTTCGTTGTAGCGGATGAGGTTGATGTTGGCGCGGAGGGTCTTGGCCAGGCGCGCGAGTTCCTCGGCGTGTTCGCGCCGATCGTTGATGTCGCGCAGCAGCGTGTATTCGAGCGTGATCTCGCGCCCGGTCTTGCGGAACCAGCGCTGGCAGGAGCTGAGCAACTCGTCGATCGTCGTGTACTCCGCCCACGGGATGAGCGTGCGGCGGATCTCGTCGGTCGGTGCGTGCAGCGAGAGCGCGAGCGTGACCGGCAGGTCCAGCTCTTGCGCCAGGCGGTCGATCGCCTTGGGCAGGCCGACGGTGGAGATCGTGACTTTGCGAGCGCTGATGCCGAGCGCCCAGAGCGAGCAGATGGTGCGGATGGCGCTCGTCACGGCGGCGAAGTTACTCAGCGGCTCGCCCATGCCCATGAACACGACATTGCTGATGCGACCGACACCCGGAAGCTGGCCCAGGCGGTAGACCTGCTCGACGATTCGGCCGGCGGAAAGATTGCCCTCAAGCCCGCCGAGGCCCGAGGCGCAGAACTTGCAGCCGACGGGACAGCCGACCTGTGAGCTGATGCACGCGGTGCGCCGGCTCTGCTCGTCGGACTCGACGGGGATCATCACGCACTCGGTCTGGCGCGAGCTGTCGAGCGTGGTGTTGGGCGGGAGCGTGTGGCCGGCGGACGTGGCGTTGAACTGGGCTAGCGGGATGGAGAGCTCGTCGTCTTCGGCGAGAGGCGTAGCGGTTGACGTGGTGATCTCGGTCGCGGCGGCGTCGCTTGAGGCCGAGGCGCTCGCGGCGTGATCGGCGTTCCACCATTGGATGAGAAGCTTCTGCACGCCGTCGGTGGCGCGAGCGTGGGCGACGACGTCGCCGGAGAGGAAGGTCATCTCGGTGGCGAGGGTCTGACGATCGCGGGCCGAGAGGTTGGTCATCTTCGCCGGGTCGGTCACGCCCTTTTGGTAGACCCATTCGAGGATTTGCTTGGCGCGGAACGCGGGCATGGCGCGCTGAGCACACCATGCGCCAAGGGTTTCGGGAGTGTGCTCGAAGAGATGGGAAGTGAGGCGGTGCATGGGAGAAGGGAACGTGGGATCACGGAATCAAAGTGAACGAGGGAGGCGGGGGACAATAGAAAGCGATTTGCAGCGGTGCAAATCGCGGGCGAGCGTGGGTTGGAGCGATTGAGGGCGGTCGTGAGCCGCGCGGCCGCTCAGTTGCAGGCGGTAAAGAAGAAGCGGAAGAAGCAGTTGTAATCGCCTTCGGTGACGCCGTTGTTGGGCACACCGGGAGCACCGGGCGGAATGGGGTTGCCCTGGTCGTCGGCGATGTCGCAATAGGGCAGGCCGTCAAAGAAGCCGAAGAAGAAGGCGTTGTAGTCGGCTTCGGTGACGCCGTTGTTGGGCACGTCCGGCGCCGGTGGGAGCGGGTTGCCCTGGTCGTCGGCGATGTCGGCGGGGCAGATCAGGGGCGGTGGGGTGCCAGAGGGCTGGCAGACGACGGGGCCGAGGGTGCGGATTTGAAGCGACGCGCTCCGGATGCTGCCGGTTGTTCCGCCGACGCCGACATCCGCCACGCGGAGTTGCCAGGTGCCGGTCATGGACTCAGCCCGGAACGTGCGCAGGTCGCCCAGCGGGTTGAAAGTGCCGGTGAAGGGGCCGGTGTTGCCGTTGCCCAGCGGCGTGAGCAGGATGTCCTGGATGAAGGGATTGGCTGGGTTGCTTGCGAAGGTGACATCGCAGAGGTTGTTGCTGGAGTTGGACCAGAGGCCGCCGAAGATCACCACGGCGTTGTTGCCGGTGGGGGGGATGCCGGTGAAGCCGCCGGGGCAGTGCATGAGCAGGACCTCGGTGCCGATGGGCGAGACGAGGGACATGCGGAGGTGGCCGATGCGGTCGTGATTGAGGCCGACGGTGTTGCTGAGGTTGTTGCTGTTGCCCTCGCAATCCTCGCCGCCGATGATGACGCGGATGTCACCGACAAGGCCGGCGTTGCTGACGACGATCGGCAAGGAGACGCCGTTGGTGTCGGCGTCGGGAATGGCGATGGGGTCACTGGTCGACGGGAAAGTGAGCGGTAGACCGAGCGTGGGGGTGGAGCCGGTGGGGATAGTGAAATCGATCACACTGCGATCGGGAAAGACAAGCGAGCCGACGGACAAGCGAAGTTGAATCGGCTCCCCGCAAGGGTGCAGCGTCGAGACGCTGATGAGGAACGGGCCAGCGTTGGTGACGGTCGCAAACGCGCCGACGCTGCCGTAGGGCGCGAAGCCGCCGCCATCGACGACGGCGACGGTCGAAGTGAGCGAGGAAAGCTGACCACTGACCGCCGTGCCGAACTGATTGGTGAGGTTGCGGATGGGGATGAAGAGCTGGATGGTGGACTCGCCGGGGTCGGCGAGGCTGTTGCTGTTGCCGTTGCCAGCGGTATCGATGATGGTGATGGGGGTGACAGCGCGATCGAACGCGGCGGCGTTATTGCCGGGCTCGATGCGGAAGTTGTTCTTGCTGATGGCGAAGAAGTAGTTGTCCACGGCTTCGATCTTCAGGCGAGCGGTGGTGGTGCTGATGCTGGGGACGGAGACGAGGGCGGAGCCGGTGTTGGGGACGGATGCCGCGAGCTCGGTGTCGAAGTTTGCGCCGCCGTCGAGCGAGAGGAGGATGCGGACGTTGGCGGTGTTGATCGGCGGGGCGTTGGTGCCGGCGGTGTCCCAGCGGACGATGGCGTTGCCGGCGAGGCGGTCGGTCGTCAGGCGCGGGAAAGTAATCTGGAACGGGCCGGCGCCGGCGTAGACCTGGAGTTTGACGGTGGTGTCTTCTTGGGCGCCGCCGCCGACGCGGTTATCATAGACGGTGCAGCGCATGCGCACAAGGCGCGAGGTGCTGGGTGGCGAATCGGCGACCTGAACGGTGCCGGCGATCAGATCGCTGAGACGCGGGATCGTGCGCACCGGCGAGGCGGAGGGTCCGAACGTGCGGAAGAGCGGCGAGGAGCCGTTGTCTCCGACCTCAAGCGACACCTGCGGGCCAACATCAAGCTGCTCCCACTGATAGGTCAGATCCGGAGAATCGGTGTCCATCGCCTGAGCAATAAACTGCAACGGCGTGTTCGCGGGGACGACGCGGTCGGCCAGCGGCGTGATGACCGGAAGTGCGTTGTTGGTCTCGGTGGGAACGAAGCACGTCGCTGTGGCTTCGATGAAGCGGTTGATGCGGGCGGCGCTGGCGGCGTGGAAGAACGCTGAGCGATCGGTGCCGGGGTAGTCCTCCGTCGGGCCGCAGAGGCCGCCGTAGGACATGATGCTGGCGCCGGCGCCGGGTTCTGCGGCGGTGGTCGTGCCCCACTGGCCGACGGAGCAGTTGCCGCCCGGCGTGAGGGCGTTCCAGGTGTGGGGCATGTTGAACTGGTGGCCGACTTCGTGGGCGAACGTCAAGGACTCGGCGGGCGCATTGATGCCGCCGAAGACGGGGCCGAAGTTGGCCGAGACGCCGCGAGCTTTGTTGGCGGTGCAGACGACGCCGAGGTTGGCGACGCCGCCGCCGGCGGTGCCGAAGACGTGCCCGATGTCAAAGCTGCTGGCGATGCCGGCGAGGTTCGAGCTGTTCTGCGAAAGCATGGTGCCGATGTTCGTGTTCTCGTACGGGTCGGCATTTGCATCGCCGGTGTAGATCAGCGACATGTTGTTTGCGATCAACTGGAAGCGGACCGCGAAGGCGTTCTCATAAATCTGGTTCAAGCGGTTCACGGCCGTGGTCACGGCGCTCATGCCGCTGGACTGGGATCCGCCGTAGAACGAAGTGAACTCAACGGTTGTGGCGACAGCCATTCGGAACGTGCGAAGCTGCGAGCCGGACGATGCGGGAAGGAAGATCTCGTCGGTGGAGTCTTCGCCTTCGCCGTGGGCTTCGCACTTGCCGCCGGCGTGAGGGTTGACGTCCTTGGCGTAATAGACTGCGTAGTGCGTGGTGTCGCCCTTGCTCACGGGATCGATGAACGCCCAGTAGCCGTCGGGGCCCATGAACTGGGCGCGAACGCCAAGGTCGGTGATATCCATGTGGACGGTGATTCGGGCGTTATCGACACGTTTGCCGGCGAACGTGCGGAAGGTTGGAACCTGAGCGGCGAGCTCGGGCGCGAGGACTTCCGTGCGCACGATCGAATAGTCGTGGAAGCCGCCGTCGGGATTGGGCAGTGAGATGATCGTCGGCGTCGCGGCAGCGGGCGAGTTTTCCATCGGCACCGAGCGCAGCGTGCGTTGCAGAAGCTTGAGATTGACCTCAAGCGCCGTCGAGTGCTTGGGTCGAGCGAGGGCCGGGGCCTCGGTGACCTGTGCGGGCATTTCTGGCAACACGGTCCAGACGCCGCCGGCGCGCGGCTTGGCTGCGGGCTGGGCGTGGGCGATCGAAATGAACGACAAGGTGAGGGCGAGCGAGACGCCCAACGCGCGACTGAACTGAATCATGGATGAAGTATCCTGAAAAGCGGCATCACGGCAAGGATTCCACGCCGCTTCGCGTCACCCGAGGGGAGGGTTCCGTTTGTAGCGTGAATCTCGGACGAAAACCGGGATGAAAACGGGGGAGTTTACGTGCAACGAACAGTACGGGCCCCGACCGGTGGACAGAAATCGTGTGAAGTGGGGTGAATCTCGAGCACAGACGACGCATCCAACAGGCCGCGGGGGGGCCTGAACCCGACACCGCCGAAGACGGTACCCTCCTGCTCTCATCTTTTTGGAGATCATTCGTTTATGAAACCCATCGACCCGGCGCAGCTCATCGAGAATCTCAACTGGCGGTACGCGACCAAGACCTTTGACCCGACGCGTAAGATCGCCTCGGGCGTCTGGTCCGCGCTCGAACAGGCGGCGGTGCTGGCGCCGTCAAGCTACGGCTTGCAGCCCTGGCGGTTCGTCGTGGTTGAGAATGCGGAGAAGCGCGCGGCGCTGAAGGCGGTGAGCTGGAACCAGTCGCAGATCACCGACGCCTCGCACCTGGTGGTGTTCTGCCGCAAGCTCGAAGTGACGGCGGCCGACGTGGACGCGTATTTGGAAGAGACCTCCAAGATTCGTAACGTGCCCGTCAGCGCGATGGCCGGCTATCGCGGCATGATGGTCGGCTCCATCAGCAACCCCGGATCGCTCGGCGGCGGCAGCATGGATGTGTGGACTTCGCGTCAGGTCTACATCGCGCTGGGTTTCTTCTTGAGCGCGTGCGCGAACTTGGGTGTCGACGCGTGCCCGATGGAAGGCATCGACGCGGGCAAGTACGACGAGATCTTGGGATTGCGCGCTGAGGGATACGCCGCGACGGTCGTCGCCGCGGCGGGCTACCGCTCAGCCTCCGATCCGACGGCGGCGATGAAGAAGGTGCGATTCCCGGTCGAGCGCGTGGTCAAGCACGTGTGAATGGAAAACGCGATAGGGGATTGGGCACTGGGCATCGGGCACTGGACTGATGCACGCGGTGTGGCGGTCTGCGCGCTGAGAAATGGGTGATGCCGAGATGGCGGGTTATGTCTGCGCGCGGTTGAAGTCGTGATTCCGCCGAGGCTTCGTTTTTGCGAACCCTCGCCACTGCGTCCGGCGGCGCTCGTGCGCGCTCTTCACGCGGGTTCGGAACGTGCTGAGTCGGGTCGTCGCCCGAGCATGCATACCCCAGTCGCCAGCACCGTGCCCAAGAACATCGGCCATGCGAAGGCGGTCTTGAGCCACGGCAGCGCGAGCTTGATCGTGTCGGCGTCATGGGCAACGCCCTCGCCCGCGGGGGGGATGACGCCGAGGCTTGCGAGCAGAAGCCAGAACGGCGTCTGGAAGAACAGGACTACCGCGAATCCGGTGATGAGCGCCGCGATGGCGCTGGCGGAGCTCCCGCGCTTGGTAAAGAGCGCGGTCAGGAAGATCGCGAGCAAACCGGTATAGGCGAACGTCATGACACTGAGCGCGAAGTCGATGAGTGTTTTGCTGGCGTCCGCCGCGCGCCAGAATACGCAGAAGACCGCAAATCCCGCGAGGATCACACCCCAACCGATCACCGCCCAGCGTCCCGCGGCGAGGTAGTGCCGCTCGCTTTGACCCGGAGCCCAGCGAGTGTAAAAGTCTTTGACAAACGTCGCGGCCATCGCGTTGATCGCAGAGTTCAGCGAGCCCAGGCCCACCGCGAAAATCCCCGCGATCATCGCGCCACGGAGGCCCTGCGGCATCTCGTTGACGATGAACTGAAGGAACGGTTGCGCGCCCGGCTTGCTCGCAATCGCGATGGCTTCGCGCGTGGGGCCGGCGTCACCCATGAGGTCTTGTCGCGTGTAGAAAACCCAGAGCAGCAGGCCAATAAGCATGAAGAGCGAGACGACGGGGATCGCGCCAAAGGTGGCCAGAAAAACCGAGCGGCCGCCGCTGACGGCGGACTTGCAGGTGAGCATGCGTTGGACCATGTCGTGGTCCGTGCCATAAGAGGCAAGGGAGAGCAGTGAGAAGCCGAAGACGGCGGTGAGGAGCGTGAAGTTCTCGCTGAAGTCAAGCGGATACCCCGTGCGGACGACGGCGAGCTTGCTGGCACCGTTCGCGCCGCCGGTGTTGAGCGCATGCACAACATCGCTGATTGGAGCGGGAATGAGCCAGAGAAGGTAGATGATCGCGCCGATGACCGCGCCGAGCATCACGAGCGTCTGAAGCACGTCGGTCCATATCACTGACGCGATGCCGCCAACGAGCGTGACGACGACGCCGGCGAAGGCAAGCACGACGATCGCGAGGACAAGATTCATGGGCGTTTGCTGGTCGATGCCGAAGGCGATGGCGGCCATGGGCAACGCGGCGATGTAAAGACGCGCGCCGGAAGCAAAGACGCGGCCAAGCATAAACGCGGCGCTCGCGGACTCCTTTGCGCCGCGCCCCATGCGGTGTTCGAGCACCTCGTAGATCGTGGTGCAGTTGGCGCGATAGAACGCGGGGATGAAGACCCAAGCGATCACGAAGACCGCGAGGATTCCGCCGAGGTTGGTGGAGAGGTAGGTCAGGTCGCCGCGAAAGCTGATCTCAGGTCCGCCGACGAACGTCGCCACGCTCAGGCTGCTGGCGATGATTGAGAATGCCACCGCCCAGACGGGCATGCGCCGGCTGGCGAGGAAATACTCGTCGCTGCCGCTGGGCTCGCGCCGCGCGAGCCAGACGCCGCTAACGACGAGGAACGCCATGTAAACGCCGAGGATCGCCCAGTCGAGGGGCGTCATGCCCGCTGCGAGCATGATCGGCGGAATGACCGGAGAGGTTGGCATCGCGCGAGCATACCACGCGGGGTCGCGATGATCAGGAGTCGAGAAAGCGACACGGGGTGCGGGGCGTGCGGCGTGTCTGACCGTTACGGCGCGGAGACCGCCGGCTCGGGCTCACGCTGCGTGAGAGCCGCGACGCTGGGCGAGCGGTCGCCGGCATAGGTCAGGCCCATCCGCTGCGCGAGCAAACGGGCGGTGATCTGTGACGACAAGAAGATGACCGGGAGGCCGGAGCCCGGGTGCGTGCCGCCGCCGACGAGCCAGACGTTTTCGACATCGGGCAGCTCGTGCTGCGGGCGGAAGCAGAGCATCTGCATGAGGCCGTGGGCAAGGTTGAATGTGGCGCCGAAGGCGATGTTCTGCGATTGCCAGTCGGCGGGGGTGATGGCGCGCTCGCACGCGATGCGCGGGCGGATGTCCTCGCCGATGAGCGTGGAGAGCTTGTCGAGCGCGCGCGTGCGAGTGAGGGCCGCGGCGCCGCGGGGCGATTCGTCGCGCCAGTCAATCCCCGAGCGGTTGTTGGGCGTGGGCACAAGGACGTAGAGCGCGCTATCGCCAGCGGGCGCGAGCGTCGGGTCGATCGCGCTGGGGTTGCAGACATAGATACTCGGGTCGTCGCTGAGCTTGAGCGTCTCAGCGATTTCGCGGATGTTCTGCTCGTAGTTGCGGGCGATGCAGATGGTGTGGTGGGGGAGGTTGATCTGGCCGCGGACGCCCAGGTAGAGCATCGACGTGCTGCACGAGTAGTTCATCTTCGTGAGCTTGGCGTCGGTCCAGGAGCGCCGGAGGTGCGCGGGGATGAGGTTCTGGATCGCCCAGCTCGCGTCGGCGTTCATGACGACGTGGTCGTGGGTGTGCTCGCGTCCGTTGACGACGACGGCGCGGGCCCGCGGGCCGTCAAATGAAAGGCGCTGCACCGGCGAGCTGGTGTGGATTTTGACGCCCATCTGCACGCACGCCTCGGCCATGGCATGCATGAGGGCGCTGCAGCCGCCGCGCGGGTGCCAGACGCCGTACTCGTACTCGATGAACGGCAAAATGGTGAAGAGGCTGGGGCAAGAGAAGGGCGACATGCCCAGGTACTTGCTCTGGAAGCTCATGGCGAGCTTGGTGTATGGGCTTTTGAAGTAGCCGCCGAGCCAGTCGTGAACGCTCTTGGTGGGCGCGAGGTATGGGCCAGCGCGGAGCAGATCGGCGTCGAGAAAATCGGTGAACGAGCGCCAGGGCTTGCGGAGCACCGGCTCGAAGGCGTTGAGCTTGTTGCGGTTGTCGGACATGAACCGCGCGAACGCGGCCCCGTCGCGCGGGTCGATCTGGGCCAGGCGACGCGACATTTCCGCAACATCCTGGGTGCAGTCCAGCGTGAGATCAGTCTGGCCCTCGCGCCCGATGACTAGGCGGTACATGGGGTCCAGACGCGTGAGCTCGCAGAAGTCCTTGAGGCGACGCCCGGTGGAGGCGAAGATCTCCTCCAGCACGTACGGCATGAGAAAGAACGTGGGGCCGGTATCAAAGTGATAGTCGCCCAGCGAGAGGCGGCTGGTGCGCCCGCCCACGCGGTCCATCGCTTCATAAACTTCGACCTTCGCGCCGCTGGAAGCGAGCAGCATCGCGACGGCCAACCCGCCCGGCCCCGCACCAACCACGCCGACCGACACACCGGAACTGACCACCATGAAGAAAGTCCTTGCTCGGCGCTCTTGAGAGGGAAAGCGCCGCGCGGGGTATAGTAAGCCGTCTCCTCTCAGATTTGTGACCGCAGGGAGTAACCGTGTTGGAAATCGTCGCGTGGCCCATTCAGGCGCGACTGACGTGGGCAGCAAACTGGCGCAGGCTCATCGCGGCCAACGCCGACTCCCTCGTGGCGCTCGTGCAAGCCGAAGTCCGCAAGCCGGAAGCCGAAGCGCTGACCGGCGATGTCATGTCGTTGCTCGCGGCGTGTCGCTGGCACGAACGCCGGGCGGCGCGATTGCTCGCGCCGCGCCGCCTAGGCGGGCGTCCGCTGTGGCTCATGGGTCAGCGCCACGCGCTCATGCGTGCGCCGGTAGGCACGGTCGGGATCATCGCGACGTGGAACTACCCGGTGCAGCTCCTGGGGATTCAGATGCTGCAGGCGCTGATCGCCGGCAACCGCGTGGTGGTGAAGCCGTCGGAGCATGCGCCGCGGACGCAGGCGTACCTGATGAAACTGGCGATCGAGGCGGGCTTGCCCAAGGGGCAACTGCGTTGGACCCCGGCGACGCGTGAGGCGGGACCGAGACTGCTGGCCAGCGAGAAGCTGGACCATGTGATCTTCACCGGCTCGACGCGCGTCGGGCGTCAGGTCGCGGCGTGGGCGGCGGAAACGCTCACGCCCACGACGCTCGAACTCAGCGGCAGTGACTCGGCGATTGTCTGCGATGACGCCGACACCAAGCTCGCGGCCCGCGTGATCTGGCACGCGCTGACGATGAACGCGGGGCAGACGTGCATGGCACCGCGCCGCGTGATTGTCAGCGCGAAGGCGTACCCGGGATTTGTGGCGGCGCTGAGCTTCCTGGCCGCGGGCGCGAGGCCGCAGGCGTTGATCGATGCGAATGCGGCGCGCGAGTGTCGCGAGGCGGCGCTGCAGGCGATGCGTGCGGGCGGTCGATCAGTCCTCGGCGTCGATGAACTCGAGGCGTCGCCCGTGCGCCAGCGCGACACGCAGCCCATGGCGGCGCGAGACGAGACGTTCCGGGCGCTCGCGATCGTGGACATGCCGGAGGAATACTTGGAGCGCGAGCAGGCACCCTTCGGCCCGGTGCTGCTGGTGTACGCAGCGCGGGATGATGCGCACGCACTGGCGATGCACGGGCGCTGCCCGCACCGGCTCAACACCGCGATCTTCTCGCGCGATGTGGCGAAAGCCCGGCTCATGGCGCCCGCGCTCGGTTCCGGCTTCGTCACGATCAACGACGCGCACATTCCCACGGCTCATCCGGCTTCGTCAATCACGGGCAACGGCGCATCGGGCTGGGGTGCCAGCCGCGGCGAGCTCGGCCTGCTCGCGCTCACGCGCCCGATGTTCGTCTCGACGACCTCGACGCTGATTCGCACGCCGACGAGCGAGCCTGACGAGCGGGCGGTGAGCATGCTGCGCAAGGCGGTCGGCTGGCTGTATGGTTCGCGCGGCGGGCCCGCGCGCCGGATCGCTCCCGACGAGATGGTTGATTGCGAATCCGGAGTGGGGAGTGTTCCGAATCACGCCGCGGGCGAGGCTCGCGGCGCGTCAAGTGGTGGAAACGACGCGAGTGAGGGCGAAGCCCCGACGCGTCAGGTTGTTCAAGGACCCGCACAATGAGCTCATCGGCGCGAGATTCCGTGGTGGTGGTTGGTGGGGGGCTGGCCGGGCTGGCCAGCGCCGTGGAGATCGCTTCGAATCTCGGGCCCGGGAGCGTCACGCTCGTCGAGCGCAACGCGCACCTGGGCGGCAAGATGAACGTGCTGACCGATCGCGGCTTCACCTTTGACATGGGCCCCACGATCATCACGCTGCCGCAGGTGCTGCGCGGCATCATCAACCGATCCGGACGGCGCGTGCAGGACTACGTCGATCTCCGCCGGCTTGATCCGCAGTGGCGCTGCATGTTCGAAGACGGCGTCACGCTCGATCTTTTCGCGGACGTGGATCGGATGGCCGCCAACTGCGACCGACTGTTCCCGGGCACGGACGCGGGCGTGGGGTACAAGAAGTTTGTGCAGTACAGCCGCCGGATGTACGGGCTGAGCGAGAAAGTGTTCTTTTACAAGGACCTCGGCTCGGTCGGCGACATGATGCGGCTGAGCCCGCTGGGCGACCCGCGCATGCTCATGGACGTGCTGGCCATGCGCATGCACTCGACCGTCGGCGCGACCGCGGCGTCGATGATCAAAGAACCCCACGTTCGCCAGCTCACCGAGCACTTCCTGCAGTACGTTGGCTCGTCGCCGTTCCTGGCGCCGGCGATCCTCTCGCTCATCGCGGCGGCACAGGTCGATCACGGATGCTGGTACCCGATGGGCGGCACGCGCATGGTCGCCCGGGCCCTTGAGCGTCTCGCGGGCGAGCTGGGTGTGAACGTGCGCACCGGCGTCGGTGTCAAACGCATGCTCACGCAGGGTCGTCGCGTCACCGGCATCGAACTGGACAGCGGCGAGCAGATCGCTTGCGGAAGCGTCGTCAGCAACTGCGACATTCAGCGCACAATGAGAGACCTCTTGGGCACACCAGAGACGCTCAAGCGTCAGCAGAAGATTGCCGGCGATTACACTCCCGCGTGTTCCGGCGTTGTGCTGTACCTCGGGCTCAAGCGGCAGTATGACCATCTGGCGCATCACGACTTCCTGTTCAGCAAGGACTCACACCAGGAGTTCGACGACATCTACTCGCGCGGTATCCCGGCGCGCGACCCGACGATCTATCTCGCAGTGCCCTCACGCACCGATCCGACGCAGGCGCCGGAGGGTTGCGAGGCGCTGTACGCGTTGATTCACACGCCTTACATGCGTCCCGATCAGCGTTGGGCCGGGCCGGGCGGGTTGATGGAGCAGTATCGCCCCGTGGTGATCGACAAGCTCAAGCGCTGCGGACGCATGCCGGATCTTGAGGAGCAGATCGTCGTCGAGCATCACCTGCACCCGCAGTTGATTGACTCGATGTACAACGCCGAGGGCGGCGCGATCTACGGGCTCGCATCGCACGGCCGCTTGAAGGGCGGGTTCAAGCCGCGGAACCGCGCGGGCGTGATCGAGAACCTGTATCTCGCCGGTGGCAGCGCCAACCCAGGGCCGGGCGTGCCGATGGTGCTGATGTCGGGCGTTACTGCGGCACACTCGCTACTGAAAGACCAGGGCGTCGAGCCCAAGGGCGCGCTGGAGATGGCGGCGCTGACCGACGCGGACTTGGCGATGGCGCAGGCGTGATCGGATCGCGGGCAGGAACGCATGAGCGATGAACGCGACGACACCTCGTTGATCTGGCCTTCGGCGCCGTCAAAGCACGTGTCGCGGTTCTTTCATTGGTGGATGCCGAAGATGTTCCAGCGCTCGTTCAACGCCGTGCGCATCGCGCGCGGGACTGAGGGCGTGCTGACATCGCTGGACGCGCACGCGGGCCCGGTGATTGTGGTGATGAATCACCAGTCATGGTGGGACCCATTGATCGCGATGTTCTTTTCCAGTCGGCTCACGCCCTCGCGCCAGTTGCTTGGGCCGATGGAGCTTTCGCAGCTTCGGAAGTTCGCGTTTCTTCGCAAGCTCGGGGTCTTTGGGATTGAGCCAGACCATCCGCGCAGTCAGCCCGCGATGATCGACTATTTGGCGAGGGAGTTTGCCAAGAGCCCGAAGGTGAGCTTCTGGGTGACGCCGCAGGGTCAGTTTGCAGACGCGCGCGAGGCGATCCGGATTCGTCCCGGCGTTGCGAACGTCGCGGCGCGGCAGGAGGGCGTGCGCGTGGTTTCGCTGGCGGTGGAGATGGCGTTCTGGCTGGACAAGAAGCCGGAAGTGCTGTGCCGCGCGTGCGTGGTGGATGCGCCGGCGGTGACGTCCACATCGGGCTGGACGCGCGCGATTACCGGCGCAATGCAGCAGAACGCCGACGCGCTGGCGGGGCTCGTACGGGCACGCGACGAGTCGGCGTTCACGGTCGTCGCGTCTTCGGGCAATGGCGGTGGCGTGAACCCGCTCTACGACCTGTGGCTTCGCGCGCGCGGCGTGTCGGGCCGGCTGGTCGCCACCGATCGTGACGCAGCGCGGGCTCGTAAGCCCGGCGCGATGGCGGCGCCCCACGCGGAGCGAGCATCCTCATGACCCTGTTCGTGCTGATGATCATCGCGTGCGTGGTGTCGTTGCTGCTGCTGGTGATGACGCTGGTCAACCTGCGGATCGACGCGCCTCCGACCGAGGCGCAGATGCGGGCGCTCCCGCGCGACGAGCAGCCGCTGATCAGCGTGTGCATCCCGGCGCGAAACGAAGAGGCGAATCTCGAGGCGTGCGTGCGCTCGGTGCTTGCTTCGGAGCATCAGAACGTCGCGGTGCATGTCTACAACGATCACTCGACGGACGCGACCGGCGAGATCCTCGCGAAGCTGATGCGCGAGGACTCGCGCGTGCGGGCCACGCCCGTGCTGCCGCTGCCCGAGGGGTGGAACGGCAAGCAGTTCGGCTGTCATCAGATGGGCCTGGATGCGCGCGGCGAGTACGTCCTGTTCACCGATGCCGACGTGCGGTTTGAGCCGGCGTGCCTGAGCGCGACGCTGAAGTGCGCGCGGGCGTTGAACGCCGACTTGCTGTCGACCTTTCCGCTGCAGCGGACACACACGCTGGGCGAGGCGTTGGTGGTGCCGCTGATTCACTTCATCTTGTTTAGCTACCTGCCGATGGCGCGGATGCGGAGCACGCCCGACCCCGCGGCGAGCGCCGGCTGCGGCCAGTTCCTGTTTGCGCGGCGCGAGGCGTATCTCGCAGCCGGCGGGCACGCGCCGTTCAAGTCCTCGATGCACGACGGGATCAAGCTGCCGCGGACGATGCGAAAGGCGGGTTTCCGCACGGACCTCTTTGACGCGACAGCGCTAGTCTCGTGCCGCATGTATCGCGGCTTCGCACAGACTTGGCGCGGCTTCAGCAAGAACGCGTTCGAAGGGCTCGGCTCCGTCGGCCTGCTCACGCTTGTGACCGTGCTTCACGCGCTGGCGTATGTGCTGCCTTGGGTCGTCATCGTGCTCGCGGCGTTCGGTCGCGTGACGGACCCATCGACCGTGGGCCTCGCGGTCGCGGCGTGCTTCGTTGCGCTCTCGCATCGGTTGCTCCTGGCGCTGCGATTCCACCAGCGCTTCAGCGGCGCACTGCTGCACCCGGTGGGGATCGTGCTCATGGGCGCGATCCAGTGGTACTCGTTCTACCTGCACGTCACCAACCAGCGCACCTGGAAGGGCCGCTCAGGCGGCATCGGCACGACCGCGACGCCTGCGGACGTTCGGCTTGAGGCGTGAAGTTTGAGCGTCCAGACGCCAAGGACTCGCCCTCTTGAAGGGGGCGAGTCCTCAGCCACGCAACTGATCGGTCACTCACGGGCAGCCGTCGAAGAACACGCTGAAGAAGAGGTTGTAATCCGCCTCGGTGGTGCCGTTGTTCGTCATGAGCGGGCCGAAGGGCGGCAGCGGTGAGCCGTCGTCATTCGCAATGTCCGCGGCGGGGCCGGCGTCAAAGAAGATGGAGAAGAACAGGTTGTAGTCGCCTTCGGTGAGACCGTTGTTGGTGCCGCCCGGGATGCCGATGGGCGGGAGCGGTGAGCCGTCGTCAAACGCGATGTCGGCGGGTGAGCAGCGGGGCGTGGCCACCTCGAGCGTGATCGTGTTGCGATCCATGACGACCGGCTCGCTCTTACCCCACTTGACCCACTGGGCATACGCGATCTGACCGGTGGTCAGGTTGCCGGCGGGTGTGCCGGGCGGGGCGATCCAGGTTGTGCCGGGCTGGGGCATGCTGTTGGGGCTGCCGATGGGCTGCACGGTGGTCGCGTTGTCGCGCAGGAACTCGATGTAGTCGCGCCCGGTGGTCTGGTGATAGACCGTGACCTCGGCGCGGACGGCACCCGCGGGCAGATCGAAGAACGTGTCGTCCCAGTACTGGCCATCGGCGTAGGTCGTACCGATCGGAGATGACTGAATGGCCTCAAACTTCGCGTTTGAGAAGCCACGCGGCGGGATGCGGTTGTCCTTGAACACCTTGTTGTTGATGTCGATGTGGAAGCTCTTGCCGATTGGCAGGCCGGTGAGGAAGGAGGCGGTGGCGTCCACGCCGTGGATGAGCTCGTAGACCTTGGTGTCGGCCTCGGTAATGGTCGCGGTGGTGCCGTCATACGCGCCACGCTCCGCGATGACCGCGTCGGCGGCGTCCAGGAACTTGACGTTGAGCCACATGCGACGCCCCTCGGCGAAGCCGCCGGGGAGCTTGTGGCCCGCGTTGTTGTAGATGCGGACCTTGAGTTGCGAGGCTTCGGTCGTGAGCTCCATGTCGCTGGCTTGCGACATGCGGAACCTGTTGCGATCGACGGAATCCTGCACGAGCAGCTCGTCGGTCATCAGCGTTTCGCTCGCGCCCCAGACGTCTTGCACGGCCAAGAGGACCCAGCTATTGGCGCCGGTGAAGTTATGCACCGGCGCGTTGGTGCGCTCCGGCGTGCCGAGGTTCGGGTCAGCGCCATAGCCCGTGGTGGGGGGCATGTGGCAGCTCTGGCACGTGGTGTACGTGGTCTCGGCGTTGTAGATGACCAGCAGCGCCGGATCGGTCGGGATCTCGGGAATGGTGCGGGTGACGCCGTCGTAGCTGTAGCGCCCGACGATGCTGGGCGTGCCGCCCTCGTTGGGATTCGGCACCGTCAGCGTGACGCCGGTGGACGCGAACTCCGACGCGAGCCACTCGGAGTACGTGCGATCCATCGGGTACATGTCGTACTTGTTGCCGGTGGGGTGCGGCTGGCCCATCGGCGAGGCGAGGTATGAGCCGTCGGACTGCTTGACGTAGACCGGGTTGGAGACGTCGTGGCAGCCGGCGCAGATGCCCGCCTCTTTGTGGAACGGTGACTCGTACGCGACGTGGAAGCAGTTTTCCGGATCAAACGGCCCGCGACGATTGTTGCGGTTGTCCACGATGAACGAGTTCACCGCGTTCAGCGGGCCGCCGGGCTGAAGGCCCACGGCCGGGAAGTTCGGCGGCGTGTTGGCGCCGAGTTGCGCGAAGACGTCGGCATCGACCGGCGGGTTGGCCGGGTCGGCCACCGGGTCCACCATGCGGTGGCAGACAGAGCAGCTCACGCCGTTGCGGTCCGAATCGGCAAACTCCTGGCCCTTGGCGGGGACGGTCGCGCCGGGAACATTGGCGCGGCCCTGAATCCACCCGGCTGGGGCGTGGCACTTGAGGCAGCCGTCGCCGCTGAACGGCGCGTCGATCTCGGCGATGTCGAGTTGGGCCTGAAAAATCGGGTCGCGGAAGGACTGGGCCATCATGCTGTAGGCCCAGCGGTTGTAAGGCACCGAGTACGACGCGGGCTGCACGCCCGACTCGTCGGCATGGCAGGCCGAGCAGTTCTGGGCCGAGAGGAGCGGATCAAAGTCTGGGTTTGCGGGCACGTTGGGGTACGGCTGCGTGCCGTACATGTAGAAGTCGTCGAGCGTGGTGTTCAGGAGCGGGGTCGCCGAGACGAGGCCGACGATGCCGGCGGTGGTGAGCGCCAGCGTGGCGCAGATAAGGCCGTTGCGGACGCGCGAGCGGGAAGACGAACGATTCATGGCGGCTCCAGTCGGCTCACGAAAGATCAGCGAGCCAGCGAACACAGCGGACAGAAAATAGGGTCAGAGCACAAACAGGCGTCGACGTGACAAAAATGATCGCGCACCGGGCACATCGCTCGCACCTTGGTATTCGGACCATTGGCGCGGGAAGTTCCGTAAGAAGTATGGATGGACGCTGGAAATCCGCAAGGGGCGCGACGACAAGATTGCGTTTGGCCGCCGATCTAAGGTGATTTGCCGGGAGCTTTGCCGCGATGTTCGCGGTGGGTGCGATCAGAGCACCGGGGCGGAGAGCTCGACCTTCGGCGCTGCGGGAATGATGCCGACGCGGACACCGCCTTCGAGCAGACGCTGGATCGCGTCGCGCCCGCGCTCGCCGGCGTCAACCGTCAGCGGGTTGACGTACATCGAGATGTACTTTTCCAGCTCGGCGTCGGACTTCAGGGGCGAGAACGTGCGGGCGTAGTCCAGCGACTCACGCCGATGGGCCAGGGCGTAGTCGATCGAACGGCGCAGCGTCGTCGTCACTTCTCGGACGGTGCCGGGGCCGAAGCGAGCGTCCAGGTCGCGTCGCAGGGCGTTGGCGCCCAGCGGCAGCGGCAGGTTGAACGCGCCGTGCCACCACACGCCGAGGTCTTGCACAAGCCGGAGGCCTTGCTGGGCGAAGGTGATCTGCGCCTCGTGGATGAGCAGGCCGAGCGGGGCGTCGCCGCTGAGCACGCTCTGGGCGATGGCGTCAAAGGGGAGCGCGACGGCGTTGGTAGGCGTGCGACCGAGCATCATCGACAGCGTCATGAAGGCGGACGTTTGCAGGCCGGGCACGCAGACACGCGGGGCTTCGGTCGCGCGAGTGAGCTCTTGCAGCGTTGTGGTGTTCCAGTACTCGTCAGCCGCGCGGCACACGAGCTTCGGCCCGAAGCCATCACCGAACGACGAGCCGCAGGACGTGAGCACGTACCGCTCGTGCGCCCGCGCGAAGCACGCGAAGCTCATGGCGGTGATGTCCAGATCCGCATGCTCGATCGCGCGCCGGTTGAGCGCTTGGATGTCCTCGGGGAGCGAGCGAAACGCAAAGCGCCCGGTATCAATCACCGGCGGCGCCAGCACGCGCGAAGGGTCCTTCGGGTCCACCCGACCGGTGATCGGCCACCACATGAACACGTCGTCAGCGTCAGCAGAGTGCGCAAGCGTCAGCACCGGTCGGTCAGGCATGGGGCATTATGGGCCGGGAGGCGGCTGTCAGCCGTCAGCTTTGAGCCTCAAGCCTCAAGTCCACAGCCAGCACCTTCTTGGGTGAGCTGCGAGCTCGGAGCCGCCGCGAAAGTTTCGCCTACGAGACAACGACGATTGAGTTTTTGGCTTTTGGCTTTTGGCTTTTGGCTTCTTGCTGACGGCTGACGACAGACGGCTGACGACTGACGGCTGCCTCCGCCTACTTCTTGATCGCCGCGATGCCGACGAAGAGCGGGATTTCGCGCCGCGCGCGGTTCTCCGCCTCCGCCCGCGGCCCCGGCTCGCTCACACGCACCGCCGGCCATTCCTCGAGCGTCTGCACGAGCAACCCCGCCTCACTGAGCAATCGCACATATGTCTGCAGCGGGCGATGGAATGTCCACGTGACGACGTCGGGCGCGCTGCCCGGGTGCATTTTGATGGCCTTCTGGCCCAGGGAGAGGTACCCGTCAACGCGGCGGTACTGGGCCTTGGACTTTTCATCCCAGCCCCACGAAGTCTGATCCGGCGCGCGAAACGCCGGGTGCGTGATCGAGAACACCAGCGAGCCGCCGGGCTTGAGCAGGCGAGAAACGCTCGCCAACAGCGGCTCCAGTGGATTGATATTCGCCATCGCCATCACGCACGTGACGCAGTCAAAGCTCTCGTCTTGCAGAGGTAGCGTGTCCAGCGAGCGGGCGTCGCCGATGAAGAAGCTCGCTTCAAGTCCCTGCGTCACCGCGCGGGCCTGCGCGGTTTCGATCAGTGCGGGTGAGGAGTCCACGCCGACGACCGTGGCGCCGAGTCGCGCCAGCTCGCGCGAGATGACGCCCTGGCCGCAGGCGACATCGAGCACACGTACGCCGGGCTGCGGCTTTACCATGCGGAGTGTGCCGGGGATGATGATTTTGTCGTAGTGGTCGCTGCGCTTCTCATCAATGAGCGCGTCGTACCACCCCGCGACATTTTCCCACGAGGTGTCCTCGGGCTGGTGCGAGGTGTGCGCCACCGGCGGCTGCTTCAGCGTCGCGGTCCCCGACGGCGCTGGCGGCTTCATGCCCGCAAGCGTGAAAAACCCGACCGGCGGGTCGCTGCGGAATCGCACCGTCGCGCCCGTGCTCGGGTGCGCAAAGCCCAGCTCCGCGGCGTGCAGACACAGCCGGCGCAGATCATCGCGGAACGCGTTGTAGCGCCGATCACCGACAATCGCGTGGCCCTTTTCCTTCATGTGGACGCGAATCTGGTGCTTGCGCCCGGTCTCAAGGCGAAGTTGCACGAGGCTCACGCCGCCGCCGACGCCAAGCACGCGATAGTGCGTCACCGCCGGGCGTGCCTGGTCGTGTTCCTCACCCCAGCCACCCATGGCCACGCCGCCGCCGCCGCGGAAGTCATCGCCCTTGATGGAAGCGACGGTGCCGTCGCGCGACTCACGCAGAAAGCTCTGGATCGTGCCCTGTTCGCCGACCTCGCCCATCGCGCCCTCGACCACGGCGTAGTAAATCCGGTGTACGCGTTTGGACTTGAAGTCGTCCTTCAGCCAGTGATACGCCTTCTCGTTCTTGCTGAAGACCAAGAGTCCCGAAGCCTCGCGATCCAAGCGATGGATGATCCCAGCGAAGACCTTCCCCGCGCCGGACGATCCGCCCGAGTCGGCTTCGACAGCCGCCTTATCCCGCCCGCGGCTGCGCGACGTGGGCCGCCCGAGCTTGGCCCGCGCGAGCTTCTTCACCATGTCAAAGAGTGTTTCGCGTGGCTCTTCCGGACCCGCCGCAGTGGTGAGCCCGGTCGGCTTCTCAACCACGATGATGTCGTCGTCCTCGTACACGACCTTCACGCCCGGCGGCAGTGCGCCGGCGTTGTCAAACGAGCGCGAGGGGTTGCGGCCCATCATGCCCTTGCCACCGCTCTGCGGGCGTGCGCTCGGGCCGCCGCCACCGGCAGGGCGCGGCGAGTAGGACTTGGGCGCGTACGGCTTGGGTGAGGCACCGTAGGGGCGCGGCCCAGTTGCGCCGGGCTTGGCTGCGCCCGCGCCCGGCTTTGGTCCTGCTCGCGTCGGCGGAGCGGGAACGCGCTTCACGTCGAGCTTTGTGGGCGTGTCAGCGCTGGCGGGGCGTGGCGCTTTGGGCAAGGGCTTGAATGGGGGCTTGGCGCTGGGCTTGACATAGGCCTTGCCGAAGCGGGCCTTGGGCGTGCGCGGCTTGGCATCACCCCGCTCGCCATCGCCGGATGCTGCCCCTTGGTCGTTGTTTTCTGGGGTGTTGCTACGTCGATCCGCGGGCTGGCTCATCATCTCAGAGGGTACGCCGCGTGTCGGAGAGGCTGAGCGCGATGCGTTTGAGGAGCCACGTCGCGAAGCGCCGCTTGGTCATCGCGCCGGGCGTGTCATGCCGCCCGCCTTGGGAATCGAAGACACTTGCCTGGATCGTCAGCGCGTCCATGGTCTGGAGTTCGTTGGCGACGATGAGGTCAAGCTTTTTTCGCGCCAGCTTTTCGCGGGCGGAGGATTCCAGTCGGGCCGCGGGCTCAAGGGCGAAGCCGACGAGGACCTGCGCGGCGGTCTTGCGAGCACCGATTTCCGCCAGCAGGTCGGGCGTGGCCTCAAGCTTCAGCGTCAGGCCCGTGCTCACGCGTCGAAGCTTGTTTCCCGCCGCCGCCAAGGCCGCGGGGTCCACAATCGGGCGGTAGTCTGCGACCGCGGCGGCCATGACCAACACGTCAAAGTCGATCTGTTTGGACAAAAGCACGCGAAGATCGCTGGTTGTTCGGAACCGTTCGACGCAAACTCGCGCATCTGTCGGAAGCACCGTGGCCGGTCCGAGCAACAGCGTGGTCTGCCAGCCCAAGCGAGCCGCGGCCTCCGCGAGCGCGACGCCGACGCGCCCCGACGAGCGATTGCCGATGAATCTGACGCTGTCAATGGGCTCGTGCGTCGGGCCCGCAGTGATCACGATTCGGGTCGGTCGCTGCAAAACGCGGCGCGACGTGGAACGCGCACCAGCGTCGTGCGACGAACGCGTCGCGGCGCGATTCGAGGGGCGAGACGAACGTAACCGCTTCTTGCTCAACGACTTGCACTCCGGTTGCGGCTCACGGTACCCTCGCCCCGGGCGTTGGTAAAGCCCGCGTGAGCCGAGCCTACGCTCCATCTTCACCGCGCTCGCGTGCTTTGGGCCCGCTTGATCCTTTCGTTCTCACCTGAATCGGCAGATTTCACTCTATGGCACGATCCCGCAAGAAGCTCGGCGAAGTTCTCATCGGCTGGGGCGTTATCTCCCAGCAGCAACTGGATAACGCCTTGGCCAAGGCCAAGTCCAGCGGCAAACGCATCGGCGAAGTGCTGGTGGAGATGAACGCCGCGAGCGAAGACCAGATCGCCAAGGCGCTGGCGAACCAGTTCTCGCTTGAGTTTGTTGACCTGACCGCCAACGGCGTCGCCGGTCAGATCAACCCCAAGCTGATCCCCGAAGACCTGATCAAAAAGCACCTGATCCTGCCGCTGAGCAAGGTCGGGAACAAGATGCAGTTGATCACGCACGACCCGTCGGACCTCGAACTCTTTGACATGCTCCGCTTCCGCCTCGCGGCGGACATCGAGACCAAGCTCGCCACGCGCACCCAGATCAAGAAGTTTATCGAATCCAGCCTCGGTGGCAGCGGCGCCAAGGGCGGCGACCCGCGCGCGGCGCTCGTCACCGATTCGATCGACCGTTCGATTGATAAGTCGGTCGATAAAAGCGTTGACAAGTCAATTGATATTGCGAGCGAGGACGCGCCGATTGTTCGGCTTGTCCAGCGAATCTTGGCCGAGGCGGTCAAGATGCGAGCGAGCGATATTCATGTCGAGCCGTTCGGCGATCGCGTGCGACTTCGCTACCGCATCGACGGCGTCTGTATCGAGCGCGACAACCTGCCCAAGCGCATGCAGAACTCAGTGCTCAGCCGCCTGAAGCTCATGGCCGGCATGAACATCGCCGAGAAACGCGTGCCGCAGGACGGTCGCATCAAGATCATCGTCGAGCCCGACCAGATTGACTTCCGCGTGAGCGCGTGCCCGGTTTACCACGGGGAATCCATCGTTCTGCGTATCTTGCGGCCGGACTCGGTCAAGATCGGTCTTGTCAATCTCGGCTTCGAGGAAGACAGCCTCACGGTCTTCAACAAGATCATCCGCCGGCCCAACGGCATCTTCCTGGTGACGGGCCCGACCGGCAGCGGCAAGACCACGACGCTGTACTCGGCGCTGGACGTGTTGAACAAGGCGGACACCAAGATCATCACCGCCGAGGATCCGATCGAATATAACTTCAAGGGAATCAATCAAGTCCAGATCCGCGAGAAGATTGGCTTGTCGTTCTCGGTGGTTCTGAAATCAATGTTGCGTCAGGCGCCGAACATTATTCTCGTCGGTGAAATTCGTGACCGTGAGGTCGCCGAGATCGCGATTCAGGCCGCGCTCACCGGCCACTTGGTGTTCTCGACGCTGCACACCAACGACGCGCCCAGCGCGATCACGCGATTGATCGACATGGGCGTGAAGCCGTTCCTGGTGGCCAGCGCCATTCAGGCGATCATGGCCCAGCGGCTCATCCGCGTGCTCTGCCCCAAGTGCAAAGAGATCGACCCGGAGCCCGACCAGAAGTACCTGCGGATCATCGGTATGTCGCCGGAGGAGGCCGCGGGCAAGGCGATGCGTCCGGTCGGTTGCGACAACTGCAACAGCACCGGCTATCGCGGGCGCAAGGGCATCTACGAGATGATGATCATGAACGCCGAAATCCGCGAGCTGGCGTTCAAGCAAGAGCCGGTGGGCAAGATCCGCGTCGCCGCGATCAACAGCGGCATGCGCACGCTCACCGAAGACGGTCGCTTGAAAGTCCTCAAAGGCACCACCACCCCTGACGAAATCGCCCGCACCACCCAGATCGAAGGCGTCGGCTAACCAGGCAACCGCCCGCCGGTTGGCGGTTTTGCTCTGTTCGCCGTTGATCGCATCGACGTTTCGCGCCCTCGCTCGTGTTTCCTGTTCCCGCTGCCTCTCGAACGCTCAGTCCGATTTGGAAATTTGGCAATTTGAACATTTGAGGATTTCCCCATGTCCACTCTGCAAATGGACCGTCTGCTGGACACCGTCGTCAAGGAGCGCGCCAGCGACTTGCACTTGACCGTTGGCCGGCCTCCGACGGTGCGTCTCAACGGGCGTCTCGTCAATCTCAAGACCAAGGTCATCGACTCGGACGACATGGTCGCCCTGATGAAGTCGATCACCCCCGAGCAGAAGCAGCAGGAGCTCTCTGAAAAGGGCGGCACCGACTTCGGCTTCAGCTACGGCGACAAGGCCCGCTTCCGCGTCTCGATCTTCAAGCAGCGCGGCGACTTGGCGATCGTGCTTCGCCAGATTCCCAACCGCCTGCTGACGTTTGAGCAGATCGGTCTGCCCGAGATCTGCCGCGAGCTGGTGCGCCGCCCGCGAGGCATGTTCCTGGTCACCGGCCCCACCGGCTCAGGCAAGACCACGTCGTTGGCAACGATGATCGACTACGTCAACACCAACCTCGAGCGGCACATCGTCACGATGGAAGACCCGATCGAGTACTACCACTACCACAAGATGTCGATCGTGAACCAGCGAGAGGTGGGCACGGACGTGCCGACGTTCGCCGAGGCGCTGCGGCGAGTTCTCCGTTCAGACCCTGACTGCATCCTGGTCGGTGAAATGCGCGACCTGGAAACCATCGAATCGGCGATTCGAGCCGCCGAGACGGGCCACTTGGTCTTCGGAACGCTGCACACGACCGGTGCTGCCAAGACGATCGACCGTATCGTCGACGCCTTCCCCGTGAGCCAGCAGAACCAGATCCGGGTCCAGCTCTCGACGTCGCTCCTGGCGGTGCTCAGTCAGGCTTTGTTAGGGCGGGTGGATCAACCCGGCATGGTCGCGGCGTACGAGTTCCTCGTGATCACGCCCGCCATCCAGAACCTGATTCGTGAAGGCAAAACATTCCGAATCGACTCGTTCATCCAGACCGGCAAAAAGTTCGGCATGCAGTTGCTGGACGACCACCTCTGGGATCACTACATGGCTGGCAAGATTTCCGCCGAGGAGATGGTGGACAAGAGCAAAAACCCGCACGACCTCACCGACAAGGTCCACCGCCTAGGACGTCAGGTCGGCCGCAGCGAGCTGGATATGAAGGAAGAAACGCCCGAGGGCGAGGCGAAACCGCGTCGCGGCAGCGGTGCATAACCACGCGGCGACCGATGGTCGCGTGATCAGGATTGGCGTGTGATCATTGCTGTTTTCCACGTGTCGCATCAAAATGCCTCGTGGTGATCGTTCTTTTGATGCAACACATGAGGTATGTTCAAGCGATAGACTGATGTCGGACGTGGGCTTCGTCGCCGCGTCGAGAGTCTGTTGGGTGAACATCGAGTGCCTCGTTCAAACGACAGACAGGAGACTCGGACGTGCTGACCCCGGCAGAACTCCAAGATGTGAAGGGCAAGAAGCTCGGTCGGATTCTGACCAAGCTCGGCAAATGCACGCGTGAGCAGGTGCATGCGGCGCTGGAAATTCAGAAGTCCGGGCGCAAGGTTCAGGTCGGGGTTCTCCTGGTCGAGCTGGGTCACCTTCAGCCCAAGGATGTTGAAGAGGGCCTCGCGGCTCAGGCCGGTTTGGGTTATGTGGACCTCGCCGGCGTCGAGCTTCCCAAGGAAGTGATCGACTCGCTCCCGAGCGAGACGGTTCAGTCGTATCAGGTCGTGCCGATCGAATACCGACCGGCGGGGAAGAAGCTCAAGATCGCGATGAAGTCGCGTGACAACTTCCGGGCCGTGGACGACCTGCGGCTGTTGATGGGCTTCAACGTCGAGGCGGTCGTCACCGACCCCGCCAACGTCGATGCCATCATCAAGAAGTACTACAACAAGCAGGAATCGGTCACCGACGTCGTCAGCGAACTCGCGAAGGACCAGGATCTTGCCAAGCTGGCCGCGGCGGGCGGCAAGGGCGGGATGTCGATCGATCTGGACGCGGTGATGGATGCCGCGAGCGACAACCGGGTGATCAAGCTGTTGAACCTGGTGCTGTTGCAGGCGATCAAGGACCGTGCCAGCGACATCCACTTTGAACCGTTCGAAGACGAGTTCAAGATGCGCTACCGCATCGACGGCGTGTTGTATGAGATGGTCCCGCCGCCCAAGGCGCTGGGGCCGGCGATCACCAGCCGCGTGAAGGTCATGGCGAAGCTGGACATTGCGGAGCGTCGCCTGCCTCAGGACGGGCGAATCGAGCTGACGGTGGGGGGCGCGCCGGTTGACCTTCGCGTGAGCGTGCTGCCGACGATGCACGGCGAGAGCGTCGTCATGCGTGTGCTGGACCGCAGCAACGTCAAGCTGTCGCTGGATCGCATCGGCATGCGTGAAGACGACCTTGCGGTGTTCCGGCGTCTGATCGGCAAGCCCAACGGGATCGTCGTCGTCACCGGCCCGACCGGCAGCGGCAAGACCACGACGCTCTACGCGGCGCTTCAGGAACTCAACGACATCGAGACCAAGATCCTCACGGCTGAGGACCCGGTCGAATACGACATCGAAGGGCTGTGCCAGGTGCAGGTGAACCCCGAGGTCGAGCTGACGTTCGCCAAGGCGCTGCGAAGCTTCCTTCGTCAGGACCCGGACGTGATCCTCGTCGGTGAAATCCGCGATCTGGAGACGGCCGAGATCGCTGTGCAGGCTTCGCTGACCGGCCACTTGGTGCTGAGCACGCTGCACACCAACGACGCGCCGAGCAGCGTGATTCGACTGGTGGACCTTGGGATGGAGCCGTTCCTTTTGACAGCGACGATGGAAGGCGTGGTGGCTCAGCGTCTGTGCCGCACGATCTGCCAGCGCTGCAAGTACGCGTACGACCCGACGGAAGAGCAGTTGATGGAGTTGGGCCTGAAGCCCGAGACGGTGCAGGGCAAGAAGTTCTTCCGCGGCAAGGGCTGCGACAACTGCTTCGGCTCGGGTTATCGCGGGCGCATGGCGATCTTCGAGATCATGACGCTGACCGACGAGATGCGCGATCAGATCATGAAGAAGGCCAGCACGAACATCCTTCGCGCTATTGCCAAGCGCAACGGCATGCGGTCGCTGCGCGAGTGCGGCCTGCTGGGCATCTACGAAGGACTGACGACGCTGGATGAGGTGATCCGCGAGACGATCGCGGAGGACTAAATCGGAAGGCATCGGGCAATGAGCACTGGGATACACGAGTCAGCATGAGTTTCGGTGGCGCGATATTGGTGATGACGACGGCGCGGCACTGGTTATAGACGAGTAGACACGCGGAGCATTGACCATGGCAAACTTCACGTACGAAGCATTGAACGCCTCCGGCAAGGCCCAGAAGGGCTCGATCGAGGCCGGCAGCAGCGAAGAAGCGATCCAGAAGATCAAGCAGCAGGGCTTTTTCCCCACGTCCGTTCGTGAGCAGAAGGGTGCCAAGAAAGGCCCGACGCAAGAGGACTTTGCCAAGGCCAAGAAAAAGAAGGGCCAGGGGCTGGCCATCAGCATCGGCGGCATCAGCAACAAGACGCGCACGCTGTTCACGCGTCAGCTCTCGACGCTGCAGGACGCCGGCCTGCCGCTGCTGCGCTCGCTGCAGATTCTGGAGGAGCAGCAGAAGCCGGGCAAGTTCAAGGGCATTATGCAGAGCGTGTGCGAGGACGTCGAAGGCGGCACCAGCCTTTCAGAAGCCATGGCTCGTCACCCCGCGGCGTTCGACCGCCTCTATACCAAGATGGTCAACGCCGGCGAGATCGGCGGCGTGCTGGACATCATCCTGCAGCGCCTCGCGGAGTTCATGGAGAAGGCCCAGCGGCTGAAGCGCAAGGTCGTCGGCGCCATGATCTACCCGGTGATGGTTGTGATCGTCGCCGTCGCGATCGTGACCTTCATCATGGTGTTCATCATCCCGAAGTTCAAGGAAATCTTCGCGGAGTTCGGTGTTGAACTGCCGCTGCTGACCAAGATCCTGACCAACACGTCGGGCTGGGTCGCGGGGCTGGAGCCGGGCCAACGCGTCCCGGGCTGGGTGTTCATCGTGTGCGTGCCGATCGTGCTCTTTGTGGTGTTCAAGTTCGGTCGCAAGACCGGGCCCGGGCGTGCGACGATCGACACCGTCGCGCTCTACACGCCGGGAATCGGCACGCTGGTGAAGAAGACGACGATCGCGCGCTTCACACGTACGTTGGGCACCCTGATCAACGCGGGCGTGCCGATTCTTGAAGCGATCGGCATAACGCGCGACACCTGCGGCAACTACGTCTTCGAGCGTGCGCTGCAACGCGTGCATGACAGCATCCGTGAGGGTGAGACCTTCGCGGTGCCGCTGCGTGAGAGCAAGGTCTGCGACTCGATCGTGGTGAACATGATCGACGTCGGCGAGGAGACGGGCGACCTGGACTCCATGCTCATGAAGATCGCGGACAACTACGACGAAGAGGTCGATGTCGCGGTGAACTCGCTGGTGAAGCTGATCGAGCCGCTGCTGGTCGTGTTCCTTGGTGTCGTCGTCGGCGGCATCGTCGTCGCGATGTTCCTGCCGCTGGTGGCCATCATCGAGAAACTGCAGGGCGGCAAGGTCTGATCGGTCGGGTACGTCGTGCATCGGTCGGCGGAGCGGTCACATGTGGTGACCCTTCAGAAGGAGCTTGCATGAATCGCCAAACGCTTCAACACCCGGGCCGGAGCCGCTCGTCCCGAGCCGGTTTCACGCTGATCGAGGTCGTGCTCGTCACGGTGATCATCCTGATCCTCGCGGCGTTCATCCTCGTCGCCATCGGGCGTGCCATCCGCGGCGCTCGCGGCACCGCCGACCAGTTCTTCATGCGGTCGATCTCCGTCGGCGTCGAACGCTTCCGGCAGGACTTTAACTTCCTGCCGCCGCTGGTGGACGACGGCTTGAATTCCCCTGGCGGAGCGCCGCTGATCACGACCGGAAGCGCCTCCATCCGCCGCCCGAAGTTGCTCTGGCAACAGAACAACGGCAACGATTTCCCGCTGGAGAGTCCGGAGACGAATCTCTCGCCACCGACGACGCTGACGGGGTTCTACGGCAACGCGAACTCGACGGTGCCGCGGGCCAGCAGCCTGTCGCTCTCATACTACCTGCTGGGCACGCTGCCGGGCGCGGTTGATGGCGTGGACGGCCCTGGCTTCACCCGCCCGCTGGCCGACGGCGGCTTCTCGCTCACCGGCTCGAAGTATCCGCCCGCGTTTGACTTCGCCAACTCCACCGAGCGACTCATCGGCGACGGCAGCGGCGTGCCCGAGCGCACGCGATTGGTTGATCGCTACGGCCTCCCGATTCTCTACGTGCGCTGGGAGCCGTTCTTCTCCGTCTCCGGCACCAACCGTGGCCAGGTCGCCAACTGGTGTGTCCCAGCGTTCCTGGGTGATGCTCGCGAAGACTCAAAACTCCGTCGCGGCGGCTTCGCGCTCATCTCCGGCGGGCCCGACGGTCTGCTCAGCCTCAACAGCGCCACCGATCCGATCAACAACGACAACGTCGTGGAGCTCGGCCAATGACTCTTGCTCACGCTCGAAATTTTGCCCGGCGCGCGGTGGGAGGGTCGGTGCGTGCGTTCACGCTGCTTGAAATCCTCGTGGTCATCGTGGTGATCCTCATCCTGATCATCATCGCGATCCCCGCGTTCAACTCCATCATCCGCACGCAGGAAGAGACCACCGCCGATGCGGTCGTCGGCGCTGGCGTCGGCCTCGCACGTGATCTCGCCCGCTCGAGCACCGGCCAGGGCGACGTCGCGGCGGTTTTCGCCTACGAGCCCGGCGGACGCACCTCGATTGTCATTTGCCAACGCGTCGGCCGGCTCGATGTCGATCAGAGCCCCAATGCCAACGGCGGCGGCAACATCACACGCGATGTGTTTGTCCCGGTCGAGGGCTACGAGACGCTGCAACTCCCGGGCGGCTGGTCCGTCCGCGGCTACGCCTTGGCGGAGATGGTCGATCGCGACTGGTACGAGCCTCCCAACGGAGGCGCCGAACGCTATCCGGATGACGCTGGTGCCTGGGTCTTCCCGGAGACCGGGTTCTTCGATAACACCAAGCAGGAAGACGCCGGCAACCGCCAAACCTTCATGATCCGCTTTGAGGCGGGCACGGGGCGCGCGTTGCCGTCAGGCGGCAAGGGTGCCCTGGTCGTGCTGCAGCGGGCTTCGACCGCCGAGCGCGACAACGTCGCCGATGCGGATGACGCCAAAGCGGTGTGGAAGCGCATTGACCGCGCGGCGGACCTGCGTCGCTGGGCCTTGCGTGTGCTTTCAGCGCCGCGTGATGGACCGGACGCCGCGAATGTGCTGAGGCCGGAAGACAAGCGCGAGCTTATCGGGGATATCTCGGGCGACACGGTGCTGGCGAAGAACGTCACGTCGATCGCGGTCTACAACGAGCGGCGACTGGCTGACGCGCTGGGACTTCGGGTCAACTCAATTACCGAGTCGCTTTACGACGCTGACGCGGATGATCAGAACGACGGCGGGCGCTATCAGCCGCAGTTGATCAACGGGATGAACGACACCGCCCGCCGCAACGTCAACCGCTGGATCGAAGGTTGGCGCGCCGGCACGGCGGAGACCGACACGAGCTTTGGTTCGCGGGCCGACACGCAAGAGGCCCGGGTGTACTACATCCCGCCGCTGGTCGGGGCGTTGCAGCCCATCGTCCTTCCGTCGAGAGAGTCGCTGAACGTTGGAGCGAACTGATGAACCCCATGAACACGCAACGCGCAAACGTCCGCCGTCGATCCGCCGGCTTCTCGCTGATCGAAGTGCTGATGGCGACGCTGATTCTCGCGCTGGGGCTCCTGGGCCTTGGCGCAGTGCTTCCGGTGATCATCCGGCAGCAGTCGCTCAGCAGCGATCAGTCGCTGGGCACCTCCGCCATGCAGTCGGCGATCGCGCACTTGGAGGGCAGCAAGTCGCTCGCGGCGGAGAAGTGGAAGAACTTTGTTTACGCGCCGCCCCTCACATTGATCGATGACTGGCGGGCACAGCGCTGGTTTGTACCGACAGTCAACCGGGAAGATGCTTCGGTTGAGCTGTTTGACCCCGCCGTGAGTTTGACAATCGTTCCAAATAACATCGCGATTTCGGGCAGCACAGAATCTATCTCACTCGGCTCACGCGTGTTCCCTACGCCTGAGACCGGCGATACTGAGCCGCGGTTTGTGTGGGATATCGCGATGCGCCGCGATTTCAAGGGCGGCGGGATGCAACTGGCGGTGTTCGTGCGACGCATCGATCCGTTCGCGGCTCGCGGCGTGGAGGGCACGCTGTTCGAAGCACTGCTGGACCCGCGGTCTCAGACCCGGCGCTTTCCGGTTTCGCTGGACAACGAGGGCCGTCCTCGGCTTGACGGCGCCGTGATTGCGGGGCGGTATTCCGTGCCGCTGACGGCGGAGGTGGAGTTGTACCCGGACCCGGGCGCGACCGATCGTCGGTTCATCTCAGTAAGCCGCGTGTTTGATTCGAGCACGGGCAACTTCATCAATGACGCGATCGCGTTCCCGCAGCTCTCGCAACCCGGCCAGAAGCTGGTAGACAACCTCGGCAACATCCACACCGTTGACAGCGCCGAGCTTGTGGGCAACGTGCTCGTGCTCCGGCTCACGCGTCCGATCGCGTTGAGCGTGCCGGTTCAGCGGGTCCCTGAGACGCTGCCGGACGGCGTGCGGGCCGAAGCCTTCGTGCCGACGCAATACCTCCAGCAGGTGGTGTTCACGCCGCAGGTGCCCGTCGCGGTTGAGGTGATTAACAAGAAGTTTGACCTGGCCCCCGACGCGGTGGAACGCATCCTCAACCCGACCGCGTACGAGAACCAGTAGTCCTGATCCGACGTCGCAACGCACGCACGACGAATGGGGTTCACTCCGCTCACGCGAAGACGCTCAACGAACTGAAAGCAGCCCGCACATGACCACACCCATCCGCACAACCCGCAGAGCCGCGTCGCGCCGTCGCGAAGCCGCCAAGGGCTTCACGCTGATTGAGATGCTCGTCGCGGTGATCGCGGTCTCGCTCCTGACGGTCGGGATCGTGCAGGTTTTCCGCGCCACCACGCGCACCGTCGCCGCGGGCCGCAAGCTCTCGAACATCCTCACGTACTCGAACATTCTCGAGCGTCAGCTCCGCGATGACATCGCCAGCATGAGCCGCCAGGGCGTGCTGGTGATCCGCAACTCCGAAGTCGGCGGCATCCAGACCTTCCGCGGCGACACCCGCACGCGGAATCGGCGCATCGATGAGCTGGTCTTCTTCGCCGAGGGCAAGTTCACCACCGCCCGTGAGCCGGTGAACCCGAGCGTGAACGCGGAGGCCGCGGCGGCGCGGATCTACTACGGGCACGGCCTGCGGCAGGAGCCGACCACCACGACCTTCCAGACGCCGCCGTCATTGACCGACGACAACTCCGCGGCCCCGTTCTTTGGCAGCGGCGTCAATCAGTTCGCCAGCGACTGGATCCTGTCGCGTCATGTGACGCTGCTCGCTCCGGCGCGAACGAGCGTCGCGTATATCGAAGACCCGAACAACCCCGGCACGTACATCGAGCCGCCCAACGCGAACCTCAACGACAGCGCGATTCAGATCGGCCAGCAGCCCGCGGTGCCGCACATCTTCCGTGCGGTCGCAGAGGCGATCGACATCGGCGGTGCGCAGTCGATTCGCGACGCCGACCTCATCGGCGGTCAGAAGCCCAACTTCGAAAGCGGCTTGGTGGACATCGCCGCGTGCAGCATCGCGGATATCCGCACCTACTTGCTCAGCGCAATCGATCCGAACAACGTCCCGAACAGGCCGGCGCCGCTGCGCGGCGTGCCCGAAGCGACGGTGGGGGGCGACGCTAATCGGGTGAACACGGTCTTGCAAAACGTCAAAGACAAGTTGCGGGATCTCTTCCCCGCCGATGTCTCACAGAACCGCCGCATCCGCGTGGAGCCGGCCCCGCTGAACCCCCTCGGCGTCGGCTTCAGCAACCCGGTTGACGAAGCGCAGCGCGAGGCACGGCGTACAGACCAGCGCATGCTCGCGTCGCACGCATTCATCCCACATTGCACGTCGTTCATCGTTGAGTGGTCGTTTGGCACGTCGATCTCGGCGACTTCCGCTGCTGCAAGCAGGGTTCCCGCGGAGCAGTGGAATCAACTGCGTTGGTACGGCCTGTCGCGAAGTGTCACTGGCCCCGGCGGCGTGGCGACGGACGTGCAACCATACCTGGCGGACTACGCAAGCGGCCTGCCCGCGGCTCTGTTCTTTAAGACCGTCAAGCCGGTCGTTTCTACCGACACGCCGCCGCGACCATTGACAGTGCGATATGTCCCGAGCCCGCGGCTGTTTGAAGACAACCTGGCCAACGGCGCGTTCAGCTACTTCGGCCTGGTGGACCCGACATGGCCGCCGGAGGAAATGACAGCGGACGTGCCCCAGCTTCCCGATCCGTCGCAGCCTCCGCCTACCCCAAAGGACATGGTGCTGACGCCCGGCGCTGAGTTCTTCAACTTTGACTTTGTCGACCTCACCGATCCCCTGAGTGCGGCCGATCCGGAGGTCGCCCAGCGCGCGACCGTTGACTCGACTCAGATTCGCGGCAATCCCAGTGAGTATTTCGGACTCGCCCGTGACGTGAACTTCAACGGCGCGTACGAGCCGAACATCGGCGAGCGACTGAACTACCCCGCGACGCTGCCTTGGAAGTGGCCGCGACTGCTCCGAATCACCGTGACGCTCGCGGACCCGATCGATCCGAGCTTCGAGCGCACGTTCCAGTACGTCTTTGACCTCCCGCCCGACCCCACGGCCGAGCGCAACTGACAACCGTCTCGCGTCGCCACAAGACCGCGAGCTCGATCGCCGACGCACTCACCCGGGCCGCTGTTGCGCCCCGGATTCGCCCCCCCGAGCGCATCGCACGCGCTCAACGTGCCAGTTCACGCCGTCCGCTGACCCTTGCCCATACAGACCTGATCCGCGACTCGTCGCGAACGTCCCGACCGATGGGACATGGAGAACACCATGAGCGCCAAGATGCTCGCCAAGAAACTCGCCCGCAAGTTCAACATCCCCCGCAGCCGTCGCGGCTCGGTCCTCGTGCTCATCGTCGGCGTGCTGGCGATGATCGCGCTGCTGGTGCTGGTGTACAGCACGCTGGGGCAGGCGGACCGTCGCGGGGCCGCGAGCCTCGCGGCTCGCACGAAGCTCACCGATCAGGCCGGTGACGTGCGCGACTACTTCGCTCGCGTGATCGCAGACAGCACGTTCAACTACTCGTATCAGCGCACGGTGCTGCAGAGCGGCGGCAACTACGTCGACCTGCGTCTTCGTGGTGCGTACGACTATCCGAGCACCGACCCGGAGTTCCGTTCGTCGCTCATCACCTCCGCTGCGGGAGCTCTGCCCAGCGCGAACGAGTTCAACCCTCGCAAGTTCAATCCGACAGGGCAAGTGAACGGGCGTTGGCTTGCGAACGTGGCCACCGACCCGCGCATGGCCACCGGCCAGCCGTGGCTCGCGGCGAGCGAGCCGACGTGGATTCGCCCGCCCGCGAACGACGCGCTGACCTTCACGGATTCTCAGTTCCCCTCCTATGAGTCCAACGGCTGGGCCCACATCAGCAACTTCGCGCCCAGCGGCAACTTCGTCAACCTCTACATGCTCCGCCCGAACCAGCTGCAGCCGGGCGCGGGTTTCAACGTTCGCAGCGGCGTGCCGGCGAGCAACAACGATCCGCGTTTTTCCAGCATGCTCACGCTCCGCAATCCGGCGATCAATGCCGAGCTCTCGAGCCCGCTCAACCCCGGCGGTAACTGGGCGCAGACCCGGGCCGATGGAAACCCGGCCAGCCTCAACCGCCCGCACGACTGGTCCACCAATCAGGCCGGCGCGTTCCTGACGGTCGAGGACAACGGAAGTGCCCTGATCCGCCCCGGTCAGCCCGGCTACATCTGGAACGAGTGGATCGACACCGACGGCGACGGCCGCCCCGACGCGCGCCCGTTTGAGTTCGTGGACGTCAGCAATCCGAACAATCCGGTGTCCATCCTTGCGCTTGACCCGAACTATCGCTGGGTCTTCGCCGCCCGCGCGATCGACCTTTCCGGTCGTGTGAACGTCAACACCGCGATCGCCAACTTCGGCACGAACCCCACCAACGGCAACTTTGATCCGAACGTGCTCGTGCCTACGCAGAGCTATCCGTTCGGGCTCACGCCCGCGGAGGTCAGCCTGCGGCTGATGCTTGAGTCGCCTTGGCTGTACGACGGCAACATCGAAGCGAACTATTCAAACCTCGCGCCGTCCAAGACCGCGCCGGACTATGCCGCCGACTACGACACCGTGAGCAAAGCGCGGACGATCGGTGGCTCGGCGTTCTCCGCCGCGATGTTCTCTCGCCTGTATGGCGTCGTGCCCGCGCCGACCGATACGCTCGCCCCCGGCGAACTCCCACCGTCAGGCGGCAACGGCGCGCCCGACTTGCGCGACATCATCGAAGATATTCAGGGCGTCGGCGATGTGCTTACCCGGCGCGGCTTGGCCAACGCGTACAAGATCAGCCTCGATCCCGAGGGCGGCACCCTCACGACCAAGCCCCGCACCGTCGGCGGCAATGCCCGCGTGCCGCTGGGCATCAGCGCCGGCGGGTTCTTCACGCTCGCTGATCAACTCGAACTGCTCACCTACAACGGCGCCAATGACGACAGCGTCACCTCGCGATTGGAGCAAGCGCTCGACGGACGCGGCAGCAACAGCGGCACAAGCCTGGACTTCCCCGGGGTGGGCCCGCTGCGCTCCAATCGCGATCGCGACTCGGAGATCCCGACGCAGAAGACGTTCACCCAGAGCGACCCGAGCGACGTGGATCGGGCCCGCCAGGTGCTGACGCAGGCGTATTCCGACATTCGCTCGCGCCTGACAACCATCAGCGGCGCGCGCCCGATCGCCGCGCGGGTGTTCACCACCTCGCTCGCGGCGGACAACGCGATCAACAAGATCGACGCGAGCGATCTGCGTCCGGACGCCAACGAACTGGTCGCCCGCGCGATCGCGACGCGCCCGGAGGAGCTCGGCCTGGCCGCGACGGATTGGGCAGGACTCTTCCAGCAGCGTCAGGACGCGGCCAACGACCTGCTCATCGGCTACGCGCGGGCGCTCATGCCGCTGATCGCGTTGCCCAAGTCAGGCGATAACACGCCTTGGGCGCGAGGCACGAGCCGCTCGGACGATGCGAATCGGATCCAGTCATACGCGTTCGGCCCGACGATGGTGCCGCGCGAAGGTGCGCCCTCCACCGGACCGAGGGGGAGTGAAGAACGAAACCCGCTCTCAACTGCGGAGATCGCGCTGCGGCGCGCCGCCCACATGGTGCTGAACCTGATCGCCTCGCGCGACACCGATGAACGCGGACCGATCAATACCGACACCGAAAGCTCACCCACCACGACCCGCCAGAGGGATAAGCCGAAAGTCGTGACCGACGAGATCGTTGGCGCCACGCTCATCTTCAACGAGAACCACTTGGCACAGCCGCTTGCCGCCCAAGTGTCTGATCGCGCTGCGACCCAGCTCAACGAAGAAACCATCAGGACTTCCGTGTACGCGAACGAAACGGACGCCCCGTCGCTCTTCCCGTTCGCTGACGTCGACGGCGGCGGCAACACCGAGCGGCGCGAAGTCGTCACGGCTGCCACGGCCACCCCGGCACCCCGGGCCTTCCAGCGCTCGCAAGTGTTCAACCTCGACTATCTCGTTGACCGGCTCGGCGCGGCGTCAGGGCTGAGTCGGGTGCTGGACACGCGAGCACTCGACCCCGAGAAGACCGCGCGCCCGGTGACGCTCTTTGCGATCAAGCCGCAGCCATTCATCACCAGCGCCGTGACCATGGTGTCATATTCGGACATTCCCGACGGTGCCCCAGGCAGCACCTCTGACGGTGAGTATGACCCTGACACCGGCGAGTATGGATTTATCAAGATCGACGGTGAGATCGATACCAACAATGGCGACTTCCTCTTCCAGATGGCGATCATCACGCTGTCAAACCCGTTCGAGGTGGACATCGATCTCAGCAGCGACCTGGCCGTGGACGCGAACCAAAACCTGGAGCAGAACTATAAGTATTACATCGAGTTTGGCGGCCGTTACTACAAGATCCTCAAGCGATCGACCGCCGAGAGCCGTGACGCCGAGGGGCGAATCGTTCTGCGTGCAAAGCAGTCGATCGACTTTTTCATCCTCTCAGAGAACGTTGACGAAATCACACAGCGTTTGAGCCGCGCTGGCGCTGTGACGAAGGAGCAGGTCCGGAAGTTGATTCTCCGTCAGCTTCAGAACTTCAACTTTGATGGCGCAACTCCCTCTGCGACCGACGAAGTCGCGTTCGAGCGGTTCCGGTTGCACGCATCGGACCTGCAGAACGACAACGTCTTGCGCCCCCAGCGCGGCCGTGATGTGGCGCTCATGGCCAGCCAACGGACTTCACTCGATGAGCCATTCGCGTCGATGTATGGTGCTGGAAGTGGGGCCAAGGACTTGGACCGGCAAGTGCGACTGTGGCGTGCGTATCGCTCAACGCCGACTCAGGGCGTTGCCACGCTGCCACGTGTGGACGAGACGGTCCGCAACGACACTCGGAACGACATCCTGGTGGATCGGCTTCGCGACGCCGTCTCGCTTTCGTCAGATCCCGCGCTCACGGTCAGACTGGAAAAGACCACCGACGACGACATCGACGATGCGACCTCCGGACCCGAGGGGCAGCCCGGTTCCGCCAACACCGGGTACACGATCACGCTCTTTGGCGCGATTCATCGGCCGCGCAACTCCGTTGCGCCTGCGCCCGGGGGGCCTACGGATGTATTCCCGATTTGGGCAGTAGAGTCGAAGACGACCCTGAAGCGAGCCAACGGCTACAGAACGCGACTGAATGCCCCCCAGAACGTCGCACAGATCGTCCTGGATGCCAACGTGGGCGGTGAGGTCGACGCGTCGCAAACAACCTTTAACAACGCATCGAGTTCGTCGGCTGAGAACTTCGCGGATTGGCTGAAGGAGCTCGGGGGTGCGATCAACGAGCCGGGGACGCGGCTGGTCAATACCGATCCAGACAGCACGATCGACTTCCCCACTGCGGGTACCGCCGCGTTTACGACCACGCTCCAGTTTGGCTTCAATCGCAAGCAGGTCGAAAGCGGCACGTCACGTGATGGCGAGCAGTTGCCGCCGATTGCGACGACGGACATGCTGACGCCGCTGGCGTTCGGCCCAGTGCATGATCCACTGCGGGCCGCCGATGACAAGGACTTGGCTTCGGGGAATCGAAGCCGTGAAGCCCTTACCGTCCCGCGCCACCCGGAGAATCTCGAAGTCCAGTGGACCACGCTCTCTGAAGCCCTCGCGCTGGCAGTCGATATCGACTCGCCCGAGCGCATTGACGATCCGAACTACCTCGCGGGTAACCGGATCTTCGGCACGCTGGACAACGGCAGGCTTCCGACCAGGCGATTCGTCCCCTTCCACGATCTGGATGGCGACGGGTTCTTCGGGCAGGTCGCACCCGGCACTGCCAGCTCGGACCCGCACGTCGGCTCGGGCATCCCCTTCGGCCTGGACATCCTCAATCAGTTCCGCACCAACTCGTTTGGCAGCACCGTCCTGCCCGTGCCCGGTGCGATCAACCTCAACACCGCCAGCCGGAACGTGGTCAGCACGCTTCCGTTCGCGGCCCTGGATCACGATCCCCGCGCTCAGCAGTTCTACGGCAACTCTGGCGACGCCTTCAGGGCCAGACGTGATATTGCCAGCTACCTCATCGCCTATCGCGACAAGACGCGCGTCTTCCAGCCGTCCAGCGGCGAATGGATTGACATGCGCAACACCCGCGCAGGGACCGCCGACGACATCGCCACCGGTGACGATGCCGGGCGTCGGAGCGTCACGGGGATCACGGGCCTGCGCGAGGCGCCGGGGTTCCAGTCGCTGGCGGAAGTGCTCGCCGCGCAAGTTGGAACGGACGTGCTGGGAAACATCGTGCCGGGCTCGGGCATGAGCACGAGCATCGCCAGCACGATGCTCGGGACGGCCAGCGTCCGCAGCGATACGTTCGCGGTGTGGTTCACGATGGACGGTTACCGCGAGGAGGACACGCTCGGCCTCTCGCCTGACGATCCGCTGGTGCCCAGCATCCGCAAGCGGTACGTGATGGTCGTCGACCGCAGCAACGTGGTCGAAAAGGGCCAGGCCCCGCGCATCCTGCTGTTCCGCGAGCTGCCGACCGAGTGAGCCGCGTGCATTGGCTCTGACGCCGCAGCGCCCCTCGCCAAGCAAGTGCCGCGCTTCTGGAGCAATTGAGCTTCGACGCATGACCACCCGACCCTCCGCGACACACTCGCGGAGGGTCGTTTCGTTTCACGCGTTGGTGGCCGAGCCGATGCGATCAAGCCCAAAGGCCGCGCAACTCTCCGCGACACCGACTACGCTTGCCCCGTCAGCACAGCACAGGGTGTAGCTCAGCTTGGTAGAGCGATTGGTTTGGGTCCAATAGGCCGCAGGTTCGAATCCTGTCACCCTGATTTTGCACGACGTGAAGCCTCTTGACAGATGCCAGCGCGTCGAGCCGCTCGGCACGATGGTGGAAGCACACGTGATTTCAACTCGCAACTTGTCGCTGCTGCCCGATGTGGCCGGCCTTCGCCGCACCTTGCAGTCGATGGCGATGCTCGACGCCATTCTGTGTCCGGAATGGCAGTATCGGTACTACTCGTTCAATGCGGGCTGGGCCGACGGCGAGCAGATGGGATCGATGCGTAATGGAAGCGGAGATGACTTCTTCGCGCACTTTGGTCCAGTTGGTTGCTGGCTCAAGGGGTTCGCGCACGAGGCTGCGATGACGCCGTACCGCCTCAGCCCCAAGCAGGTCTGGCGCGGTGTTCTTGACAGCGTGCCGCGCGAGTTCGCCGCCTGCATGCATGAGCCGGCGCTCAGCGTTGAGGATGCGACATTTTGCATCTGGCGCCGCTACACCGACACCGGCTGGCAGCGTGGTCAAATCGCGTTCCCGTCCGGAGAAGCGGACCCAGACGGGTCTGCCTACCTGCTGTCGAATTTAGATGGTCAGCCCGAAACGTACCGGGCTTGGGCGTTGGAGTACTACGAGAGAGAACTGCCCTCAGTGGCGGTCGATCACGTGTTTCGGCACCGGCCGCTTACACCCCAAGTCGTCGCGATGATCAACAGCGAGTTGTCACTTGAGCAGTTGCTCGCCGACATGAATGAGATCGGTTATCCCGGCTAGCCACCAGCTCTCTTAGTCATCGACAAGCCCCGCGACTCAAGCTTGTGTTTATTGCCGTCACTCTCGGAGCGCCATTACCCTGCTGCGCACGACAGGATTCCGACGCGACCTCTAGGACTGGTCACCAGCGTGACCAGCGCAACCAAGAGTCCTTGACTCCAACCGGCGACACAGTTGCAGCGCTCGACAAGTGCATCTTCGTCGTCCTTTAGGCCAAGAACAAGACCTATTGGTTCGGCAGCGACGGGCAAGGTGTCTATCGGTTCGACGGCAAGACCATTGTCCACCTCACCACAGCGCACGGGCTGAGCGGCGATTGCATTCAGCTTGAAAAAATCACGCCGCCCACGTGGACGATTCACGAGGCGACGTACTGAACGACTTGGTCAAGTCGCGAACGTACTACCCCGCCGCGCTCACTGCGCATCAATCATCTCCCGCTCAAACATCATCGCATTGAAGTCCAAATCCTCAAGCGGCGGCACGCCTTCGCCCAGCAGTCGGATCATGGACATGAGATGCGCGCGATGGTGGACCTCGTGGAGCACGAGCTGCGTGAGCAGGCCGCCGGCGGTGGTTCGGAGGTTGGCGCGTCGCCCCGCGTCGTCGGGGAACGAGACCCACGCGATCGCGCGAGCCCAATCTTGCTCGCTCGCGATATACGCGTGAACGTCCGCCGCCTGGGCCCGCCATGTGCGCTCAATGACGTCGAACGACGGCGGTGATTCATACTTGATCGGCCACGCGGCGTACTCCGGCACAGCCGCGCCGCGCAGGCGCTGGAGGTAGTACCACTCGGAGATCATGATGTGCGCCAGCGTCGACGCGATGGACTTCACGCCGATCGGGAGCTCACGTGAGTACTGCGACGTTGACAGCGGGCGCACGCGATCGAAAACGCATTCGCGGGCGCGGACAAGGTACGTGTACGTGATCTGTGGGTCCATCGCGTGAGCCTACCGCGATTCGGGGCGTCACGTGAAATCGGAGATTGGCGACGGCAAGCCGGCTGAAACGCATCTTGGCGAGGGCCTTCGGCTTGACATGACGCGGCGCATCGTGCGTGACGCGATGAAGCCGGCGTTCGTCTGCCTGTCTTTCCGTCGCTAAGCTCGAACCTGTGATCAGCGAGAACGTGAACAACGCCGAGCAGTCTGCGCCGCCAAGACTCAGCGCGTTCACGGCCCTTCGCGAGCGAAACTATCGCATCTTTGCCGGTGGGTTCTTTGTCTCAAGCCTGGGTCTGCAGGCGCTGGCGATGGCGATCGGCTGGGAGATTCAAGAGCGCACGGGTGACGTGCTGTACGTCGGCATCGCCGGGCTCGTTCGGGCGCTCCCGGTGGCGATCATGGCGCTGCCGGCGGGTTGGCTTATCGATCGACACGACCGACGGCGTGTGCTGATGCTCACGCAGGTCGGCTTCGCGCTCATGGCGGGCGTGCTGGCGTTCGCGTCATATGTCGAATCGAGCCTTCTCGTCTTATACGCGGTGCTCTTTCTCATGGGCTGCGTGCGTTCGTTCAACGGCCCGACGCGCTCTTCGCTGCTGCCCGACCTAGTCAAGCCCGAGGTGTTTCCCAACGCCGTGACGTGGAACAGCGGCATCTTTCAAGCCTCCGGCGTCCTGGGGCCGCTCATCGGCGGCGCGATCATCGCCAGCTGTGGCGATCGGGCGTGGCCCGTCTACATGGTGTGTGCCTCAGGCTGCCTCGTGTTCGCGTTCGCCAGCCTCGGCCTCGGTCTGGATCACAAGACCACGCCGCGCGGCCCGCTGCAACTCACGGATCTCTTCGCAGGCGCACGCCATCTCTGGAATGAGAAGACGATTCTCGGCGCGATCACGCTGGACATGTTCGCGGTGCTGCTGGGCGGTGTGAGTGCGCTGATTCCGGCGTACTGCCAGCAGATTCTCAAGGTCGGCGCATTTGAACTCGGCTGGCTGAAGGCGGCACCGTACATCGGCGCGATTCTCATGGGCATCATCATTGCGCGACGTCCGCCGATGCAGCACGCCGGTCGATCGCTGTTGCTGTCGGTCGCGGGCTTCGGTGTGTGCATGATCTTCTTTGGCCTTTCGACGACGTTCTGGCTGGCGTTTGTCGCGCTGCTGCTCGGCGGCGCGTTGGACATGGTGTCGGTGGTGATCCGGCATGTGCTGGTGCAGGTGCGGACGCCGCGCGAGCTGCGCGGGCGAGTCTCCGCGGTGAACAGCGTGTTCATCGAGAGTTCGAATGAGCTCGGCGCGTTCTCGTCCGGTCTCATCGGCTCGCTCTTCGGGATCGTGGTGTCCGCTGTCGCTGGCGGCGTGGGAACGCTGGTGGTGGTTGGCGGGCTGGCGCTGGCGATCCCCGCGTTGCGAAAGCTCAAGACGCTCGAGCCCGTAGCGAATGACGCCGCAGCTCCGAAATCAGCCGCCTGAGCACGTCACAATATTGCGTACAGGATGTTGCCGCGGCGACGTGAGAAGCGATTGCAGAAACGCACCCTCATCGTGCGCACACGCGTTGCACGTCGCGTGTTCGCGGGTGCGATCGCCCTAGTCGGCGGCTCACGGCTCCGTTCGGGGAGATCGCCCCAATCGGCGTGAGCGGCGACGCACGACTCTCATGCGGGTGAGTAAACATTTACTCAACCTCCCTTGAGAGGGGATGTTTCGAAAGACTGATCGGGCGCCGACCACACCAAGGACGGTGCCGTGGCGCAAGGACGCGCTGCGGGCGACGCCCGAATCAGACGACCGCGTGAAACGTGGAGGTCTTCCAACGTTTCGCACCCACCGCCCCGGCCGACTCTTTCCGCCGCTTCAAAGACCCGTGGCCTTGAAGCGGCGCACAACGTCCAGAACATGGGGAGGTGCGGATGCAAGCACGCGGGTCAGCTTGAACGGGGTTTCGGATTACCCCACTCTTGTCCGTCGCCCTGCGGAGCGAGGCGACGGGCTTTCGCGGACATCACGTCGATCGCGTGTTCTCGCCATCGGCCCGATGGACACACGAAATCCGCCGCGACACGACACGCGGGGTTCGCGCATCGCGCGACCCGCGGCGTGATCAATCCACCCCATTCCGAGGCATCCCATGTTTGAGCCCGCACGTTCGTCACTGACGTCCGACACCGCCGATACGTCCACGGGACCGCGCACGGCGCGATCGAGCGGCAGCCCGCGCGCCGCAGCCGCAAACGGCGTGGACTCGGAGATGAGCAACCCACTTCTCGATTGGTTCGAGGAACGTTCGCTTCGCCCGACGCGCCGTCCGCTTGAAGACATCATCGCTCGCGCGTCGGCGCTGGTCTGCGAGCTGGGTGAGATCCTGCCCTTTGCCAGCGGCAGCGACGCCTTGGCGTTCGCGCTGCTTGACGAGTTCGCACGCGACCGGCTGCTTCACCCTGCGGAGGTGGCGATGCTGATTGTCAATCCCGTCCAGCAGGCCCGCGGCGCCATCCGCGAACTCCTGCAAGAGCACGACGACCTTGTCACTGAGATCGCACGCCTCGACCGGGCCATGACCATTCGGCGTCGTGGCGGCACAGACCCCACCGCCCGACGCGATCGCGGCCAAGTGCGACGCTGACCTCCGAGGCGTGAAAATCGGATTGGGGTATTCACCCCTTCTGTGTAGACCGCTAGATGTTGGGGGTTCGCCATTTGCCCTGCACAAGATGACAATCTGGAATGTTCAGGAGGTCTGGAGAACTTCGTGGAGTTCTTGTCGGTTTGAACCACGCGTGCTAGAAAAGAGGGGGGTTCCCCTGTGATCGCGGCACACTCGTGCCTTTCGTTCAGGAGAGTCATCATGCCTTCATGCTCGCCTCAACTCACGAACATCGGAACCGACGCCGCTCGCCTCGGTGTTGCGAGCGACTCGAGCACCGTCGAGATTGAGAGCCGCTCGACGCACCGGCGTCGTGCGTTTCTTTCGCTGATGCAGGCGTGTCCGCAGGTTGCCCACGAGTTCAACAGTCTGCTGCTGACGATCTCGGCGGGCGTCATGGTGGCTCGCGATGGCGACGCCGCGGCCAGAACGAGGGGGTTAGAGCTCGTTGACACCGCCGCCCAGCAGGCCCGACTGATGACACGGGCCATGATCCGGCTGAGCCAATGCACGGGGCCGACGCTCAAAGAGTTCAACCTTTCGGACGTCGCCCGCGAGATGACCGCGTTCGGGCGGGCCCTGCTGCCCAACGGCATCGCGCTGAGCCTGGACGTCGTTGACCCCCGCGCACGGGTGTGGACAGACCAGTCGGCCCTGCTGTCGATGATGGTGCAGTATTTTCGGCACGCGGCCTTGGTGCTTTCGCCGGGTGATCGCGTGCGTGTGACCGCCGGCACGATGTTGACGCATCGGTCGGGGAGCGCGTGCGGGATCACGCAAGGCGGTCGGGCAAACGGCTCACGACGCGGGACCCCGGAGCAGGGGGGTGAGCGGGAGGCGGTGCTGTCGCTGAGGCAGGAGCACGCTGATCCGGATCTTCTGAAAGATACCTTGGTGCGGCAGGTGCGTGCGGACGCGTCGGAGCTGAGGGCCTGTCTTGAACGTCCGGCGACTGCCGGCGCCGGCGGCACCCGTCTGGGTGGCGGGGCTGGGCGGACGGACGGGCGGGCGCCGGCGCATTCGGACGCCAGCGCGCTGTCGGTTGTGCTACCGCGCGGGCGGGCGTGTCATCTCACGATCTTCATGCCCCACGCAGGGGACGCTGAACGAACCGAGTCACGCGCCAGCGTGTGGCCGGCAACTCTGGGAGCACTGAAATGACCACGATTCCGACGACACTGGATCGCGTGACGCCCGCAGCCGCGGGCACGCCACCGGTCGCGGCACGACTGATCCGCCGCGTGATCCTCGTGGACGATCATCGCCTGCTGCGCGAGACGCTCGCGGCAGCCCTTGAAATGGATAAGTCGGTCGAGGTCGTTGCGACCGCCGGTGACGGATGTGAAGGCCTCCGTCAGATTGCGGCTCACCGCCCGGATGTCGCGGTTTTGGATATCGACATGCCCGGCCGCTCATGCTTTGACATCGCGCAGTCGCTCGCCTCCGTCAGCCCGAACACCAAGGTGATTCTGTTGAGCGGGCGCGTCAGCGATGCGCAGATCCAGACGGCGCTTCGGGTGGGCGTGCTGGGGATTCTGACTAAGGACGCCGGCCCGGAGGACGTTGCCCGCGCGGTGCGCGCGGCGTGCGAGGGTCAGCATTTTTTCTCGGCGGAGGTTCGCGAGCGACTGGCGCCGGCGGAGTCACGCGGCACGCTCTTCGGTCCCGCGCCAACGCTGCTGGACGCGCTCTCGATGCGCGAGCGCGAAGTGCTCGTGCAGCTCGCCCGCGGGCTGAGCATCAAGCAGGTCGCGGCGGTGCTCTCGCTCAGCCGTAAAACCGTTGACAATCACACGCAGCGATTGATGGCGAAGCTGGACATCCACACCCGCTCGGAGCTCGTTGTGTTTGCGTTCCGCGAGAAGCTGGTGAGTTGACCGCGCCGGGCGCTCAGTGATTCACTCGATTTAATTTCTGTAAAGAAGCTTGAGGGTTGATTGCGCGCGATCTCGGGGTTCACCGAGTTGTGAGCGATCCTGCACGCTTGAGTTCAAGTGGCTCAAGGAAGGTCTCGACTTTGACGATCTCTTCACATCGCCCAAGCGGTGCGACGCGGTGTCGCGTCCCGACGCGCGGGCTGGAAGGAAGAGCAATGTCGCAGTCTGTTGGTGATGGGAGCCCCAGCGGGGCGGGTGGTCGTGCGCGCACAATCGAAGCCGAGAAGAAAGCCATGCTCGCGGCGCGAGAAGACGGGCGCAGCATCATGGACGAGGTCTATCGCGTCGTCGTCGAGAAGGTCCGGCTCAAGCTGGAGTCCATGGACGACGTGCCGATGCCGGAGCATCGCGTGGTGACACGCGTCGCGCGGCGCGGCGTCGGGCGCGTGTGAACGATCGTCTCGCACGCGAACGTGAACCTGGGCAATCTCAACGAGTTTGGCCGTTACCCAGCGCGACGAAGCGGGTGGTGGTGAGTTCTTCGAGCCCCATAGGGCCATAGGCGTGGATCTTGCTGGTGGAGATGCCGATCTCGGCGCCGAGGCCGAGCTGATAGCCGTCGTTCATTCGCGTGGACGCGTTGATCAGCACGCACGAGGACTGCACACGCCGGGTGAACTCCGCGCCAGTCGCGTCATCGCGCGTGATGATCGTCTCGGTGTGGTTGCTCGAGTAGCGGTGGATGTGCGCGACCGCTTCGTCGAGTGAATCGACGACGCGCAGCGCGACGGTCAGGTCGAGGAACTCGCGCCCGAAGTCCTCGGGCGTCGCCGGCTTGACGCTTGACGCGCGCGCGCCCGCAAAGGCGATCGCGTTCGCGTCAGCGCGCACTTCGACGCCTGCGAGAGCGAATCGCTCGATGAGTTTCGGTACGACGGCGAGCGCAATCTCGCGATGCACGAGCACACACTCCAGCGCGTTGCAGGTCGCGGGCGCGCTGGTCTTGGCGCTCACGCAGATGTTCACGGCCAGATCGATGTCCGCGGCGCGATCGATGAAGGCGTGGTTGACGCCTTGATAATGCTGGATCGTGGGGATGCGCGAGGTGCGGGCGACGTAGCGGATGAGCTCGACGCCGCCGCGGGGGATGACGAGGTCGATGAAGCGGTCCTGCTGAAGGAGTTCGTCGAGCTCGTCGCGCGTGATGTCGCTGATAGACGTGAGCGCCGCCTCGTCGATCGCGTGCGCGACGAGTGCTTCGCGAACGATCTGTGCGAGGATCGTGTTGCTGTGGCGGGCTTCTTTGCCGCCCTTGAGGATGCACGCGTTGCCGGCTTTGAAGCACAAAGCGAACGCGTCGATAGTGACACCCGGGCGGGCCTCGTAGATCATGCAGATCACGCCGAGCGGCGTGCGCACGCGGCGGACGAGCATGCCGCTGGCGACGGTGGTTTCGCGGGTGATTTGGCCGACAGGGTCCGGCAGCGCGACGATGCTGCGCAGGCTCTGGCAGAGCTGCGCGAGGGAATCGGCGGTGAGTCGAAGTCGGGCGAGCTTTGCGGTCGCGAGGCCCGCGGCGCTGGCGGCGTCCATATCTCGCGCGTTTGCGGCCATCACAACTTCACGCTTCGAGGTGAGGCGATCGCTGAGGTCAAGGAGCAGCGCGTTCTTGCGTTCGGTTGAGAGTGCGGCGATGGCGCGTGAGGCGTCGCGGGCGCGCGAGGCCGCGTACACGATTGGTGAGTCCATTGAGCATCGTATTCAGGGGCCGTGGTCGCGCCGCGTTTCAAGAAATCGCGTTGGTCATTGCTGTTCCGCAGTGGCGACGAGCGTGAACACGCCTTTGTTGGTATGTGTGACTCGAAATCCGACGCCGAGGCGGCGGGCATCTCTGCCTATCTTTGACACTTCCCGTGAGCGAACAACCGCCATCGCGACCACAGGTCCCATTTCAACCGACGCTCGATCCGGTCGCGATCGAGCCTTCGGAAGAGTGTCCGCGCGCGGCCGCGACGGAGCCGCGCAGGCGCATGCAGACGCGCTGGGGTTTTTCGCACGCGATCTCCGCGGGGCGCACGATTGTCGGCGATGACGGGCACGGCGTGATTCAGTCCGGACGCCTCGCCGGCCTGTCGATGAATCAGGCGATCTTCGTCGCGTCGTGGCCGGTGCTGTGCGAGTCGCTGCTCAACTCCACCGTCGGCCTCGTGGACACGATGATCGCCTCGCGCATCAGCGTCGCTGCGGCTGACAGTGTGGGCGGCGCGGCGTATATGACCTGGTTCATCGGGCTGATCACCATGGCCATCGGCGTGGGCGCGACGGCGCTCATCGCGCGATCCATGGGCGGTGGCAAAATCGCGGTCGCGCGTGCGGCGCTCGGACAGGCGATTCTGCTGGCGGCGATCGGCGGGGTTCTGACCGCGGCGGCTCTGGCGATGCTCGCGCCTTCGCTGGCGACTTTGCTGAGCCTGCAGGGCGAAGCCCGCGAGGACTTCATTGTGTTCCTCCGGGCGTACAGCGTGGGCGTGCCGTTCTCGACGGTGCTCTTCGCCGGCACGTCGTGCGCGCGTGGCATGGGCGATTCATTCCGACCGCTGCTGACGATGATGGCCGTGAATGTCATCAATCTGATCACGGCGTGGCTGCTTGCGATCCATTTCAACTTGGGCGTGATGGGTATCGGCCTCGGCACCGCGACGGCCCACTTTGTCGGTGCGGGGATCGTGATCGGGATGCACGCGCGTGGAATCGCGGGCGTGTCGCTGTCAACGCGCTGGCTCCGCCCGCATCGCGTGACGCTCTATCGGTTGGTCCGGCTCGGGCTGCCGAACTTCGCCGAGACCTTTGGCATGTGGGTGGTCAACATGCTGATTGTGCTGATGGTGGGCAGCATGAGCGCGGCGGCGGTGATGAACGGCGGTGCTGGCGGGGCGGGCGGCGAAGCGGGCGGCCTGCTGGGCGCTCACACCTGGACGATCCGCATTGAGGCGTACAGCTTTCTGCCGGGCTTCTCGATGGGCCTTGCGGCGAGCGTGCTGGCGGGGCAGTATCTCGGCGCTGGCGCGCCGCATCTGGCGAGGCGAGCCGCGATCAAGTGCGCCGCCATCGCGTGCGTGATCATGGGTGCATTCGGGTTCGTATTCATGTTCGCGGGCGATGCGATCGTCCAACGGCTGACGCCTCAGGAAGTGCATTGGCGATTGGTACCGTCGCTGCTGTTCATCACCGCCATCGCGCAGGTGCCCTTTGCGATCGCGATCGTGCTGCGCTCAGCGATGCACGGCGCGGGCGACGTGCGGGCGGTCATGATCATGACGTGGATCAGCCAATGGGGGCTGCGGCTGCCGTTGGCTTACGCGATCAGCGGCGTGGACATCCACGTGCCGGCGTGGATCGCGGGGCGCAGCGACATGTTCCTGCACAACCCGTTCCCGTTTCAACTCGGGCTGAAGGGCCTGTGGATCGGGCTGGTGATTGAAACGACCCTGCGCGCGGTGATTTACGCGGGCCGGTTCATTCACGGCGGCTGGATGCGTGCCAAGGTCTGAGCGGGATCAATGGACGCGATCACGGGGTCGGCTTGGCGGGGTTGCCGTCAGACACGCGGAAGCGATCCACGAGTTGGCGGTGACTGAACGGGTTGTGAGCCTCGGTGAGCTGATCGCCGGGGCGGCTGGCCCGGACGGAATCAACGCCACGGACCATGGCTCGGCTGGCGAACTCCTTGGTGAACGACCGACCCGGGGTCGAAGCGGCCAAGGCGATTTGCTTCTGGAACTCTTCGCTCGTCAGCGGCTGGAAGCCGGTGAGCCGGATGACGGCGATGCCGCGCTGCGGGGGCACGGGGATCGAGAAGACGCGCTGGGTGATGTCCTGCTCGTCCATCGGCTTGGTCGGGTCGAGCTTTTCGGCCCGCGAAACGATGCGGTCAGACAGGTCCGGCACCTGGGCCATCCACGGCATGTTCTTGCTACCAGGCTCCACCGAGTTCTGGAGAGTGCGCGACGAGTAGAGCTCCGTGACGACGGTCGCGGGCTTGCCGTTGACGAGGGTGGTCGCGGCGATGGCCTCGAGCCCTTCGAGCGCGGCCTTGGCGGTGAGCGTGTCGACCTGGGCGGCGAGGGCCTCGTAGGCCTTGACGCGACGGTAATCGGTCAGGACGCGCTCGCGGATTTCGCTCATGCTCTCGGGGCCGCTGGCGCCTCGGGCGGCGGTGAACATGACGTAGTGCGCTGAGCCGTCGGTGCCCAGGAGCGGCTCGACGAGCGGAACGTTGGTCTGCACCGGGAAGGTCGGGGCCTGGCGCGGATCAAACGGGCCGAACTCGCGCAGGCTCATGGCGACGTCGGAAAGTGACAGCGCGCGGGTGTCGCGCTTGAGCGAGGCGGTGCCCACGCCCGGCAGGCGACGCATCTCGGCGGCGGTCTGCCACGCGTTCTCCGCGAGCGAGGCCTTGAACGGCGGGAGATTGATCGAGAACTTAGCGTTGACGCGATCGGACGCGATCTTGCCAACGGCGTTGAGATCCGGGCGGATGATCGACCAGTCGTCGGGGAGACGCTTGTAGCTGAGGCCGCCGACGCGTTCGTCGCGAACGTTGGCCAGCACCTTGAGCAGCTCGCCCTTGACGACCAGCTCGGCCTCGGTGAGGATCTTCTCGAAGAGCTCGTCAGAGAGCTGCTGCTCCGCAACGGCGCGGCGGACGGTCTCGTCCTCACCGGGGGTGGCGGCACGCTCGCGCATGCGGCGCTCGACATCCAGCGCGCGGATCTTGATTTGTGAGCGAATCGCGCCGGCGTCCAGCGTCAGCCACTGGAGCTTCACGCGCGGCGGCAGGCGATAGCCCACGCCGATGTCGCTCTGAGACGGGTCGGTGTCACGATACTTGCCGAAGAATGCAAGGAGCTCGGAGTCGTTCTCTGGCGCGGGGATCTGAGCCGCGGCGGCTTCATCGACGCCGACCCAGACGTACTCCCACGTCGCGCGGTTGAAGAGGAAGGCCAGTTGCTCTTGCAGCCGGGCGTCGCTCAGGCGCGGGAGTGTGATGTACGTCGACTCCAAACGGCTGACGCCTTTGTACTCAGCTGCGGCGTCGCTGAGCTTGGCTTCGGCCAACGGCATGGGCGCGTGCAAAGTCGGGAGCAGTGGGGCGGCGGCGCGAAAGCTCTCTCGCAACTGCTCGACCACCATCGGATCGGGGCGCTGACCGTTCCGCTGAGCTTCTTGCACGCGCAACGCCACGGCGAGATCCGGGTACTCGTCGGTCAGGAACGCGGCGCCGTCCTGCTCAGGCCCGACGAGGCCGGCGCGCCGGGCTTCGTGCGCACGCAGGAGCCAGTGCTCTGCGCGCGAGTCGCGCTGATTGTCGGCTGCGGACTCCGGCGGGACGATCGCGGTGAGCTCCGGAGTACGCTGGCGGACGAGCTCGAAGCGGGCGTTGGAGATGGCGACCTGGTAGCCGTCGATGCGTTCGCCGCCGACGGAGATGCCGGGGCCGACGTTGTACGAGCGACCGAGGAGGCGGAGCGAGTCGCCGATCAGGAACCCCACCATCAGCACGATGCCGAGGACGATGAGGAGGATCTTGTTGTACTGTTTCATCAGCTTCGTCATGAAGCACTCCGGGCAGGTAGGGGTCTTGAGGTCGCTCGCGGGCGACGGCGAGAGTCAAAGTGCGGGCGGCCTGTACATATCGGCCCGCACGGGCTGAGGGATCATACTTCGAACGGACGCCCGAGGGTGTTCGTCAAGGCTGAGAAACGCGGTTGGGCGTGCGGCAGACGACGAGCGGCAGGCGGAGAAAAGAAACAGGCCCGATCGCGCGACCGGGCCTGTGGATACTGCCGTCTCAGGGTGGATTAGCGATAGAACTCGACGATGAGGTTCGGGTTCACGTCGAAGGGGATCTGGTCAGACGTCGGCAGGGCGACGATCTTGGCCTGAAGCTCGCCGGGGTTGAAGTCGATCCAACCGGGGACCTCGTGGCCCGCAAGGCTTTCCATCGACTCGCGAGCGAGCTTCTGGGCCTTGGTACGGACGCTGATCACGTCGCCGACATCCACCAGCGAGCTGGGGCGGTCGAGCTTCTTGCCGTTGACCAGAACGTTGCCGTGGGCGACCATCTGGCGCGCGGCCCAGATCGTGCGGGCCAAGCCGCAGCGACGCACGGTGTTGTCGAGTCGACGCTCGAGCAACCGCATGAGCATCTCGCCCGTGTTGCCCTTGGCGCGACCGGCGGCGGCGATGACGCGACGGAACTGACGCTCCAGTACGCCGTAGTGGAAGCGCACCTTCTGCTTCTCGTTCAGGCGCAGGCCGTAGTCGCGCAGGCGGCGACCGCGGAAGCCGTGCATGCCCGGGTAAACCAGGGCGCGCTTGGACGTGTGCTTGGGGTTATCGGCGATGGGGACGCCGACGCGACGAGACAACTTGACCTTGGGACCGGTGTAACGGGCCATGCAACGTACCTCCGTCATCAAGCGGCGAGCCGGGCACACGGTGCGGGCTGGCGGGCTTGATGTGCCGCGATTTGAGGCGGCGATCTGTGTCCGGGGGCCGAGACTTCGGTCGGACGGGGTGATCCGGGCAAACAGTTTGCCGGGAGGGAATAGAAGCGCACTCATCGCGCAGGGTCAAGCGGGAAGTTCACGCGGTGTTCGGATGATCCACTCCGCGACGAGCAGGTTCGGGATCCAGCACAGCCACGTGAGCATCGGATAGAAGATCTCGAACGGCAGGCCCGTGGCGAAGCCGGCGCCCAGGCCGATGCGGATCGTGACAGCGGCGAGCGTGAGCGCGAAGTTGCGGATCATCCAGCGACGATGGGCGGCAAAGTTCCGAGCGCGAGCGGTGGCGTATGCGCGAGCGCCCGTGTAGAGCCAAGCCAGCGACAGCGCGGCGAAGCCGATGGTGGACACGATGCCGCCGAAGGCGAACGCGGACATGTACAACGCGGCGATCCCGCCGATCAGCACGCCGACGCCGAGATAGACGCGCCCGATCCAGCGGTGAGCCGCAGGCCAGCGGCGTCGGAATCCCGGCACGAACTGCACCGGCCCAAGCAGCACCGCCAGCGACGAGCAGAAGATGTGGGTCAGGATTCCCAGCCGTTGCGATTCGAACACGCGCTGCATCTCAGGATGAACGCCGACGCCCAGCGGTCGCGCGGTATAGCCGATGATTGCGTAAACGCCGACAGCGATCGCACTGAATGCGATGATCGCGAAACTCAGCGATTTCAGCTTACTACGCGTGTTGGAGTGGTCGCCGGATCGCAGCACGCGATCAGTGCTTGGGGTGGTCATGAAGCGCCCGTCAGGTGCTCAGCGGCGGCTTGGGCTTGATCGAACCGATCACGTCCCGTTTGATGATCACCGGCGTGTGCGGCGGCTTTTGCTGGGGTGAGACGTGGGGGGGCGGCGGCGTGTTCTGTGACGGCGAAGCGGGGTGATTGCCCGTGCCGATGATGCCGGAGGTGCCGTTGGCCTGGGCGCGTTCTGCGGGCGGGGCGATGGCTTCGTCGCCGATGATCTGGTCGGCGATCTCGCGGCGGTTTACGGGTACTTCACGGGGAAAGTCGAAGGCGATGCGGACGCGGTCGCCGCGGATGGAGGCAACGCGGACAATGCCAAGAGGGTTCTTGGGATCACCGATGACAATTTCCTCGCCTTCGCGTCGAGTGAACACCAACATAGATCGGACCTCCTGTCCCCGTTTCGGACGCCGCGGCTACGAACACTTCAGAGCAATATACCGCAGGTCAAGCTGAATGAAAGCGCGAACCTGCGCGAATTGTGTGGAGTGGGTGGAGAACGGCTAACACTGCCGATTTCCATGAGCTTCGCGCAAGGATATAGAAGAATGACGGGGAGGCCGACGGCGCGCGATCAATGGAGACGCTTTTGCGAAGTCGACCGGAAGATTGGGTGATCTGTGGTAATCACGCGCGGATATGTGGCCAACGTGCTCGTAGCACGCTTGTTGGCATCGCGTCATCTTTGCGCGTTGAGCGATTCAGGGCACGGCTTCGACGCCGGTGATTTCCGGAACGTGATTGCGCACGTTTCGCTCGATGCCGGTGCGGAGTGTGATGAGGCTGGAGGGGCAGCCGACGCAGGCACCATGAAGGCGGATCTGGACTTTGTGCTCGGGCGTGATGCCGATGAACTCGATATCGCCGCCGTCGGATTGGATGGCGGGGCGGATCAAGGAGAGAACTTTGGCGACGCGCTCGATGACGGCGTGGTTTTCGGACGTGGCGGGGACCGGGGTCGTCGCGGTGGGGTGGGCGTGGGCAGCGGGTGGCGTGGATGGCGTTGACGACATGGTTGAACTCCTGATCATTCTAGGGAGGTCATGCTGATGGCGGGGCGCGAAGGCGTCTGCTAGAGTCCGAGCGATGCTGACCCAACACCGGTGGACGAGTCGGAGCGGAACAATGCGCGGCAACCTCGCACGGTTCGCGTGCGCCGGCGGTGCGCTGGTCATGGTGCTGCTGGCGGGCGGATGCTCAAATCGTCCGGCGCGGGTGGACCCGACGACGCTGCCGCCGGAGCAGCGGATCAAGGACGAGCGTTTGTCGTATCGCCAGCAGCTCGCGGCGGTCGATGACCTGTGGAATGAGACACGCGCGGTGGATCGGCTGCAGGCGCGCGAGCGGCTGAAGCCGCTGGCGTGGGTGTCGTCGAATCAGGTGGACATGCGCATCCGCGCGATGCAGCTTTTGCTGGAAGACACGGGCGACGTAGACAACGCCGACACCCGCGCGATGTTCGCGCTCATGGTGCCGGTCGAGCCTTCGTTTGAAGTCATCGCGTACATCTCGCAGACCGCGGCGGCGCGGGGGTGGAAAGAGATGACGCCGGCACTGGTGCGATCGTGGGGCAGGAACCTGGGCAAGCCGGACCCGGAGCGCGAGGAGCGGGCCGCGATCATGACGCTGAACCCGGGCGAGCCGGTGGAGCGCGTGGTGTATCGCGTGTTTGCAACGCCGCCAGCGGGCAAGAGCGGGCAGGAGCTGCAGTGGGCCCAGCGGGCGCGGACGTCGGCGTGGGAGGTGCTGACGCGGATCGACCCGACCGGGTCAACACGGTTGCGGATGCTCGCGGAGGACAACGCTCCGGCGGACGCACTGGTGGAAAGTCTGCGAGCGTGCGTGCGCGAGCTGCACGCGATCCCGCTCACGTCGAGCCAACTCGAGTGGCTGCAGGAACTGCGGGACTTTGGTGCGGCGGGTGCGGCGGGTGCGGGGGGGGCGGGGGGTGGAGTTCGCAGAGCGTGGTGGGGGCAAGCGGCATCTGCGGCGGCGGGAGTGGTGCCGTCGCGTCAGCCGCAACTGGCGATGCGGAATCTGGAGGCGCTGCGGTTTTCAACGGAAGCGAACTCGAAGCGGCTGGGCGTTGATCGCGACGGGCTGTATCGCGAGTTGCAGACGCGGCTCAGCACGCGCAAGATGCACGGGCGTGTGGGGGTGCAGGACAGCGGGCAGTCATGGGCGGAAGAGAATCTCGAATCACACCGCGGGAAGTTGACGTGGGCGGATCTCTTGACGGTGCTGGTGATTGATGATGCGATGAGCGATGCGACCTTGCGGGGGCAGCTTTGGGAGCAGATCCAGCGCGACCTGAAGGACACATCGACGGAGTTGGGCGGTCTGGTTGAGCTCAGCGCGGCGGGGAAGTATGAGGCGGTGCTGTACCCGCCGCGGGCGACGGCGCGGCGAGGCGATGACGAATATGTCGCGCCGGCGGAGATGTTCAAGAGCGGGCCGATGGCGCTTGCGCACTATCACTTTCACGCGCAGCGGATCAACAACCGGACGTACGCGGGTCCGGGGCCGGGGGATGAGATGTTTGCGACGACGCACGGGCGCGCGAACATCGTGATCACGCCGGTGGGCGAGAAGCGGTTCAACGTGGACTATTACCAGGGCGACGGCGTGGTGGTCGATTTGGGGGAGTTTGCGGTGCCGTGAGGGGGAAGGGATCGAGGGGTCAAGGGATCGAAGGTCAACCGGAATCGCAAATCGCAAAATTGCAAATGGCAATTGAAAGGGGAGTTCTCTTGCGCACGCGTGGCCTTGCTGCGGGCGGGTAGAGTTTGAGGAAGGCATCGAGGCAGGAGGCATCGAGGCATCAAGGATCGCGGCATCGAGCTGATGCCGGCGTGCGGGCTCGCTCAGGCACTGAGCTTGCCGACGAGCGCCGCGAGAGCCTTGAGGTCTTTCGTGGTGGTGACCTTGGCAATTGCGGTGGGTTCAGCGCCGACTTTGCCGAGGTATTCCTCGACGCGGGTCCAGAGTTTGGCGGTGGCCTTGGCGTCTTCGGAGACGGCGAGGTCGCTGAGAAGCTCCTGGAGCTTTGTCAGGTGGATGCCGGACTTGTGGTCGTAGAACCGGCGGACGATGCCCTGCTGGGTCTTGTTGAGGAACTGGTGGTGCTTGGCCATGGCCAACCTTAGCGGGGGCACTGGCGCGTACACTCGTTGCGTGGATCAAACTTCACCGGCGCGGCTTGCGATCATGCTTTCTGGCGGGGGCCGGACGATGGTGAATCTCGGCGAGGCGATCGCGCGCGAGGGGATGAATGCGCGGGTGGAGTTGGTCATCGCGTCAAGCGAGTGCGGCGGGTGCGGTCGGGCGCGGGAGCGCGGGTATGCGACGTGTGTTGAGCCCGGGGTGATTGACAGCGTGAAGCTGGAGGCAAGGCTGCGCGAGGCGCAGATCGACTTTGTGTTGCTGGCGGGATATCTCAAGTTCGTGCGCGTGCCCGCGGCGTATCGCGGGCGATTTGTGAATATTCACCCGGCGCTGCTGCCGAGCTTTGGCGGGGCGGGGATGTATGGGCGACGCGTGCATGAGGCGGTGCTGGCGCACGGCTGCAAGGTCAGCGGCTGCACGGTGCATCTGGTGGATGACGAATATGACAGCGGGCCGATCCTGGTGCAGCGGACGTGCGAGGTGCGCGATGACGACACGCCGGAGACACTGGCGGCGCGCGTGTTTGAGCAGGAGTGCATCGCGTATCCGCAGGCGCTGCGAGGGCTGATCGAGGGGCGAGTGCGGGTTGAGGGGCGGCGGGCGACGATCGCGGCGCGGGAGGGCGCGTGAAGGTGTGGCGTGCAGAGCGGGTGCGCCGCCGTGGGCGGGTTGCGCGCGTTGTGATGGTGGCGCTGGCGTGCGTGATCGTGGGGTTGACCGCCGCGACGGGCGAAGCGGTTGAGCCCGCGGTGCCGGCGGGCGTGCCGGATCCAGCGAAGGTCGCGTTGGAGCGAGATCGGATCACCGGCGAGTTCCTCGTGGAGTTCAAGGCGCTGCGGTTTGACAAGGCCGAGGAACTGGTGCGAAGGCTGATCACGCTGGACGAGTGGGACGCGGTGGCGCGATACAACCTCGCGGCGTGTTTGGCCGGTCAGGCGAAGCTCGACGAAGCGGAGGTCGCGCTGCGCGAGGCGGTGGAGCGGGGTTTCGTTGACTTTGATCTGATGCAGCGCGACCGCAACCTCGCGCCGATGCGCAGCACGCCGACGTTTCGCGCGCTGCTGAGCAAGTGGGGCGAAGTTCAAGAGCGGATCATCGAGCAGAAGATCACGCGTTTGAAGCCGACGCTCGCGAGAGGCGGGCGCGACTACACGATCGAGAAAGACAGTGCGTCCCGCCTGGCGTTTCTGAACGCGTTTCCGGAGGCGAGCTACAAGGCGGGGGTCAAGGAGATCCGCGCGGTCGAGCGATTCTGGAAGGAGCAGATACTGCCGGAGGGCACGCCGCTGGTGAACTTGGATGCGGCAAGACCGGACCCGTGGGTGCTGGTGCTGCTGCCGACGCCGGAGGACTATCGCGATTGGGCGATGGAGAAGTACGGCACGCTGCAGGTCGCGGGGATTTATGATCATCAGGCGAAGAAGCTGGTGACCAAGGACTTGGGCCCCATTCTGCGTCATGAGTTCTCGCACGTCGTGCATTGGCGGAGCATGATGCGGAGCGGGTACGTGCAGCCGATCTGGGTACACGAGGGGCTGTGCGCGTTGCTTGAGGATGTGAAGGTGGGGGAGGACGGCGTGATGACGCCGCGGGCGAGCTGGCGGACGAACCTGCTGAAGCGGATGAGTCAGTCGGGGCGCGTGCCGAAGTGGGAAGAGCTGCACGGGCTGTCGCCGGAGAAGTTTGGCGGCGGGCGCGGGCTTGCGAACTACGCGGCGGCGCGCGGGATATTTCTGTTCCTGTATGAGCAGGGGAAGCTGCGTGCGTGGTATGGCGAGTATCTCAAGGCCGGCGAGGCGGACCCGCACGGCGTCAAGGCGATGGAGACTGTGTTCGGTTTGCCGGCGAAAGAGATCGAGCGGAAGTGGCGGGCGTGGGTGAGCGCGCTGCCCGATGCGCCCGACGCTTCGCGGGCGAGTGAGGTGAGCTTGCCGGTGACGCTGGACGAGGCGGGCGACGGGCTGCGGATCACCGAGGCTCCCGCGGGATTTGCCAAGCTTGATGGCCTGCGATTGGGTGACGTGCTGACGGCGATCGAGGGAATGCCGGTGCGTGACTACTCGGAACTGGCGCAGGCGATGAGCGGGCGGAAGGCGGGAGATGTGGTGAAGGTGGCGTATCGGCGCGGCGCGGGCGGGCGGGTGACGGGGACGGCGAGCGTGACGCTGGTGAAGAGCGAGCAGTAGTCGAAGAAGTCGCGGCGGCGCGGTTCGTGGTGCGGCGGTCGTCGGCGAGGCGCCGCGGCGTCGCGCTCGTGGCTTCGTGTTCGCTACGATGCGTGGCACTGACCTTTCAGGGAAGACTTATGCCATTGACGTCGAATGAAATCCGCCGCGTGTTCATGGAGTTTTACGCGAAGAAGCACGGGCACACGTTCGTGCCGAGCTCGCCGGTGGTGCCGCACGAGGACCCGACGCTGCTGTTTGCCAACGCGGGGATGAATCAGTTCAAGCCGATTTTCCTGGGGCAGGCGGACCCGTCAACGCCGATGGGGAAGCTGAAGCGCGCGGTGAACAGCCAGAAGTGCATCCGCGCCGGCGGCAAGCACAACGACCTGGAGGACGTGGGCAAGGACACGTATCACCACACGATGTTCGAGATGCTCGGCACATGGTCGTTCGGCGACTACTTCAAGCAGGAGTCGATCCAGTGGGGCTTTGAGCTTTTGACCAAGGTCTACGGCATCGATGTCAATCGCCTGTATGCGACGTATTTCAAGGGCGATCCGAAGAGCGGGCTGGAGCCGGATGTCGAGTCCAAGGCGCTGTGGGAAGCGTTGCTCGGGCCGGCACGGGTGCTGCCGGGGAACATGAAGGACAACTTTTGGGAGATGGGGGACACGGGCCCTTGCGGGCCTTGCAGCGAGATCCACTATGACCGCATTGGCGGGCGCGACGCGAGCTCGCTGGTGAACTCGGGCGATCCGGATGTCCTGGAAATCTGGAACCATGTGTTCATCCAGTTCAACCGCGAGCAGGGCGGCGCGCTGAAGCCGCTGCCGAACAAGCACGTGGACACGGGGATGGGCTTTGAGCGGCTGGTGAGCGTGCTGCAGAACGTGCGCAGCAACTACGACACGGATGTGTTCGCGCCGCTGTTCCTGGCGATTGAGAAGACGACCAAGGCGCACAAGCCGTACACCGGGCGACTTGGAGCCGCGGACAAGGACGGGAGCGACACGGCGTATCGCGTGATCGCCGACCACATCCGCACGCTGACGTTCGCGATCACCGATGGCGCGACGCCCAGTAATGAAGGGCGCGGGTATGTGCTGCGTCGCATTCTCCGCCGCGCGATCCGTTATGGAAACCAGATGCTGGGGGCCAAGGTGGGCTTCTTTCATCCGCTGGTGAACACGGTGGCGGAGCACTTCGGCGAGTTCTTCCCTGAGCTGCGCAAGGACCCCAAGCGCGTGATGGAGATCATCCGCGAAGAGGAAGAGAGCTTCGGGCGAACGCTCGCCCGCGGCATCGTGTTGTTCGACGAGGCGTGCGTCGAGGCGTTCAAGCGTGCGCGGTTGATCCCGCATCTGCAGATCGCCGGCGGCGAGACCAGCGCCAACCGCGACCAGGGCGGCTGGACGATCGCAATCCACGAGAAGCAGGGCCACAAACTCATGGACCAGCGGGCCCTGCGCGACATCACGCCCGAGTGGGCCGATGCGCACTATGCGCCCACGCGCGGGATCACGGCGGAGGACGCGTTCAAGCTCTATGACACCTATGGCTTCCCGATCGACCTGACGAACCTGATGGCCGAAGAACGCGGCCTGCGCGTCGACATGGCCGGGTTTGAAAAGTTGATGGAGCAGGCGCGCGAGAAGGCCCGCGCGGGCGGCAGGTTCGGCGTGGAGCAAGGCCTGACGCTGCCGCCGGACGCGATCGCGCGGCTGAAGACGATGGGCATCGAGCCGACCGAGGACAGCGATAAGTTCCACGGGCGCGAGATCCGCGCGATGGTCAAGGCCATCTGGAACGGGCAGAACTTTGACGACACCGCGAACGCCTCGACCGCGGCGATGCACTCCTTGGGCATCGTGCTGGACAAGACGAACTTCTACGCCGAGATGGGCGGGCAGGTGCCCGATCACGGACGCATCAGCGCTGCGCGACAGGTGCGACAGGAAGTCGCGATGGGCGCGGCCGGTGAGTTCCGCGTTGAGGATGTCCAGACCTACGCCGGGTACGTGCTGCATGTCGGGCGCATGACCACGCACCAGATCCGCGTGGGCGACATGGTGACGCTGAGCCTCGACGGCACGCGCCGCGACTGCGTGCAATCGAACCATACCGCGACGCACTTGCTCAACCTCGCGCTGCGCACCGTCGCGGGTGAGGGGCTGGACCAGAAGGGCTCGCAGGTCGCGCCCGACAAGCTGCGGTTTGACTTCTCGCTGGCGCGCCCGGTGACGCCTGAAGAGATCGCCAAGATCGATGCGCACGTGGGTCAGAGCATCGCCGCAGGGCTTGAGGTGTACGCGCAGGTCACGCCGCTGGAGGAGGCACGCGGGATCAAGGGGCTTCGCGCGGTCTTCGGCGAGGCGTACCCCGACCCGGTTCGCGTGGTGAGCATCGGCCGACCGGTGGATGAGATGCTTCGAGAGAGTGACGACGCCAAGGGCGCGAAGGTCAGCACCGAGTTCTGCGGCGGCACGCACGTCGGCAACACGCGCGACATTCAGAACTTCGCGATCGTCGGTGAGGAGGGCGTGGCCAAGGGCATTCGGCGACTCGTCGGTGTGACCGGTGTGCCTGCGATGGCGGCCATTCAGTCCGGGCGCGCGCTGCTGGACCGCGTGAAGGCGGCGGCGGCCTTGAACGAGGCAGACCTCGCGGCGGAGGTCAAGGGCGTGCTCTCAGACATGGAGCAGCTCACGGTGCCGCTGACGGTGAAGCAGCAGGTGCGCAACGAGATCGTCCAGCTTCAGGAGCGGATGAAGGCGGCGGACAAGAACGCCAGCGCCGCGCGGGCGCAGCAGGTGGTCTCGCTTGCGCGATCGATCGCGGAGTCGCCGGAGTTTGAGATGGCCGGCACGATCGTCACGACGATCGAGGCGGGCAGCGATCGCGACGCGCTCACGGCGGCGATGAACACGATCCGCTCGAAGCTGCCGCGTGCGGGTGTGCTGCTGATGAGCCCGGACGAGAGCGCGGGCAAGATCACGATGCTCGCGGCCGTGCCCGATGCGCTGGTGAAGCGCGGTCTGAACGCGGGCGAGTGGGTGCGTGCGGCGGCAGCGGCGTGCGGGGGCAAGGGCGGCGGCAAGCCGGACTTGGCGCAAGGCGGCGGCACGGACCTGAGCAAGGTGAAAGAGGCGTTGCAGAGCGCGAAGCAGTACGCGTTCAGCAAGGTGCCGATGTGAGTGACGCCGCGCACCAGCCCGATGACCAAGACGCGTTGAAGCCGTTCCAAGCCGATATTCGCGGTGAGACGCCGGCACTGCCGGAGTTTCCGGATACAGCGAAGCTCCGTCGCGACTCGACGACGCTGCACTCCAGTCGGTCAGGCGGGCAGGCTGGCAAAGACTTGTGGAAGCTGGGCGCTGCGGGGACGGAGTTCGTCGCGACAACCGCCGCCGGGCTCTTGATTGGATACGGGCTGGACTGGGCGGCGGGCACGACGCCCTGGCTGTTGCTTGTCTTTTTCGCGATCGGCCTCGGGCTCGCGTTTCGGCGGCTGGTGCGGTCGGCCAGCGCGATGTGAAGCGGCACAGTTTTGAGACGTCGCGGAGCGTGCTGGGCGCTGGCTTCGACAGAGATTGGGGCTACAGTTGGGCCCTTCGAAGTGGCCCGCTCGGTGCGGGCTTTGTGTGAGCATGGATACATCGACTCGCCAGCCCGTCGTGAACGCATCTGCCCTGCCGATCGCACGGCTGACGGGGCTCTTGTTGCTCGCGTGTTTGTCGGGCCTGATCTTGGGCGTGCTCATGCCGGTTGACGCGTCGCTCACGCCGGCGCCCGTGTTCGGCCCGTTGCTGGCGGCGTTGTTCGGCTCACTCATCGTGCTGCTGGCCGGCGGTGTGGAGTTGCAGCTTCTCTCGGTCTTCGCGCGGGGCACGCCGGCGTTGATCGCGGGCCGAATTCTCGCGATCAGCGGCGGTCGGTTGCTGGTCTCGCTCGCGATCGCGGTGGTGGTGTTCCTCCGCCTTCAGCCTGTTCCGCTGCCATTCTGGTGCGCCTTTGGCACCGCTTCGTTGATTCTCATCTTCGGTAAATCGCTGTTACTCGCGAGCGCTGCGGGCACGCCCCCCTCGCCCGCGTTGGCTCAGGAGCGTCCATGAACTTCCCGTTGCTCACCATCGGCGCGTCCAATCCGGTTGACCACGTCGTCAATCACTCGTTCCTCAGCATCGACGGCTACTGGGTCTGGTCGGCCCACGTCGGCAACCTGCTGCTTTCCGGCCTGATCCTGCTGATCTTGCTCCCGTGGGCGGCAAACCAGATCGGCACCGGCCCGGAGTCTCAGGGGACCGAGCGCTACATCACGAAGAACCGCTTCGCTCAGTTCATTGAGGTGCTCTATCTCTACCTTCGCGATGAGGTAGTGAAGCCGCTGCTGGGCGATCGCACCGAGAAGTTCATCCCGTTCCTGTTCACGCTCTTCTCGTTCATCCTCGTCAACAACCTGCTCGGGCTTGTGCCGATCCTCGACCTCCTGCACCTGACCAACTCGTCTTGGAAGGCCTCGCATCAGGCCCCGTTTGGCGGCACGGCCACGCAGAACTTGTACGTCACGGCGGCCTTGGCCGTCGTCTCGTTCCTGGTCATCAACATCGCGGGCATTCGTGCCTTGGGTGTTGGCGGCTATGTCAAGCATCTGACCTGTGATACCCCGCCTTTCATGTGGCCGATCATCGTTCCCGTAGAAATCGTCGGCACGTTCATCAAGCCGATCGCGCTGGCGATGCGTCTGTTCGCGAACATGACCGCCGGGCACATCCTGATGGCGACGCTGTTCAGCTTCATCGGCCTCGCGGCCAGCGCCAGCATGTTCGTCTTCGTTCCTGTCACCATCGCGTCGTCGCTGGCGGCGGTGGCATTCTACTTCTTGGAACTCTTCGTTGCCTTCCTACAGGCCTTCATCTTCATGTTCCTCACGACGGTTTTCATCAGCCAACTCAGCCACCATGACCACGAGCACGATCATGGTGATGCTCACGGCCACGAGCACGCGCCAGCCCACTAGGCCCGCGTGAAAACCGGCCCGCGCCTTTCGGTGCAACCCTCACTCTGTGCTCAACGTTTTTTCGGAGACTGTTTGATGAATAAGACTCTTCTCGTTGCGGCTTCCATCCTCGCCCTGCCCGCGGTGGCGTCGGCCCAGACCGCGTCCGGCGGCTCGACCCTGCACTACGGCATGGCGGCCATCGGCGCCGGCCTCGCGGTCATCGGCGGCGGCATCGGCATCGGCCTGATCGGCAAGTCCGCCGTCGAGTCGATCGCCCGCCAGCCCTCGGCCTCGGGCGACATCCGCGGCGGCATGATCGTCACCGCCGGTCTGGTCGAAGGTGCGACGCTCGTCGGCGCGCTCGTCGGCCTGCTGACGGTCCTCCTGAAGTAATCGATTGATTGACGCTGGGCGTGGTCTATCGATCACGCCCAGGTTTGGCTTGGCGTCGGGTCAGTGAGAACATCTCTTCCCTCGGAGTTCTGCCGTGCGTACGACACTTTCGCGATATCTGGTTCAGGCTCTTGTCCTTGCGGCGCCGGCGCTGGCGATGGCCGCGGGGCCTGAGGGCGATCATGGCCATGACAAGGGTGCTGTGATCCCGGTCCCGGCGCAGGGCATCGCGCCGCTGCTGGCGACGCTCGTGGTGTTCGGCGTCGTGTTCGGAATCTTGTCCGTGGCGGTGTGGCCGAAGATCGCCAAGGGCTTGTCAGACCGCGAGAACAAGATCCGCTCGGAGATTGACGCCGCGGAGCAGGCGCGTGCGCAGGCCCGCGCGGCTCTGGAGACGTACCAGAAGAACCTCGCCGAGGCCAACAGCAAGGCTCAGCAGATGATCGCGGAGGCCAAGGCGGCCCAGCAGGCGTCGCTCGCGGAGCAGCGGGCCAAGGCCGACAGCGATCTGGCCATGATGAAGGACAAGGCGATGCGCGAGATCGAGGCCGCGAAGAAGCAGGCCCTTGCCGAGATCTACGCCCAGACGGCGAGCCTGGCGACGGGTGTCGCGGGCCGGATCCTGCAGCGCGAGGTCAACGGCGCCGACGCCGAGAAGTTCACGCTGGAGGCGATCGGGTCGTTCAAGAATAACTGATTCGGAGCTGTCAGCGGTCAGTTGTCAGGTGTCAGCAGAGCAAAGCGGGAAGGCAGTGGCGCGCGGCGAACACGCGAGGTCGTCAGCTCGCAGATCGAGAAGAATCCGGTTCGAAATTTGGCCATTTGGTAGTTTGGCAACTTGAGGATTTGAAATGCCCCTGATCGAGACACAGCCCGACGCACTCAGCGAGGTCTACGCACGCAGCCTGCGCGAGCTGGCGTTCAGCAAGGGGGGCATTGACAAGGTCCGGCTGGTGCTCGACGAACTGCAGGGCGTGCTGGCGCTGGCGCGTGACAACCCGCGATTCGGCGAGTTTCTGTCCAGCCGCATCATCAGCGTTGATGACAAGAAGAGGTCGATCAACGCCTCGCTGAAGGGCAAGTGCGACGACCTGGCCCTGCACTTTCTGATGGCGCTTGCGGACAACGAGCGGCTGGCCAAGCTGCCGGGAATTGTTGGCTCGCTGGTGGAGATGGTCGACGCCGTGGACGGGCGCGTTGAGGTGTCGGTGACGACCGCGGCTCCGATCAGCGAGGACGAGGTGCGTTCGCTGCGCGAGCGGATCGCGGCCAAGATGCCCGGCAGCACGCCAGTGATCAAGGCGATTGTCGATCCCTCGATGCTCGGGGGTATCCGCCTTCAGGTGGGCGATAAGCTCTTTGACGCCAGCGTGCAGACAAAGCTCCGTCAACTCCGCGATCAGCTCTCGCTGAACGGCCTGCCGACCGTGCGAGCCGCGATGGACCGCATCGTGCAGGCGTGAGAGGAAAGTCGTGAGTCGCGAGGTGCGAGTCGCGAGTGAAGAAACCTGAGGCGGTCGGCCGAAGCTCATCGGGTTGTCAACTCGGTGAGTTGCACGCTGCTCGCCGGGCGGTGTACTCAGTCTTCGAGCAACCGCGCAAGTCGGCAGCTTCGTGAACTTCTGTGTGTCGAGGGTTTGAGTTGCCGCGTGCCGTCTCGCGGCGGGTATCATGGCGCGCGTGTCAGCCGGTGACGCCGCGGGCGACATGGCTGATTCGAATGCACTTGCTGTGAGCAATTCCATGCCGACCAAGACGATTGCCCAGGCCGACGTGACGAACAAGCGTGTGTTGAGCCGCGTGGATTTCAACGTGCCGATCGAGGGCGGGGTGATTTCGGATGACCGTCGCATTCGCGAGGCTCTGCCCAGCATTAAGTCGATCGTCGATCGCGGCGGGGCCGCGATCTTGATGTCGCACCTGGGCCGGCCCGAGGGCAAGGGTTTCGAAGCAGCCTACACGCTGAAGCCAGTGGCCGATCGGCTGGCGCAGCTCTTGGGCAAGCCCGTGCAGTTCCCGTCGCAGGACATCACCGATAGCGCGGCAGAGGCAGCGGCGAAGAACGCCAAGCCTGGCGACGTCATCCTGCTTGAGAACGTGCGATTTGCCAAGGGCGAGAAGAAGGGCGAGGAGTCGTACGCGAACAAGCTCGCCGGCTATGGCGATCTGTACTGCAACGACGCGTTCGGCACCGCGCATCGCGAGGACGGCAGCATGTTCGCGGTACCAAAGGCGATGAAGGCGCAGGGCAAGTCGTGCGTCGCCGGGCTGCTCCTGGACAAGGAACTGAAGTACCTCGGCGAGGCGCTGAAGAACCCGGCGAAGCCGTTCGTGGTCGTGCTGGGCGGGGCCAAGGTGTCGGACAAGATCTCGTTGATTGAAAACCTGCTGCCGCGCGCGAGTGACATCATCGTCGGCGGCGCGATGGCGTACACGTTCCTCAAGGCGCTCGGTCGGAACGTGGGCAGCAGCCGCGTCGAGGAGAGCCACCTGGACCACGCCAAGAAGATGCTGGACCAGGCGGCAAACCTCAAGTGCAACCTGCATCTGCCGGTGGACCACGTGTGCGCGACCGAGTTTGTCGAGAGCGGCGGCACCGTGAAGATCTTCGGCGAGTCAATCGACGACGGCTTCATGGGCCTGGACATCGGGCCGCAAACGATCTCGAACTTCGGCGTGGTGCTGCGAGCGGCGAAGACGATTGTGTGGAATGGGCCGATGGGCGTGTTCGAGTGGGCGTTGTTCCGCACGGGCACGCAGTCGGTTGCGCAGGCGATCGTGGACGCGACCGGTAAGGGGGCGATCTCGATCGTCGGCGGCGGCGACTCCGCGGCCGCGGCTGAGGAGTTCGGCCTTGCCAGCAAGTTCTCGCACGTCTCCACCGGCGGCGGTGCGTCGCTGGAGATGCTCGCGGGCAAGCCGTTTACCACGGTCGCGCTGCTGGATCAGGTGTGAGTGATTCGCGGCGACGGGGGCGTCGCCCGCGTGATCTGCGTGTTCGATGAACCCGCCTTCATCGTCATCGCGCTGACGGCGCGAGCGTCTATCGCTACGCTCTAAGCACGATGATCAGTGTGACCAAGCGGTTCTTCCAACTTGAGGCGGCGGGCGGGATGGTGCTGATCGCCGCCGCGGCGGTGGCGCTGATCATCGCCAACTCTCCGCTGGGCTCGGGTTACAACGTGTTTCTGAACCAAGAGCTTCATTGGAGCATCGGGCCGCTGCACCTGCCGCACAGTCCCGCGGCGTGGATCAACGACGCGCTGATGGTGCTGTTCTTCCTCGTGGTCGGGCTTGAGATCAAACGCGAGGTGCTCGTCGGTGAGTTGTCCACGCGCGCGAAGCTCGCGCTCCCTGCGCTCGCGGCGGTGGGGGGCATGGTCGTCCCCGCGCTGATCTACGCGGTGCTCAATCGCGACGACCCGGCGACGCTCAAGGGTTGGGCGATCCCGGCCGCGACGGACATCGCGTTCTCGCTGGCGATTCTGACGATGCTCGGCAAGCGGGCACCGGTGTCGCTGAAGATCTTCCTTACGGCCTTGGCGATTCTGGATGACCTCGGCGCTGTGGTGATCATCGCGGTGTTCTACACGGCTCACGTTTCACTCGGTGCGTTGGGTCTGGCGGTGGTGGCGCTTGGGGCGCTCCTGGCGATGAACCGCGCCGGTGTGACGCGGCTTTGGCCGTATCTGGTCGTCGGCGTGCTGCTCTGGGCGTTCGTGCTGGCGTCGGGCGTTCACGCGACCGTGGCTGGCGTCTTGCTCGCGGCGACAATTCCGATGGCCAAGCCGGGCGCGGCGGAGGCAACCTCGCCGCGGGCGCGGCTGGAGCATGGGCTGCACCCGTGGGTGACGTACCTGGTGCTGCCGGTGTTCGGCTTGGCGAACTCGGGCGTCGCACTGGGGACGCTGCCGCCGGGCACCGCGACGGGCACGGTCACGATCGGCATCGCTCTGGGCCTGTTCTTGGGCAAGCAGCTTGGCGTCTTCGGCTGCGCATACGCGGCGGTCAAGCTCGGATGGGCGTCGATGCCCGCCGGCGCGTCATGGCTGCAGGTCTACGGCGCGGCCCTCTTGACCGGTATCGGGTTTACGATGAGCCTGTTCATCGGCATCCTGGCGTTCGGCGATGCGAACCAATCACAGGTACGTCTCGGCGTGATCGTCGGCTCCTGCGTGTCAGCGCTCGCGGGTGCGCTGGTGCTCACGCTCGCGCACAGGCGAGCTCCGAAGCTTGGCGATGAATCGACGATGCCAAATCGCAACGCCGTCAACCACTGAGGCGATTGGGCTCAGCGTGCCGGCGTTTCCCAAGGCGTGCCCGGCGTATACCGGATCATCGCGTAGAGCTGTTGACGCGTCTGCATGTCGTTGAGCACCGGCTCAACCGTGCCCGCCTCGCGGAGTGACTGCAGCGCCCGCGTGACGGCACCCATCGCCACACGCAGCAAGCTCACTGGATAAATCACGAAGTCATAGCCGAGCTCGCCGAAGCGGTTCAGCGGGATCAGCGGCGTCTTGCCGAACTCCGTCATGTTTGCCAGCAAGTACGGTGCATGACGCGGGCCTGCGTTGTTCATTGCGGGGCGCGGGCCGAGGGCTGAGCGCAGTCGCGTGGCGAAATCGCCGAACTCCTGCTCGGTCGTGAGTCCTTCGGGAAAGATCATCTCGGCGCCGGCGTTGACGTACGCCGTGGCGCGGGAGATGGCGCCGTCGAGGCCCTCGACCGAGCGAGCGTCGGTGCGAGCGCAGACGATGAAGTCGTTGTTGAGGTCGCGCGAGGCCTTCGCGGCCCACTGCACCTTCTCAACCATGTGGTCGGTGGTCACGAGAGCCTTGCCGTCGAGGTGGCCGCACCGCTTGGGGAACTGCTGGTCCTCGATGTGCAAGCCCGCGGCTCCGGCGCGGTGATACTCGATCACCGTGCGGCGGACCATCTCCGCCTCGCCAAAGCCCGTGTCAGCATCCGCGATCAGCGGGAGGTCGCTCGCGGCGGAGATCTCACGGATCAATCGGCAGAAGTGCTCCAGCGTCAGCAGCCCGACATCCGGCACGCCCGCGCACACGCTCGCGGCGGCGCCGGAGACGTACGTCGCGCCGAAGCCCGCGTCCGCGACGGCGCGAGCGCACAGGGCGTTGAACGAGCCGGGGGCCGCGACGACCCCCTGATCCATGAGGGCGCGAAGACGCGAAGCGGGTGATGGAGACGTCATGCCGGAGCGTACGCCCGGGGGCAAAACCTCGCCAAACCGATGTCCGATCGACATTCGACCAGCCGCGACGACCGTTCCCGACTGCTGACGCCCGACGGCTGATCGCTGAAAGCCACGCGGCCCCGTGACAGCCGCGGGCATTGGCGTTACGCTGGCGATATGGCGACGGTGACGCTGAAGAACGTGCAGAAGGTGTACCCGGACGGTTCGACCGCCGTGCGTGATTTCTGTCTGGAGATCCGCGATGGTGAGTTCGTCGTGCTCGTCGGCCCATCGGGCTGCGGCAAGAGCACGACACTACGCATGGTCGCGGGGCTGGAGGAAATCAGCGCCGGTGAGATCGCGATCGACGGGCGCGTGGTGAACAACGTGCACCCCAAGGACCGCGACATCGCGATGGTGTTTCAGAACTACGCGCTGTATCCGCACATGAGCGTGTATGAGAACATCGCGTTCTCGCTTCGGCTCCGCTCAATGGCCAAGAACGAGATCGACGCGCGGGTGAAGCGGGCATCAGCACTGCTCGGGCTGGACGCGATGCTCACCAAGAAGCCCGCGGCCCTCAGCGGCGGGCAACGCCAGCGCGTCGCCGTCGGGCGCGCGATTGTCCGTGAGCCCAAAGCGTTTCTCTTTGATGAGCCGCTGAGCAATCTCGATGCGAGATTGCGTGTCACCACGCGGGCTGAGATTAAGAGCCTGCAGATGCGGCTGAAGACCACCACGATCTACGTGACGCACGACCAAGAAGAAGCGATGACGATGGGCGACCGCGTCGTCGTGATGTTCGGCGGCGTGGTCCAGCAGGCGGGCACGCCGCTGGAGGTGTATCGCCGTCCGGTGAATCGCTTCGTCGCCGGCTTCCTGGGTACGCCACCGATGAACTTTGTCGACGGCGTGCTGGTTGAAGGGCCCGCGGGAGACGGCACGGTCGGATTCACGGAGCGCGTGGGCGAGGGGCGTGTCATTCCGCTGCCTGGCGCGTGGCGTGATGCGCTGCGCGGACGTGTCGGCGAGCGTGTAGCGCTGGGCGTGCGCCCGCAGAGTCTTCGGGAGGTCGTCGGCACGAGTGACGCGTGGGATATGGAAGTGCTCGTCGAACTCGTCGAGCCGCTGGGCGATGCGATCGACGTGACCGGGCGGACCGCTGCGGGCAGCCGGGTGGTGGCGCGACTTGTCGCCCGCGACAATGTGCGTGCTGGCGACCGCCTTCGCCTGGCGATGGATCTCACCTTTGGCTGTGTGTTCGAACCGGGCGAACTTGGCCGCAATCTTGTTGCGGGTGCGAGCATCGAGATTCCGGTCAGCGCCAGTGGCGGCGATGAATGACCTCTCTGGACGACGTCGGAGCTTTCGCGTGACGCACGTGATGACGTTGGACCAGTGGCGTGCGATCGTCGCCTCGCGTCCGCTGGCGCGAACGATCGACGAGCTTCGCGCCGCGACTGCGTTCTTCTCGCCGTTGTTGAACGGCAGCGCCACCGGTGCGCTGCCGCGCGTCGGCAAGGTTTCGAAGCATGTCGTGCGTGTCGCGATCGGCGCGGCGAGCGAGCTTGCCCTCGAAGTCATCGAGCCTGAACCGGATAACACGACCGAACCCATTGACGGCCTTCCCATCTGCGTCTTCGTCCACGGCGGCGGTTGGGTCGCCGGCTCGGTCGAGTCGTACCGATCGCTCACGCACAATCTCGTCAGCGCGTCGCGGCGAGTTGGCCCTGGCACGATCGTCGTCGCAGTCGACTACGGCCTCGCGCCCGAGCATCCGCCCGACGCGATTGTCGACGATGTGATGCAGAGCGTGCGATGGGCCTGCCTGCACGCGAACAAGTTCGGCGGCGACCCGGCGCGCGTGGTCTTGGTTGGCGACTCCGCCGGTGCTCAACTCGCGGTTATCGCCGCGGCCAGGATGCGAGAAGAGGTCGACGTTCGTGGTCTCGCCTTGCTTTACGGCGTCCTGGATTTCGAACGACTCGATGCGCCGGAACTCCGCGGCATCCTGCAGATGCGAGGCTGGTTCTTGGGCGAGCACGATGCTGAGCGCGCGGCGCGGGCTCGGTTTGACCCAGTGATGAACGTGCGAGGCTTGCCGCGTGTCATGGTCGTGAGCGCGGCAGAGGATGCTCTCGCGCCGCAGAGTGAGGCGTTCGTTGCCGCGGCCCGCGCTGCGAGTGTCGAAGTCGACGCGAGCGTCGTCGCGGGTGTGCCGCATGGGTTTCTACAGTGCGGGCTTTGGCCGCGCACCGCGGAGACGTTGGAAGCGGTGGCCCAATTCATCAACGAGACGACAAGCGAGAACAATCGGTCGTCAATGCGCCGGTAGCGGCGGCGTTGACGTTGACGCGTACTCCGACGACGCCGCGAGGGCGGAGGCGATGCGTGCGATGAGCGGGATCGCCGGTGCATAGGCGTACGAATCATCGCCCAAGACGCCGCCGGGGTTGGTGTAGAGGCCGATCGCAAGAAAGAAGTTCGGCGTCGTGAGATACGCGTTGTCGAGCGTGAAGCCGTAGGCACGCCCGACCTTGTTGTAAATGCGGCCCTGCGTGCGCAGGTGTGAGCTTGCTCGTCCGGCGCCGACGTACTTGTTCGACGCGTCCGAGTGCTGGTCGGCATCGAATCGCGGGTTGGACGATTGACGCGGCATCGGCCAGAGCGCATCGCAGAGCAGCTCGCGATGTCGCGGGATGAGGCCGCTGGGGTCACCCATGAGCTCCGGGCGTACGAGCATCATCAGCACACGTTGCATGTCGTCCAGCGCGTGCCGATTTCGCCAGGAGAAGTCCATCGGCGATTCGACGCGAAAGTTGTCGACGACGTGCGCTTGGCCGATGTGCAAGCCGGGGAGTGCCGGCGGATTATCGATGATGAGCGAGCTCGTACGGGCGGGAATCGTCGCGACGACACGCTCCCGCGATGTGTGCGGGTGTTCAAGAAAGTCAACGCGGCAGGTGCGGCGTTGCTCCTCACGCGAGCGAAACTCGCCCAGGCGGTGGTTGATGATCGTTGAACCCAGCCCAAGCTCGCGGCACAGCGTGTTCACACGCTCGTGCCCGACGAAGTTGTACAGCCGATTGTGCGCCGGGTTGTCGCTGACGATCAACGACTTCCGGATTTCGTGCTCCAGGCAGATCACGCCGGGCGGACACGCGGGCAAGATCTCGGGGGCAACGTCGTCAGGGACGTATCCAAGATTCGTCTCATCGCGATCTTCCACCGACTGATCTGGAAACGCGGGATGAAATCGCAGCGGCGTCCGCGCGGTGACCGGTACGCCCGCGCATTGCAACTCTTGCAAGGCCCGGAGTACGCACAGCGCGGTCGGGAGCTTGATCGTGCTTGCGGGGTAGAGATACTCGTGGTTCACACGGAAACCTCCCGTGCGTGCAGCTGTAAACGCGGGACCGACACCGCCGCCGTTGACGCCGTTTGATCCTCGCGTGCAGCGCGTTGAGGCAAAGTCAGTGACCAGAATCTGAAGGCGGAGTTCCTCGGCACGCGCGATCGCATCAATCACACGCGGGCCCGAGCTTGACAAGACCCGCAGGAGGCGAGCGTTTGAACTTGCATCCGCCGTCAGAGAAGCGCTGTCGGCACGGACGGAATCGACGCTTGGTACCATGGGCCGATGATACCTGCAAACAGCATGCGCGCGGTCGTCGGTCTTGGGGCGTCCGTCTTCGCGTTGGCGATGACGCTCGCGGGCGGCTGTGCGCACACGCCGCGAGAGCACGCGTCTCAGGGTGCGCTGGCGTACCAGCGCGTCGGCGATGAGATCATGGTCTGCGGCCAGCTCTTTCACACCGGCGCGCCCGTGGTGCTCTGGACCGATCCGGGCGGATATGACCACTCGCGTGTCGAGCGGCGATTTGGGCAGATTGAGAAGTCCGGCTGGGCCGCGCTCCAGAAGGACGGCAAAGGCCCGACCGACCCCGCGCGCTATGGCACGCGGTTCTTTCGCTTCGCAGAGACCCAGCCCGCGTTCCTGGGTGACGGGCCGCTCACGCCTGAGCAGATCGCCCAAGTCCGCGGCGGCGGATGGGATCTCGACCTGCTTCGAACCAAAGTCGATCAGTTCGTGCTCCACTACGACGTCTGCGGCGTCAGCAAGCAGTGCTTCCGCATCCTGCACGACGTCCGCGGCCTCAGCGTTCACTTCATGCTCGATATCGACGGCACCATCTACCAAACTTGCGACCTCAAAGAACGCACGTACCACGCGACCAGCAGCAACGATCGCTCGATCGGCATCGAGATTGCGAACATGGGCGCGTACGCCGCGGGCGAGAAAGACCCGTTCGCCCAGTGGTACGCGACCGATGAGAACGGACGCATCCGCATCACCATTCCCGAGATACTCGGCGACGGCGGTGTCCGCACCAAGAACTTCGTCGGTCGCCCCGCGACGCCCGGCATCGTGACCGGCGAGATCCAAGGCAAGGCGCGCCGTCAATACGACCTGACGCCGGAGCAGTATGCGTCGCTCGCGAAGCTGACCGCCAGCCTCTGCACGATCTTCCCGAAGTTGTCGTGCGACTACCCGCGGGATGATCAGGGCCGCGTGGTGACGAGCAAGCTGCCGGACGAACAGCTCAAGACGTTCACCGGCGTGCTCGGGCACTACCACATTCAGAGTGACAAGTCTGACCCGGGCCCCGCGCTGCAGTGGGAGTGGCTAATCAACGAAGCACGACGCCAGATGCCACTGCGTGATTCGACGGATGGCGGTCGAGCGGCATGTGCGCAGTGACGCTCACTCGCCGTCCAGCGCACGCATGAGTGTCGTCGCGTACGCGCCGCGCGGCAGCGCGAACGTCAACATGCGTTTGAATGGCTTGGCGGAGCGGTGCGGCGCGAGCTCATCGCGTGTCGGCGACGTGAGCGTCAGCTCATCAACCCGGACAAACGCGGGTCGAAGCGCCTCGCCGAAGCGTGGGCGGCGCATCTGCTCGATGCGAAGTTGATCGACACGAAGCCCGAACGCCGCGCTGGCCGCGATGAGGTGCTCGCCCCACGGGGCTGCGAGCGTTGTGGAAGCTGTCGGCATGGGGAGCGAGAGCGTTCGCAGCGCTCGCAAGCTCTCGGGCCAGCCCGCGGAATCACGCTCGCGCGTTGGAAACACGCAGTCGCCATAGTCCGTCTGCACACGGGTGAGCGACGCAGCAGGCACCGCGGCCGCGATCGTCGCGATCAGCGTGTGATTCCACAGCACGCTCTGGAAGGCTTCGACCGCCATCGTCAGATCGGCCTGCGGCAACTCGGCCAGCGCCGCCAGCGCGTCGTTGTCGCGGGCCAGTCGCTCGACCGCCCGCTGTTCCGGAGAGGGCGGGAGTTGTCGCGCGATCGCGCGCCACGTCTCGGCCGTCGGCACTCGCTCGCTGGGTGCATCGGCGGTTCCCCAGGCGCTGGCGATCAAACGCGTGGTTTGGCGCTTTCGGCCGGTGTCCTTGCGCGCTGGTGAGCCGGCGAGCAGGCGGAACGCGTGCAGAAAGTTCCCGGTACACATCGCAACGGCGGCGAAGCCTTGGGCGTGACGAGCCGAGCCGAAACGCTGGTCGCCGAAGTAGTTCGCGAGCCAGTGCTCGCCGTCGTCGCTCAGCGCGGCGGCGCGTGATTCCAGCAGAGTGCAATCACGTTGGTCGAGGGATCTGGCCACAAGCGTGAAGTGATTGCGGTCGATGTCGTGCGCTTTCAGCGGCCGTTCGAGCCAGCCAACAAGCCGCGCGGACCAAGCGTCCGCTCGCTCTGCAGCGAGTGTCAGTGGGGCCGGTGCTGCGCTCGTCCACCGCACGCTGACGTGCTGCGTCGTCACGGCGTGTTTGTCCTTCAGGCCCGCGTGCTCGACCGCGCCGGGCTTAAGGTTCAGCGATCGTGCCAGCATCACGCTTGCTTCGGGCGTGGTGAGTTGACGCTTGGTCAGCGCGTAGATGGCAAAGGGTGCCGGTGCGCGATGCGCCACCGCCGCGGCATCCGCAGGTCGCAGTTCCGCAAACGTCTCTGGCGCAAGCCGCTCAACGACGCCGAAGTCTTCTGGAAGGCGTCGGAGTTTCATGCGATCGTGTGACTCATGCTCGGCTGAATGTGTAATCCCAGCGCGATGCGACTTGTGCGGGCGGGTGTTCCGAAAGCGTGCATGCCGCGTCGTCCAGCTCACGCACTTCTCTGAACTCGCGACTCGCGACTTCCCAAGCCTTATAGCCGCGTGAGCTCGTCGATAAACAACGCGTGCGAGCGAGCGCCCATGCGGAAGCACTCGATCTCGAACTTCTCGTTCGGCGAGTGAACGCGATCATCATCGAGCCCGAAGCCCATGAAGATGGTGCTGATCCCAAGTTCGCTCTTGAGCAGCCCGGCGACGGGAATGCTGCCGCCGGTTTTGATCAGCGCGGGCTCAACGTTGCACGCCCGCTTGATCGCGCGGCTCGCGGCCTGCAGATGCACCGAATCCGTCGGCAGCGTCACGCCGAGGCCGCCGTGCAGATCGTTGCACTGAACCGTGAAGCCGGGAGCAACCTCCGCGACGCGCGCTGTGATCCAGTCGAAAAATAGCTTGGTGATTTGGACGGGGTCCTGGTCCGCGACGAGGCGGAAGCTGACCTTGGCGCTGGCGTGGCTCGGGATCACGGTCTTGGCGCCCGCGCCGATATAGCCGCCCCAGATGCCGTTGATCTCCGCAGTGGGCCGGGCCCATTCGCGCTCGAGCGGTGCGAAGCCCTTCTCGCCCCAGTCGGCCGACTGCGGCAGGCCGATCTTCTTCAGCGCGTCGGTCTGATCGAAGCTCAAGCGCTGCCACGCGGCTCGCTCGTCGGGGCTGATGGGGATGACCTTGTCATAAAAACCCGGGATCGTCACGCGATTGTTCTCGTCGTGAAGCTGCGAAAGCACCTTAACGAGCGCGAGGTTCGGGTTCATAACGCGCCCGCCCCACATGCCGCTATGCAGGTCCTGATCGGGGCCGCGGAGTGTGACCTCGGTGTACGCGAGCCCGCGCACGCCGTAGGTGATCGCGGGCTTGCCGCGGGCGAGCATTCCGGTGTCTGAGATCAAGCAGACGTCGCAATCCTTGAGCTCTGCCTTGTGGTCGCGGACGAACCGATCGAGGTTCACGGAGCCGGACTCCTCTTCACCTTCGATAAGGATCGTGAACTTCACGCCGCCGGCGACCTTGTCCGTCGCGAAGCGCACCGCGCGCAGCGCTTCCAGAAACATCAGCACCTGGCCCTTATCGTCCACTGCGCCGCGCGCGACGATGCGACGCCCGGGGCCGCCGGGGATGGCTTCTTTGATCTCGGGCTGGAAGGGCGGCGAGTCCCAGAGGTTCAGTGGGTCAACGGGCTGGACGTCGTAGTGGCCGTAGAACAGCACGTGCGGGCCGCGATAGTCCGGCGCGCCGGCGTGATGGGCCAAGACGATCGGATGGCCGGAGCCCTCGGGCTCGCCGGTCGGGATCACCTCGACTTGCGAGATCCCCGCGGCCCGAAGCTGATCGGCACACCACATCGCCGCGCGCTTCACCTCGACCTTGTACTGCGGGTCCGTCGAGATCGACGGGATCGAGAGCCAGTCAACTAGGCGCTGGATCGAGGCCGACTCGTTCTCATCGAGCCAGGACAACGCGGCGGCGGCGGAGCGGTTGGAGTTTGGCATGACCGCAGGGTACGGTGGCCAAACCCGAAGCTCCAAGTTCAGCCGGAAGATGGGTAAGACGTGGCCCGACTCCCGCGCAAGGCGTCACGTGCTTACCGCGGCGGTTCATCTCCCAGTCAGGGTGTTCGATCAGTGATACCGAGGGTTCCTGGCGCGATCCGGGGCCGTTTGTTTGCGGCGACAGAAGTCCTCGTGTAAGCTGCCAGCGTCAGCAAGTCTCGTTGCGAAGCAGCGCCCGAAGTATGGGTTGGGGTGTGGTGCATTGAGATTCCATAGACGTTTTGAGGAACTGCACCATGCGACTTGGCACCATTGGCGTTCTCGCGGCTTTGTTCGTCGGACTTCTGCTTCCCGGTGCAATCGCGCGGGCCGACGAGGCCGCGGTGCCCAATGGCCTCGAGCCATCGGACTGGTCCAGCATCCGCGCGGCGTACGAGGCCCATCGCCACGCCGTCGTGGCCGATGAGGCGACGCCCGGGCACTATCGCGCTCGCAATCCCGGCCAGCGGTGGATCACGACCTTTGACGGCCGCGGGTTCTCCAAGTCGCCCGACTGTGGCCTGGATCGGGGCGGGTGGACTTGGGGTCTTGATCTGATCTCCTACGGCCGCGGCGACGCCCAACAACACATCACCGGCACCGCCTGCATCCAGACCAAGGGCACGCGCGTCGAGTACGTCTGGAACGAGTCGCTTACCGAGTGGTACATCAACGACCAGCGCGGCTTCGAACACGGCTACACGCTGCGCGACCGGCCCGATGGGGCGAGCGGCACCAATGCGAGCGGTGGCGGCATGCTGCACTTCACCCTCGCCGTGCGCGGCGAACTGGTGCCACGCGTCAGCGAGAACGGCCGCGATGTCGCATTCACCGCCCCCACCGACCGCAGCACCACGCTGACCTACAACAACCTGAAAGTCTTCGACGCCGACGGCGTGCACCTGGCCGCGTCCTTCCAAGCGACGACGACCACCACCGGCACGCACGCCCTGCGGCTGACCATCGACGACACCAACGCCCGCTACCCGCTGACGATCGATCCAGTAGCGCAGCAGGCCTACTTGAAGGCCCCCAGCACGGGTGCGCGCGACCAGTTCGGCTACGCCGTGGCCGTCTCGGGCGACACGGTCGTGGTCGGGGCGTCAAGCGAAGATAGCAACGCCACGGGCGTGAACGGCGACCCGACCGACGACAGCACCTTCAACGCCGGCGCGGCGTATGTCTTCGTCCGCACCCCAGGCGGCACCACCTGGACCCAGCAGGCCTATCTCAAGGCCTCCAACGCGGCGGTGCGCGACGTGTTCGGCATCTCCGTGTCCGTCTCGGGCGACACGGTCGTGGTCGGGGCAGCGCAAGAAGATAGCAACGCCACGGGCGTCAATGGCAACCAGGCCAACAACAGCGCTGCTGACTCCGGCGCGGCGTACGTCTTTGTCCGCTCTGGCACCACGTGGACCCAGCAGGCCTACCTCAAGGCCTCCAACACCGGGGCGAACGACCTGTTCGGTATCTCCGTGTCCGTGTCGGGCGATACGGTCGTGGTGGGGGCCTATGGCGAAGCCAGCAACGCCACGGGCGTGAACGGCAACCCAACCGACAACAGCACCTTCAACGCCGGCGCGGCGTATGTCTTCGTCCGCACCCCAGGCGGCACCACCTGGACCCAGCAGGCCTATCTCAAGGCCTCCAACACTGGGGCGAGCGATTTATTCGGCTACTCCGTGGCCGTCTCGGGCGACACGGTCGTGGTCGGGGCGCCAAACGAAGACAGCAACGCCACGGGCGTCAACGGCAACGGGGCCGACGACTCCTTCATCTTCTCTGGCGCGGCGTACGTCTTCGTCCGCCCCCCCGGCGGCACCACCTGGACCCAGCAGGCCTATGTCAAGGCCGCCAACACGGGGGCGGGCGACGTGTTCGGCGTCTCCGTGTCCGTCTCGGGCGACACGCTCGTGGTCGGGGCGTATATCGAAGCCAGCAACGCCACCGGCGTGAACGGCGATCAGGCCGACAACAGCGCCGTCCGCTCCGGCGCGGCATACGTCTTCGTCCGCCCCCCTGGCGGCACCACCTGGATCCAGCAGGCCTATCTCAAGGCCTCCAACACGGGGGCGAGCGACCAGTTCGGCTGGTCCGTGGCCGTCTCGGGCGACAAGGTCGTCGTCGGGGCATACCAGGAAGGCAGCAACGCCACGGGCATTAACGGTAACCAGGCCAACAACACGGCCCCCGAAGCCGGCGCGGCGTACGTCTTCGTCCGCACCGGCACCGTCTGGAGCCAGCAGGCCTACCTCAAGGCCTCTAACACGGACGCGAGCGACCTGTTCGGCTTCGCTGTGGCCATCTCGGGCGACACGGTCGTCGTCGGGGCACAGCATGAAGGCAGCAACGCCACGGGCGTCAACGGCAACCAGGCCGACAACAGCGCTGCTGAAGCCGGCGCGGCGTACGTCTTCATCCTCGGCCTGCCCACACCCACCAGCCCCACCGCGTCCCCAGCCACAGTGTGCAGCATCGCTCCATCCTCCCTCTCCGTCGCCAACCCCGGCCCCGGCATCGTCATCGACTGGTTCACCGGCTCCTGCGGCGGCACGCTCATCGGCACCGGCAACCCGTTCAACGTCGCCCCAGCCGCCACCACCACCTACTTCGCCCGCGCCCGCCGCACGTCCGACGGCGGAACCAGTGACGCGTGCGCATCGGTGACGGTGAGCGTGATCAACTGCCGCTGCAACCCCGCGGACATCGCCTATGACACCGGCGAGCCGCTGCCGCCGATCGGCCTCTCCGGCCCGTCGCTGGTCAACAACGGCGTCACCGAGGGCGACTACAACCTGTTCTTTGCGACGTTCTTCGATGCTGGCCCGGCGTGTGACATCGCCGCGGATGCCGGCGAGCCGCTCCCACCGTTCGGCAACGGCGGCATCGACCCCTTCGTGAACAACGGCGTGACCGAGGGTGATTACAACCTGTTCTTCGCGATCTTCTTCAACGGCTGCGCGCTCTGAGTCCGGAATGGCCGAAGGCTGAGTGCTGAGGGCCGCGCGAGACCCGCGTTCGAGGGTGCGTGGTGTCGGCGAAGGCTGGACTTTGCCGGTCGCCAAGTGAAGGCTGTTGTACACTGTGCTTGCGGCCGCGTGCGCCAAGTGTCGGGGCAGCGCGCTGCTGCGGAGGTTTCTATGTCCAACTCACGCCACCGTGCTTCTGCTCTGCTCGCCTCCGGCCTGGCGGTCGCGGGGCTCGCGTCGGGCGCGGCGGCGCAGCAGAAACTCCACTTCACCTACCTCTGGCACATGGAGCAGCCCATCTACTGGCCCGACCGCCAGCCAGCGGTTTTCGGTGCGGACCGGTACGAATCCGCGTGGACGTCGATCCAGCGAAAGGACGGCGGCGCCGCGAACCCCGGCAACGACCTGCGTGAGATCTTCTCGGTGCCCGATCGCGTCGCCGGGTATCAATCGCGGATGGCCGACTCGATCTGGAACTTTTCACTCGGGCGCACCGAGGCGGGGGCGCAGATCACGTACTCCGGCGGGCTGATCGAGAACATTCGGTCGCTTGGCAACGCGAACCAGCTCGGATACTCGCCGTCGTGGACAAATCCGCTTCGCAATGCGCGGACGTGGACGACGCTGAACGCGCCGGTCGTGCCGCGCGCGGATGTTGTGTTGTTCCCGTATCACCACGCGCTGATGCCGCTGCTGGAGCAGAGCACGCAGCGGAAACAGATCCAGGCGTACAAAGCGGTGTACGGACCGACGTGGGGCACGAGCGTGCCGATCTCCAAGGGGTTCTTTCCTTCGGAGATGGCGTTTAGTGAGCGGATGATCCCGGCCCTGGCTGCTGAGGGTGTGGAGTGGTCGATCGTGTCGGCGGAGAAGATCAGCCGCGCGTGCGCGGATTTTCCGTTTGCTCAGGGATCGGGCGGGTGCAACACGGACCCGCCAAACCGCGCGGACCAGCTCAACCCCGCGCAGGGAGCGGCAAACTACAACCGGCAATCCATCGACCGCGGCGTCTCACCCGCTGAGGCGTTTCCGTTTGCGCTCACGCCGCGCAGGGCGCGCTATGTCGACCCGATGACGGGCGTGGCGACGTCGATCATCGTCGTGCCGGCGTCGCAGTCGCTGGGCTGGCGCGACGGCTATTCGCCAATGGGGATCAACGACTTCAACACGCTCCAGACGCGGAACGACCCGAGCCGGCCGATGTTGATCGTGCTCGCGCACGACGGCGACAACGCCTGGGGCGGCGGCTATTCGTACTACATGGAGGCGGTGCCGAACTTCGTGAACACCGCGGTGAGCAACGGCTATGTGCCGACGGTCGTGCAGCGGTATCTGGCCGATCACCCGGTGCCGGCGAGCGACTTCGTGAAGGTCGAAGACGGCGCGTGGGTGAACGCCGACGGCGACTTTGGTGCGCCGCAGTTTCTGAACTGGAACTGGCCGCCGGTGAACAGTCAGGGACGCGTGGATATCGAGAGTGGCTGGGCGGAGGACATCCGCAACTGGGCGATCATCACTGCGGTGCAGAATCGCGTGGATACCGCCGAGCGCATCTGGACGGCTCAGGGCAACTCGGTGAACGCGACGAACATTGTGTTCCCCGAGAACGCCGGGACGAACAGCGTCGAGCGAGCGTGGCACTATTTCATGGGCGCGCTCAACTCCGGCTACATGTACTACGGCACAGCACTGGACATGGAAGTGAAGCCGACGCTCGGCTGCAACAACGCGGCGAGGCTGATTGACCCGATGCTCGCCGCGGCCCCAGCCAGCGGCCCGCTCTCAGACCTCACCGGCCCCACGATCTGGGCGGCGCAGCGCCACCCGTGGAACCCCGGCTCAACAAACTTCGGCCCGCAGTATCAGTACCGCTCGTGGAAGAGCAACGGCGACTTCTACGTGTGGTCGTTCGTCTATGACACGTCAGGCACCAGCTCGATCACGCTCAAGTATCGCACCGACAACGACGGCGTGATGACCGTGCTGGACACCGACAACCGCACATACGCCGGTGGCCCCGGCGTCGGTCCGTGGCAGAGCGTCAGCATGACGCGCCGTGCGTTCCCCGCGGCCAATGTCCTCAACGACCCGGGCATCAACTTCTTTGTCAGCCCGACGTACATCGCCGAGCAGGCGTTTGCGCGCGTCAACGGCGTCCGCAACGCGCTGGTCAGTTACTACATCGAAGCGGTTGATTCCAAGGGCAACGTCACACGCTCGCCGATCGAGCACGTCTACGTCGGCGACGGCGTCGGCGGCCTGACGCCGACGCCAGACTCCGGCTACGGCAGTACGCCGGGCGGTGGGGGTGGGGGGAGTGGGGGTGTCGCGGTCACGCTCTTGCCCGTCAGCCCCGTCGCGGGCCAGTCGCTCACGATCACCTACAACCCCGCGGGTCGTCCGCTCGCGGGTGCATCGCCAGTCCGCATCCACTATGGCTTCAACACGTGGCAGGGCGTGCCGACAGCGGATCCGGCGATGACGCCGAATCCCGACGGCACGTGGTCGTACACGATCGCGCTGCCCACGTCGGCATGCACCGTCCAGTACGTCTTCAACAACGGCGGCGGCACGTGGGACAACAACGGCGGCGCGGATTGGTCCTCGGGCGTCTTCGGATGCGTCACGCCGTCGCCGCCGCCCCCGCCGTGGTCGCTCAGCACCACGACGCCCGACAGCCGATCGACGGTCATCGAATCCGGCGGCGGGCGAGAGCTTCGGGCTGGCGTGCTCAACAACGTCCTCTATGTGTCAGCGCCGAATGCCCAGTCCGCCAGCGGCGGGCAGGACGCGTTCATCTTTATCGCTGGTGAGCCCGGCCCCGGCGCGCTGCGAGCGGCGCAGTGGGGCAAGTCCGGCCAGGTCGCGTCGTGGTCGGCGTTCCTCGCCGCCGAGAGCAGCAACACGTATTCGGGCTGGTTCAACGCGACCGGCGCGGGCACGACGGGAGCGTCGTACCAATCCGCGCGCGGCGGCAGCGGCATGGGCCTTCTCGTTGGCACCATCGACCTCGCCACGCTCTTCGGCGGCGCCGCGAACATCCCCGCGCGGCTGCACCTGGCCTACGCCACGTTCGGAACCAGCGACGGGGGCACTCTGCTCGCGGCGGCGCAGCTCCCGGCCTCCACCAACGCCAACGGCACCCTCGACGCGACCGAGTTCACTTCGATTCAGGTATCGGCGATCGACATCACGCCGCGACCGCTCGTCCGCTGCAACGCGGCCGACATCGCGTTCGACGACGGCCTCCCTTTGCCGCCGGTCGGCGTTCCCGGTGGCACGAACAACGGCGTCACCGAGGGCGACTACAACCTCTTCTTCGCGCAGTTCTTTGACGCCGGCGCCGCGTGCGACATCGCGAACGATGACGGCTCACCGCTGCCGCCCTTCGGCCTGCTGGATACGAACAACGGCGTGACGGAGGGTGATTACAACCTGTTCTTCAGCATCTTCTTTGATGGGTGCGCGTTCTAGATCGCTCACGATCGTCGCGTCGGAGTCGTTGTTCCGATCTAGAACTCCACACACTCACCAAGCATCGGCAACTGCGGCTGCGCTCCAAATCGCGCGTTCAGCGCTGCAGCCATGGCTTGGCGTGGCTTCTGCTCGCCGTGCGTCAGAAACACTCGTGGCGCTGACGGGGCCAGCGGCGCGAACCAGTCCACGAGCGTGGTTTGGCCGGCGTGAGCGCTGAAGCCGCCGAGGGTTTCGATCTTCGCGCGGACCATGATCGGCTCGCCATAGATCTTGACAATCTTCTCGCGGTTGACCAGGCGCCGTCCCAGCGACCCCTCGGCCTGAAATCCCGCGATGATCACCGTCGTCTCAGGCTTCCACAGGTTGTGCCGCAAGTGGTGCAGGATGCGCCCGCCGGTACACATGCCCGAGCCGGCGATGACGATCGCGCTGCCGGAGACCGCGTTGATCGCGCGGGATTCTTCGCCGCTGGTTGACAGCCGAAGCTGCGGGAGCGTCAGCGGGTTGTTGCCGGTGCGCAGGAGCTCCTTCGCGGCGTCGTCAAAGAGGTTGGCGTGCGAGTGATACAAGCGTGTCGCGCTGATCGCCATCGGGCTGTCGATATATACCGGCGCGTTGCCGAGAAGTCCCTCGCGGTGCATCTGCGCAAGGTAATAGATGATCGTCTGCGTGCGCCCGATCGCGAACGCCGGGATCAACACCTTTCCCTTTGCGTGCAGGCTGTTCACGACGATCTGCTTGAACTGCGCCACCGTCTCATTGAGATCGCGATGATCGCGGTCGCCGTACGTTGACTCCATCACCAGCACGTCCGCACGCGGCAGCTTCACCGGGTCATTCAGCAACACCGTGTTGCGCTCGCCCAGGTCGCCGGAGAACACCACCGTCACGGTGCGTCCGCGTTCGCTGATCGTGAGCGTGAGGCTCGCGGAGCCGAGGATGTGCCCGGCGTCGTGGAACGTCACACGCACGCCGGGCGCGACTTCCGTTTCGTGCTCATACGTCACCGGTGTCAGCCGCTTGATCAGCGGCGGGACGTCCTGCTCGTCAAACAGCGCCGTCGCGATCGGTCCGCCGCGGCGCTGCCGGCGCCGATTCATGCGGTCAGCCTCTTCAGATTGCAGATGGGCTGCGTCCTTGAGCAGCAGCTCTGTCAATGGAATCGTGGGGGGCGTGCAGAAGACCTTGCCGCGAAAGCCCGACTTGGTCAACAGCGGCAGCCGCCCACTGTGATCAATGTGCGCATGGGTCAGGATCACCGCGTCGAGCGTCGCCGGGTCGATACCCAGTGGCCGTCGATTCTTCAGGTCGGCGGTTGCGGAGCCTTGAAACATGCCGCAGTCGATGAGCACGCGTGCGCGATCGGTGCGGAGCAGATAGCAGGAGCCGGTGACTTCGCCGCTGGCGCCGAGAAAGGTGAGGTCCATAGATGCAGGGTATGGGGCGTGGCGGGGAACCCGTGAAGAATCACGCGGGCGGTGCCGCCGGTGCTGCAGTCGACACCGGTTGCTTTGCCTGCGCCAGCGACGTTAAGAACTCCGCGGCCCAGCGATAGATGTTGAACTCCTCGATCCGCAGACGCATGCGCGTCATGCGTTGGCGTCGATCCTTGGCGTCCATCACCAGCGCGTCGTGAATCGCTTGCGCGAACTCTTCAGTGTCGTAGGGGTTGATGATCAGCGCTTCGGGCAGATCGCGGGCCGCGCCGGCAAACTCTGACAGCACGAGCACGCCCTCGTCTTCGTCCGCTCGCACGCCGGTCTGGCCGTCCTCAATGTTCAGCCCCTCGGCCTTCGCCGCGACGTATTCCTTCGCGACCAGGTTCATGCCGTCGTGCAGCGAGCTGACAATGCACACGCGGGCCATCTTCAGGAACGCGTACACCGCCGGGCCCTCGTGATGATCCACCAGGAACTGAATCGGCTTCCACGTATCAGTCTGATACTTCCAATTGATCTGATCGGCCAGCGACTCAAGCTCAGTCACCAGATCGCGATAGCGCGGGATATGCACGCGGCTCGGCGCGCCAAGCTGCACAAACGTGAACTTGCCCTTGTGCTCAGGGTGCTGCTCGAACAGCCGATCAATCGCGCGGAAGCGCTCAGCGATGCCCTTGGTGTAGTCGATGCGATCAACGCCGACGCCGATGATCGTGTCGCCCAGCCGGTGCTGATCGCGCAGCGCCGTCATCTGATCCGCTAGCGCGCGGCCCGACGCGACCGAACGCTCCGACCAGCTTTGGACGCTGATCGGGAACGGACGCACGAGCGCAGTGTGCCCCTTGAGCTCGGCGGAGAAACGATCCCAATCCAGCTTCGCCTCGACCATGCGATCGACGGTTTCGAGGAAGTTGTTGCAGTGCTGCTGAAGATGGAAACCCAGGAGGTCCGCGCCCAGCATTCCCTGCAACAGCTCGACGCGGTACGGGCAGATGCGGAACGCCTCGGCGTTCGGCCAGGGAATGTGCCAGAACAGGCCAACGCGAATGTCCGGACGCTTGGCCTTGATCATTCCCGGCACCAGCGCGAGCTGATAATCCTGCACCATGACCACCGCCTGCTCGTCGCCGATCTCCTCAAGCACCGCGTCAGCGAATCGCTGATTCGCGCTCACGTACTGCGCCCAGTCGCCTGCGCGGAACACCGGGCGCTCGTGCGTCAGATGGCACAGCGGCCACAGGCCCTCGTTTGAAAAGCCGTAGTAGTAACCCTGCTCCTCTTCCTTGGTGATCCACACACGCTTCAGCGTGTAGCGTGCGTCCTCGGGCGGCACCGGGATGCACCCCGCGCTGTCGGCGGTCTGGCGATCAGCATTGCCCGCGCCGTGCGCGACCCATAGGCCCCCGGTGGCGCGAAGCACCGGATCAAGGCCCGTGACCAGGCCGCTGGCGGGGCGCACGACCACCGGCTTGCCGTCGCGCAGCGTGTGCATGTAGGGCTCGCGATTGCTGACGACGACCAGCGGCAAGCCGCGCAGCGCGTCGATCGCATGCGCCCGCAGGCGGTCGCGCGTCCACGCTTTGTCAGATCGCACGATGTCTGACGCGTCGGCGCGTTCCTTGCTTCGCGCAGCGCGGAACGACGCAGCGAGGTGGATTGTTTCGTCCGCGAGCTTTCCGACCGGCAGGTTTGCTGGCGGCAACTCGGGCGTGTTGGCGAAACGCAGGCGGCGCATCCACGCCGCGAGCTTGTGCAGCGGGCGCTCGAACAGCGTCCACGCGAGCCCGGTCGTGATCAGGAACATGAGCATCGCGACGCCGGCGGACCAGAGCACAGCTCGCAAGGTGCTTCGCACGCGCCGATCGTCGACGTCCGACGCGTCTTGCACCACCACGATCGCACCCTGCGGCGGCCCGCTCACAGCGCTGAGCGGCTGAATCACCACGTGATTCACGCTTTCGCTCTCGCGCCGCACCTCCGCAAACTCGGTGTCCGTGGTGATCGCGCCGCGAACTCGCTCCTCGACGGATGCGGGCAACGCGGGCAGTGATGTTCCCGCGGCGATGCGCCGCCCATTGGGCGCAAACAGCGCCAGCCCAAGCAACCGCTGATGTCCGTTGAGTCGATCGCCCAGCAACGCCGCCGCGAGCGCCGGGTCAGCCTGAATCGCTTCGCGCGCCACCGGCGCGAGCCGGAAACTCAGAAGCTGCGCGCGACGCGTCAGGTCGTCCATGCCCTGACGATGCTCGGTCTGGATCTGCCGCCAGAACAGCACGCCCAGCGCGGTCGCGACCAGTACCGCGATGAGCAGCCCGAGGCGGAGGGACTTCGACGAAAGCGGTCCTGTGGTGTTTGCCATCAATGCCTCCAAAATCAGACGCCGGCGCGGTCAAGGGCGACCGCCGCGTCGATGAGTGCCAAGTGTGAATACGCCTGCGCGAGGTTGCCCAGCGCGATCTGGTGCCGCGCGTCATACTGCTCGGTCAACACGCCGAGGCCGGTGGCCAGTGTGACAAACTGATTAAACAGCGCGATTGCTTCCTGCGTGCGTGAGAGTGTGATCAGTGACTCGATGAGCCAGCCGGTGCAGATGTGCATGCCGCCCTCGTTGCCCGCCAGACCGTCGTCCACCTGATATCGCTGCACTGTCGGCCCGTCGCGCAGGTGCCGGATCACTCGGTTCACCGTCGCGCCCCAACGCTCGTCGCTCACGTCAACCAGACCCGTCAGCCCGATCGACAACACCGCGGCGTCCAAATAGTCATGCCCATACGACCCCGTGAACGCGCCGATCCCGGGGTTCCACGCGTTCTGCAGCACGTCGGCCTTGATCGCGTTTCGTAGCGCTACCCACTCGGCATTCCGCGTCCCGCGCACCGCCTCCTCCACCACCAGCGCGCGGTCAACCGTGTGCCAGCACATGACCTTTGAATGCACATGATGGCGGCGCTCAAGACGCATCTCCCAGATGCCGTGGTCGGGTTCGAACCAGCGGGCTTCGACCGCCCGCACCATCGCCCGCACCAGCCGCCAGTGGTCCGGCGCGATCGGCGCGCCGCGCTCGGCCAGCAGCGCCACCAGATCGACGATCGGCCCGAACACATCAAGCTGCACCTGGTTCGACGCCGCGTTGCCGATGCGCACCGGGCGGCTGTCGGCAAAGCCGGTGAGATGACCGAGTTCCGCCTCCGGCGGCAGGTCGTTGCCCGAGAGCGTATAGATCGGGCGCAGGCGATCCGGCGTCTCGCAGCGGTCGACAACCTCGAGCATCCAGTCCAAGAACTTCAGCGCATGCCCTGTGTTGCCCAGTCGCACCAGCGACGCCGCCGCCTTCGCCGCGTCGCGCGGCCAGCAATAGCGATAGTCCCAGTTCCGCACGCCGCCGAGCTGCTCCGGCAAACTCGTTGTCGCCGCGGCCGCGATGCAGCCCGTCGGCCCGTAGCACAGCGCTTTGATCACCAACGCGCTGCGCTTGATGAGTTCCGGCTGTCGCGACGGCAGCTTGAGCGATCGCGCCCAGCCCGACCAGAAGCGCCGATTCTGATCGCGACGCGCCGGTTCGTCGAGCGCTTGCGGGCTCAGGTTTGCGGTGCCGTAGCGCAGCTCGAGCACGATCGGGCCCGACGACGGGTCAACCACCGCCTCGGCGGTGTGATGAACGCCCTCGGTGAAGATGGTCCATTTGACGCCGGGCGATCGCAGAACAATCGGATCGTTGATGCCCTCGACCTCAAGCCCCTGGTCGCGCACGCGAAGTTGCGTCGCGATGCGGCCATAGTCAGAGCGCGGCGCAAAGCGGATCCGCGCAGGCAGCGTTCCCTCGATCACGCGAATGAGATCAGAGCGCCCGGCCTTCTGAAACGCCCGCCCGCCCGACGCATCGAGATAGTCCGTCACCCGTAGACCCGGCCAGCTTGTCGTCAGCACGAACGTGTCGGGGTCGTACGCGCACGTTGACGGGCCAACGCTCTCGGCCGGCGAGATCTCGTACATCCCCGCCGAGGCGTCGCCGACGAGCTCCGCGAAGATCGCCCCCGAGTCCAATCGCGGCAAGCACATCCAAGAGATCCGCGCGCCGGGCGACACCACGCCCGCAGTGCGTTGATCTGACAGCACGGCACAATCCTCAAGCCTCACCAGCGGTCGCGACCGGGCCCACGCACTGCGGCGGACGCAGAGCGCCTGCAAAAGTTCCGCGACATCCGCCACCGACGTCACACGGTAACGCCCCGCAGTCTCCCCCGGGCCCACCTTCACCGAAACATCCGTTGGCGACATGACCTTGAAGACGTCTTCGTCGGTGAGGTCGTCGCCAATGAAGATCGTGCCGGTGGCGCCTGAGGCCTGTCGCGCTCGCTTGAAGGCGTCGCCCTTGTTCGCCTGCACGACCATGAACTCCACGACCGAGCTTGCGTAACGCACATTTACGCCGGGGATGCTGCCGCAGAGCTCGAGCGACTGCGCCACCGCGCGCCGAGCGCTCCCCGCGTCTGCGGTGCGCGTGTGCAGCGCCACGCCCGCGGGCTTGAGCTCGATGCGAATGCCCTTGGCGTCGTCGGCGATCGTGCTCAATCTCTCGGCCAAATGCAGCAGGCGCGTGCGCTCGTCGTTCGTCAGCGTGACGCCCGCGTGCTGCCACTCCGCGCCGTGCGACCCGACGATGTAGTGGGGGGCGAAGCCGTCAAGAAACGTGTGCAGATCGCTCACCGGCCGACCGGAGACGATCGCCGTGAGCGTCCACGGCACTTTCGCCAGACCGCGAACGCTCGCAATCGCCGCCGGGTGCGGCGCCGCCCGGGTCGGGTCCGCGACGATCTCCGCCAGCGTCCCGTCGTAATCGCACGCGACCAGCAGGATCGGCGTGCGAGCCAGCGACTCCAGCTTGTCGAGTAGCTCAGTCTGAATCATGCGCTCCCTCGTCGTCACGCCGGAGTCTCCCCCGATACGTCAAGCACGCACCGAGCGCACACATCGCGCCCGGTGCTTGCCCGTACGTTCGACGTTTAGCAGCCACCTTCGCGCAACATTGGGCGAACATGAAATCGACATGCGGTTGCTCTGAGGTGATTCGCTGAGAGACGCGATTCACGAGAAGAGCGACAACTGGCCGTCGAGCGTCGGCCGGCTGAAATGCGCCGACGTCAGCGGGCGCACATCGCGATTCAGCCCGTAACGCCGGGTGAATACGTCAAACGTCTGCGCAAGTTGCTCCGCGTGAGCACCTCGCCCGCGACGACGCTGATCGGACGCAGCGTTATACAGCTTGCCCGCGTGCATTTGCCGGATCAGGGACTCCACCTTGCGTGCCCGATCCGGGTGAACCGAACGCTGCAGCCAATCCAGAAACAAGTCCTTGAGCTGGTACGGCAGCCGCAGCAGCACCCACGCCGCGCGCTGCGCACCTGCTTCCGCGATCGCCTTCAGAATCGACGGCATCTCCGCGTCGGTCAGCCCGGGGATCACCGGCGCGACATTGACCGACACCGGCACGCCCGCTGCCGTCAGCTCTCGGATGATCCGCAACCGCGCCGACGGTGCCGACGCCCGCGGCTCCAGCTTCTCTGCGAGCTCCGCGTCCAGCGTCACCAACGTCACGATCACGCGGGCTGCGTTCTTGCGGCCGAGCTCCTGCCACAGGTCGGTATCTCGCAGCACCATCGCGCTCTTGGTCATCGTGCTCACCGGCTGGCCGCACGCCGCCATGACCTCAAGGCACTGACGTGTCAATCGCATCGAGTGCTCCAGCGGCTGATACACATCGGTAATCGCCGACATCACGATCGGCTCGCCGGTCCACGATGCCGTCGCGAGCTCCTTCTTCAAGAGCACCGGCGCTTCGGGCTTCGCGACGATCTTGGTCTCGAAATCAAGCCCGGAGCTGAATCCCAGGTACTCGTGAAACGGGCGGGCGAAGCAGTAGATGCAGCCGTGCTCGCAGCCGCGATACGGGTTCACCGTCCAGTCGAACGGCACGTCCGACGTCTTCGCGACGCGGTTGATGATGCTCTGGGTGTTGTCGATAAACACCTGACGCTCGACGCGCCGAAGCTTGCCATCGTCGCCCTCGCGCTCCACCCATTGCCGATCGAGCTCCTCGCCCAGGACATGCAAACGCACCGGCTCAAAGCGATTGCCGGGGTTCAAGCCTGCGCCGCGCCGATGGGCCGGCCCTTTGAGCAGGGCGTCGCGAAACTCGAAGGGTTGATCGAAGTCGAGGTCCACACAAACATACTACGAACAAAACGCGACCAGGCAAGTCTCGATTACAACTTTGGGCAATTTCGCCCACGAACGCTCACAATCTGTGACGCCATTCACGACCCGCCTCATATCTCCGCCGCCGCGGCGGCGACCAGCCGCAAGTCCGACACCATCGCCTGATATTCCCGCTCGCGCAGATCTTCAGGCGTCCGCAGAATCGCCGACGGATGAATCGTCGCGATCACCAAGAGCGGCGACAATGCCGTGTCCGTCAGCACCCGTCCGCGCGATGCGTTCACCCGAAACGACGCGCCAAGCAACGATTGCCCCGCCTTCGCACCCAGCAGCACCAGCACCTTCGGCTTCACCAGCTTCAGCTCCTCATCAAGCCAAGGCCGGCACGCTCGCACCTCGAGCGCGTTGGGTTTCGCGTGGATCCGCCGCTTGCCGCGCGGGTCCGGCGTCCACTTGAAGTGCTTTACCGCGTTGGTGATGTAGATCTCCTCGCGTCGCAAACCCGCTTCCAGCAGTGCGCGATTCAGCAGCTCGCCCGCCGGACCGACAAACGGCCGCCCCTGCACGCCCTCCTGATCGCCCGGCTGCTCGCCGACCATCACCACGCGTGCATCCTCCGGCCCCTCGCCAAACACCGTCTGCGTGCCCACCTCGCACAGATCACACCCGCGACAGCCCCGCGCCGCCTCACGCAACACCGTCAACGACACATCCGGCCCCCGTGGCACCTACACGCCCGCGCCTCGATCATCACCCACTCGCGCCGCCATCATGCCCTCCACGCGTGTCGGTGCATTCTTGAGCAACTCGTCAATCACCTGCGCTTCCGGCAAGGTGCCCCAATATCGCACCGGCATCTCACGCTTCATCGCGCGCGGGTTGATTCGCGCCGGGTTGAAAATGTTCGCGTAGTACGTCCGCCACACGTCCTCCAGCGCGTCTTCACTCGGCGCATCGCGGCTTGTCGCCGGCGGGCCAAACACCAGCTCACGTGTGTCCCACGTCACGGAGCCCGTCGGCGTCAGGATCGTCCAGTGCATCACGCTGAAACGACGTGCAAAGAAGGGCGCCACCAGCGGCAGGATCCGAAAGTCCGGCCGATGCCACGCGACGTAATGCTCCGACGTCACGCCATCCAGCATCGACACCACGCGCCGAAACCGCACGAATGCCTTCATCTTGTGGGCGTCTCGCTTCACTGCTTTGGCCAGCAGCAGCACGCGATGCACGTCGGCGTCCGACGCATCCGCGAACAGCCGATGTTCGCCACGAGCAATCCGAAACAGCACGCGGTACAGCGCGTCCCACCGCGTCGGATCGCGATGACACAGCACCATCGCCGCGGCGTCCCGATACGCCGGCGGCACGCGCACCGGGCTCCGCGCCCGTGTGTCGGCCCCCGCATCGTGAACGCCGCGTGAACGACGTCAGCGCCCGTAGCCAACCCGCGGCACATTTTCTCGCTCCCCGGCTTTGCATCCCCGCCCGCCCGCCATAGGATCACGACCTCTGGCCGATTCCCGCACGCGCCTCGCATTTCCCCCGTCCCGCCCCTCGCGCGTGCCGCAATCTCCAGATCCGACGGGCTGTAGCGCAGCTTGGTTAGCGCGTTTGACTGGGGGTCAAAAGGTCGGCGGTTCGAATCCGCCCAGCCCGATTCAGCAGACCAGATGGCCTCGGCAATTGCCGGGGCCATCGGTGTTTACAGGGCAGTTCAATCTCGTCCTGTCACCTTGTGTACTTGCCGTACGGGTAAGCGCTGCTGATCGGGGTTGCAGGTCGAAGCGTCTCAGCCCGCACATCAGGTCCTCCACCTAGGATTTGGCAGCTGAGCAAAGGGGCTCGGTGAACCTGTGGAGATCGAGGATGAGCACGCGGCCGATTCGAGCCTTGGGCGAAATCGCCTTGCGCGTGACCGACATCGACGCGATGGAGCGGTTCTATGCCGACACTGTGGGACTGGAGCTGATGCGGCGCTTCCCGCACTCGGCATTCTTCCGCATCGCGGAAGGGCACGCGGGGCACACGCAGATTCTCGCGCTGTTCGACCGCGCGGCGGCCACGCCAGGGCTGCGAGTGGATGCCGCGGTCTCGACGGTAGACCATCTGGCGTTTACCATCGCGCTAGAGGACTATGAGCCGGAGCGGAAACGGTTGGAGAGTCTGGGCATCTCCATCGGCACGGCGGTGCATGAATGGGTGAAGTGGCGGTCGATGTACTTCCGGGACCCGGAGGGGAACTTGGTGGAGTTCGTGTGCTTTGATCCGAGTGTGGGTTGAGGTCGGACGCGGGAGCGATCCGAATGACCTCACACGCTTGACTGATGTAGCCGACTCGCCGGTCCAAGGCATGCAAAGAACGGTGCTCCTCCGCATCGGCACGCTGGCACTTGGATCGACCTACGCCGGTGCCTTTGATTGGAAATGACTGGCCGGCCACTTGCTTCGTCCCAAGTTCAATCTCGGCGCTTCAGTGTTCGTCTCTGTGACTGCGGCCGTGCCTCGTGCGTCTTTCACGGTTTCACGCTGAGCAACAACCGCGTTTCCGGCCCCCAGAAGCGGATTCCTTGAACAAAAAGTTCTATTGGTGTTCTGTCGCCCCGATTGACGATTGTACAGCCCGCAAGACATTGGCTTGCGGGCTTTTCCGTTGGTGCCACCACTTGCGGATGCATGACGTGGAGTAGGCGCGATGTCCTCAAAGTCTCGAGTAACGATTCACATGGCGGCGAGTCTTGACGGCTTCATCGCTCGAAAAGACGGACGTGTCGATTGGCTTGAAACCCACGACGAATACCCGGGCGGCGAGACGCTGGATACGGGAGTCGTCGAGGCGTTCCTGAAGACGATTGACTGCTACGTGATGGGATCGCGAACCTACGAGACTGCCCTCGCGTTTGAAGCAAAGGGATTGGGTTGGGCGTATGGCGACAAGCCCACGTTCGTGCTCACTCGTCGATTGCTCCCTCGGAGCCGAGAGACAGTCGAGTTTTACTCCGGCGATCTTGCGGAACTCGTCAATGGCCGATTGCGAGCCCAGTTCCGCACGATCTGGTTCGCCGGGGGTGGCGAGGTCGCCGCGGAGTGTCTTCGACGCGGCTTGGCGGACGAAGTTCGATACTCGATCCTGCCGATCTTGATTGGCGAGGGAATCTCCTTTTTCGGAACGCTCGAAAAAGACATTCCGCTTCATCTGGCGGAGGTCAAGGCGTACAGGAGTGGCATGTTGGAGATTTGCTACCATGTGAAAGATGTTGAGAAGGTGTGAGCGATCGCGTGGCGAGACGCTGAATGGAATCAATCCTTTACTCACTTGCCCCCAAAACCTCCCCCCACGAAACCCCAAACCGCGCCAAGTACTTCCGCAGCCTGTCCGCGTCGTTCCCGCTGGTTTTCTTCTTCCGCGATTCTGCGAACAGCTCGCGCCCGGCTTCGGAGATCGACCGACTCTCGCGGCAGACCTTCAACACGTCCGCCAGTTGCACCCTGTCAAACCGGTCCAGCTCCGCCGCCCGCTCCTCGCCCAGAACCTCAGCGCACAGGTCGGCCCGGTCATCGCCGGAGTCACCGCTGCGGCGGGTCCACGCCGAGCGCAGCCGCTGCGTTTCCGCCTCGACGATTTCTTCGACGATGCGGCCAGAGGGCGACATCGTGGCCATGCGTGTGACGGAGGCCGCGAGGTCGCGGAAGTTTCCGTTCCACGTCGCGCTGGGAGACGCCGCGAACTTCAGGAACAGCTCGCGAGCCTCGGTGCTGAAGCGGACGGTGCGTCCGGTGCGTTTGGAAAACTGCGACAACTCATACTCAAGATTCGGCTCGATGTCCTCGCGCCGATCCTTCAGCGCCGGCAACCGGAACGTCCACAGGTTGATCCGCGCTAGCAGGTCTTCGCGAAACTGCCCGTCGCGCACGCACCGCTGCAGATCGCGGTTCGTTCCCGCGATCAACTGAAAATCGCTCGTCGCCTCCGCATCCGCGCCCAGCGGCAGGAACCGCTTGTCTTCCAGCGCTCGCAGCAGCATCGCCTGCTCGTCAAGCCCGAGCTCGCCGATCTCGTCCAGGAAGAGCATTCCGCGATGCGCCGAGCGCAGTAGCCCCGGTCGGTCCGCCGCGGCTCCGGTGAACGCGCCCTTCTTGTGTCCAAACAACGTGGACATGGCGGTGTCGCCGCGCAGCGTCGCGCAGTTGACCTCGACAAACACGCCGTCAAGCTGGCGTCGCGTCTTCTTCAACTCGTAGATCCGGCGCGCCAGGTGGCTCTTGCCCGCGCCCGTCGGCCCGGTGAGCAGCAGTGGATCCACCGAGTGAGCCGCGACGTGCTCGAGCTCCTCGATCAGCCGGTTGAACGCGACGTTGCGGGTGGCGATGCCGGACTTCAGCCCGGCGATGTTGTCTGTGAACTCGCGATGGAAGCGGGCCGCGATCGAGTTGTACTTGGACAGGTCCAGGTCAATGACGCGATACTCGCCGACCGGGAACTTGGGCTTGAACTTCGGGCTGCTCTGGATCAGCTTCGCCGGGAAGCGGCGCGTCTCGGTCAAGAGGAACAGGCAGATCTGGGCGACGTGCGTGCCGGTAGTGATGTGGACGTAGTAGTCCTCGCGCTCCTGGTCGAACGGGTACGCCGACGCAAAGTCGTGCAGGGCCGTGTACACGTCCTCGAAGTCCCACGGGTCGCGTGGGTCCACCAGGTGCAGCCGCACCTGCGTTGAAGGCGACACGTGCACCAAGTCCTCGCTCACCTGCCTGGCCAGCGAGGCGCCCTTCTGCGGGTACAGCAGCTCGAACCGATCGATGGCCAGGTCGTCGTGCTGGGCCAGTGAAACCGTGGGGCGCCATCGTTCCCAGCGATCCGGCGAGCGTCCTGTGTCGAGGGTGGTTCCAAGCAGACCAAAGACGACGAGCTTGTTCGCCATGTGATACTGTAGGCTAAGAAACGATATTGCAGGATATACAAATCCCTCGGCCTACCCGCGAATCCTCGTTTTCAGCGAAAAAGCCCGTGTGAACCTCCTGGCACGCCATCTGCAATCCGCCTCTCGTCGCCGCGGCGTGTGCCGCGGAAAACTCGCCGGCCCGCCGGCCAGAACTCGAGGTGCCCGATGGCCAACAAGTCACTCTTCACATCGCTGGTCGGGAAGCTCAACTCCAAGCCCGACACCATCAACGCCGCCGGCGGCCTCGCCTATTCCATGTCGCCGCGTCAGGCCCTTGCGCAGTACGCCGCGACCGGGTGCCTGAACACGACGTTCTACGCTGGGGCGGACGAGCAGCTCGCGACGATCATCGAGCTTGCCGCGAAGGTCGAGCCCGAGTTCATCGCCCGCGTCGCGCTTTATGCCCGCTCAAAGTCGCACATGAAGGACACGCCGGCGTTGCTGGTGGCGATCCTCAGCGTGCGTTCGCCGGGGCTGATGGCAGAGGTTTTTGACCGCGTCATCGACTCGCCGCGGATGCTGCGAACGTTCGTGCAGATCATGCGATCAGGAGCAGTCGGGCGCAAGAGCCTCGGCACGCTCCCCAAGCGCCTTGTGCTGCAGTGGCTCGCGTCGCGTTCGGACGAGCAGGTGTTCCGCGCCTCGGTGGGAATTGCCCCGTCGCTGGCGGACATCATCAGGATGGTGCATCCCAGCCCGGCGACGCCGGCGCGGGAGGCGCTCTTGGGCTATCTCGTCGGCAAGCCCTACGCCGCGGCGTCACTGCCTGATGTCGTGATCGCGTTCGAGACGTTCAAGACGATGCTGCGGACATATCCGCGTGCGGAGTTGCCGGATGTTCCGATGGAAATGCTGACCAGCCTGCCGCTGACCAAGGCGCACTGGACGGCACTGGCGCGGAAGTCCTCGTGGCAGACGCTGCGGATGAACCTCAACGCGTTCGCGCGTCACGCGGTCTTCCTCGACGAGCCTGAAGTGACCGCAGAACTGGCAGCGAAGCTCCGCGACCCGCGCGCTATCGCACGGGCACGCGTCTTCCCCTACCAGCTCCTCGCGGCGAGCAAGAACGTCGGAAACGCCGTGCCTCCTGAGATCCGTGAAGCGTTGCAGGACGCGATGGAAATCGCGCTCAACAACGTGCCCGCGGTCAACGGCAAGGTCTGGGTGTTCCCAGACGTTTCCGGTTCCATGCAGTCGCCGGTTACCGGTCATCGCGACGGCGCGTCAAGCAACATCCGCTGTATCGATGTCGCGGCCCTTGTCGCCGCGGCGATCGTCCGGCGGAACCCGCGAGCCGGCGTGCTCCCGTTCTCTGACTCCGTCGTGGACGTGATCCCGCCCCTCAACCCGCGCGACAGCGTGACGACCAATGCCCAGCGCCTCGCATCACTGCCCTCAGGTGGGACCAACTGCGCAGCCCCACTTGAGTTCCTCAACCAGCGCAAGCTCAACGGTGACCTCTTGATCTTCGTGTCCGACAACGAATCGTGGATGAACAGCCTCGGGACGCACGGGCGCTCGACCGCCATGTTTGCCCAGTGGCAACTGTTCAAGTCGCGCAACCCGCGGGCCAAGCTCGTGTGCCTGGATGTTCAGCCCAATCTGACGACCCAGGCCCCCGAACGCCAGGACGTGCTCAACGTCGGCGGGTTTGCCGACTCGGTCTTCAACGTGATCGCGGAGTTCAACGACGGCACGCTCGCCTCTGACCACTGGGTGAGCGTGATTGAAAAGGAGACCATCTGATCGTGACGTGTTCACCAAGAGGGTGGCCCCTTCCCGCACCTGCCGACGGCGGTGGGTGCGGGAGGGGCGGCGGGGGGCGGTGGGGGAGGAGATAACTCAGCACGCCGCAAGCGTCTGTTACACGTCCAAACAACACACCATGCGCCGTCGATGTCCGACGGCCCACGACGAATGCCGGTGGGACTACATGTTCAAAAACATCCAGGTCGCGGGTTCGAGTCCCGTCGGCTCCGCTTCAAGGCACTCGGAGCCGTAGCTCAGTGGTTAGAGCAGGAATGTCTCATCAACACTTTGTCGTCGTGGGTCGACAGACATTAGCGGATTTCAACGCAGTCGATCTTCAATCCAAATATCATCGAGCACACCATGTCAAGCGACCTCAACCAAACTCAGCCGACCGCAGCCTCAACTTCCATCAGCCCGTTCATCCCCACCGGCGAAGCCACCGCCATGCTCCCGGTTGACGACGGCAAGTTCTCGCCCATCACCGTCATCGGCACGCCCACCATCCGCGGCGACTTCGATGCGCTCTGCCTCCGCCAGGCCCTCAACGCGCGCCGCGCTCCCGGCGTCACTGAGGTCGTCCTGAACCCCGATGCCCACGGCGGCTATGGCGCGCCCATCGGCTGCGTCATGGTCTCGCCCTCGCACATCTACCCCGGCCCCGTCGGTGTTGACATCAAGTGCTCGATGAGCCTCCTGCAGATGGACCTGCCCGAAGCCGCGGTGGTGGACAAACGCACGCGCCGCGCTCTGATCGAAGCGATCCTCGAGCGCACGCCCACCGGCGCAGGGCGCGGCTATTCGCAGGCCCGCAAGGGCCGCTACGTCGACGAGTCGCTGGGCCGTCGCGCCGTGACCGAGGGCGCATCCACTGGCGTGCTCGCGGAACTTGGCGTGCCCACCGAGTGGGCAACGCGCTGCGAGGACTCGCACCACACCGGACACGACGGCACCGCCGCCGCGCTGAATACGCGCCTGGAAACGCTCACCACCGGCGGCAACTCCGCCGAGATCTTTCGTGGCAAGGTGAAGCAGTTCGGCTCCTACGGCGGCGGCAACCACTTCGGCGAGTGCGAGATCGTGCAGGTCGAGAAGAACGAACGCGCACAATCCACCGCCGAGGTCTTCGGGCTGCGCGATGGTCACGTCGCCTTCCTCTCACACTGCGGCTCGCGCGGCTTCGGCGCCATGCTCGCCGAGGGTCAGTTCAAGTCCATGCAGCGCAAGTTCGCCGAGTGGGGGATCCCGCTTCCGGGCGGCGACCGCCACATGGTCCACGCGCCGCTGGGTTCGCCGGAAGCCAACGCGTACCTCGACGACATGGCGCTGGGCGCGAACTTCGCCACCGTCAACCACATGCTCATCAACGCCCTCGTGCTCGAAGCCTTCCAGGAGGTCATCCCCGGCGTCAAGGGACATCTTGTCTACTTCATCAGCCACAACATCGCCCGCAATGAGATCGTGAACAACAAGCCCGCATGGGTTCACCGGAAGGGCGCAACCCGCGCGTTCCCCGCGGGCCACGAGGCGCTGAAGGACACGCCCTTCGCCAACACCGGCCACCCGATCCTCCTGCCGGGCAACCCGCAAGACGGCTCGGCGGTCATGGTCGCCGACGCCGGCGCCAAGCTCTCGTGCTACAGCGTCAACCACGGCGCGGGCCGTCGCATGAGCCGCACCGCGGCCCACAAGTCGCTCGACCAGCAACAGATCGACAAGAGCTTCGACCGCGCCGACATTCTGACGAACTGCCGCAACTACCCGCGCGACGAAGCCCCCCGCGCGTACAAGGACTTCGAAGAGGTGCTCAGCAGCGTGAAGAAAGCCGGACTCGCGAGCGAAGTCGCGCGGCTGAAGGCCCGGTTCGTGATCAAGGACGGCGACAAGGCGGATGACTGAGCGTGCGATCAGAACAGCGTGCGCATGTAGCGGGAGTTGGCCAGTTGAATCGCGACCGCTTTCGGCGGTTCACGGTTGAGCACGCTCAGGAGTCGCGAGTCGCCGATGAGCAAGAAACCCTCGACAACACCGCTACCTGCTGCGAAGCCGGTCTCCTTGTTCGAAGTCCGCTGTCGGCTGTGCAGCCAAGTGGTCACGCGAGCGCTTCGACTCGCGTCGAAAGACACGCCGGATCGCCCTGAAAAGAACGCGCCCGCCGTTTCTGAAGGCGTTGCGATCGTTCCACCGTTTGGCTCATCAGTCGCCAGTTCCTACGGCCTCGACCACGGCGTCATCGTGAACGTGAACGAGCTCATCGACACGACGTGTTACGACAGCGCATTCGGTTGCTGTGGTTACTCCGCGTCTGATGGCCCCAACCTCCTCTGTGCGAACAAGCATCTCGTCGGAACGTGCGTCGATGATTGCTGCGACCCGCACTTTGCGCACCTTTCTTTGCAGTTCTGCGAGCTCTTCCCACTTCCGACCAAGTCGCCTTCGTAGCGTGCAAAGTTCCGTCTGCCGTTCCTCCGACACTTCACACTCTTCAGATTAACTCCCATGATTCAGATCGACGGTTCACAAGGCGAAGGCGGCGGGCAGATCTTGCGGTCGTCCCTCGCGCTCTCCATGCTCACCGGCACGCCGTTCCAGATTCGCGAGATCCGCGCCGGGCGACCGAAGCCCGGCCTCATGCGCCAGCACCTGACTTGCGTCAACGCCGCGGCTCAGATCTGCGGCGCCGAAGTCTCCGGCGCATCCGTCGGCTCGCGTGAGCTCACGTTCTCACCTGGAGCCGTCCGCGCTGGCGAATATCACTTCCCCATCGGCACCGCCGGCGGCACAACGCTCGTGCTGCAGGCGGTCCTCCCCGCCCTGCTGCGCGCGGGCGGCCCCTCAACCGTGACCGTCGAAGGCGGCACCCACAACGTGCACGCGCCCCCGTTCGAGTTCTTCCAGCGTGCCCTCGTCCCGCTGATCAACCGGGCCGGCGCGCGGATCACCGCGCGCCTCGAACGCCACGGCTTTTACCCCGCCGGCGGCGGCCGCGTCGTAGTGGAGATCGATGCCGCCCCCGCCCCGGCAGCCCTCCAACTTACCGAGCGTGGGCAGCGCGTCTCCATTCGTGCCATCGCCCTCGTCGCCCGGCTGTCCAGGCTGATCGCCGAACGCGAACTCACCGTCCTGCGGTCGCGCCTTGGGCTCGCTGAGGACGAGTGCGAAATCGTTCAGAGCTCTGAATCACTCGGTCCGGGCAACGCCATGTGGGTCGAACTGCGCTACGAGAACGTCACCGAGGTGTTCAGCGCCGTCGGCTCGGTGGGCACGTCGGCCGAGGCCGTCGCTCGCCAGGTCGCCGACGAAACCCGCGAGTACGTCGCCAGTCAGCGCCCGGTCGGCGTGCACATGGCCGATCAACTCATGCTCCCGCTGGCGGCGCTGGGTGGGGGCTGCTACTCCGCCGCCCCGCTTTCGCAGCACGCCAGCACCAACATCGCGGTCCTCCGCCTCTTCGGCGCGAACGTCACGCACGACGCCGACGGACTCGTCCGCGTGGACGCCCTCACGCCGCAAGTCCAAGTCGTTCGCGGCGTTTGACTTCCACTCAGCCCTCAGCCCTCAGCCCTCGGCACTCTTCCTCGCCCATCGCAGCTTCGCCGACCGTGCCCGCGGGTTCACGCCCTTCTCGTCCTCGTCGGCGATCAACGGCTCGTCGCTGATCGCTCCATACACGCCGCTGCGGAGCCCTTCGCGAAAGCTCGCCTTCACGCGACGGTCCTCGCCGCTGTGAAAGCTGATGATCGCGCCGACGCCGCCGGGCTTCAGCGCGCTCGGCAGCACCGTCAGCAGCCGATCCAAGTTCGCCAGCTCGCGATTCACCAGGATGCGCAGTGCCTGAAACGTTCGCGCCGCGGGGTGCAGCTTCGCGCCCGCGCCGCGCTCGATCGTGAAATCGCGCGCCTCGCACACCAGCGCCATGAGCTCCTGCGTCGTCGTGATCGGCGCAATGCCTCGGCGCTGCACGATCAGGCGAGCTATCCGCGGCGCGTCCGTTTCATCGCCCAGATCCAGCAGCGCCTCGGCGATCTCGCCCTCGCTCATGCGGTTGAGCAACACCGACGCCGGCTGCCCACGCGTCGTATCCATCCGCATGTCCAGGGGCCCCGGACGACGATATGAAAACCCCCGCGCCGGGTCGTCGATCTGCGTGCTCGCGACGCCGACATCCGCCAGCACGCCGTCTACCCGCTCAACGCCCGCCTCGATCAGCACCGTCGGTAGCGCCGCGAAGTTGTTGTGGTAGAGGTCAAACCGCACGCCCGCCGCGCGGCCCAAGTCCCGTGCTGCGCTGTCCAATCGCGCTCGCGCCAGTTCGATGTTCGCCGGGTCAAAGTCGATCCCGATCAGCCGCCCGCCCGGCGCGATCCGTTTCAGGATCGCCGCGGAATGCCCGCCCAGCCCGAGCGTGCAATCGACCACCGTCTGCCCCGGTGAAGGTGCTAGGACGTCAAGCACTTGGCTGAGCAGCACCGGAATGTGGGGGGGCTTCGATCGCTTCACCAGATCGATCATAAACGACGTGGACGATGGTCGAGCGACGGCGCACTCTTCTAGAACACTGCCCGGTGCAATCTTTCAGCACACTGGCCCAACCCGCTCCGAACCTCGCCCACGCAGATGAGGCGAAATCGATCGCGCGATCACTGCCAATCCGGCAGCCGTGCCACCTTCCTGAGCGGATTCGGCATCGCCCCAACCCGCAACGTCTGGAATTTTTCCGCCTCCGACGCGGCAAAGTCATTGTAAGTCCCTCGCTTCCCCCGCAACTCCCCCTGGGGTGGCCGCCAATCCGCTGGCATCCGCCTTGCCCTCTGTCTTCCGCACGGCCCCATCCGGGCCACGACCTCGATCCAGAATCACGGCGTCTCATCCCGGTTTCTGACGCCACTCACGGAGCACTCCATGTCCAAGATCATCGGTATCGACCTCGGCACCACGAACTCCTGCGTCGCGATCATGGAAGGCGGCACGCCCAAGGTGCTGATCAACGCCTCTGGCGCTCGCACCACGCCGTCGGTCGTCGCGTTCACCGACAAGAGCGAGCGGCTGGTCGGCCAGCCGGCCAAGCACCAGCAGGTGACGAACCCCAAGAACACGATCTTCTCGATCAAACGCTTCATGGGTCGGCGTCGCAGCGAGGTCGGTTCCGGCGCCGTCGGCGCGTACAACAAGAGCGGCGACGAAGAGGCGAAGGTGCCGTACGCGATCACTGGCAGCAACGACGACTTCGTGAAGGTGAAGGTCAATCAGGGCGAGTTCACGCCGCAGCAGGTGTCCGCGTTCATTCTGCAGGACCTGAAGAAGACGGCGGAGGACTATCTCGGCGAGAAGGTCGAGCGCGCCGTCATCACCGTGCCAGCGTACTTCAACGACGCTCAGCGCCAGGCCACCAAGGACGCCGGCGAGATCGCGGGCCTGAAGGTCGAGCGCATCATCAACGAGCCCACGGCCGCGGCTTTGGCTTACGGCCTCGACAAGAAGAAGAACGAGAAGATCGCCGTCTTCGACCTTGGCGGCGGCACGTTTGACGTGTCGATCCTCGACATCGCCGCGGAAGGCGTCTTCGAGGTTCTTTCGACCAACGGCGACACGCACCTGGGCGGCGATGACTGGGACCAGAAGATCATCGATTTCCTGGCCGAGGAGTTTCGCAAGCGCGAGGGCATCGACCTGAAGAAGGACGCGATGGCGCTGCAGCGCCTGAAGGAAGCGGCGGAGAAGGCGAAGGTCGAGCTGTCGACCATGCAGGAGACCACGGTCAACCTGCCGTTCATCACCGCCGATCAGAACGGCCCGAAGCACATGCAGATCAGCCTGACACGCAGCAAGTTCGAGGCGCTCACGGCCGATCTCTTCGAGCGGCTCAAGGCCCCGTGCCAGGCCGCGCTGCGTGACGCCAAGCTCGACATCTCCAAGATTGACGAGGTCGTGCTCGTCGGCGGCTCGACCCGCATGCCCAAGGCGCAGCAGATCGCCAAGGAAATTTTCGGCAAGGAACCGAACAAGTCGGTGAACCCTGACGAGGTCGTCGCCATCGGCGCCGCGATCCAGGGCGGCGTGCTCATGGGTCAGGTGAAGGACATCCTCCTGCTGGACGTTACGCCGTTGTCACTGGGCGTGGAGACCCTCGGCGGCGTGATGACCAAGCTCATCGACCGCAACACGACGATCCCGACCAGCAAGAAGGAGGTCTTCTCCACCGCGGCCGACAGCCAGCCGAGCGTGACGATCCACGTGCTGCAGGGCGAGCGCGAGTTTGCCAAGGACAACCGCACGCTGGGCAACATGGAACTCTCGGGGATTGCGCCGGCGCCGCGTGGCGTGCCGCAGATCGAGGTTGAGTTCGCGTTGGATGCCAACGGCATCCTCACCGTCACCGCGACGGATAAGGGAACGGGCAAGAAGTCCGACATCAAGATCACCAACTCCGGCGGCCTGTCCAAGGACGAGATTGAGCGCATGAAGCGCGACGCTGAGGCGCACGCCGCGGAGGACAAGGTCCGTCGCGAGGTGGTCGATCTGAAGAACCGCGCGGACGCGATGCTGATCCAGACGCGCAAGTCTCTGGAAGAGCACGGCGGCAAGGTCACTCCCGAGACGCGCTCGAAGATCGAGAACGCCATCGGCACGCTCGAGACCGCGATCAAGAGTGACGCCAAGGATCCGATCGAGCGCGCGATGAAGGAGCTCGAAACCGCAAGCTACGAGTTGGGCAAGGCCGTCTACGAAGCCACCAAGGGCGCTGAGGCCGGTGCCGGCGCGGCCGGCGCTACAGCGGACGCCGCTGCGGGCGCTGGAGCCGCGAGCGGCGGCGGCAAGAAGGACGACGTCATCGACGCGGAGTTCGAGGTCAAGGACGAGAAGAAGAGCTAAGCGTCGCGGCGATCACACGTGAACACGCATCGACCCCGCGCCCGTGCGCGGGGTCGTTTTCATTGGTACAAAACGCGGCAGCACAACTTTCAATAATCATTGAAAACTCGACTGTGCGCGAATATGATCGCGTTATGCCCACTGGCACCCTGAGCTCGAATGCCCCGCTCGCTGGTGACGCCGACGGTGTGTCACTTACCAACTCCGTCCGCGCATCGCAGGACCCGCGACTTGACGCGATCAGCGCGAAGGTTCAAACCGGCGAGCGGCTCTCGCTCGACGATGGCGAGGTGCTCTTCACCACGCCCGACGTGTGGACGGTGTGCCAGCTTGCGGATTTGGTCCGCCGGCGTCTGCACGGCGACACCGCGTTCTACAACGTCAACCGCCATCTGAACTACTCGAACGTCTGCGCGCTGTCGTGCAAGTTTTGCGAGTTCTATCGCAAGAAGGACGACGCGGGGGCGTACACGCGCGACATGGCGTACGTGAAGGCGCAGGTCGCGGAGGCGGTCGAGAACGGCGCGACGGAGATGCACTGCGTGGGTGGGCTGCACCCGTATCTGCCGTGGTCGTATTACCCGGAGTTGGTGAGCACGATCCGGGACACGGCGCGATCGCTGGGGAGCGAGCTACATGTGAAGGCGTTTACAGCCGTGGAGGTGGTGCATCTGGCGAAGATCGCGAAGGTGTACGACGTGACGGACCGCGCGGCGGGGATTCGGCACGTCCTGCGTGAACTGAAGGAGGCGGGCCTCGGCTCGCTGCCCGGCGGCGGGGCGGAAGTGTTTGACGACCGCATTCACGACGAGGCGTTCAAGGGCAAGATCCGGTCGGACGTGTGGCTCGACGTGCATCGTGTCGCGCATGAACTCGGGCTCAACACGAACGCGACGATTTTGTACGGGCACATTGAGCAGCGCCACGATCGGCTCGTACACATGGACATGCTGCGGCGGGCGCAGGATCGCGCGCTGGCGCGGATGGGATATGCCGGGGAATCTTCAGCAAGTGGCAGAGTGGCAGAGTGGCAGAGTGGCAGAGTGCGGGAGGGCGCTGCCGCGACCGGACACCTGGGTTACTCGGGTGACGAAGGCGCGGACGTGCCCGTGATCACGCTCACACGCACCGGCACACCACTGCCCGAACAACTTGCATTCGGAAACCGGCCCGACCAACCGCATGCCACCGAACCAACCCACTCTGCCACTCTGCCACTCTGCCACCCTGCCACTTCCCCCTCCGGCTATTTCCAAACCATCATCCCGCTGCCGTTCTTTCCCGATGGTTCTGCGCTCGAGCATCTCTCGGGTCCGATGGGCCTGGAGAATCTGCGCACGCTGGCGATCGCGCGGCTGATGCTCGACAACTTCCCGCACGTCAAGGCGTTCTGGATCATGCAGACGCTGCCGATGGCGCAGCTCATGCTGCAGTCCGGCGCCGACGACCTCGACGGCACCGTCGTGTGGTACGACATCACCAAGGTCGGCGGCAGCTCGACGCACCAGGAAGTCAGCGTGTGGACGCTGAAGAAGGCGATCCGCGAGGCGGGTTTCACGCCGGTGGAACGCGACACGCTGTACCGCCCGGTGGCTCGTGAGGGGAAGCTTTGGCGGGTGGGGTGATCGTCGAGCTCGCTCCGCCGCGCCTCTGCATCGCAGCCCGAAGGGCTGCCGGAACGGAGCCATAGGTGGCGCGAGTCTTCGAGCGAAATCCAACGGCAGTACAGCGATGAGCACGCCGAACTTCCCCCGAGAATCGAAACTCGATCGCCGTCGGCGAGTTGGGATGGCGTTGCTCCTCGCTGGCGCGTTGTTGTCGGTGCTGTTCAGTTGCGGTGTCTTCACCCCGGTCGCGATCGAAGTCCTCGGACTCAGCGGCTTCGCCTCCGGGATATCGCTCGGGCTCATCTGTGCCGCGCGCCTCGATTGGCGCGGCAATATCGGCTGTTTCACGGGCATCGCCCTGGGATTCACTTGGTTGTGGTGGATGCAGTGGCCGGTCAACTTCATTCAAACCCACTTCCCCCTCAGCCATCTCATGGACGGCGTCGTTCCTCACGCAGTCGTCTATTGCACGTTGTTGCTATTCGTCTCCGCGGCACCGTGGCGCATGCGCGGCGTGTGGGGAAGCCTGGTTCTCCTCATCGGCGCCTGCGGCGCAGCGCTCATTGAGCGCTTGAGCCCGCCCTCCTTTTTCGGCTTTGCGGAGTGGATCCGCGGCTGGTACTTCATGCACTTTGCCACCGCCGCTGCGTTCAGCGTTGAGATATTTCTTCACCTGCGCCGCCTCAAACCCGTGCCCGGCCTCTGCACCGTCTGCGAATACGACATCCGCGCGCTGACGACCGCCAAGTGTCCCGAGTGCGGCACCACCCTCCGCACGCCGAGCGCCTGATCTCCGCGTACGCTGACCGCTCATGGCCGAGCCCGCACCAGCGACGTTGAGTTTCACACGTGCCGCAGGCGGTGGCGGCGCTTGGGCGGTGCTGCGTCGAAACACGGCGGGGCTGTTGGGCGTGGTGCTCCTGGCGGTGATGGTGCTGGCATGTTTGGGCACGCTGCCCTGGACGCTGGGCAAGAGCACGCCGCCGGGGTTCGCGTATTTGCCGGAAGCGTCGCGGCCGGTGGTGGCGCCGATTGAGCATCAGGAGCGTGTGGGGCTGCGGCTGCCGCCGTCGTACTGGGCGCATGATGCGCTCGAGCGCCAGAGGTATGACGACCTGACGGAGAATCTGGCGCTGCGGCGTGAGGCGGATCAGCGGGGCGTGTCGCCAGCGAGCTTGACGGAGCAGCGGTTTGTGCCGTCGCGTGAGCAGCAGGACGCCGCCATGCCGGTGTTTCTGATGGGGACGGACGTGCTCGGGCGCGATGTCACGTCGCGGGTACTCGCGGGCGGCGCGATTTCGCTGGGAATCGGGATCGCGGCGGCCGCGATCTCGGTGTTCGTCGGCACGATGTACGGGGCGATCGCGGGGTATGTCGGCGGGCGGGTTGACGACGTGATGATGCGGATCGTGGATGTGCTGTACGGGCTGCCGTATGTGCTGCTGGTGGTGCTGCTGGCGGTGGCGTCAGACGCGATGATCGACGAGCTGACGAGCCGGTCGCAAGCGAAGGAGGCGTGGATCCGTGAGCAAGCGCGGCTGGTCGCGATCGAGCGTGGCTGGGATCTCGGGGCAGCCGCGAAGAGTCAGTCGGGGGGCGGCGGGGCGGGGGACAGCGCGGCGATCGCCGGGCTGTTGAGCAAGGACAAGGCCCTGCGGGCGGAGCTTGAGGCCAAGGCGGACGCGACCGGACGGTTTGAGCCAATCATCCTGAGCGAGGCGGCACGCACGCGGCTGGATCTGTTGACGCTGCTGATTGCAATTGGTGGGGTGTCTTGGCTGACGCTGGCCCGGGTGATTCGCGGGCAGGTGCTCAGCCTGCGCGAGCAGCCGTTCATGGAGGCGGCGCGGGCGCTGGGGATCCCGCTGCACCGGGTGTTTTTCCGGCATTTGCTGCCGAACCTGACTGGGCCGATCATCGTGTATGCGACGTTGACGGTTCCACAGGCGATCCTGCAGGAGTCGTTTTTGAGTTTTCTGGGGATCGGCGTGAAGCCGCCGCTCCCGAGCTGGGGGAATCTTGCATCGGACGGACTTTCGGAGTTGAATACCGTTCACAGCAACTGGTGGCTGTTGGTGTTTCCGTGTTTGCTGCTCGGGTTGACGCTGCTGTCGCTGAACATGATGGGGGAGGCGTTGCGCGAGGCGATGGACCCGCGAAGGCTGGCGAGGTAGACGGGATCCCAAATTTGTGGTGTACTGCGTGTCATCGGCGTGCTGGGCCTGTACGATGCCGACTCGATTCTTGACGAGCGATTCATGAACAACCGTTTGACGATCAAAGACGTTGTGCTGCTGGTGATGGTCGGGCTCATCGGCCTGGGCGTCTACCTCTCGATGTTGCAGCGCGACCGGCTGTGGGATCAGAACCTGCGTATGCAGGACGACATCAAGGCGCTGGCGTCGCAGGTCAGCGGCCTGCAGCGCACGGTGGAGTCTCGCTCTGGCGACCGGGCCGCGGCTCGACCTGTGAGCACGGGCGCGACGGTACCCGCCAGTGGTGGGAGCGGGCAGGCGACTCCTCCGGCGAAGGACGCGACAGTCGCGGCGGGGCCTCGCGATGAGTCTTGGGCCCGGACCGGCGTGCCGATTGTGTGGTCGCGCGAGACGCTGGTCGAGACGGACCCTCGCCGTGATGCGCAGTTCGCCGAGGGCGGCGAGATGACGATCATCTTCGAGGGACGGCCCGCAGTGATCACGCCCTATCGCTATGGCGACACCTATGGGCGCTACGTCAACGACGAGATCGTCGAGACGCTGGGCCGCTACGGGCCGACGTCGCTGCGGCTTGAGCACATGCTGGCGGAGGCGTGGCAGATCGATCCGCAGGGCATGTGGCTGCGAGTGAAGATTCGCGACGCGGCGAGATTCAGTGACGGGCACGACCTGGGCGCGGAGGACGTGCGGTTCACGTATCACGATTATATCTGGAACAGCGAGATTCAGGCCGACCGCTTTCGCGGGCAGTACTTCGCGTCTGAAAAGATCAGCGTGATCAGCCCGAAGGTGGTTGAGTTCCAGTTCAAGCAAGCGCGGTATGACAACATCTCGCAGTCGCTGACGATGCCGATCGTGCCGAAGCACTTCTTCAGCACGCTGACGCCGGCGCAGATCAATAACTCGACCGGGCTCGTGATGGGCTCGGGGCCGTACCGGATGGAGCGGATGAACCCGCAAGATCAGTGGACGCCGCCGGACGACATCGTGCTGGTGCGGAACGAGAACTACTGGGGCCCGCGGCCCGCGATCGACAAGCTGCGGTACAAGATCATTCAGGACAGCAAGTCGCGGTTTACGTCGTTTACCAATGGTGAGGCGGATATTGCCCGTCCGACGACGCCACAGTTTGAGAGCGCCCGCGACGACACGGCGTTCAACCGCACGAGCAAGGCGGTGCAGTGGTTCAACGTGCAGGGTGGCTGGTCATTCGTCGCGTGGCAGAACGGCAAGCGGTCGGGCCAGCGGCTGACGCCGTTTGCCGATGCGCGGGTACGGCGCGCGATGACCCACCTGATCGATCGCGAACGGATCGTCAGAGATATCTATAACGGGCTGGCACGCGTCGCCACCGGGCCCTTCGGCACGGTGACGCCGATGGCAGCGCCGGACGTCAAGCCCCTGGCGTATCAGCCCGACGAAGCGAGGCGTTTGTTGGCCGAGGCCGGCTGGATCGATCGCGACAAGGACGGCGTGCTGGAGAACGAGGAGGGCACGCGGTTTGTGTTCCAACTCACGTACTCGCAGGGCAACGAGACGACGAACCAGACGGTGACGTACATCAAGGATCAGTGCGCCAAGTTCGGCATCATTTGCGAGCTGGACCCGATCGACTGGTCGCTGACGCAGAGCCGGCTGGACCGACGCGACTTTGACGCGATCACGTTTGCCTGGTCGGCGAGCGTGCCGGAGCCGAACCCGACACAGCTCTGGTCGATCAAGTCGATCGATGGCACGGGCGACAACTTTGCACAGTGGCGGAACGAAGAAGCGGACAACGCGATCAAGCGTGCGGAGAAGGAACTGGACGACACGAAGCGGGCCGAAGGCTGGCACGAGTTTCATCGCTTGTGGCATGCGGACCAGCCGTACACGCCGATCGCGGAGCTGCCGTGGCTGCGGCTGGTGAACCGGCGCGTGGGCAACTTCCAGACGTACAACATCGGGATCAAGGTGCCGGAGTTCTTTCTGATCGGCGGGGGCGCGGCTCGCGAGCCGTGAGTTCACGCGAGCTTGCTGGCGGGTCGTTCGTGGGTATCGGGTCAGTGTGGGGAGCGTCGCATGGGCACATACATTCTGCGGCGGCTCCTGCTGATGATCCCCACGCTCATCGGCATCACGTTTTTGATCTTCATGCTCGTGGCGCTGTCGCCCGGCGGCATCGGGGCGGCGCTTCGCGGCGCAGGCGGGACGGTTGACGCCGGCGGTGGCGCATCGCGCGCCGAGGCCGAGGCGTATTTGGAGGATCGATACGGGCTGGATGATCCGGCGCCGATGCAGTACTTGCGATGGCTGTCGCGGATTAGCCCGTTGAAGTTCGGGGCGCGGGACACGGTGTTGCCCAATGGCGAGGTGGTCAGCGGGCCGCGGGGGTTGAAGACGCCGCCGCTTTGGCAGTGGTTTGGCGATTCGATCGCGGCGCCGGGCCCGGCGCCCGCTTCGGTGGTTGCGGAAATTCCGAACCCCACGGATTCGCTGGAGAAGCGCGATCGCGCGTATCGCGAGGCGTCGCAGAACTACGCCAAGGCGCGCCTCGCGTATGTCGGCGCGCGGGCGGAGTTCCTTCAGCGACTGGGCGATTACGCCAAGGCGATCGAGCGCCCCGACCTGGTGGACTACAAGGGCAACGGCGACGCGGACGCGATCGAGGACCTCACGCCGGATCGCGCGTCGCCCGCGTTTCAAACGCTCAAGGCCCACGGCGTCACGCTGCTGGGGCTCCATGACTCGGCCCAGGCGTCGCGCGACACGCTCCGGGCGGTGCTGGACGCGGACCTGTTCGACCGCGCCGGTTTGCCCGTGCTCCCCGGTCTGCTGAGCGTCAGCACGCCGGACCTGGGCCAGAGCTTCTCCAGCGGGCGACGCGTGAGCGAGATGATCAGCAAGGCGCTGCCGGTCACGATGACGCTCAATCTCATCGCGCTGCCGATCATCTATCTGATCGCAATCCCGAGCGGCATGCTCTCGGCCATACGCAAGGGCCAGTGGCCCGACGTGCTCGTGGGCAGTGCGGTCGTCGCGCTGTGGTCCGTGCCCACGGTGTGGGCCGGCGTGCTGGCGATCGGCTACCTCGCGGACAACCGCTACCTCGGCTGGTTCCCGGTCGCGGGGCTGCACGACAACACGGCCGACGTCATGCGGTTTCTACCGAGCTTTGATGCTGACGGCGTGTGGCAGCGGGGCTATGTGCTGGACATGTTCTGGCACGCCGCCCTGCCGGTGCTATGTCTCGTGTACGGCGGGTTTGCGGTGTTGGCGAAGCAGACACGGGCCGCGATGCTGGAGAACTTCAGCGCCGACTTCGTCCGCACCGCCAAAGCCAAGGGCGTCTCGGATCGCTCGGTGGTGCTGCATCATGTACTGCGGAACAGTTTGCTTCCGCTGATCACAATGTTCGCCAGTGTGTTCCCGGCGATGCTCTCCGGGAGCGTGGTGATCGAGAAGATCTTCAGCGTGCCGGGAATGGGCTCGATGATCTTGGAGTCGATCGCGCTGCGCGATCGCGAGGTGCTGCTGGCCAACACGCTGATCATCGCGACGGTGAACATCATGGCGCTGCTGCTTGCGGACATCCTGTATGCGCTGGCAGACCCGCGGATCGCGTACAAGTGACGGCTTTTTCGGTGAAGGTGATGACTTGATCGACGGGGCTACAAAGTCTGACACACGCAGAACACGATCGGATTGACTCGGGGAACGACTGATGGCCAAGCCCGCGAAGACAACTGATGGCACGCCGGTGATGCAGAGCGTCACGGGTGTGCAGTTGATGCAGGGCATGGGCGTGCGCGAGGCCAAGGGCTTCTGGGCCGATGCGTGGGGCCAGGTGTTGAAGCAGCCGCGGGCGATCGCGGCGTTGACGTGGCTGGGGATCATCTCGTTCTTCGCGGTCTTTGCGCCGCTGCTCGCCAGCGGCCATCCGCGGATTCAGACGGTGGCGCTCGCGGATGGAACGCGCAAGACGACCTCGCCGCTGCTGGAATCGATCACGGGCGTGGATTGGGTGCTGATCGCCGGCACGCTGTTGCTGGTGGTGTTGTTGCTGCTGCCAAGACGTCAGAAGGGCGTGTTGAGCGTTGGCGGGAAGCTGGGGCTGGTCATCACGGCGTTGCTCCAAGGGCTGCTGACCGTCGGCATCGCGAGCATCATCCGATCGATGCTCGCGGAGCGAGACGTCGTCGGCTGGCTCGCGGCGTGGCGGCAGCACCCGCAGTTCGGCCTGCACATGGTGCTCGCCTGCGCTGCCCCCGGGTTCATCTTTACGCTGGTGTCGCCGTTTCGACAAGTGCTCGCACGAGTCGCTTGGTGCGGCGCGGTGGCCAGTGTTTCCATCGCGATTGTCGTGATGACGCCGACGAACCCGCCGGAGAACTTCGAGCTGTACCGCACGGCCCGCGAGAGCGGCAATGCGACGCAGGGCTACACGCTGGTGCCGTTCTCGCCCAGCCAGCGAGAGCTGCATCTGAAGACGTTGCCGCCGGGCAGCGATGCGACGACGCCGCTACGAACGCGGTATGTGCAGGCGGGCTTGCGGGCCCTGGTGAGCAGCGCGACGGAGTCAGCCGAGGGCGCTGCGACGATCTCGCGAGCACGCACCGAGGCGGAGCAGACGGCTCGGGCAGCGGGGCGATCCGAGGCGGGCGTGCGGCGTGCGATTGACGATGCGGACGCCGAGGCGCGGGAGGTGATCGCGGCGCGCGTGCGAGCCGAGCATGAGGCGAGACTGATCGGCGAGGCGGCCGCGAAGTTCCCCAACGACACGGAGCATGTATTCTGGGCGGGCACCGACAAGTTCGGCCAGGACGTGCTGAGTCAGATGATGCACGCGTGCCGGCTATCGATCTCGATCGGGTTGGTGTCAACCGGCATCGCGGTCATCCTGGGCGTCACGATCGGCGCGCTGATGGGCTACTTCGGCGGATGGATCGACGCCCTGCTGTTCCGCGTGGTTGAGATCTTCATGGCGATCCCGGTGCTGTTCGTGCTCATCGTCGCGGCGGGCGTGCTCCCTCGCAACACATACGTGATGATGGCGATCATCGGGTGTGTGACGTGGACGGGCGCGGCGCGATTCACTCGGGCGGAGTTCTTGCGACTGCGGAATCAAGACTTTGTCCAAGCGGCGCAGGCGGCGGGGCTCCCGCTGCGGAGCGTGCTGTTCCGGCACATTCTGCCCAATGGCGTGACGCCGGTGCTGGTGGATGCGAGCTTCGCGATCGCGGCCGCGGTACAGATTGAGGCCATCCTCAGCTTCCTGGCGCTGGGCCCGCCCGAGCAGGCGAGCTGGGGGCGTCTGCTTGCGAGCTCAACCGATGAGAGCGGCCAGTTCCTCTGGTGGCTCGCGACGATCCCCGGGCTTGCGATCTTCCTCACGGCGTTGTCTTACAACCTCATCGGCGAGAGCTTGCGCGACGCGATCGATCCGAAGCTGCGAAAGGCGCGCGTCTAACGCGCGAGAACACTCATGGCCAAGTCTTCGGGCAACAAAATTCACGCGGCGCTGGACGAGCGCGTGCCGCTGATCAGGGTCAAGGACCTCGCGGTGTCGTTTGAGAATCGCGGCGGCCCGCGGATTCAGGCGGTGGACGGCGTGCGCATGAGCATCTATCCGCGCCAGACGCTGGCGGTGGTGGGGGAGTCGGGCTGTGGCAAGTCGGTGACCGCGATGAGCACGCTGCACCTGGTGCCGCGACCGCCCGGGCGGTTTGATCGCGGGCAGATCCTGTTCCAGACCGATCGCGGCGAGCGCGACCTGGTGACGATGTCCGAACGCGACATCCGCCAGATCCGCGGCAACGAGATCGCGATGATCTTTCAGGAGCCGATGACGAGCCTGAACCCGGTGTACTCGATCGGCGATCAGATCGTCGAGGCGATCCTGCTGCACCAGCGCGTGGGCATTGAAGAGGCGGAGTCGATCGCGATCGGCGCGATGCGCGACGTGGGCATCCCCTCGCCCGAGACGCGCCTGCGGGCGTATCCGCATCAGTTCTCCGGCGGCATGCGGCAGCGCGTGATGATCGCGATGGCGCTGGCGTGTCAGCCGAAGCTGCTATTGGCCGATGAGCCGACGACGGCGCTGGATGTCACGATCCAGGCGCAGATTCTCGAGCTGTTGCGCGACCTGCAACGCGAGCGGCAGATGGCGATCATGTTGATCACGCACGCGCTGGGCGTCGTCGCGGAGAATGCTGACGTGGTATGCGTCATGTACGCCGGGCGCGTGGTGGAGTATGCGAACGTCTACGACCTGTTCGATCGCCCGCTGCACCCGTACACGCGCGGCTTGCTCGCGAGCATCCCCAAGACGCGCCACAAAGACGATCGGCTGGTCACGATTCGCGAGGTCGTCGAGAACGAGGCGGAGTTCGTCAAGCTCGCCGGCGGCGATCGCGGCGTGCGTCCGTGGTGGCCGTGGCACAGCGCGCCGGCGGACTTAGCGCCAAGCCTCGGACCAGCGGGCGAGTACGACCTGCACGAGATCGAGCCGAACCACTGGGTGGGCGTGTGGAAGACCAAGGCGATCGCCGATCGCCCGAGTCGTGAGCCGGATCTGATGTATCGCGTCGGGGAGAACGCGTCGGCAGGCGCTTCAAACGCGGGCGCGAGCGCCGCGATTTCTCACTAGCTCACGATCGTTCTCCACACGCCGCGCTCACGCCCGGGTGACGAGTACGACGCCGCTCATGACGAGCAGGCAGCCGAGCACTCGCTGCCAGGTGATGTCTACCTGCGGCATGTTCATCATCCCGGCAGAGTCCACCAGCATCGAGGCGAGCATCTGCCCGCACACCATCGCAGCGAAAAACGCGGCGGTGCCAAGTTTCGGCGAGAAGATGATCGCGGAGGTGACCATCGTCGCGCCCATCAATCCGCCGAGCCATGACCACCACGGGGAGCCAGCGACGCGATCGACATTGGGCTGAAGGCGCATGAGCGTGATCACCGTCAGCAGCGCGACGGTGCCGACGATGAAGTTCACCAGCGCCCCGTGCAGCGGGTGGCCCAGCGCCTTGCCGATCTCGCGGTTTGACGCGGCTTGAAACGGGAGCACGGCGCCGGAGACGAGCGCGGCCAGGAGCGCGAGTGGGTTCATTGAATCGGCCGATCGAAAGAGGTGCGGGGGCGGACGACGTCGCGCGATGTGCGAGGCCGTGGATCAAGCGGATGATGCGAGAATCGTCGCGTTGGATGCAAGCGGCTGCGGGTGCGTTGCGATGAATGTCACATCGTCGGCCCGCCGCGAAGTTGCTCGAGGAGTCGTTCGATGTAGCGCCACGCGTTGAGCTCCTTGCGGATGCGGCGCAACACGGCGTTGTCCGGCGGGTCGGTGAGCGACGCAAAGAGCGTCCGCACGGAGTCAATGTGCTCTTTGCGGCGGGCTTGGCCCCATGCTTCCCAACGTTCGACGAACGCCTCCATCGCGGCGTGCGATTCAAGCGCGGCACGTTCGGAATCGATCGTTGAGCGCGTTTCCATCATCTGCATCAGGAAGCCATCGGGCAGGGTCCGATCATCTTCTTTCCGCGGCCCCCCGAGTCGAGTGAGAAGGGCTTGCGCACGAGATTCGGCGTCAGAAAGGATTGATCTGGCGCGATTGAGTTCGCCTGCGAGATGGGCGATATCTGTCCCGGGTTCCGCCGGAATGTCGTGATGGTCCGGATGCGCTTGCGCCATACGCGAGAGGAACGCCCGGTCGATCTGGGTGGCCGAGAGGTCGAACGTCGGCGCGAGGCCGAGCGTGTCAAAGGGATCTGGAGGCAAAGCGTCCATGAGCAGTAACATTACGGGCGAAGCTGGGCGAATGCGGTTGACTTCTGATCGTCCGTCGCTTTCGATGTGGGGACGCAGGGCCGCCGACGATCGGGTTCGGTTCGCCCTCAGGAGGCCATCTGTGTCCAAGCACATCGGCATCGCGGCCGTCAGCCCCGAAGGGGCAGCACTGTGTTATCGGGATATCGCTCGCTCATGCACGGCGCGCCTCGGCGACACGGGCCACCCCGCGGTCACACTGCACAACGAGCCCTTTGAGCAGTACCTTGACGCGGTGTTGCGTGACGATTGGCACACGATCAGCGACCTGTTGATCAAGTCGGCGCATGCGCTGGCCAAGTGTGGTGCGGAGTTCGCGATCACGCCGGATAATCTGATGCAGCACGCGGTGCAGCTTGCTGAGCCGCGCAGCCCGATCCCGTGGCTGACGATGACGGACTTGGTGACGGACGCTGTGACCGGCGACAAGCGCAAGACGGTCGGGCTCATCGGCACGAAAATGGTGATGTACGGCTCGACGTATCAGACGATGCTCGGCCTGCGCGGGGTCAAGGTCATCGCGCCCTCGCCCGACGACGCGGAGATCATCGACGGCATCATCTTCCGCGAGCTCGTTCACGGCACGGCGCTGCCGGCCAGCCGCAAGAAGCTCCTTGACGCGATCGATCGCATGGGCGAGCGCGGGGCTGAGGGAATCATCCTCGGATGCTCCGAGGCGCCGCTGATCCTGAGCCAGGAAGACTCGCCGCTGCCGATGTACGACGCGACGGCGTTGCTGGCTGAGGGCGCTGTGCGGTTTAGCCTTGGACACGAGGCCCGGGCCGCGGGGTGATCGCGCCAAGCGATGTGGTGCCGTACGCGTCGCTGAGTGTGTGGCCTGCCGAAACACGCGGTTCACGTAACGCGGCATTCGCGTCGGTTTCTGCGTGCAGAAGCTTGGCGACTGCGTTCGCGCATCCCCAGCTCAGCGTCACGCCGGCGCGCCCGTGCCCGTAGTTGTGGATGATGGGGCCGGCGGGTGAGCGTTCAAGTTCCAGGCGAACGCACTCGTGACAGCCGTTAATCACGCGCGTGGGACGCAGGCCGGCGACGCGGCGGAGGATCGTCTCGCCCAGCGCGTCGGCGTTCCGGTTCGTGTGCGCACTCAGCAAGCGGCGCGAGCGAAGAAGGATTCTGGCGAGGCTTGCGTCATCGGTCTCGCATCGGGATTCGTCGAGCTCGTACGTGCCGCCGAGGACGATGTAGTCGGGGAACGGATAGACGTACGTGACGTCGCCATCAGCTTCGGGGGCCGCGATGGCGTCCGTGAGCCCGAGGGCGTTGGGGACGTGGAGGAGCTGCCCGCGCATGGGGCGCATGGCACGATCGAGACAGAGCTCGCGTGCGCCGAGACCGGCGCAGTTGACGATCGCGTCGGTGCCGCTCGCGAAGACTTCGTCGAACGAGCCGATGTCACGCTGGACGAAGCGCACGCCCAGCTCGAGGGCGAGCGTCTTGAGCCACGCGAGATAGACACGCATGTCCATCATCGGGACGTCGATGTCGAAGCCGTGGGCCGTGGGCGACGGCGGGGTCGCGGCGTGTTCCCACACGTGCACGCCGCCGACAATGCCGGTCCAGGCGGGGATCGGAGCGTCTCCGGGCAGGTACTCGTGCGCCGTGCCAATGCAGACGCCGGAGTGCGGTTGCGTCCGAGCCATTTCGCGGAACGCGCGGAGCGAGCCGGCGATCCACTCTGCGTGCGAGCCGGCGTCAAAGGGCGTGAACACAGCGCCCGCGCGCGAAGATGTCGTGGCGGGAAGGTCATCTCGAAAGTAGACGGTCACGTCCGTGAAGCCACGTCGTCGCAAGGCGACTGCGCTGCTGAGCCCGATCACGCCGGTCCCGATCACACCGATCTTCATGAGCGATGCAGCGTAGGGCGGAAAGCCGCGTGGCGGCTGCGGGGCAGCGCCGCGGGCGGGTTCAGAAACTTCCCCGACGCAGAACGATACCTGAGGTCCTATAAAGCAGGATGGACGTAAACATAGGTAATCTTGCGGGCCCTGTTATTCACTGGGCAGTTCGGGAAAGCACCCATTTTCGATCGCACGGTCTGTGGTGAGTTGATTCGAATCATATTCATGTGCAATATATCACCTCGATGTAGGGAGGTTTTTGTTTTTGTGAACTTACAAGGAGTGAGAGAGATGTCCACGTTGTCACGTTGCGCCTTGGCGCTGTGCGTCGGGTCCATGCTGTCGGTTGCGTCGGCGCGGGCGAACCTGCTGCAAGACTACAACCTCATCGTCTTTGAGAACGCCACCAGCACGTCCAACGTACACGGGCGCACACTCATCGGCGGCAACCTCAGCGGCTCGGCGTCGGACTACGGTATCCGCCTGCTGCCCGCGTCGAACTTCGGCACGACGGACGTGTTGACTGTTGGCGGGAACATCACGACCAGCAACATCAACATGGCCGCGGGCGATCTGCGTCGCGGCGGGACGCGCTCGGGCAACATCAACTTCAACGGCCCCGGTGGCAACGAGATCGTGGCGTCGCCGGTGAGCATCGCCGCGACGGTCGCGAGCGTGCGGTCGCAGCTTGTGTCGGCCTCGGCGCTCTTGAGCGCGCGGGCCGCGACGAACACGGTCAGCTTCCCGTCGGGCCAGCCCGCTGGCGTGACGTTCAACTGCGTGCCGGCGTCTGACGGTGCGGCGATCTTCACCTTCGCCGCCAGCAGCCTCTTCGGCAACTCGAACGTCCAGTCGATCGACATCAACCTCAACGGCGCCACCAGTGTCGTGATGAACGTGACGGGCTCGACAATCGGTTGGTCGATGGGCAACTTCGTCAACAACTTCGTGAACCAGAACGTGTACTCGCGCGTCATCTGGAACTTCGAGGGTGCGACGAACATCAACTGGCTCAACGGCGGCTCGCTCCGCGGCTCGCTGCTCGCGCCGAACGCACGCCTGGAGTTCGCCAGCGTGATCGAGGGCTCGGTCGCGGTGCGCGAGCTGGATCAGCGCAGCGAGGTCCACTTCCCGGGTTACACCGGGCTGATCCCGTCGCCCGGCGCGGCCGCGCTGATGGCGATGGCGGGCGTTGTCGCGGGCCGGCGGCGGCGTTGATCGGGGCGTTGGCTGTCAATACGCTTCAATCACATGATGGGTGTTCCGACGGCATCGCTGGCAATCGAACGGTTTGAGCAACTTGGGTCAACGTCGATCGCGGCGCGCCATCTGGTCGTCGCCGGGGCGTCTTTGCCCCGGGTGATCATCGCACGCACGCAGAACGCGGGCATCGGCCAGCGCGGTCGCGGCTGGTCGAGCCCGCGCGGCGGCGTGTGGCTCACGCTC
>VYLL01000027.1_pt1 | contig 136379 bp, 103 predicted proteins | sample 5114301 | NCBI WGS metagenome assembly VYLL01 (sample SAMN12291809, study PRJNA351875) | freshwater metagenome | isolation source: freshwater lake | place: USA: Michigan, MSU2 Lake | collected 2011-08-16 | reverse complement strand
GGCCGTAGCTCCCGCCGCCGCCGGGGCGGCGGGGCGGGCGTTCGCCGGTTTGGGTGGGATGTTCGCCGGCGTCCATTTGCTGGCGTTCGTAGCGTTCTTTGTTGGCTTTGCCGTCCATGAGGAACTCGATTTTGTCGGCTTTGGCGCGGCCGAGGATCTTTTGGAGTTCGCTCTTGGCGATGGCGAGGTTGGTGCGTCGGCTGACGTGGCCGAGGACGAGCTTTTGACATTCGAGGACGCGGGTCCACTCGACGATGTCGGTGACGTGCATGTGCATGCCGGTCTTGGCGCGGGCCTTGTGGTCGGCTTCGAAGAAGGTGCACTCGCTGAAGACGATGGGGGCCTTGCGGACGTCTTCGCGCACGAGCCAGGGGCCGGGAAGCGTGTCGGAGATGAAGGCGAAGAGGGGGATTTCGTGGATCTTGGTGATTTCCTCGCCGCGGTCTTTGAGCTCCATGAGCTTTTCCTGCGGGAGGCCGACGAGCTCGGGCTTGAGCTTGCTGCGGCGTTCGTAGATGGTGTAGCCGTAGGTGGGGACGGTGTGCTCGAGGCTGAAGCCCTTGAGGAAGATGTTGTTCTTGATCTCGACGGTGCCCTCGGGCGGCAGGGGGATGAGGTTGTATTGCGTCTGCTGGCGTTCGAGGTCGATGAAGCCGTCCATCATTTTCTTGATGGCGGGGGCGATGGCTTCGGGAACGATGATGTTGCCGGGGGTCATGCCCTGGAAGACGCGCTGGGAGCAGTAGTACGCGAGGCCGCCGATGTGGTCCATGTGGCCGTGGGTGATGGCGACGTAGGGGATGGCGAGCATTGGGCGCGGGCAGGCGCCCATGTCAAAGCAGATGTCCAACTCGGGGATCTGGAGCGTGGTGACCTCACCAGCGACGGAGTGGCCGATGAGGCGGTACGGCGGGATGTACAGGAAGCCGAGCTGCGGCTCGCGAGGCGGGGGCTTGGGGAGCATGAGTCGGAATCTCCAAGCGGGGGCTGTCGCCCCGGCGGAAGTGTGGGCAGAGGGGAAGGCGAGCGTAGGCGGGGGAGGAGGGGAACCGGGGAGGGAATGCGAACGCCAACGCGAACATGAACATGAACGCGAAAGGGATGAGCGCATTGGGGCGCTCGGTGATGCCGGGGCTCATGTGTGCTGGGTAAGGCGGGGCGAGCCGGGGCGTTTAGTCCCACCAGATGCTGGCGGAGCCGCCGGTGCCGGTGAAGCCGGAGCCGGAGACCGCGAAGGGGGCCCCGTTGCCGTAGCCGCCTGAGGACAGAGTGAGCGGGCCGGGCAGAGTCTGAGCCTCGCCGCCAGAGCCGCCGCAGCCCTGGAAGTTTTGGGAGCCGGCGTTGCAGATGCCCAGGGCTGGTGGGCCGCCGCTGTTGCCGTTGAGCAGAACGATGGGGGTGACGCCCGGTCCGGGGGCGGAGGCGAGGCCGCGTTGACCGGTGATGGTCTGCGCCGGGGCGAATGCGGAGCAGACGTTGGCGCTGCCGCCGCCCTGAACGCTGCGGGCGAGGGTGCCGGGGCCGCCACCTTTGCCGCCGCCGGCGATGAGGAGGTCGGCCGTGTCGCGTCGGAGGATGGTGTCACCGCCTGGGGCGCCGGCGGTGCCGGGGGTGGAGGCGCCTGCGCCCCCTGCGCCGACGATGACGGTAAGGGTCTCGCCGGGGGTGACGTCAACGAATGCCCGGAGCGCTGCACCGGAGCCGCCTCCATAGCCCGCGGTGGCCCCGGGCGTGACACAGCCGGGGGTGAGATTGCCGGCGGTGCGAGCGCCGCCGCCGCCGCCGGCACCGCCGAGATTCACGCCGATGCGGGTGACGCCGGGTGGGACGACGAAGTTTGTGGTGGTGCCGGGGTTGAAGCCCTGAATGTTCGCGGGCGGGAGCTCGGGCCCTTGGGTCAGCGCGACCCAGAAGACGCCGGTGAACCCTTCGAAGCGTTTCTCGGTCGGGTTGTATCGAAGCGCGCCGGGGACGCTGGGCGAGCGCTGGGTGATGACGGACGCCGCGACAGCGATGGGGGCGGGGGTGACGGCCTGACGGCGCGTGAGCACGGTGTAGCCCTCGGAGCCGCTGCAGTCTTCGCCGTTGTCGAGGCGGGTGGAGACTTCGAGGAACACGGGCGTGCCGGAGGTCAGGGGCGGGAGGGGAACGACGACGGTGAAGAGGCCGTCGGTAACTTTGGCGTCGTTGACACACAAGGGCGGGCTGATCTTTTGGCCGCCCACGCGAGCGTCGTAGAGCTCGAAGCGGAGGTCGTAGATGCCGGTGACGGGGAGGTCGTTCTGGGTGAGGACGCCCTGGTAGGTGACGCTGGCGGCGGATTGAGCCGCGGCGGGAGATGGGGCGATGAGCAGTGCCAGCGCGAGGATCAGAACGATCGTGCGGAGCGCGGCGAACGGGCAGCGTGCGGCAGTGGGCGTGAGCATAGGTATTCTTGATCGGAAGGTTGATGCTCAAGCTGTTGCGTCGGGCCGGGGCGAAGCTCACGCCGTCCGCGGCACACGTCGGTCAAGCGGCATACGGACTGGGCAGGGGCCGGGGGAGCAAGATCGCAAGATGAGTATGCGCGAAAATGGCCACGGCGGCAATGTGCGAGAATGCTTATCGGTCGTGCAACATTATATCGCCAAGGGCGACGCTGCGCCCGGAGGAGGGGCGCGTGCCGGACCGCAGCGATGCGGAGTTGCCGCGGCTTGAGTTACCAGGTGCCTTCGTAGTAGAACTGTTCGCGGGTGATCTTGTCGCCCTTGACGGTGTAGACGCCGACTTCTTCGAGGGCGATGCGTTTGCCCGTGTCCTTGGGCGTGACCTCAAAGTTGAAGATCACGGCGAACTGGTTGGGGCCGTTGAAGAACGGGCCGCGGACCTTGCCTGAGTGGATGGTGTTCGCGGCGGCCCAGCGCTCGGACTTTTGAATGACGGGCTGCTGACCGGCGGTCTCGTGGCCGCTGGCTTCGACGGAGACGATGTCCGGGGAGTACATGGTGCGCATGACGTCGAAGTTCTTGCCTTGGTTGCAGAGGTCGACGAACTGCCTGGCGAGAGTTTGGATGGACATGGGGAGGCTCCGGGGAGGGGGAGGGTGAAGCTCGAAGTTCGAAGCTCAAAGTTCAAAGCTGCAAATGGAATACTGGTGTGGTGGATTTCAAATTTGAAATTGCAAATTGCTGGTAACTGGTAACTGGTAACTGACGTCTAGCTCTGCATTACTTTGCTTTCGGTGCCGGCACGTGCTGGTCGATCAGGATGGGGTTGCCATCCGGGTCGGTGAGCATGATGTAGGCGGGGCCGGTGGTGGCTTCGTCGGCTTGGACGGTGAGCGGGATGCCTTCAGCTTTCAGGCGTCGCTGGATCTCGCGGACGTCGTCGAAGGATGCGGGGGTGTTTTTGTCGCGGTCCCAGCCGGGGTTGAAGGTGAGCATGTTGCGCTCAAACATGCCTTGGAAGAGGCCGATCACGGCGGAGTCATTTTGCATGACGAGCCAGTTCTGGGCTTGGTTGCCGCCGCGAACGCTGAAGCCGAGTTTTTCGTAGAAGGCGCGCGAGGCCGCGAGGTCTTTGACGACGAGGCTGACGGAGAAGTTGCCCAGTTGCATGGTGCGGGCTCCGGAGGTGGGGGTTGGGGACGGCTGCGCGGACGCGGCGACCGTGCCGCTTGCGGTGCTTGCGGAGTTGGACGTCGAGGACGCGCAGGCGCTTAGGAGGCTGGTGAGCGCGAGTGCGGTCAGCACGAGAGGGCGGGTGGACATGGGCGGCTCCGGTGTGTGAGGCGAAGTGCGGAATGCGGGTGGTCGGAGGTGAAGCAAGAATGGAAGTTTGCGACCTGCCTCGGAGAGGCAGGGCTACCCAAACCTGCTTCGGAGAAGCAGGGCTACCCAAGGCGTCATGCGTTGCGGCGTGCGAGCTCGGCGGAGACGGCGTTGATCGCTTCGTTGATGGCGTCGTCAAGGACGTTGTTGGTGATGAAGCGGTTGTAGATGCTGGCCTGGCGTGCGGTGTGGATTTCGGCTTTGGCGGCGGCGAAGCGGCGTTGGATTTTGGCTTCGTCTTCGCGCTTGCGGAGGCGCAGGCGGCGGAGGAGTTCTTCTTCGCTGGGGGGTTCGATGAAGATGCCGAACGCGTCGGGGACTTTGGATTTGACGATCTGGGCGCCTTGAACGTCGATCTCGAGGATGACGAGGCGGCCGCGGCGGAGCTGCTCGAAGACCCAGGCTTTGGGCGTGCCGTAGCACTTGTCGAAGACGCCGGCATATTCGAGGAACTCGTCGGCGTCGATCATGCGCTGGAACTCGGCCTCATCGACGAAGTGGTAATCGACGCCTTCGACATCGGCGGCGGTCTTGGCGCGGGTGGTGGCACTGACGCTGAAGACGCTGCCGGGGATGGCGCGTTCGACGGCGCGGGTGATGGTGGTCTTTCCGACGCCGGAGGGGCCGCTGATGATGAGCAGGAGGCCGGTGTCGGTGTCGGTGGGGAGGCGGTGCGCGCCGGGGGCGGGCGCGTTGACGTGTGCGGGGGAATCGGGATCGGGGTGGCGCGGCGCGGTCATCTGCGCGAGTTTAGCGGGAGCGGGGGGGGCGGGCGCGTGGAGCGGAGGCGAAGGCAGGTGAAGTGCAAGAAACCGCGACTGGGGTGTTACTCGTGTCGGTCGCGATCATCGCAAGTGCGGATCGCAAGCACTCAACACGAGGGACTTCTGATGCGGACGACTGATTCTCAGCGTGGCGGTGGTGTCGGCGGGGCGACGGGCGAGGCGGGGTTGTTTACGCCGCTGAAGGTTGGCGCGATCACGCTTGCGCATCGGGTGGTGATGGCGCCGTTGACGCGGATGCGTTCGACGCAGCCGGGAAACGTTCCGAATGAGCTGAACGCGCTGTATTACGGGCAGCGGGCGACGCGCGGTGGGCTGATCATCAGCGAGGCGACGCAGGTGGACCCGAGCGGGCAGGGGTATCCGCATACGCCGGGGATCCACAGTGATGAGCAGGTGGCGGGGTGGAAGAAGGTTGTTGATCGCGTACACAGCGTGGGCGGGGTGATCTTCCTGCAGCTCTGGCATGTGGGGCGGATCTCGCATACGAGCTTGCAAGAGGGTGGGAAGTTGCCGGTTGCGCCCAGTGCGGTGCGCCCGGCGGGGAAGGCGTTCACGAGTTCGTTTGAGCAGGTGGAGTTTGAGACGCCGCGGGCGCTGGAGACGGCGGAGATCCCCGGCGTGGTGGAGATGTTTCGGCGCGGGGCGGAGATGGCCAAGCGCGCGGGGTTTGACGGCGTGGAGATTCACGGGGCGAACGGGTATCTGATCGATCAGTTCTTGCGTGAGTCATCCAACCAACGAACGGATCGGTATGGCGGCTCGATCGAGAATCGCGCGCGGTTTGCGGTGGAGGTTGCGCAAGCGGTGGTGGGCGTGTGGGGTGCGGATCGGGTGGGGATTCGTTTGTCGCCGTTTGGCTCGTTCAACGACATGAGGGATCGTGATCCGGTGGCGCTGTACCGGCATGTGATTGAGGAGATGTCGAAGCTGGGGCTGGCGTATGTACACCTGATTGAGCCGCGGCAGGACGAGATGTACGAGGCTGAGCTGGGCGAGTGGGCCAAACGCCGCGTGGGCGAGGTGTTCAAGGGCGTGTTCACGTCCGGCGCGCTGATCGTGGGCGGTGGGTATGACGGCGCCGACGCGACGGAGACGATCGGCGCGGGCTTCGCCGACGCCGTGGCGTTTGGACGGTGGTTCATCTCGAACCCGGATCTGGTGGAGCGGCTGCGCGTGGGGGCGGCGCTGAATCCGTACGACCGGGCGACGTTCTACGGCGGAACGGAGGTTGGGTATACGGACTATCCGCGGATGGATGAGGCGGGGAAATAGCTTGGGGGACGGGGTGGGCGCCGCGGTGTTCTTCGCGAACTTCTTTGATTCGGGCGCGGTGTGCGACATCACGAATGACGACGGCTCGCCGCTGCCGCCGTTCGGCCCGCTGACAGTGAACAACGAGACGACGGCCCGCGGTGGGGTGATTTAATTCGTTCGTGCGTCGGCGAGAGTTGACAACTTCGCTTGCGCCGTTTGTGCTTAGGTCGCTCGTTCCGTGGGTAACCCGAATGAGCGTCTGATCTCTGGGGGTCAAGGGGTGTCTTCTGCGATATCACGATGTGCGGGGTTTCGCGCGCGCGTGGTGTTGTTCTGCGTGAGCGGGGTTCATCTGTTTGGGGTCTCGGTTTGACGCGCCGCTGGCGAGTTTCGATTTCGGAGCCAAGTACCGGCACTTCCAGCTATCGCCGGCGCAACGAATCTGTTTAGGTTCCTCGGCGAAGTCGTGGATATCTGGATTGCGACGTGAATCATCGGCAGTTGATATGCTCACTGGCGCAGTGACCTGCACCACCTTTCTAGGACGATGCACTATGCCTAGTCTGCATCTCAAAGCAGCGACCTGCTTCACATTGCTCGCTTTCTCTCTCATTTGTTCTAGTGGATGCGTCGGACCCGAATTCGCGGCGAATCCGGCCCGTGCTTACTCCCCAGCAAAGTACCGCGAACAGCGAGCACTTGTGCTGCGTCCTGTCCCCACGGACCAGGCGACGAAGAGGAAGGACCAGTTCGACCTAAAGTTCTCGCATGAAGTCCAAAATGATGCGCACAAAGACGACCTGCGCATCTCGAATGGCGACCCAATATCGGTGGTCGTTTCCGATGTGTATCTCCCACACGAAACCGACGGATCGGACGCGGCACGAGACGTTGCGGTTCTGTTGGACATCGAGACATCAGGTGAACGCAAACTTGAGTCATACGCGGTCTGGTACGAACGCGGCGTACACCCGGGACAACGGTTGGGATTTACTTCTCTCCTAGCCTATTCTGATCGCGCCTGGAACAGCCGCCATCAGCCGTATTTTCGCATACGGGTAATCGATGTCAGTCAAGAAAGGAATGAGGAGACGCGAGCCGCCCTAAGCGGCTTGAGCGAGGCAGTCGGCTCACTGGCGAGCTTCATCCCACACCCGGCGATTCCAGGCGCCGCGGCGGCTATCCGTACTGCGGGGCTTGTGTTCAGCAATCGCCAGAACGTGTCGATCCTCGATTTCACGCCGCAGTTCTATGCCAGCGAGTTTGTGAACGAGGCAAAGCAGAGCGATCTAGCGATTTTCTCGCGCGGCATGTGGATGGTTGTCGGGCGTGAGCCCGAAGTTGATGAAAAATTCTGGAATGAACCGTTGTCGCTTCACCTCAAGACTGGCGAAATTTTAGACAGGAACGGCTTTGCGCAAAAAGTACCGTATGTACGCTTAACTGTTTCGACGTTTGACGCGGCGGTGCCGACTGTTGTGCTCGACCGATCCAAGGCGCTATTTGATCTACTCGGTGGCAAGCAAGTAGCTACGAAGGGCGTCGTCGATGCTCTGAATCGGCAACTGATCTCGGCAGTCCGCACTTACCAAGCACACAGCGACTTCGTCAATGTTAAGTCAAACGAAGCGTTCGAGCGGCTCATCCAGGAAGCGAGGGCGAACGATCTCACGGCCGAGGACCGCGACTTCCTCGCAGTAGTCCTGCGGCGAGTGTCGGGTCAGTTTGCGATGTCGGTCGATGATATCGAAAGGTGGTGGAGGACCGTTGGCAAGACCAGTGGCCAGATTGATCCGAACAGCGGCAGATGGAAACCGAGAACGTTATAGACGACAGGAGGTGTTGGATGGCAGACGAACGATCCCCAAGGTTTGAGCAGCCGCACAAGCTTATTGCAGCCGCGATGCTGCCGTGGATAGTGTCGATTGTGGCTGGTTGTATGTCTGCCGAAGAGTCACGGACGGGCAGCTCCGCTTCAGGGGGCGCGGGGATGGTGATGTCGACCGGCGAATACGCTCTTCGGATTGATCCGCCAATCGTAGTTGCCGAGATTGAGGCGGGCCGCGATCTTCCTTTGGATGCTCAGGCGATTGAACGATTTCTGAGAAGGCTCTCGACTGAATATAATGGCCCAGGAGCATTAAAATCGCCAGCATCGCCACAGATACCTGGTCGGGTTTATCTACTCCATTGGAACACGGCCTGGGGTTGCGATCTCGAGCTGCTCCCTAGCAAAACAGTACAGGGGACTTCGGTTAGGATCTGCGTACGATTTGCTAGTCCCATCGATAGTAACTCACAAATATACTTGTATTCTCCGGCGAACTTCGTGAGTGCGTGGGGGGCGGTCGATGATAATATAAAAAAGGCCGTTCTGCGGCATGCGAGCGAACTAAGCCCGAACGTGCTCACTTATCCCATCCAACAATAGTCAGGGGTGTCGGACGAACCGTCACTGGCGATGAGGGAACTTTAGTAGGCCGCTAAGCAGCCCGTGGTCGGTCGCAGGCGGGAGGCCCTGCCGGACATCTGACCCACGGGTTACTTGGCCGCGGGTATTTTGGCGGCGAGGAACTTCGTCAGCTCGCTCGCCGGAATCACAAACGAGATGTTCTCAAGGCCCGGGCCGACGAGTTTGGAGGAGACGGTGCCGATCCAGACGCCGCGTTCGTCGAAGGCGGGGCCGCCGGAGTTGCCGGGGGAGACCGCGGCAGTAATCTGGATGAGTTGATTGGCTTGCACTTCGCCGCTGGCGCGTTGGCCGGAGACGATGCCTTGGGTGAGGGTCCAGCCGAGGCCGGCGGGGTGGCCGATGACATAGACGGTGCTGCCGACGACTGGGAGCGCGGCGGGCGAGGGCTGGATGCCGGCCCATTTGACGTCAGTGGCGGCGGTGGAGAGGAGGGCGAGGTCGATGGCTTTGTCGCGGCGGATGACGCTGGCGCGGGCGGTGGTGCCCTTGTTGGTTTCGATGGTGACGGTCTCGCTGTCGCCGACGACGTGGGCGTTGGTAAGGACGCTGCCGGTGTCATCAAGGACGACGCCGGTGCCCAGCCCGGTCTCGGTGCGGATGCGGACGACCGAGGCGCGGCGGAGTTCGTAAACGTTGCAGACAGGGCAGAAGCCGCGGGCCTCAGCGATGACGTGCATGTCGCCGGGGTGGATGTGGGCGGGGTCGGCGAGGGTGGTTTGCGGGGAGGCGGAGACGGTCTGCACGTTTGCGCAGCCGTGGAGCGCGAGGGATGCGAGAGCGAGGAGGACGAGCGTGGCGGCGTGGCGGGTGGTCATGGTGGGGCTCGGGGGACGTGGCGGAGGAGCGGGAAGGTGCCGCGAGTGACACAGGGGAGTCGGGATGCACCGACCTTGCAGAGCCAAAGTCGGTGGCACGGGAAAGCAGGCGGGACGCATGCCGCGCGGGGCTGGCTCACTATCATCGACTCTTGAGGGATGCCGGGCGTGCGATCCGGTGACGGTTTTCTTTTGAGCGGATGGCGAGCGGCACCATGAGCAGTGATGAAGCGAAGCGGAACTTGGGAAACGGCGCGGCGGCTGGGGAGTCGGGCGGGACGCCTGCCGCGCGGGATGCGGGTGGCGATGAGAAGGGGTTGAAGGGGACGTTGAACTTGCCGCGGACGGGGTTCGCGATGAAGGCGAACCTGGTGCAGAACGAGGCGGGGAGTTTGAAGCGGTGGGGCGAGATCAAAGCAGCAAAGCAGCAAAGCAGCAAAGCAGCAAATGAAAGCGACGGGCTGTTGGGCGCAAAGAGCGTCGCAGGTGTCGGGCTGTACGCCGCGGTGCGGGCGGCGCGTGGTGGGGCGGGCGAGCGGTTTGTGTTTCATGATGGCCCGCCGTATGCGAACGGGAGCATCCACATCGGGCACTTGATGAATAAGGTGCTCAAGGATCTGGTGGTGCGCAGCAAGACGATGCAGGGGATCGATTGCCCGTTTGTGCCGGGGTGGGATTGTCATGGCCTGCCGATCGAGCACAAGGTCATGCAGGAAATGCAAGAGAAGGGCAAGCTTGAGAAGCTCAGCACGCTGAGCGACGATCAGCGGCGGATGGTCGTGCGGCGCGAGTGTCAGGCGTATGCGGAGAAGTACGTCAAGCTGCAGAGCGGGCAGATGCAACGGCTCTTGACGCTGGCGGATTACAACGAGCCGTATCTGACGATGAAGCCGGCGTTCGAGGGCGCGACGCTGGAGGTGTTGGCGTCGCTGCTGGAGCAGGGCCTGGTGTTCCGCGCGCTGAAGCCGGTGCACTGGTCGATCGCGAATCAGACGGCGCTGGCGGAGGCGGAGCTGGAGTATGAGAACCGCACGGACCTGAGCGTGTTCGTGGACTTTGAGGCGGAAGACGCCGCGGCGGTGTATGACGCGTTTGGGCTGGTTGAGGGGGAAGAAGAAGGGGAGGACGCAGAGGACGCAGGGGAGGGGACAGGGCCACATGGCACATTGCCACATGGCACATCGGAGAAGACAGGCGAAGGGGAAGGCGAGGGCGAAGGGAAGAGTCGTGTGCGGGTTGGCGTGAGGCCGGGGCAGCGGCCGTGTTTCATGATCTGGACGACGACGCCTTGGACGCTGCCGGCGAACTTGGCGATCGCGGTGAATCCGAAGTTTGAGTATGCGCTGGTGTGGGTGGATGGCAATGTGACGGTGATCGCGGTGGAGCTGATCGAAAAGGTGATGCAGCGGGCGCGGGCGGAAGAGGTCGTGGTGATTGCGCGCTGCAGCGGCGAGAAGCTCGTGGGGCTGCGGTACAAGCATCCGTTTGTCGATGCGAAGCGTGGTGAGGGTGCGCCGGTCGTGCGCTTTACCTCCGAAGACCGCGGGCCGGCGGCGATGTTCACGATTGTCGCGGCGGACTATGTGACGCTTGAGGATGGCACGGGCCTCGTCCACACGGCGCCGGGCCACGGCGTGGAGGACTACCAGACGGGCCTGCGCGTCGGGCTGCCGGTGTATTGCCCCGTGCGGGCCGATGGCACGTACGACGAGACGGCGCCGGCGTGGCTGCGCGAGCCGGGGGTGGATGTCTGGACGGCCAACGCCCTGGTGACCGAGCGACTGCGCAACAGCGGGCACCTGTTCTTTGATCAGTCTTTCGTACACAGCTATCCGCACGATTGGCGCAGCAAGACACCGGTGATCTTCCGGAGCACGTATCAGTGGTTTGTGGGGGTGGACAAGCCGATGACGCGCGCAAGCGCGACGGGCGCGAACACGTTGCAACGCGCGGCGCTGGATGTGACCGAGCCCGGGCGCGAGCAGTCGGTGAACTTCGTTCCCGAGTGGGGCCGCAACCGCATGCGCGGCATGCTCGAGTCGCGCCCCGATTGGTGTATCTCGCGCCAGCGGGCGTGGGGATTGCCGATCCCGGCGTTCAAGGTGATCGATGAGCAGGGCAACGAGCAGGTGCTGATGACCGGCGCGAGCGTGCGCGCGGTGGCGAAGGTCGTGCGAGCCATGGGCAGCGACGCGTGGTTCACGCAGACGCCCGAGGTGTTGCTGAAGGAGTACGACGCCGCGGCGGACCCGCACGCGCCGGCGTTCTTCAAGTCTTTGCTCAGCACTCAGCACTCATCGCTCAGCACTCTCTCCAAGGCGTACGACATCCTCGACGTGTGGTTTGAGTCCGGCTCATCGTGGAACGCGGTGATGCGCGAGCGCAGCGGCGGGAAGGACTTCCCGGTTGATCTGTACCTTGAAGGGTCGGATCAGCATCGCGGGTGGTTTCAGCTTTCGTTGCTGCCGAGTTTGGGGATGATGGGACGCCCGGCGTTCAAGACGCTGCTCACGCACGGCTTCATGGTCGACAAAGACGGCAAGAAGATGAGCAAGAGTATGGGCAATGCTCTGGAGGTTGACGACCTGCTCAAGACGTATGGCGCTGACGTGGCGCGCTGGTGGGTGAGCTCGCTGGCGTTTGAGAATGACGTCAAGGTCGATAAGAGTTACCTTGATGTTGCGGGCGAGAGTTATCGCAAGGTGCGGAACACGTTGCGATTTGTGTTGAGTAACTTGTTTGACTTTGACGGTGCGCAGGCAAGCGGGACATCTGCACCACACGTCGGAGCGCAGACACTGGACGCGTGGGTGTTGAGTGAGCTGGATGCGTTGTCGGTGGCGGTGGTCGCGGCGTACAACGCGTACGAGTTCAAGCGGGCCAACGCGTTGCTGTATGACTTCTGCAATGACACGCTGAGCGCGCGGTATCTGGCGGCGGTGAAGGATCGGCTGTATTGCGATCGGCCGGATTCGGAGCGCAGGCGGCGGACGCAGGCGGCGCTTTGGCGGATCGCGCGGGGGTTGTGCGGGTTATTGGCTCCGATCATGCCGCACACGGCGGATGAGGCCTATCGCGCGCTGTTGAAGGTTGATGAGGCTGCATCGGGCGGCAAGGCCGGCGCTGAGTCATCGGCAAGCGCAGGCGTGTGCATCCATCTAGAGACGTTCGCGCCGGCGACGGGCGTGACGGCGGACGCGGCGTGGGAGCGCGTGTTCGCGATGCGTGAGCGCGCGATGGCGGCGGTCGAGGCGGCGAAGAAGTCGCTGGGCGTGGAGAACCCGCTGGACATGGGTCTGGTGCTGCCGGATGCGGGCGGCGAGCTGGCGCGGTTTGACGCGGCGGATCTGGCGGATGTGATGAACGTGAGCCGCGTGTCGGTAAGTGCGACGGAGACGGAGGTTCGTGTGGAGGACCTGCGGAATGAGCCGCGGTGCGAGCGGTCGTGGAAGCGCGACGGCACGGTGAAGCTGCGCGAGAATGGCGCGTGGTTGAGCGAGCGGGATTGGGCGGCGGTGGCGAAATAGCCAAACTGCCAAGTGGTCGAATTCGGAATGGGATCTAGGGATCGAGAGATCTGGGGATCGAGGCTCGTGAGGGTTAGGGTCGCTGTTGCGGATGGAGGGATCTGCGGCACCGACCTCGAGGCGAGGTCGGTGGCACGGGATTCCGGTCTCGGTGGCGCGGAGGCGTCGGTGGCGAGCGAAGCGGGGGTGTTTGGCGCGAGATGGACGCGGATTCCGCGTGGTGAGTTGTGGCGTGGACATGCCGCGAGTCGTGGCCGTCGCACTGATTTCTGGAGCACTCCGATGATCAAGAGTTCAATTGTTCTGCGCAGGGCTGGAGCGATGGTTGGTGTCGCGGTCACGCTCGCGGCGGCGGCCGGGGACGAGCTGGCGTATTTGAGTGATGAGTTCAGCGCGGACACACGGGCAAGCTGGTTGCAGCGAAGCGTGACCGAGGGCGGCGAGAGTCAGCTTGAGCGGTGGGAGATCAATCCTGCCGATGCACCGGGGCAGATGGTGATGATGCCGTACACATGTACGTGGTATCAGCCGTTTCGCGGGCCGCTGGTGTATCGCAATGTGACTGGGGACTTTGCGATCACCACGAGCGTGACGGTTTCGAACCGCGCCGGGACGGGGACGCCTGCGGCGGATTACTCGTTGGCGGGGATCATGTTGCGCGTGGCGCCGAACCCCGCCGCGGGGCCGGAGAACTATGTGTTCCTGTCGATCGGGCACGGCGTGGGCGGGTTGCCGCAGTTTGAGGTGAAGTCGACCATGAACGGCACGTCGAACCTCGTGCTCACGGCGTCGGGCACGCTGACGGCGCAGCTTCAGGTGGCGCGCGTGGGCGATCAGATCATCACGCTGTACCGGCGGCCGTTTGACGCGGGCTGGGTCGTGCATCGCGTGTATGACGCCGATTCGCCGAACCCGTTCTTTGATCACACGCTGGGGGCGGGAGAGTTGCAGGTGGGGCTGGTGACGTATAGCGACTGGCCGAAGGCGTCGACCTTTGCGCCGGTGTATCACAACACCAGCGCGCTGACGATCGCGGATAATGCGCAATCCAACAACCCAGGTCAGGGCTTCAATCCGGACTTGGTCGCGCGGTTTGATTACGCGCGCTTTGCGCGGCTCTACGTGCCGGGCGGATTTGCGAGCGGGGCGACGGACGCGGAGTATCTGGCGGTGCTGGGGGAGAACGCGGTGCCGTTGCCGTGCGTTGTGAATGGAATCGCGAACCCGTGCGACATTGCGAGCGACGACGGCACACCGCTGCCGCCGTGGGGCATGCGCGGGGTGAACAACGGAGTGACTGAGGGCGATTACAACGCGTTCTTCGGTGGTTTCTTTTCGGCGGAGCCTTGGTGCGACATCGCGAACGATCAGGGCCAACCGCTGCCGGGGGATCCCGGGTCTGTGAACAACGGCGTGACGGAGGCGGAGTACAACGTGTTCTTTGCGTACTTCTTTGAGGGATGCGGGGAGTGAGCGGCGGGTCAGTCGCGCGGAGCGGCGGACGTTGAATGTTGCTCAAGAGCGCGGCACGCGATGGGCTGCGTCTTGCGGCTCGATCGAGAGTTGAGGGTGCGATCTCGGCGCGTCGCGGGTGTTGGTTGATGCGGTGGTCTGCGCCACCGACCTCGAAGCGAGGTCGGTGGCGTGGCGCGGGTGCTTGCGGTGTGGCTGAGACCCGCCTCGGAGAGGCGGGCCACCCGCGGCTGGTCACCGATGAGCGGGTCACGCAGAATGAAAAACCCTCGCCGCGGGGCGAGGGTTGGTGTTGGACTTGGGGGACGCGAGGGTCTGCGGCACCGACCTCGAAGCGAGGTCGGTGGCACGGCTCGCTCCCGGTCAGGGGTTGAGGTTGATGATGCGGTTCTCGCCGGTGGCGGGGTAGTTGTTAGGGTTGATGTTGCCGGCGAGGTATTGACGGATGTAGTTGGAGAGTGCGCGCTGGTAGTTGACGCCGAGGCGGATGTAGGTGGTGCCGCGGCCCCAGGGGTACTGGTCGCCGCCGAGGCCGTCGGGGTTGAGGGTGGCGGAGGAATCGGCGGTCTGGACAAGGAAGTCGATGGTGGCGATGTTGACTGAGGGGGCGTTGGGGACGACCACACCGTTGGCGACCAGCACGCGACCGTCGTTGAGGACGACATCGCGGACGCGGCTGCCGAAGTTGGTGATGGTGGTGACGTTGGTGGTTTGGTTCGTGACGGCGGTGAAGGCGGGGAAGGAGCGGTCAAAGGTGAACTGGAAGCCGGAAATGTGCGCGAAGCGGCCGTTGCCGTCAGTGGTGCCGTAGCGGCTCACGGCGTTCTCGAGGATGTTCTTGACGGTCTGGGCGGAGACGTTGGGAACGACGGTGGTCACGTTCTGGAACGCGGCCATGGTGAAGAGGTTGAGCTCGCTGACGTTGTTGTTGGCGAGGATGTTGACGTTGTTGCGGATGCCGCCGGCGTTCTGGAACGCGATATCAGGCACGGGCGTGCCGAGCTGCTGAGCGAGGACGGTGGCCTGCCAGAGGGTGCTATCGGCGAAGAGGTTGCCGACGTTGCGCTCTTGTGAGCGGATGCCGGTGGTGCCGGTGAGGCTGCGGCCGTCGAGCTGGACGGAGGTGAAGGCGGCGATGTTGCTGGCGAGGCTGGCGACATACGCCGCGACCGGCTGCTCGATCGTGGTCAGCGCGGTGGCGTCAGAGACGGTGGAGGCGACGACGGGGATGGGACGCGAGGCGTTGGCGTCGTCATGAACGCCCAGGAGCACGCCGTTGTTGTCAAAGTCAAGCACGAGCTGGCCGAGGTAGCGGTAGGTGCCGGCGGTGGTGACGGCGGGGATCTGGTTGCCGTTGGCGTCGGAGATGAAGCGCGGGTAGCCGGTGCCGCCGAGGGCGGGGCCGCCGGGGTTGGCGGTATCACCGGGCAGGAGGGTGTCGCCGGGTGAGGCGAAGAGCTCGCTGCCGCCGCCGGAGATCACGGCGTCCACCTTTGTGAGCTGCGCGACGGTGGCGATCTCGGTGTTGAAGCCCTGGAGGTGCGTCGAAACGATGATGATCTTGACGCCTTGGGCGTCCAGCGCGTCGATCTCGGCCTGAAGGGCGTTGACGACAGCGGTGTTGATGGCGATGTTGGGGCCGGGGCTGGAGATGAAGGGGAGGTCGACGGTGGTGGCACCGACGATGCCGACGAGGCGGCCGTTCACGAGGCGGACGGCGCTCTTGGCGAGCTTGGGTGAGGGGCCGGTGGTGAAGGGGGCCAGGAGCGGTTCGTTGGCGAAGTTGAGGTTGGAGGTGATGAAGGGGCCGGAGGGGGGGACGTTGACGCCGCTGATGACGGAGGCGAGGACGCCGGGGCCGGCGTCGAAGTCGTGGTTCCCGAGGGTGATGGCGTCGTAGCCGATGAGCTGGAAGGCGCGGGCGTCGTAGAAGTGCTGGCCGGGGGCGAGGATGTCGTTGGCGTTGAAGGTTGCGCCGGGGAGAGAGTTGTCACCAGAGGAGATCATGACGACGCCGCGGGCGATGCCGTCGCCGGGATTCTGAACGGCGGCGGCCTTCTGCTGGTTGACGACGGTGACGAACTTGGCGATGCCGCCGGCGCCGGCGGAGGGGCCGGTGGAGACGGGGAGGAGGTTGGTCTCGCCGTCGTTGTTGTGCAGGACGGTGAGGCGGAAGACGCTGGGGGCTTGGCCCTGCGCGGTGGGGGCCTTGGGGCGGGAGAAGGGCGAGGGCGCCTTGCCGGAAGCGAGGCGAGCGGCGTTCTTGGTGGGCTCGACGGGCGCCTTGGACTGCGCGAGCGCGGCGGTGTGTGCGGCGAGCGAGATGCCGGCGGCGAGCGCGATGAACGAAGCGAGTTTCATGGGAGCTCCTGTGGTGAGAGCGATGTGTGCGTATGTGTGTCGGGGAGGATGGGGGCAATGGGGGCACCGACCTGTAGGAACAGGTCGGTGGCATGTGTTGATCAGCGGCGACGATGCGCACTGGCGAGGCCGGCGAGGGCGAGCATCGCGGCGGCGGAGGGCGCGGGGATGAACGCGATGCCGGAGAAGCCGCTGGCGTTATGGCTCCCGACGAGCACGGCGCTGAAGGGGCCTTGGGGGTTAAAGGAGAAGAGCTGTGATCCGTTGGTCGCAAACGCGCGCGAGCCATCTGAAGCGAGGCCCGCGACGGAAGTGCCGAAGGTGGCAAAGAGCTGGCTGCTGGGGCTGCTCGAGGTGCCGAAGGTGACGATGGAGTCGGTGCCAACGCCGACGAGATCGAGGGAGACGAAGGTGCCGTCGCTGCGGGCGATGAGGCCTGAGTGGTCGCTGCCGCCGATGGATCTGATGGTTGTCAGCGCTGCGGTGGTGGTGTTGACGGTGGAAAGCGTGCCGTTGCCCGCGATGTGGTAAAGCGTGCCGTTGGCGTAGGACAGATCGCCCTCGGCGACGGTGTTGGCCTGCGACGCGACGAGGGTGGAAGCCCCGGTGGTGATGTCGAGGGTGTACAGGTCGGCGGCGACGGTATAGGCGTACATCGTCGAGCCGCTCCAAGCGATGCCGGAGATCTGGGCGAGGCCGGTGCTGCCGATGAGGGTGGCGGCACCGGTGTTGGTGTCAATCGAATACAGCGACTGGGTTTGGAAGGCGTTGCCGAAGTTGCCGACGCCCAGGAGCTGCTGGGCGAAGGTGGCCGGGGCCAGGGTGAGGGACGCCAAGAGAACCGCGAGAGATGTGGTCTTCATGATCGCTCTACTCCGTGTGTCCCGAAATACGGATCGGGACGGGTTGGTGCAAGATGTTCCGCAGTCTCAGGGTTTTGGGGCCGTTGTCAACGGGAGAATTTGCGGGTGAAGCGAGTCCTTGCGCGATGCTCACGCAACGTTGACGAAGAACACATAAAGCAAACTGCCAAGTTGCCAAAGTGGCAAATTGCTCAATGGCCAAATGAAAAACCCCCGCCGTTGGGCGAGGGTTTGGTGGGGGCACGGTTGATTCGGGAGTCTGCGGCACCGACCTCGAAGCGAGGTCGGTGGCACGGATCAACGCTTGGAGAACTGGAAGCGACGGCGGGCACCGGCCTGGCCGTACTTCTTGCGTTCGACGTCGCGGGCGTCACGGGTGAGCATGCGCTTGTCGCGGAGGACGGCCTCGGTGGTGGGGTCATAGTCCTTCAGGGCGCGCGAGATGGCGAGCATGATGGCCTGGGCCTGGCCCATGTAGCCGCCGCCGTCCACGCGGATGAAGACTTCGAGCTTGCCGTGGGTGCCGGTGGCCTTCAGCGGCGAGAGGGCGTCGGTGCGATCGCGCTCCTCGGCGAAGTACTCTTCGATGGTCTTCATCTTCTTGGACTTGGACTGCTCGGTGTGGATCATGACCTTGGCGACGCCGTCCTTGGGCGTGCGCAGGCGGGCGCGGGCGACGGCGGTCTTGCGACGGCCGGTGCCCCACCACCAGCCCTGCTTGTCAGCGGGCTTGGCGACGCCGACGGGGCGCTCGAAGGGGGCGTTGGCGGCGGGAGCGACCGCAACGGGCGCGACGGCAGCCGCGGCGGGGAGGTTCGCGGCGGCGGTGGGCGCGCTGGGGACGGTTTCGATCATCTCGGCCTTGGGGGCCTTGTCAGCGGCTTTCCGGGGAGTGCGGGGTTCGGCCATGGGGTCAGTCTCGTTTCTCTGAGCGAAGGCTCAGCGGTGTTCAATCGGGGGGAAGGGATCGAGAGGGATCAGGGGATCGGGGGATCGGGGGAAGGGTGTTAGGAGACCTTGAGTTCTTCGGGGTTCTTGTTGGCGTGCGGGTGCACTTCGGTGGGGTAGACCTCGAGATTGGAGAGCATGACCCGGGCGAGGCGGTTCTTGGGGAGCATGCGGCGCACGGCGTCGGAGACGAGGAGATCGGGCTTGGTCTCGCGGACCTGGCCGTAGGTCTGCACGCGGAGACCGCCGGGGTATCCGGAGTAGCGCATCTTCAGGCGGCTGGCGCCCTTGTTGCCGGTGAGTTCGACCTGCTTGGCGTTGATGACGATGACCTTGTCGCCGCAATCGACGAAGGGGGTGTACTCGGGGCGGTGCTTGCCCATGAGGGCGACGGCGACTTCGGCGGCGAGGCGGCCGAGGGGAATGCCAGCGGCGTCAATGACGCGCCAGGGCTTCTGGACGCGGCCGGGCATGAGGTACGTGGTTTCGCGACGCATGGGGAACTCCGGGGGAAGGGCCGAGGGTTGAGGGCCGAGGGCCGAGAGGGGAGGGACCAAGAAATTTAAGGAAGGCGAGAGGCGAAAGACAGGAGGCAAATGGGGACGAGGATCGCGGGGCCGGTTGGGTTGAGGCGGACGGCGATGACGCCGAGGCCGTGGGTGCGGGGAGGCTCGCCGCCTACTGGGCGGGGCAGGCGAAGCGTGGGCTTCGCAGAGTTGGGGGGACAGGCCGAGCGCGCAGAAGCGGCTGAGCGGGAAGGAAGTATTGGGGGGTAGGGGCGGACGGTCAAGTTGGCAAGTGGTCAGATGGCCAAATGCGCAAGGGGCCAGATCGGCCCGGTCATGGGGGCTTCAGGCCGCCGACGGACGACTCGGCGTCGGCAGTGCCGAGATGTGGTGGGGACGTGTGACCGGGGAGCGGGGAGGGTTGGGGAAAATTGTGTGAAGCGCGACGGCGAGGTGTCGCGCAGGGGCGGCCAGCGGTGTGGCGTATTGGAAACGGATGGGTGAGAGACGTGTCACGAGCGGGCATTCTCGTTGACGGGAGTTTGTAAAAAATGCCGCATATGCGGGAGTTTTCTTCCCAAACGCGAGCATGCTGAGTTATCATGTAGGCTGGCCGTGCCGTGCGGCATGCGGGGCAGGGGTTGTCCATCAAATTCCGATTCCACTGGGAGGGGTGTCATGGGTACGCGATCGCGTTGTGCGCTGTCAGTCCGTTCGCTGTTGTTGGTTGCCGGCTTGACGATGGCGTTGGGTGAGGCGGCGTTGGCGCAAACCACGGTCACATGGACGGGCGGGGGCGCGGGGGGATATTGGTCGGATCCACGGAACTGGTCGCCGCAGGTGGTGCCGGTGAACACGGGCACGGATCGGTATGTCGTGGTGATCCCGGCGTCGCGGTCTGTACTGGTGGATAGCGCGGTGCCGGCGACGTTCGCGGTGGACTCAATCTCGCTGGCGGCGACATCGACGATGACGCTGGCCAGCGGGCGTGTGCTGACGGTGGCAAGCCAGCAGGGGCTGAGCGGGGTGGTGCAGGTTCAGGGCGGGAGCGCCCTGAACATTGTGCCCGCGGCGGGTGCGCCGAGCGGGACGCTGGCCCCGAGTTATCTTGAGGCGACTGGCGCATCGTCGCAGTTTCGATCGACGGCGTCGGGGTACACGTTGTCGATGGGTCAGACGGGCCGGACGGTGTTGCGCGCGGCGGGCATTGGGACGGTGTTGGATTTGTCGGGAGCGACGCAAATTCAGTTCGCGACGCCGACGCAAAGCGGGCTCATTGCTCAAGGGATCGAGGCGGATCGGGGCGTCGTCGATCTCTCGGGCATCACGTCGATCAACGCGCAGGGAAACGTCGCTGCCGACCTGAGGGCGACAACGAACGGCGTGATTCGGATGCCGTCGCTCACGACGCTGGACGGGGCGGTCCTCAATCTGACGAGCGGGGGACAGATTCAAGTCGGCGCGTTGACGTCGTTCAACAACTCGTCGGTGTACTTGAATGGCGGCGCGTCGTTCACGCTTCCCAGCGGGGTGACGAGCGTGACGCAGAACCGCACGCTTGGGCTGTCGGCGCGCGGCGGCGTGATTGATATGTCATCGCTGACGGCGATCCGGCTGGATCCGAACGCGGGGACGACACTCGGAGCTGGGCAGTATTACTTGAACGCGGAGAGCGGCGGGCGGCTGGACCTCTCGCGTTTGACAACGCTGGAGCGGCGTGCCGGGCAGCAGGTGACGGTGCGGTCGGCGACCGGCGCAACCGTGGACTTGTCGTCGCTGCGGGCGCTGCCGAACGCGTTTGTCGATGCGGTGGGGGGGACGATTTTGATGCCGCTGGTCAACGATCTGAGCGGAAGTCGAATCTGGTCATCGCAAGGTGGCCGGGTGTCGCTTCCTGGCGTCACGAGCCTTGCGACCGCCGCGTCCGGTGTGAACGGCTCGGATCAACGGGTGTTGTTGGTATCGGACGCTTCGGTTCTTGAGTTGCCGAATCTCGCCACGATGTTGATCACCGGTAGCTACTCCAATGAAGGGCCGGGCTTGCTTGCCAACGGCGGAAACCTGACGTTGCCGACTTTGAGGACGATCACGGCGCCGTTCGGGGGCATCCTCAACTTGAATGCCGCGAGCGGCGGCCGGCTGTCGCTGCCGGCGTTGACATCCGTGCCTTCGACGGCCAGCATTTTGGTTGAGGGCGCCGGGTCAACGCTCGAGTTGGGGTCGCTGTCAACGTTGAGTTTGAGCGCGCTGCGGCCGGGCCAGTTCCTCGGCGGCGCCGACGTCGTAGTGCGCAGTGGCGGAACCATCAACGCGCCGCAGCTCCGGAGCCTTTCGAACCTTGATATTGCCATCGATGGAGGGCAGTTCAACACCGGCGAGATCACGACATTTGAGAGCAACTCGCTCAACGTGCGCTTCGGGACGTTCGTGTTCCCATCGACGTTTACGCAGGTGGGTATACGCAACACGCTGCTGGCGTCACAGCAAGGCGTGATTCGGCTTCCCAGCGTGCGGACGCTGACGGCCGTGCCCGGCAGAAACTCGGGAGATCTCGTTGTAGCGGCCGAGTCCGGGGGATTGGTCGACCTTCCGCTGATGGAGACGTTGAGCACACCCGCAAACGCGAACACGAGATTCTCAGCATTTGGAGCGGCTTCGCGCATTTCGATGCCGGCGGTCAGAACGCTTGAGCGTGTGACGGCGTTTTACGTCTCGGGGCTTGGGGCGCGAATCGACGTGCCGCTGCTGGAGTCGATCACACCATCGTTCTCGGCTTTGGATCTGACCGCAGAGAATCAGGGCGTGCTTGATCTGCGGTCGTTGACCACTGTGCCGGCCAGCACGCGATGGAACGTGACAGCGCATGACGGCGGCGTCGTGCGTTTGGATGGGATCCCGATGCTGGGGAACGCGGCGAACAGCCTGGTGGTGCAACGCGGCGGGCGGATTGACCTGCCGCTGGTGACGACGCTCACGGACACGACGGTGCGGCTGAGTGATCCGACAAGCTCGATCAACTTCGGTGTGTTGCAGTCGATCGAGCGGAGCACGTTTGAGGTCAGTGACGGGGCGCGACTGGTGCTGCCGTCGAATCTGACGCGGTTCACGGTGCCGCTGTCGAGCTTTGGCACGGGGACACAGTTCTTGCGGACGAACTCGGGTGGAGAGATTGACGCGTCATCGGTGCAGACGCTTGCGTACGGCGCATCGGCTTCCGATTCGTGGGGCTATGGGATCGTTGCGGTCAGCGGCTCGATCAATCTGCGTTCGCTGAATGGGTTCGAGGTCACCGGATCACCAACGCTGGGCGTGCAGGCGTCGGGCGCTGGGTTCGTGGATGTGACCGGGGTGAGGTCGCTCCCGGCGCGGATCAACGTCGAGGCTCAGCCGGGGGCCGGATCGGACCCCGGCGGGGTGGTCGATATGTCGGGGCTGGCGGTCTTGAACGCGGGCGTTGAGCGAACGTTCACGTCCCGTGGCGCCCAATCGCAGGTTCGGCTTGATGCGCTGACGAGTGTCTCCGACGGCGCAGGTGATATCTCATTCAGTGTTCAGAACGCGGGCGAGTTGCGCGTGCCGCTGTTGCAGTCGCTGGGCAACGCGGCGTCGGTTGGATTCAGTGCGTCGGGATCTGCGTTGCAGTTGCCGTCGTTGACGGACCTGGGCGGCGGGACCTACAGGGGGTTTGGAGCATCAGTCGGCGGGACAACCTCGGCCCCGTTGATCGGGACGCTCGCAGCTCCGGCGCTGACGACCTTTGGCGCAACCGCGACGGTGGGCGTCTCTTCGACGGACGCCGGCTCGGTCGTCTCGCTTCCGGCGCTCACGTCGCTTGGTAGCGGGATTGAGCGGCGGTTCACGATTTCCAGGGGCGGGCGGATCTCCGCTCCGCAGCTTGGCGCGTTCAATGACGTCACCTTGTCGATGGACGGGGCTGGCAGCACGCTGTCGCTCGGAGCGGTCAGCAACATTGATGGGACGACGATTCGAGCAAGCGACAGTGTGACCTACGCAATCCCTGCGGGCGTGACGTCGTACGCGACGGGCAGCCGCGGAACGGCGTCGATATTGCTGGCGATCAGCGGGGCGGTCATTGACGCATCGAGCCTCAGGTCGATCCAGCACGGCAACGCGACGACGTTGGGATTGGTGCACACGATCAACGCGTCGAACGGGACGATTCGCCTGCCCAACGTGACGACGACCACCTCGGTCGGCGGGGGGCGGCTTGCGCTGGAAGTCAGCAACGGGTTGATTGACCTGAGTTCGTTGACGGCGATCAACAACGCGGACGTGACCGTGTCGTCCGGGGGCCTGCTGCAGACGGGTGTGCTGACGTCGATTGACGGTTCAACGATCACGAACTGGTCAACGACGCCCTTTGTGCTGCCGGCGGGTGTGCGGTCGTATTCCGCGGACGGCCTCACGGCGGCGACGGGGACCGCCATCTCATTGTTCAACGCGATCGGGAGCGGCTCAGTCCTGGACTTCTCGTCGCTCGAGAGCATCTCGTATGGGCGTCGCGATCGCGCGGCACAGTCGTACACCGTGCAGACGTCCGGCGGGTTGATCGATCTCTCCGGGCTGACGACGCTGGCGCCGACCAATGGCGCGATCCTCAACCTGTCTGCGCTTGGGACAGGCACGGTGCGGGTGCCGCAGATCACGGACCTTAACGGCATCACGCTGACGATGCAGTCTGCGGGGCAGGTGGCGACCGGGGCACTCACGTCGATCAGCGGCGGGTTGCTCAGCGTGCGCGACGGCGCGCAGTTCACACTCCCGAGCACGATCACGGACTACTCGCCGCGTGCGCGGCTTGGCGCGGGGTTGTTTGCGCAAGGCACGGGGTCCAGACTGAACCTCGCTCCGCTGCAGACGCTCTCGTTTGGATCAACGGAGGCCGACGGCCAGACGACGTCCATCAGCGCGACGTCGGGGGGCACGATCGATCTTTCCGGCGTGACAACGCTCAACCGTCTTCGGGACGGATTCCTGTCGCTGACATCCACCGGGACGTTGCTGCTGCCGCAGATCACGCGGCTGAACTTCGCCTCGATCGAGCGTACGTTCGGGACGTTGACGCTTGGCACGCTCACGAACATTGACGACACCACGCTGAACATTCGCGGCGGAACGTTCGCGGTGCCCGCGGGCGTGCAGAGCTACTCGAATACTTCCCGGGGTTCGTCGGTGGTGTTCGACGCTGCGGGGAGCGCGCGCATCGAGATGCCCGGGATGGTGTCGCTGCGGCTTGGCAGTGACAGTGTCGCCGGCTCGGTGCAGCAGATCCGTTCATCGAACTCGGCCACCATCGCGCTGGGCGCTGTACGGGACATCGAGCTTGTGAACGGGGCGCGGCTCTCGCTGACGACCAGCGGCGGCGGCGTGATTGATCTCGGTTCGCTCACGACGCTGTTGAACACGAATGTCACCGTCAGCCAGAATAACAGCCGCGTGCTGCTGCCGAATGTCACGTCCGTGGTGGGCTCGCGATTGACCGCGAGCACCACTGGGTTTGTTGGCCTGCCCGCAATGACCACGTTGGACGCCACCGACCTTGCGGGCGGCGTGTTCGGGCTCGCGATGGGGTCGAACTCGCGTCTGGACATGCCGTCGCTTCGAACGGTGGTTGTCGGGGACAGGGTCACGCCGCGCGTGGTACACACGCTGCGTGCGGAGGGCGGGGGCATCTTGGCGTTCGGGCACGATCCGAGTGTGCAGAGCGTGAACGACGGCTCGCTATTGATTTCGATCAGCTCGGCGACGGCGACGATGCCGCGGGCGACGGTGAACAGTCGGACGACGTTCATGATCACGGGGTTGAGCACGTCGTCGACGCCGGGCCTGGTGCTCTCGGGTTCGCTCGTGAATGAGTCATTTCAGCCGGTGGATTTCAACGCCTCGGCTGGCGCGGTGATTTTCGCGCCGGGCACTGTGGCCTGGCTTGAGGCGGCGGGCTCCAACGAGGGGCTCGCGGGCACGCGCTTGACGAACTCGGGGAACTTTGGGCTCGGGCAACTGAGAATCGGGTCCGCGACCGGGGCCAGCGCCGCGATCACCGTCGTGAACAACTTCGACAATCGGCAGGTCGGGCCGGGCGAGCGCGAGGTGCTCTATCTCTATGGCGCCGCGTCAGGCAACGAGCGCAACGGGCTCTTCCTTTTCGGCGGCTCGCGTCTCATCATCAGCGACAACACGGAGGTCTTCTCCTCGATCAACGGCGTGATGACGAACCTGCGGACGTTGGTGCCGGCGGGACAGACGCAGGTGGCGTATGGGGGCGGGTTCATTGTGATTCCGTCGCCGGGCGCCGCGGGTGTGTTGGTGCTCGCGGGTTTGGGTGCGCTGCGTCGGCGGCGGTGAGGGGGAAGGGTCGAGGGATCCAGGAATCCAGGGAACGAGGGATCGCAGGATTGCGGCGGGCGGCGTGGGCCGCCCGCCGATGTTTTTGCGAGGGGGCGGGAGCAGGGGGAGTTTGCCGCTGCGGTATTCTGTGGACGTATGTGCGCGGGTTGGCGGGGTCTGAGCAGGGTGGTGGCGGGGTAGTGCGGTCGGCGGCAGTGTTGCGGGTGGTGACTTGCGGCGATGGAGGGCTTGGCCATGACGTCGTTTGCGTTGGCGGTGTTGGTGGGGATGTTGGTGGCGGGGGTGGTGCTGTTCTTTGTGGGCAAGCGGGGGCGGAGGCTGAATCGGAACCCGGTGTGCCGTGATTGCGGGTTTGATTTGGTGGGGGCGTATCCAGGCGTGGTGACATGCCCGGAGTGTGGCTCGGGGTTGAAGCGCGTGGGCGCGGTGCGGGTGGGCGTACGACGGCGGATGGTGTCGCTGATGGCGGTGGGCGCGTTGATGGTGCTGCTGGCGCTCGCGCCGCTGGGCGTGACGGTGTATGCGGGGATCACGGGCGCGAACATCAACCCGAGCAAGCCGACGTGGCTGTTGCTAATGGAGGCGCGCTGGTCCAACGCGAACGCGGCGGACCTGATCGGCAAGGAGCTCCTGGATCGGATGGTGACGAAGAAGATCGCGCCGGCGGAGTACGGGCCGTTAGTGGAGGCGGCGCTGGCGCGGCAGGCGGATCGGTCGATGAGCTGGAGCGACTCGTGGGGCGACATTGTCGAGCGCGCGGCGACGGACTCGGTGTTGTCGCCGGAGCAGCGGGCGAGCTTTGAGAAAAACGCGGTGGTGTTCACGTTGGAGAGCAGGCCGCGGGTGGTGCGGGGCGAGCCGCTGCCGTTGTTCATTGGTCAGGCAGAGCAGCGGGTGTGCAAGAACACCAACGCGTATTGCCAGGTCTTTGCGCGGTCGGTGAAGCTCGACGGCGTGTCGCTGAAGCGCGTGGCGTCTGCGACGTATCCGGGGATGACGGTGAAGATGACCGACGCGCTGCGGAAGCAAATGATGATGCAGCCGGTGGGGTATGTGCAGTTGTTTGGCGGGGCCGCGGCGGCGTGGGCGCAGCGTGCGCTGGGTGAGGCGGCGGTGGGGGCGACGGTGCCGGCGGATGCGAAGCTGGGGCCGGCGATGGTGGAGGTTGACGTTGGGTACACGGCGGATCTGCTCTCGGGCAACTCGGGCACGGGTGCGAACGCCGCGACGGCGGTGATGCGCGGGCTGGCGCTGGGGTCAAACGGCTTGATCTCGGGCGGGACGGATGTTCTGGGGCGGCAGAAGGTGACGCTGCGGGTGCCTGTGGAGATTGTGGACGGCGCGAGCGCGCCGGGTGCAGTGGGCGTCGGCGTCGAGGTGATCCCGGCGGACGAGCAGATGACCACGCGGATGGGGATGGTGATGCGGCCGTCGGTGGCGTCGGCACAGGAGATGAGTTGGGGCGGGCGCGGCGGCAAGCCGCGGTCGTGGATGACGATCCAGTTCACGCTGGACAAGGACTTGCCGGCGGTTGCGCACATGGCGAAGGTGCGAGTGGATGGGAAGTTGCTCCCTGCAGGCGAGGTGGTGTCAGAGTTGCACGTGGGCGCGGCGGGGAACGCGTACGGGTATCAGGAAACGTTGCAGCGAACGCTGACGTTGCAGGTGGAGAAGGATGTTGATGAGCTGCCGAAGACGGTGGATCTCGTGCTGACGCCGCGCCCGGAGCTGGCGAAGCTGACGCGGTCGATGTCAAAGGTCTACGGCGGGACGATCGAGATCAAGGACATTGGGGTGACGGTGTACGACCCATCAGGGAACGCCGCGAAGCGGAAGACGGCGAAGGAGAAGAAGGCGGCGGAGGAGGCGAAGGAGAAGAGCAAGGACGGGAAGAGCGGCGAGGGCGACGGGGCGAAGGAGAAGGCGGGGGAGTGAGTTCCGAGTCGCGAGTCGCGAAACTCGAGTGAAAGGCATGTACGCGGGGGAAGCGAACGGGCAACGCATGGCCACATGGCACATCTGATGCTGGGGACTCAAGAGGCCGGGGTGAGGTGCTAGTGCGGATAGAGTCGGGGATGCGGGTTGGCGGATTGCGAGCGCGAGTTGCGGGGCGCGGTCGCTTGGTGCGGCGCGGGGCGGTGGCGTTAGCTTTGGTGGCGGGGCTGGTGGTGGTGGAGGTTGTTGCGACGGTGGGGCAGTCGTATAAGCGCGGCGTGACATTCATGCGCGGGAAGAAGTACTCGTCCAGGCAACGACTTGAGGGGTGGCTTGGGACGCGTGAACTTGTTCCACACTTTCGGGACGGAGCGGTTCGTGCCGAGAACAATCACTATTCGACACTGGCACCACCGACGCGGATGCCTTGGGTGGGCGATTTTTCTCTCGTCAGCGGTTCCAAATTGCTCGATGTCGAATCGATCGAACATGTCGAGCCGCTGCCTGAGCATCCCGGCGATGTTGCGTACGACTACCAGGGCTCGCGGCGTGACGCGGTCGGTGTTTTCGTGCCGCTGGCGTATGTAGTGACTCGCGTGGATGGACGTGCGACGGCGCAGGACTTGCGGAAGCAGTCGTGCTGGTCGGTGTGGTTGGGCAGTGAGCCGGGGTATTGGCGTGTGGATGTTTCGTGGGCTGGCGTGGGGGCTCGGGTGTTGGTTGCCGGCGGCGTGTTTGCCGGTCTGGTGCTCGGAAGCGCGCTGGTTGAGCGGTCGCGAAGGCGGCGGTCGCGATGCGTGGCGTGCGGGCATGCGTTGCTGGCGGAGCAGGTGCAGTGTCCGGAGTGTGGGGTTGAGCGGTAAGGGGATGCAGGGCGACATCGCCACATCGCACATCGCACATGGCCACGAGGCAGGGCGAAAGGCCCTGCCGCGGCTGGTTGATGGGGAAGAGGTGGGTGTCGGCGGCACCGACCTCGAGGCGAGGTCGGTGGCACGGGGACGCGTGCCCCACGCTGAGATTGCGCGGCTATTCTTGGCGGTCTTGCGTTGCGCGGGTTGCGTGGCGCGGTGTTGGTTGAGTCTTTCTCTGTGAAAGGTCCGCATGTTCATCCGTACTGCGCTGAGCGTTGTGATGGTGGCTGGTTTGACGGCGGGCGTGGTTGCGCAGGACCCGGCGATGAAGCCGGTTGATCCGGCGAAGCCGACGACGACCGAGCCAGCGAAGCCTGCGGAGACGCGTCCGGCGGGCGAGTCGCCCACGGCGCCGACGAGCAACGTGCCGAACGTGCCTCCTGCTGTTGTGAACTTGCCGCCGGCGCCGCCGGCACCGAAGGGATTGCCTGTGCCGGACATGCCGCTGACGGATCGGAAGGAGCTTGAGGGCGGGCTGATCATCGAGGAGATGAAGGTCGGCACGGGCTACGAGGTGAAGGAAGGCGGCGTGGTCGTCGCGCACTATCACGGCACGCTCAAGAGCAACCCGACGATCGTGTTTGACTCGTCATATGAGCGCAGCGAGCCCGCGGCGTTCCCGCTTGGCAGCGTGATCGAAGGCTGGAAGAAGGGCGTTCCGGGGATGAAGATCGGCGGCATCCGCAAGCTGACCGTTCCGGCGAAGATGGCCTATGGCGAGCAGTCGCCTAAGGCGGACATTCCGCCCAACAGCGATCTGGTGTTTGTCGTCGAGCTGGTCGATGCGTTGCGCTCTGAGGATGTGAAGGTCGGCGAGGGCGAGCCGGCCAGCGCGCAGACGGTCGCGGTGATCAACTATGTGCTGAAGGACAAGGACGGCAAGGAGCTTGAGAAGAGCGCTGAGGGCAAGCCGTACATCTTGTTCCCGGGTGAGAACCAGGGCCTGTCGGTGGCGCTGGAGGGGATGAAGGCGGGCGGCAAGCGGATCGTGACGCTGCCGGCGCAGCTGAACCAGAACAATCCGGCGTTTCCGGAAGCCGCGGGCCGGGCGAACGGCCAGCCGGTGAGCTGGGAGGTTGAGCTGGTGCACTTCCGGAATCTGCCGACGGGGCCGCAGGGTGGTCAGGGCGGCGGGCGACGGCGGTAAGGCCGCTTCGCGGCACATGGCCACATTTTCACAGGGCCACATGGCACATTGAAACAGCGCTGCGCCTGCGGCGCTGTTTTTATTGGTGCCGCGTTGAGTGCGCGGCGGGAGGTTTGGCTTCGCGTTCGTGATCGCTCGGGTACAGTGCGCTTCGGTTGCGGGGCATCGGGGCGGTGGGTGATGGGGACTTGCTGTGCCGGTTTTTCACAAGCGGACGGTGATGCCGGGGGGGTTGGGGGTCACGCGTGAGGCGTTGTGGGCATTTCATGTGCGGCCGGGGGCGTTTGCGCGGCTGATTCCGCCTTGGCAGGATGTTGAGGTTGCGAGCGCCGTCGGCGAGTTTGCGAATCTGCGGGTGAAGCTGGTGCTGAGGCTGGGGCCGCTGCGGAAGGCGTGGATTGCGCAGCACGAGGGGTATGTGGAGGGTGAGCGGTTTGTGGATCGGCAGGTGACGGGGCCGTTTGGTCGGTGGGCGCACACGCACACGGTTGAGGACGCTACGAGTGCGGATGTTCAGGCGCACCGACCTGATGACAGGTCGGTGGCACGTGCGGTGCTCGATGATCGCGTGGAGTACGCGGCGCCGGGTGGTGCGGTCGGACAAGCGCTGCTGGGGTGGAAGCTCGCGAGCGATGTCGAACGGATCTTTGCGTTTCGCCACGCGCGGACGTTGAACGATTGCGTGCGGCATGCGCGGTTCGCGGGCGAGGCGCGCTTGCGTGTGGGCGTGAGCGGGTCGTCGGGGTTGATCGGGCGCGAGCTGTGCGCGTATCTGGCGAACGCGGGGCATCGGGTGGATCGGATTGCGCGCGCTGGGGCGGGGTTGGTGGGCTGGCCGGGGCTGCCGGCGGAGGTGTTGCGGCTCGGAAATGGCAAACTTGCAAGTTTGCAAATGGCAGATAAAAGTGAGGAGGGCTTCGGTTCATCGGACGACGCCGAGGCTTGGGAAGGGCTGGATGCGGTGGTGCATTTGGGCGGTGTGAATCTTGCGTCGGGGCGGTGGAGTGCGCGGCGGAAGCGTGAGATCTTGCAATCGCGCGTCGATTCGACGCGAGCGATTGCGGAGCGTGTGGCGGGGATGAGGAGGCGGCCGCGGGTGTTGGTGGTGGCCAGTGGGACAGGCGGGTATCGCGAGAGGGGGCTGGATGAAGCGCCGGCGTTGGAGACGGAGGAACTGGCGGACTCGTTCTTGGGTGAGGTGGTGCGGGCGTGGGAGGGCAGCGCGAGGGCGGCGAGCGATGCCGGAATCCGCGTGGTGTTCCTGCGGATGGGGATCGTGCTCAGCGCCAAGGGCGGCGCGCTGCGGGCGCTCGGGCGCGCGGCGATGCTGGGGGGCGCGGGGGCGATCGGCGGCGGGGCGCAACGCTGGAGCTGGGTGTCGATCGATGATGTGGTGGGCGCAGTCGAGCACGTGCTGCATACCGAGGCGCTGAGCGGCGCGATGAACGTGGTGTCGCCGGAGGTGGTGACGCAGCGGGAGTTTGCGCGGGTGGTGCGGGAGGTTGTGGGGATGCCGCTGGGCGTGCCGTCGCCGCGGTGGATGGTGCGAGCGGCGATGGGAGAGATGGGCGATGTGCTGCTGCGGGACAACGCGGCCAGTGCGGAAAAGTTGATGGCGAGCGGGTTTGGGTTTGTGTGGCCGGGGTTGCGCAAAGCGGTGGCGGCGGAGTGGGGAAGGGCCGGGGGGTGAGGGCCTAGGGAAATCGCAAATGGCCAGTTTGCAAATGGCAAATGAGGGTGGCGGGAGTGAGCGCCGCGAGAAGCGGACAGGCCGTGGTTGATGGGTGAAGAAGGCATCGAGGCATCGAGTGGGGAATGCCACATGGCCACATCACACATCGCCACATGGCACATCAAGACAGGGATTCGTGCTTCTATCATCGCCCGGGCGGTAACTGGAGATTCGCATGAGCACGATGACGGTGGGTGACCTCGCGGCGGTGATGGAGCGGGTGGCGCCGTCGAGTCTGGCGGAGTCTTGGGACAACGTGGGCTTGTTGCTGGGCTCGCGAGCGGATGTGCTGCGTGGGCCGGTGCTCTTGACGATTGATGTGACCGAGGCGGTGCTGGATGAGGCGATCGGGCTGGGCTGCAGCGCGATCGTGTCGTATCACCCGCCGATTTTTACGGCCCTGAAGCGGGTGTGTGATGACACGCGTGGCGGGCGGGTGTTGTTGCGGGCGGCGCGGGCGGGTTTGGCGGTGTATTCGCCGCACACGGCGCTGGACGCGGCGGCGGGCGGGATGACGGATTGGCTGGCGGACATGGTGCTGGTGTCGCGGACGACGGGGGACCCGCATCATGCTGATCGGCGGGCCTTGCGGGCGGCGCCGGTGCAGCGTGCGGGGGAGCAGTTGAAGGTGGTGACGTTTGTGCCGCGGGAGGCGGTGGAGCGGGTGAGGCTGGGTTTGGCGTCGGCGGGTGCGGGGCGGATCGGGCTGTACAGCGTGTGCTCGTTCAGCGCTGCGGGTGAAGCGACGTTCCTTGCGGCGCCGGGGAGCGCGCCGACGGTGGGGCATGTGGGGCAGCTTGAGAACGTGAAGGAGGAGCGGCTGGAGATGGTGTGCGCGCGGCAGTCGCTGGCGATTGCGTTGCAGACGTTGCGGCAGTTCCATCCGTATGAGGAGCCGGCGATTGACGTGTATGAGCTGATGGCGCAGCCGCGGCGGGAGATCGGGCTTGGGCGGCGGTTGATTCTGGATTCGCCGCAGCCCTTGGAGACGATCGCGGCGCGGCTGAAGACGAACTTGGGCCTGGCGACGATGACGATCGGGCGGGCGGGTGGTGGGGGGGGTGGGCATGAGCCGATCAGCGTGATCGGCGTGTGCCCGGGCGCGGGCGGGGAGCTTGCGAGCCTGGCGCTGGCGGATGGGTGTCAGTTGTTTGTGACCGGCGAGATGAAGCACCACGACGTGTTGAACGCGACGGCCCAAGGGCTGAACGTGGCGCTGTGCGGGCACACGAACACGGAGCGCGGGTACTTGCCGGTGTTGTGCGAGCGGTTGGGGAAGGCGATGAGCGGGACGCGGTTTGTCGTGTCGAGCGCGGATGTGGACCCGCTGCGGCCGATCTGAGAAGTCGCGAGTCGCCAGTTCCGAGTCGCGAGTGTGGGGGAAGGGTCTGAGTGCGTGTGGGGGCGTGTCGCGGAATAGAGGAGTGTGCGGGCACCGACCTCGAAGTGAGGTCGGGGGCACGGGATTCGACGAGGTTGGTGGTGCGGGATTCGAAGCGTGGGCGGTGGGACGCTATGGTTCGCGTTCGCTTGGTTGCGACGTGGGCTTGGCTTTGGAAAGACTATGGAAATTGGCAAGAATCCGATCGTGCGGGTGGTGGTGCCGCTGGCGTTGTTGCTGGTGGTGGGATGGATTGTGTGGAAGGGGATGTCGGGCGGGCCGCTGGGCACTCCCGCGCGGTCTACGCCCGCAGCGACTCCAGCGAACGCGCCTGCTCCGGCTGGCGCCGGCGCAGTGACGCCGAGCGCGGCGGCGGGAACCGCAGCACAGGGTGAGCCCGCGCCGGGGACGCCGGGGTCAACTCCGGCGGTGACACCAGCGCCAGCACCGAACGTGACGGCGGCGGTGGCGCCGATTGAGGGGCTGCGGGCTCTACCGGTGGATGTGGCGGCCCGCGGGGCGAAGGGGCCGATCGGCGATCTGGGTGGGGATCAGAAGACCAATCCGTTCACGATGCAGTTGGCGTTCGCGCCGACGGGCATGGGCGTGGAACGAATTCAGCTTTCGCGTCACACCGACTCATTGGGCAAGACGGCCCGCAACGAGGTGCTGCAGCAGCGCGAGACGTTTCAGTACATGGCGACCGATGGCGCGACAGTGGAGCGTGAGATCGTGCCGTTCGCGGCCATTGGTGTGCGCGTCAACGGCGTGTTCGTGAGTCTGCTGGATGGCGCGGTGTGGCGCGAGACGGCGCGGAGCCGGACGCAGACCGAGGCCCGCGCGGCGTTTGAGGCGGTGGTGGTGGATGGGGCGGGGGCACCGGTGGTGAAGGTGAGCCGCGAGTATCGGCTGCGCGCGGATAAGTACGACGTGGAGTTGCTCCAGTCGGTGCAGAACCTCAGCGGGGGCGCCGTGAAGGTGCAGTGGGTACAGAACGGCCCGGTGGACGTGCCGGCGGGCGTGGTGCGGTATGGCGGCGACTCGCGTCGATTGCGGATCGGGCATCTGCCGAGTCTGACGTTGAACCCGGACCAGCAGTGGGTGAACGCGGACCGGTTTTCGATGTATCACGCCGATGTGCTGGGCACGCCGATGGACGCGGCGGGTGCGACGTGGAATGAGAAGAAGCTGTGGCCGGTGCCGGGCTACGAGGCTGAGCCGCTGGGGCTGTCGTGGCTCGCGGTGACGAACCGGTACTTCAGCGTTTCGGTGCATCCGCTGGTGGAGCGGCAGGCGGAGCTGGCGCCGGGCAAGGCCGACAAGCGGTTCACCGATGTGGCGAGCATTGATCGCGTGGTGCTGGCCCGCGGCGGCGCGAGCACGAGCGAGCTGCAGGCCAACGCGATCGCGGGTGTGCGGCTGTTTGGCCCTGAGGTGACGCTGGCGGCGGGCGCGAGCGAAGACGTGTCGATGGGCGTGTACGCCGGGCCGCTGAGCACGCGATATTTGAACGCGGAAGATCGGCTCAAGTCGTTGGGCATGGATGGGATGGTGATATACAGCTTTGGCGGGCCGTGCGGATTCTGCACGTTCCAGTGGCTGGCGCAGCTGCTGCGGATCTTCCTGGGGTTCTTGCAGTCGTCGGTGGTGTTTGACTGGGGCCTTGCGATCATCGTGTTGGTGGTGTGCGTGCGCACGGCGCTGCACCCAGTGACGAAGTGGTCGCAGACGAACATCCAGCGCTTCAGCAAGCAGATGGCGGCGCTGGCACCCAAGCAGAAGAAGCTGCAAGAGAAGTACGGCAGTGATCAGGCCAAGCTTCGCGAGGAGATGGGCAAGCTGATGAAGGAAGAGAATGTGAGCTACGCGGGCATGCTGGGGTGCCTGCCGATGTTCCTGCAGACGCCGATCTGGATCGCGCTCAGCGCGATGATCTACTTCACGTTTGAGCTGCGGCATGCGCCGGCGTTCTTTGGCGTGTTCCAGTCGATCGTGCCGGGGTGGTCGTTCCTGGCGGACTTGTCGGAGCCGGACCGGCTGATCGCGTTTGGGACGGCGTTTCATGTGCCGCTGATCAGCGGGATGATGGGGCCGGTGGACGGGCTGAATCTGTTGCCGATGCTGATGGGCGTGTTGTTCTGGTTCCAGCAGAAGTACATGACGCCGCCGCCGACGACGGAGCTGTCTCCGGAGATGGAGACACAGCAGAAGATCATGAAGGTGATGATCGTGTTCTTGTTCCCGCTGATGATGTACAACGCGCCGTCGGCGCTGGTGATTTACTTCCTGGCCAACAGCGCGCTGGGGATTGTGGAGAGCCAGCGGATCCGGTCGCAGATGCTGATTCAGGACGCGAAGGAGGAGGAGCGGAAGCGCTTGGTGAAGGAGGGCAAGCTGCCGCCGCCGGCGCCGAAGCAGCCGGGTTTCTTTGCGCGGCTGCAGGCGATGGCGGAGGCGAAGCAGGCGGAGATTGAGAAGAAGAAGGGCAAGGGGGGGAAGGGATCGAGGGATTGAGGGAACGAGGGATCGAGGGAGGGAAGTGCGCAACGGTTTTGGATGGCCCAACTGGCGGGCGGTTGGTCAGGCGCACCGACCTCGAAGCGAGGTCGGTGGCACGGTGATTTGCTGATGGCTGATCGCTGGCGGCTGCGTCAGGCGTGTGTGTAGACGAAGCCGGCGTGGAGGTATTTGGTGGCTTCGGCACCGAGGATGAGCACACGCTGGCCGGGTTTGAGGCGGTTGCTGGCCCGCAGGCGGTCGAGCGCGACCCAGATCGCGGCGGAGCCGAGGTTGCCGACCTGATCGCAGTCGATGACGATGCGGTTGAGGGGAATGTTGAGTTGCTGCGCCAGCGCGTGCGGCAGTTCGCGGGCGTTAACCTGGTGGGGCAGGAAGAGGTCGATGGTGCTGAGGTCAACGCCGGAGGCTTGAGCCGCGGCGATAGCGGCGGCGAAGAGGGCGTGCCCGCGCGAGCGGACGCTGGCGGGGTCGTGCTCAAAGTGCGACACACCTTGGAGCGCGGGACGGCCGGAGCCGGCGTGCGGAAGACTAAAGCCGGGCGTGAGGCCGGGGCCGAGTGAGCCGACGAACGCGTGATCGATCGTGGCGATCTTTGGTGCGTGCGGGTTCGCAGCGCCGGCGGCGGGCGGGCGGGCGAGGATGATCGCGCCGGCGCCGTCTCCCATTTGAATCAAATTGACGAGTTGCTGGAGGTCAACATTCGCGCGGCGTGGGTCCATATAGACCGAGCCGGTTTCGCTGCCGACGATGGCGATGGGCTGGTCGTCGGTGGCGAGCAGGCCGATGGCCATCTGCAGCGCGTGCCCGAAGCCGGTGCAGGCCTGGCGCAGCTCGGCGAACGGGCCGGCGTAGTTCAGGTGATCGGCGACCCACGCGATGTTGGCGGGCAGAAGCGTGTGTGGGCTGGTGGTGTGGCCCAGGAGGTAGCCGAGGGTGTTCGGCTGGATCGCGGCGGCGGTCAAGGCGCCGCGGAGCGCGCGGGCGCAGAGCTCTGGGTTGGTGTCGGCGTCGCGCGTCGGCTCCCCGACTTCGAGCCAGTCGCGAGAGAAGTGTCGGTGCGCGATGCCGAGGCGATCGGCCAGGCGGTTGCCGGTGCGCGAGAGGGTGGTGTCGAAGCGGTTGTCGATGTGCCTCAGGAAGGGCGCGGTGGCGATGGACGGACCGGGCAGCGCGCTAGCGGTGGCGAGGACGGACCATGGGCCGCGGAGATGGCGGGTGGTGGTGGCGCGGGTCATCGGGTGTGTTCTACGAAGCCGCGGTTCTTGAGGGCGGTGAAGAGCTCGGCAGGGTCGATGTTGAGCGCATCCAGCGCCGGGGCGCAAGGCGCCAGGAGCTGGACAAGGCCGGCGCGGACGGCGTGAAAGGACTCTTGATTCTCGCGGGCATTCAGCCCTAGGTGTGCGGCGTAGCGCCGTGAGAACGCGACGTGCGTGGCTTCGTCGCGCAGGATGCGGCGCAGGGCGCGGTGCAGCGCGGTGGCGTCGCGCACCGGCGAGCCAGCGGCGATGAGGCGCGAAAAAATGATGCAGACGCCCGAGTCAAGCCAGGCGATGCGCGAGAAGTGCGTCGCGATGTCGTCGGACTTCAATCGAAGGAAGAAGCGGCGGGCGTTTTGGCGCACCTCGGCGTCGAACGCGGGCTCGGGGAGAAACGACGCCAGCGCGCGGAGCTGGGTTTCGTGAGTTTCTTCTTCGGATGCGATGCGATCGAGCGTTGTGGTGCTGTCGTTGAAGAGCTGCGTGGAGACGCGACGGTACTCGTTGCCGAAAACCATGACGGCGGATTCCTCGCCGCAGACCATGGCGGGGAGAAGACCGGCGATGGCGGTGGCGGCGCGGTCCGAGAGGCCGCGGACGAGGTCGGTCGAGAGCGTGAACTCGGGCGGGAGTGTTGATTCGGGCGCGTCTGGCTGCGTGGGGCGCGCGGGGAGACATCGTGGCACGAGCCGTCGCGAGGGAACGAACGGTGCAAGCGGGATGGTGGCGGTGCTCACGAGGCCGCCTTGGTCTTGACGAACTCCTCGGCCCAGTGCTTGTCGGCGCGGGCTTTGAGCTCGGCGGGGTTGTCGTCCCAAGCGTTACGTGCGTTGATGACGAAGTTGAAGAAGAGGTAGAGCCGGCCATCGGTGATGCGATAGGTCTCGGGGTCGATGTCCACGCGGTTGCCATCGGCCATGGCGGTGGCGCAGTAGCCGCCGTACGCGGGGGTGTAGCGGGCGGGGTTGAGTTGGAATGCGGCGAGATTGACGCCGGTGGCGAAGCGGTAGCGGATGCCGTCGTGAACGGCTTCGTGTTGCGGGAGGCCTTTGGCGGGAGCCGCGGCGTTGAAGTAGGAGACGACGTCGTATCCCTTAACGGCGAGGCGCTCTGGCGAGTCGGCGTTGACGGGTTGTGAGGGCGGGGGCAGGCCGCTGGAGTCTTTGGGGTTGATATGCCCGCCAGAACACGCGGCGAGCGAGAGCGCCGGGAGAAGGATGAGCAGGGTGCGGAGCTTGGCGTGCATCAGGGTGATCCTGGTTGGGGCGCGTGCGAGAACAGATCGAGACGCGGGATGTGTGGGCGCGACTACGGTTTGATGCTGGTGGCTGGAGTTGGTGGCGAGTGGGCGAAGGGATTGAGGGAACGGGGGGGCGGGAGATCAGCGCGGGGTTTGAGTGGTGATCGAGTGAGGGACGAGAGCCCAGGGGCACCGACCTCGAAGCGAGGTCGGTGGCACGATGCTGGGACTGCCTGCTGACGACTGACGACTGATAACTGACCGCTGAAAAGGAGCGTGTGATGACACCATTTGAGGAGCCGGTGCGAGCAGTGGGGCGGCGGAGGAACACGCTGGGGGTGGTGGGGTTTTTGATCTCGCTGGTGGGGTTGCTGGGCGCGTGCGTGGGCGCGGCGGTGTTGTCGCCGGTGGGGTTGCTGGTTTCGACGGTGGCGCTGGTGAAGCGGCCGCGGGGATTCGCGGCGGCGGGCGTAGTGCTGGGGCTGGTGGGCACGGCGCTGCTTGTGCTGGCGATTGTGCTGCTGGGCGGGGTGGTGCTGGTGCTGAGCGTGGCCTCGGGCGTGGTGCTTGAGGGTGCGGTGATGGGCGTGACCGAGCGGTGCGTGCGCGAGTTTCATGAGGAGAAGGGGCGGCCGCCGGCGAGCGTGGATGAGCTGCTGAAGGCGGGGTACTTGCGGGATGCGCCGTCGCTGTATGGCGAGCCGGTGGTACTACGGGTGGAGAGTTCGTATCGCGTGGTGCTGGAGTCGCCAGGGCCGGATCGGCTCAAAGGCACGGCGGACGATCGCGAGCGCGTGATTCTGCTGCGCGAGCCGGTGGTACCCGGGGCGCGTGCGCCGGGTGAGTTGGAGGTTGAGCCGCGGGGAGAAATGCGGTGAACGGGGAGACGATCGCGGCGATCGCGACGGGCGCAGTGGGGACTGGGCGTCGGGCGTTGATCCGCGTGTCAGGGCCGGTGGCGATGGAGCTGGCGCAAGGTGTACACGGGGTGATGCGCGTGCGAGAGGGGTTTGGGCGCGGCGTGCGCGGTGTGGGGGTGGTGAGGGTGCTTGCGGATTGGCGAGGACCCGCCTCGGAGAGGCGGGCCACCGAGATGCCAGCACTGGCGGCGTGGTTTGCGCCGGGTCATTCGTACACGGGCGAGGCGACGTTGGAGCTGCTGGTGCCGGGGGGGGCGGGTGGCTCGGGAAGCGGGAGCGGTGTGGTGGCGCCGATGGTGTTGGCGGCGCTATGCGATGTGCCGGGCGTGCGGCACGCGGTGGCGGGGGAGTTTACGGCGCGGGCGTATGAGGCGGGGCGGATGACGCTGGTTGAGGCCGAGGGCGTCGCGGCGATGATCGCGGCGGAGAACCAGCAGCAAGCGACGGCGGCGCGTGCGGTGCTCAGCGGCGAGATGGGGCGCGTGTATGTGGAATGGGCCGCGCGTGTCACGCGTTTGCGTGCGCTGGTGGAGGCGGGTATCGACTTTGCGGAGGAAGAGGGCGTGGTGGCGATTGACGGCGCGACGCTTCGGCGCGCGTGCGCCGAGTTGTTGGATGAGGTCGATGCGAAGCTGCAGCGACGGGCCGGGGGCGAGCGCGTGAGCGGGGCGGCGAAGGTGGTGATCGCCGGGCGGCCGAACGCGGGCAAGAGCACGCTGTTCAACGCGTTGCTTGGGCGCCGGCGTGCGATCACGTCGGGCGTCGCCGGGACGACGCGCGATGCGTTACGCGAGGTGATGACGCTTCGCGGCAGCGCCGGGCGCAGCGTGGAGTTTGAGCTCGTGGATGTCGCCGGCGTGGACGGGGTGGATCACGAGGCGGGCGAGGTGGATCGGCTCATGAACCAGCGAGCGCGGGCCGAAGCCGGCGCCGCGGAAGTGGTGCTCTGGTGCGATGATCGCGGCGTGTTTGATCCGGCGGCGCTGGCGAGTCTCGGTGTTGAGGCGAACGCCGAGCGAGTCATTCGTGTGCGCACGAAGCGCGATCGAGCGGGCGCGGGAACGCCCGCGGCCGACGAGATCGCGGTGAGCGCGATCGCAGGCGAGGGTGGCGCGGGGATTGAGGCGCTGCGCGGGCGCCTGTTTGAGCGGATGTGGCGGGCGCTGGGTGGTGGCGCGGCGGGATTGGAGCTGTTGCCGCGACATGCGGGCGCGCTGCATCGCATGCGTGAGGCGTTGAGCGATGTGGTGGGGTTAATTGATTCCGGAGCCGCGGCGCACGAGGCGATCGCGGAGGAGCTGATCGTCGCGGGCGGGGCGATCGGCGAGCTGACGGGGCGTGTGGAGCGCGACGAGGTGCTGGGGGTGATCTTCGCGTCGTTCTGCATTGGCAAGTGAGCAGCGACGGGCGCGCAGTTATGATCGCGCATGCACGACGAGCGCTGCGAGGGAAACGACTATTTCAAGTGTGACTACTGCCTGCAATCGTGGAGCGAAGAGCGCCCGATGATTGAGGGGCACAAGGGAAGCCTGGTGTGCGCCAAGTGCTTGAGCGCCGCGTATGTGGCGATCGTGTACGCGGGGCAGGGGGAGATGGGCGTCGCGGGACCGCTGAAAGACGTGGACGCGACGCACGCTGGCCCGGGCTGCACGATGTGCCTGGAGCGGCGGGCGGAGCTGTATTGGCGGAGCCCGTTGGTGGACGAGGCGTTGATCTGCCGTCGATGTGTGCGGCAGTCGGTGACGGCATTGGAAGGTGATCCGGACTTTGGCTACACGCGTCCGGCGGCGCCCGCGGGGATGGTGGTGACTGACGAACCGCGCGATGACGAAGACGACGATGCGTGAGGCGCGAGCGCGAAGGGTGCGTGAGCGTTTGATGCGAGACGCCTGGCGGCACGCGGCTCAGTGATGAGCGTCAGCGGGTTTGGCTTTGCCTTTGGCGGCGGGCTTGGCTTTGGCGGGGCCGTGGCCTCCGCCGTGACCGTCGTCTTTGGGCTTGGCTTTGGAAGCCTTGGCGGGGGCGCCGTGGGCGTCCTTCTTCGGTGCGCCGTGCGAGTCCTTCGCGTGTGCGCCGTGTGCGTCTTTGGCGTGCGCACCGTGAGCATCAGCGGCGGCGTGATCGCCGCCAGCGGCCTTGGCGTGCGCGGCTTTCTCGGCGTGCTCGTGCTCAACAGCTTTGGCGACCTTGGCGGCGTGTTCGTCAGAGACGATCAGGCGCGGGTCGGCTTCTGAAGGTACGCCGGTGTCGGCGGGACCCTTGAGCAGGACATACGCCCAGACGATCGCGGCGTGAAAGAGCGTGAGCAGGGAGATCCAGCCGATGGTCTGGCGGGCCGTGGGCGAGAGCCCGCCGAGTTTCATGGCCAGCGGCTCGACGAGCGAACTGAACTTCAGGAAGATTGGTGAGAGCAACGGCGCGATGCGCGAGCCGAGGGACCGCTTGGGCTCTGGTGGTGCTGCGGGCGCTGAGGCTGCGGTGGTGGCTGCGGGCGTGGGGGCTTTCGCAGCAATCTCGGGCGTGGGCTTGGCAGCGGGTGCCGCGGGCGCGGGGGTTGCGACGACTGTGGCGACGGCGGCAACCGCAGCGGTGTCGACGGCAGTCTCTGCTGCGGGCGGCGGCTCGGTGGGTGTTGACGCGGGGGCGGGGCTGGGGGCCGCGGCGGATGCTGGGCCCGCGGGTTCGAGCGTCACCGGGTCAGCGAACTCATCGTCGATGGTGGATTCGGCGGCTTTGGCGAGCTTTGAGTCCAGCTCCGCGGCGCTGGTGGTGGGGCCGGGGGCGGTGGGACTGGATGCACGGGCTTCGTCGAGCGCGGCGTCGACCTGCTGGTCGAGCGTCGAGGCCGCGGGGGACGCGAGCATCGTGTCGACCTGCTGGTCGATGGAGCCGGCGTCAGGTCCTTTGAGAGCGGCGGAAGACATGAGTGAGAACATCGGGCAAAGACGGCGACCGGGCGGGGCCCGTCGGCGCGCCACGCCAGAACCGGGCTGCGCCCTGAGCGAGCGTAGCGGCCAAGGGGGCTTCTCGGACGGAGCGACGGGCCGAGAACGACGCGGCGTGCGGGGTGAACACGCTCAGGCGAGCGAGCTTACGGCGGCGTGAACTTGGACAGCAGCGCGGTGTACGCCTCGCGACCGGCCCGCACGGAACGCTCGTAGTCCTCGATCACGCGGAAGCGCTCCAGCAGCTCGGGCGTGATGTTGTTGACGGTGGGCTCTTTCTTCCACGCGTGGAGACGCTCGAGCATCGTGACCGGCAGGCCTTCAACCAGGAACGCGGCCGGGAGCTGCTCGATTGCGCTTCGCATGGCCTGCTCCGGCGGGTTGTCGGTGGAGAACGCCTCGGTGATGACGTCGGCTGGGTCGCGCTGCTGCTCGTAGATCGTGTCGAAGTCGATCTCAAGGGCGAAGGCCTCGACCGAATCCACGCTGCGGAAGTCTTCGCGGAAGGGAACGAGGTGGCCGACCCAGTCTGATGCGCCCGAGAGCTTCAGGTCGGCGCTGGAGCGGAGCGACATGCGCAGGGCCGCGAGGTGGCGGTGGGCCTGTTCCTCGATGCGCACCGCGAGGTCGAAGGCTTCGGCCCGCAGCGCAGAGTCGAGCGGCTTGAAGTGGCGGAACGGGTCAAAGGGCGCGGGCATCTTGGCGCCCTCGGGTGCGCCGGGCTCGGGCTCATCGGGCGCGAGTTCTTCTTCAGGCGTTTCAAAGCGCCGGAGAATGACGCGCGCGAGGCCGAACGCGGGGCCGGCACCGTCAGCGCGGTTGCGGGCGCGAAGCAGTCGGCGGGCCGCGTCCAGCGCGTCTTCGGGTTTCGGCGTGGTCATGCCGACGACGTAATCCACAGCGTCGCTGATCGCGTCGGGGCAGCTCTCGCCGGTGCGCATCGGCGCGCGACGGACAGCGACGGTGGTGTGGCCTTCGATGGCGAACGCGTCGCGGGCGTCGGTGGAGATGGCGTAGGGCGAGGTGGGGTCTGAGGGAGAGTGGACGAAGACCAGCGGGAGCCCTTGGATGCCGCCGCGGGTGGGGGTTTCGTCGAGCGCGCCGGCGGCGTGGGCGATGACGCCGTCGATGACGCGTGGGAACGCGGCGGCGAAGGTGAGTGCGAAGAGGCCGCTGCCGCCGAAGCCGACGAGGACGACACGTTTGGTGGGCAGGGAGCGCGTGATGTCCAGGAGGGCATCGCGCATCGGAATGATGTCTTGCTGGCGGGGGATGAAGCCGCGTGTCCCGTCGTCGGCGCGGGTGATGCCTTCGAGGACGATGAGGATGTCGCTGGTGCGGAAGGTGGCGGGGTCGTGCTGATCGATGACCCACTTGCGGTCGCTGGCGTTCGGGTGCAAGAGGATGACGACGTTGCAGGGCGTGCTGGCCTTGAAATCCGCGGGGAGACGGAGGTAGTAGCTGAGGTTCTCGCCGCCGGATTCGCCCTCCTGGTCCACGTTGCGGGCGCGCGGGCAGGTGGCAAGGTAGAGCTTGAGCGGGATCGCGGCGTCAAGCGCGGCGCGGTCGCGCGGGTCAAGCGTTGGGAGCGCCGGACCGGTAGCGGTTGGCTCAGTCTCGGGCGTCGTGGCACTCGGGTCTGCGGGCTGCGCGCGAGTCAGCACGGGCGCGCTGGCGACCAGCAGCGCGAGGGCGAGGGCACAGAGTCGGGCGCGGCGGTGCGTGTGTGTTCGCATGAGCGATTGCCTGTGCGGAAGGTGAGGCGTGTGTGATGAGCGTAACCGAGCGCGGGTGACGGAGCGACGGAACCCTCTTGGAGAGAGGGGGTATCCAACGGCGGGAACCAGCTCCGGCTCGAAGACTCGACACCTCCCCCGGTGGACAGGGCGAGGGATGTTGGCCAGGGGAGAGGCGTTGCGCTGTATGCTTTGCGCATGTTCAAACGGTGGTTTGGCGGCGGTGATGTCGCGGGCGGAGATGAGGAGGCGCTTGCGCCGGGTCCGCAGTTGTGCATGCCGCTGTTTGCCAGCGGAAAGGGGCTGACGCCAAAGGAGATTTCTGGCGCGTGGCGCGAGCTGTTCGGGCTGGGCGGGTTTGAGATCAAGGCGGCGGATCGCGGCGTGCTGGAGGTGAAGGTTGACGGCGGCGCGGTGTATGTGATGCCGATGCCTGCGCCGGTGCCGGGGGCGGAGATCGGCGAGGCGATGGAACGGTCGTGGATGTTCCAGCGCGGGCGCGAGCGGGTGGCGGGTCATTCGCTGCACGCGATCGTGACTGCGATCGGCGGGCAAGACGCGGTCGCGGACGCCAAACGCGTGACCCGAGTCACGGCGGCGCTGGCCAAGGCCGGAGACTGCGTCGGTATCTATTGGGGCAACGGCGCGCAGGTACACGAGCCGGGGTTTTTCATCGACACGGCGCAGCACGCGCCGGGGCTGGGCGCGATGCTGTGGGTGGGGTTGATGGTCAGTGCGCCGGGGCCAAAGGGGCCGTTCACGCTGTCAACTACGGGAATGCGGGCGTTTGGTCAGATGGAGCTGGAGATCCTGGACGCGCCGATGGAGCTGGGCGAGGTGCGGCTGCTGGCGATCGCGATCATTGAGTACCTACTGGAACACGGCCCGGTGCTCGAGCACGGGCACACGTTCGGCCGCTCGGAGACGGAACGGTTCGCGGTCGAGCACGTGCGGTCGAAGTTTCGCGATGAGCGGGTGTTGCGGGTGCGGGTGTAAAGGCAGTGTTTTTCAACGAAGGAAGGGAAGGGATGGAAGGCGGAGGATGCTCGTGCGCGTTTGCAGGGGTGGCGTGGACGCGCGAACATGAACATGAACATGAACATGAACATGAACATGAACATGAACATGAAAAGAACGGATGCGGGCATCGAGGCAAAGAGGTTTGGCCGCGCGATGGATGGAAGAAACGACACTCTGCCACTCTGCCACTTCTTCCGTCCCTTCCCTCCCTTCGTTGAAAACACTCCGTGCCTCGCTCACGGACGCAACACGTGCTCGATGGCCAGCAGCGAGTACGCCGCGATGAGTTCGGGGGAGTTTTCCATCCAGCGGTCGTCGAGCGGGCGGAAGCTGCCGTCGGGGTTTTGCAGCGTCGCCAGAACGTCGATCATGTCGTTGTGCCAGTCGCGCGGGCCGGGCTTGCTTTCCATGGGTGAGGTGAGCCGGACGGCGCGGGTCTTGCCGGCAAGGCCCTTGGCGTCGGTGTTCGTCTTGAACGCGTCGAGCGCGGCCTGGCGTTCTTTGTCCCCCGGCATGACGATCATCGCACGGGCGGGCGCGTCTTTGGTCGCGCTGAAGCGCACGATGGCGTTGACCTTGCCGGCGTCCTTGAGGAACTCCTTGATCTGGTCGTCGGTGATCGACGCGTCGATGTCGTCGACGAGCAGGCTGACGCGGAAGGGCTCGAAGCCCGTCACGTCGAGCGTCGCGGAGTCGGTGGCGTCAAGCGCGCGGGCCATGGCGAGGATGTAGTAGTAGAAGCCGTCGGAGCCCATGCCCGGGTTCTCGAAGACGTTGTAGTGCGCGCGTGACCAGGCCAGGGCGGTGGTGACGCGCTCGTCGTCTTTCTTGAGGCCGGCGAAGATGTAGGACTTGAAGCCGAGGTAGGTCGTGCTGCCGTAGGCGCGAAGGCGCGAGACCTTAGTGCCGTCGTCGGCGGATTCTTCGATCATGCCGGCGAAGGAGTTGCCCTGGCCCATGGTCTGGGCGTTTTCGCCCGGCGCGTAGATGAAGCCGCCCTGGTTCGACTTGTCGGCATAGGGCATGTCATTGATCTTGTCGACCATCTGCAGGCGCTGCATGAAGACGATGGCGCGCTGGAACGCCGGGTCATCGGGCGCGGCCCCGCTGTCGAAGAGCGCCTGGATCGCGAAGGCGGAGTTGGAGATGTCCGGGCGCGAGCGATTGCCGTAGCCCCAGCCGCCGTAGGCGGGGTTGTCCTTGCTGATGGCGGGCGCGGGCGCTTCCTTGCCGCCGACGGGCTTGATCGCGCCCCACTGGTTGTTGCGGAGGAAATCTTGCGCGGGCGTGATCGCGGCTTTGGCCTCGGGAGTGTCAAGGCGAGCGAGCATGCTGAGCGAAATGGCGGTGTTGTACGAGGGGAGATCGCCGTCGTAGATGCCGCCGTCGGCCTGGCGGAAGCGGAGGACGTAGGCGGTGCCGCGGGTGATGGCGTCGTCAGTGGGCTTGACGTTCGGGTTCATCAGCATGCCGTTGAGCACGAGCGCGGTGATGGCGGGGTAGTGCGCCCGCCCCTTGCCCTGCTCACCCTTGGGCACGTTCCAGCCGCCGGACTCCTTGTCCTGCTTCGTGCGGAGGAACTCGATGGCCTTCGCGGCGACCTGCTCGCCCTTGGCACGATGGGCTTCGTCAATCGCGAGGGCGGGGGTGGTGAGGGAAAGGGCGAGGGCGAGGGCAAGAACGCGGTGTGAGAGTGAGCGCGGGGAGGGCATGGGATGGCTCCGATCGTGCGAGCGATGTGATGCGAATGTAAGGAAATGCTATTGGTGCGGGCAGCGCGAGGTGCGAGATTCGCGATGATCAGTACTGGCATGCTGCATGACGAGGCAAAGAGCACCGACCTCGCAAAGCCGAGGTCGGTGGCACTCACTCCATCTCCCGTCGCCCGTGGATCGCATCCGCGAGGATGGCTTTGTTGGCGTGTTCGAGTTGGGTGCCGGTGGGCAGGCCGCGGGCGAGGCGGTTGAGCTTGAGGGACTTGAAGCGTTTGAGCTGCTCGGCGAGATAGAGGGCGGTGCCGTCGCCTTCGAGCGTGGGATTGAGCGCGAGGATGACCTCGCGGATGGGCACGCCGCCGGCGTTGTTCGCGCCGTCGCGCAGGCGGTCCAGCAGCGCGGGGATGGTGAGGTCGCCGGGGCCGACGTTGTCTAAGGGTGAGAGCCGCCCGAGGAGCACGTGGTAGAGGCCTTTGTAGACGCCGGTGGTCTCGAGCGCCAGCACGTCACGCGGCTGCTCGACGACCATCACGCAATGACGCTCGCGCGAGTCGTTCGCGCACACCGTGCACAGGTCCGTGTCCGTCAGATTGAAACACACGCGGCAGTTTCGCACCGTGCGCTTCAAGTCCGCGATCGCGCGGGCCAAGGCGTTCACCTTCTCGTCCGGTGACTTGAGCAGATACAGCGCCATGCGCTCAGCGGAACGCCGCCCGATTCCCGGCAGCGAGCCGAGCTCATCAATCACACGGTCAACCGGCGCGGGATAGCCGGTCGGGTACGCGCCCAGCGCGTCTCGCTGTGGGGTCTTGGGGGGCTTGCGAGATGGCTGGGCTGGGCCTTGCTCGGGCATTGCGGAAGGGTATCAACGCGCGGATGTGCTCGATCTGGCGAGGGAGGCCTGGGCAGACGCTTGCACAGAAGCCGACGGAGATCGCGATGAGGAGAGCCGCGTTTGGGCTCAGCGGCGAGTCCCAGATGTGGCCGCGGAGCGTGATGTTGGGCCACGCGGTGATGAGGTACAGCGCGCACCACGCGAGCAACGCGGCGGCGATGCGACGTAACCACGAGCGGAGGCGCACGCGCGGCCAGAGGAACATGGGAACGCTCATCGCAGAAATCGCGCCGCCAATCATGATGCGGATACCGTCGAAGTCGAAGGCGTTGCGTCGGGCGGAGATCAAGATGCCGCGTGCGTAGTAGGGATCGAACAAGCCAACAAGCGGCGCGGCGGTGTGCGTGACAATCCACGGGATGAGCGTTGTCAGTGCGATGAGCAAAGCCGCGATGTAGACGCGGCGCGAGAACGCAACTTCGACTCCGTCGCGCGGCCAGGAATGCATGGGAAACGTGGAGCCGCACTCGGGGCAGACGCCGCGGGAGTTGTCGGTGGGCACGCCGCGGACGTCGTAGCTGCAGGCGGCGCAGCGAGCAGTCGTTCTCGCGACGCCATAGCGCGGGCGGATGATGAGCGCGGAGGCAATGACGCCGGCCACCGCCAAGGCAATCGGGACGGATTCGAGCAGGTTGGTGGGGTCTTGGCGGTGTGACATGGGGAAAGCGGATCGCGCCGGCATTCAACTCTGCGTGATGTTCGCGGAACGCTTTTCATTCGCTTGACTTGGCTGCGCGGCGTGATCGAACGCACTTGGAACGCGTGGCGTGCGAGCCAGGATCATCAACGCTCCAACGCTCATGATGCCGACGATACCGCCCACGATGGGTGCCGCGTTGCGATCAAGAGGAACACGCACCGCGTAGAATGGGAACGCAAAGTGCGGCGGGAGGATCACTGCGTAGAGCGTGAGCCACGCGACGAGACTCAGCGCGATGCGAGCGAACCAACTTGAGAGTGGGATTCTTCCGCTCAGCAGCATCGCCGCGGCCATCGCGCACGCGGCCCCGCCGATGAGGACTTGAGGCCGGTCCGAATGTCGCGAGTACTCCTGGCCAAGCGAGCCGATGATTCCGCGCCCTATTCGAGGGTCGCCAAGCATGCTCATCGTCCGAGCGATCCATGCGAGTACTTCCGGGAGGTACATCGTGCTGACGATGAGCGCGAACGCGATGAGGCCGCGCGGGCGCAGCGTCGTGGGGGATGTCTTGACGGTGAGGCCGGATCGAGCGATGACGAAGGGGCTTCCGCATTCCGGGCAAGTTCCGATGCCGGACCGATCGATGTGCAAGCCGCGCACGTCGTAGTGACACACCTGGCAATCAGCGGTGCTCACGCTCGTGTCGGTCGTGCTGGCGAGGAACATGCTTGATCGACACAGCCCCGCAGCGCAGATGATGAGCGAGCCGAACTCAAGAAAATCGGGTGATGGCACGCGGGACATGGTGTTCACTTTCGTGCGGGAGCGATGGGTTGCGACGCCGAATGCTCGACTCCATCTGGCATGTCATCAGGCCGCGCCGATCGTCGTCGAGTTAACAATTGCGGAATGCTGGGCGTTACGGCGTTTGGCCCAGCGCGTGCGAATCGCTCGTTTCACATATGGGATCCCTAGCACTAGCCCCACCGCGATCACGCCCGCGAGCGCTCCCTGCAGCGGCGCGGCGTTGCGGGCGATATCGATGCGCCAGATTTGTCCGGAGGAGAAGGTCTGTGGGCTGAGTTGCAATGTGTAAAGCGTGAGCCATGCGACCAGCGAGAGGCCGACGCGTGCGAGCCAGGTGGTGAACGTGGTTCGCCGGCTGAGGAGCATCGCGATGGCCATGGCGCACGCGGCACCGGCGGGGACGATCTGCTTGCCTTCGCCCCAGGCGCTGTATGAGGTCATGAAGGATCGCGTGACGCCGTCTGCGAACGTTGGCGCGAGGTGCTTGCTGAGCGTGACGGTGAGGTCGGTGATGGCCGCGGGCAGCAGTGGCATGCACAGGATCAGCGGCAGGGCGAGCAAAGCGCGCAGATGGAAGTGCGTCGAGTAACTCGTGACCGGCTCGGCGCGCACGCGGCTGAAATCGGTGCCGCATTCGGGGCAGTGTCCGGAGCCGCCGGCGTCGGTGGGCAAGCCGTGCAGGTCGTAGTTGCACTCGCGGCAGAGCTGGATCGGCGCGCCGTCGTTGACGACCTTTGTGGAGCCGACGGTGGCCCGCCAGAGGCCGACGGTGCAGATGCCCAGTGTGCCGAGTTGAAGGAAGTCGACGGATGAGTCACAGCCGCACATGGTGGGGCTCCGTGTATTCGCCCCCCGCGAGTACCGGAACGGAATCAGCGTCTTGCCTGTCATCATCCAACACGAGTCTGTTCGTGCGCTCGCGCGGACAGTTCCCGCGTCTACGCGTGAACCTATATTTCCATGTGAAAATCGCACATCGACAACTCGCGGTGATCGTGCTGGTGGCGACGCTCTGCGGCGCCGGCGGCTGGGTGCTGCGATACGGCGTGCGCGACAACGTGCTGCCGCGCAACTACGGCGTAGTCGATGACGGGCATGTGTATCGCGCTGGACGCCTGACGCCTGCCGCGACCGAGACGCTGGTGAAGCAGCACGGGATCAAGACGATCGTGGACCTCGGCGCGTACGAGGGGATCCCGGACAACGAGCGACTCGCGCAGCGCACGGCCGACGCCCTCGGTGTGACGCGTCACGTCTTCACGCTGGACGGTGATGGCACCGGTCACCCCATGGGATATGTCGAGGCGCTGCGACTGATCACGGATCCGAAGAACCAGCCGGTGCTTATTCACTGCGCGGCCGGGGCGCAGCGGACGACGGTGTGCGTGATGTTGTACGAGAAGATCGTCAACAACGTGCCGCTGGAGGAGACGCTTCGGGTGTCGATGGACCACAAGCACGACCCGAAGAAGAACCCGAAGCTGTGGCCGTATGTCGAGAAGTGGGCGGCGAAGATCGAGCAGGCGTATCGCGATGGCACGGTGATCGATGCCCCGGAGTTTCGGAAGTATCGGCCGTGAGCAAATGGCCAAATCGAAAGCGGGTGGCGCGGTGAAGGTGGGTGCGTCAAGATGGGTGAGTTCCAAACGGGCGCGCGGGTGACTTCGGAGCGGGTGTTGTTTGGCGTGGGTTTGCCCGAAATGCGCGGACTTTGTTGCGATTTGTGACACGGGCGACGGGGTTGTGGCATTCTGATGGTGATTGCGCAGGGTGCCGCGATGTGTTTGCTCGCGGCGGTGCAGGGTCTTCTCTAAGGAACATGGCGTTATGTATTCACTTCGCACAGCGTTTGGTGTTTTTGCGGCGGCTGGTCTCTGCGCTTCAAGCGCGTTGGGGCAGTCGTACGTCGCGACAATCATCAGCCCCGCAGGCTATTCCGAGGCGTTTATCGAGCAGGCTGGCAGCGGGCAGCAGGTTGGCTTCGGGCGCCCGGGCGTCGGCACAAACACGCACGCCCTGATCTGGAGCGGCACCAGCCAGAGCTTCATTGACGTCAACCCGACCGACTACGACGGCTCGTTCCTCTACGGCGTGGCCAACGGGCAGCAGGTCGGCGTCGGCTTCTATCTCGGCATTGATCGCGCGGGGCTCTGGAACGGCACCGCGGCGTCGTACGTCGATCTCTCACCCGCGGACACGACGTTCTCGGTTGCCTACGGCACCGACGGCACGCGACAGGTCGGCTATGCGGCGACGGTCGCCGATGGGCCGCTGCCGCGCGCGTTCACATGGACGGGCACAGCGGCCTCAGCGGTGAACATCCACTCAAGCCTGTTCGATGACACCGTCGCGTATGACACGCGCGACGGGCGCATCGTCGGTGTCGCGACGGCGTTTGACACGCTGTTCAAGGCCGTGCTTTGGACGACGCCCACGCCCGAGGGCGCAATCTCGATCAACCCGCCGGACTTTGACGAGTCCGTCGCGTACAGCGTGTGGGGCTCATCCATCGGCGGCAACGGCAACGGCGCGCCGACGGGCTTCATCAACCATGCGATCTTGTGGCTCAACGACGGCGCGACGTACGTCGACTTGCATCCGGGCGCCCCGTATTTCTCTTCGTTTGTCTTTGACATCAACGCGACGCAGCAGGTCGGGATCGTCTCGCTCCAAGATGACAACGGAAACTCGGAGGAGCACGCCGCGGTGTGGTCGGGCACGCCCGGGAGCTTCGTCGATCTGCACGGCCTGATCCCCGGCGGGCTCGTGTACGAGCAGTCGCGCGCGACCGGCATCGACGTCGACGGCAGCGTCTACGGCTGGACGAAGTCGGGCGATAGCTACTTCGCGGTACGCTGGACGCCAGTGGTGGCTCCGGCGCGCTGCAACGCTGCGGACATCGCGTACGACGACGGCTCGCCGCTGCCCCCCATCGGCCCCATCGGCGGGGTGAACAACGGGGTGACGGAAGGCGACTACAACCTGTTCTTCGCGCGGTTCTTTGACTCCGACATCGCCGTGGACATCGCCAACGACGACGGCAGCCCGCTGCCGCCCTTCGGCACGCTCACCACGAACAACGGCGTGACCGAGGCGGATTACAACCTGTTCTTCTCGATCTTCTTCGACGGCTGCGCGTTCTAAGACGGGGGAAGGGCCCGAGGTTTGAAGGCCGAGGGCTGAGTGGAGGCGGGCTCGTGTGGGGCAGGCGTCCCGCCTGCCTTCCCGCAGGCGAACGGCACACGGGATTTGGCAATCGGCAAACAGACCAGAAGCAACAAGACCCCGGCGCGTGGCGCGCCGGGGTCTTTTCAATTGTTATTCCCGATTCCCGACTGACCACTTCCTCACGCCGGGTCGCAGATGAAGCGGATCGTCTGCTGCGTGCCCCAGATGGGCATGGCGGATTCCAGGCGGTAGTGGCGAAACTGCGCCGGGTTCCAACCGGTGGACTCAAAGAGGATGTGCGCGGCTTCGCTGTGGCGTGGTGCGTGGGGCCACGCGCTGTCGGCTAAGCCGCGGGCCAGTTGCGGCACCGGCGCACTGTCGGTGAGATGGTCGTACCAGCGCTCCGCGAGCTCGCCCAGGATCGGGCCTTCGACACCGATATAGCTCTCGTACGCCTTGGGCTCGCGCCGAATGCACAGGTCGTCGTGGACATACACGTCGATGATCGACCAGCGCGCCGGCACGCGGGCGACGAGCGAGATGTCGTGTGTGCGGTCTGAGTCGCTGGGGAGCTGCACTGCCTGGCGCGAACCGATGTAGACCGTGAGCTCCTGCGCAGAGTCGGAGGCGGGGTCGATGAGCAGCGATGTGAGCGGGCCGGAGCCGGAGGCGGTGACGACGGGCAGAGGGTCTGAGGTGAGCAGACCGATGACGCTGGAGGGGCTTGGGCCGTGGGTCGGGTCGCGCTCGAGCGTGGAGCTGCGGTGGCGTTGCTTGTCGGGGCTGATATTGCGAGAGAGGACGACGGGCAGGTGCCCGCTGGTGCGCCGCAGCGAGACCAGCCCTTGGATGGCCGCGGCGTCGAGCGATTGCAGCTCCGGGCGATGACGCACGGCGTACGTAAGCGAGACGGCCGCGGCGCTGGTGCCGGTCAGCGCGCTCATGGCGTCAAACATCAGCGAGCGCGGCGACGCAGGCTCCGCACGGCTGGCGGCGGCGTTTGGCGCGTCGAGCATGGGCTGAGCGGGGAACTGACGCGCGAGGGTTGAGGTCAGGCGGACGAGTTTGCTCTGGCTTCCGCCCGCCAAACCCACGCATTCCTCATAGGTGTTCGCGGCGGCCAAGGCCCGAGCAACGCGTGAGCGATCGACGCCGCAGCGGCCCAGCGCGCGGACGACGGCGCGGAAGCCATCAACGCCGGGCAAGAGCGCGAACACCTGGACTGGCTCGTCGAACTGCGTGTCCGCGGCGAGGAATCGCGAGCAGAGCGAACGATCAACCTTGGTCCAGCGGGCCAGCCGCGAGGCGGTGCGGTGCTGGGGGGGAATCTGGGAGGCCAAGGCGCGAACTTCGGCGCTCAGGCGTGCGGCGGCCCGCCGGTAGCCGCGCATGGCAACAGCGGCGGGAGCGGAGCGTGCTGCGGGGGTGATCGGGGGCACGAAAAAGATTCTACGCGAAATCCGCTTGCGGTCCAGAAAAATGACAGTAGACTCTGCTCAGATCAATCTCAGATCATCCTGGCGGGTCGGGCGTCCGCGTTGCGATGCCCTGCCCCCGGGCGGAGGCCCGAGCCATGAAGTGTCATCGCGCATTTGCCCATTCGTCTGTCCGCTCCTCTCACGGCGTGCTGGCGCTGCTCGCGCTTGCGGGAAGCGTTGCGGTCTGCCGCGACGCCGGTGCCGGCACGCCCGTGATCTTTGAACAGATCGTCAACCAGCCCTTCGGCGTGGGCATGGTCGAGCCGACCATCTCCGGCGACGGGCGACGTGTCGCCTTCCGCACCAATGCCGACCTCACCGGCCAGAACCCCGATCGCAGCGTCGAGGTCTTCGTCTACGACCGCGACACCCGCACCACCAAGCAGGTCACCAGCACGCCCGGCGGCAGCGGCACCGCCATCACGTATCCGATGATCACGCCCGACGGGCTGAAGGTCTGCTTCGTCAGCATCTACGCCTTCATCCCCGGCGCAGGCAACGGCACGTTCCAGCTCTGGGAAGTGGACATCGAGTCCGGCGCTTACCGCCTCGTCACCAACCACCCCGCCAGCACGCCGGTGTTTGACCCGCGCATGAGCGGCGACGGGCGCTACTTCGCCTACCTCGCGCGCATCAACCCGGTCGGCAACAACCCCAACGGCAGCCTCGAGGTCTTCCGCATCGACCGCATCACCGGCGAGTACGCGCAGGTCTCCGATAACGGCGCCAGCGCCAGCGCGACGTTCCTGCCCGACATCAACGGGGATGGCTCGGTCGTCGTCTGGTCAGGTCGCGAGAACTACGACGGCACCAACACCAACGGCAATCAGGAAGTCTGGAAGTGGAAGGACAACGGCGACGGAACCGTCACTCGCACGCCCGTGACCAACTCCGCCGCGGCTCAGTCGGCAGACAACCCGAAGGTCGACAACTCCGGCCGCTATGTCGTCTTTAACTCGCTGACGGACTTCTCCGGCGGCACCGCGACGGGACGCAAGTTCTTCGTCGCCGACACGCAGACCGGAACATTCAAGCGCCTCACCAATCCGGGCGCCGGCGGCACCGGGTTTGACGTTCCGGACGCTGAGATCTCGCCCGATGGCACCCGCGTGTACTTCGAGGCCAGCGCGAACCTGGCGGGCGCGAACGCTGACGCCAACCGCGAGCTTTACAGCTACGACATCCCGTCGGACACGCTTTCGCAGGTCACCAACACCACCGGCGGCGTCACGATCATCAACACCTCCGATGACGGCACGCGTCGGTATGTTCAGATTGCCAACAACGGAAACATCGTGTACCGCTCGGATCGGCTGCTGGACCCCTCGGTGGTGAACGATGGATCGAACTTCGATCTGTTCATCGGCGCGTGCTCGTTCGCGACGGTGACACCAGCGACCTCAACGATCGACGGCGGACAGTTGATCTCGCTGAGCGCCGCGGTCCGCGTCGCGGGCGCGTCGACGTATGAGTGGCTCAAGGACGGCGTCGCGATTACCGACGGTGCCGCGGGCGCGTCGATCGGCGGCGGCGTGGTGAGCGGCGCGACGGGCGCGATCGCGTCAGATCAGACGGTGTCGCTGACGATCAGCGGCGCTGCGGCGTCGGATTCGGGTGCGTACACCGTGCGCATCACGGGCGCGTGCGGCGTGGACACTGGCAGCCGTGCGTCGGTGACGGTAAACGCGCCGGCTCAGGCACGCTGCAACGCCGCGGACATCGCGTATGACGACGGCTCGCCGCTGCCCCCGGTGGGCGTTGCCGGCGGCACGAACAACGGCGTGACCGAAGGCGATTACAACTTGTTCTTCGGGCGCTTCTTCGACGCCGACCTTGCGGTGGACATCGCCAACGACGACGGCAGCCCGCTGCCGCCCTTCGGCACGCTCACCACGAACAACGGTGTGACCGAGGCGGATTACAACCTGTTCTTCTCGATCTTCTTCGACGGCTGCGCCTTCTGAGGCGGAAGGGTCGAGGGCCGAGTGGGGAAAGGGCGTGTGGGGCAGGCGTCCCGCCTGCCTTCCCGCTGGCAATCGGCAGTCACGAAAGTTCAAATGCGACAAGACCCCGGCGCGCGTTGTGCCGGGGTCTTTTGTTTCGCAGTCGATCTGACTGACAACTGACAACTGACAACTGTCGACTTACCCCTCCGTCGTCTTCGGCGCAAAGACGAGAGCGCCGTACGTCGTCAGCAGGTCCTGCCGGTTGGAGAGCAGCTCAAACGCCGGGAACTGGGCCAGGCCGATGGCTCGCTTGCACAGGTCCGCCCACGGCCCAGTTTCCTCGTGCTTCGTCGGCGCGGGTGCTTCGAGGGTGGATTGCAGCAGCGTGAGCAGTTGCTGGCGCACCTCGGCCCGTTCGGCGTTAGCGCTGGCCCGCGTCTGCGGCGCCAGGCGCGCCAACTCCGCGATCTCGGCCCGCGCGATCGTGAGCCAGTCGACCCCCATGGGCTCAAGGATGCTCACGGTGCCCAGCGTCTGCAGGGCGCGCTGGGCGGTGGTGGAGAGTTGGTCTTCAGGTGTCGCGAGGACGGGCCGGATCTCGTTGAGCGCGTCGTTGGCGTTGAGGAAGACGCAGTTGAGGGCCAGTCGCTTGAGCGCGACGTGGGGCACGCCGTAGTTCAGCGCGGCGCGGAGTTGCTGCGCCCCCGAGGCGACGAACATCACCATCGGCGAGTAGCGCGTGGGGAAGTACTTGGCAAGGTCGGATTCCAAGGCCGCGATCACGTCGGCGTGGTGGCGATCCGGCGAGACGTGCCCGAACCAGAGCGACGCGCTGGAAACGCCCAGCTCGCCGGTGCCCGATGCGCCGGCCGGGTCCATGTGCGAGAGGTCAAGCGTCACATTAATGAACATCGGGTTGGTCTCGCGCGGCGCGAGATAGACGAACTGCATCGTCGGAGCCGCGGCGTAGTAGAGCGCATCGCGGAACGACAGCTTGACGTTCAGTGGCTCGACGTACGTGCCGTCCTTGGCCTGGCGCGGCAGGCTGAGGGCCATGGTGCCGCGATCGATATCGGCCTGGAGCCAGCGCGTCGCGAGTCCTTGCGGGCGCTTGTGCTCCGCGACCAGGGCGTTGTTCCACTCGCTGCGAACGGAGACGAAGCCCAGCTTGCCGTGCTTGCCGGATTCGCTCGAGCGCGTGTGCTTGATGACGTCGCGGAGGATGGCGACAAGGGCCTCAGTGACGACCAGACGCGCGTCCGCGGCGTTGCGCTGGCGGGAATGAAAGTCGATGCGGATGTTGAGGCTGATCTCCGCGTCCGGGCTTGAGAAGAGCTTGGGGGCGACAGAGTTGCCATAAAGCCCCAGGCCGAAGCGCACTCGTGCGCCGGTGACCGGGCGCCGCGTGGCGCTGTGGAAGGCCTCGGCCAGCGCGAGCATCGGCTCGCGATAACGCTGCAGGCTGGCGTCGGCGAGCTGAGTCATCGCGGGGTGCGCGAAGCAGCCGGTGTCGTCGAGAGCTTCGACGCGATACGGCTCTTTCCCGACGAGCGACGTGCCGGGGATCGTGATCTGCTGCGGGTGTGGCTGAGGGGGCGCGGCGCCGGTGCCTTCGGCTGCGGGTGATTGCGGCCCGGTGCTGGATGGGGTGGCGGCCGGCGAGGGTTCGGTGGTCATGGGGCGATCATTGGCCGCGCGGGAGAGGGGAGAGCAATCGGTTATCACTGGCGGCCCACTGAGTGCTCACACACACTGCGGCGTGGCGGTGCGGAAATCGAACCACTGGCAGATCGTCGAGCCCCACATCGGGAACTCCACCTGCAGGCGATGACCGATGTAGTCCTCGGGCGACCAGCCGGTCTGGCTGAAGAGATGAGCCGCGGCGTCGGCGTGCCGATCCCACGCGTCGCTGCCGGCGTTCTGCAATCCGCTGCCGAGCAGTTCGAGGCGGTATTGGCCGGGCAGGCGGAAGGGCCAGTTCTCGTCCATGTCGCTGCTGAAGGACATGGTGTATTGAAAGACGCCGCAGGCTGGCACGCTGCTCATCGCCAGCGAGCGATGCAGATAGACATCGAAGATCATCCGAGCCGTGGGCGTGAGCATCACGGCGGAGGTGTGGTACATCTCGTTGCCCGGGTGGGCGACGTGCGAAGCCCGCGTGGCGACGGTGACATCGATCTCGCGCTCGGGGTCGGTGGTCGCCGGGTCGATGACCGAGACCTGCGAGCCGGCGGGTCCGCGCGTGGTGAGCGTCGGCAGCGGCGTCGAGGAGAGCGCGGGCACGATGCCGGCATTGCGAGCCCCGGGCGCGGCCCGGCGACTCAACGGGTCAAACGTCGGCGCGGGCGCAGTGGGGTGGTGCTCGCGATCGGTCGTCGCAATGCCCAAGGGCAGCGGGGCGGCACCCTTGCCCATGCGGAGGCCCAGGAGCGCGCGAACCCAGGCCTGCTCCAGCTTGGTCGGGTCATCGGCATGAGGCCCGACGGCGGTGATGAGGCTGTGAATGCGGATCTGGCGCTGGAGCAGGCGCGAGTGTTCTTCAAAGAGCGAACGACGGATGTCCAGCTCACCGCGGTTCAAGGCCGGAGCCCCCGCGGAGAGCGAGGCCTCGATGCGGGCCTTGAGGCGGACGTGGCTCTCGTTGAACTCTTCGAGCACGCTGTCCAGGCGGTCCAGCGCGACGGTCAGCGATTCGATGCAGTCTGCGCCGACGCCGCGTTTCTGCGCGTGGGCGACGATCTGGCGGAGCGGCTTGAGCCCGGGGAGGCGCACAAAGGCTTCACAACCGCTGACATCGGGCTGGGTCGCGGAGATGACGCGTTGGCAGGTGTTGCGGTCCACATCCAGCAACGAGGCCATCGTGCGGACCGAGCGGGAATCTGAGGGCAAGGCCCGGATCAGGCGGGCCAGTTCGCTGCGCAGGCGGAGCCCCACACCCTCGATCGCGGCGAGCTGAGCGGCGCTGAGTGTTGACGGCGACACCCGGACACGCACCGGCTTGCCCGTCAGGGCGGCGGCGGTTGACCAGTGACCCTCGGTTCGGAAATTCGGGCCAATCACACTGTATTGTGCTTGACGCCGGGCCGAGAGTCAAGTAGATTGTATGAGAATCGACTCTGAGTCGGACGTACCGAAATGATATCGGCGGCCCACGTCGTCCGAAACACCGCGGTTCAGGCCGCGAAATCCCAGCCAAAGGAGACTGCAAATGAAGAACTCTGGATTCAGCGCGTGTGCCAAGAACCTGCTGGCGCTGGCAGGCGCGATGGGGATCGTCGGATCGCTCGCGCATGCCGACGATTGCGGCGGTGTGTGGTCGCCGGATTTTACGATCGCGTCGATCGCCAGCGGCCCGCAGGCGGCAATCGTGTTTGACTCGGGCAACGGGCCGCGCCTGCACATTGGTGCCGGGCCTCGGGTGCTGCGCCTGGAGAACGGTCGCTGGGTGCAGCTTGGCACCAACTTCCTAGCGAACCTCACCGGCCCGACGACGGGCGGCGGGGGCGATGTTCGCGCGCTGGCGGCGTTTGACGACGGTACCGGTCTGAAGCTCTACGCCGGCGGCACGTTCACACGGGCCCCCGGCGGCGTCGTAACGCGCGACATCGCGCGCTGGAACAACACCACCCAGAGTTGGGAGGCCTTTGGCCCCGGCAGCACCACCGGCACGAGCCCGACGCGCGGCATCAGCAACTACGGGCTCACCTCCGCGCCCGGCGTTCACTATGTCTTCGCGCTGACGGTCCACGATCCGGATGGCACGGGTCCGCTGAACCCGCGGTTGTATGCGGGCGGGAAGTTCTCCGCCGCGGGGAACGTCGCGGCGTTCAGCGCCGCGAGCTGGGATGGGACAACCTGGGCGGCGATGCCTGGGCTCCCGAACAGCTCGACGGTGAACCGGATGATCTCGCACGATCCGGACGGCGCGGGTCCCGCGCAGCCGCTTCTGATCGCGGGCGGTTCGTTTACCGGGATCAGCGGCGTAAGCGGAACGCAGTATGTCGCCGGGTGGAACGGCACCGGCTGGGTCTCGGTGGGCGCACCGATCGCAGGCTCAGTCCGGTCGCTGGCGAGCTTTGATGGTGACGGCGATGGGCCGAACCCGCCACTGCTGATCGCGGGCACTCAGGGGGCCACGGATCTCTACCGCCTCGACGGCGGGAACTGGGCCCGGTTCGAAGGCGGCGCCGAGGGCACAGTCCTGAGCTTGGCGGTACGCAAGCTGCCGGGCGGCGATGAGTTGTACGTCGGCGGTGATTTCTTGACGGTTGGCTCCGGCGTTGCCAATGCGCGAGGGGTCGCCCGGTTCACCAACGCGGCAAGCTGGGAGCAAGTCGGCGATGCGCTGTACACGCTGTGCAGCTCGATCGGCGGGATCGGCGGCGCGCCGTCGCCGACGGCGTTCGCGTTCTTTGACGCTGATGGCGCGGGCCCCGGTTCGGAGGACCTTTACGCCTTCGGCCAGTGGCAGACGACCGGCAGCCTGGTGGGTACGCAGAACGTGGCCCGCCTGGACAGCACGACGAATGCGTGGAAGGCGGTGTCCACCGGCCAAGGCGGCACGAGCGCGATCCCGGGAATGGTCGTTTTCGATGAGGACGGGGCGGGCCCGCTTGAGCCCACGCTCTTTGCCAGCTATTTCGGGATCCTCGGCCAGAACCAGGGCGGCCAGGTCGTCCGCTGGAATCGCGCGACCCGGGCGTGGCAAGGCGTCGCTGGCTGCGCGAGCGTCTCGCAGCCGGGCGTGCTGGCCACCGGCATTGACGGAGGCGTCGAGCGGCTCTTTATGGCCTCGGCCTCAAGCGCGCCGGAGCCCGGCGAGGAGCTCCGCGTGTTCCGCAACGGCGCGTTCGAATATCTCCCCGGCCCCGATAGCGCCAACATCGTCACTTCCAGCATCGCCGGCGTTGACTTCGATGGCAGCGGCCCCGGCCCGCGCGAGCTGTTCGTCGTCCGTACCGTCGGCGCGGCTCAGGACGTGCTGCGCTGGAACGGCTCCGCTTGGAGCGTCGTCCCCGGCGCGTTTGCCCACTCCAGCGCGCTCTACATCGCCCTGCACGCAGTGAACACGCCCACAGGCCAGCAGCTCTTTGCCACCGGCCGCTTTGACACCATCGACGGCGTGACCGTCAACAACATCGCGCGCTTTGACCCCGGCACGAACGCGTGGGTTGCGCTGGGCGGCGGCCTGCCCGGCTCGACGGTGCTCAACGCGCCGACGTACGCGACCATCAATGGCTCAACGGCTCTCTATATCGGCGGCACGCGCAACCCGAACTTCACCACGTCGTTCGTCGGCAGGTGGGACGGCAGCGCGTGGACCGACGCCATCCCCGAGGGCAAGCTCAGCTTCCTGCTCAACGGCACCACCTCACAGCCCACTTCCATCCAGACCGTCACGGCGTTCAACGACGGTGACGGCGAGGGCCTCGTCATCATCGGCACCTTCAACACGCTGGACGGCGCTGCGGTTTCACCCGGCATCATCAAGTGGGACGGGACGGACTTCAAGTCGTTCGGCAGCGGCTTCCTCGCGGCGGGATTCACCACGGCGCCCGTCGTGTTTGATGACGGCACCGGGCGCGCGCTGTGGATCAACAACCGAACGCTGGTTGATCTCTCGTCGAGCAATCTCTCGGTGCTCAAGGCCGTGGATTGCCCGAACCCGGTCACGCCGCGGTGTAACCCTGCGGACATCGCGTTTGACGACGGCTCGCCCTTGCCGCCGGTGGGCGTGCCGGGCGCGGACAACAACGGCGTGACCGAAGGCGATTCCAACGACGACGGCTCGCCGCTGCCGCCGTTCGGTGTCCTGAACACGAACAACGGCGTGACCGAAGGCGATTACAACCTGTTCTTCAGCATCTTCTTTGACGGTTGCGCGTTCTGACGGGAACGACGATCGGCAGGGGTTGAATGCCTGATGGAAAGAGACCCCGGCGTGTGGTGCGCCGGGGTCTTTTCATTTTGTGTTTCCTGATTGCTGGCTGCCGATTCCCGATCCCGATCAGTGCGTTGCGACGTCGAACCACACGCAATAGGCCATGCCCCAGAGCGGGTATGCGACGTCGATGCGGTAGCCGACGAGGTTTGCGGGGTTGACGCCAGCGCGCGTGGCCAAGTCGGTGGTGAGCGCGTCGTGCTCCTCCCACGCGTCGGTCTGGGCGCGTGTGAAGCCGGGGCCGAGCGCTTCGACGGGGATGCGCTGTGGGATCTGCGTGCGCCAGGTGTCGGCGGGATCGGCAAGCACGGCGGGCGTGTTGATGAAGACGCCGGCCTTGGGAGTCAGCCTCGCCGCGAGCGAGCGTTCGAGATAGACATCGGCGACGAGGCGACGCGATGGGGTGAGGATCGGCGAGACAAGAGAGAGGAAGAGCGAGGGGGTATCGGGATGAAACTGCGTGAGGTTGGCGAGGATGAGGTTGACGCCGTCGTGCCCGGAAGCGCGATGGTCGTTGACGACGACGACGCTGCCGCCGTCGGGCGTGTGGCGTGTGGTGGTGGCGAGCTGCGGCGTGCTCCACCGGGCAAGCGGGGTGAGCGTGGTGGTGAGGCGTCCCGGCTCCGCGGCGTCGTTGAGCGTGCCGAGATCGGTGAACCCGTACATGGGCATTCCGCCCGGGCGGTGGGTTGTGCCGATAGCGCCACCGGCCAGTGCGTTGTTGAAGCGCGTGGGGTGTGTGGGGTCGGGCCAGACGATGTTCACGCGGACCTTGGCGCGGCTCTCTGAGCCGGCGATCGACGCGGATGCTGCGTGCATCAGTCGGGCGGGATCCGCGCCGGAAATCTCTGCACGCGAGATCGGGCCGGTGGAACGGTCGCGACGTTGCTGTTCAAGGGCCTGACGGACGCGGAGCTTGAATCGGCGTGGGCCGCCCAGCTCGGTCGCGGCGGATTCCAGCGCGGTCAACGCCGCGGCCGCGTCCTCGCGCGCCTGTCGTGATGGCGGGGCGGCGTTGCGAATCGGCGTGATGAGCTTCCGCAGCGAGGCGACCGGCGGAAGCTTGAGCAGGGCTTCGAGCGTGGGCTCGGCGTTGTCCTCGGCCATCGCGGCGAGCGTGCGTTGCACCAGGCTCTGATCCACCTTGAGCGCCACAGCGAGCCCGCGAACGGTCTGAACAGGGATGGTGCGCAGGTACGCGCGAAGAGTTTGCACCACGGCGCGAGCGAGGAACGTCAGTCGGGTGACGTCCGCCTCGGAGAGCGTGCGTGTTTGCAGGGCACCGGACACGGGTAGAGCGTACTCGGTGTGAAGTGGGGATATCAGCGCGGGCGCGACGAGGGCGTGGGCGCGGAGAGGATGATCCGCGAAGCCGCAAGAATTTTGGTTGACAGGCAGGTCGATATGACGCATACTCGAAATGTATCTGATACAAACTGAATCGGCAAACGCGAACACCAACTTCTTTTCCGGAGCCCGACCCATGAGATTGGCCGCCCGCACTGCACTGCATATGGCCTCGCTCGCTGGAACCGCCCTCACGTTGGCGGTTTGCCCTGTCGCGACGGCGCAGCTTTGTTCTGGGACATGGTCCGACCAGTTTGCGCTGGCGGGCACGACGGCGCAGATCTCCGACACGGTGATCTGGGATGATGGGACGGGCCCGGCGTTGTACGCCGTGGGCAGCTTCGCGAATCGCCGGATCGGGCGGATCGACCAGTTCATTCAGCCCGGTGGCGGCGCGGCGTCGGGGGCGTACAACATCGCTCGTTGGGACGGGCGGAACTGGAACATCGTCGGCAGCACGCTGATCACGCAGCCCGACGCGCAGTTCGCGGTCTCGCGATTGAACACGATCCAGGTGTACGACGCCGACGGCCCGGGCGGAAATCCCTCGGTGCTGATCGTCGGCGGCGTCTCCAACGGCTCCAGCCCCGACCCCTGCGCGACGTTGCAGTTTGACGGCACGACGTGGACGCGATTCGGCCAGAACCTTGTCACAGGAGTTCAGGAAGAGATCCGCGATCTGGAGATCTTCAATGGGGAGCTCTATGCGTGCGGGCGCTTCGCGCCCGCGACGGGCCTCACGGGAATCGCAAAGTGGGACCCGGCAATGCAGCAGTGGGTCGATGTTGCTGGCGGGATTCCGACGGCGACAAACTTCGTGCGTGTCGAGCGCATGGCCGTGGGCGATGCTGACGGCGTGCCGGGCGAAGAGCTCTACGTCTCGGGCACGTTCACGTTCAGCGCGACGGGTGGCAGCGCGGTGAAGCTGGTGAAGTGGGATGGCAGCAGTTGGTCACGCGTAACCGGCTGGACGGGCACGAGCACGTCGAACCAGGCCAACCTCGGCGGGCCGACGCTGCTGAAGTTCATGGACATCGGCGACGGGCCCGCGCTGCTGGTTGGCGACGCGATCTACTCCGGCCTCGTCGCGCCGGCGAACACGCGGGGGGTGGCGCTTGCGCGCCTGAAGAACGGCGTGTGGAGCACGATGCTCCCGCAGACGGGCACCAGCTCGGGGAACACGAAGTCGTACGTGTACTCCGCCGAGATGTTTGATGGCCCATCGGGCTCGCAACTGCACATCGGCGGCACGCGCCTGCTCAACGGCGTGACGGGCCAGCCCACCGGCGTGAGCCTCGCGCGGCGAACCGCTGGCGGCACGTTCCAGCCGCTGGGCACGTTCCCGCCCACCCCGGCGACCAACACCAGCACTGTGGCGTGGATGCGCCCGCTGGATTGGGACGGCGCCGGGCCCGGCGGCAACAAGTTGCTGTTCGGCGCGACGCAGTTCCGCTGGGGCACGATCGGCACCTTGAGCGGGCTTGAGCCGCTGGGCATGGCGCTTTGGAACGGCTCGGCGGTGGAGCTCGCGCATTCGGGCGCGGCGGCGTTGGGCGTTGCTGCGACGATGTTCAAAGAGCTTGATCCCGATGGCGCCGGGCCGCTGGGCGTGGGGATGTACATCGGGCACTTTTCGGCCACTGCCGCGGGACTGCCGGTGTCGGGCTTGCTGAAGTACGACGGGACGTCATATGAGAGCACGCCGATCGGCATCACGGGCGTGGTCGCGGCCGAGGCGTTTACGCCAGCGGGCGGGGCGACGTCGTTGTACGCCGCGGGCGAGCTTCCGAACGCCAATGGCCCCGCGCTCGTGCGGCTCGATGGCTCCGCGTGGACGACGGTTGCGCAGCCGTCATTTGATGACAACGAAACCCAACCGCAGGGGATCGACGCGCTCACCAACGCGACCATCGCCGGTGAGCCCAGCCTGGTCGTCAGCGGGCGCTTCCGCGAGATGGGCGGCGTGACTTCGCGGTTTGTCACGCGCTACAACGGCACCTCGTGGGTCGCGATGGACGCGGGGCTTCCGGCGCCGTCGGGAGATCCGAACGAGCTGTTCCGCGTCAACTACTTCCCGGTGCGCGTGGTGAACTTCAACGGCGAGCTGTTCGTCACGGTCCAGCACGCGATCTTCTATCTCTCGCAGCTTTCCGAGACGATCTTCCCGGCGCGACTCTACCGCTGGAACGGCGCGAGCTGGCAGGACATCGGGCCGGGCGAGGGAACGCTTCAGGTGTTGGATGCCGGCAACGGGCCGCGGCTGTACACGATCCGCAACTTCCAGACCGCGGGTGACGGCAGCTACATCGCTGAGTGGAACGGCTCATCGTTCGTTCAGGTCGGCCCCGGCTTCAACTGGTTCGTGCCGCAGGCGAGCCGCTCGAACATCCAGGCATTGACGGTGCATGATTTCGGCGCGGGCAAGCGCTTCGTGGTGGCGCTGGACGGTCCAGGCCTGAGCGGGCTTTCGGATGTTTCAGGCCTGCTGTATCTCGAAAACGGGCAGTGGCTTCAGGTCCCCGGCGGCGAGCTGTTGAGCGAGACGCCGCGTTTATTCTCGTCGTCAAACCCGCAGTGGGGCGGGCTGTATGTTGGTGGCTCGATCCGGGCGATCGGCGGGAACGCGTTCAACGAGAACGGCATCGAGTCGCAGGGCATCGCTCGCTACATCAACCCCACGGTGCCTTGCAATCAGGCCGCGCCGCGCTGTAACCCTGCGGACATCGCGTACGACGATGGCTCGCCGCTGCCGCCCAACGGCCCCGCCGGCGGCACCAACAACGGCGTGACCGAAGGCGATTACAACCTGTTCTTCGCACGCTTCTTCGACTCGGACATCGCGGTGGACATCGCCAACGACGATGGCTCGCCGCTGCCGCCGTTTGGTGCGCTGGCGACGAACAACGGCGTGACGGAAGGTGACTACAACCTGTTCTTCAGCATCTTCTTCGACGGTTGCTCGTTCTGAAATGCGGAAGGGCCGAGGTTCGAGGGCCGAGGGCCGAGTGGGGAGGTCTCGTGTGGGGCAGGCGTCCCGCCTGCCTTCCCGCCGGTGACCGGCAATCGAGATTCGGCAATCGGAAAACAGACCCGAAGCAACAAGACCCCGGCGCGTGATGCGCCGGGGTCTTTCGTTTTGGACTTCCACGATTCCCGATTCCCGGCCGTTTTACGGCGTGGGTTGGCCGGGCATGGGCATCCAGAACCAGTATTCCTTGGTCATGACTTCGCCGGGCGTCATGGCGACGTAGTCGGTGTGCCCGTCGAGGAAGCTCATGACGGCGCGGTTGGTGTCTTTGAACTCACCGATCCAGTTGCGGCGCTGCGGGTCGTTGGCGACGACGTCGGCGGTCTGGTCGTGCACGAAGACGAACTTGGAAGGGTTGAAGTTTGCGGCGGAGGACATGCGGCGGACGCCAAAGTTCATGATGCGCCAGGAGTACGCGCCGAGGCCTTCGCTCACTTTCTGGCCTTGGCCGCGTTGCTCCATCCAGGTCTGGAGCGGCTTCCACCACGCGAGATTGGTGTGGTAGCTGGTGCCGGTGTCGTCGTAGCTGGAGAAGCGGGGATCGGGATTGGGATAAGGCGAGAGATACTGGAAGCTGGCGACATCGCCGGGTGATTTGAAGACCGGCATCTCAACGGTCCGACGCAGGGCCGGGTCCATGGCGGTGGGCAGGTCGAGGTTGGGGTAGAGGTAGGAGTTGAGGGGGCGCCGGCGTGGCGAGAGGTCATACGCGCCGCCTTGAATGGTGAGCCAGCGTTCATTGCAGTATTTGCCGCCGTAGGTGAAGCTGCTCCAGCCGACGAATGTCGGCGAAGGGCCGGTTGGGCTGACCGGGCCGCCGGGGCCGGTGAGCACGTACGGCATGGCTTCTTTGAAGTCGGTGCGATAGGTGAGCGCGGCGGTGAGGAGCTGGCGGTTGTTGCTCATCGAGAGCGAAAGGCGCGCGAGGTTGCGGGCCTTGCTCAACGCGGGGAGCAGGATCGAGATCAAGAGCGCGATGATCGCGATGACCACGAGCAGTTCGATGAGCGTGAACGCCGAGCGCGAGGTCTTGTTCATGGCGGCAATCCTGGTGTGTGAACCCGCGAGATGAGCGGAACCGGAATGGCGCGGCGTAGACGTTCGCGGCGCGATTCAGGGCTGTGGCAGGAGCGGATGTGAGATGCAGCACATCGCCGGAGCGGGCGGAAAAGCCAATCGGTAACGGAACACGCGGAACTCACTGATGGGCCGGCGCAGGCGAGCCGCGGCGGCTTCGACCATGTCGGCGTAGCGCGTCATGGAGCGCGTCGGTGGCTCGGGGATGCCCTCGCCCAGGTCGATCAGATCGGTCGGGACCGGGAGTGTGGCGTGATTCGCCGCGGGGTCCGGATAGAGCGGCCCGCCGGGGGACATGCTGAACACGCGGACAAACGGCGTGTGCGCGAAGGTGAGCGACTTGTGCGCGAAGAAGTCAAACACCAGTTCTTCAGACGGCGTGTAGAGGTGGACGCAGTGATCGCCGGTCTCGCCGGGGACCGAGCTGTGCGGGGGGACGGCGGCGAAATCAACCCAGCCGTAGACGACGTCGCTGGACGCGGAGTAGCCGACCGGCCCGGGCTCGAGCATGTAGCGGAACGTCCCGCCGGGGCGCTCCACCGGCATGACGCGCACGTCCGTCGGGCGGCAGAAATCCCGCAGCATGGGGGTTGCGGCGTCGGACGGATCAGGGACGATCGGGAGCGTCGCGGTCTTGCCCGTTGCGACGTTGCCCGCGCTCCAGTTGGCGACGGTGGCAACCGACCACGGAACGTTGGGGCGCAGGCGGCAGAGCTCAAGCAGGCCGCCGATGATTCCGACGTCCAGCATGCCGGGCGTGTGGCTGGGGGCGAGGAACTGGGCGGTAAACTGGGTGGTCGCGCGAACGCCCAAGAGCGACGAGTTGCACTGATAGCCGGACTTGCGGAAGGCCTCCATCCGCTTGCGCGAGGTGCCGCCTTTGGGCACGCTGACGATCATCTCGAGCGTGTCGCGATCCCGGGCGTGCGTGGAGACGAAGTCCTCAAAGCGCTCAATGACATCGGTCAGCTCGGTCAGACGCTCGGCGGGAGCGCCGGCCCGCTGCATCGCGGCTTGGAAGATGGCCAGGCCCGAGCGGCCCGGAACGTGTTGCAGTGCGCTCCACGCGTCTTCCTCACGGACGGCACGGCTGATACGCCAGGCGAGGGTCTTATCGATACGGAAGCGTCGGGATAACTCCTGAGGCACTGCGGGATCGCCGCCGACCGATTCGATCACGGCAACCAAGCCGCGGCGGAGCTCGCGGATCGCAAGCTGGCCGTCAGTGGCCAGTTGGGGAGACGCGGGGGTAAGGGAAACTGGGGTCATACCGTGGTAATTCGGTTCGAAGCGGTCACGGAGCGTCAAATCAAGGCCGCCGGGGGAGATTGTACCATCGAAACGATGCCCATCCAGCAAGTCCAACAAATTCTCTGGAGAAATCTAGAGCATTTTCTTGCACAACAATGAAAAGACGATAACCTTGGGCCTGTCGTCCTGATTACGCGGGCTTTGTGATGTCGCGTGATCTGGCTTGGCCGTGTGACACACCACCCAGTTATGGAAAACGCGGAGACCCACTCATGAAGACTCGCTCGATCTCCCTTGGTGCCTTGGCGATGACGTTGCTCGCGGGGACCGCGATGGCGCAGCCGCGGCTGATCTCGACGGCCCAGAAGGGCGCGATCTCGATCAGCGACGCGAACGCGGGGACGTACGTCATCGGCGGCACGTTCTCGTCCACATTCCGCACGACCTGGAACGGCGCGACGAACACGCTGACCGAGGCGGCGGTGGGGGGGTCCGGCGCAAGCGGCGGCTATGTGAGCGCCGATGGCACGATCATCGCGACGCAGGTGGCCAACACGGCACCGGGGCAGCTCTCGGGCTTCAACAACAACGGCGTGATTGCGCCGCCGTATTCGCTCACGCCGGCGTTGACGCCGGTGTTGCTGTCGAACACCGCCCTGGTGAGCAGCACTTGGAACTCGGGAACGAACACGTTCCTGCGTGCGACGACTTGGCCGGCGAACCCTGCGGCGCGGATCTTTGGGCCGGGCGTGAGCAGCGGCATCAACACGCCGTTCGGCATGTCGTCCACCGGGCGGTATGTGGTGGGGCAGACGTACGTCTCGACGTACAACAACAACTCGGCCGCGCCGGGCACGACGATCAATACCACGAACACGTATTTCCGGCCGTATGTCTGGGACACGCAGACCGGCGTGGGCACGTTCCTGACCACGCCTTACCGCACGTCCACGCAGACGTGGCGTGCCCGCAACGGCCAGGCGTATGACGTCAGCACCGATGGCACCGTTGTGCTGGGCTCGCAGGAGCACAACGTCGGCACTTTGCCGGTGGCCGACCCCGATGGCGCTCGCATGATCGTGTGGCGCTGGAACGGCGTGGAGTACGTGAACTCGTATTTGCCGGGCAACGTGGACATCAACGGCAACATCGTGACGGCGAGCACCGGCCCGAACCAGTGGTATATGAACGACGCGGGGACGAAGATCACCGGCAAGTCGATCAATGTCGCCGGGGAGTCGTGGATCTCGCAGTGGAACTGGAACGCGGGAACGCAGACCTGGGACGGCCCGGTGCAGCTCTTCCGCGATGGCCAGCTCTCAACGCCGGCGAGCTGGCTGACGACAACGCTGATCAACTTCGGCTCCATTTCCGGCCTGTCGATCACCGGCGTGACCGAAGACGGCAACACGATCGTCGGCTACGCGACGTATTTCGGTGACGGCCTGCCTCAGCGCGGCGGGTTCATCTGGAAGCAGTCGGACAATCAGGTCCGCGATTGGTATGACTATTTGGTTTCGCTGAACGTTGCGAACGTCGGCCCGCAGCAGAACTGGGGCCCGGTGGGTGAGGGCGCTGCGCCGAACACGGACTTCACGCGTGGCCAGCCCTCGCTGGGCTATCCGACGGCGATCTCGCGAGACGGCTCGCTGATCGCGGGCTTCCACACCGCGAACCAGATGATCATCGGCGCGCAGCCGTGGATCCTGGATTCGGCGACGACGGGGTGCGTGCCGCCAGTGATCGGGACGAACCCGACTGCGGCGATCACGATCTCCAACTGCACCAGCTCGTTCGGCGCGATCTTCAATGCGTCTGCGTTCGGCACGCCGCCGTTCAGCTATCAGTGGTACAAGGACGGCGTGGCGCTGGTGGATGGCCCGCAGGCCTCGGGCGGCGTGATCACGGGCGCGACGACGATCCAGGCGCGTCTGCTCACGCCGAAGCCGGGCGACGCGGGCACGTACTACTGCGTGGTGACTGGCGGCTGTGGCACGGCCCAGACGACGAACTCAGTTGTGACGGTTGATGCCGCGACGGGCACCGCGATTGCCAATGACATCTGCGACACGGCGCTGCAGGTGGGCGAGGGCACGTTCGCGTTCAGCCCGTGCGGGGCGTATGTGATGGATGCGGTGGCCGGCGCGCCGTCGTGCCTGCCGTTTGGCGGCGTGTACAGCTCGGACGTGTGGTACAAGTACGTTCCGACGGCGGATGGCGTGGCCCGCTTTGAGACCTGCGGGGCCAACTATGACACGATCGTGACGCTGCACTCGGATTGCTCGGGCGGCGAGCTGGCGTGCAACGACGATTACCTGACGGGCACGGCGACCTCGTGCAACGCGACGCGCAGCCGCGTGCCGCAGTATGCGGTGACGCTGGGCTCGCCGGTCTGGGTGCGCGTGGTGGCGAAGGCGACGACGCCGGGCACCACGGGTTCGCTCAAGATCTCACTGAACGCGCCGGCACCGGTGGCCAACGACACCTGCGGCACCGCGACGCCGGCGGTGCTGGGCAGCAACGCGTTTGATCTGACGGAGGCCTCGGCCGATCCGTTCGTGGTGACGTGCAACAGCTCGACCAACTCACGTGACGTGTGGTTCAGTTGGACGGCACCACAGAGCGGCCTGCTCCGCGTGTCCACCTGCGGCAACTCGCTCAACACGGTCCTGAGCATCCACGGCGCGTGCTTTGATCTGGCGCTTGCCTGTAACGACACCGCCCTTGCGGGCGATTGCGGCGTGAACACATCGAGCCAGGCGTCGATCTCCAACTTCGTGACTACCGCCGGCACGCCTTACCTGATCCGTCTTGCCGGCAGCGGTAGCAACGTCATCGGCGCGGGCACCGTCAGCCTGTCGTTCCGCGGCGATCGCTGCAACGCGGCGGACATCGCCAATGATGACGGCTCGGCGCTGCCGCCCATCGGCGAGCGCCTCACCAACAACGGCGTGACCGAGGGTGACTACAACCTGTTCTTCGGCAACTTCTTTGATGCGAACGTGGTGGTTGATATCGCCAACGATGACGGCTCGGCGCTGCCGCCGTTCGGAGCGCTCACGACGAACAACGGCGTGACCGAAGGTGACTACAACCTGTTCTTCAGCATCTTCTTTGACGGTTGCGCGTTCTGAGCCGAGGCCAAAGGGCCGAGGTTTCAGGGCCGAGGGCTGAGTGGGGGAGGGTTCGTGTGGGGCAGGCGTCCCGCCTGCCTTTCAGAGGGCAACGGCAATCGGGAATCGGCAATCGTGAAATCCAAAGGCAACAAGACCCCGGCGCGCGTGTGCCGGGGTCTTTCGCTTTTGCATTCCAAGATTGCCGGCTGCCGAATCCCGATTGCCGAATCCCGATTGCCGTCATCCCCGATACCATCGCGACCATGTCCACCGCGATCACCATCGACCAGATCGTCAAAAGTTACGGCGGGGCCGGGGCGCCGGCGGTTGACGGCGTGTCGCTCAGCATCAAGCCGGGCGAGTTGTTCTTCTTGCTGGGGCCGTCAGGCTGCGGGAAGACGACGCTGCTGCGGATGATCGCGGGGTTCATCGAGCCGACGCGCGGGCGCGTGCTGTTCGCGACCGGTGACGGCAAGGGCGAGCGGGATGTGACGCATCTGCCGCCGAACCTGCGGAACACGGGGATGGTGTTCCAGAGCTATGCGCTCTGGCCGCACATGACGGTGGCCAAGAACGTGGCGTTCGGATTGGAAGTGCGCCGTGTTGGTCGTGAGGAGATCGCGCGGCGCGTGAAGGAAGCGCTGGACGTCGTGCAGATGGGACACCTGGCGGAGCGCCGGCCCAACGCGCTGAGCGGCGGACAGCAGCAGCGCGTGGCGCTGGCGCGGGCGCTGGTGGTGCGTCCGGATGTGCTGCTGCTGGACGAGCCGCTGAGCAATCTGGACGCGAAGCTGCGCGTGGAGCTGCGCGGCGAGATCCGGCGGATCTGCAAAGCCGCGGGGATCACGACGGTGTACGTGACACACGATCAGAAGGAAGCGCTGAGCATGGCCGACATGGTCGCGATCATGCAGAGCGGCAAAGTCGTGCAGCTCGGCAAGCCGGGCGATCTGTATCGCGCGCCGGCGAGCCGCTTTGTCGCGGAGTTTCTGGGCGAGACGAACTTCATCGAGGGGACGCTCGAAAGCGCGGGTAGCTCAACCGGAAGCGGCGCGCTGATCACCACGGCATTCGGGCGGCTGGTGAGCGCGCACGCGGCCCCCGCGGGCGTTGGCGTCGGTGGCGCGGTGCTGGTGTCGCTGCGGCCCGAGGCATTGCGTGTGACGGCGCCCGGTGTGGACGGGCAGAACATGCTCAGCGGCACGGTGGCCGAGACGACGTATCTGGGCGAGCTGTCGCAACTGGTGATCGAGCTACGCGGGCAGGGCACGACGGTGGGCGCGGCGGCGCGGGTGAAGGCGGCGGTGCTGAACCCGGGCGTGCGCGATGATTCGCGTGCGGGCAAGCCGGTGGGTCTGGCGATTGAGCCGGACGACGTGGTGCTGGTGCCACGGTGAATGAAAACGCCCCAACGCGTGATGCGCCGGGGCGTGAGGGGAATCACAAGGGTTTGTCAGCGAGAGTCGGCACGCGGTGTGAGCCGCGACGTGACTCACGCGCGACGACGACGGCTGGCGGCGAGCCCGCCAAGGGAGATCAGGGCCAGAGCGCCCGGGGTGGGGATGACCGGCTGAGCGCCGTTGCGGCCGATGCCAAGGGCGCTGCTGACGGTGATGGAAGAGTCGGGCGCGATGATGAGGCGCCACTGCATGACCGCGGCGGAGTCGGCGGCGACGAGGCCGCCGGCGTTGAGGTCGGGGATGAAGTTGTCGATGCTCGTATCGGTCATCTGGCCGTTGATGGCGGAGAACCCGCCGGCGCCAGCACCGTTTGCGCCAAAGCCGGTGAAGAGCGCGGCCCAAGGCCCGCTGGCGGCGGTGACGTCGGAGATTGACCAGGTGCGGTTGCCGCCGCTGGTATCCAGCGGTGCGTAGATATCGCCGGCGAAGTTGGGTGAGTTGGCACCGAGGTCGATGTCGTAGGCGTTGAAGAGGTCGATCGAGAGCTGGGTGGAGGAGGTGTTGGTGATGCGGAGCGAGCTCAGGAGCAGGGCGGTGTCAACGCCGGTGCTCAGCACGGTGTAGGACATGGTGGCGGAGGTGCCAGCGACCGGGGCTGGCGCGGTGGTGCCGGTGCCGATGAGGTTGCCGAAATCCCAGGAGACCTGGTTTGTGCCGGTGAGCGTGCGGGTCGTGGCGTTGAAGAGGTGGCGTTCGCGGGTGTCGCCGGTGACGCGGTAGTACCAGTTGCCGGAGAAGATCTGGCGGTTGGCCGCGGCGGCCGCGGTGCCGTCGATCTGGAAGTTCATGGTGACGTTGCCGCCAGCGGTGGAACTGGTGGGCAGAGCGCTGTTGCCGCCAGCGGTGTAATCAAAGATGGCGGTGCCGTCGGTCAGGCGGGCGCCGGTGTTCTGGGCCTGAGCGAGGCCAGCGGCGAGCAGGATCGATGAGACAGCAACGAGCGCGATGCGACTCTTCATGGGACTCTCCTCTTGTAGATCCGGTGCCTGCGCGAGAGCGAGCGAAGCGGACCACGGTGTTGTCACATGAGTGCTGAGGAACGATCAGCAGAAGTACTCAGTGACGGGTTCAAACTACTGCGATGATGCGGGATATGCCAATCTTTGTTGCAGAATTACCCGCATAAATGGCTGGTAATCTTGCTCCATGCGGAACTTGGGCGCGTTGGGGGGTTGAGAGCGTGTGGAATCGGACAAAAGCGTGGATCGCGGTGTCTTGCACGCCGAGCGCTCGGCGCGACAGACCTGTGTTTTGAACCCGTACACTCCGCACCATGCCAGTTCTTCTTCGATCACTGTTGCGATTGGGCCCGATCAACCCGATCGCGGTCCGGCTTGTGCATAACGGCTCACGCCGGGCGAAGCATCTGTATTTGCGGCTGGGGTATCTGGGCGTGCTGATCGCGGTGCTGCTGTGGGCGCTGGTGATCAACGTGAAGGCGGACGAGATGTCCTTCCGCGAGCTGGCTTCGGCCGGGGCGCTGAGCTTTCAGGCGATCGCGTATTTGCAGATCGCGCTGATCTGTGTGCTGGCACCGGTGTTCATGGCGGGCGCGATCGCGCAGGAGGCGGACCCGCAAACGTGGGACATTCTTTTGACGACGCCGCTGGGAGCGGCGGAGATCGTGCTGGGGAATCTCATCGGGCGGTTGTTTTTTATCTTGGCGTTGTTGCTGGCGAGTCTGCCGCTGTTCGCGGTGACGCAGTACTTCGGCGGTGTGTCGGGCGAGACGATCCTGGCGAGTTATGCGATCGCGGCGTGCGCCGCGATTGTGGTCGGTTGCGCCGCAGTGTCGCTGAGCGTGAGTCGCGTGGTGGGCAAGCGCGCGGTGTTCACGTTCTATGTCGCGGTGGTGAGCTTCATTGTGGTGACGCTGGGCTGCGACGGCGTGATCGGCGGCGGCACGAGCGTGACGTACTTCACGGCCCTGAACCCGTTCCTCTCGGTGCGGGCGCTGCTGGATTCGACGGGATACGCGTCCATGCCGCCGGAGCAGGCGGTCGGCTGGGATCGGTGGTTCCTCGCAGCCCCGGTGAAGACGTTCTGTGCGCTGTCGGGGATCCTGAGCGTGCTCCTGATTGCCGCGAGCATTGTCACGGTGCGCATCGGCGGGATCGCGGGCGTGGGCGGGCTTGGCGGGCGCGGGAGCAACGCCGACGGAAGCGCGCGGGCGCCGTGGTATCGCCGCACGCTGGGCTTCGGCGCGGCGGGGGCGCAGACCCGCGCGGCCAAGACGGTGTGGATGAACCCGATCTCGTGGCGCGAAGCGGCGTCGCGGAATGCCACGTTCGGGCGCAGCGCTTCGCGCTGGGGCTTCACGCTCGTGGGCGTGTTGTTCGGGGCGTCGCTGGTGTTCCTGCTGCACTCGGGGCAGATGTCGCCGGCGACGTTCCGCACGGTCTTGCTGTTCACGGTGGTAGGGGAGATGGCGGTGATCACGCTGGTGGCGATCAACATGGCGGCGACGAGCGTGAGCCGCGAGCGCGAGGACGGCACGCTGGACTTGCTGCTGACCACGCCGATCACGCCGGGGCAGTATCTGACAGGCAAGCTGCGTGGGATGGTGTATTACCTTCTGCCGATGCTGGCGGTGCCGCTGGTGACGCTGGGGCTCGCGGCGTTCTACTCACTGATGGGCGAGGTCGGCGCGTTGGGTGATCCGAACCCGCTGGGCGTGAACTACACGATGGCGGTACAGGGGCGCGGGTGGGGCGCGACGGGCCCAGTGACGCCCGGGGCGACGGCGGTTGCGCCGCTGGTGGTGCCCGAGGCGTTCTTGGTTGCAACGCTGGTTTCGCTGCCGTTCATCGCGCTGTGCGTGATGGTGGGCATGTTCATGAGCTTGCGGAGCAAGGGGACGCTGGGCGCGGTGGTGTGGTCGGTGGGCGTGATGGCGGTGGTGGCGGGGTTTGTGGGCGTGTGCGCGTGGAACGCCGCGAGCGCGATGCCGGTGCTGGGCAGCGTGCTTGCGGCGTTGAGCCCGGCATCAACGATCAACGCGCTGGTGTATCCGGAAGTGGCGATGTACGGCACCGCGGGCGACGCGGGCATGGGCGCAGCCCGCACGGGGCTGTTCATCGGCGCGATGGTCTCCGCCGTGGCGCATTTGGCGGTGGTCTACGGCATGCGCTCGGCGATGACGCGGAACTTTGACATGACCGTGCGAAAGCTGGCGGGGATGAAATAGTCGCGAGTGGTGAGTCGCGAGTCGCGAGGGGGGAATGAGTGCTGGGCGATGAGTGCTGAGAGATGGCCATCGGGAATCGTGACGAGCCAAAGCAAGAAGACCCCGGCGCACCGAGCGTCGGGGTCCTTGCATGGGCGTTTGCACGATTGCCGATTTCCGATTGCCGTCTCAGCTCATCTTTCCTTCGTCGCCGCGATCCACTGCTTCCGCTGCTCGGGCGTGAGGAGGGCGAAGATCTTGCGGGTGGCTTCGATGCGGGCCTCGGGCGTCGGGTCGGCGACGACGTTGCCGCCGAGTGACGAGCGGAGGATCTGGCGGATCTGCTCTTCGAGCTCCGGCGTGGCGCCGATGGCTTTGATCACGGCGTCTGAGCGTGCGGAGCGATCCTGCACCGTGGCCTTCAGTGTGCCGCCAATCTCGCGGATCGTGCGCATGGTCTCGCGACGCTGCGCGTCGTATGCGGGCGGCGTGGAGCCCGCAGCACCGGGACGACGGCGCGGGCGGGCATCGGAGGTTGGCGTGGGCGTTGCGGGCTCTTTCTCGCGCATCGAGTCTTCGCCCTCACCGGCGGAGGGTGCCTTGGACGGCGTGCGGTCCTCGGCCTCGGCTTTGAGATATTCGTCGACGAGCGAGCTGAAGATTGCTTTGTTCTCGGCGGAGAGCGGGCCGGAGAGCTGCTCGGCCAGCGGGGGATCGAAGAGGTCCGGCTCGGCCGCGCGCAGCTCGCGGATCTTGGTCATCGCCTTGGCGCGCTCGCCGCTTTGGTTGCTGCCCTGAATGTCGAGGAAGAGCGTGTAGTGCTTCTGAAGAACCTGGCCGACGCGAGTGGCCCGCTGGGTTCGGAACGTTTCGATCGCGGACTTCTCGGTGGGCGAGAGCTTGAGCAGGTCGAGCGCCGCGTACTCGGGCCGCGTGTCTAAGGGTTGGAGCTTGCCGGCGAAGTCGCGTTTGACGAGCGTGGGCTTCGTTGCGATCGCGTCGGCGGGTTTGACGTTCGGGCCGCCCATGGGGTTGGCCGGCTCGCTGGCCGGCGCGGTCGCGGGCGCCGGAGCGGGCGTCGCGGGGGCCGGTTCAGCGCGGGCCGCGAGCGCTGTGGCGCTGAACAAGGTGCCAGCGAGCAAGAAAGCGTTCAAGGCGCGTGCGGTCATGGTCGGCTCCTCGTGCGGAGTTTCGTGTGTGCGTGTCATGAACGGTGGTTGAACGACATTGCAACAGCGCTATTGCGGTCAAGATCGCAATAGCGCGGGTCGTTGGTTGGTGGGTAGCGTGATCGCGCCCGAGAACGGCGCGTAGTTGGTCAAAAGACCGAGCGGAATCCGAGCGCGCGCCGGAGGTCGGCGATCTGGCCGGTGTGAAAGCCGTTGTGGAAGATCATGCGGCTGGCCAGTTGCCACAGCGGCATCTGCTGGCCGGCGGTCCACTGCACCAACTCGTCGAGTTTCGAGTCGTTGGCGGCGCGGATCGCGGCGGCGAGGCGATCAACCGCGCGGTTGTAGATCTCGGTGGCGCGGGCGAGCGTGGGGTAGCGGTCGTGGCGTTCTTCGGGGCGGCTGGCAAAGGCGACGGCGTCGCGGTCAAAGACGCCGCGCTCACGCGAGCCGGCGGTGCCGTCGCCGGCGACGAAGTCTGAGGCGGGCAGATCGGAGTGGTCGAACATCGCGCTGACGCGGTGCATGGTGAGGGCCAAGTGGCCCAAGGTCCACGCGAGGTGATTGGGCAGGTCGGGCGTCTGGCGCACGGCCGTCACGTCGTTGAAGCCCGCAAGATATCGCCCGAGCAGCGCCTTGGTCGTCAGAAGCGCGTCGGCCAAGACGGCGGCGCGAGCGGAGGCGGCAGGGATCGTCGCGTGTGCATCGCTCATTGCCAAGGGTAGTCGATGGCGGGGTGATTTGTTGCGAGGGTTGTGCGATGACAGCCGCGTGACTCTTGGCGCGCGGTCACGGACGATCGTGTGGTTCGATGTTGCCTGGTGGCGCGGGCTGGCGAGCGCGAGTTGGCGGCTCGGGCGGATGATCTTCAGGCAGGAGCAGATGCTCGAGCGGATCGGCGCTTGCCGGCGGTGAAGTGCTGGCGCGGTTCGGCCCGCTGAGACTGGTGCCGCCGTGAGTTGGCGTCGAGGGCTCGGGCGCGGGCGCATGAACGCGTGGCACTGAAGCCGGGTCGGCGAAGTCATTGCCCTGGCGGCGTCCGTTGAGCGTGATGGCGACGCTCACGAGCGTGCCGCCGAGGATCACGCAGGCGGCGAGTGCGAACGCTCGCCCGGCCAGCGCGGTACGTTGACGGATTCGCGCCAGGCGCAGCTCCGCCAAGATCTCGTCGTCAATCTCGGTTTCGCTGCCGGCGGCGCGGGCGCGACGCCCAAGCTCGGTCAGGTCGCGAGTCAGTGTGGCGAGCGGGTCCTCATGCATGGCGAAGCCCTCCACGAGTCGGAGGTTGGGTGGGCCGCGGTTCAAAGAGCAGGGGCGCAGCGGGCTCGGGTGCTGCGTCCCCGGTGTCCATCAGCTTGCGGAGCGCTTGCAGGGCCGCGTGATATCTTGAAGCGCCGGTGGTGCGCGGCTCGTCGAGCGCCATCGCGATTTGATCGAATGTCAGGCCTGCGACGTGACGCAGCACAAGGATCTCGCGATGCTCGTCGCTGAGGCGGTTGATCCAGATGACCAGCTCTCCCAGCGCGGCGGGCGGGGTCGTGTCGGGTGTGGTCTCGGCGCGGTCGCGGGCGGCGGCGACTTGGCGGCGGCGGAGGCGGCCCTCGCCGCGGGCGTGGTTGAAGAGCTCGTTGCGAGCGGTGCGCAGGAGCCAGGGGCCGACATCGCGAACCTGCATGATCTGGGCGCGAGGGCACTTGAGGATTTTGAGGAAGACGTCTTGGGTGATGTCGTCGGCAAGCTGTGCGCCGCCGCCAAGCACAAGGGCGAAGGCGCGGATGCGCGGGGCCCATGCGAGCCACAGCCAGCGAGCGGCGGCGTCGTCGCCGGCGTGCATGGCGCGGAGCATTGCGAGATCGGACAGGGGATTTTGCAATGGTCAAAGGGTCAGATTGCCAAATGGACAGACTGTCAGATTCAGAAACGCAGTTCCAGCAATGCGGGGTGGGTTAGCGGATGAGGCCGAGCTCTTCGATGATGGACTTGGTGGGCGGAGCGGGCGGGAGGTCGTTGGGCGGCGTGTAGTTCTCAATGGCGTTGATGGTGTTGGCGATCGCGGCGAGCGTCTTGGTCTCGCCGGCTTTGGCGCGGGAAACCGTGGGGCCGAAGATCTTTGCGAAGTATCCGAACTCGCCGCTCTCGGCTTGCTTCTCAATCGCGGCGAGGCGTTCATCCGCGTTGGCAGCGGCCCACGCCTCCACGAGCGCGTCGAAGAGTGCGGTCTGCTTGGTCAGATCAGCCGCGAACTGCTGTTCGTCGAGCACTTTGGCGGCGGGCTTGAGCGGCTTGTCAGAGAGCAGAGCGTTCAGCGCGGAGATGACGCGCTTGGGATCACCGCGTTCGGCCTGCACTGCGTCAGTGATCCACCGCAGCATCGAGCGCTCGCCCTCGTTGATGGCGGCGCGGAAGCGGAGCGCGTCGGGCTGTTGCAGGGCGCGAAGCTCGCGAAGAATTTCGTCGCGAGAAGTGGCGTCAAGTCGGTTGAGGGCGACGAGGCTTTGGGTGTCTTCGCAAGCCATGTTGGCGACAGCAGCGGAGACAAGCGATGAGATGAGCGTGCGCTGTTCACTGGCGTGACGGGCCATGCGCAGCGAGGCGACGACGCACTCGCCGGCGCGCCGGACATCAGGGCGCTGCGCGTAAAGAGCCGCGGATGCGGTGGTGCGGAGCAGGCGTGCGGAGAAGCGGATGAGGGCGAGCTCGGGCAGGAGTGCGCCGGGGCCGCGCGAGTACTCAACGCCCCAGTCTGCGTTGGGCTTGCGTGAGGCGCGGATCAGCATGTCGGCGACGTCTGTCACGTCAGCGAGCGCGTTCACGGCCATTTCAAGCGGCTTCTCACGTAGCGTTGTCGGCGCGACGTCCGTAATCGCCTCGCGTCGAGACGCGTCGATGAGACTCCAGGCCCGCCAATACCCGAGCACGGCATTGTCCGACTCGGGAAGGTGGGACGGCTGCGGTGCGGTAGGCGGCGCGGGCGGCGGGGTAGGCGTCTGGACGGGTGCAGTGGGGACGGCGGACTTCGCGGTGAGCGCGGAGCCAGCCGGGGCAGCGGTACACGAAGCAGCCCCAGGAGAAACCAGAAGGGCGGCGGCCGCGATCGATGACAAGGCCGCTGAGCGAGTCAGCGATGCTCGTTGCTGGCGCGGGGGGGTTGGGGTGTTCACTCGAATCTCTCCGCATTTCTGGGTTCAAACGACTCGGGAGAGAGACACCGCGGACATACGAGTGTACGGCGCGGGCGGGTTCTCGGTGTCAGGTCGCGGGGTCGAGAACGCGCCGGGAGCGTCCGAATTTTCGCGTCTGAAGCGTGATAAACGGGTCGAGCGCGATCGACGGAGTGGCAAGATGGCGGGGCCTGGCAAAGGCGTGAAGTTGGAGAAGATGGGCGACGATGCCAGAGCGGCACCCAGAGCGCGGCGCGAGAGACGCTGGCAGCGGGGCGGAGGAGCGATCCGATGACCAACGGCACGATGCAAGGAAGCAAGTGGGCGGAGAAGCGCATTTTCACCACCGGCGAGGCGGCGGAAATCTGTAAGGTCTCGCAGCAGACGATTATTCGGTGCTTTGACGCCGGGCGGCTGGGGGGCTTTCGCGTGCCGGGGAGCAAGTTCCGACGCATCCCGCGTGCGGAGCTGATCAAGTTCATGCAGAGCAATGACATCCCGACGGACGTGCTGGAAGCGATCGCGACCAAGCGCGTGCTGGTGGTGGATGATGACCCGGCGATCGTGGAGTTGTTTCAGGACCTTTTGAGCCGCGACGGGCGTTGGACGGTGCGCAGCGCCGGCACGGGGTATGACGCGGGAATGCTGACCGAGAGCTTCCGTCCGCACGCGATCATCCTGGATTACATGTTGCCGGACGTGAACGGCAACGTGGTGTGCCGTCGGATTCGCGAGAACCCGGAGCTGGCGGACACGAAGGTGATCATCGTGTCGGGCGTGGTGAATCAGGCGGAGATCGACGACCTGCTCAAGAGCGGGGCCGACGAGTTCATCAAGAAGCCGTTCAACATCCAGCAGTTGATGCAGAAGCTCACGACGCTGGTTGGCATGTGACACGGAGATGACGCGGAGTTGCGGAGCGGTGGGTGTGGCGGGGCGCGGAGCCGCCGACCTCACGGGCGGTGGCGCGCCGATCTGGCACGCGAGCGGGATGCGTGGGCGGTCAACAACGCAAGAAGAGCGGAACCAGCAGGGCATGGCAGAAGAGCAGGTCAACACGGTGAGCCGGGCACTGCCGGCGGACAAAGCCGCGCAGGTCGAGGCAGTGTTGCAGCATCTGACGGCGCTGCCAACGCTGTCGCCGATCGCGGCCCGTGTGATGGCGCTGAGCAGCGCGGGCGACGCGGAGTTTGACGAGATCATCTCGCTGATCGAAGCGGACCCGAGCTTGTCGGCCAAGATGCTCTCGATGTGCCGTCGGAGCAACGTCGCGGCGGGGCGGACGATCACGAGTGTCCGGCGCGCGGTGATTCATCTGGGTCTTGAGGCGGTGCAGTCGGCGGTGTTGAGCGTGCAGATCTACGAGTTGCTCGGGCAGGCACCGTCGTCAAAGGAACGGCGCGACGCGACGCAGAGCGGCGACGCGCCTGCGGCGGGGTTTGATCGCATCGGCTTCTGGCGACACGCCATCGGTGTCGCGTGCGCCGCGGAGGCGATCGCGACGGAGCACAAGTCGCTGAAGATCCGGCCAGACGAGGCGTTTACCGCCGGGCTTGTGCACGACCTGGGCAAGCTGGTGTTGGATTGGATCCTGCCGAAGTCGTTCGCCAAGGCGGTGCAACTCGCGGCGAGCCGGCAATCAAGCCTGGCGTGGGCCGAGCGGCAGGTGATGGGGGTTGATCACCACTTGGTAGGCAAGCGCGTGGCCGAGCATTGGTCGCTGCCGCTGGCGCTGCAGGATGTGTTGTGGTTGCATGGAACGCCGGCGGAAGCGCTGCCGCGAACGCCGAACCGGACGCTGGTGATGCTGGTGACACTGGCGGACGCGATGAGCCGCGAGCTGCATATTGGTTGGAGCGGGAGCCATGACCGCGATGTGAGCGTGGGGGCGTGGTGCGCGGAACTGGGTGTGAGCGAGGAGTCGGTGCGGAAGCTCTCACCCAAGATGCACGAGGCGGTGAGCGCGCGGAGCAGGGATATTGGCTTGGGCGACGCGCCGGGCGAGGAGTTGGTCGTCGAGTCGCTGACGGCGGCCAATGAGCAGCTCTCGCGCCTGCAGCGCGTCTGTCAGACGCGCGCATCGCAAACCCGCCAGCAGGCCCGGGTGCTCGACGTGCTGGCGCGATTCTCGACCATGGCGGGGCCGGGGCAGGTGCTGGGCGACGTGCTCAGCGATGTCGCGGCGTCTTTCCATGAGTTGTGTCATGCGCACACGAGCGTGAGCGCCGCAGAGGCGCCGGGGTTCTTCGCGATGATCTATCAGCCGCGGGAGAGTGAGCCTTGGCGCGTGGCGACGATGAACATCGCAACGCGTGAGCTGCGCTTGAGCGAGCCGATCGATCCGGCGCGCGATGCGGATGGGAACGCGATCACGCTGTCGTCGCTTCATGTCGGAGAGGACGCGGCTGGCCTTGGCAATGACCTGGGCGGGACGATCGGGCTACTGACGTGGTTGAGTGAGCACTTGTCGCGATCAGGCGAGGCGGTCGCGCCGGACTTGCGCACGCTGCGGACGATGGCGCTGCCGGCGACGTTCGGTCCCGGTGCGGTGATCGTGCATGATCGCGATCTGTCGAGTGTCTTGGTGAACCGCACCGCGCAAGATGCGCTGCTCGGTGCATGGGCACGGGCGATTGCCTCAGCGGGCCAGCACGACGGTGCGCGCCGACTGAGCGAAGAACTTGCGCAGGTATCGCGCCAGCTCGTCGAAGCACAGTCGCGGCTCTCAAACGCGCAGAGTCTTGCGCGTCTTGGCGAGCTCGCGGCGGGCGCGGCTCATGAAATGAACAACCCGCTGACCGTGATCAGCGGGCGGGCGCAGGTTCTTGCGCAGCGGACGGTGGACCAGCGCGATCGCGCCGATGTGCAGCAGATCTCACAGGCGGCCGGGCGGCTGACCGAACTCATCAATGCGATGCACCTGATCGCAAGGCCGCCGAAGCCGCAGCCGGTGGCGACGCCGATCGGCGGGTTGCTGTCGCAGCTCTGCAAGCAGATCCGTGGGACGAATGCGACGGCACCGGCGATCCGCGTGGAGGCGAGCCGCGTGCGCAGCCCGGTGCTGCTGGATGTCAAGCTGTTCGCGCGGGCGATGGGCGAGGTGCTGGCGAACGCCCTTCAGGCGGAGCCCAAGTCGGGCATTGACGTGCGCGTGTGGGAGGATGAGCTGGACGATCGGCTGATGATCGAGGTACACGACGACGGCATCGGCATGAGCGAGCACGCGCTGCGTCACGCGTTTGACCCATTTTTCAGCGAGAAAAAGGCCGGTCGGCGCACGGGCCTAGGGCTCTCGATCGCGCGGAGTCTGTTGGGGCTGCATCGCGGCGAGATGTGGATGACATCTGAACAAGGCAAGGGAACCAGCGTGTTCATCGCGATGCGCGACTGGCGCGCGGGCACGAACGAGACATCCCGCGATCGCGCCGCCTGAAGCCGGGCCCCGGTTGTGCCGAAGTTGTGTCAGACGAATCGATCCTCAGTTTCAATTTGCGAGGGACGACGAAATGCACAGCGAATCGAGCGATCACAACGCGGGCCTGAACTCCGATCACGGCGCACGCGAGCCCAATGTCGGGTGCGGGCGCGTGCTCATCGTCTCCGGCTCCGCGGAGAAGTTGGACGGACTGTGCCGCGCGCTGAAGACGGACGAGCTGCGCTGCACGACGGTGCATACCGCGAAGCCGGGCGTGGAGATGGTGCTGGGTCAGGCCAAGGGCTCGGGCACGCAGTATGAGTTGGTTGTGCTGCACACCGAGCGCTGCTCGCCCGCCGCGATGAAGTTCGTCCGTGAGATGTCAGACCTTGACGTCGCGACCGTGCTGGTCTGCCCGCATGTGAGCTTTGATGAGGCGGTGCAGGCCATGCGGGCCGGCGCGAGCGACATCGTGTCGGGAGCGGTGCGTGGAAAGGACTTGCAGCGGCGCGTGTGTTCGGCGCTGGCGCAGCATCGCGGCGCGATGAGCCGCCAGTTTGTGCATGATGATTGCGTGCCGCTGCTTGAAGATGTTGATCCCGATGCGCCGCGTCTGCAGGGGGTGCGTCCACGCCCGGACCATCTGATCGCCGGGAGTCTACCGAAGGCCAGGCGCATCAAGGATGCGCCGGCGCTGAGCGAGACCGACGCTGAGGGCGTGGCGAGATTTGAGGCGATGATTCGCGGCGAACTTGACGTCGAGAGTCTGCTGCGGCACTCGCTGGAGTTCCTGCTTGCGCAAGCGGGGCCGACGAACGCGGCGGTGTTCCTGCCAGCCGCGAGCGGCGATTTCTCGCTGGGCGCGTACGTGAACTTCTCGTGCCCCAAGGACACCGTCGAGGTGCTGCTGGATCACCTGGCGAACGTCGCGGCGCCGCGGCTTGAGAACACGATCGGTGTGCTCCGACTGAACTCGGACAAGTTGGTTGAGCAGCATGTTGGCGCGGGCACGCAGTGGCTGAGCGGCCATGATGCGATCGCGTTCTGCTGCCGCGATGAGGGCGAATGCCTCGCGGTGTTCCTGCTGTTCCGTGAGCGGCACGCGCCGTTTGCGCCGGGGCTGGATCGCGTGTGCGCGGACCTGAGCGCGTGCTTCGGCGCGCAGCTCGCCCGCGTGGTGCGGATTCATCACCGGCACATCCCGAAGGACAAGTGGGGCAAGCTTGGTGAGGCGACGGATGACGTGGATGACCAGGGCGGGATGGCGGCGTGAGGGAACCTCCAGCCGTCAGTTGTCAGCAGAATGCTGAAAGCCGCGAGACAAGAACCAAGAGCCGGAAGCTGACAGCAACAACGGCGTGCCGTTAGCTTTCTTGGCTGCGGTCGAGTTCTTCGAGGTCGTCTTGCGTGGCTTCGCGGCTGACGCGATAGCTGCCCATGAGCCAGCGACCGAGGTCCGCTCGGCGCGCGTGATCGTCAAAGAACGGCCACGTCGGTGAGTCCGCGGGCACGCGTTTGCCGGTGATCGGGCAGATGACGGGCTTGCGATCAACGCTGGATGTTGCGGTTGCCTGAGCGGCGAGTTGGAACTGTGCGAACGCGCTGCGCTGTTTCCATGATGCCGGGAGCGTGATGCGGATTGCGCGTCGGTCAGGCTCGGCGGGGACGTGCGACAGTTCAACCGACGCCAGCACGCCCGCATCGAGCGAGGCGATGAACGTGGGCACGCGCGAGGCCCATTCGATCATCAGCACATGCGGCATTGCGTCGCGTGAATCGAGCCCGAGTGATTCAACGTCATCGCCAACCAGACGATACGCGTCGGCGTGAAGGAGCGCGAGGCGTGCGGCGGTCGAGGCGTACTCGTTGAGCAGGACGAATGTCGGGCTGCTGACGTTGCGCGGGTCGTGGCCAAGGGCGCGGGCGACGCCGCGGGTGAAGGCGGTTTTGCCAGCACCGAGTTCGCCTTCCAGCGTGATGACATCGCCCGCGACGAGCAACTGTGCAAGGGCTGCGGCGATGCGCTCGGTCTGTTCTTCGGACGACGAGTGCAGCGTGAACACGAATCGATCGCGTTGCGTTGCGTCGCTCATTGATGGTCCCATCCAAGGTTTGTCGCGTCGTGCTCGCGCCCCGCGTCATCGATGATGACGCAGCCGGGGCCGTTCTCGGCGCGCGGTTCGACACGCCCGATGCGCGTGACACGCACACCGGCGGGCAGCTCAGCGGGGCAGTCGCCATCGTCCGCGGCGGTGAAGAGCAGTTGATAGTCCTCGCCCTCGCCGGCGCAGGCCATCGGGCCGCGGTCGCAGGCGTCGGCGTGAAGCGGGATGTCCGCGGCGTTGATGCGGAGGCAAACGCCCGACGCGTCGCCGAGGCGCGCGGCGTCGCGTCCGAGGCCGTCGGAGACATCGATCATCGCGTGAAGGCCGGCGCGCAGCGCATCGGCCAGCGCGTGGGCCTGAATGTGCAGCGGCTCAAAGGTGAGGTGGCGCCCGCTGGCGAAGGAGCCGCCGATGCGCCCGGTGACGTAGATCGCGTCGCCGACTTGGGCGGTGGAGCGCAGGACCGGGCCTCGGGTGGTGTGGGGCGTGCCGGCGATGGTGACGGTCAATACCATGGGCGCACCTGCGGGCACGGTGGCGATATCGCCGCCGACGATGGGGCAGCCGAACGCGCGTGCCGTGGCTTGCATGGCGGTGAAGAGCACGTCCGCGTCGGCGTCGGACATGGACGCCGGCAGCGCGCCGGTCGCCAGCGCCCACGCGGGCGACGCGGCCATCGCGGCGATGTCGCTCACGCTCCGGGCCACGGCCTTGTGGGCGACCTGGTCCAGCGCTGTGTCAGGCTCAAAGTGGCGGCCTTGGATGAGCTGATCAACGGTGACCAGTAAATCTGCCGGGAACGACGGGTTCGGTGCTATGCGAACACCGGCGCAATCGTCGCCGGGGCCGATCGCGACGAGGGGGCCGAGGTGGGCCGAGCGCTCGGCGATCAGTTTGAGGAGGCGGTTTTCTTGCACGCAAGGATCGTAATCCGTGCTGCGCGCCGGCGCGTATGAGAAATTTTTCGTGGGCTGACAGGACGGCGCGCGATTGCGCATCCAGCGCCCTGCTGGGGATTACGGCGCTGTTCTGGCGTGCCTGCGCGGATCAATGCAACGCGGATGACAACGTGGCGAAGGAGTGATCGATGATTTCGTTCAATCCGATCGTGGGTTGGTGTGCGCAAGCGTGGGGTAAGCGAGTCGGTGCCGCGACCACATTGATCGCCGCCATGCGTCAGCCGCGGGCGGAGCGGCGGGTCGCGGCGATGGTGTACAGCGCAATCTGCCTCATGTTCATCGGGCTGGGGGCGATTCGTGTGTGGGAGATGCAGCAGATGGAGCGGTGCGAGTATCCGGCACCGCCGCGTTGGGCGAGTACGCGCGAGGGCTTCGGCCCGGCGGTGCGGCCGTATCAGCCAGATGGCGGGACGGCGGCGATCTCGGCTGACGGCGTGGTCATCTTTTATTCGTTGTGAGCGAGCGACTGGGGCTGGTTCTCGGCACAGCAGATCTCGCCGGCGGGCGGTCGAGGGCGTTATGCTCCGCTGGTCATGAAGCTGACGCTGCGTTGGAAGTTGATTCTGTTGATTTGCGGACCGCTGATCGCGGTCGCGTGCGTGTTGCTGGCGTGGGACTATCAGATCCAGCGACGCCAGGCGGCGGCGCAAGTAGTTGAGATTGTCACTGATCGCGCAAGAACGAGCGCCGATCTGATTGATGCGAGACTGGCGTCGGTCGCGTACTCCGCCGAGAGCGCCGCGGCGGCGATCTCGACGCAGTCCACCTCCGGCGAGACGCTCCGGACGATTTTCAACAATCCTGCGCGGGCCAACACCTTCATCGTCAGCTCGCTGATTCTCTTGGATCGCGGCGACGGACGCCCGCCGGTCGGCTTGCTGCAGCGGCGCGGCGCTCCGGGGCAGCGGCCCCTGCTCTCTGCGGACGCGATACGTCTGTTGGGTGATGACGTCGGCTGGGTCTTCGCGGCACAGATGGCTGGCAAGGGACAATGGTCCGGCCCGCTGCGCGTGCCGGCGATGGGCACCGGCGTGTTGTACATCTACACGGCGCCGGTGATGGACGGCGAGAAACCTCGCGGCGTGATCGCGCACGCGATCGCGGCGGAAGAGATCCAGTCGATCCTTGAGCCCGCGACCTCGCAGCCCGGCGCGGCGCGCCGGGCGACGTTCACTGCGCCAGAAGATTGGACGATCGCTTCGCCGTTTGGCCCCGCAGGGTTCGCCGTGATCGACTCGGAGAATCGAATTGTCTCGAGCCGCGATACGAGCCGGATTGGCAAGCGACTTGAGAGCGCGGGCCCGCGGCTGTCGGCGATTCAGAAGGTCACCGTGGTCGATGCGTTGAAGCAGTCGGTCGGTACGCCAGCGGGGGCCAAGGAAGTTGACGGTGCGATCGGGCTGCTGCCGCCATCGATGGAGGAGTGGGGTTCGTGGCTGGTGCATGCGCCGATCGAGTCCACCGGTTGGACGTTTGTGACCGCGGTGCCGCAGCGATTGGTGCTTGAACCGATTCTTACGAGCATGCAGCGGCGTGCGTACGTGCTCCTGGGCGGGATTGTGCTGGTGGCGATTGTGATCGCGGTGTTCAGCCTGCGCATCAGCCGCCCGATCGAGAAGCTCGCGCGAGCAGTTGAGCGCGTGGGGCGCGGCGACCTGACGGCGAACGTAACGCCCGAGAGCAAGAGCGACGAACTGGCACGGTTGACGACCGGCTTCAACTCGATGGTGTCGCAACTGAGCGAGCAGATGACGGCGCTGCAGCGCGAGACCGCGGCCCGCGAGAGCATCGAGAGCGAGCTGCGGATCGCACGGAAGATCCAGACGGACTTGCTGCCGCGCACGTTCCCGCCATTTCCGGATCGGGCGGGGTTCGCGCTGCACGCCGTGAACATCGCGGCGCGAACGGTGGCGGGCGATTTCTTTGATTTCTTTTATGTCGGCGAGCGGCTGTACGTGATCATCGCGGACGTGAGTGGCAAGGGTATGCCCGCGGCGTTGCTGATGGCGGTGACGCGGACGATCGTGCGGAACTTCGCCGCGGTCGGGCTTGAGCCGGCGGAGATCGCGCGGCGTGTGAACACGGCGCTGCTGGCGGACTCTGCGGACAGCCTCTTCGTGACGATGGTGATCGCCCGGTATAGCGAGCAAACGGGTGAGCTGGTGTATGTGAACGCGGGGCATCCGCCGCCCTTGGTGCTGTCAGCCGGAGGCGGGGCGCGCCTGCTGGGCGGGCCGACGGCGCCGCTGCTGGGCGCGATGCCCGAGGAGCAGATCGGCGAGATTCGGCAGGCGACGGCGACCTTGTCTCAGGGCGAGACGATCCTGCTGTATACCGACGGGCTGACGGAGGCCACATCGCCTTCGCGCGAGCTGTTTGGTGACGCGCGGCTGCTGAGCGAGGCCGGCGGCATGGCCGGCGAGCCTGTGCGCACGCTTTGCGACAAGCTCGTCGCGCGGATCGACGCCTTCCAGGCCGGACAGGCGGCGGATGACCTGACGATCATGGCCCTGCGCCGCGTGTGAGGATTCGTGGGCGGGCCACCATGGCGCCCGCGGCTCGCGAACAATGAGGCATGGAATCAATCAGTGTCTTTGACATTTTCAAGATCGGCGTGGGGCCTTCGTCGTCCCACACGATGGGCCCCTGGCGCGCGGCGCAGCGGTTTCTGCAGCGCCTTGCCGACGCCGGCGCGCTCGAACACACGCTGCGCGTTCGAACCGAGCTCTTCGGCTCGCTGGCCAAGACCGGGCACGGACACGGTACCGATCTTGCGATCATCCTCGGCCTCAGCGGCGAAGACCCCGTCACCTGCGAGATCAACGGGCTGCACGATCGCGTGGCGCAGATTGTCGTGTCCGGGCGGATGCCGCTGCGCGGGCAACGCGAGATCGAGTTTGATCGCGACGTGGACCTCGTGTTTCACATGGACCGCGCGCTGCCGTTTCACGCCAACGCCGTCACGTTCACGGCCTTGCTTGACAGCGGCGAACGCATCAGCGAGACGTACTACAGCGTCGGCGGCGGGTTCGTCGTGCAGGAAAACGAACGCGCCACGGGCTCGCGAGCGGTGGCGCTTCGGTATCACACCGAACGGGCCGAGGACATCGTCCGCCACACGCGCAAGAACGCGATCACCATCCCACAGATGATGCTCGCCAACGAACGCGCGTGGAACCCCGACGAGAACATCACCGCCGGGCTGCTCTTCATCTGGCAGAACATGCTCGCGTGCATTCATCGCGGCTGCCACACCGACGGCGTGTTGCCCGGCGGGCTCAACGTCACACGGCGCGCCAAGGGCATTCATGATCGGCTCACGGCGTCCGACGCGAGGTCACGCGGCGCAGGTGCGATGGACAGCCACGAGTTCGAAGACGTTCACTCAGTCCGCCGTGCCAAGGCCGATCTTGAGATCGCGCGCTGGTGCGACTCGATCCGTTCCAGCGCGACGGACTTTTCGCGCACGCTGCGCTGGGTCAGCACGTTTGCACTGGCGGTGAACGAGGAGAACGCGGCGTTCGGACGCGTGGTGACGGCCCCGACGAACGGAGCCGCGGGCGTGATCCCGGCGGTGATGATGTACGCGTGGTGTTTCCTTGATCTTGCGCTGTATCAGGGCGTGCTGCCCGCGGCGAGCGTGCGCGAGAGCGCGATCATTGACTTCATGTTGACCGCCGGCGAGATCGGCAGCCTCTTCAAGAAGGGTGCGACGATTTCCGCCGCCATGGGCGGGTGTCAGGCGGAGATTGGTGTGAGCAGCGCGATGGCCGCGGCGGGGCTGACGCAGGTCTTGGGAGGCAGTGTCGGGCAGGTGCTGATGGCGGCGGAAATCGCGATGGAGCACCATCTGGGCATGACGTGTGATCCGATCGGCGGGCTCGTGCAGGTGCCGTGTATTGAGCGGAACACGATGGGGGCGATGAAAGCGATCACGGCGGCGAACATCGCGCTCGACAGTGACCCGACGAAGGCGCGCGTGAGCTTGGACTCGGTGATCAAGACGATGTGGACGACGGCGCAGGACATGCAGACGAAGTACAAGGAAACCAGCGAGGGCGGGCTCGCGGTCCACGTGAGCGTGGGGATCAGCGAGTGCTAAGCGGGCGAGCGACGCATGATGCCGTTTGACCTTGACGCGCCGGAGTATTGCTGCGCGATCCTGCGTGATCGTGCGGGGCGATACTTGATTGAGCGGCGTCCGGCGCACTCGGTGCATCAGCCGCGCAGGCTGACGTGCTTTGGCGGCGGACGTGAGCCGTGTGAATCGCCGGAGGTGTGCATCCGGCGCGAGCTGCGAGAGGAGCTTGCGTGGGGAGAAGGCTTGATCGATTCGCTGGCGCTGCGGCGGGCGGTGCGGCTGGAGACCAGGGCGCGGTTCATCGCGTGGTTTTTCGTGGGTGAGCCGGTCGACCCGTCGTGGCCGATCCGTTGCGAGCACGGGTATGAAGCGACGTGGGTGAGCGAGGCGCGGCTGCTTGGTGAGGCGTCGCTCTCGAGCTGGCACAAGGCGGCGATCTGCGCGTGGATTGCTGGCGAACCGGTAGCGGTCGTCCCCAAGTGAGTATGGTTCGGGGCACCAGCGGTGGGTGAGCCAACTTCGGGCCGTGCCACATCGACTGTTCGCAATGAGTTTGGATGAACAGCCGGAGCGGCCTTCGCTGTATCGCCCGCGCGAGCCCTGCGATCGACCGCATCGATAAAGAAAATACTTGTGACCACGACTATTGTTGTCGCATCAAAACATCAGACTCCGGCTTGAGCCGGCCAATACAGAAAGGACCGATCATGATCACCCTTCGCCCCAGCAACGCACGCGGCGCCACCAAGCTCGGCTGGCTCGACTCCCGCCACACCTTCGCTTTCGGGCGTTATTACGACCCCGCGCACGAGAACTTCGGCGTGCTGCGCGTGATGAACGACGATCGCGTTGCGGCGGGCAAGGGCTTCTCACCGCACGATCACGACAACATGGAAATTCTGTCCTATGTCCTCTCCGGCGGCCTGGCGCACAAGGACTCGACCGGTACCGCGCGCGTCATCGGCCCGCGCGACGTGCAGCACATGTCCGCGGGTAGCGGCGTGACGCACTCGGAGTTCAACCCCTCGCAAACCGAGCCTACGCACTTCTATCAGATCTGGATCGTGCCAAATGTCAAGGATGTCACGCCGGCGTACAACGAGCTGAAGTACGACCCGAGCAAGCGTGCCAACACCTTGCAACTCATCGCGTCGCTCAACGGCGACCAAGGCAGCATCCGCTGGAACTCCGACACGCGCCTGCACGCGGGGGTGTTCGGTGCTGGAGCAAGCGTGACGTTCCCGCTGCTCGCCGGCCGACGCGCGTGGGTGCAGGTGATGCGCGGCGAGATCACACTCAACGGCCAAGTGCTCCAAGAGGGCGACGGAGCCGCGGTGACTGACGAGCGGCAGCTTACGTTGGTGGGTATCAGCAACGAGAGCGACGTGCTCGTTTTCGACTTGCGATAGACGCGGACACAGGATCCCGGTGCGTCAGGACTGAACCGCGGCGGTGCGAATGCGTTCGCGCCGCCGCAGTTGTTTGCGCGACTTAATCGGCAATCAGCGCGGCCCACGCCGGGCGGATAGCGCTCCAAGTCGCTTCGAAGCGCTCGCGCATGGCCGTGAGCGAACTGGGAATCACGCGCACCCGCGCGACCACCCCCATGAAGTTCGTGTCCCCGCCCCAACGCGGCACGGCGTGTACGTGTAGATGCCCCGGCACGCCCGCGCCCGCCGCGCGTCCCTGGTTGATCCCGATGTTCACGCCTTGGCACTCGAGCGCCCTCTCGACGAGGTCCGTCGCGAGGTCCGTGAGCGTCCAGAGGCGGCGGCGCTGCTCGGGCGAGTAGTCGAGTAGGCGCGGGCGGGCCTCGCCCAGCGCGACGAGCAGATGCCCATTGGAGTAGGGGTAGGCGTTGAGCAGCACCATGCCGTGGGCGGAGCGCACGATGACGTGATTGCGAAGATCATGCGCGGGCGTGAGCCAATAGTCCTGAAGGAACGAGCCTGACGCGGGCTTCGGGCGTTTGTCTGCCTCAGCCCGACGCTCGCTCTCGCTCAGGGCTTGCAGATATTCCAATCGCCATGGCGCTTGCAGAAGTGCGCCGGGGCCGACAGGATCGGGCCCCGCCATGCGCGGGAAGTCGGGGGTCTCGGCGGGCGAATCCGCGTGTGCTCCCGGCGACTGTGTGTAAGACGCGGAGCTCGCAGACGCGGACGCGTTCGATGATTCGTGAGACGGCGTGGACATGGGATGATCCTAACACTTGCCGATGATTGGCGGGCGGGTGTGTGATGGTTCCGTGACGATTTCCGCCGCCGAACATGAACGGTGGGTGATGACTCAACTCATCCGATTCTCGGGCCGATGGTGATGGCAGGCATCGGGGCGTTCTGCCGCTGATCGCAAGGAGGCGTAAGCCATGAGCCAACTGAAGACTACGGATATTCACGGACAGCGTCCTGCCCCCGGCTTCAAGACCGACCAGTTGCGGATGGAGCGTCGGCGGATGCCGAGGAACATCGTGGATTCACGTGTGACGGCGGTGTTCACCGGCGGCGAGGGTCGCGTGGGCGTGATGCCGCTGGAAATCACGGATTCGTCCGCGACGGGCCTCGGCGCTCGCACGAGCACGATGGTCGAGCTCGGCACGAAGGTGATGATCTGCCCGGCGGGCATGCCGGTGCCGAGCCGCGGCTGCACGGTCGTGCGTTGCGTTGCAACTGACAACGAGGGCCAGTACGAAATCGGCCTGAAGTTTGACGCACGCCGCGCCGCGTAAGCGGGGCTAACGGTCAGGCGAGCGGCGAGTACGGTCGATTGCGCCGGCGCGCCGGATGGCCATGCCGCCGAAGCGTCGGTTCACGGCGTCCGCGGCCACGTCCGCACGCTCCGCGCCGGAAATGGGCGGCGGCGGCTGAAAGAGCTCCATCTGTGCGTCATGGTCCAGCCCGCTGAGGCTGACTCCGATCAGTCGTAATGCTGCGCGGTTTGACTTTCGAAAGGTGGTCAGCAGGCTCTCGGCGACGCTCCAGAGCTCGGCGGTGCTGCTCGTCGGGGCTGCAAGGGTCTGCGCCCGGGTCAGCGTGGTGAAGTCGCCGGTGCGGAACTTGACGGTGACCACCCGGCAGCGCGTCGCCTGATCCCGCAGCACGCGGCTGGTTTTCTCGACCTGCGACATGAGCGTCGCGCGGAGTTGGCGATCATTACTGACATCTTCGCTGAACGTCCGCTCGCTGCCGATGCTCTTGCGCTCACGCTCGGTCTCGACCTCGCGATCGTCGAGCCCAAGCGACAGGCGTTTCCAGTAAGCGCCCATCTCGCCAACCTGCCGGGTGAGCGCATCAGCATCGAACATTCGAAGTTCGCCGACGGTGCGAATTCCCAGTTGTAAGAGTTTAGTCGCCGCTTTTGGCCCTACTCCAATCAAGACGGTGCATGGAAGTGAGGTGAGTACCGCTATAGCATTACCCTGCGTAATTTCCCTCATGCCATCAGGCTTACCAAGATCACTTGCGAGTTTGGCAAGAAACTTGTTTGGGCCAATACCCACGGTCGCGGGGAGATTCAGTTGCGACCGAATATCATTTCGGACTGCTTCGGCGATAGCAAGCCCGCCGCCGGGCCGCAGGTGTTGCAGACCCGTGCAATCAAGAAATGCCTCGTCGATCCCGGCTTCCTGAACACGGGGCGAGTGCGTGCGCAAGATGTGCATGACTTCACGGCTGACTTTCACATACTGCGTCATTCGCACCGGACACACGATCGCCTGCGGGCACAGACGTCGGGCCTGGGCCATGGGCATGGCGCTGCGGCAGCCGAACGGGCGTGCCTCATACGACGCGGTGGTCACCACGCCACGCGATCGGGTCGACGTTGACGCGCCGCCAACGAGCACAGGCTTGCCCCGTAAGGACGGGTTGTCGCGTTGCTCCACCGAAGCGAAGAATGCGTCCATATCGACATGGAGGATGAGACGTTCAGCTTGGTTCATGGGTACGTCATCGACATGCACAATGAAATCGCTTACACGCTACGAACACGCTCACCCCTGATTTTGCGACGCTAGTTTACTTTTGACTTGTCGCGTTCCCTGTCACGGGGTAATGTACTTCCTCGTTTGTGTCGGCGTCAGCGAGGCCCACTCGTGCCCTGACGCAAAGGTGGGGGGGTGGATGGGACGCGGTTGACCGCTCTTTCGTATGACGGTACGCGTCACTCTCCATTTCACGAAAGGTATCTATGGCTCGTCCCTCCGCACTGTCGAAGCTTTCGCTCACCGAGATCAATAGCGAGCTCCGTCGCCGTCAGCGCAGCGTTGCAAAGCTCATGAAGAAGCGGGCCACCGTTCTTGCTCGCCTCGCCAAGATCGATCAGGAGATCGTTGACGCGGGCGGCAGCGTTCGCGGCGGAGCGGCCAGTGGTGGCATGGTCGGCGGCGTGCGGAAGCGCCCCAAGAATGAGATGAGCCTCGTGGACTCCCTCCACGCCGCCCTCAAGGGTAAGACGATGTCGGTGACCGACGTCGCCGAGGCGGTGCAGAAGGCCGGCTACGTGACCACCAGCCCGTCGTTCCGCACGATCGTGAACCAGGCGCTGCTGGCCAACCGCGCGAAGTTCAAGAAGGTGTCGCGCGGGCAGTACACCGCCGCGTGAGTTTCGCGAGGCCAAGTCTCGCAACACTCTTGAACAACAGCAACGGAAAATGACAAGCCCCGCGATCACGCGATCGCGGGGCTTGTTGCATGGTTCAAACAGGGGAGCGGACGTTCAGGCGACCGATCTCGGCGGTGCCACACGCCTCGCTCGATCGGTTAGCGAATGGGTTCGATGCCAAGGCGCGACGGGCGATCCGTCAGCAACAGGCGACCCATGTCTGACCGCAGCGCACGCCAGTTGTGATCAAACGTCTGGAACGCGCCGTTCTCGGCCTGTTCCTCGGTCTGCTGCAGCGTCGCCATCTCCGGCGCCGGGTTGAAGCGGATATCGCCAAGCTGCTCCTCAGAGCGCGTCTGGCAACCGCCGACAAACATCAGCAGGCCGCCGGTCAGGATCATCGTGCTCATCAGAACTCGCTGGCGCTTCATTCGGAACTCCTTGGCTGGAAGGGAGTTGTAGCGTAAGCCGTTCCGTACGTCAAGACCGGGTCCGCGGCTGCACGCGATCTCTCAACCCGCCATCAACGCCGGATCAACGGGAGAAACCCTCCCGAGCAGAGGCCGAGTGGGGGGAAGTGTCGGCAATCGGGAATCGGCATTCGTGCCGAGCCTTGCGGGACCGTGCCGTTGGCTACAGCGGGACTGTGTCTTTGCCTTTCCACGATTGCCGATTCCCGATTGCCGTTCTTCTACTGCTTCCGGCTGACCTCGACCTTGCCGCCGGGCCGGTCTTTGATGACCAGGCCCATCGCAAGCAGCTCGTCGCGGATTTGGTCGGACAGCTTGAAGTCCTTCGCGGCTCGCGCGTCGCGTCGCACCGCGAGGCGAGATTCGACCGCTGGGTCTGGCTGCAGGCCGTTGAGGTAGACCCCGATCTCCGTCGCGGTCGCGCGCGGCACCTCAAGCGCCAGCACGCCCAGCACGTCGTCGATCACGCGAAGCGTCTGCGCGTCGGCGGCGCTTGGAGCGTCCAGCGAGCCGGTCCACGCGTTGATGATGCCCAGCGCCCCGGCGATGTTGAGGTCATCATTCATGCACGCCGCGAACTCGCGGAGGACGTTGTCGCGTGCGCTCGCGGCTCTCGCACCGTCCGACCCGGCTTCGGTAGTGCCCGCTGCGGCGATGCGCCGCCAGCGATCAACCATGCGCTGCGAATCCACGAGGCCCTGCGTCGTGAAGTTCGCGTTCGTGCGGTAGTGCGTCTTGATCAACTCCAGCCGGATCGCGGCCGGCTCGATGCCCTCGGCAAACAGACTTCTCGCGGTGTGGAAGTTGCCTTTGCTCTTGCTCATCTTCGCGCCCTCGATGAACAGGTGGCGCGGGTGAAACCACATGCGTGCGAAGACCTTGCTGCCGGTGAAGCCGCGGGTCTGCGCGATCTCGCACTCGTGATGCGGGAACGCGTTGTCCTCGCCGCCGGAGTGCAGGTCGATCTCGCCGCGATCGTCCGCAAGCCGCATCGCGGCCATGACCGAGCACTCGATGTGCCAGCCCGGGTAGCCCGCGCCCCAGGGCGAGTCCCACTTCATGATGTGGCTGGGGTCGGCTTTCCACAGCAGGAAGTCCGCGGGGTGCTTCTTTTGGCTTTGGTTGCCATCGCTCACGCGTCCGCCGGCGCCGACGCGCAACTTGTCCAGCGTGTTGCCGCTGAGCTTGCCGTAGTCGGGGAAGCTCTGCACGTCGTAGTACACGACCTGCGCCCCCGCGGGGCCGACGCTGTACGCGTGGCCTTTCTGAATCAGCGACTGGATCATCGCGATCATCTGCGGGATGCACGCGGTCGGCCGCGGCATCAGCGTCGGGTCAGTCTTGGCCTCGATCGCGACTTTGAGCCCGAGTGTGCGTGCGTCTTCGAGGAAGCGATCGGCGTAGAACGAAGCGATGGTGTAAGGGTTCGTCGGATCAAGTTCGGTCGCGGCCCCCGCCGGGAGCGTGCCGGCTTTCTTCGATTCCAGCAGCCTTTTTCCCGCGACGGCCATGCGATCCTCGCCCTGCTCGCCGCCCTCGGCGTCGTCAGTCATGTGGCCGACGTCGGTGATGTTCATGACGTGGACGACGGTTCGCGAGCTGACGCTCCGAGGCGCGCCGTCATTGGCCAACTCACACAGGGGCGACTCGATCCAGCGCCGCAAGACGTCCGCCGCGAGGAACGAGCGGAAGTTGCCGATGTGCGCGTCGTCGTAGACGGTCGGCCCGCAAGAGTAAAACGTCACCCGGCGCGGGTCCCGCGGCGTGAATTCCTCAACTTGACGCGTCAACGAGTTGTAAAGGCGCAGCGGCATAAGGCCGGAGTTTAGTGCGACGCGGGGGGAGGCGTGGGGCGTGAGGTGCGCGAGGGTGTATCGCGATGGCAGAGTTTTCAACGAAGGGAGGGAAGGGATGGAGGGGGTGCGGGTGCGCGAAGCTTGTACGGCGAGCGGTCATGGGCCGAGTCCGTCGCCGCCAGCGATGAGCATGACGTTCACGAGCGTGATGAAGAACATCGCGACTGACGTCAGGGTGGTCCAGAGCAGTAGGAGGAACAGGTTTGTCCAGCGCCGGCGCTGAAAGAGCTCGATGCCTGCCGCGAGCAGCACGCAAGCGGCGACTCCGAGCAGGACCAGTGTGAGCGTCTTGACAGCAAACATGGTGCTGGTCTCGGTCGGTCGCGCGATCCACGGATATTGACCAGCCATGACCGGGGCGATGCTCAGCGAGATCTGAGCCAAACCCAGACTCGGCAGTGACATCAGCACGGCAAGCATGCGGAACCATGCGCCGAACAGACGGTCACGCGGCGAACGGGCCGCCCGCCAGTTCGCGACACACACCGGCGCGATGATGAGCAGCAGTATCGCGATCGGAAGGGGCAGTGCCCGCGGCCACAAGCGTGGCTGACCGGTGGAGTAGATGAGGGCGATGGACACGCAGGAAACGATGGCGGTGCCGATGAACCACCAGCGTGCCGCGAGCTTGTAGCGGTGATCGCGCGCGGCGAGCAAGGGACGCTCGGTGAAGACATCGAGGCCGCACTCTGGACAGGGCAGACGGACGTCGATGTTCCGCAGGTCGTAGTGGCACCGTGGGCAGCGATCGTCGGGGCCGGGGCCGGCTGGAGCCATGGTCACGTCTCAAACCTCCCGCCTTCCCCTCGCGACTCGAACCTCGCGACTCGCGACTCCCCTCACGCCTCCAGCGCTACGCGGCACATCATCTCCACGCCCAGCCCCAGCGCATCGTCGTTGAAGTCGAAGTCCGGCTGGTGCAGCGTTGGGTATCTGGGCGTTCCCGTGGGGCGCATGCCGAGGCAGAAGAAGACGCCGGGGACGCGCTGCGCGTAGTACGAAAAGTCCTCACCGCCCATGGTCGGATGCGGAGTGAGGCCCACGCGCTCCGCGCCGATCGCTCGCCGCGCGATGTCAAAGAAGCGCTCGGTCAGCGCGGGGTCGTTGTATGTGACCGGATAGCCCTCGTCGAGTTCGACTTCCGCGCGGCAGCCGAGACCCTGCGCCACGCCCTCAGCGATCTCGCGCACGCGTTGACGAGCCGCGGCGCGAACCTTGGGGCACAGCGAGCGGATGGTGCCGCTGAGCGAGACGTGCTGCGGGATGATGTTGGTGGCGGTGCCGCCCTTGATCGTGCCGAGGGTGACGACGCACGCGTCCAGCGGCGAGGTGTTCCGCGAGACGACGGTTTGCAGCGCCACGACCACATGAGCCGCGACGACGATCGGGTCGCGCGAGTAATGCGGATACGCCGCGTGACTCTGCTCGCCGACGATGCGGATGCGGATTTCGTCGGTGCTCGCCAGCAGCGGGCCCGGGCGTGTGCTGACGGTGCCAAGTTCCAGGTCGGGCCACGCGTGCAATCCGAACATCTTCTGTACGGGCGGGCCGAGAACACTGCCATCGAGCGCGCCCTCGGCGCACAGACGTTCCGCGCCGCCGCCGCCCTCTTCTGCGGGTTGAAAGACGAGCGTCACGGGCCGCGGGCGCGGGAGGGCGTTGAGCACGCGGGCCGCGCCGAGGAGGATCGTCGTGTGCCCGTCATGCCCGCACGCGTGCATCAGCCCGGGGCTCTTGCTCGCATAGGGCAGGCCCGTTTCCTCATGAATCGGCAACGCGTCCATATCGGCCCGCAGGCCGATCGCCCCCGCCTCCTGCGCCACGTCAGAGCCCCCGCCCACTGTCGCCGACAGACTCGCGACGACGCCGGTTCCACCCGCGAGCCCGCGGACAAATGCGATGCCGAGGCGCTCCAGCTCGGCGCAGACGGTGGCGCTGGTGCGCACCTCCTGATACCCAAGCTCCGGGTGGGCGTGCAGATCACGGCGCAGCGCCCGCAACGAATCCAGCTCCGCGGCAATCAAACGGCGAAGTGCGGGCGTCTCCATGGTTGCAAGCGTAGAAGCCGGACAGCATCGGCGGAATCGCTCCGGTGAGGTCGTCCGAGGTCAATTTTTCAGCGGACTAACGGTTGATCCAGAAGAGTGTTGAGGCGCCGCAGCCGCCGCGCTCGTGATCGCAGTCACGGAAGAAACGCTCGCCCTGTTTGCGGATCTTCGCCCGCTGATTGCACGCCGTGCAGGCGAGGCCGAGCGCCGTGTAGCCATTGCAGTCCGCACACAGGATGCAATAGTCACGCCGGTAGACGACCTCAATGTTCGTGCTCGCGCACTTGATGCACACAAGCGGATCAAGGTGTGTCGACGTCGCGACAGTCGCGGGCTTCGTTACTTGCGCCGGCGTGGGCGGGCGAGCGGGAGTCGCGACAGGCCGCGACTGCGGCGACTGCGGCTCCGGATGAGGCGCTCGATACGAGAACACCAACTGGGCGTGCTGTGAAAGAAGAAATGCCTGGATTCGCTGAAGCTCTTCGCGCGTGAGATTGTGTGTCGTGGCTTCGCGTTTTTCGACGCTTGTGCGAATCAGCCCGATGAGCCCGGCTCCAGATCGGGCGTGGTCGATGTCCGTGCGGACCGCGAGCGCGATCTGATCGGCTTTCATAACCTCCGGCGCATCTACACTGCGAGCGGGAACGAATCGTCCCGCTTCGCTGATGGCAACGAACTGGCGAATGGGAAAGCCACCGAATCGCGCCTGAGCGACGCCCAGCAGCTTGTTCAGTAGCGGCGGCTCGGCGAGGTCGAGGAGCTCCGATAGCGCCTTCGCCTGCCGGCGTGCTTGCTCCACCGGGCTGGGCATCTGGTGTGTGTCCGAGCGGCCGGATATAGCCTGCCAGAACCGACTCCACTGCCCGCGCGCGTCAACGCGGAGTTCGCCTGAGACACTCTTGCTTTCGATCACCGCGCCGCCGTGCGGATGGAGCACGAGGTGATCAATCTGCACGAAGTCCTCGGTGTTCTCTGGCGCGCGCCCGGGCACAATCGCACGCTTGAATCGCAGCCCGTGGAAAAGCAGGATGTCGCGCGAGTTGCCGAACTCGCGATCCAGATAATGCGCGAGCTGCTTTTCCGCTGCCCAACCAGCCTGTCCGCGAGGGTCGGACGGCTCCTTCGCTTCAAACGGCATGATCACCATGGCGCTCGAAGATACCGCGCGACAAGCTCCTGTCAACCGCCCGTCTTCGCCGGCGTGCCGGATTCCAGCCGTTGCAACGCCTCGAGGCGTTTGGCGTGCTGTTCGACGCCCGGCTCGAGTGCTCGCAGAAACTCCAGGTGCCGCCGCGCAGTGGCGTAGTCCTTCTGCCGCAGCGCCACCATCGCGCCCAGTTCGCGCATCGCCGGGACATAGGGTGACAATCGCGTCGCACGCTCGGCCTTCACGCTCGCGCGGCTCATGTCGCCAGCGCTCAGATACAGCCTCGCCAGCTCCGCGGCGTACGTTGGCGATTTCTCCTCGCGCACGTCCAGATACTCCAGGTGCTCAATCGCGCGGGCCGGCTCGGCGCTGGCCAATGCAAGCGCTGCGAGCTGACGTCGGGGCATCGGGTCCACGGGTCTTGCCGTCGCGTACCGCGTCAACAGCTCGACCATCTCCGGCGTGGCTCGCCCGTCCGCCGCGTTCAGACGCAGCCCCACCGCAAGCTCAAGCACGTCCGGATGCACCGGGTACTTCTCGAGCCACGCATGCGCCATCGCGATCGTCGGCTCGAAGTCTTCCAGCTCGTCGGGCTTCACGTTCCGCTCGCCCGCCAGCCGCTCGCGCTCCGTGTCGAGCAGTTCCTGAATCGACGGCACGCCTTCCGGCGTCTTCATGCCCCACGCCAGCAACTGCTCGCTGGCCCACGCCTTGAATCGCGTCAGGAACTCCGCGCGCGATACGCCCAGCACCGTGCTGAACGCCTCCTCCTCGCGCACGCCCTTGGCGTACAGGTCCATCAGCTTGAGGTGCGACTCAGGCCCAAACGCGCCGAGCATGTACTCGATCATCCAGTGGCCCTGCGCGTAGCCCTGCTGCCGATCCGTGGGCCGCTTCGGACGTGTGAACGCGATGTTGATCTCGCTGAAATCAAACAGGTCGTCGCTCTCCACCACCTTGGCCAGCAGTTGTACCGTCGGATAGTCGCGCGGTGCTCGTTCCAAGTACACCGCCTGCGCTTCAGTGAACCAGTGCGGAATGCGGTTGCCCGTGCGTGACAGGCCGACGGTGTGCGTGTATTCATGACGCAGCACGCGGTCCCAGTCGTACGCACCGCTGTGCCCCGCACCGCCGCGAGGTGATTCCATCGCGATCACCGGGCCTGTGCTGGCCGCGATCGTGTGGATCCGCGGCATGCCCGCGATCCGCACGGCGAACCACGCGTGCGTGGGCATGAGGTCGATGACCGTCTTCTCCGCCGGCGTGTGGCGCAGGCCGCCGGGCTCGCTGCCGGTGACCATGTCCGCAGAGCGCTCGAGCGCCGGCAGCATCTCCTTTGCGAGCATGGTGTCGAGCCCCGGCTTGGCGCGGATGGAGAATCGCTCGCCGTGGACGAACGTGTAGCGCGTGATCTCGCGCATGAGCTTCAGCGAGTTCTCGACGCGCACGTTGAACGGATCGAGTTCCTGCGCGCGGTTGAGCGCATCCAGCGCGTCAGCATCGCGCCCAGATTGCATCGCCAGCAACCCGGCCTCGCTGACCGGCTCGACCCAGCCCGGGCTGCGCGTCGCGGCTTCCTTTAACAGCTCCGCCGCGACGCCGTATTGCCGCGCATCCGCCAGCGCCCGCCCCGCGGCAAAGTATCCCATCGCGGACTTCGCCGCGTCCCCGCCCTGCTTCGTGTTCAACGCGTCCAGTGCATCCAGCTCACGCTGCGTCGCCGCCGCGTCATACTCCAGCGCCCGCGTCGCGATCGCGGCTCCGAGCAGCACCCGCGCTCGCGGAAGCTGCTCGAGCGACTTGTTCACCAGCTCACGCGCTCGCGCGACGTCATCCTGCCGCAGCGCCGCACGTACGCGCAGGGCTGTGCCCAATGGCGAGCGACCGAGCAGCGCATCCTCGCGAGACTGACCATCCACCGGCGTGATCACCTCGCCGGGCATCACGTTCAACTCATCGAGCTGGCGCGCGAACCGCTCTGCCCCGGGCATGTCAAAGCTCAGCACCGCCATCTCACCCGCAACCCGCGGCACCGCAGTGGCAGTGGGGTTCAACGCGATCGCTTCCTCCAGCGCTGCGCCCGCCTGAGCGAAGTTCCCGCGATCCAGCAGCAGCTCCGCCTCAACGATCCGCGCTTCCCACGACAGCGGATCGAGCCGCCGCGCCTCGCTCAGCAGCGACATCAGCGTGTTGAGGTCATTCTGCACCGCGTCGGCTTTTCCGTCGCCGGTGCGTTGCCCGCGCCGCAGCGCCACCGCGCCAGCCCGCGCCGCTTCAACGAGCATTCCCGCCGAGCGACCTTCGGACGCGGGCAGTTGCCGCAGGCACGCCATCGCGGCGCTCACGCTTGCCTCGTACTGCCCGAGCATCTCGCGGGCCTCGCTGGTGAGGCGCAGCGCCCGCATCGCGCTCTCGGTGCCCGGCGCGCCGACATCGCCGCTCAGGATCTTCAACGCATCATCGATCTCGCCGCGTTGAATCGCGGCCTCCGCGATGTCCAGCGGGTCCGCCGCGGTCGCTCGCGCACCGATCAGCGAGTCGTCATCCCAGCTTGCTCGCTGGATCGCAAGCTTCGCCCGCAGCGCCGGCAGTTGAATATCGCCCTCTGTCGCCAAGCCATGCCGCACGCGCAGGCGGGCCCGCTCGGCGTCGCTGAGAAACTCCGACTCCAGCGCCAGCCGCAGTACCGGCGAGATCTTGGGCGACTTCGCGCCGGCCGGGTCCGCTTCCGGCGCGCCCGCAGGCGTCGTGATCCGCGACGGCTCAGCGCCTTGACCCGCCGCGGGCGACAGCGGCATCGCCAGGCCCGCGAAGCCCGCCAGCAGTGCGATCAGCCGACGCGCAGTGATTGGAGCCGCGGGTGTGTCGTTTCGTCTCATATGTGGCTCAGCGGTGCGGGCGTGCTCAGCGAAGACGTGCGTGAGCGTCGGTTATCGCCGCGGGCGTTCCTCACCTTGCCACCCGATCGGCGGCTTGGTGTCAAAGGCGGAGGCATCGAGCGCCGCGTCGCGGTTGGTCTTGATATCGACCAGCAGCACCTCGCCCTTGCTGTCATCGGTGTTGGATGTCCGCGCAAAGATCGGCAGGTTGTCGCCGGTCCGATACCACAGCGAGATCTCGCGATAGTTCCGTGCCTCGCTGCTGCCGGCGATGGGCTTCAGGCGGAGTTGGCGTGTGTTCTTCAGTAACTCGCGCAGGGCCTTGAGTTCCGGCCCGGTCTCGATGCCGTCAAGCGTGTCCGCGGGCGAAGTGAGCGTGAACCGCGCGACCATGTCTTCCTTGCGCTGGCCGATCGGCAGCGGCACCGGCCCTTCGCCGATCTTCAGCGGGTCCTTGCCGCCGGTGTCGTTCACCAGCTCGACACGGTTGAACTGCTTCTCAACCGGGTTGCGAGAGATGAGCCAGCCGCCGTCGTAGATGTACTCCTGCTTGTCAGGGCGGACGTTGTCGTCCACGACCATCGTGTCAAACAGCACGGCGAACTGCCGCTTGTTCCTGCCCTTCTCCATGCCCGCGTCGCGATACTTCAGCGTGCCGCGCCACGTGTGCGTGCCGCCGCCCTGAATCTCCGCGAAGCGCTTCACATACTGAATCGTCGTCGTCAACGACGTCAGCCCCTTGTCCGCCGACTCGATGTCGTTCAGCAGCTTGTCCGTCCGCTCATCGAGCTTCACGGCTGGAGCAGCCTCCGGTGCCGCGGGCTTCACCGCGATCGTGCCCGGCAACGTCGGCTCCGGTGACGCCGCGGCGGGAGCGGGGGCAGGTGGCGCGGGTGGTGTAGCGGGCGTGTCGTTGGTCTGTGCGAGAGCGAAGGGCGATGTCGCCGTGAGCGTCAGCAGCGCGCCAGCGATCCACACCAGGTCACGCGCGCGGGGCGTGCGCTCCAGCGACGAGCGGAACAGCGAGATCACAGTGGCGGGCGTCATGGTCGCGGCTCCAAGGCAGAGGTTCGTGGCACTCTTTGTACGCTCACCCACCTGTATTCGGTGCGTCGATCCGGCGCGATTTTGCAGCCTCCGCATCGCGTAGCCCGGCGAAGAAATCAGTCAGGATGCTCGCCGCCGCGAGCGCATCGCGGCGAGATTTCTTCTGCCCGCGGGTCATCCCGCTGCGGCTCATCTGCCAATCCGCCTGCACGCTGCTCAAGCGTTCGTCCTGAAAGTGCAGAGGTAGACCAGTGGCGCTGGCGATCTTCTCCGCAAGCAGCCGCACCTTCTTCGCCCGCGGGCCCTCGCTGTCGTCCATGTTGATAGGGAGGCCGACGACCAGAGCCGCGCCGCCAAGCTCACGCACCGCCCGGCTCAACGCATCAAGGATCGCCCGCCCCGAATCATGCGTCACCGGCACCTCAAGCACATCCCCGGGCGTCACCAGCCACGTCTGCGTATCGCCGCTGGCCAGGCCGGTGCGTTTATCGCCAAGATCGATGCAGACGTATCGCACGGGGAAGGGTATCACGGGGGCTGTCGCCAGCCTTCAGCCGCCAGCTTTCAGCCTTCAGCAGGAAGCCCAAAGCGTCGCGCCGGGCTGTCGTTCAACGAACGCTCGCTTTCGAAGGACTTCGCGGTCATCACGCCGCGCGCCCGCCAAGATCACGCGGACTGCCTGCTGACAACTGACAATTATTTCAGCTTCCCATCCACCAACCCATGCAACGTTTTCAGCTCCTCCGCCTTGCTCCGCGGCATCACCAGCGTTGCCTCCGGCGTGTGTACCACGATCATGTCCTCGCAACCCAGCACCGCGATCGTGTGCTTTGGGTCGCTGCTGACCAAGAGATTGTTCTTACCGCTGACGATCGTCGCGTGGTCTTTATCCAGCGAACCGCCCAGGCGATTGCCCGCGCCATCGTGCGGCAGCGTCTCGCCATAGCTGGGCCATGAGCCAACATCCAGCCAGCTCAAATCCATCAGCACCGTACACACCGGGTAATCGCCGCTGGTGCTCGCCGGCTCCATCACGGCGTAGTCCACGCTGATCTTCGGGAGCGTCGGGTACACCTCGCCCAGCACCTTCTGCTGGTCCTTGGTCCCCCACGCCGCCTGGATCTTCATCAGCCCCTCGTAGCTCTCGGGCTTGTACGTCTTGATCGCGCTGAGCACCGTGCTGGCCTTCCAGACGAACATGCCGCTGGACCAGCCGAAGTGCCCGGACTGCACATACGCCTGCGCCCGCTCGATGCTCGGCTTCTCGACATATCGCGCCACGCGCCACGCGACGCCCTCGGCGCCCTTGACACCCTGCACCGGCGAGCCGCGCTCGATGTACCCGAACCCCGTCGCGGCGTGCGTCGGCTTGATCGAGAACGTCACCAGCCGCTGCGGGTCGGCCTCGACAAGCTTGAAGCCCGCTTCGACGCGCGCGCGAAACAGATCCGCCGGCTCGATCACGTGGTCTGCAGTGAACACCGCGAAGATCGCGTCCGGGTCGAGCTTCTGCAACACCGCGGCCGTGAAACCCACCGCGTTCACGGTGTCCCGCGCCGCCGGCTCACCCAGCACCTGCGCATCGCTAAACGCGCGCAGGCTCTCGCGGATCTGCGCCCGATACCCCTCGCCCGTGCAGATGTACCGGCGCTCCGGCGGGACCAGCCCGTCGAGCCGGGCGGCGGAAACTTCCAGCAGGCTGCGGGCCGCGCCGTCAGCGCCGCCGCGCACCAGCGGCAGGAGTTGCTTGGGCTTGTCCAGTCGGCTCATCGGCCAGAGTCGCGTGCCCGCACCGCCGGCCATGATCATCGCGTAGCGCATAGTCGCACTGTATCGGCTCGCGCCATGGGTGAGTCAACTCACAGGCATGAAGGCACGGCTGCAAGTCTCAGCGAGCCGCGAACACCGCCCGCACCAGTTCGTCCACCGTCCACGCCTTGCCGGCGTCGGCACCGATCGCGACGACCTTGGCGACATTTCGCTCCGCCTCGTCGCGCTTCTGGCCCAGGTTCATCAGCGCCGCGACGGCGTCCTCTTCCGGCCCGCTCCGCGTGATCGCGGTTGACGCCGCGACGCCGCGCTTGCCGGTGCCCTTGATCTCGACGCTCAGATCCGCGAACGCGTCCACCTTGCCCTTGAGTTCCGCGATGATCGTCTCGGCAAGCCGCTTGCCGACCTCGGGCAGTTGCGTCAACGCCTTGGCGTCCGAGCGCATCACCGCCGCGGCGATCACGCCGGGATCCTCCGCCAGGGCCCGCAGCGCCCGCCGATTGCCGATGCCCTTGACGGTCGTGAAGAGATCAAAGAAATCCCGCTCGCGAGGCGTGGAAAAGCCAATCAGCCGCGGGATGAAGCTCGTCCCTTGGTTCTGACCTTCCAAGTACGCCATGGTCCAGAACGTCACCGGCTGGCCCACGCTCGTCGCCAGGCGCCGGGACACGTACTGCGGCGTCAGAATTTCCAGCCACACGTCAAAGCCCGCCAGCATCGGCCCGCCCAGCACCCCGCCCGCCGAGTTAGCTCCGCCCGCGTCCTTTGAATCGCCGCCGCCCGCGCGCAAGACCACCGTCTGGCCCTCGATCGATTCGATGATTCCACGTACGCGGGCGATCATGCCGCGAGCATAGCGAATCCGAACTTCCGCCGGACACGCGACCGATATTTTCATGCCCGTTGCCCGTCGCGGCTGGGTTCGCGCCTCGCAAACGCCGATAACTCCCGTCGTCCCTGCACCTCGAACAACTCCCTTCGCACAGCGAGCGAACCCCGATGAGCCTACTTCAGAGCGTGCCCGCGATTGACACCCCGACCAACGCTCCCGAAACGGCGCGGGCTCACGACATCGCCCCCGGCTGCCTGCCGCGTGCGGGCGTGGTGCTGATCGGCACGCCGTCGACGATCCGTCACATGGCCGCGGGGCTGAGCGAGCTTGAAGATCAGTGCGCGATTGCTGGCTGCATCGGCCTTGACACGTTCGCGCTCGGGCGTCCGGACACTTTGGGAGACGCAAGCCGCGATCGCAACGTCAACAGCGCGGGCATTCTGCCGCGGTTGCTTGGCACCGTGGACGACCTCGAACGCATCCACGCCAGCGGGAAGATTGCGCTGGCCCTGGTCAGCATTCCCTCCGAGCGAGACAAGGCCGCGCGGTCCGCGATCAAAACGCTGGAGCGCCTCGAGATCCCCTATCGCCTCGTGCCCACGCTTCGTGACAGCGTTCGCGGCGTGCCCACCCACACGCCCGCCGCCGGCCCCGATTCAACCCTCGCGACCCCGCGAGCCCACGCCGAGCGCCAAAGCTCCTCCGCCATCACCGCCTCACGCTCGATCGACATCACGCGGCTCATCGGTCGCTCGCAGGCCCGCCTCGACGAAGCCTCGATCGCGCGCATCATCACCGGCAAGCGCGTGCTCATCACCGGCGCCGGCGGCAGCATCGGCGCGGAGCTCGCCCGCGTCTGCGCCCGCTTTGCACCGCAGACCCTGTTGCTCATGGAACGGGCCGAGAACGCGTTGTTCCAGATCGATCACGAGATGGCCGCGCGGTTTGGCGATCTCCCGCGCAAGGCGATCCTGCATGATGTGAACGACGCGGACCAGACGCTTCGGCTGATGCTTGAGCATCGCCCTCATGTGGTCTTTCACTCCGCCGCGCACAAGCACGTGCCGCTGATGGAAGACCACCCGGCCCTCGCGGTGGGCAACAACCTTTTCGCCACCAAGTCGATCGCCGACGCGTCGATCGCCGCGGGCGTCGAGCGGTTTGTGATGATCTCCAGCGACAAAGCGGTGAACCCGTCGAGCGTGATGGGCGCGACCAAGCGCCTCGCGGAGCTCTACATCGCCGGCTTGGCGCGTACGCACTCAGGCCCCACGCGACTGAGCATGGTCCGCTTCGGCAACGTCCTGGCCTCCGCGTGCTCGGTGATTCCCATCTGGTCGCAACAGCTCGCCGACGCCGGCCCGCTCAGCGTCACCGACCCGCGCATGACCCGCTACTTCATGACCATTCCCGAAGCCGCGGCCCTCGTCGTCCAGGCCGGCGCGCTCGACCAACCCGCCCGGCGCGCCCCCGTCTACGTGCTCGACATGGGCCGCCCCATCTCCATCCTTCGCCTTGCCGAGCGCTTCGTGCGCCTCAATGGCTACGCCCCGCGCGTCCGCTGGACGCCCGAGCTTGCCTCGCTCATCCGCAACACTCCGCCCGACCCCGAGGGCCAGCTCGAAGACGACGACCTCGACCTTCCCGCCGACGGCGCCGGCGACACCCCGCCGATCGACATCGTCTTCACAGGCGTGCGCCCGGGCGAGAAACTCTTCGAGCAGCTCGCCTACGACGCCGAGCAGCTCGCGCCCACGGCCCACAACGCGATCAACCAGTGGTCCACGCTCGAGCCGGAAGACGCCGACCCCAGCGCCGCCCTGCGGCTGGCCGCGGACATGATGCCCTACCGCTCGCCCGGCGCGGACAAGCGGGCCGTGATTGATGCGATCCGCCGCTGGGTGCCGGAGATGACCGGCGGCGGCTCGGCCCAGGGTGGCTCGGCCGCTTCTGGTGGCTCGGCCTCTCCGAGGCCGAGCAAGGGCATCTGAACCTCCCCCACGCCCCTCACTTGATCTCGATCAACGTCGCGATCTCGCCGCCGCGGGGTTGACTCAGCACCGCCTGCGCATCGTCAAGCTTCACGCGCCGCGTGATCAGCGCCTCGGTCTGCACATGCCCCTTCTGGATCAACGCCAGCCCCTCAGCGATCGATCCCTCGCGGCTGCCCACCACCTCAATCTCCCCGCGCACGATCGCCTCAAGCGCCGCGCCACTGAGCGCTCCCCCAGCACCAGTGTGGTCCGTCGTCGTCGGCCCAAGCAGTGAGCACGACTTGATCACCAGCCTCCCCCGCGGCCTGAGCAGCCCCAGCGCCGTCGTCACACCCGTGCTCAACCCCGTGCAATCGACCACGACGTCCTGATCGTTCCGCCGTCCAGCTTCGTGTTCGAGTCGGTGCTTGATCCCCCAGCGCTCGCACAGCGCGAGCTTGGCCTCGTGCCGTCCCAGCAGCCGCACGCTTGCGTTGAGCCGCGCCATCGCCTGCACCGTCAGCAGCGCCAGCGGCCCATCTCCCAGCACCGTGATGAACGGCTTGCCCTCGACACGAAAGCTCGCGGTCGCGTGGGCCGCGCTCCCGGCCAGAAACGCGAACACCGCACGCTCATCATCAATCGCATCGGGCACCGCCAGCAGATTCGCCGCGGGCATGATCAGCTCGTCCGCGAGCCCGCCGTCGCGCTGCCACAGTCCCATGACCGAGCGCTTCGGGCAATGCGCACTCAGCCCCCGCGTGCATAACTCACACGCCGAGCACGGCACACTCGGCATCACCACCACCCGCGCACCGACCAGCTTCTGAGCCCGCGCCACACTCGCCGCCTCCGCGGGCGATCGCCCGGGCAACGCCGACACACGCACCACCGTCGCTAGCACACTCACGCCGGGGGTGAAACCTTTCGACGACGCAGGTGTCGCGTCGCTCGCACCCAGCGCGATTGCGTGCCGATCGATCCGCGTGATCAGCACGCTGACCGGGCGCAACACGACATCGCCCGGGCCGGGCGTCGCCGGGCTCGCGCCGCGATCCAGCGTCAACGTGTGACCATCAACGCGAAGCCGCCGCACGCAGAAGTCCTTCCATGAACCCCTAAACCGATGGCGCTCCCATGCGCCCGCCAGCACTACTCACAATCCGATGCCCAGTGCCCAGTGCCCAGTGCCCAGTGCCCAGTGCCCAGTGCCCAGTGCCCAGTGCCCAGTGCCCAGTGCCTTCGCGTCAATACACCGGCTCAGCTCCCGACGGCGCAATCGGCGTCGCTGGCGTGTTCGTCGGCGACAGCGGCCCGCCCGGGTTCACCGGCGTCGTCGCATTCGTCGGCGTTGCCGCGTTGGTTGTTGCGCCGGTGCGCATCGCCTCGGGCAGCTCCGGGCTCTTTCGCACGCTTACCTCAATCAACCGCGCCGAGGCCGGCGGCACCGCCAGCTCCTTCTCCGGCGAGCCGAAGCGCGTGCCGATCTCCCAGTCGTCCCACTTCATGAGGTCGGGGTACGCCGCGTCCTCGGGGGTGTGGTTCTTGTGGAACTTGACGACGAGTTGCCGCCCGACGGGGATGTCATAGGAGAACAGGGTCTCGCCGGTGCGCGTGTCCTTGAGGCTCCAGGTCTGCGGGATCATCGAGCTGGACTCGATGGTGTACGAGTCCGGCGACCAGCCGCGGGTGCCGCCCGGAGACCAACAGCCCCCGAGCGTGAACGCCACCGTCAGGCCAAGTCCCAGCGTGATGGAAGAAAAAATGGAACGGTGCATCAAAGAGTTCTCCGCAGGGCGTGTGCCTTGGCCAATGCTAGGTGTTCGGTGTGAAGTCGGGGTGAAGCAGACCCCGCTGTCGGCTCGCCACCGTCGCCCTCTCAACGTTCTATCGGTCCTCGGGGTTCGTCTCGTGCGAGTTTGACGGCGTCGGTTCCGCGCAAGCACGCCGCTTCCCGTCACAACACGCCGCCGGGGCGCGCGTACAGGCGCTTGACGTCGCCCCGCCGCCTGCGGATGCTGTGCCCATGGCCAAGGTCACCCGCCCTCGCTCACCCGCCAAGCCGGCGTCCGCCCGTCGCACGAAGCCCAGTCGCGCCGTGTCCCGGACAGAGTCCAAGCGTAATGCTCGCTCGACCTCGAAGCCCGCGCCACAAGCCGCACGCGCGCCCGCTCAGCGCATCGTGCCGCCCAATCTCCGCGTCGGTCACGGCTACGACCTCCATCGCCTCGAACTCCGCTCACCCGCCGGCCCCGGTCGCCCCATGATCGTCGGCGGCGTCATTCTCGACGACCCCACCTTCGACCGCGGCCCCGTCGCCCACAGTGACGGCGACGTGCTCTATCACGCCGTGGTTGACGCCCTCCTCGGCGCCCTGGCCATGCCCGATATCGGGCAACTCTTCCCCGACACCGCCGCGGCTCACGAAGGCCAGGACTCCCGCGATTTCGTCCTCGCTGCCGCCAGCACCATCGCCAAGGCCGGCTGGTCCGTGGTCAATCTGGACTGCACCGTGATCTTGCAGCGCCCCAAACTCAGCCCCGTCAAAGACCGCATCCGCGCCAATCTCGCAAACCTGCTAGGCGTGGACATCAGCGTGGTGAACCTCAAAGGCAAAACGCACGAAAAGGTGGACGCCGTGGGCGAGTCCCGCGCCGTTGAGGCCCACGTCGTTGCGTTGCTCTGGAAGCCTTGACTCCTGACACGACCGATCTGTGCGATCCGCGATCGTTATTTGTCTGGATTGTTTGCGATCGCTAACATCATGCCCCTGATGGACGCCGCGTTGACCATCCTGCTGCTGGTGCCCCTCTGGCTCGCGTACTGCGTCTGGGCCTGGCGCGTCACACTCAACCCGCGCGGCGACATTCCCAGCGGCATCGCCTGGTCACTCAACAAGCTCTACGCACGCGTCTTTCACAACCTCCGCGTCCGTGGCTTTGAGCACGTTCCATCCGCCGCAACCGTCAACGGCCGCGGCGTCATCGTCATCTCCAACCACTCCGCCGGCCTCGACCCGTTGCTCCTCCAAGCCGCGCTGCCGTTCTTCGTGCGCTGGATGATGGCCGCGGACATGCGCGTCGGCGCGCTGGAGTGGGTTTGGGAGTTCGTCGGCGTCATCACCGTGGACCGCAGCGGCAAGGCCGATCTGGCCGCCGTGCGCACCGCGTCGCGCGTCGTGGGCACAAGCGAAGCCCTCGGCATCTTTCCCGAGGGCCGGCTGCGGCGCGCCGTGGGCGAGCTCAACGAGTTTCAACCCGGCGTGGGCCTGCTCATCGCGCGGAGCAACGCCCTCGTGCTCCCCGCCGTCGTCACCGGCACGCCCTTCCACACCGACGCGTGGACGAGCCTGTGGCGCCCGAGCGCCTCACGCGTGACCTTTCACCCGTTAATCGATCCGAAAGCTCTGGGCTGGAAAGCCAGCGACATCCCGCGCGAGCTGCGCACGCTCTACATCGGTTGGATGCGTGAGGCCGGCGTCGAGCCGACCGAGCCGATCGATGATTCACCGCCCTTGGAGCGGTCCAGCGAAGCCGGCGTCAAGCGACGGAAGTGATCTTCTCAATGACACGCGACAGGTCGGCGAACTCGACGCGTTGGGCCGCGTCCTTCACCGGCATCCATTGACGCTTGCGGCGCTTGTTCTCCGGCCACGTTGACAACACCTCGGTCACCCGCAGCGCAAAGAGCTGCACCCGGTGTGACCCCTCGGCCTTCTCATACGAGTAATGGCCAAGCTCACTGGTCAGCAGCACGCCCCGCACCCCCGCCTCTTCCATGCACTCAATGTGCGCCGTCTGTCGCGGCGTGTGGCCATCGTCAATCCCGCCCTTGGGGACGATCCACTTGCCGTTGGAGTTGGTGATGAGCAACACCTCGACTGAGCCGTCATCCAGCCGACGGAACGGCACGGCCCCCGCCTGCGAAATGATGCCCTCCGGCGCTGTGAGCTTGCCCATTGAAAAGCTTCCGTGCCGGAATCCGCCGTGAACAACCCAGGCGAACCCGATGGACCTGCGCGAATCCCTCGCGCGTTCTCCTTGACGTTGTACCACACGATCGGCCAAGGGGCAAATCGTCTCCGTCACGTCGTGCCAAAATGAGCCCGGCTTCACGCGAACTTCGCGTCACCGCCGACATCCGACACGTTGTCCGCCCGCGTCGGCGCAAGGTCTGCGCCGCTCAGCGGCGTATCGGACGTAACCGCCCGCGCCAGCGTTCGCCCAATGACATCCGCAAGCTCAAACGGCGCCAGCCCCGTCCCTGGGCGTTTGAAGCACACGTCCGCCCGCGTCAGCCGATCGCCGGGCACAAGGTCTCGAGCCGCGACGATCGACTGTCGCGAGACGTTCCGCACATCGCGCTCGATCTCCAGCACACGCTTGACGCGATCGAAGTTCGCAAGCTCCGCATGAATCGCCTCATCAAACTGCGCCAAGCGAGCGTCCACCGCCCGCTCACCGCCGGTAACCTTGCGCCGTCGCGTCTGCCAGCCGAGGCGAGCGCTGTCGGAATACCGGCGCATCGCCGGCGCTTCCAGCGACGCGGCGTGGTCCGGGCCCGGCGCATTCATGTCGTGGGTGAAGTGCTTTTCCAGGATCGTCGCGCCCGCGGCCGTCGCGAGCATCCCCGCGCGATCCGAGGGCGTGTGATCGCTGTAGCCGATCGGGCCGTCAAACAAGTCGCCCAGCGCCGCGATGCCGCCGAGTTCAGCGCTGTCCATCGGCGTCGGATAGCTGCTCACACATTGCAAGAGCGCCAAACGTCTGCGGGCCGCGCTCAGCCATCCGAGCGCCCGCGTGATCTCTGCCGGCTCGCTCGCGCCCGTCGAAACGATCAGCGGCTTGCCCAGGCCCGCCACCGCTTCCAGGAGCGGGCGATGCACGATGTCCGGGCTCGCCGTCTTGTACGCGTCCCAAGGCAACTTCGCCGCAATCTCCACCAGCGGCAGGCTGAACACCGTCACAATTGCGTGCAGGCCCAACTCATGGGCCAGCTCAACACACGCCGCGAGTTCTTCGATCGAAAGCTCCAATCGTTTGAGCATCTGCACCGGATCGCGCTCGCCCGCGTCAGCCTGATACGTCGCCAGGCGCGACGCGCCGGACATCAGCATCTCGGCGCGGAAAAACTGGAACTTCACCGCGTCGACGCCCGCGCCGGCCGCGAGCCGCACCATGTCCAGCGCCCGCTCCGCCGAGCCGTCATGATTGACGCCCAGCTCCGCGATGATGTACGCGGGCTGGTCGAGTGAGATGGCGCGGGAGGCGATGTGCATGGGGGGAAAGAAGTGGCAGAGTGGCAAAGTGGCAAAGTGACAGAGTGACAGAGTGGCCCAAACTCCCAGTTCAGGGTTCTAGCTGACGTCTGATGGCTGACGTCTGACTGCTGACGGCTGGTGGCTGACGGCTCCCGTCAGCACCGCGTTCGCAACCACCAAGTCGATCGGCGAATCAATATCGATCACCGAGCCCTCGGGATTGATCACGCCGCGACGGTCGCGCCCGAAGAACGCGTGCGGCCCCGGCGCGACGTTCGGGATCTCGAGCATCAGCGACTCGGTCGTCAGCGCGATCACGCCGCCATCGGGAATGAACGCCGGCGGCAGGTCCTGTCTGCGAAACACGTTGTGATTCAGCACATCGCCTTCCCAAGGCCCGACGCTCGCTGACGCTGGATCAAGGCGAGCCGTCCACCACGGGTGATACTTGCCCACCGGCTGATACGACTGCACGCTGTCGCACCCGGTTGTCCGCAACATCTCGATCGCGCGTTCGACAAGCCCCGCCGGTCGCACGGGCACATTGGCATAGAGGATCACCGCCCGTTTCGGCCTCGGGCCGCCGGCGCGGGCCGCGATCTGCGACACCGCATGTCGCGCCGCGTCGTCAATTGTCGCGCGATCGTGGGCCAGCTCTGCCGGTCGCTCAACGATCGTCGCGCCGCGCTGCCGCCCGACTTCCGCTGCGCGCGGACAATCGGTGCTGACGACAATCTCGCCGTCCGGCACGCCAGAGATCGCATGGTCCAGCGTCCATTCAATGCACGCGCGCCCGCCAACCAGCGCGACGTTCTTCCCCGGCACACCCTTGGACCCGGCCCGCGCCAGGATGATCACCAGCGTGCTCATGTCGACGCACCCGTGTCGATCGGCGTGATCGTGTCGGTTGACTGCGGCATGGGCAAGACGCCGCGACGCCGCGCGTCGTCAATGTGCGATTCCCATGTCGCACAGAGTCCGGCACGCTGAGCCTCAAGTACGCGCGATGCGTCCAGCCGCAGCGTCGTCAGCGCCTCACGCTGCTGCGCCAGTCTGGGCAGCGGCAGCGGCTGGATTCGCGCCTCGGGCTGCGCGTCGGGCAATGGGTCCAGCGCGCACCAGCCCGCGATCATGATCGACGAATCCACCACCGGCTCCACCTGCGCATATACCTCGTCGCGCCTCGTCAGCCGCGGCAGCACAAACGGAACTTGGACGCCCCGCTCCGGGCCGCCGGCGGGCTCACGCCGGGCCGCGAGCAACGCGTTCAGCGCCGTGCGTGAGCGCATGAACCCCGCGGCGCCGGCCTCGGGCAGCAGCTTCGCATGCAAGTCCGGATTGTCCGCGATCAGGTCCACCGAGATCACGTCTGCCAGAGCCTGTCCCTCCAGCGGCACGATCGTGGTCACGTCCAGCACCTCGCGGGAGAACGTCGAGCGCAGGTGTACGCACAGATGCGGGAACGCCCGCGCCTTGCGCAGAAGATCGAGCGTCGCAGGGTGATCAAAGAACGGGTCGATCAGCGTCAGCGTCGCCGGCCCGCCAATTGTGTGCTCACGCGTCGCGTGTCCGAACGTCTCGATCAGCGCCGCGGCCGCCTGACCGTCGGCCTTCGCCGCGTCGCGCGCCGTCCCGCTCAGCGTGATCGTCAGATGCCTGGGCGACGCGGGCACGCACGCGAGCTGATCACGCGTCAGCACGCGCGCCAGCTCTTGCCCCTCCGCCGTTGCGGGGTCGAGCCCCGCCGCGATCAGTGCGTCGCACAGGTGGCGCCCGCGCTCGTTGGTGTCCGCGATGCACCGCAGCGGCAGGTCACGCATCACCGGCGAAACCTGCACGCACATGCTCTTGGCGATGAAGTCCGCCATCGCGACCACGGGCACATACGCCAGCATCCCGCCCAGCGACGCGTGTACGCCTGCGGTCTGCGAGTTGCGGTTGAGCTGAGCCGCGATGTCGGCGCTGAGGATGCAGCCAGCGAGCCCCGGCGCGCTCTGGGAGAACGCGATGCGGTGTCCCTTGGGGTCCTCGTGATAGCGCTCGATCAGGTGATCACAGGCTTCGGGATCGACCAGGCACCAATCGCTGGCGACCATCATGGCCGCGGCTGCGCCAGAGCTGGTCAGCATGTCCGCCAGCGTGCCGGGGTCCACGAGTTCATCGAACACGCTCAGTGGCCCGCCGCGCCAGGAGTGAGCGTTGAGCGAGCGGAACGCGCGCAAGACTTCCGGCGCGTAGCGGGCCGCGTCGCGCGTCGTTGTGATGAACTTGATGCGCGAGTCCGTCGCCAGTGCCCCGGCCGCGAGCTTGGCCCGCTCCGGTGCCGCCGCAAGCACGCAGATGCGACGCGCACGACGGCAGCGCAGCAGGCGTGTCAGCGTGAGCGAGAGCGACGTATGCCCGGGCGTGATCTCCGCGATCGGGTCCGCGGATTCGCCGGTGGCGCTCTGCCCATCGCGGAACAGCACGATGATGTCCACGGGCGAGAGCTCGGCGGTGCCGCTGGCTGTGTTCTCCATCGCGGCGTTGTTGCCGACGTCGCGCGTGACCTTCTCGCCGGTGCGGATGCTCACGCGCGCGTCGGCCAGGATCTTCGTCAGCGCGCCAGCGCTATCGGCCAGCCACTTGACATTGGTCAGATCCCGCTGCATCTGGCGCCGCTGCACCTCTAGCGGCTCCAGCTTCGCCTCGGTATGAATCGCGCGGTCCGCCCGCGTGCGGTTGAACGCGCCGGTCTGGTTGAGCTGATGCACGATCGAGTACGCCGGCTCCAGCGCGCTGACCTTCTCCGCCAGCGTGTGTGCCTTCTCGATCAGCGCGTTCACACGGCGCTCATCGTCGCGATGCTCGATCATCTCTTCGAGCACTTTGGCGGTCTGTCGCGAGATCTCGCCGACCTTGGTCGCGTCGCGCTGCAGATCGGCCAGGCGCGTGAGCAGTCGCTTGGCGCGGGGTGAGTCGGCGTTCGGCCTCGTGGGCGCTGGCGTCGCCTGAGCGCCGGCGGGCAGCCCGCGCGTGAGGGCGTCACCGATCGGCGTCGCGGGCATGTGCAGTTCCAGCGCCTTGGCCAAGGGCATCACGCGGGTGTGCAGCTTGAGCACGCCGCCCTCGGTGGAGTCGATGATCGTCAGCCCGGCGTCGGCGTCACGCTTGAAGTCGCGCTGGAAGTGCTGGAGATACGAGTCCATCTGCTCGTCGCTGTAGATCTCGCGCCCCAGGATATCGGTGCGCTTTCGCAGGTGCGAGCGGTGGCGCGCGATCCGCTGCCACTCGTAGTTTTCCAGCGTGTTGATCTCGCTGAGCTCCGCCGCCCACACGTCGTGGATCGACGCGCCCGGCGCGTAGTACTGCCCGTCGGTGAAGCCCAGGTCCTGCCCGATGAGGATCGCCGGGTCGCAGCCCAGCCAGCGTCCAAGCTCGTAGCACAGGTGCGCCACCGTCGCGCCCGAGCGCAGTCGGCCCGCCGGGCGTGCCAGATCTTCGCCCAAGATCTGATCCAGCCATGTGTCGCCGGCGCAGCGGATGACGCCGGGGAACGCGCTGGTCACTGCGGGGTTCACCTTCGGCTCCACGACGAGCGTGATGCCCTCGACGTCCTGCGCGGTGATGCCCTCATAGAACCGCGCGCTGATCTCGTGATAGTCCAGCGCGCACACAAAGTGCGGCTTGATCCCAGCGCGCAGCAGCGGCTTGAGTACCGTCTGGGCCGCGATGATCACCACGCGCTCGCGCACCATCGGGTCGCGCAGCAGGTGCATGTTCCGCTTGAGCGATGGACCGGCCGACACCACGATCGCCGGGTGCCCGGCGCACGCGCCCTTGAGCTCCATGATCCCCGGCCCCAGCGCGTAGTGATCCAGATTCTGCGCCAGGTTGCGCAGCGTGGTCTGGATCTGCACCATCGTCGTGGCGATGTTCGTCTGCACGCCTTGCATCACCCGGGCCAGCAAGCCAATGAACCGCGGGCCGTCATCGCCCAATCTCGCCACGCTCGGCGGGTGTTCCAGCGTCGCGATGCCCATCGCCAGGATCGTCTCCAGCGGCTGCAACAGATCCGCCAGCACGGCCTCGTCCGGCGCCTCGGTGATCAGCAGCAGGTTCGTCTGGCGGATCCATTCTGAGTGATCGACCTTCTCCAGCACGCTGCGAAGCAGCGCCACGTCCGGCTCGTACACGATGATCACGCCGGTATGCTTCATCCGGCGTGCCAGCTCCGCGACGTGATACCCCATCGCAAAGCCGGTGATGACCACGGCGGCGCTGCGTGTCACGTCCACGCGATCCGCGAGCTTGATCGCCTCGCTCAGCGGCCGCCGCCGGCTCGCCAAGGCCCGATGCACCAGCCCCGACAGCGTGAACTCGCCGATCGACGCGCTGACCACCTGTTCTTCAGTCGCGACAAAGTCCACATCGCTCCGCGCCGTCGCGCCGCTGATCGCCTTCGCCGCCCGCGGCGAACACGCCGCCAGCGCCGCAAGGTTGGCGTTCAGCGTGTTCGTCGTGATCGTGTTCATGGAAGTCCCTTGATGGCCCACAATCGGACCCGCGAACGCAGCACCGAGCGCGGCAAGGTGACCCCTCGTCCCGCCTCCTACGCCCGAGAACTGATCGGCGTTTGTCACGGGGCAAGTTGAGCAACCCTGAGACCTCTCACGTAAACCGTGTAAACTCTTCGCCTTTGGGTTCATCCGCAACCCGTCCTTGCGTGCCATATCGGCAACTGTTCGGTCTCGCGACGCGTATCACCCTGCGATGCCACTTATGCCACCCACCCATGCCGCCTTCCTCACCCTCGCACAGGCGGGCCTGCTCGGCCGGGCCTCAAAGCCGCCGGTCCCCGCGCTAGAGGACCCCTCGCAGTTCGAGCAGTACGTGCTGGTCTGGCCCTGGCCGCTGGTTGCACTGCTCATCGTCGCTGGCATCGTCGGATTCTTCGTGCTCAACCGGCTTGGAAAGCCCGCACGATTGAGTCTCGGGGTGCTGGGTCTCGGCGCGGTTCTGGGTGTCGCGGTCGCCCTCGCGGCATCAATGGTCACCACCACGCGCGAGCGCATCATGGCGCAGACGCGAGCGTTCATCGACGCCGCGGCTCGAGCTGACGCACTCGCCACCGACCCGCTCCTTGCCCCCGACTTCGAACTTCGAGGCCTGGGCAACATCAAGGCCATGGACCGCGCACGACTGCTCACGATCATCGAGAAAGACATGGCCGAGCGCTGGGCGGTGAAGGAGCACTCGATCAGCACGCTCCGCAGCATCGTGGACCTGCCCAACACCGCCCGGTCGCAGGTGCTGGTTTCGGTGACGCCCGCGGCCCTGCCCTATCCGCTGTCGAGCTGGTGGCTGCTGCGCTGGCGGCTGGAGCCCGACGGCGTATGGCGCATCACCTCGATCGAACCGCAGCAGATCGACGGCGTCAGCTCGCCCGCGTCGGTGACCTACTAGCGTCGCGCGTGACGCCGCGAGCCGAGCGCGAGCTACGATGGATGGGGTCTCCCCGGGAGTTTCTATGCCATTTACGCTGCGCCCTGACCAAGGCTACGACGTCGACATCGAGAAGGTTGATTACCTCTCCAAGCACATCGACACCGGCGAACGCTGGGTCCTGAACTTCGGCCCGCAGCATCCCGCGACGCACACCACCCTGCGCGTGGTTCTCGAACTCGACGGCGAGCGCATCGTCCGCTGCACGCCGCACATCGGCTATCTGCACTCGGGCTTTGAGAAGCTCGCGGAGCACATGGATTACAACCAGTACGTGACGATCGTGAGCCGGATGGACTATCTGTCGCCGGTGTGCAACGACGTCGCGTGGCATCATGCGGTGGAGCACTTGTTTGACGTGGAGATCACGCCGCGCTGCAAGGTGCTGCGGACGATCATGTTCGAGCTGGGGCGGATTCAGAACCACATGCTGTGCGTCGCGGCGGCGGGGCTTGACCTCGGGGCGATCACGGCGTTCCTGCTGGGCTTCAACTGCCGCGAGTCGATCTACGACGTGTGCGATTACATCTCCGGCCAGCGCTATCACCCCGACTGGACGCGCGTCGGCGGCCTGATGGCGGATCTGGTTGACGAGGACATGTTCAAGCGGCTGGTCAAGCGGGCTCTGGAAGACACGCGCAAGGCCCTGGGCGATGTCGAAGGGCTGCTCAACCGCAACCGCATCTTCATGGACCGTACGCGCGGCATCGGCGTGCTCACCAAGGCCGAGGCGATCTCCTGGTCGCTCACCGGCCCGTTGGCCCGGGCCAGCGGCGTCGCGCGCGACGTTCGCAAGGACAAGCCGTACCTGTGCTATGCGGACAACTGGGACAACAACGGCGCGCCGGCGGTGAAGTTCCAGGTGCCGATCATGACCGAGGGCGACACCTACGCGCGATACGTCGTGCGCTGCGAGGAAGTGAAGCAGTCGATCAAGATCATCGAGCAGTTGATCGACAACATCCCCGCCGGCCCGGTGGACACGCTGGCCGATGGCAAGATGGTCAAGCCCGACAAGTCGCAGGTCTACGGCTCGATCGAAGGCCTCATCCAGCACTTCGAGCTCATCATGAGCAACCGCGGCTGGAAGGCCCCGATCGCCGAGGCGTATTCGTGCGTCGAGTCGCCCAACGGCGAGCTGGGGTACTACATCGTGGCCGACGGCGGCCCGCGCCCGTGGCGCGTCAAGGTCCGCCCGCCGGTGTTCATCAACTACTCAACGATGGCCAAGATGACCGAGGGCCACATGGTCAGCGACGTCGTCGCGATCCTCGGCTCGATCAACGTCGTCGCGGCGGAACTGGACCGGTAGAACTCGCTGTTCAAATCTCGCGACTCGGCACTCGCGACTCGCGACTCAGAAAAGAACCACCCCGAAGCGAGGAGGCGTTTCGCTTCGGGGCGTTCGCAGGGGTCTGATTTACGGGCGGGTTCGTGAGTCGGGCTCACGCGAACTATGCGATACGAGCTCGAGCCTCGCCAGCCGCGGCGATGGAGTTTCCGCAAGCGCCCGGGTTCTCGGGCGTTGCGCGTTCGGCGTGGGCCGACTCGGCAAGCTGCGCCGGTGGGCCAAATCGGGTACGCTTGGCGCAGCGGCGTCAATCACGCGTCATGACCGGCAGGACACGTCGATGACCAGTGGGGCGAGATGGCGCGGGCGTGTGCGGCGCGCTCCAAGAAAGGGCTTCGGCATGTTCGCGGTGCTGTTTGAGTTGACACCTCGGGCGGGCCGCGTGCAGGATTGCACGAAGGTGCTGCGCGAGATGCGCCAGCAGGTCGAGACGGTGCCGGGGTTTGAGTCGTCCGAACGCTTCGCGTCGCGCTCGCCGCAGGGCCGCTTTCTCGTCGTGTCGTATTGGACGGACGAGCGCTCGATCGCAACCTATCGCGCCAACCAGACGCACCACGGCACCCAACTCCAGGCCCGGCGCGAGTTGCTGGACGACTACCGGCTGGGCGTCGGACGCGTGATCAACGATGGCGGCAGCGTGCGCCCGCCGGCGCAGTTTGGCGATCCGCCGCCCCGGCGGTACGTCGCGCTCGGCGTCGGGCACGCGACGAAGTTCGAGCAGATCACGCCGCAGGCGTCGTGGTATGACAGCCTCTATGAGCCAGGCAAGGCGCTGGCCCTCGCGGCGTGTACGCTCGAGAGTGCGCCGGGCGTGTTGTCAGAAATGAACCGACGCGGGGCGCTGGACTGTCGCGTGATCGCGATCAGCCGCGACTACGGCATGTTCGATCGCGAGGATGCGCCGCAGTTTTTGCCGCCGACGTGAGTGGGGCGCGGTGCTCAAGTCGCGAGACGCGAGTTCCGAGTCGCGAGTTGGGGACGTGAGACGTCAGATCTGAGACGTGAGACTCAGCCTTCGGGCTTGGGTCGAGGTTTCGGGCCCGCGTCGCCGCCATCGCCCGTGCCGAAGACGGCGTGGTCAAGGCTGAGCGGGCCGGGGCCGAGCATCGCCAAGGCGGCGCCGGCGCAGATAAGCGAGAGCTGCCAGAACCAGCGCTGCCAGACCGGGATGCTGAAAAACTCGCCGGCCTCGCGCGTGGGGATGAGGTAGAGGAAGGTCTTGCCGGCTTGAACTGCCGGGCCAAGCTCGGTGAGCCACATGGCTCCGAGCATGATGCTGACGATACCCAGCGCGCTGAGGCGCGTGAACAGACCAGCAAGGAGCGCGGCCCCGCAGACGAACTCGCCGAGGGCCGCGGCCCACGCGAGGGTGACCGGCCACGAGCCACTGGCGGCCCACGACGGCCAAATCGCGATCGTGTTCGGGTTCGGCGGCGTGCTGGCTTTCTTGAGCAAGAGTGCCAGGTCATAGAGCCTGCGCACGGCGGGGCCGTCAGCCGCGGGCGGCTTGTTGGCGGGCGTGTTTGCGTTGGGCGGAGTGGGGGCGTTGGGCTTTGCGGGGCCTTGTGAGCGCCGGGCGGAGGTGGCCGCGGCGGCGGGCAGGGGCTCGTCGGGAATCGAGACGCCCGGCGAAGCGAGGAGCGTGCCGACGGGCTCGACAAACGCGATGGGTTCGCGAGGCGTCGCGGGCGCAGGGTTCGTGCCCTTGGTCACCTGTCGCGGCGAGGACTCGCGCTTGTTGGGGCTGCTTTGGCGGTTTTTCGGCTGCGTGCTGCGGGGTTGCTCGGGGATCGGCACCGCCGGGGGCGACATCGACGGCCCGGGCGTGCCGGGCTTCGGTGGATTGGTCGTCGGCCCGGGCGTCGTTGCCGGAGCGGGCGTTGTCGCGGGCGCGGTCGTGGGCGCAGTGGGTGTGGGGGGTGTGGGGGGTGCGGTCTGGCCGGGGATGGTCACGCCCATGCTGGTCAGCGTCGCGACCTCAGCGGGGTTGAGCCGGCGCTCGTCGAAGAGTTTTCCGGCCCCGGCCCACAGAAATGTCAACCCCAGCGCGACGCGCAGGAAGACCGGTGAGAACGCGAGCGCGAGTTTGTCCCGCCGACGGAGTGCCATGAGTCTGTTCTCGATCGGCAAAAGCCGCGCTCCGGGGCCACAATCGGCGTCAGGGCCGGAGTGCGGCGCGAAGTCTTTGCACCAGATCGTCGCGCAGGGCGTCGGGAACGCCGCAATCCAGGAAGCCCGGATCGTGCCGAAACACCGCCCAGGTCGGGTTGGCGTCGCGCGGCGGCTCAAACCGCGGGATTACGTGCCAGTGCACGTGCGGCACCACGTTGCCGAGGTTCTCGTAGTTCAACCGGCGGCAGCCGGTGACGGCGCGGATGGCTCGGGCGAGGTCAGCCACGTCCTGCCAGAGCTCGAGCTGGCGATCAAGCGGGAGTTCGTCGGTGTGCTCGTGGTGGTCGTTGAGCCAGAGCGTACACCAGCCGGGGAAGGGCTGATGCTTATGAAAGACCGCCACGCTCTGGCGCATGCTGGCGAGGAAGAACGGGTCGCCGGGCTGGAGTGCGCGCGCGAGGCGGTCGCAGGCAGGGCAGGACATGGGTGAGGGTAGAAAGCTGGCAAACGCGAAGTCGAGCGGTCGGGAGGTGGGAAGATTATACAATTATCATCTTTGTTCATTGAGAATGCGCATTGACGCGTCCACGATTATCCGATATGTTCGAACGAGTCCGGGCACGAACTTCCGGGCACGAACTCCCGGGATAAACGACGAACTCGGAGGCCCGCGATGTTCAACATTCTTCGCTTGACTACTTTGGTCTGCGGCATCACGCTGTGCGGAAGTTTGACGAGCCATGCGCAGCCGATCAATGCTGGCGAGTATGTCGGCCCGTTTTACGGCGACACGACTCCAGAACAGCGTGAGGAAGTTCGGAACTGGAGTATCGCGTTCTGGAACCGAATCGAGATGGGCGATCCGCAAACCGTCGCGATCACCGAGCCGGTCTGGCAATCGCCGTTGTTCAACCCACTTCGCGCCACCCGCGCCACGCTGGAACGGCTCAAAGTGATCGACCCGTCGGACTGTGACTGGGAGATCATCGCCGCGACGGAGGGGAGCCCGCTTTGGGAGAAACGTGAGGCGTTAAAGGCGTCGATGGTCGACGGAAAGTTTGAAACCGATCCGGCAACGAATGCTGAGGGTTTTCAGGAGCACTTGCAGGCCATCTTTGATGCCGCGCCCGGCTCTGGTATAGACGCTTGGTTCGCTGATGGCAAGCTCGTAAGTTTGAACCTGCCCGGCGACGTCATGGGTTGGTTCGTTACGAACCCGTGTGTGACTGCTGATGGCCCGCTCGATTGCACCCAGTATCAGGCTCAGCACAATAGGGAGAGTTTGGTTCGCGCCTCTGATCTGCTCTGGGAGGTGCATACGACCCTGCCCGCGTTCGCAGGGCAGTGCGTGTCTGTGACCGAAGGGCATAAGTTGATTACGGGTGCTGAGAGCCGCGCCGACCAGATCGAGCGACGCGTGCAAGAGTTGATGATCGAGCGCGGTTTCCGCCCGGTGACGCACCGCTTTGATGCGACATTTGGCGTGTATGGATCGATCCCGATCATCCAAGTCGACATCAAGGATTACACGTTCAATGTGGACGGCTGGTCCGGCGCTAGCAGCGGCCTGCTTCCTCCGAAAACACTCCTTGATGTCAGCGGCGTGTCATCGTATTGGGAGGTTGATTCGGATCGCCCGTACTACCGGCTCTACACCGGTGATCGCGGATGCAAAGCCATCTTTGCACAAGCTTGGACGCCATACACGATTAAACCGACGGATACGCTCACCCCGCTTCCGGCGTTGCCGCCATCGACTTTGCCGGGCCGACCGCAGGGCTTGGCGTGTAAGCACAACACAACGACTGGGGTCTGCACCTGCACAGTGCGGCGGACATTCACCATCGTGCCGTGCCCGACGGGTGCTCCGTCCTTTGGCACCTCGGGTTGCCGCATCGACGAAATCACCACCTGCATGTGGTCGGTGGGGCCGAACGGATGCGTGAATCCGCCTGCGGCACCGAACTGGCCCGGACAGGCCCCCGCGAACGGCTGGCCGGCCCCCGTGGCAACATGCACGTCGGAGTACGGTTGGTAGTGACGGCGAGCTTGCGCCTTCGTCGGTCGAAAGTCGGGTATACGGAAGCCCCGCCCACTCAGGGAACCGTCTCCGAATAGCTCTCCGCGGGGGGACACATTGGCCGCGCACGCATTTTCGCGAGCGACCCGGCACGGAGTGCCGGGCCCACCCAAGTGCCGGGCCACCCGAGATGACTGCCCCTCGCCGGGTTCAAGCGACGCCGGGGGCGAGCGTCGCTTCTTCGCGTTCGCTGATGCGGACGACTTCGGCGCCGAGGGATTGCAGGCGGAGTTCCATCTTTTCGTAGCCGCGGTCCAGGTGGTAGACGCGGTTGATGACCGTCGGGCCGTTGCCCTCGGCGGCGAGGCCGGCGAGGATGAGGCAGGCGCTGGCACGCAGGTCGCTGGCCATGACGGGGGCGGGGGTGAGCTTGCGCACGCCGCTGACGATGACCGTGGAGCCCTGGCGGTAGAGCTGAGCGCCCATGCGGCCGAGCTCGGCGACGTGCAGGAAACGCTCGGTGAAAATGCGCTCGGTGATCACGCTGTTGCCCTCGGCCAGGCAAAGCACGGCCATCAACTGGGCCTGAAGATCAGTCGGGAAGCCGGGGTGCGGCTGGGTGGTGACTTCGATCGGCTTCAGCAGGCGCGACGCCTTGACGCGGCAGGTCGCCCGCATCGGGTCGGCCTTGGCGTCCCATTGCATGGTCACGCCCATGTGGTGCAGACGGTCCATGTGGGCCATCAGCGCGTCAACCGGGCAGTTGTCCAGCGTGATATCGCCACCAGTGATCGCGGCGGCGCACATGTACGTGCCGGCCTCGATGCGGTCGGCAATCACGCGATGGTCCACGCCGGAGAGCTCGCGAACGCCCTCGATGGTGATGCGAGGTGACCCGTGCCCGGTGATACGGGCGCCCATGGCGTTGAGCATGTTGGCCAAGTCGACGATTTCCGGCTCGCACGCGGCGCACTCAATGATCGTGGTGCCCTCAGCGAGCGTCGCGGCGGACATGACGTTGGCGGTGCCCAGCACGGTGCTGCCGAAGGGGCCGCCCAAGAAGACGCGGGCGCCTTTGAGGCGGCCGGGCTTGCCGTGGGCGAGGGGAACCTTGGCGATGATGTCGCCCTGATCGACGATGATGTCAGCGCCGAGGGCGGTGAGGCCACGGAGGTGAATGTCGACCGGGCGCTCACCGATGGCGCAGCCGCCCGGGAGCGAGACGCGGGCGTAGCCGCGGCGGGCGAGCATGGGGCCGAGGGTCGAGATGCTGGCCCGCATGGTGCGGACGATCTCGTAGCGGGCGTGGCTGAGGGTCTCGTCGGTGGTCTGCATGCGCAGGACACCGCCGGGGAGTTCGAGATCCTCGGCGTTTTCGCGCGTGACGCTGACGCCCAGCTCGCGGAGCAGACGCTCCATGTTGTTGAGGTCGGCCAGTTCCGGGACGTCGCGCAGGACGAAGGGCTTGTCGGTGAGCAAGACGGCGCACATGAGCGGCAGGGCCGCGTTCTTGGAGCCCTTGATGGTAAGGCGTCCGGCGAGGCGGTTGCCGCCTCTGATCTCAAATCGGTCCATGCGTTCCTCGTTCCCGCTGTGAGTGAGTGATCGGAGCCCGCGCCGGCGATCGTGCGGGGCAATCGTATTTCGGCGCTTGGTGGGGCTGGGGACCAAAAGAAAAGGCGCGGCTCGGTTTGTCGTGGCATGCAGATCGGATGGTCAGACGCGCGGGTAGCGGAACGGGTTGGAAACCGCTGAGGGGACGAGCAAGTCGGCCGAGTCGGATCGGCCGTTACGTCTTGCCACATCGCGACACCTCTTTGTGGGCACACAAGCCGTGCGAATCGCACAGTTGGCGTGTTCGATCACCTGACCTTGCCGCTCGATCAAAGGAGCTTTACATGAATGTCCGCCCCGCCCATGCCTTGCTTGCGTTGACGCTCGTGACGGTTGCTGGTTTGAGCGTTCGCTCGTCGATCGTCACGGCCGCGGCTTCGACGGGCGATGCGCCGGGGACCCCGTCGAATCAGTACGCGATGTTGCCCGCGTCCTTGACGCTGAACGCCACGATCCGCGATTTCCGCTACAAGAGCACGACTGGCGGGCACGCGGACTTTGAGTCCTATGGCAACCCCAACATCACCACGCAACTGGTGATGGACACGCTCGACGCCGACGGCAAGCCGGTGTTCCGTCAGAAGCGCGGGGAGCAGATCACCACCGAGTTCAAGAACTCCAGCGGGCAGCCGATCAACCCGCTGCACTATGACGCGACCAAGGGCGACACGCGCGGCGTGACCAGCACCGTCGGGTCGGATCAGTTGACCAGCGCCGCGGCGTTTGCACAGTGGTATCGCGATGTGCCGAATGTGAACTCGTCGAAGATACAGCCGCTGGTGTTCAACCGCGTGCCGAACACGAATCGATACGTCTTCGACTCCGCGGTTGACCAGCCGTATCGCAGCGCCGGCGGCTTCTTCCCGATCAATGGCGAGCTGTTCGGGAACCAGGGCAACGCGAAGAACTTCGCGTTCACCACCGAGATCTCTACGGAGTTCATCTTCGAGCGCGGGCGTGGGCAGGTGTTCACGTTCACCGGTGATGACGACGTCTGGGTGTTTATTGATGGCAAGCTGGTGCTGGACCTGGGCGGGCTGCACTCCAAGAAGGTGCAGACGCTGGACTTGGATCGGCTGAGCTGGCTGACCGATGGGCGGACGTACAGCCTGAAGGTCTTCCATGCGGAGCGTCACACGAACGAGTCTAACTTCCGCATCGAGACGACGCTGACGTTGCGATCGCTGGACCTGCCGGCGGTGAGCGCGCTGGCGGATTGATGCAGAGCGCAATGCTGTGGTTGAATGATCGACCGGACACACCCCTCGCCCCGCCCCGGCACACGCCGCGGCGGGGCGTCGTGTTTATGGGCAGACACAAGGGATTCAGACGCAGGTGCCGCGCTCGGAGCCTTGGAAAAGTGCGGAGGGTGACGGTTGATGTGGGCTGGGAGCGAGGGGCTTGCCTGGACGTCATAAAGCGACGTCACGGGGAAATGTCGCGAGATGGCAGTTGGCACGGGATCGTGGGCAATTGGAGAGTTGATCTTGACAGGGCAGGGCGCTCGGCGCTCCAGCCCGTGCCGGAGCCCTCTTTCAGGAGTTGAGTATGAACGCCGCATTTCAGAGTCCGAACCCCGCCCGCACCCAGTGTCCGAACGGTCGTTCGAGCCGTCGGACGCGATGGACGATGTGCGCCGCGGTCTGCGCGATCGCCGGTGCGATGGCGGTGATTGGCACCCCGCGCCAGACGCAGGCGAACCTCAACGCGACCGACGCGTTTGCCAGCCTGCCGGCGACGCTGCAACTGGAGGGCATGGCCCGTGACTTCCGCGAGCGCACCGAGACCGGCGGTCACGCCGACTTTGAGCGTCAGCCCACGGCGGGCTTCGGTCACTACGTCGGCATGGTCGCTGACGACCTGGACTCGGACGGCAAGCCGGTCTTCGCGTCCACCGGCCGCAAGGTGAACACGCAGCGCCGTGACTCGGCGGGGCGCAACATCATGCCGGTGGACAAGCCGTACATCCAATCGCGCACGGGCGACACCACCGCGTCGATCGCGACGTCCGACGGCGGCGCCGTGACCAGCTCCGCGACGCTGGCCCAGTGGTATCGCGACGTACCGGGGACCAACTCCTCCGCGGCGGTCCCGATCACCCTGCGTCGCCAGTCGGGCACGAAGATCTACTCGTTTGATGACAAGAACGACCCGACCTATCAGTCCCGGGGCGGGTTCTTCCCCATCAACGGGCAGTTGTTCGGCAACTCGCGCAACGACACCAAGAACTTCCACTTCTCCTACGAGCTGTCCACCAAGTTCACCTACCGCAAGAACTCGGGCCAGGTGTTCACCTTCACCGGTGACGACGACGTGTTCGTGTTCGTCGGCGGCAAGCTGGTGATCGACCTCGGCGGCGTGCACGGGGCAATGTCGCAGACGATCGACCTGGATCGCCTGACCCATCTGGTTGACGGCACCGAGTACGACCTGAAGCTGTTCTTTACTGAGCGTCATCGCACGCAGTCGAACATGCGTATCGATACGACGCTGGAACTGCGCCCCGCGACGCTGCCCGCCGTGAGCGCGCTGGCGGACTGATCGCTCCGCGAGTGTGACTCGCACCAACCCTGTCAGCAAGGCCCGCGCTATCACGCGGGCCTTGTTTGCTTTTGGCGAGGCGAGACGAGGTGTGCGTGCTCGACGCGTACGCGACGAGCACGGCGGTTAGCGCCAGTACGTGCGGCGATAGCGCGTGTCGTCGGGCAGGAAGAACAGGAATGTGTTCTGCGTGCCCACGAAGATGCGTCGTTGGCGCTCGAGCGAAACGGGCTCGGGCGTCGGCCACTGGTTGGTGGCGAGGATGACGTTGCTGCCGGCGGGCGCGGCGCGCGCGTCGTTGCGAGCGTACTCGGCGAAAGCGCTGGGATCGACGCCGTCGAGGTCGCGCTCGGTGGCGGCGGGGAGGAAGGCGAGCGCGTCCGCGGGTGCGCGCTCAACGCGTTGGGTCGCGGGTGCGAGCGATGAGGAGTTGGCAAGACGCGCGGTGGTGAGCACGCCGCGCTGATCTTCCACGCGGGGGACCTGGTGCGTGCCGCAGCCGGCGAGCGTCAGCGCCAGAAGCGACGCGAGTGAGATGACGGCGCGTGAGCAGTTCGGCGTGCGTGCTGGCCCGAGAAGCCACGGCGTGATGCGTAGCGGGTGCGCTCTGTGCGGTGTGCGCGCCCGGTGCGGCTTCTGGGCAACAGCGTGTATGGATGATTGTGCGGAAATCATGGTCTCTCGCTCCCTCAAGGTGGAGCGGGCAATTGGCGTGCCGGGGGCAATGCGCCGCGCGGTCGGCAAGATGGCGAAGCCGGCGATTCGAAGTAATGAGAGGATGCGTTCTTTGTACGACAGGGCGGATGGAGGGGCCACCCAATTCCGCTTCATGTGGTCGGTTCCGAACAGGCCCCTATCCCTGATCGCGCCTAAACTCCGGGTTCAGCACTCCTGCCGAGTTTGGGCGTGCATCCGCGGCATCGTGGCCGCGAGCGCCCCTATGCACCTTTTCGGAGCGTCGTTCGATGTTCGATTCACTGCCCACGACCCTCCCGCTGACGGATGCTCTTGCGCCCGCGCAGCCCGTGTTGACGCTCGGATTTGTGAGCTTCGCGGGCGTGATGTTCGTGCTGTTCTTCGCGGCGTGCTTCCTGCTCATGCTCACGGTGCTGATCCAGAAGCCGCAGGGCGGCGGCCTGGCCGGCGCGTTCGGCTCTGGCGCGGGCTCGGGGCAGACGGCCTTCGGCACGCGTACGGGCGATGCGCTGACGTGGGCGACCATCGGCATGTTTGTTCTGTACCTGGGCACCGCGATCGGCCTGAACCTCGCGTCGCGTCCGGAGAGTCTCACCCCACGCCCGACGACCGCCGAGAGCGCGCCGGCGACGACGACCACGGGCGAGAAGCCCGCGGGCAACGTGACGGTTGAGCCGGTGACGCCGGCGCAGCCGACGACTCCCCCTGTGACCCCACCCGCGAACACCCCCGCAACGCCGTCGGCATCGACGCCGCCCGCTGCTGCGACCACGCCGAGCGCGCCGGCATCGGCGACCCCGGCGACGCCCGTTGCGCCGAATGTCACGCCGCCGGCACCGGCGACGAATCCGGCGCCAACGTCTACGCCGTGAGTCGTAGCTGAGGCCGATGGCGAGAGCAAGACGACGCGGTTCGACCAACTGACCAGAGGAGTGATCCTTGATCCGATCGATGACGGGCTACGGCGAGGCGAGCAGCGAATCCGGCAGCGCGCATCATTTCCTTGAGCTGCGTTCGCTGAACAACCGCTATTTCAAGGCGACGATCCGCCTTCCCGATGAGTTTCAGGGGCTGGAGGCGGAACTGGAAGCGGAGCTGCGCAAGCGGCTGTCGCGCGGGAGCGTGACGCTGGTGGCGCGGGCGAGCGATAGCTCGGCGAACGCCGCGTTCGGGATCAATCACGCGGCCCTTGAGAGCTACATCCAGCAGTTGAAGAACACGCCGCAGGTCGCCAGCGGCGAGGTGCGGATTGACCTCGGCCCGCTGCTGAACCTGCCGGGGGTGATGGTGCCGCCGGCGGATGAAGAGGTACGCTTGGAGACGGCGCGCACGGCGTTCATGGCGCTGCTTGAACGCGCCAGCGCGTCGCTGATCGCGATGCGCACGCGCGAGGGCGCGGCGCTGGTCGAGGACCTGCTGGCGCAGCGCGACGTGATCGAGTCGCACCTGCGGACGGTGTCGGACCGCGCGCCGCAGGTGGTGGAGGATTACGAGCTGCGGCTCAAGAGCCGGATCGAGCTGATGCTGAAGGATGCGAGCCTGCGGATCGACCCGCCGGACTTGATCAAGGAGATCGCGGTGTATGCCGAGCGCTCGGATATCAGCGAGGAGATCCAGCGGCTGGGTGAGCACATCAAGCAGTTCACCGAGCTGGTGACCGCCAGCGGCGGCAAGCCCGTCGGGCGAACGCTGGACTTCCTGGCCCAGGAGATGCTCCGCGAGGCGAACACGATGGCCAGCAAGTCAGCGGACTCGCTGATCAGCCGGAGCGTCGTGGAGATCAAGGGCGCGATCGACCGGATCAAGGAGCAGGTGCAGAACGTGGAGTGATGGGGGCGCGGGAAGTGGCAGAGTGGCAGAGTGAAAACTCAGAGCAGCGAAATAGCAAAGCTCAAAGCAGCAAAGCAGAAAGCTCAAGTCCTCAGCCGGGTCGTTGCGTTGCACCCCGGCGGGGTGCAGGGGTGTAGCCACGGGTGAAGCGAGTCTTCGAGCGCAACCCGTGGAAAGTGCGAGTGTGAGCGTTTGGAACCCCGGAGGGGTGTAGGAACGATCTCGCCTGGATCGACAATCATTTCAAATGAGCAGGCTCAAAGCAGCAAAGCTGGAAGCAGCAAGTTGAGGCAGGCGCTGCCAGTGTGTTCAGCGGCGGCCGCCGTTGGCACTCCCAAGGATCGCCGATCGCCGAATCCCGCTCGCCCACGCCCTCGGTACACTCGCGCCATGCGAACACTGATGTTGCTCTCGATGTGCGCCGCGATGACGATGTTCGCGGCGTGTGGGCGTGGCGTGGTGCGTGAGGGCTCGCTGAGCGAAGCCGCGGCTCCGGTGAAGTACTCGAGCCAAACCGGCCCGCTGCGGATCGGCGTGGCAGGGATGGTGCACGGGCATGTTGAGGGCTTGCTGTATCGCGCGTCGCAGAATCGCGACGTAGTGATCGTCGGCGTCTACGAGCCGGATCGCGCGCTGTTTGACCGGCTGGCGAAGAAATACAACATCGACCCGGCGCTGTATCACGCGGACCTGGGCGCGATGCTTGACCAAGCGCGCCCGGAGGCAGTGAGCGTGATGTCGTCAATCAAGGACCATCTGTCTATCGCGCGGGCGTGTGCCCCGCGTGGCGTACACATGCTGATGGAAAAGCCGCTGGCGTTCAGCACGAGTGATGCGGAGGCGATGCGGTCGCTGGCGGCCAAGCACGCGGTGCTCATTCTCACAAACTACGAGACGAGCTGGTACGCGTCGGTGCGCGAGGTGAAGAGCCGCGTTGAGAGTGACAAACTCACGACGCGCCGGATGGTCTTCCGGCACGGGCACAAGGGGCCGGTGGAGATCGGCTGCACGCCGGAGTTCCTGGCGTGGCTGACCGACCCTGATCAAAACGGCGGCGGGGCGGTGGTGGATTTCGGTTGTTACGGAGCCGCGATCTCGACGTGGATGATGAACGGGCAGCGCCCGACGAAAGTCGTCGCGTCACTGTCAACGACCAAGCCCGGCGTGTACCCGCGGGTGGATGACAGCGCGACGATCCTGCTGACGTACCCGGGCGCGACGTCGATCATCCAGGCGTCGTGGGCGTGGACGCACGATAACAAAGAGATGGACCTCCACGGCGAGGGCCGCTCGCTGCACGCGGGCAAGTGGGACGCGCTGACAACGCGTGCGGAAAACGCCGAGCCGGTGACGGTCAAACCCACGCCGATGCCCGAGCACCTCAAGGACGAGTGGGTCTACCTGCGCAACGTCATCCGCGGCCAATGCGCCGTCGACCCCCTGTCATCGCTCGAGCTCAATGTGATCGTCGCGGAGATCCTCGACATGGCGCGCCAGTCTGGCGCAAAGTGATCGGGCGGGCGATCGCCCGAGCAGTTGCTATGCTCGGCGATCCAAGACCAGCACATCCCCATCGCGGTGATCGGCGGCGGCCTGACCGGCATGGCCGTCGCAACGCGGCTGTGCGCCCGCGGGCGTCGCGTTGCGGTCTTTGAGTCTCACCGGACTTTGGGCGGATGCTCGAGCTACTTTCGACGCAGCGGCTTCTCGTTCGATGTCGGCTGCACGACGCTGGTGGATTACCGGCCCGGTGGCGTGGGCGGGCGATTGCTCGAAGAGATCGGTGTGCCCGACTCGGCGCTGGAGCATCTGACCGGTTACCTCGCCTGGCTGCCCGGGCTGACGATCGCCTTGCACGCGGACCAGACACTGTGGCGGGCCGAGCGGGCCCGGGCGCTTGGCGACACGCCAGCCCATCGCAAGTTGTGGGCCTTGCTGGACACGCTGTTCGAGACGTTCCTGCGCGCCAGTCAACGCGGCGCCCGGATGCCGATTCGGACGCTTGCGGATCTGCGAGCCGCGGCGGGGGCGCTCCCGCTGCGTCAGTGGCCGATGTTGCGGTACTTGAACTGGACGCTCGACGACGCCGTGCGGTGGGCCGGGCTGCAAGACGACGCGCGATTGCGCGGCTTTCTCGGCATGGTCGTGCAGGACACGGTGCATAGCACGATCGATGTCGCGCCGTTGATCAACTCGTCGCTGGGGCTGGCGATTCGCGCCAACATCGCGCGCCCGCGCGGCGGGATGTACGGCTTCTGGAACGCGTTTGAGACGCGGGCCGCGGCTCTGGGTGTGGTGATCCATCGCGCGACGCGCGTGGCGTCGATCGCCCACGCATCCCGGAACCAGCCGGGGCGATTCCGGATTCGCACCGATCGCGGGGAGTTCTCGACGGACCAGATCATCTGCACGCTGCCGATCTGGGACGCGGCGCGGATCGGGCCCAGCGCGGTCGGCGCGGCCCTCAAGCGTTGGTGCGATCGCGATCAGACCGCGCTGGGCGGCGCGGCGATTGTGACCATGGGCGTGCCGGAGGAAGAGGTGCAGGGACAGGCGCTGACGCACCATCAGTTCCTGCCGCGCCCGGGGGCGGCGTTGGGCGATGGCAACAACTGCTTCCTCTCGATTTCCTCAGCGGGCGATTTGGAGTCAGCGCCGGCGGGCTGGCGTGCGGTGATGCTGTCGACGCATGTCGAGCTTGACGGCTGGCTTGAGGCGAGCCCGGAGGAGCACGCGGCGCGGAAGGCGGCGCTCGGGGATGAACTGTTGCGCATCGCGCGTGTGGCGTATCCGGCGCTCGGCGAACAGGCCAAGTGGCTCGCGGTCGCATCGCCCAGGACGTACGCGAAGTTCACGCAGCGGCATCGCGGCTCGGTTGGCGGCACGCGTCTCACGCTGCGCAACAGCAATCAGCGCAGCGTGCCGCACGACATCGGCGTGGATGGGTGGATTCAGGGCGGGGACACGACATGGCCCGGGCTCGGCACCGCGGCGTGCGCCATCTCCAGCGACATCATCGCGACCAAGGCGTGCGCCTCCGAGTGAGCGCACGCGACAGATTCCATCTTTCGCGTCGGCGCCGCGTTGATCACTTCTGCGGCGTGCTGGCAGGAGTCGGCGGCTTGGGGGTGGATGTCGCCGGCAGCGTGGGGTCGTCGATGAGCGGAGCCTTGGGCATGGGCAGGGGCTTGTCGCTCCAGACTGAGCGGGCCGCGTCGAGCATCTCGGTCATGGAGATGTCCAGCTCCGGCCGACGGCGTTCCAGGCGACCGATGCCCTCGTTGATCATCGTGACGTCATCGAGCTGGTAACCGACATATGCCAGCAGCAGCGCCGCGTTGTCGCCCATGGCGGTCATGCCCTTGCCCATTTCGGCCCGCAACTCGCCGGTGACCTTCTGGAACTTCGCGGAGGACATGATGATCTGCGGGTCGTAGCGCACGCCCAGCATCTCCGGATGATCGGTGACCAGTACGCGCAGGGATGTAGACGCGGAGAGATACAGCCCCGCCCCCAGCAGCGCGTGTACGCGCCCGGCGCGGGCCAGCACGTCGCCCTCACCCGCGGCTCGCGCGTTCATGGCCTGTGAGAAGTACGCCTCGGCGTCAAAGGAGCGATCGGCGCGGATGGCTTCCTCGCCGCGACGCATGAGCGTCGCGTAGGCACCTGCCTGAGCCGCGTCGCCCGTGGGCACCATCGTGGTCACGCGCTCGGCGCGCCCGGCATCGCGCAGGGCGCGCAGCAGAACCTGCTCGTAATAGGTATCCCAAGGCGTGCGCGGCGTGGCGCGAAGCTCCGGCGTAGGCGCAGGCATGCCGATCTCGCCGTTGGGACCGACCGCGCCCGCGGGCGTGTTGGCGTTGGTATTGCCGCTGGGTCGCGCGGCGGAGGGAATGCCCGTCGCGCCGGGGATGTTCACGCTCGCGGGGCCGGTGCCCGGCGCGGTGGGCTTGCGGTTGAGCCCGGCCAGATCCTCGCGCATGCGTGGGCCGGTGAAGAAGGGCTCGGTTGTCGCGCGGGGCTGGGCCCGCTCGGCGTTGAGTCGGTCGCGCAGCTTGTCCAGCTCGCGCTTCCAGACTTCGTCGCTGCGCGGGTCTGCGGGTGAGAGCGGGCGGCCTTCCGGCGTGCGTGTGCCGCTGATCTCTTCGGTACGTGTCGAACGAGCGTCGCGCGGCTCGCGGGCGTTGCGGAGCGCGTCGGTCTGCGGGTTGAGGCCACCTTGCTCAGCAGCGGCTTTAAGGCGGGCGAGCGCGGCGTCGTAGCCGGTGCGGAGCGGATCGCCGGCGGAGGTTCCGCCTGCGCCGGTCGCGGGCGTGCGTTCGCCGGTGGCGCCGATGCGATCGCTGATGGGATTCCCTGGCGTGCCGGGGGTTCCCATTGGTGTCGGCTCGCCAGCGGGGCGGGAGAAGCGAGGGTCATCGCCGCGCAGGCCGGCTGTGGAGAATCCAAGACGGTCGGCGGTGAGATCATCGATGCGCTGCTGGCGAATGCCGGTGAGGCGCGACGCGGTGGTGATCGAGCGGCTCTGCGTGTCGCCGATCTGCTGCACGCCCAGGATTGTCGGGCGTCGGGCTTCGCTGGCTTGGAACTCCGAGATGGAACGCGCGGTGCGGAGGATCTCGCCGGTCGCGACGCGCCCGTCCCGTGTGGGCGCGAGCGCGAGGCTGATGCGCGGGTCGATGTTGCCGGTGGGTCGCCCGCTGGCGGCGGCGATCTGGTAGTCCAGCAGGTCGCTGGAGCGGATGCCGGTGCCGCTGAACCCAGAGGCGGCGCTGTCGCGGCTGAAGCGGTAGGTGGAGTCGCCCGCGGTGGGGCCGCTGAACTCGTTGACGGCGCGATAGTTGATCGGCCCGCGGAAACTCTTGCCGCCGCCAGCCTGACCGGTGATGACGGCGTTGTTGAAGCGGATGATGGCGTCGACGTCCTGGCCGCGGGCGTTGGTGCCGTCGCCGCCGACGCGCGAGTTGGCGTCAAGGGCGCGTCCGCCGCCGAGCGC
>VYLL01000016.1_pt1 | contig 140456 bp, 98 predicted proteins | sample 5114301 | NCBI WGS metagenome assembly VYLL01 (sample SAMN12291809, study PRJNA351875) | freshwater metagenome | isolation source: freshwater lake | place: USA: Michigan, MSU2 Lake | collected 2011-08-16 | reverse complement strand
GACGGCTGACCGTTCTGCCCGCGCCCGCCGCCCTGATTCTGGCCGCCGCCGGGGCCGCCCTGGCCCGGTCGTCCGCCGCCTTGCGCGGGTTGACCGCCACGTCCACCCTGATTGCCATGACCACCCGAGCCGCCGCCGGTCGTGATGATCGGCGGGCGCTGGTTGCCGGTGGCTGTCGGCGCGTTGCCTGAGCCTCGCTGCCCGCCGCGGCTTCCCTGATCTCCACCACCACCGCCACCACCGCCGCGACGTCCGCCGCGCTTGCCGCGACCGGTGGTCTCAAGGACGAAGTTCGGCGCGCTGGAATCGAGTGACCCCTCGAGCAGCGCCGTGTCGCTCTCGCTGAAGGCGTCGGGCGTGATGATCTCATCATCCACCGCGTCCACTTCGTCAATCAGCGGCACATCGCGCTCGGCGTCCTCGCCGATTTCGCCGTCAGGGATTTGCAGCGTGCGCAGCACATGCTCGCCCAGCCGGAACCGCGGCATCCGCTCGATCTCCAGGTCCGCGCCCGATTCGTCATACGCGTAGAACGTCACGCGGTCCGGCGCCACCGCCTCGCTCAAGCGCACGCTCAGCACCTTGCCGAACTGCTTCTCGATGCGTGACAGTGACTTGCGCTTGGCGCTGAGCAGCTCCGCCGCGACGCGCGGGTGAATGACCATTTCCACGCGACGCACCTTGTCGTGGTCCATGAGCGAGGCCAGCTCGCGCAGGGCGTCGGCCGCGACCGAGTCCGGTCGCTGCACCAATCCGCGCCCGTGACACGACGGGCAGGCGTGGAAGTGGATGCTCTCGTGCGAGCCGCGCACGCGCTGGCGCGTGATCTCGAGCGTGCCGAACTCGCTGATGCCGAGCAAGGTGGTTCGCGCGCGATCGTTCTTGAGCAAGTCGGCGAACTTCTGCTGCACCTCCTCGCGATGGCGCGCGTAGCGCATATCGATGAGGTCGTTGACGACGATGCCGCCCAGGTCGCGCAGGCGGAGCTGGCGCGCGATCTCTTCGATCGCTTCCAGGTTCGTCTTCAGCGCATTGGTCTCGCTGTCGCTGGCGTCGCGGTGCTTCCCGCTGTTGACATCGATCGCGACCAGAGCCTCGGTCTCGTCGATGACCAGACGCCCGCCGCTGGGCAGGGGCACCTCGCGCCCGAACATCGTGCGGATCTGCGGCTCAACGTTGAACGCGTGGTAGATCGGCGTGCGCCCGGTGTAGTGAATGAGCTTGGTCTCGGTGCGGGGCGAGACGATCTGCACGAAGCGAGCGGCTCGCTGGATGCCGTGCTCGCTGTCGATCACGACCTCTTCAGTGTCCGCCGTCATCATGTCGCGCAGCGAGCGCAACAGCAGGTCGCTCTCAGAATACAACAGGCGCGGCTTGGTCCCGTTCTGCCGACGCCGCTCCATGTCCTTTTGCAGGCGCATGAGATACGCCAGGTCACGCTTCAGCTCCGCGCGGCTCTTGTCCAGGCCCGCAGTGCGCACGATGAAGCCGAAGCCCTCGGGCAGATCAAGCTGATCCAGGATCTGCTTAGTCTTCTTGCGCAGGTCCTCGTCCTCGACCTTGCGCGACACGCCGACGCGGTCCATGCCCGGCATCATCACGAGGTAGCGCCCGGGGATGCTGAGGTAGCTCGTCAGCGTCGGCCCCTTGCTGCCCACGCCCTCCTTCAGCACCTGCACGATGATCTCCTGCCCGCGCCGCAGGCAGTCCTGGATCGGCGGCCGATCCCGACGCGCAACCTTTTTGCCCACGCGTTCGGTCGTGCCCGAGCCCTCACCCGGGAAGTACCGCGGATGCAGGTCGCTCGTGTGCAGGAACCCGTTGTTGCCGATGCCGAAGTCCACGAATGCCGCCTGGATCGCCGGCTCCACGTTCGTCACGCGCCCGACGTAGATGCTGCCCACGTGGCTCATCTGGTCGTTGCGCTCGCTGTGGAACTCCTCCAGCTTCCCGCCCTGCACCACCGCGACGCGGCATTCCTCGCCCGGCACATAGTTAATCAACAACTGCCGCTTGCCCGAGCCCGTGCTCGACCGGCGCGGGCGGGCCCGCGGCTCCGGAACGCTCCGCTCCACAGCGTCCGCATCCTCTTCATCATCATCCTCTTCCGCCACCCGCGGCGTGATCACCAGCGGCCCGCTATGCACCACCGGCTCGCCATCCTCACCCGTCCGCGTCAACACCGGCGCCGGCCGCGCGTTCAGCGCGTCCACCACCAGCGCGCTCACCTCGCCCGCCTCGGCCATCTCGCCCGTGGCAATCTCGCCGCCCTCCAGCGACGGGGCCGCCAGCTCCGGCGACACAACGTCGGACTCCGCCTCAATCGCGGACTCGGCGTCCGGCTCGCTCTGGAATGACCCGCTGGCCATCCCCGGCTCGCTCACGAACGTCTCGTTGCGGCTCGAAGGCGTCTCGGCCATCGTTCGCCCGGGGGCCGCGATGAACGATGACTGCGCGGGCAACTCGCGCGAACGCGAGCCCGCGTTGGTCTTGTCGCCGTCGTCGTCATCCGGTGCCTCGGCGTCGGTCGTGTCGTCAGACTCCGGCACCCGATCGTCGTCATCCTGGTCGTCATCCGGTGCCGCCGCGGCGGGCGTCTTTGACGGCTTCTCGCCCTTCTCGGGCTTGTCGGCCTTCGAAGCCGCGGCTTTCTTGACGGGCTTCTTCTTGCCGCCGCGCTTGCCGCGACGCGTCTTGGGCTTGGCTTTCGCCTTGCCGCCGCCGGATGAGCCGGAGCCTTCGCCATCGCCGGAGTTCCCGGAGCCCGTGCCGGGCGCGTCGTCCATGGGCATGGCGTCGATGTGCGCGACGTCGTCGGCCCCGTGCGAGTGCTCGCCGGATCCGAAAGTGTTCGATTCAGTTGTGTTCATAAAGCTGCTTTCTTGAGGCCGCGATCGCGCCGCCTGACGCGGGCCGAGTCGTCGCCTGAGAGTCAGGCCAAACGACAACGCGCCCGGTGAGGGGTGGTCAGGGGAGATGGTGGCATCAAGAAGGGCCGCTCGCGCTTGCGCCGGGAGCGTGCGCTCCGGACGGTTGGTCAGGGGCGCGAGGCTGTTTCCGTCGCATCCGCCCGGCGGGCCCGGTCTTCGCTGTGCGCAAAGCCTTGGCCGACGGGTCGGGCCGAGTTGTCGCCGGGGCAGGGGGCTTGTGGGAGACGGGAGACGCGGTCCCACGCGGCACATTTCGTGCTCGCCTGGCCGCCGTCGCCCGCGTGCTCACGCCGGCTCGGTCATTCTTGAGGCGCGGGCCATCGACCCGTGACGCCCTCGATTGTTTCCCTGAGTTGAGTGAGGCGGCGTCGGGCCACTCGCCCTGCGCAACCAACGATCACTCGTCGACGGAACGCCCGTCGAAGGCCTCGGGGATGATCTTCCTTGTCTGGTCACGCAGATATCTGCTGACCGCGACGTCGGAATCGATGCTCGCCGCTTTCTCAGCGACGGCCTCGCACTGGCTAATGCTGATGCTCCGGATCAGCCGCTTCACCGCCGGTAAGTGCATCGGCGATGCCGAGAGCGTACGCAAACCTAATCCTAAGAGCAACATGGTCTGCTCAAGTTCGCCCGCGGCCTCGCCGCAGCACGACACCGGAATTCGGGCGGTTCGCCCCGCCTCGATCACATTCTTCACCAGCTTGATCACCGCCGGGTTGGCAGGGTTATATAAGCTTGCCACCGCCTCGTTCGTGCGGTCCACCGCCAGCGTGTACTGCACCAGATCGTTGGTCCCGATGCTGAAAAAATCAGCCTGGTGGGCGAAGACTTCGGCCATGATCGCGGCCGAGGGCACCTCGACCATCATGCCGACCTTGATCTCCGGGTCATAGGGAATTTCCTGATCCCGCAGGTCTTCCATGACATCATTCAGGAAGAACCGGGCCCGCCGGAACTCCTCGACCGTCGTGATCAAAGGGAACATCACCCGAACGCTGCCGCTGGGAGATTTCGCACTTGCCCGCAGGATCGCTCGGAGCTGGCACTTGAACATCGGCAGCCGCGCGAGGCACAGCCGGATCGACCGCAGCCCGAGCATCGGGTTTCGCTCCGCGGCGTCAATCTCATCCTGATCCGTCGCGTATTTGTCCGCGCCCAAGTCCAGCGTGCGGATCGTCAGCGGCCTTCCGTCCAGCAACTCTACACAGCGCATGTACGCGTGGTAGTGATCCTCTTCCGTCGGCTCTTGGTTCGTCGAGAGGTACAGATACTCCGTGCGATAGAGGCCCACGCCCTGCCCGCCGCTGCCAACGACCGCCGGGATTTCCTCGGGCGAGCCGATGTTGCCCATGAGGTCGATCGGCGTGCCGTCGACCGTGACGCACGGCATCTGCGCCAGGTCGCCCAGCGACACCGCGAAAAGGGCCGCGCGTTCTTTGAGCTGAACGTACTTGGCCTGCGTGGCTTCGTCGGGGTTGATGATGACGCTGCCGCTATCGCCATCGGCGATCACGACCATGCCATCGCTCACGTGCTCGGTCACGCGGCTACACCCGACGACCGCGGGGATCTGCATCGCCTGCGCAAAGATCCCGACGTGCCCGGTCTTGCCGCCGGTGGCGGTGACAAAGCCCAGCACGCTGGCGTTGTTGTTGAAGCTCGCCGCCTGGCTTGGCGTGAGGTCGCGCGCGATGAGGATGCTGGGGCGCGAGATCTGGCTTACGCGGCTGCTGTGCTCGCCGATCAACTGCTTCAGCACGCGGGCCGAGAGGTCGTAGACATCGTCAACCTTCGTGCGGAACGCGGCGTCCTTCATCGCGCTAAAGCGATCGACGAGGGTTTGAAACCCGGCGAAGACGCTGTACTCCGCCGTGACCCCGTCGGCTTCGATCATGGCGTGCATGGGCTTGGTCAGCGAGGGGTCGCTGAGCATGCCCAAGTGAAACGCGAAGATCTTCGCGGCCTCATCGCCCAGGTCGGTCTTGGTGCGCTGGTTGAGTTCGAGCAGTTCGCCGCGACTCTTTTCCAGAGCCGCGTCGAGGCGCATGTGCTCCTGCGGGATCATGACCAGCGGGACGGTGCGCCTGGGTATGCGTCGACGCTCCTCGTCAAGGACGAAGACCTCGCCAATGGCGATGCCCGGAGAAACCGCGATGCCCTTGAGAACCAGCATGAATGCCGGGCATGGTACACGGTTGGGAGGTGGGGGGTGGGGGCGGGGAGGGAGGTTGTTGCGAGAGGGGGTGGGCGGCGATTTATTCCTTCGTGTACGAGATCACTCGGCTCGCACAGGTGCGAGCCGCTCGGCGTCAGGCGTGCGGTCGCGAAGGATCATCATCGCGTAATAGCGGTCTTCCATTGAGAGCGATTCGTTCGATGCGATGCGGCTGACCACGGGTCGCAGTGGCTCGAACTCCGCGTGCGCAACGAGCAGGTGGCGGCGGGCCAGGAACTGGAGCGTGGCAGATCGCACCTCGGCGTCGGCGCCGCGGAGAAGTTCGAGTGCGTCCGCTTGTGAGAGCGGGCAAGATTGCAGGAGGCGGAAGAGAACGTCCCGGTCGGAGGTGGATTTCCCGACGCGTGCGAGCGCGCGGAAGAAACCAGGCGCGTGCCGCGCCGGATGTCGGTCGAGGAGCGTCGGGGACAGTCGGATCATGAGTGATTCAGTTGACATGCGAGCAAGAACATCGACGAACACCGGTTCCAACGGCGGGTACACCGCGGACAGTCGAGCGATGTCAACGATTCGGGTGTCGTGAGTTCCGACTTCGGCGGCCGCCCAGTTCCCGACCCTTGTTCGGAAGCCTGCAAGCCCAGGGGTGTTCACATAGGTGAGCAGTTCGATCGCGTCGGTCAGGCGCGATTGATGGTCCGGGTTGGCCAGCACCTTCTGCCAATAAGCGTCGATCACGTCAACGTGCCCAAGTGTTGCCATCAGCGTGAGCGCGAGCGGTCGGTGCTTCTCATCGCGAAGACACGCCACGGCGTCGCTCACGCTGATCGTCATCGGCGGTCGCTTCAACAGCAAGTGTTCGGTTGCAAATGATCGAACCGTGGCGTCGTCGCGCCATGCCCGCCACACGCTGTCTTCCCCCTTCGACACGACATCGTCGATGAATGACTGCCGGCGCAACTCCTCAGCCGTGAGCGGGAACGTTCGCCCGGGGTTCCGTGCGAGGAACGCCTTGTGGCCGTCCTCGACGCGCTGAAGGAAAGCCACTTCAGGGCTGTCGGGGCGAAGCGATTTGTCGCTGTCAACGACGGCCTCGACCAGCGCGACAAACTCGTCGCGAGCGAGGTCGTGCGAGGGGATGTGCCAGCGGATCGCGGTGCGGAGGCACCAACCGAACGTGGCGCGTGACCCAAACTCGTCGGCGACCAGATAACTCGCGGCACCGGCTCCGGCGCGGCGAGTCGGCGTCAGGGTGGCGAGCAACTGCCAGTTCGATCGGGGATCGTCGTACTCCCACTTGCCGCGGAGGGCCTGAATGAGTGCGACCTGTTCCGGCGAGAAGATGGAACGCCAGCCGTCTCGCGCAACCTTGACCCAGATCGGCCCGGAACTCGCGCACGCGAGGGCGACAAGCGCGAGGGTCGCCAGCTTCCACCGCCGGCGCGAGCGAAACAGCCGTCGCTCGCTCTTGGCGGTGCGACCACATTCGGGACACTTCAGCCCGCCGGTGCCGGTCATGTCGTACGCGCACTTGGGGCAGCGGCGTTTCTTGTATCCGGCGTGCCACCAATCGCTGAGCAGGGCCCACCACAGGAACATCCCGGCGAGGCCGGCGAGCAGGCCGATGGCGAGGGTGATGAGGATCTCGGTCATGGTGTGTCTTTCGTGCCGCCGCCCGTTTGGTTGCATCACTCCGGCGCGGCCAGCGGCTCCAGCCGCTCGCTGACAGACATCCCCTCGTGCAGCAACCGCATCGCGCGATAGCGGTCCTCGGCGGGCGCGCCGGCGTCAAGCGCGATCCGCCGCAGCGACGGCAAGATGATCTCCCCAGGCTCGAGCGCCACGACTCTGGTCCGCTCCGCAAGGATCACCATCGCGACGCTGCGCTCTTCACGTGTGCCCGAATCCAGCAGACGCGCGGCCGCGGCAAGGGGCAAACTGCAGCGCAAGAAAATCTGATCGATCGCGTCGCGTGAGTTCGCCTTCGGCCGATGCGGAGCAAGAATCCGAATCAGCTCCTCGGTCCGCTCCGGCGATCGTCCGCTGAGCTCCTCGGGCCGGAGCCACAGCACGATCTGTTCCGTGCTCATGCCCCGCAGCATCGCCAAAGCCGCGGCATCCGCCGGCTCGTAGTACAGGCCGTATTGCAGCAGCAGGCCGAGATCGGCCGGGTTGTCGGCGCAGAGCGTCACGACGTCGCGTCCAACGCGTTCCAGGAGGTCCTTGTGCGTCGGATCGGTGCGGATCAGGCGCGCGATCGTGAGCGCCGCCGCGGGCCGCTTGGTCTGTTGGTCGTGTTTGACCAGTTCCCAGTATCGATCGAGCACGTCGGTTCGCCCCAGCACCATCATCAGGTAGATTTCCTTCGAGTGCGCATTAATGCTGCTCGTGCGTGTGCGCTCCGCGAGCTTCGCCGCGGCTTCCTCCACGCTCACCGTCATCGGCACCCGGTGCTCAGTCAGGTATCGCGTTGACTCCAGTTCCCGCGTTGACTCGAGTTCCGATCGGTTCTCCGTGAGCCAGTACCGCCACACCCATTCGTCGCCGCCGACGACTTCATGAAGCGTGCGACGATCCGCTTCGGATCGCCCGACGGCGATCAACAACTCGACGGGGTCAACCGCCTTGTTACCTTGGAGGATGAGCGTGGTGTTGGCCCGCAGGAACGCCGCGATCTCGGCGTCCTTCCAAAGCGACATGTCGCTCCTCGCCAGCGAGTTCAACTTTGCCACGAAGGCTTTGTCTGTTACGCCCTGACCCGTAGCGATGTACCGCCGAATGGCCGCGTGCAACGTCACGCGCCCGAGCCATGTCCGCTCGGAGGGTTGAGGAGTACGAACGTACGCCCTGGGCGGCCAGTTCGTCGGCCAAGCGGTCGACGTGTCGCCATACTCCCAAACACCCCGATACGCCTGCACCAACGCAACCTGCTCATACGTCAGCATCGATCGCCAGCCGTCGCGATAGACCTTCACACCCACCGCCGCGCCGACCAAACCGATCAGGAGTGCGCAGCCCACCGCGGCCAATCGCCACCGCCGTCGCGAGCGAAAGAGCTTCGACTCGCGCTTGGCGGTGCGCCCGCACTCGGGGCAGGTGAGCCCCGTGATGCCGGTCATGTCGTACGCGCAGCGTGGGCAGCGGCGTGTCTTTGAGCCGCCGTGGTACCAGTCGCTGAGCAGCGCCCACCACAGCATCAGGCCCGCGAGGGCCGCGAGCAGCCCGAAGCCCATGTTTAGAAGCGTGTCCACCATGCGATCATGATACAATTTGGGCTAGCGGCGCCGCACGAAACTGCGAACTTCATGAACTCATCTTGACGTCGCGCATACGTGAGTTCCGCGCACACTGCGCGGCGGGCGCACGGAGCTACGCCGCGCGTGCGGTGCTGAGCGAAGTCGCCGCCCACCACGCCAGCATCGCGAGCATCAGCCCGCCGACGTTGCTCAGCAGGACGTACGCGAGTGCGCTGCCGCTGCGACCCTCACGCAGCAGATCCGCGGTCTCGATCGCCAGCGCACTGAACGTCGTAAAGCCGCCGAGCACGCCGACCGCCAGCAGCAGCCACAGCGTCGAGCTTCTGCCCAGTGGCGATTCATGCATCGCGCCCGCCAGCGCGCCGATCAGCGCGCAGCCCAGCAGGTTCACCGCCAGCGTGCCGAGGGGGAAGCTGGGTGAAGCGGGCTTGATGAGCGCGACCAGCGCGAAGCGGAGGGCGGAGCCGAGGCCGCCGCCGAGGAAGACGATGGCCAGCGACTGCGGGCTCACGCGTCGGCCCCGGGCTGAATGGTGGCGCTGGTTGCGGCGGCCGCTTGCGTCGCAGACGATGCACCGGAAGTTGACCGCTGACGCTTGTACGCAAGATTACCAAGCTGCCCGCACGCAGCCATCTGGTCTCGCCCCTTCGTGCGGCGTCGTTTGCAATACACGCCCATGCCCCGAAGCCAGCCGACGAAACGATCGACGTCGGCCTCATCGGGCGCGCCCCAGGGCGAGCCCTCGCGCGGGTTATAGGGAATGAGATTGACGAGGCCGCGGAGCGCGGGGCCGCTGTAAGGCGTGACCTGGGAGCGCTCGGCATCAGAGAGCACCGGCGGCTCGCCGATGGCGATGTCGCGCTGCTTGGTCGCAGACTCCTCGGCGTTCACGAACGCCGCGAGCTGCGCCGCGTGCAGTGCGGAGTCGTTGACGCCCGGGATCAGAACATACTCCAGGCACAGATGCGCCCCGCCGAAGAACGGCCATGCGACGAGCTCGTCGCGCAGGGCTCGCATCGGCATCGCGCGGTTCACCGGCATGATCGTCGAACGCACTTCGTCGCTCGGCGCGTTGAGTGAGATCGCCAGGCCCAGTCGATGCCAGCCGGTCTGCCGCACGCGCTCGGCGAGCCGGCGAATGCCGTCGATGCGCCCGACGGTGGAGACGGTGATCTTCGACATCGACAGGCACGGACCTCGCCGATCGGTCAATATCTCGATCGCGCCGATGACGCTGTCGAGATTGTCCATCGGCTCGCCCATGCCCATGAACACGATGTTCGAGACGCGGGCCTCGGGGTCCGGCTTCTCCAAGACGTGCGTCGCGGCGAACCATTGCGCCACGATCTCGCGCGTCGTCAGCGAACGCACCAAGCCCATCTGCGCCGTCTGACAGAATGTGCAGCCCATCGCGCAGCCGACCTGCGAACTCACGCACAGGGTGTGGGCCCGCTCGCGCGTGCGACCGATCATCGGGATCAGCACGGACTCGACTTCGAGCGTGTCGGGGGGTGATGCTTGCATCACGCCAAGCGCGATCGAGTCACGTGCCGCAACCGGCGGCGGCATCGGCGTCGCGTCGTCCAGCCTCCGCGGCACACGCTGCGTGAACTTCACGGTCACGCCCTCTTCGCTCGCGCTCTCGTGCGTCCGCCCGATCGGCGGGATCTGGACCGGCGCGAGCGGGTCATCGATGACCCCTTCGCGATAGACGCGGGCGTAACGCTGAAGCCCGCCGGCGCGCCCGCCGCGGAGCCCGAGCGCGACGCAGGCGTCGGCATAGCGCTCGCTGGTGAGCGAGAGCGGGTCGGGGAGCGCGGGGGGCGGGCCTGTCGGGGCGGGCTTCACGGGTGATGGTAAGTGCATCGCCCGCAGCGGGATCAGACCTGGGGTCATTGCCCGGGCGGATTTGGGCGGGGGTTTGTCGGTTCTGGTGAAGTCTGGCCCGGGCGTGTCCGATAGCCGTGGGGTGGGGGTGAGCGCGCCTCGGCAGCGTGCTTTGCCCGTGAGTGTTCAGGAGATCGGCATGAGCATCGACCGTCGTCGGCACACGCGTTTGAACATGACCCGTCCGTGCAAGGTCGTCGTGCGCTCGGCCCAGCGCTTCCTCGCGGCTCGAACATCCAACGTCTCGGTCACCGGCGCGCTGATCGAAGTTCTCGCCGACCGGCCGATCAACGTCGGCGAGATCGTCGATGTCGCCATTTCCTGGAACGACGCGCCCATCGTGCGCAGCTCAGACCTCGTCGCGGCGGAGGTCACCCGGGCGCTCATCGGCCCCAGCGGCACCCAGACCATCGGCGTGCGATTCGCGACGCAGAACAGTGCGAGCGAGCCTCAGCTTGCACGCGTGGCCTGACGCGGGCTCTCGGTCAGAGCCGGAACGATCAATGTCGGCGCATCGGCACGCCCGCCGGGGATGCCCAGTCGCGTCAGCAGCGCGGTCCGTGCGTACAGCAGGCGGGCGGCGTCCGAGCCGTTCCACGCGACGGTCGCGTTGAACACGCCCTCGCAGTCAAAATGGACCATCGCGTGCTCGTGATCGTCCACGTGGTCAAACACGCCGGCGCAGACCGTCTCATCGCCCAGCGATGCTTCGAACTTTTCGCGCGCCAGGTCCAGGCGCAGCGTCAGCGTGCGCTCCGGCTCAGGCTCTCCGCCGATCGCCCAGCGGATGGTCAGCGTCTCAGGAAAAGTCGCGGCGGGTGTACGCAGGTTGGCTTGTTCGCGCAGCTGAGTCATGTTGAGCCCGTTGATGGTGCGTGCGGGTTCGCCGCACGGAAGGAGAGTGCCGGGCGTCGTGCCGGCGTGGTTGGCTGAAAACGCGCTGACTTATCCGTTCGTGCCGCCGCTGCTGGTGTCCATGCCGCCGGCGAGGGCCTGGGCGGTTTCTTTCATCACCTGGGCGTCAAGCTGCAGGAGCTTGCTGCCCATCTCGTCAAAGAGCCGCAGCAGCGCGATCATGTCGTCCAGGCGCTGGTTGTGGTCGTCTACGCCCTCGCCGCTGCCGCGGGTTTCGTCGCGGATCTCGGCGAGGCTGGCCAGCGCCGGATGGATCTCGCGCTTCATGCGCTCGCGGAGGATCGCCTGCAGCATGGTCCACACATCGCCCGCGGCCTCAAAGTACTCCTTGCGATCGCCACGCTTGTGCGCGCGATGCACCACGCCCCAGTCCACCAGCGCCCGCAGGCTCATGCTGGCGTTGCCGCGGCTGATCTCCAGGCGCTCCATCACGTCGTCCGTACAGAGGGCATGGCCGGTGATGAACAGCAGCGCGTGGACCTCGGCCATCGTGCGCGAAATGCCCCACGTCGAACCCATCTGCCCCCAGGTGGCGATGAAACGGTCCTGTGCGGTGGTCAGCGACGGCTTGGAGCGGGGGGTGGTCATGGGCGGAAGAGGCTCAGAAACAGGACGCTTCGTCGGGTGAGCGGCGGGGGTACCCGCGTACTTTCAATATACGCTGAAACGGTTGAAAAGACGACTGGCTTTCAACAAAAAGTGAAAAATGGCAGACAGTGACCGTGTTTGCCGGACTCGATGCCTTGATGCCGCGTGCCTGGATGCCTTCTTCTCGGTCGACGACCCGGTGAGCCGAGCTCAAACCAACACGTCCACAATCCCCGCCCCGCCCACGACGCATGACACCACGCCGTTGAGCGTGAAGAACGCCAGCGGCAGGCCGGCCAAGCCGCGGCGTTCCAGCACGATGTGCTCCGCGATCAGGCACGCGATGGCGCCGAGGGCCGCGACGAGGAACACCGGGCCGAAGCGCGGCTCGAGGTTCCAGGCGACCAGAAGGGCACCGGCGGCCAAGACGTGGAACCCGCGGCTGATGTAGGCGGCGCGTCGGGCGCCGAGGGCCGCGGGGATGCTGAAGAGCCCGGCGGCGCGATCGAAGCCCTCGTCTTGCAGGGCGTAGACGATGTCAAAGCCCGCGACCCAGAACAGCACCATGGCGCTCAGGGCGTAGAGCGCCGGCGTGTGGGTGAGCGAGGCGGGATTGATCGCCAGAGCCGCGGCGAGTGGTGAGATCGCGAGCGCTGAGCCCAGCAGCACGTGACAGAGCGCCGTGAAACGCTTGGCGTAGGAGTACAGCGCCAGCCACAGCAGCACCGGCACCGAGAGCGCCAGCGGCCAGGGATTGCCAAAGAACGCGAGGAAGCCCACGCAGCAGAGCACGAACGCGCCGGCGCTGACCAGCGCCAGCGTGATCGCCTTCGGCCGCGCCAAACGCCCCGACGCCACGGCCCGCCCGCGCGTCCGCGGGTTCGCGGCGTCAAACGTCGCATCCGCGATCCGGTTCACCAGCATCGCCCACGTGCGTGCCAGCACCATGCACACGATCACCAGCGCGAGCTGACCGGCAAAGCGCGACCAGTCGATGGGCATGTACGCCGAGAGCGCTGGGTTCGGATTGGGAATCGGCGCGAGCGTGGGGCGTGAGGCGCTGAGGAATGCACCCAGGAGTGCGAAGGGGAGAGCGAAGACCGAGTGCGAGAGCTTGATGTCCGCCGCGGCCAGCAGGAGCGGATTGGCACCGCCGCCGGGTTGCGGCGCGGGCTGCGGCGCGGTGTTCTCGATGCGTTGAGCGACGCTCACGGGCGCAAGCGTATGAGCGTGATCAGCGGCTCAGCGCGGGCCCATGACGATGAAGTTGACGGCCGCGTCCGTCGGAATGGCGACGGGGTTCCGGACGGTCAACGTCACTCCGTTGGGGCCGCTGGCGGCAACGTTCACGATCAGCGTTGAGCCAAACGCACTCGCGGTGACGGTTGGCTCGCCGGAGAACGGAGTGTCGTAGCCCACGAAGTACACGCCCGTGGCGCTGCGAAAGGCGGTGAAGCCCTGGCCAGCGGAGATTGCACCGGTGGAAGTCAGCGTGCCGCGGAGCATGCGGAGGTCTTCCACGCCGGAGGCGGCGCGGAGCTCGCCGTTGGCACCGAGCGCGATGCTGCCGCGAACGTCGAGGCGTTGGACGGGGTTGGTCGTGCCGATCCCGACGAAACCGTTATCACCGACCAGGCGCATGCGTTCGGGCTGGCCGTCGCCGGCGAAGAACTGGATGTTGCCGTTGAACACATTGCCGAACGAGCCGATGAACGCGTTGTCGCCGGCGATGATGTGCAGGTTGTTGTTGAGGGAGGTGCCGACGGGCGGCGCCTGCGCTCCTGAGGCGTTGGCGTTGCCAGCAATGAGGCGGAGCGTGCCGCCCTGCGCGCCGGAGCTGTCGTTCACGCCGCCGGGCGCTCGGATTGTGAGTGTGCCGGTGACGCCGACGCCCTGCGGGCCGGTGATGACAGTGTCGCCGGCGGGGAACGTGACGATCGAGCCGAGGCTCGCGGTCACGCCCGCCAGCGGGGTCGCGGTGATCGGCTGGCGGGGCGTGAGCGGAACGAACGCGGAGCCGGCAGGGCTGGCGACCTCGACTTGCAGCCAGGTCTGAATGTCGGTGGGGACGGGCCCGCCGAGGTTCACCGGCGTGGTGAACAGGCTGTTGGTCACGGGGATCGCGCTCACGGTGAAGGGCTCGCGCAGGCGGTTGATCGGTAAGTTTCCGATCGGGCTGCTCCAGAGCGAGAAGCGGGCGTCGATCGTGCCGTTGGCCGCGGCACCTTCGAGGCGGCCCTGATAGGTGAACACGGCTGGTTCCGTCAGCGGCGTGGGGACAAATCCGAAGTCGCCAAACTCGATCTCCCAGCCGTTGGCGATGGAGCCTGAATCACCGCCGACGAAGTCTTGAACAAAGAGCCGCCACACGCCGTTGGGATTGCCGAAGGCCAACGTCGCGAGGGACGCGGCTCGCGGGATGGCGTTCGCGGGTGTCGAGAACGATTGAGTTCCTTCTGAAGGCGCAAAGGTGCCGGTGATGAGCGTTTGAGGCAGCGGCGTCGTCGACTCCGCGCCGAAGGTCAGCGTGATTCCCGAAACGTTCCCTCCGTTGAAGTTCAAGAGCTGAACGCCCTGACCCGACGGCGCCACCAAGAGCACGGCCACGTCGTTCATAAAGGTGTGCGTCAGGTTCTTGACGCGCACGCGGATGCCGAGGGGTTGGCCGACAAAGCCTGCCACGGTGATCGTGCTGGGGAAGGGCGCGGCGGCGACGCTATCGGGGATCGCGATCGGCGCAGGGTTGCTGAAGACCTGCGCGTGGGCCGCGGTGACCATGAAGGTCGCGAGGCCGACGATGACGCAGGCCAATCGAACGGTGCTTGAGAAGAAGCCCATGAGATGCTCCGGTGGTGAAGGCGCTGAGGATTCAGCCGGTGAGTCGCGCAGGAGGTTGATCTTGCACCGTATCAGAAACTCGCGGTTCGAGGCGGAGAATTCAGGCAAGTTCGACGACTTTCAGGGTCAATGTTGCGCAGAGCGGAGCGATGGCTTGGGCAAAGCCCCCAGCGTGAACAACGCGGGCGTACGCTGGACTGACTTGGCACAAGGAGCCCGTATGGATCTGGCGACGCTGCAATCGTTCATGCTCGACCGGCGGGTGGACGCGTGGGTGCTCTGGGATTTTCGCGGGAGCAACCCCGTCGCGCCGCAGCTCTTCCCCGCGCCTTCGGGCAAGCGCTGGACCACGCGCCGCTTCGCGATCGTCATCCCCGCGCGCGGCGAAGTGACGGCCCTCGTACACACCATTGACGCGACGCAGTTCGACAAGGACGCGTTTGCCAAGCGCGTGTACCTGTCGTGGCAGGATCTGCGGGCCGGACTCGCGGACATGCTCAGCGGCTGCTCGCGCGTCGCGATGGAGTACTCGCCGGGGGGGCAGCTCCCGGGCGTGAGCTTTGTGGATGCGGGCGCGGTGGAGCTGGTGCGGTCGCTGGGGCTGGAGGTGGTCAGCTCGGCGGACCTGATTCAGGCGAGCGTGGCGCGTTGGAGCGACGCCGCGGTGCGTGATCATGCGCATGTGTCCAAAGTCGTCGCGGACATCAAGGACGGCGCGTTCGCGTTGATCCGCGGGGCGATCGCCGGCGGGCGACGCGTGACCGAGCGACAGGTGCAGGAGTACATCCTCAGCGAGTTTGCGCGAAACGAGCTGCAGACCGACGGCGAGCCGGTGGTGGCGGTGAACGCGCACGCGGGCGACCCGCACTTCGAGGTGGCGCACACAGGCTCATCAGAGATCAAGCGCGGCGACTGGGTGCTCATCGACTTGTGGGCCCGCACGCCCGGCGAGCAGCACATCTTCAGCGACATCACCTGGTGCGGCTGCGTCGGGCCCGTCAGCGCCGAGCGACGCAAGGTGTACGACAGCGTGCGGCGGGCCCGCGACGCGGCCCTGGCGCTGGCGCAGAGCGCGTGGAAGCGCGGCGAGCCCGTGCAGGGCTGGCAGCTTGACGACGCGGCGCGGAATGAACTCGTCAGCGCCGGCTTTCAGCGGTACATCCGCCATCGCACCGGGCACTCGCTCAGCCCGGGCCCGAAAGTCCACGGCGTGGGCATGAACCTTGACAACCTCGAGACCCGCGACACACGCCAGATGCTCCCCGGCATCGGATACACCATCGAGCCCGGGCTTTATCTGCCGGACTTCGGCGTGCGCCTGGAGATCAACGTCTATGTGGACCCGCAGAAGGGGCCGGTGGTGACGAGCTGCTTCCAAGAGGAGCCGGTGGAGTTGGGGTGATCGCAAGCGCGATCGTCTTTCGCGATTGCCGACTGCGCCTTACTTTGTCTTATAGAAATCCAGGTTCACCTGGACGAAGTTGTTCCATTCCTTGGGCAGATCTTCCTCGGGGAAGATGGCCTTGACGGGGCATTCGTCGACGCACAGGCCGCAGTCGATGCAGGTGCCGGGGTCGATGTAGAGCTGGTTGGTCTTGCCGAAGTCGGGCTCGTTCTTGGTCGGGTGGATGCAGTCGACGGGGCAGACCTCGACGCACGAGGTGTCCTTGGTTCCGACGCAGGGCTCAGCGATGACGTGTGGCATGGGGCGATGACCTCGGGCGGCGTGCGAACAGACTCAAGCGTCGAGAACTTCGACGCGGCGGGCGATGGTAGCCGTGGGAGAGGGCGTGAGGAACGGCATCAGGCACTGGGCACTGGGCATTGGTCAGCACAGGGGAGTGATCAGTTGTCTGCGGCGGCAGGCGGGACGCCTGCTCCACATGGATAAAAAAAGCCCCGGCTCAGATGAGCCGGGGCTTGGGTCTGCGTTTCACGATGGCTGATTGCGGAGTTCCGGTTGCCGATCACTCAGCACACAGCGCTCAGCAGTGCTCTTAGAACGAGCAGCCGTTGAAGTAAATGCCGAAGAAGTAGTTGTAGTCGCCTTCGGTCACGCCGTTGTTGACGTTGGGAGCCACACCGCCGGCGCCAAAGGGCGGGAGCGGGATGCCCTGGTCGTCAGCGATGTCGGTGACGGTGATGGCGTCGAAGAAGTTGCCGAAGAAGACGTTGTAGTCGGCCTCGGTGAGCCCGTTGTTGGGAACGAGGGGGTCCGGGGCGGTGGTGAAGTTGTGGATGGGCTGGCCGCCGTCGTTGGCGATGTCCGCGGCGTTGCAACGTGCGGGGCCGGGGGTGCCGCCCTCGCCGACGACGAACTTGAACCACAGAACCTCGTACGGCTCGGTAGTCGTGGCCGCGACGTCGCGCGGGCCGACCGAGTCGGTGATGCGGAACGAGCGATTCTGAGCAATGGTCGCAATGTTCGAAACCGTGACGCCGGGATAGTCGGTCAGGTTGCCGTCATCGTAATCATCGTCGGTCGCGGCGGTGAGGTTCGTTTCGGTCTGGTAGGCACCCATGGCGAGGTAGTACGTGCCCGAGACGAACGTGCGCGACAGGCGCGAGCCGAGGCTGTCAGTGTCGGGCTCGTCGTCGTTGCCGAAGTCGGGGATCGGGTTGAAGTTGCTGTCGTAAATCCAGAGGTCGGTGTCGGTCTGCACGGTGCCGGTGGTGCCGACGGTGGTGATCTCGATGGTGCCGGCGCTGAAGTTGCCGCCAGCGATGTCCACGGGGATCACAGGCGTTGCGGAGAGTGAGAGGGTGTAGTCGTCGGTGCCGGTGGTGCCGCCAGCAACGGCAGCAAAGAGCTTGCGGTTGTTGGCGTCGGCGCTGTTGCCGTGCGCGTACCACTGAACGAAGGCATCAGTCGCGGGGCCGGTCTGGAGAATGGCGTTGGACACGAGGTTGGCGACGCCGTCAGTCTGTGTCAGGCCGCGGAGGGTCACGGTCTGGCTCGGCGTGTTGGAGTTGAGAGACAAGCGGTAACGGGTGAGGCCGGTCACATTCGTCGGCGTGCCGACGAGGAAGTAGTCCGTCTCGCCCGACGCGTTGCCGCAGAGCGTCTGGCCGGGGATGAGGTTGGCCGGCGTGGCGGTGTCCTTGCTGTCGTTGGGCTCGACTTCCGGCGCTGTGCAGGTGACTGCGGGCGGTGCGATCGAGATCGCGAACTGGTAGCTGTTCTCGCCAGCGGCCAGGATGCCAGCGCCCTTGCGGCCGATCATGAAGTAGTAGCGTGTGCCCGCGTTGAGCGTGGCGCGAACGCGGCCGCGGCCGGTGCCGTTGTCGTTGCAGACCACCGTTGTGAACGTGCCGGAGCAGGGCGTGCCCGGCGTGCTGGTGGTATAGACCGACACGACGGTGTCCGGGACGTTGCCGGCGGGCGCGTCGGCCAGCGAGGTCGAGATGAAGTAGTCATTGGTCGTCGCGGGCTGGAACGAGTACCACATCGTGTACGAGATGGTCGCGGCCGCGGCGCAATCGAATGCCGGATCGGTGGGGTTGGAGGTCGCGCCCGTCATGTTGTACGTCGGTGACGTGTAGGGCAGAGCGAAGCCGGGCTGCGTGTTGACGTTGATGGCTCCGGCGCAGTTGTCGTTGGACGGCGCGGTAGGCGGCGCGGCGAAGTTCAGGATCGCGAACTGGACTGTGTTGTTGGTGCCGACGAGATCAGTCGAGTTGTCGTAGCGGCCCACGAGAAGGTAGTACTGGGTTCCGGCGTTGAGGCGAACGCGGGTGCTCGCGCGTCCGGCGATGCCCGTGCACTGGAGTCCGTTGTCGTCGTTGCAAGCGACCTGGGAGAGCGAGCCGCAGCTTCCGCTGTAGACAACGACGTACGTATCGGTGATCGTGCCGTTGGGCACATCAGCCGTGCAGGTGCTGAAGGTGTAATCGCCCGTCTGGGTTGGGAGATAGGAGTACCAGATCGTGTTGTCGATCAAGTTGGCGCAGGTGGAGATGGCGGGCTCGCCCGCGCCGCGCGTCGCGGTGGTAACGTCAACCGCGACAGAGACGTAGCTGGTGGCGGTGCCGGGAACGACGACGGCGTTGGCGCAGTCGTCATTGGCCACGGGCGCGGGCGGCGCGATGCCGCCAGACGTGATCGCGAGCTGGACGTTGGATGCGCCGTCGGCGGGCGCGACAGCCCCGTACTTGCCGACACGGATGTAATAGTCGGTATTGGCGACCAAGACCGTGCTCGCGCTGGCGCGGGCGCCGGCGCAGTTCACGCCGTTGTCATCGTTACAGACCACCTGTGTCAGTCCGCCGCAAGAGCCGGAGTAAATCGCCAGCACGGTATCGGGGACAGTCGTACCCGCGGCCGCGGCGGCGCACGTCGAGAACGTGTACAAGCCGCCGGTGGCCGGCGTGAACTTCCACCAGACGGTGGCGTTCACGCCGACGCAGGCCGTCGGCTCGTTGATGTTCGTCGCGTTGATGATGTCAACCACGTCAGAGGCGTATGGGCTCGTGGTGGCCGAGGGGATCACGATTGCGTTGGAGCAATCGTCATTCGGCGCGCCGATCGGCGCTGTATAGGGACCGACGAACAAAGACACGGCGGACTCGCCTAAGGGCAGCGAGGCCTCGGTGCCGTTGCGACCGACGACGATGGTGTACTGCGTGCCGGCGGTGAGCGTCGGCGTGAGGCTCGAGCGCGTGCCGCAGGTGGAGTCATCGCCGCAGTCAACGGAGGTGAAGCCGCCGACGCAATCGCCGGTGTAGATGGCGATGACGGTGTCGGTGACCGTCGTGCCCGGGGCATCGGCGGTGCAGGTCGAGAGGGTGTACTGCCCGTCAGTCGCGGGAGTGAACGTGTACCAGATGGTGCGACGGACGTTGGTCCCGCACGCGAAAGTCGGGTCGCCTGCGGCATCGTTGCTCGCGCCGCCGACATCGATCGGCGGGAGCGCCAGCGGGAGGCTCGCGGGGGAGATGGCGATGGCGTTCGCGCAGGCGTCGTTGGTGGGTGGCGCGGGCGGGGGCACAGCGCCGCCGAGGGTAATCTGGATGTTGTTCCAGTCGCCGGAGGTGCCGCCGAAGCTGTGGCGGTAGTTGAAATGCAGTGGCGAGGCGCCGGGGTAGTTGGTGTCGAGGTTGGCCTGCGGCCAATCCAGGAGCACGGGCGTGTTGTTGCCGGCGGAGTTGGGAGCCGGGCCGCGGTTGGCGAAGACGACGCCTTCGAGATTGAAGCCGCCGGTGGAGGCGGTGTCAGTCAGGGCCCAGTTGGCGTCGGAGCTGGCGGTGGCGATCGAGCCGGTCCAGTTGAAGCGCACGCGCGAGGTGGTGTACGTCGCGGCGGGGATCGCGTCTCCGTTCAAGGACACGCTGGCCCATTCGAAGTTGGTGACGTTCAGGTTGAAGGCCGGGTGGTTGTACTGCGCGCTGGCGGTGCCAGCGAGAGCACACACGGCGAGAATCGCCGCAGAGAGAACGCGTTTTTTCATGGTGGCCTTCCCAGAAAACAGAGTTCCAATCGAGGTCCGGACGCCCGCACAGGCGCTACACCCAACGCTCGATACAAAACGGGTGTTTCGGTCAGGAACGCGGGCGAATGCCGCGGAGCGTGGCGAAACATCCATATCGCCCTGTAAAGATACTGGTAAACAAGCAGGCTGCAAGGGGGAAATCTGGACGGGTCGCTTCGTGGTGTCTTGGCCATCGATGCGCGATCAGCGCATGTCCCCCTGATCGCGTGTGAACTCCGCCGTCACGACGTCGAATACATGGTGATTCGGCGGCGAATCAGCGGTGATTCAACGCGCAGCAAGCGACCATGATCGCGGTGCGAGGTGCCGAAGCGAATGCGGATTTCTACTCAGTCTCGCGGGGTTCTCGGACTGCGTGGGCACGCGGCAGCATGGTGCCACGGGCGACAAGCGGTCAGCTTGGGCAGCCGTCGAAGAACACGGAGAAGAAGAGGTTGTAATCCGCTTCAGTGGTGCCGTTGTTCACGAAGGGCGGTAGGCCGCCGAGGCCGAACGGCGGGAGGGGCTGACCGGTGTCATCGGCGATGTCGCAGACGGGGAAGGCGTCGAAGAAGTTGGCGAAGAAGCAGTTGTAGTCACCTTCGGTTACGCCGTTGTTCACCAGCGGCGGGATGCCGCCATTGCCGAACGGGGGCAGCGGGTTGCCCTGATCATCAGCGATGTCGGCCGGTGAGCAGCGGAAGTCAAACGAAACGTACTTGGTGTCGATCAGCGAGTCCAGGTTGATCCAACCGATGTTCTCACCCCAGGCGTAGCCGCTGAGACGGCGAGTCTCAGAGTTGTATTTTGGCTGCTGGTTTTCGGGGATGCCCGGCACGGTGAAGTTAATCCAGCCGATATTCTCGCCCCACGCAAAGCCGGTGACCTTGCCGGTGCTGGCGTTGTAGTTGAGGCCGAAGTCGTTGCCGTTGATGTTGGCATAGGCGGTGCCGTTGGCGGGGGTGCCGTCGCCGACGTTGATCCAACCGATGTTTTCACCCCATGCGAAGCCGCTGAAATACGGCGCGAGGTTGGGGTTGAACTTGACGCCCTGCGTGGAGCCGTTGGCGTCGCGGAAGTTGATCCAACCGATATTCTCGCCCCAGGCGTACTTGTTGGTGAGCGAGACGCTGGACTGGGCGAGGGCGCCGTTGCAAAGGCACAAACCGAGCGCGATCGCGGCAACGGGAGCAAGAGGGGTGTTCAGATTCAGCTTCGGCATCGTGGTCTCCAATGAAGAGCAACTCGGCAGCATCAGCCTACCGCGAACAAACGAAAAAGCCCGCCCGAAACCGCAAACGAGCGCGCAAGTTTTCAGATCTCCGGGTGATGTCGGGGTTCGAGTGGGCATTTGTGGCCGCGTGCCGGCGGTTGGCGGATGTCCAGCCGGTGTGGATTCTCTGGGGCCACTCGGAGCGGACGGTGCGGGGATGGCCGGGGGCTTGAGCGCGATGGGGAGGTTGATTCACAAACGGTTGACCGAGCCATCGGGCGGGGTATCATCCCCTCCCTTGCGGCGATTGCCGTGTTGGGCTGTCATTGCGTCCGGGCTTCGCGGCGTATGGACCCCGCGGGCGGCACGGCGGAATGCAGATAACTGGTTCGCGGTTTGGTCTCAAACCGCCGCTGTAGCTCAGTGGTAGAGCGCATCCTTGGTAAGGCTGAGGTCGTGAGTTCAAATCTCACCAGCGGCTTTCCCTGAGCATCCGAGGCAGGACGCCCCGGGGTCAGGTCCATTTCAGCAAGTCCCTCGCGGGTACGGTTCAGGAACGCCGTCACCGCCTTTTCCCGAACCGCATCTTCACTGGAGTATGAGTCATGGCAAAGGGCGTATTCACTCGTAACAAGCCTCACGTCAACGTCGGCACCATCGGTCACATCGACCATGGCAAGTCCACGCTTACCGCCGCGCTCTCGGTCCGCTCCGGTGTGAAGTACAAGATCGCGACCAAGAGCTACGCCGAAATCACCAAGGGTGGTACGGTTCGTGACTCCAACAAAACGGTCACGATCGCCTCGTCGCACACCGAGTACGAGTCCGACAAGCGCCACTACGCTCACGTCGACTGTCCGGGCCACGCCGATTACGTGAAGAACATGATCACCGGTGCCGCCCAGATGGACGGCGCAATCCTCGTGGTCTCGGCCGCCGACGGCCCCATGCCGCAGACGCGCGAGCACGTGCTGCTCGCCCGCCAGGTCGGTGTGCCCCACATCGTCGTGTTCCTCAACAAGGTTGACCTCGTTGACGATCCGGACCTCCTCGAGCTGGTCGAGTCGGAAATCCGCGACCTCCTGAACAAGTACGGCTTCCCGGGCGACACCACCCCGATCGTTCGCGGCCAGTCCAAGCTCGCGCTTGAGAACCCCGCCGACGACGTTGCCTGCAAGCCGATCGACGATCTGCTCGCAGCGCTGGACAGCTTCATCCCCGAGCCCGTGCGCGAGGTGGACAAGCCGTTCCTCATGGCCGTCGAAGACGTCTTCTCGATCAAGGGTCGCGGCACCGTCGCCACCGGTCGTATCGACCGTGGCCAGTGCAAGGTCGGCGATGCGGTCGAGGTCGTCGGTCTGGCCAAGGCTGCGAAGCCGACCACGATCACCGGCGTCGAAATGTTCCAGAAGACGCTGGACAGCGGCACCGCTGGCGACAACGTCGGTCTCCTGCTCCGTGGCATCGAAAAGGACGACATCGAGCGCGGCCAGGTTATCGTGAAGCCGAACTCCATCAAGTGCTACACCAAGTTCAAGGGCGAGGTGTACGTGCTCTCGAAGGACGAAGGCGGCCGTACCACGCCGTTCTTCTCCGGCTACAAGCCGCAGTTCTACTTCCGCACGACGGACGTGACCGGCAGCGTCGCGCTCCCCGCGGGCGTCGAGATGTGCATGCCGGGCGACAACGTCGCGCTGACGGTTGACCTGGGCGATAAGCCGGTCGCCATGGAGAAGGGCCTCCGCTTCGCCGTTCGCGAGGGTGGCCGTACCGTGGGTTCGGGCGTCGTCGCTGAGATCATCGGCTGAGTTGGATAGGTCGGCGCTCTGTGCCGACAGTTTCGAGATCAACCGTTCGGCGGCAGCGCCGGGCGCGTCAAGCAGTAGGACTCAAGCCTCTCGGCGGGATGGCGGGGCACTCAAGCCCCAAAGACCGCGACGGACTGGCGCCTACGATCGTGAAATCCACCGGCCCATCGGGCAATCACCCGATGGGCCGGCTTTGCCGAGTGGGGTCGCGTGTTTGGGCAGAAATGTCCGACGGGCGACGAAGCAGTGACGGTTCGATTCGTGACGGGTTGGTCAGGGTCTGGAGATTGAACAGGTTTGGCCGACGCCTTCGGGCGAAGGCTCTTTGCACGAGGTGATGTATGGCGAAGGGTAAATCCCAAGCTCGCGAGTTTGTGTGGCTTCAGTGCTCGGAGACGGGCGATCTGAACTACCGCACCGAGATCAACGTCAAGGGTGGCATCGCTGAGAAGCTCAAGGCGGGCTTCCAGAAGTACTCGCCGCGCCTGCGCCGGCACACGTTGCACAAGATCAAGCGAAAGTAAGGGTTCGCCTTCGAAAGGCCGCGTCGTGGCGTAAGCCACGGCGGGTGGTGCCGGCTGAAATGCCGAACACTCGACTCGATCCTTGGAGTCACGTCCAAGTCGAAACCGCGCCAAAGGTGGGAGGGATCCTCACCAGCGGTTCGCTCAGTTCACACGCCGGTAGCTCAACTGGTAGAGCAGCGGATTCCAAATCCGCAGGTTGCGGGTTCAAGTCCCTCCCGGCGTGCTCTGAAGTCTCTGGTGTTGGTGCCCATCACGGCTCCGCGCCGGAGTGTTTGGGCCCGTGTCGAGCATCGAGCTGAGCCGACGGCGAGGCCGCGCGGCCTTCGGGTCCACCTCTTGTCGCCAGCCGTGCGTCGGCGTCAATGGCTTGCGTTTCGGTGTGACAACTTCATCGCTCGCGTCTTTCAACTCCTTGACCCGCGTCTCCCTCTGAACACCTATGGCACTCGGCATTTACAAACCTGGGCAGGGCTACTGGGTGCGCGTGTTGACCGCGACGCTGATCGCGCTGGCGACGATCGCCGTGGGCGCGTGGGCGTGGTACCAGACCGCGACGTTCGTCTCACAGATCCCCAAGTCCACCTATGAAATGGGCGTTCGCAACACGCCGACGGACGTGCCGGGCGGCACGACCGTTTCGCTGATGGGCCCGGCCGACAGCGAGGGACGCCAGACCGAGATCGGCACCGCGACGCTCCGCACCGCGCTGACCAAATCCACCAACCCGCAGAAGGTGCTCGTTGATCTCATCGAGATCAAGCCGACGCTCGACGCCAGCGGCACCGCATCGCTCCGGACCATCGGCGGCGATCGCATCGCCGACGTCACCGATCGCAAGGGCCTGGCGCCCGTTGAGACGCAGACCGTGCAGGCCATCGTCATCACGATCATCATCCTGATCGGGTCGATCGTCGCGTACTACTTCACCGCCATGCGTCCGCGCACGGTTGATTTCCTGATCGCCACCGATTACGAGATGAAGCGGGTGAACTGGTCAACCCGGCGCGAGATCCTGGGCTCGACCTTCATCGTCATCGTCGCGGCTCTGACGCTCGCGATCACGTTGTTCGTGTTCGACCTGGTGCTGCGGTGGGTGTTCACGTCGATCGACGTTCTGCAGCTCTGAATCACGCGTTTTCCGAGGTCTCGCCGCTCACCGTAGAGGATCACCCATGGCCCAGGATCAAGACCAGAAGACGACCGACGCCGCGATCACCGATCAGGCCGGCGACGCGGCGGACAAGGGCAAGCCCTCGGCGTCTGAAGTGATCGCGCAGAACTCGTATGTCAGCAGCGCCGAGCCGATGACGCGCTCGGGCATGAACTGGTTCGTGCTTCGCGTCGCGTCCAACAAAGAATCGTCAGTGCGTGACACGCTGCTCCGCAAGGTGCAGATCGAGAACATGTCGCACCTGGTCGGGCGCATCCTCGTGCCGACCGAGAAGAAGAAGACGATCAAGGGCGGCAAGCAGAAGGTGACCGAAGAGAAGCTCTACCCCGGCTACGTCTTCGTCGAGATGAAGCTCGAGGACGACGGCCGCATCCCGCAGGACGTCTTCTTCCTGATCAAGGAGACCACCGGCGTCGGCGACTTCGTCGGCACCAAGGGCCGCCCCACGCCGATGAAGCAACACGAGATCGAGAAGATGCAGCTCGCGTCGATGAAGGTCGAGGACATGCCGCAGATCAAGCTCGTCTTCGAGAAGAACGAGGCGGTCACGATCAAGGAAGGTCCATTCGCCGGCTACGAGGGCACGGTGGACGAACTCATCCCCGAGAAGGGCCTCGTCCGCGTCCTGGTCACGATCTTCGGTCGGCAGGCGCCGGTCGAGCTGGAGGAGTGGCAGATCGCGAAGGCGGATGAGATGGTGTGAGTCGCCCGCTGCGCGGGTGAGCAGAAGCTCTGCCGCCCAGTGTTCTCAGCCGTTCGAGCGATTGATCAACGGCAAGTGAGCGCGAAGGGCCGCGCGGATTACCTCGGACTGCGTGGTCCGCGTGCGTTCGGCTTCCTCGGCGACCAGCAATTTCTCGCGCACCGAGACGCGCACGTTGATTTGCTCGCTGGCGTCTTCTTGAGCGTCGATCAGCGGGGTCGGCGGGTGCTGGCCGCGGTGGAGCATCAGCGCCACGGCGGTCGAGAGCGCGCGAGACAGCAGTGACAAGCACTCCGCCTCGCTGTCGGCATCCACCGCGACACCTGGGAAATCACGCGAGCATCCCACAAAGATCCCTTCAACGGTGGGTTCGATGCGCTTCTGGTAACGAGCCGCGATAGCTCGCGCATCTGCAATGTATGGCGACAGGATGATTTTCTCTGGCATAACCACGTCTTTCTGCACTCATGTCTGTTGACATGAGCCAGAGTATACGATTGTGTATACGCGGTCAAGCGATCCTGCCTGCATCAATCCATCCCCAAAGCAGGCGAATAACGCAGTCGATAGTGACGAAGTCGTGCCCTCCAATCCGTCGCACACGAATAGCGATGGGCAGGCGACCAGAACGACGATCTTGATGCTCAAAGTAGGCGATGTCTGACGGTTCGAGTTCCGATTTTTCCTCTAGGTCGATGGGTAGGTAGTTCAAACTCGCCATGACATTAACAAACGCCTCGAGTCGCAAAAAACGCCCCTCAGTTTCGAAGTCTTCGAGGTTTTCGCGTGTGCCACTATAGCTGTGTCGCTCATCATCGCCTTCACCCCCAAAGATATCGCGGTGGGCATAGCCCAAGACTCCCATTTGATAGCTGAAGAGACAAAGATTTCTCAGCATTTGAACTCCTCGTGGACAGGCGCTTGCGTGAGCGGGTAGAGTCGTAGGCAGGAATACAAACAAACAGCTAGCATCAATATGTGACGCTGAGGCTTCGCAGTGCGAAGCGGGCAGACATGTGAATCCGGATGCGTTGGCTTACCAGAGTATTAGTAGAATCACTTCGACGGTGCAAGCCGCGGGTTAGATAAAATCCCAAAAAAGTCACAATGTATGGATTGTGTTCGCAAACCTTGGACCTTGTTACTATTGCGTTTGGTGTTCTGAGTGTGGCTAGACGCGCGCCAACGCAGCCGTCATGGCTTACGAACCTTATTTTCGCACTGAGCGAGCTGTTGGCGACCATCACGATGATCGCTCTGCTAGTTGGCATCCTGCTCCGTGCGCTGTGGCGTGTCCGTAACTTCCCCTCGGCGCTCAACAGCGCGGCCGCCATTGAGTTCACTAGTTGGCTTTACCCTTATCGAACTGCTGGCGGCCATCGCGATCATCGCGCTGCTCATGGGTGCCCCGCTTCCTGCCCTCCTGGCACGTGTTCATGCGGGGTCATCCATCAACATCCATTAATCTGGATGAAGGGCTTTTGTCCCAATTGCGAGAACTAGGTAGGAGTCATCGTCTCGCAACTGCGCCAGCGGATACTTGCATGAAATCGCCGGTCAATCGCGACTCGCTTCGTAGGAGGCGATCGCCGTCGGGAATCTGACGGCCTCGCGTGCGGCCCCACGTCACGGGAATGAACGATCGGACGCCGGTCCGCGCCTGAACAAGAGATTACCCGTTGATTGCGGTGCCAGACGTGGTTGTTGTTAGCAAACACCAGCAGTTGACAGGTCTACGAACCCTTACGCATACCGATACTCAATCGGCGCATCCACCTCCGGATGCAAGCTCGCGTGCACAGGGCACGCGTGGCCGATGGCTTCGAGTCGCGGGCGCATCTCTTCCGGCACCTGCGCGCCGGGGATCGTCACGACCACCGGGAGGCGAGCGATGCGGCGTGGCGCAGGCGGCGTGGACATGTGCTTTTCGACGGTCGCCGTGGCACCTTCGAGTGAGATGTTGTGGCGCTCGCCCCACATGGCGATGGTGGTGAGGATGCACGAGGCGAGGCCGCTGGCGATCAGGTCGGTGGGGCTGAAGGCGGAGGCGTCGCCGCCGATGTCCTTCGGCGCGTCGGTGCGCAGCGTCGGCCCGGCGGGGTGGACGAGATCGCACTTCTTGTTGCCGGCGTAGCGGACGGCGATGGAAACCATGGGCAAACCCTCCGGTCTTCAGCGAGACGGGTCAAACGTCGCGCCAAGAACGCTGTCTATTGACACTGCGGTTGCGTCGGTTGTGAACTTCCTGCACCCCTCTGGGGTGCGTGCTCTCGAACTCGCCGTGTCCACGGGTTGCGCTCGAAGACTCGCTTCACCCGTGGCTACATCCCTGCAGCCCTCCGGGCTGCGAGGCAGGGATTGAATAGAGCCGTCTCACGTCTCACGTCTCACGTCTCACGTCTCACGACTCTCGACTCGCGACTTACCCCCGCCGTCCGAGGACGAAGCCGATGCCGGCGCACAGGAGGATGACGCCCGCGAAGATCCCCGCGGAGACGCCGACGTTGCTCGCCAGGAACGTGGTCAGCGCGAAGTTGTTCACGCCCATCGCGGCGACGATCACAACGCTGAGCATCGCGGCCGCGACGAGGGTCAGCCCGAGCGCCAGCCCGCCGCCGAGGCCCGACCACGTCGCGTCGTAGGGCTCTGCGAGCATCATGGCCATCGCGGGCGAGCCTGAGCCCATGCCGACATCGCTGGCGACGCCAGTGTTCTCGAACAGGCCGCCGCCGGCGTTCTCGTCCGCAGACGCATCGCCCGAGCGCCCGCCGCCTTGGTAGACGTCCTCGAGCAGACCGGCGTTGAGCGAGGTGTCATCGCCGCTCTTGGTGATATCGAGCAGGCCGGAGCCGCTGGCACCGGGGTCGCCCATGGTCATGCCGCCGACAGAGCTGGTGATCTGCGTCTGGGCGGAGGCGTCGCTCGTGTCCTCGCCGTCGTCGCCCTCGAAGATCGAGATGCCGGACTTGTCCTTGGTATTGGCCTCCGCGGCGTTGCCCGAGCCGGAGCCCGAACCCGTGCGCGAGTCATCGACCGCCAGCGCGATCTCGGCGCCCGAGTCGGCCAGCGGGATGCTGTCCTCGCCCTCGTCAGAGCCGGCGAGCATGTTCACCTGCTCAACCTTGAAGACCAGGCGGTCGCGATCGCGGAACTCTTGAAGCTGGCCGCTGGCGGCCATTTCGCGGACCTTTTCAGCGCCGACGCCGAGCTTGCTGGCGGCTTCTTCGAGCGTATAGAACATCTTGGCCATGGCGATTCACTCCGGGATTGGTCGATACGATCAGAAGCGTCCGCCGGTTGAGGCGGCAGTCGGAATCAGGGGAACGAGCATATCGCGCCGTCCGCATGCGTGGACGAAACGCGGGACTCGGAGTGTACTGTGGGCAAGCTCGCGGGGCCAGCACAACCCATCACCTCGCCGTCCGTCCAAGGGCCGAACGAAAGGCCCCCCGTCGGCATCGACGATCTCCCCGGCGTGTGGCGCGAATCGCTCCGTGCCTTCAGCGGCGGGCTCGTCCGCCTCCGCCGCGCTGGTGAGCAGTCATCAGCGCCACCGCCGACGCTCTCGCGCGGCTCGCTGCTGCCGCCGCGTGCGATCGACCCTTGGGCGTATCGCGCGCCGCTGGACGCGATGCCGGTTGAGCGGATCACGATCGAGCACCCGGATGTCCCGCTGGCGCTTGACGGGCTTTCGATCTTGCAAATCACGGATCTGCACCTGCGCCGGCGGGCCCGAGACACGCAGTTTCGTGCGCTGCGTGACGCGATCGCAAAGACCCACGCGGACATCGTGACGTTCACGGGCGATTACCACGACACGATGGGACACGAGTACGCCGCGGCTGAGCTGCTTGCGGAACTTGGGGCCGCGGCGCGGGCGCAGGCGCGCCTCGGCGTCTACGGCGTTTTCGGCAATCACGACACCGATCGCATGCGCGAGCTCGCGCTGAAGATCGGAGACATCACATGGCTGGAGAATCACGCCGCGCCGCTGCTGCGCCGCGGCGCGATTGGTTCGCTCGCCGGCGTACAGACATTCCCGCTGCGCATCGTGGGCCTGAGCTATCCCGAAGACCCGCTCGCGGCGATGTTGGAGTTGCCGGTGGCGCCGGCCCGCCAGGCGCTACGCGGCCTGACGATCGCGATGGCGCATCAGCCCAGCGTGTTCGCGGCGTGCGCCGACATGGGCGTGTCGATCGTTCTGGCCGGCCACACGCACGCCGGTCAGATCCGCGTCGCGCCCGGCTACGCGATGCACACATCCAGCGACCTGCCCGGCACCATGGCCTCCGGAATCCTGCGCATTCGCAACACGCTCTGCTTGGTCTCGCGTGGCGCGGGCGAAGGCTTTTGGCCCGGCCTCCGCATCAACTGCCCACGCCAACTGCCGTTGTACACGCTCCGCCAAGGACCACTGCCGGGTGCGGAAGGCTCACGCCTGCGCTGTGTGCGGGCGTGGTAGGGGGGATGTGAGGCGTGAGGGCACAGATCACCCTCCCCCGGTCTACCGGGGGAGGTGGCGAGTCTTCGAGCCGGAGGGGGCTTCGTGGACTCACGGCGACTCCGCGACAACGAACAAACCAAAGCCCCGCCCCCTCCGCCGCGAAACGCGGCACCTCCCCCGTTGGGAAACGGGGGAGGGCGAGTCTTGACGTTCCTAGCTCGCTCCTTGCTGACAACTGACAACTGACAACTGACCGCTGAAAACTGACCACCGACCAATCAGCTTTTCGCGCCGACCGCCATGACATCGATGTGTTTGCCGCCGCGTTCTTTCCGGGCGGCTTCGATGATGCGCTCGGCGGTGCGGACGTTGGCCAGCCCGGCGCGGGCGTCGATTTCCGGGCGGCGGTTGTGGCGCACGGCGTCGAGGAACGCCTTGATCTCTTCGACGATCGGCTCGCCCTCGTCCACCTGCAGTTCTTCGATCTTCACCAGCTCGTGCCACTTCATGTTCGAGAGGTCGGCGCCGTGGCGCAGGCTCTCGCGCACTTCGATCATCTGCTGCTCGTTGGCCAGGCGCCGGATCATGGTGCCGGTCTTCCCGCCGTAGTCGATCTTGACGTACGCGTTCTCGCCGGTGATGCGGGTGATGCGTTCGGTCTTGAGCGCCAGGCGCGAGCAGGTGATGTTGGCGACGCAGGTGCCGGTGGGCAGGTGCCAGGTGAGGCGGGCGTTGCAGATGTCCTCGTGCTCGGTGATCACCGCGACGCCGCTGGCCTGCACTTCGTCGGGCTCGCGCCCGCCCATGAGCATGATCACCACATCCAGGTCGTGGATCATCATGTCCATCACGACGCTGGTGTCCACGCTGCGGAAGGTCATCGGGCTCACGCGGATGACTTCGATAAACCGCGGCACGATCGGGCTGGCGTCGCTCTGCTCTTTGCGCAGCGCCCGCATGATCGGGTTGAATCGCTCGATGTGGCCGACCATCAGGACGCTGCCGCTGGTCTCTGCGGCCCGCTTGATCTTCTCGGCCTCGTTCACATCACCGGCCAGCGGCTTCTCAACCAGGCACGCGATGCCGGCGTTGAGCAGCGGCACGGTGGACTCCACGTGATACGTCGTCGGCACGGCGACGCTCACAACATCAACGCCCGCCGCGATCAACTGCGAGACGTCGTGGAAATGACGGCAGCCGAACTGCTCCGCCAGCGCCTCAGCCCGCTCGGGATTCGTGTCCACCACGCCGACGAGCTCGGTTTCTTCAAGCTGCGCATAGACGCGCGCGTGATGCCGGCCCATGCGCCCGACGCCGACGACGCCGGCGCGGATCTTCCGTCCCGAAAAGCTCTTGGCCACGCCCGGGACGCCGTTGTTTCCAGTTGCCATGTCAACCAACCTTTCCACGCCCGCCGCCACGAACTCGCTCACGCTTGACCCCGTCGCGCAACACTTCGATGAAATCCGCTTCACCGATTCCGATTGTGCCGCGTTTGGCTCCTGAGTGCCGGTTGCCAGCTCCCGAGTGCCGATGCCCAGTACACAAGGCCGAGTGCCTCATACCCAAACAATAAACCGTCGGCGCACGAGTTGCTCGCGCGCCGACGGGTTCTTTTCCGAAGGGTCAGTCCGAGGGCGACGACCCGGTTTGATATTGACCGACGCACGCCCGCGAGACCGTTACTTCGTCAGCGAGTCCAGTGCCTGCGCGAAGTCGCGCTCCTGCTTCAGGCCCACCATGCGCGAGACCTCCTGGCCGCCCTTGAACAGGATGACCGTCGGGATCGCGGTGATGCCGTACTTCGCGGCGATCTGCTGCGCGTTGTCGGTGTTCAACTTGCCGACCTTCACACGACCCGCGTACGAGTCGGCGACCTTGGTGATCGTCGGGAGCATCATCTTGCAAGGCCCGCACCACTCAGCCCAGAAGTCCACCATCACTGGCTTGTCGGAGCTCAGCACCTCGGCCTGAAAGTTGCTGTCCGTAAACTCGAGCACGTTCCCGGCCATACGTCACTTCCTTCCAACCTGCGTTTCCGTGCCTCGGGCGAACGCCGCCTGAGACTTCGAAACCAACTCTATTCTGTCCGCTTCTTTGATGCCATCAACGCCCGGAGGTATCGCGCCGTATCACCGACCGTGCCACCGACCTCGCTTCGAGGTCGGTGCTCCTGGGTCAACGGTTGTCTGCGGCACCGACCTTGAAGCAAGGTCGGTGGCACGAAATCTCTCTTCGATTTCACCGCCCGTCATGTGTCGCCCACGCCGCGCGGAGGGCTTCGACGTGCGGACGAACATCGTGTACGCGGAAGATGCGCGCGCCGGTCGCCAAGTGGCGTGCGCTCAGCGCCAGCGTCGCATGCAGCCGCTCGCTTGGCGGCGGGAGCTCCGGCGCTTCCTTCGAGCGATTCGGTTTTGTCTCGCCGACGCCGCCTTTGTCACCCCATGACATCGCCGCCTTCGCGACAAAGCTCTTGCGGCTCAGCGCGCTCATGATCGGGTAGCCCAGGCAGGCCAGTTCACTCGTGCGCCGGATCAGTTCGAGATTCTGCGCCACCGTCTTGCCAAAGCCCAGCCCGGGGTCGAGCACGATCGCGTCGGTGCGCACGCCCGCCTTCATCGCGTCCACGGCCCGCCGTGCAAGAAACTCCCCGACCTCATGCACCACATCGCCATAGCGCGGCTCCGCGGGTGCGCCCGCCTTGCCGTAGCTGTGCGAGAACGCGTCCTCCCGCGGCTTCGCGAGCCGGTGCATCAGCACCAACCCGCACGCACGCTCACCGGCAAGCCGGAACATCCCGCGATCATCCGTGCCTGCCGAGACGTCGTTGATCGCGTCGGCCCCGGCATCCAGCGCCGCCGCGGCGACGCGGCTGCTGGTTGTATCAATCGTGATCAGCGGACGCACGCGCGCTTGAGCCCGCCGGATCAATGCGATCACGCGCGCCGTGCGCTTGATCTGTTCGCGCCATGCGACAGGCTCCGCGCCCGGGCGTGTGCTCTCGCCGCCAACGTCCACGCCGTCGGCGCCGTCTTGGATCATCCGCAGCGCCACGTCCGCGGCGTGCTCATCGGACGTCAATTGTCCGCCGTCGGAAAAGCTATCGGGCGTGACGTTCAGAATGCCCAGGATCAGCGGCCGCGCGAGGCTGACGGCGCGTCGCGGGCTCACGCGCCAGCGTGCGTCAGCCGAGTTCGATGGCACCGCATCGCGCCGTGTCGCCGCGGACTTTGCTGCCTTCAGGCCGGTTTGTGCGGTGCGATTGGAACGCAAAGACTTCACACTCGATCTGCGGAATGGAGAGTTTCCTTCGCACAGAAGCAAACCGGCGGTGTCTTGCCGCCGACGCGCCCGAAAACTCGCCGCAAAAAAGAAGAGGCCCCGCGGCGAAAAGCCAGCGAGGCCTCAGGGGGGGGGGTGCTGTTTGATGAAGACACTGTACCGTGAAGTTTGCGGGGTGTCAACACTCCCTGTCCAGGGATCCGAAAACTCATGGAGTTTGAACACAGAACCCCCATTTTAAGGGAGTTCTGCGCCGCCTCACGGTTTATTCGTAAACTTCAGAACTTCGGCTTCGCAGGCTTCTTGTCGGCGGGGTCGGGTTTCCCCGCGGGGTCGGGGTCGGCCATCGGGTCCGCGTCGGGATTCATCGCCGTGCGAACTGCGTTGCTGTATTCCGTGATGCTCCGCACCGTCGCGTGCGGCACGTAGATCGTCGCGCGGAGCCCGCCGCCACCGGGCGCGATCGCAAGGCCGATCGGCGGGATCGTGTCCGACGGCGTGTAGTCCGGCGACGCGCCGGCGAACATCGTCAGCAGCGGGGTTGCGGAGTTCATGATCGCCTTTGGCCCGATGTACAGCTCGGCGACGCGACCTTCGGGCATCTTCGAGCTCACGCTGCGGACCTGCTCGTCGGCGTTGAGCGACGAGCCGCCCCTGGCCGCGAGCGCCTGGCCCATGAGCTCGCTGCTGCGGCTGTAGGTCTGCAGGTAGCCGCCCTCGGTCTTGGCGATGTAGCCGGCGGGGCCGCCGCCGGGGCCGAACATGAACATCATGGCCTGCGCGGCGCCGGGTCCGCCGTCCTTGAGGTTGAGGCGGAGCTCGAAATCATCGACCTTGACGCCGTTGATCTCGGTCTTGGCGGGCGTGTACTTGGTGGTGGCGAGCTTGGCGTCGCTCATTTTCACCATCGAGTCCTGCAGGTTCTTGATCGCGCCGTCGGGGTCGCTGGAGCTGACGAAGCTCACGGTGCGGGTGAGGATGCCGGCCATGATGCCGCCGGGGTTGAAGCCGATAGAGAACGATGCGCCGTTCATTGTCTTGAGCGAGTTGGCAAGCTGCATCGGGTCAGCCGCGCCGCCCGCCCCCGCGCCCGCGGGGGGCTGGAGCGACATCAGGAACGCGCGCACCGGCTCGCTCGAGACATCCAGCGCGCCGGCCATCACGTAATCCGTCTTGGGCAAGCGTCCCATCAGTTCGTTGGACTTGCCGGTCGCGCCAGCGATCTTCGCGAAGGTCGTCGCGTCGGTGAACGTCGCGACCGCGTCGGCGGACGTGCCAAGGTCGTCGAGCTTCAGGCCCAGCACCAGCGAGCGGGCTTGCGACACGAACGAATCAACCACCGCGTTCAGCGGGGCCATCGACGCCGCGTCGCCGCCCATCGCGGCCATGTTGTCAGCCATCTCCCGGCGCTGGCGCTTCAGGCCGTCCTGAATCGCCTCGCGCCCGGTTTCCATGTTGACCAGGATGACCACATCGGAGCGATCGGCGACGGTCTCGGCGCCTTTGCTGACGCGGGCGCTGTGAGCCGCGAGCTGGCCCTTGTCAGCCTTGAAGGTCGTGAGGAAGTCCTTGTTCTTGCTGACGGCGGCGTAGCCGTCGCCCATGCTCTTGGCAAAGAGCGAGCCGTCGCCCATGGTGATCGACTGCACCTCAGCGGTGCCGTCACCACCCAGAGCCTTGGTAAACGCGGCGAAGTCCTTCACCGGCACGAGCACGGCGACGTTGCGCTGCTCTTCGGGCAGTTCGTTGCCCTCGGCGTCGTTCACCGGCAGCTTGATCACCAGACCGACGGGGCTGTCGGCCTTGATGCTCTCGGACAGGCCCATGACCTGCATCAGGGCTTCGAGGTTCATCTCGTTGGCTGGCATGCCCATGCTCGCGGCGGCCTTCTTGATGTTCGCTTCCAGCGCGGTCGGGTTGGTCACGACGATCGACACGACCGCGTCGGAGGGGATCCGGTCCATGAGTGGGGGCAGGGCGGTGGCGCTGCCGGCCAGCAGGAAGAGGACGGCCGCGGCGACGCTCAGAGACTTCATCCCAAACTGCATGTCAGTCCTTTCAAAGTATTCGAGGCAGGGCATTGGCGAGCTCTCAAGATCGCAACGCGTCATGGCGCCAGTGTTCGTGCCGTCGCCTGACGTGGAAGGGCTGCGGCCACAACCGCCCGGACCTTGACCACGCCTCGGCGTGTATATCGGACGAAGCCCCGGGCGGTTTCAGCCGCGCGGGGGGTTCGGGCGAGTCGACGAACGGGGGTGGGCGGTCAAAGATGGTGGAAGGGGTGGGGGCAAGGGCCGAGGTTTGAGGGAACAGATTGGGACGGTCAGGATGGGCGATTGCCGCGCCGTGGCGTTCGAGTTGTTTTTTTCCTGCACCCCGCCGGGGTGCGAGTGTGGCTGCCCGCCTGTCCGGAGGTTCCGCTCGAAGACTCGCTTCACCTCCGGCTACATTCCTTCAGCCCTCCGGGCTGGAAACAAGAACGAAGATTGCGACCACTGACCACTGACCACTGACCACTGACTTCCCCCATGCCCTATCGCGTTTGCAAGTCGTTTCAGATTGAGTCCGGGCACATGCTGTCGAAGCATCCGGGGCGGTGTCGGTTTCCGCACGGGCACAGCCGTCGGGTTGAGGTCGTCCTCAGCGCCGCAACGTTGGACGCAGGCGACATGGTCTGCGACTTCAAGGCATTGAAGCTGGCGCTGCTGCCGCATCTGGACGCGTTGGATCACGCGATGGCGATCAACGCGAGCGACCCGATGCGGGAGACGCTTGAGAAGGCGAAAAGCCGCGTGGTCGTGTTTGACGCGGACCCGACGACCGAAGTGATGGCGCGGCGGCTCTTTGACATCATCGAGCGAGAGTTGACCGGCGACGCGGAGTATCGCGACGATCAGGGCTGCGTCTATCGCTTCCCGCCCGGCGTGCGTCTTGAACGCGTGCGCGTCAGCGAGACCGCGACAACCTGGGCGGAGTATGCTCGCGACGACGCTTGATGGCACCCGGATGAGAGCGGTTTCACCGCTCCGCGGCCCTGAAATCAATCGAAAGTTGACACGATTCAAACGGTGCTCGGACGCCCCGTAGCTACACTTCTCTACTCAAGCCCACCGTACCCGGAGACCTCACCATGCCCACCTCAACTCCCGCCACGACTGTCGTGACCGCGCGGGCGCTGTGCAAGGGCTCGGAGTGCGAGTCCAACGGCTTCCGCGTGTCCGTGTTCCCGAGCTTCGTGCCCGACCACTCGGACCCCACCGCGCGTCAGTACGTCTTCGGCTATCGCGTGCGCATCGTGAATGAATCCGCCGTGACTGCGCAGTTGCTGTCGCGGGCCTGGCGCATCGTTGATGCCAACGGGCGCGAGAATGAAGTTCGCGGCGAGGGCGTTGTCGGTCAGCAGCCCGTTCTCCGCCCGGGCCAGACGTTCGAGTACTCGTCATTCTGCCATCTCACCAGCGCCTGGGGCACGATGGAAGGCGAGTACGTCTTCCAGCGCGAAGGCGACGAGCACCACTTCAACGTGAAGATCGCCCGCTTCTTCTTGGTCTCGACGTTTGAGGCGGACTGAAGAAGAAGTTTCCACATGGCACATGGCCACATCGCACATTGAGGCGGCGTGCTTGCCGTTGGAGTCGGACCCCGTGACTGAGGCTTTGCGAAGTCGCGGGTGAAGGGTTGCCAGTTCTCACGTCGTGCATCAAAACGCGTTGATCGGCGCGTCGGGCGTGGCTTTGGCGATGCGTCGCAGTAGCGGTTCGCTGACGGCGAAACGGATCGCGGCTTCGGTGCCGTCAACCATGCGGGCGAGCGTGAACTCGCGCGTGGCGGTGATGTGGGCGGCGCGGCTGAGCTGGGCCAGTCGCGGGCGATCGCTCACCAGCTTGTCCAGCACGCGGGCGAGGTCGTCCGCGTCGTTGTGCTTGAAGAGCTCGCCGTTTTCACCGGGGCGGAGGGCTTCGATCTCGGGGTTGTGGGCCTTGATCTTGTCACCGACGACCGCGGGGAGGCCAAAGCCGAAGGCGTGCAGCAGCGAGAGTCCGACGTTGGTCGGATAGACGAACGCATCAGCGCTGAGGAACCACGGCGCCAGGGCCATGTCCTCGTAGACCGCGCCGGTGAACTTCACGTTGTCGCTGAGGCCGAGCTCAGCGACGAGAGCCTTGAGGCTCGGCTCGCCGATGCCCGAGCCGATGATCGTCGCGCGCACGTTCGGATACTTCGCCCGCATGCGAGCCACGGCTTGAATCAGCAAATCGGTGCGGTTCTCAAGCTCGAGGCGCGAGACGAAGATGAAGTGCGGGCCGTTGCCCAGGTTGTTGGCGGCGCGAAACGCGGCGAGTTCCTCCGGACGCGCGAGCCAGTGCTCGCGAGCCGCTTGCACGTCCGTCTGATCGATGGTGTTCTGGGCGACGAAGATGCGCGAGCGCGGATGGCCGGCGCGGACAAGTTCGTCGGCGACCGAGTGGTTGTAGACGATGATCGCGGAGCTGAGCTTGCTGACGCTCCACCGGAACCAGCGTTTGAACGGGCTCTCGTGCTTGCTGGCGCCCTGACCCCAGATGATCACGGGGAGCCCCGACAGCCGGGCTTTGATCATGTACGGCAGAAGGCTGAGATGGCGGGTGTTCCAGCCAAGGATCACGACATCGCAGTTCTTGCGGCTGAGTGATCCAAGGGGCAGCGGGTGCCACTCAAGGTTCAGCGGCCAAGGGAAAAACCACGTGTTGATGTGCTGGGCGCTAAAGCCGGAGGGCTCGACGTTCTTGAGCCGTTGAGCGGTGCCGTAGCACACGTGCAGGGCGATCTTCGGGCGCGAGGCCAGTTCTCGCATCACGGGGATGCGGTACTTGGCCAGCGAGGGCTGTTGCATGCAGACGCGGATCGTGCTCATGGACTTCTCCATGGTAACGATCGGCGGATCAGATGGAGCGAACCACGCCATGTCTCGCCTTTTACGGTCGTCATGCGCAGAAATGCGCGGCGGGCAGCCGACCGCCTGAAAGCGTAACGCATGCGGCGTGACGGGCTTGCGAAAGCGGTCAAGACGGCGCAAACCACCCAAATTCTCAGTAGTTCACCCGGTCAGGTCGGGGTGAACGCAGGTTCTCGGACGTGCTGCTCACCAGGACGGTGTGATTCTGGGTTGTGTACGCACGGCGAGGCGGGAGCGGGCGGGTGGTGAAGGCGTGTTCTGACGCCGTGGTGTGCGCGGCTATCGTCGCAGATCATGAACCACGTCACTCTTCATCGCCCCCGCGGGCTCGGCATGTTGGCCTCACTCGGCTTGATCTCGATCTTTGCCACGGGGTTCGTCGGCGGGTGCGCACGCAGCGATCGCGAGAACATCGCCGAGGTGCGGGCGAACTTGATTGGTTCATTCGACTCCACCGCCCAAGCCGAGGCGGACCCTGAGTACTTCGCCATCACGCTGCACATGGCGGAGGTGTGGAAGGAGCGCACGGACGGCCCGTGGATCTACGTCGAGCAGGCCCGCGCGGAGCTGGCCGACAAGCCGTATCGCCAGCGGGTGTATCGGCTCTCGGCGCTGCCGGGCGGACGCGTGCAGTCGGAGGTGTTTGAGCTGCCGGGCACGATGGATGAGGTGGTGAAGAACTATGCCGGGGCCTGGAAGTTGGAGCGCCCGCTGAGCGGGCTGTCGCCGGAGAAGCTCGTCAGCCGCCAGGGCTGCGCGATCACGCTCAAACGCGATGAGAAGACCGGCGCGTGGATCGGCAGCACCGACGGGAACTCGTGCCTCTCGACGCTCCGCGGCGCGGCGTACGCGACGAGCGAAGTCACCATGACGCGGACCATGCTGCAGTCTTGGGACCGTGGGTTTGATGCGTCGGGCAAACAGGTGTGGGGTGCGACGAAGGGCCCGTATGTGTTTTTGAAGGAAATGCCCGGTGTGGTCTCGATGCCCGCGTGCCACCCGACGGGCGAGGCTGGAGCAAAGTCCGCGAAGCCGTGATCGGTGCGAGGCAGGTGGCGATCAGTACCCGACGCTCGCTGGCTGCGTGAGCCCGGTGAACCCCTCGCAGAGGAACGCGAAGCGGGTGCCGCGGGTTCCGCCGGGGAGCTCGCCCAGCGGCGTGACGCGGGCGAAGCAGGTGCGCCAGAGATCCGCGCGGTTGAACGAGTCAACGACGATCGCCGGGCGGTCGCGGAGTGCGGGCCAGTCGGGGCGATGGTCGGGCCAGAAGTCCTGCTGCACGCGCCGACCGCCGACGAAGCTCGACGCGCATACTACCTGAGGCTGGCCCTTGAGATAAAACGCCATCTGGCTCGCGCGCCCGTAATGCTCGACCATCACGAACGGCTCGAGCGTGGTTTGGGCGCGAAGCGTGTTCAGGTGTTCGTCGATCGCGCGGGCCATGGTCTGTGCGCCGGTGATGCGTCCGAGCGGCACGGCCTTGGCCGCGCTGGGTGAAATGAGCGCCAGCGAGGACTGCACCCAGTCGAGTTTGAGGGCGCCGAGGCCGGTGATGATGCCGAGGATGATGGTGGCGTGCCACGCGGCAAACGGCCAGCGCGCAGGGCGAGGTGTGAGCGCGTGCGCGAGCTTCGTCGCGTGGATCGTGGCGTAGACCGCCGCGAGCGGGATGAGCGAGACGTAACCCGCGATGGCCCAGTTCCCTTCGGCTTCTTGAACCGCCGCGATAGCGAGATAGAACGCAATGATGGGGGCCGCAACGAGCGTGAGGAGCGAGGCAAGCGGGCGCGTGTTCGAGGCTCGACGGAAGTGCAGCACGCCGGCGGTCATCAGCACGACAATCGGCCCAAGGATCGCAAGCTGCGCCCCGGCGAACTCCGCGAAGAAGCGGGGCGACCACGCGTCCGCCTGCGCGATCGCGGCGGCGCGAGGCGTGCCACCGGCGTCCGCATGAATACCAAGGTGCCCCAGCAGATGGCGCACGGTGGACCAGTCGTGCTGCGCGTTCCAGATGATGACGGGTGCCAAGCCCAGCGCAAAGATGACACACGCCAGCGAGATCCACGGCCCGTGCGAGTGCTCGCTCGAACGCACCTCGCTTCGCGGGTGCCAACGCCGCCGCAACGCGAACAGCGCGAGCCCAACTGGCAGGAGCAGGATCGTGTACTTGAAGAGGAAGCCGATCGCGAGCGACAGACCAAGCAGTGGCCAAGCGTGACGGCGGCGGTCGATCATCGCCGACGCCGCGGCGACGCAGGCAACGCCCCAGCACGCGACATACGGGCCGTCGATGGTCGACAGGATCGAGCTGACCTGAAAGCCAGGCATCAACGCCGCTGCGGCGCTGGCGATGAACGCGCTGACGCGGATCGAGCGATCGTCGAGTCGCGCCGCTCGCGCGAGCATCGCCGCGAGGGCCGCGACGCTGAGCGAGAAGACCGCAGCGCTGACCACCGCGACGGCGCGCACGCCGAGCATGGTGTCGCCCAGGATCTGCGTGCTCAGCCAGATGGCCCAGGCGATGCCCGGGCCCTTGGTGTTGTAGCTCCACGCGGGGTTGCGCGACCAATCCCAATAGAACGCTTCGTCTTCAACGAGGTCATACGGGCAGAGCCATGCGAGATAGAAGAACCGCGCCAGCAGGATCGCGAGCGTGAGCGCAAGGGCGGGGTAGAGCGCCGGCAAGAGTGGCGGTGAAGCGGAGTCAGCAAGGGGTGCTGACCCATCCGGAGCACGATGGACAGTTGGCGTGTGCGTCATCGCAGCGCGAGCCAGCGGTACTGGGCGTAGGTGAGTGCGCCGAGGGCGATGAGGCCGCCGTAGAGCACGAGCAAGCCCGGCGCGCCCCAGGACGCGGTTGCGCGTTGGCCGCCACTGACTAGGAGCACGCATCCGAGCGCGGGCAGGAAGCTCCAGAGATAGACCGTCAGCGGCAGCGACGAAGCCAGGCGCATGCCCATGACCGCGCCGAGCACGACCATGAGGCAGCAGGCCAGCGACGCCGCGATGCGCTCGTGAAACTTGCTGAGGATTTCGCGCTGGGCATCGCGCACGGTCGCGCGATAGGTCTCGACGGAGCGCAGGAGTTCGATGTCATCGGGGCGGCGGACGCGTTCGCTGTCGGCCGCGGCGATGAGCGATTGCGAGTCCTGGGCCATGAGGCCCGCGAGGCGATCGGTGGGCAGGCGCAGGTTGGGGATCTGGTACTCGCGGATGACGCCGCCGGCCTGCTCGCCACCGACGCCGTCGGGCGAGACGCCGGCGGTGGCGACCTCACTCATGCGGATGGTGAGCAGGCTGGTCTGAAACTCGACCGCCGGCGGCACGCTGATCCACGCCCGCCGCGCACGCTGCACGCGCACACGACCGTCTTCCAGCACGGTCGTGACCTCGATTGGCCCGTTGCGCGATTGCAACGCGAATCCACCGCCGCCGGTCGCGGTGCTCGGGGTCGGGTTCGCGTCAAGGCCCGTGGCTTTCACCACCACCGTGCGCCCGTTGAGATCGGTCAGCGAGGTGCGCCCGTCGCGCACGAGCACGGCACGCAGATCATCGGCGACGGATCGCTCGTTGAGCACCGAGGCCGTCTGGCGATGCTGAGCCATAACATCGCCCAAGCGGCGCGGGTCGTCCTGGGCCAGCAGCATCTCGGTGAACGTCAAGAACTTTGGGTCATCGCGAAAGATACTCGGCACGAGGAACGTCATCGTGCTCTCGCTGGCTTGGCCGGTTGCGCGACCGGTGCTCTTGCCCAGTGAATCCAGCAGGCGCATGACCACCGTCATCGAGCCGGCTTTTGTGCCGGTGCCGTCGGCGTCAGCCGGCGTCGCGGCGTCAGCACCGCCTGCCCCCCCCGCGCCGCCGCGATAGACCCAGACCATGGCGCTGGATGCGCTCGCTTCCCACGCGAGGCCGCCGCTGGGCTCGCGCTGCACGACGACGACGCCCAGCAACTCGAACTTGTGGATGGCGTTGGTGCCTGGTTCGGGTTTGCCGGGGATGAACTTGTCAGCGTAGAGCACGCGCTGGCCGCTGGGCTCGACGAGGGCCTGCCCGCGATCGACGCTGCTCTGGAGCATGCGGGTGAAGTCGCGTGTGATGAGCTCGTCCATTGACCGCAGCAGCCGCGGCATCGCCTGATCCGCCAGTACCAGCAGCACCGCCGAGAGGACGAGTCCGCCGATGAGCGCCGGCAGGAGCATCGCGCGATGACTGATCCCCCCGGCATACACCGCGGTGAGTTCATTGTCTTGGGCTAGGCGGTGGTACGAAAGCGTCGCGGCGAACCCCGCCGCGAACGGCAGGGCGTACTGCATCATGGGCACGATGGCATAGCCCATGAAGCGAAGTGCGTCCAGCGCGCTGAGCCGACCATCGGCAAAGGGCTTGATCGTGGTGGCGAACGCGATGACGCAGACGAGGATCGCGCTGGTCAACGCCAAGAGCCGCCACAACTCCAGCGAGAGCAAACGCCACAAGATGCTCGGGCGCGCGATGCGCATGTGCGGGGAGGGTAGGGAGCGGGTAATGGCGGAACGGTCTGTAGGGGTTGCCCTTGCCCCGTTTCCGAATGGGGGGCGACGCGCTTCGCGGCAGGGGGCACTCGAGTCATTTGTGAAGACAGCGTTGCCGGAGTCCACGGACCCGTGCGGCTCGATGACTCGCCACCTGCCCCGGTGGACCGGGAGGGTGCAGGGCGTGTGAAAGCGACCTTGTTCCGCGTGTTTTCGCTGGCCTTGGTTGTGGACTTCGGGCATACTCACGCGGCGTGCCGCTCTCTTGGCGCGCTGGGAGTGTCAGCACATGAAGATCGTCAATCTCACGTCCGCAGCGGTGTTTGCGTGCGCTGTGATCGCGGCTCTGCCCGCGCAGGCCGCCCTGGTCGAGTTCACGTTTGGCGGGGTGATCACCTCGACGACCACCACGCCGGGGCCGGTGTGGAGTCCGCCCGCCGCGTTTCCGAGCGTGCAAGTTGGGCAGGCGTGGTCGATGCGGTATGTCTTCGAATCCTCGTTCAGCGGCACCGGCGTGCAGCCTCGGTTCTTCAACGGAGCAATTCGTCGGATGGAGTTGACGATCGGCGCATCGACGCTGGTTCTCCCCTTGCCGCCGACCACCAACGCATCGGTTGGCGCGATCACGCTGGGCCAGAGCGGCCTCGGCGACCAGTATGACGCCGCGGTGAACCTGAGCTTCGTCGGCACGCCGGTGTACACGGGATTGGTGCTGAGCGATCCGAGCGGCAACGCGTTCTCAAGCATCACATCGCTGCCCACGACGCTTACGCTTGACGCGTTTGCAAACCGCTTCTTCTTCCTCGGCCCGCTGAACGCGCAGAACCAATATCGCGGCAGCGTGACGTACTTCATCCCCGCGCCGGGCGCTGGCGTTGCGATCGCGGGCCTTGGCGTGCTTGCGTCGCGCCGTCGTCGCGCGAGCTGATCGCGTGGCGCCGAGTCGATCCTCAGCCACGAGCACCGACCTCGAAGCGAGGTCGGTGGCACGGGGAGAGATCAGAACCTGAAGACCACGCCGGCGTAGACACCCGCGACCGAGCCGTTCCAGCGGAAGCGGTTGGAGTCTGAGCCGGACTCGGCCTCGACTTCCAAGTGGCGGTAGCCGAACTGAGCCGCGAACCAGTCCACGGGCTGGTAGTTGATGAACGCGCTGATATCGAAGGTGGACGAGTCGTGCAGGCCGCCGGCGCTGAGGTCGACTTCGATGTTGAAATCGCGCGCGAAGGTGAGCTGCAGGCGCGTGCTGGCGATGAGGCTGACGGTGGTGAGCGAGGATTCGCTGCGCGAGTTGGCGACGCCGGGGCGCTCGATCGAGGCTTGGACGTCGTGCAGGCGGGCACCGCCGAGGACGAAGATGCGGAAGCGGGTGTCGCCGGCGTCCTCGGCCTTCTGGGCGTCGAGGTTGTATTGCCAGAGGTTGTAGCCGACGAGGGCTTGCACCGTGGTGTAGTCGAACGACGAGTCAAACGCCTGCCCCCCGCCGACGACGGTGTTGCCGAGCTGGAACGGAGCGCTGGCGACGCGGGTGCTGTCGCTGGAAACGGTCGAGCCGGCGAGCGAGATCATCCAGCGCTCGGCCTGGATATCGATCTGGCCCGCGGGTTGAACGCGCGTGCTGTCGAGGTTGAGCGTGTCCAGTGTCACGGTCTGCCCGCCCACGCCCGGGAGTTCGAGATCACCCGCGGGGGCGACAAACCACGCACGCGGCATGATGCGAATCGACCAGTCCTTCTCGTCAAGGCGCGTCGGCGCGGTCGCGGCTTCGCCCGTGGTGGGCACGGAGGTTGAAGCGGAAGCCGCAGTCGCGGCCGCGGGCGGTTGGATTGTGGAGGCGGGCGCCGGCGTGGTGCTCGCGGGCTGCGCGTTGGCCAGAGCGCCGGCGTTGAGCAGTGCGAGCGTGAGTGAGATCGTGAGCGTGTTCCGCATGCGAAGCCTCCCGGTGCGCGCACGGACGGTGCGGCGCGACCAGAGAATAGCGGGCCACCGCGTGGGGCTCGGCGACTGTGTGTGCGGATTTCGACAAGGACGCCGCGACGAAGGCTTGCGATCCCTCGATCCCTCGATCCCTCGATCCCTCGATCCCTCGCTTTACCCCTGGCTTTGCAACAACGCTTCCGCCAGCGCGTCCAGGTCCTGCTCTTGCTTGGTCCGTTCTTCCGGGCTGCGGGGCGATTCGCCCATGGCTTCGATCCGGTTCTTCAGATCGCCGACGTACGACATGCGGATGCCGAAGTTCTCGCCGACTTTCACGGCCCGCCCCTGGCCGACGCACTTGTTGTTCACCAGGAGCTCCAGCTCCTCGTCGGCGGACTTCGGGATCTCGATGATCGCGCCGGGCGCAAGGGCCACCACGTCGCGCGCGTTCATCTCACGCCGCCCGAGCACGACGATGAGCGGGACCTCGAGCCGGAGAATGTGCGTGATATCTGAAGACATGCCCCGGATATCGGCGATCCGGGCGCGATGAGATCAACGCGATCGACCGATCCTGCGCAACCCTCGCGGCTTGACGAGCCACGGGGTGTGGGCACTGTGCAGGGACCAGATCGAGTCTCTCTCAATCCAGCGGGGGGTGGGGAAGTCGCGAGTGGCAAGTCGCGAGTGAAAACCAGTGGAAGCGAAGCAGTGATTCGAGAACGGGGACGCTGTTGCAAACGAGCGCTCATTGCCAAACACGCAATCTGAAACCTCGGCCCTCAAACCTCGGCTCTTTCGCGTTCACGCGGCCTCGTTCTGGGCGTCGTCGAGTTCGACGGTGCCGGCGACGCCGTCGCGGGTGACGAGGAAGAACTCGGGCGTGATCGGATAGGGCAGGCGCCGGTAGTCCTCGCGGATGCGGCTGCCCAGGCGCTGCACGAACGGCTCGGGGCCGATGCTCATGGCGACGAACATGTCGCGGGCCGGCGTAGCGACGTAGAAGTTGGTGCCCAGGCGCGGCGCGAGCTTGCTGTACATCGTGCCCAGCAGCAGACGGGCCGCGTCGTAACCGTCCTGCTCCGCGACGATGATGGCGCGCCCGCCCTCTTTGCTGGTGACGACTTGCAGCTCGATCTCGCGCGAGAGCTGTTGAAGGTTCTCGCGGGCGAGCTCGTCGAGTTCCTCGGGGCAGACGCGCCAGCGGATCATCTGCTCGGCGGTGACGCTGACGGTCATCTGCGGCATGTCGATGACAAAGACGATGACGGTGCCGTTGACGAACGGAACGTGCGCCACCTGCTCGCGGTTGAGATGTTCAAAGATCGCGGCGGGCTGGATGCGCGGCATCACGCGATGACGCAGCATGTCAAAGCTCATCGTGTTGATTGATGACGCCTCGCCCGAGAAAAGTTGATCGAGGTAGTGCTCGATGATCTCCTGCCCGCGGCTGGGGTCGTGCTTCACGAGCCGGAAGAGATTATCCAGATCGAGTCGCCGCCCGTTCACGATCATTTCACGCGGGCCCGTCAGCTCTACCGAATAGTCGGGCTGGAGCTGGCGGAGCATGATCGCGACACGCTCAGCGAACGCTTCCGGTTCCGGCGGCATCTTGGCCATGTGAGGTAACCCTGGTGCGCAGAGCGATGCCGCCGATCGAACGGATCGGAAGCCCGCGCTGAGCAAGTCGCTGCGGGAGCGCGTCGGCCAGAAGCCCCGACGCGTGGGGCCGGGACGCAGAGTGCGTCCCGCTCCTCACATCGACAACGGAGTGTTCGACAACAACCCTGACAAGGTTCCCGAAGCGCGAAATGCGGCGCGCGACTCGGAATAAGTGTTCGAGAGGATCGACGCGTCAACGGCGCGCGTCCGCGTAAACCGATCGTGCAAGGGAATGCCCGGAGTCGGCGTGTCAGCAACGAGCTCGCGGCCGGCAAAAAAGAAAGCGAGGGAGAATGGACCAGCCCACATGGTCCACTCGACCCTCGTTTCTCGGACGCCAACACAGCGCCCAGGTTCGATTGTCCCCGCCCGAGGTCGCACGGCGTGGCGATGCTTGCCCGGCCGCTCGATTCGCACGCCTCTCGGCGAGCGCACTCCGTGTGCCGCGTGTCAGGTGTCGATCTCCCAACCGACTTGGACACGCTCAAATGCTGACTGACGCTGACGTGATCCGATCTCTGACTCGACTCGATCTCTCAATCTCTACCAGCGGGGCCGCGCTCAGAAACGCCTCATTGGTCGTTCATCTGGCGGTGATTCAGGGCGTACACAACTGCCCCGGGAATCCAAAGCAAAGGACTATGTGCAACGGACGTGCCAGATTAAGAGGGATGGCTGGCGTCCCGGGTTGCCGCGTCCTTGACAAAAGCTGCGCATACACGAGGATTATTCACAGTAAAAATCGTGATATCTCATTGTTCTGTGGCTAAAGATGATTTATCATTGTTCTGTATCTTCAAGTACGTCTTAAATTATAGAAGACTTGCCACCGCTCTATGGAACGATTCCCCCAGTACGAGTCCTTTGCACAGGCCGACGTGGTCGGTGTCTTGTTCGTTGATCGTGCGGGCACGGTGCTTGGGGGAAATACGGCGAGCGCGTCGCTTCTGGGCGACAGCGATGTCAGCGGTGGGGGCGCGGCGGACGCGGGGCGGACGGGCCCGGTGCCGCCGCGACCTTTGTCGGTGTGGCTGGATGGCGTATCAGGGTTCTTTGAGCGGTTGGACAGCCTGGGCGGCGAGGCGACGCTGCGCGGCGTGTCAGTCCGGCGCTCGGTGCGGACGACGTATGTGGACATCGTTGCGCGACCCTCTGTGTGGTCGGATGTCTCGAACGGGCCGGAGGGCGCCGCATGGGTGCTGACGTTGACGGACTCGACGGCGCGGGTGATGGCTGAGGGGGAGGCGGCACGGCTGCGAGCGCGGGTGGCGGAGCTTGAGCAGCAGCAGCTTCGCAGCGCGATAAGCGCGTCAGGCGCGGCGGGGGACGAACGGGGCGTAAGCGGCGAAGTGGCGGCCCGCGATCCGTATCGCATGGTGGGGGCATCGCCGGCGTTGCGCCGCGTGAAGGACCAGGTCGCGCGGGTGGCGCGAACAAACGCGACGGTGCTGATCGCTGGCGAGACGGGCGCGGGCAAGGAGCTGGTGGCGCGATCGGTCCACCAGCTTTCGAATCGCGTGGCGCAGTCTTTTGTGGCGGTGAACTGTGCCGCGATGCCGGACTCGTTGATTGAGTCGGAGTTGTTCGGGCATGAGCGCGGGGCGTTCACGGGTGCGGACAAGCGGCGTGCGGGCAAGTTTGAGCTGGCCGACGGCGGGACGTTGTTCCTTGACGAGATCGCGGAACTCCCGCTGCAGAGTCAGGCGAAGCTGCTGCGCGTGTTGCAGGACGGCGCGTTCGAGCGCGTCGGCGGCATGGAGACGCTGAAGGTCGATGTGCGATTGGTGGCGGCGACGCATCGCGATCTGGCGAGCCTTGTGGAGCGAGGGCGGTTTCGCGAGGATTTGTTCTATCGATTGAACGTGTTCAAGATCCATGTGCCGCCGCTGCGGGAGCGCAAGGAGGACCTGCGGCTGTTGGTGGAGCACATCCACGAGCGCGTCGCGGAGCGCATGGGCCGGCCGGTGCTGGCGTTGTCAGAGCGGTCGCTGCGCCGGGTGATGGCGTATTCGTGGCCCGGTAATGTGCGCGAGCTGGCCAACGCGGTGGAGCGGGCGACACTGCTTGCGGATGGGGACGAGTTGGAGGTCGAGCTGCCGGAGTCGCCGCTGAAGGAGCTGCCCGGCATTGGCGCTCGTTCGCTCAGCGCACTGACGGCGCGTGGTGGCCCCGGTGGCGGCAGCGGTGAGCGGTCTGGCGGCACGCGGGACATTCTGCTGGACCTGACGCTCGAGCAGCTTCAGCGTCTGCACATCACGCATGCGTTGGAGTCCAGCGGCTATCAGGTCTTTGGCGAGGGGGGCGCGGCGTCGAAGCTGGACATCAATCCGTACACGCTGCTGAGCCGGATGGACCGCTACGGGATACCGCGGCCGCGGCAGATGAAGCGGGAGCGGAAGGCGGGGTCGTAAGCGGATGGTCGGCGAAGGGTCAAGGCGTTGACGGATGAGAACGCGGCGCGGGTTTGATGTGAGTAGGGCGTGCGGAAGCGGGATTCGGGCTTGCCTCAGGCGGACGGACCCGCTAGATTTCATCTGGCGAGTTTTGGGCTGAGGCCTGAACAGATGCCGTGCGCTGGGTTGCGAAACTGTGACGAGTTGGTCGAGAAGCAACGCGGCCTCATCTCTGGAGAACTACCCGTGACCGAGCAGGAAATCGAAGTCAAAGTGATCGACATCGTGGCCAAGCAGCTTGGGGCTGACAAAGGCGCGATCAATCGCACGACGAACTTTGTGACGGATCTGAACGCGGACAGCCTCGATACGGTCGAGCTGGTGATGGAGTTTGAGGACGAGTTCAAGACCTCGATCCCGGACGACCAGGCGGAGAAGATCAAGACCGTCGGCGAGGCGATCGAGTTCATCAAGGCGAACATGGGTAAGGCGGCCTGAAGCCGCGGCCCGTACGCCTGCATCCTTGCGGGTGTTGAGAGCATCGAACCGGTCGGCCGCGGGCCGGCCGGTTTGTTTATTGGCAGATCCTCCGTCACGGACGAGTGTGGCGCGGGTGGTCAAAGAGCTTTGGGGGCGTGTGAGCAGCGGAGGGCGGGGGCGCGGGCGCTTTCGCTGGGTGGTTGTCTGGGTCCACGTCTGGGGCAACGATGCAATCTATGAGCATGAGCAAGTACGGCGTGCGGGTGGTCATCACCGGCATCGGCGCAGTGACGAACCTTGGCCTGAGCGCGAAGGAAACCTGGGAAGCGATGCGGGCGGGTCGCTCGGGGATCACCGTGCTTGAGGGCGAGGAGTTCACGCGCTTCGGCCCCGGGGCATGGGACACCCTCATCGCCGGGCAGGTGAAGAACTTTGATGCCAGCAAGTGGATGGACTCGCGCGAGGCACGGCGCGTTGACCGCTTCACGCAGCTTGGCGTCTCCGCGGCGGTGCAGGCGGTGGCTGATTCGGGCGTGGACTTCACCAAGCAAGACCCAGAGCGCTGCGGCGTCATCATCGGCTCGGGCATCGGCGGCATCACGACGATGGAAGAGTGCGCCAATGTGCTGCGCGATCGCGGCCCGAGCCGCGTGAGTCCGTTCACGGTGCCGAAGCTGATGGCCAACGCCGCGGCTGGGCACATCTCGATTCGCTTCGGGCTTCAAGGCCCGGCGAGCACGCACGCGACGGCGTGCGCCAGCAGCGGGCACGCGATCGGCGACGCGGTACACTCAATGCGTCGCGGCGAGGCGGATGTCATGATCGTCGGTGGCGCTGAGTCAACGGTCGGTCCGGTGTGCGTCGCGGCGTTCAGCGCGATGAAGGCGCTGAGCACGCGTAACAGTGAGCCGAGCAAGGCGTCGCGTCCGTTTGACAAGGACCGCGACGGGTTTGTGTTGGCGGAGGGGGCCGCGGTCCTCGTGCTGGAGACCGAGGAGCACGCGAAGAAGCGCGGCGCCAAGATTCTCGGCGAGATTGTCGGTGTTGCCAATAGCTGCGATGCGCATCACATCACGGCACCCGCGGAAGACGGAGCGGGGGCTAAGCGCAGCATGAAATGGGCATTGCGCGACGCGGGATTGAATGTCACGCAGATTGAGTACATCAACGCGCACGGCACCAGCACGCCCTTGGGCGATCGCGCCGAGGTCACGGCGGTGCTGTCGCTCTTTGGCGAGCACGCGCGTAAGAGCGCCGGTGGCAAGTGTCTGATGAGCTCGACCAAGAGCATGCACGGGCACGCGCTGGGTGCCAGCGGGGCCGTGGAGATGATCGCGTGTTTGCACGCCGTGAACGATGGTGTGATCGCGCCGACGATCAACTTGGACAATGTCGATGAAGGAATGGACGTGGACCTGGTGCCGCACCATGCGCGCGAGCGCCGGATCAAGTACGCGATGAACAACACGTTCGGCTTCGGCGGGCACAACTGCTCGGTGATTGTGGCGCGGTATGAGTGAGCGGGGGGAAGGGCCGAGGTGTGAGGGCCGAGGGGCGCGGGGGAGCCAAATCGCAAATTTGCAAATCGCAAATTTGCAAATCAGAAGGGGACGGAAAGCGGGAGTCGGCAGTCGTGGAAGGCGAAATGCGCTGAGCCTCAGGTCTCGCGACTCGGAACTCGCGACTCGCGACTTTCGTCTCACGCCTTTGGTGTCGCGCGGATCTTGTCGACGGTGCTCGTCGTGCTGCGGCCGGGGATGACATCGACGAGGACGACGCGTCCGCCGTGGGATTTGACGTGGGCGGCGCCGGGGATGGAGTTCTCGTCGTACTGAGCGCCTTTGACCAAGACGTCGGGGGTGATGGCCTCGATGAGTCGTTGAGGCGTGTCTTCGCTGAAGATGATGACAGCCCCGACGCATTCGAGGGCGGCGATGACGCCGGCGCGTTCGTTCTGATCGCGGACGGGGCGGCCGGGGCCCTTGAGTTTGCGGACGCTGGCGTCGTCGTTGATGGCGACGACGAGGAAGTCGCCGAGTTCCGCGGCGCGTTGGAGCGTGGAGACGTGCCCGAGGTGGAGCAGGTCGAAGCAGCCGTTGGTGAAGACGACCGTGGGGGCGGCAGGCTTGCCGAGCGATGCGCCGGTCGGCGTGTGGCGCAGCGCGTCGATTTCGACTTTGAGTTGTTCGAGCGTGCGGAGCTTGCCGTGTTCGGACTTTTCGCGATGCAGGAGGTCGCGGTGGATGCGTTCCAGCGGGATGGGCACGCAGCCAAACTCTTCGACTTCGAGGCCCGCCGCGGCGTTCGCGAAGCGCACGGCGTCAAACCATTCGATGCCGTTGGCGCGTGCGCCGGCGAGCGCGGCGAGCACCATGTCGCCGGCACCGGTGACGTCGTAAATCTTGCGCGCGGTGGTGGGGACGGCGCGGGCCTCGGCGTTCCGTTCGAGCAGGAGCGCGCCGGATTTATCGAGCGTGATGACGGCCGCGGCGAGGTCGAGGGACGTGAGCAGATGCTGAGCAATGTCGGCGTAATCCTCCGTGCGGGCGCGGGGTTTAGCGATGGGGCGGGCGGATTCGGGGCCGGTGCCGCGCGAGGCGACTTCGGACTCGGCGCGGTTGGGTGTGATCGAGGCGGCGCCGCGGTATTTGGCGTAGTCGCTGATGGGGGCGGGATCGACGAGGACTTCTACGCCGTGGTGGTTGCTGAGCGCGATCACCTCGCGGCAGAGCTCCGGCGTACACACTCCCTTGTTGTAGTCCTCGATGCAGACGACGATCGGGAGCTTGAGCGTGAGCGCGATCTGCAGCTCGCGCGTGAACGCGGCGACGAGCTGGCGCGTGATGTCGCTGGAGGCGGGCTCGCGCGACTCGTAGTCCAGCCTGAACATCTTCTGCGCGTGGCGGTGCTGCGCGAGGCCGATGATCGAGCGCTTGACGGTGGTGGGGCGCGAGCCGTCTTCGAGCACCGAGCGCGACTCGACGCGGTGGGTGGTCAGGAGTTCGCGGAGTCGCTGGCCCGCGTGATCAGCACCGACGAGGCCGACGGCGGCGACGGAGCCCTTGAGCGCGATGAGATCGAGGCAGACGTTGGCCGCGCCGCCGGGGCGCTGCTCGGTGTGCTTGACGAGGAGGACGGGAACGGGGGCGTCGTTGGCGAGGCGGTCAGCATCGCCGGAGCAGGTCTCATCGAGCATGAAATCGCCGAGGACAATGGCGTGGAAGGTCTTCCAGCGGGCGAGGGCGTCGAGGAGGTGGGACATGGGGGGAGGGTAGCCAAATAGTCAAATTGCCAAATGGTCAAATTGCCAAATCAACGCAGGCGGTTCGGGCGTCGCGGGGCGAATGGCCAAACGGGCCAATGGTCGGATCGCCAGATGGGGAAGTCGGAGGGGCGCGGGCAAAGTCGGCGTGTGCTTGCCGCGAGCGACGACCTGCGCACGCGGTCGTCGCTGTATCATCGACCCATGCGACAGATCACGCTCATCACCACTGGCGGCACGATCGAGAAGACGTACGACGAGCAGACGGGTTCGCTTGACAACAAGCGGTCGATTGTGCGTCGGATGCTCAAGCGGTTGCGGCTTGAGGAGACGACGGTTTCGATTGTCGAGTTGATGAGCAAGGACTCGCTGGACATGAATGACGAGGACCGGCGACGGATCTGCGAGGTCGCGGCCGCGGTGTTGACGGGTAAATACTTGGGCGGTGTGGTGATTCTGCACGGCACCGACACGCTGGAGAAAACTGGCGAGGCGCTGGTCGCGGCGATTCCGCACCCGGCGGTGCCAATCGTGCTGACCGGCGCGATGCGGCCGTTTGAGATGACGCGGAGTGATGCGCTGCAGAACTTCACTGAGGCGGTGTTTGCGACGGCGGTGCTGCCGCCGGGGGTGTATTGCGTGGCCCACGGGCGCTCGCTGGAATTCCCCGGCGTGACGAAGGATCGGGAGCGGGGGACGTTTGTCAAAATTGCCAAATGAGCAAATTGCCAAATGGCCAAATTCTGAGGGGCTCGTGGGAAAGTTGTTCAACGAAGGGACGGAAGGTGAGCTGACCGGTGAGATGAGAGAGGCGCGACTCGGCTCTGCTTCGCCGCGCTTGATCCGTGGTCGTCGCGACCGAGCGAGGACCGAGGCTTCTTCCTTTCCTTCCATTGCTTCGCTGAAACTGCTGCCTTCGGCGGTCAGGGCGAGTTCTGAGCGTTCGCCGGCTCGGCGGTCGCGGCTTTTTGCGTGGCGAAGTGGAGCTTCCAGGTTTCGCCGGGCTGGGGGACGCGTGAGGCGGGGAGGCCTTTGGCGGGGATGACGACGCGGGAGTTGTCGCCGCGGGCGGCTTGTTCGGGCGTGGCGACGGTGAGGTGGATCTCGGAATCGCCGGGGCGGTACGCGTCCAGCGACTGCACGAGTACGGTCTTGTCCAGCGAGACATTCTTGTCCGGCGCGTCTTTGCTCAGGAGTGTGGTGCGGAGGATGAGGATCGCGGTGGAGAAGTAGATGACGATGCCGGTGACGTCCACGAGCGTTGCGACAAACGGTGTGGATGATCCTGCGGGGTCAAAGCCGAGGCGCTTCATGATGAGCGGGAGCATCGCGCCCATGAGCGAGCCCCAGATGACCACGCACAGCAGCGTCGCGGAGATCGTCACGGCGAGCACCTCGTAATGACGCGCGACGTCGGGATCGGGGAACCAACCGAACCAGCCGAAGACGTTGATGCGCAGCAGGCCGATCGCGGCGATCATGATGCCGAGCATGCCGGCGACGAGGATCTCGCGCCGGAGGACGCGCCACCAATCACGAACGCCGATTTCACCTAGGCCCAGCGCGCGGATGACGAGTGTGGAGGCCTGTGAACCGGAGTTTCCGCCGCTGGAGATGATGGCGGGAATGAACGCAGCGAGGATGGCGGCGCGCTGGATCTCGTCCTCAAAGAACGCGATGGCGTTGGAGGTGAGAAGCTCTGAGAGGAACAGCAGCGCGAGCCACGGGGCACGCTTGCGGAAGAGGCAGTAGACGCTGGTTGACATCAGCGGGTCGTCCAGCGCGACGACGCCACCCATCTTGTGCATATCGCTGGTGGCCTCTTCCTGCGCAATATCGGCGACATCGTCGTGCGTGACGATGCCCAGGAGAGCGCCCTTGGAATCCACCACCGGCAACGCGACGCGGTCATACTTCAGCAGCGCGTCCACGGCGTCGCGCTGCGGCTGGTCGGCGCGCAACGTGACGAACTGGTGGTTCATCAGCGCTTCGATCGGCGTCTCCGGCTCCGCCATGATCACCTGGCGCAAACGTAGATCGTCGATGAGCAGATTGTCCTGATCGATGACGTAGACGACGTTGACGGTTTCGGCGTCGCGGCCGTATTTGCGGATGTGCTCAAGCGCTCGGGCGACCGTCCAATCCGGGCGCACGCGAACGTAGTCGGGCGTCATAAGGCGCCCGACGGATCCTTGCGGATAACCGAGGATCGCTTGGGTGGATTTGCGTTCTTCTGGACTGAGCGACGCGATAATGCGCTGGGCGACCTGCGGCGGCAGTTCGTCCAAGAGTCGCACGCGATCGTCGGGGTCCATGGATTCGACGAGGGCGAAGCCGCTTTCGCCCAGGCCGCGGATGAGCTCTTCCTGCTGCTCGACGGGCATGTAGGCGAAGACGTGGCCGGCGTCCTCGCGCGGCAGGATTCGAAAGGACATCACGGCGTCTTCGAGCGGGAGCTCGGAGATGATGTCGGCGACGTCGGCGTGCTGCAAGCCGTGGAGGATGTCGCGAAGTTCCGCGTACGCCTTGGCGCGCAGCAGCTCCTGCAACTCGGGAACCAGCAGGGTGGCGGTGGGGTTCATGGTCGGGCTCGCGTGAGGGTCGCGCAGGGAGCACGGTCGTTGGTCGAGCGTACGGCGGAAGTCCGAGAAAATCAGTTGGCGAGTGATTCAAGTCCGAGAACGCCGGGCGGTGCGCGAAGCCGGGGCGGATATCAGGTCCGCCGGGCGGTTCTCGGTGGTTCGGCGCGCCGGTGCCGCCGATATCTCGATCGTCCGAAGTCTCTGCCCGCGAGCGAGGGGCGTTGTAGGCAGTGTTGGGATCTTTTTTCGAGCATTGAAGCACTGGAGCGACCATTGGCAACTGGCTCGAACGTTTTCAAGCTGAGTTCGCGGGGTGAAGCGATGCTGCGGTTGATGGCGCTGCCTTGCGCCCTGGCAACCGCAGGCACGGCCGCGGCCAGCGCGGCGCTCGCGGAGAGCAGTCAGACATCGCTATGGCCGGTGGTGGCGGCGATCGTCGGCGCGGGGCTGACGGCATGGCTGGTGTTGCTGGCGGGCAGGCCGCTGCGCGGGATGGGCGCGCTGGCCAGCGCGCTGGATGTCGCGGCGACGGGCGCGCGGGATGCCGGGACGTTGCGTGTGTCCGAGCGGCTTGGGCCGCGGGCGAAGGCGTTCAACGCGATCATCGACGAGCTGGCCTCGCAGCGCCGCAGCGACACGATCGCAAAGGTTGGCGAGACGGCGGCGAAGCCGTCGCGCCGGGATGGAGACTTGGCCAGCGCGTGCGACGCGATGTGGTCGGGCGTGATGCTGGTCGATGCGCAGGGGCGGATCAAGTACGCCAACGGGGCCGCGGCGATCATGCTGTCGTGCGTGCGTGAGAAGCTTGTCGGCGCGTCGCTGCACGAGGTGATTCGTGACGGCGCGGTGATTGACGCCGCGATGACCGCGGCGCGTGGCGAGACGCGAGTGCGCGCCGTGGTGGAGGCGGGTGGCGGGACTTCAGAGACGGGCGCGGGGAGTGTGGGGGGAGCGGGTCGAGCGGGCGAGAACGCGACGCCGGAGTGTGTGATGCGATATTCGATGCGCACGGTGGGACCGAAGGACCAGCCGCTGGCGCTGGTGATCATCGAGGATGTCACGCAGCAGCGCGTCGCGGATCGTTCGCGGAACGCGTTCATCGCCCAGGCGACGCATGAGCTGCGCACGCCGCTGACGAACATGCGGCTGTGCCTGGACGAGCTGCTGGAGAGCCCGGACCTGGAGGCCGAAGAGCGGCAGAAGTATCTGAACATTGTCTCGGGCGAGAGCCGGCGACTGGAGCGCATGGTGGGCGACATGCTCTCGATCAGCGAGATCGAAGCGGGCACGCTGACGTTGCACATGGGCGATGCGCGCCTGGGTCAGTTGATCGAGGACCTGCGGCAGGATTTCCAGGTGCAGGCGAAGGACAAGGAGATCAAGTTGACGTTCAACGTGCCTCCGAAGCTGCCGGTGATCCATGCCGATCGCGACAAGCTGATGCTGACGCTGGGGAACCTGATCGGAAACGCGCTGAAGTACACGCCGCAGGGCGGCGAGGTGACGGTGAGCGTGAAGACACCGACGGGCCAGTTGGTAGTGGACGTGACGGACTCGGGCATCGGCATCGCGCCCGAGGAGCAAGAGCTGGTGTTCGAGCGGTTCTATCGCAGCAAGGACCAGCGCGTGGAGAAGATCACCGGCACGGGCCTCGGGCTGGCGCTGGCGCGTCAAGTCGCGCGGCTGCACGCCGGCGACATCACCATCAACAGCCAACTGAACAAGGGCTCGACGTTCACGCTGTCGCTACCGACGGGGGCCGTCGCGACCGAGAGCAAAGCGGCGTGACCGCAGTCGCGAGTCGCGAATGCGGAGTCGCGCGTTGTGAGACAAAAACGAAGACCGTGTTTCTCTTGCTGACCCCCGAAAGCTGACCCCTAAAGGCTCCCCCTTGCAGATCACTGAACAAAAACATGGCGCGGTGACGGTCTTAAGCCCGCAGGGCCCGCTGATCGGCTCGGACGCGGACGCGTTTCGCACCGCGGCGCTCGAGCTGATCGCGCGGACGCGTGGGCGGTTTGTGGTGGATGCGTCGGGGATTGCGTATGTGGATAGCCGCGGGCTGGAGGCGCTGCTGGACGTGACGGATCGGCTGTCATCCAGCGGCGGCGCGATGAAGCTGTGCGCCGTGGGCGAGACGCTGCGCGAGGTCTTGCAGTTGACGGACGTCTACCCGATGCTCGAGCACTTTGCCGACGTGAACTCGGCCGTCAGGAGCTTCCTGTGATCCCCGGCGCGAAGCCCAGGCTGGGTGACGAGCTGGTGAAGCAGGGCGTGATCACGCCCGAGCAGCTCAACAGCGCGCTGGTCGAGCAGCGCCGCTCATCGCGCAAGCTGGGCGAACTGCTGATCGAGCAGGGCGTCTTGACGCCGTCGGCGCTTGTGCAGACATTGGCGCGGTGCTTGGGCGTGCCGGGCTGCCACCTGCGACACGGCTTGATCGACCCGCAACTGCTCAAGCTCATCGGGCCGGAAGAAGCCGAGCGCCTGTGTGCGCTGCCGATGTTCAAGGTCCGCGGCGTGCTGACGGTCGCGATGAGCGAGCCGCAGAGCTTGCCGGCGATCGATCGTCTGCGGCAGGTGACCGGCTGCGAGATCCGGCCGGTGCTGGCGATCGAGAGCAACATCGTCGAGTACATCAAGAAGTACGCGTCGGGTGACGTGGACGTCGACGCGTTTCTCACGCAGCTTGCGGAGCAGGATGTTGAAGTCATCGAGCGCGAGACGGTGGACGAGGGGCCGTCAACGGACCTGGACAAGCTCGTCGCGGGCTCGCCGATCATCAATCTCGTGAACGTCGCGCTGCTGAGCGCCGTGCGCGACAAGGCGAGTGATATTCACATCGAGCCCGACAAACGCGGCACGCGCATCCGGTACCGCCTTGACGGTTCGTTGCGTGACCTGATGAAGCCGCCCGCGGGCATGCACGCGTCGATCGTGAGCCGTATCAAGGTCATCGGGAAGATGGACATTTCGGAGAAGCGCCTGCCCCAGGAGGGGCGCGTGCGGATTGTCGCTGAGGGACGCGAGATCGACCTGCGCGTGTCGAGTATGCCGACGCTGCTGGGCGAGAAGATCGTGGTGCGAATCTTGGACAAGTCGAATCTGCGGATTCGGCTTGCGGACTTGGGTTTGCGGCCGCAGGGCTTGGAGACGCTCACGCGCGTGCTGAAGAAGCCGCACGGGCAGGTGCTGGTGACGGGGCCAACGGGCAGCGGCAAAACGACGACTTTGTACTCCGCTCTTGATCTGTTGCGCTCGCCGGAGACGAATATCCTCACGGTCGAGGACCCGGTCGAGTATCAACTCGATCTCATCAATCAGATTCAGGTCAACGAGCCGATCGGCCTGAGCTTCGCTCGCGCGCTGCGGTCAATCCTGCGGCAGGACCCCGATGTCATCATGGTCGGCGAGATTCGCGATCAGGAGACGGCGCGGGTGGCGATGCAGGCGGCGCTCACGGGGCATCTCGTGCTGGCGACGCTGCACACGAACGACGCCCCGGGCGCGGTGGCGCGATTGTCAGACATGGGCATCGAGCACTATCTGATCGCGACGGCGCTCAACGGCGTGGTCGCGCAGCGACTGGCACGCACGATCTGCCCGTCGTGCGCCACGCGGGCGTATCCGCCCGAGGCGCTGTTGATCGAGGCGGGGCTTGAGGCCCACGCAGGCAAGCCGCTGCGGCGCGGCGCGGGATGCAAGCAGTGCCATGACTCGGGTTTCCGCGGGCGGCTGGGTGTGTACGAAGTGCTCGAAGTGACGCCTGAGCTTCGGAGACTGATTCACCTCGGCGCGCCGACGCACGAGTTGAGGGCCAAGGTCCGCCAGCAGGGCATGCTCACACTGCGCGAAGAAGGGCTGCATTTGGCGCTTGACGGCAAGACCTCGCTTGAGGAGATCCTGCGCGTCACGGCGGAGGAGGATCCGTCGGATATCGCCACGCCCATCAAGCCCGGCCCTGGCGCGATCGCGCCCGTTGGTACCACGGCGGGACACGCTGACGGGAGGGCCGCGGCGTGAAACTCGCGTACACCGGCTTTGACATGAATGGGCGCGCGGTGCAGGGAGTGGTTGAGTCCGCCGGGGCCGCGGAGGCGAGCGAGTCGCTGCGCCGACAGGGCGTGCTGGTCACGTCGGTCGTGGAAGCGGCCAAGAGCGCGGGGCTATTCAGCCGCGCTGCTGGCGGCGCTCGCGCCAGTGGCGGGTCTGCCACAAACGCAGGGGGCGCGAGTCTCGTCGCGGCCGGCGCTGGTGGTGTATCGGGGTCGGTCGGTGGCAGCGGGATTGGCGGCGGGCGTGTCAACGTCAGCGGCGGCGGTGGGGGTGGGGGCGGTGGTTCGCTGAGCGAGCTTGCGGGGTTTGCGCGTCAGCTCAGCGTCCTGATCTCGGCGAAAACACCGCTGGTGCAGGCGCTGCAGGCGATCGAGCGTCAAACGCCGCCGGGTGCGTGGTGCAGCACGCTGAGCGCGATGCGGCAGAAGGTTGAAGAAGGTGTTTCGCTTTCAGAGGCGATGGAGTATTTCCCGCGTCAGTTCAACGCGGTTTGCCGCGCGCTGGTGCAGGCAGGCGAGGCGGGCGGCAGTCTGGACATGATGCTGCGAAATCTTGCGGAGCTGACGCGTCAGCAACTGCACATGCGTCGCTCGGTGGTGGGTGCGCTGGTGTACCCGGTGGCGCTGATCTCGATCTCGTCGATCGTGCTGATCGGGCTGGTGCTGTTCGTGTTGCCGCGGTTCGAAGAGCTGTTCAAGTCGCTGGGCGCGGCGCTGCCGCCGAGCACGCAGCTTTTGATTGACATCAGCTCTTTCGGGCGGCAGTGGTGGTTCGTGATCGTTCCGGCGGTGCTGGGGAGTGTGACGGGGCTGGTGTTCTACGCGCGGTCTGAGCGGGGCGCGATGACGCTTCAGAGCGTGCTGATGGCGACGCCGCGGGTGGGGATGATCGTGCGTTCGCTGGCGACGGCGCGGATCGCGCGTGTGCTGGGCGCACTGCTGGAGGCGAAGGTCGGGCTGTTGGACGCGCTGAAGCTCACGCGACAGGCGACAACGATCGCGGCATACGCCAGGATCCTGGAGGATGCAGAAGACCGCATCACGCGCGGTGAGAACTTCTCGGCCACGCTTGCGGGCTCGGCGTTGATCCCGCCGGCGATCGTCGAGGCTGTCGCGTCGGGCGAGCGATCGGGTCAGATCGGTCCAGTGCTGACGCAGGTCGGTAAGTTCATGGACGAGGACAACGAGTTGATTATCAAGTCGCTGACAACGCTGCTGGAGCCGCTGATTCTCGTGATTCTCGGCGTGCTGATCGGCGGCGTCGCGATCGCGATGTTCCTGCCATTGTTCGACCTGACGGCAGCGGGCGGCGGCGGAAGTGCGGGGGGTGCGCCATGAGGATTCCAAACTCACGCACCCCCGTGGGCGTTGATCTCACACCGTCGTCAGTGATGTGTGTCCGCGCTGAATGGGCGGGGCGCACCGGTCGCGTGCATGCGTATGCGCTGGCGCCGCGCACGTCGCAGGATCTGGACGAGACGGCAGCGCTGGTGGCGGGACTGATCCAGCGCCATGACATGGGCACGCGCCGAGTGGTCTTGAGTGCGCCTGAAGACCGGCTTCTCACGGGTGTGCTGGAGCTCCCTGCACGGGCCAGCGGCGCGCCGATCGAACTGCTTGCGGCCAACGAGCTCGCCCGAACGCACAAGGTGGACGCCGCGAGCTTGCAGCTCGCGGCGTGGGAACTCCCTCTGCAACAACGCGCCGGTGAGGGAGCGAGCTGGCTTGTCACCGCGCTGCCGAAGGATCACGGCGCGGCCCTCACGCGGGCCATGGAGGGCGCCGGGCTGATTGTCGAAGCGATTGACCTGCGGTCGCTCTCGGTGGCGCGAGCGTGCGGCGCGGACATTGACACGCCCGACGCGCTCACGCCGATCCTGCAGCTTGAGCGCGCCGGACACTCGATCGCGGTGGTTTTCGGCGGCGAGATGGTGTATGAGCGTCGTCTCGAGGGGCCGCAGCTTCGCAGCGCGATCAACATGATCGAGAAGGCGGGTGTCACTGACTTTGATCTGACGATCGACCTGCTCCGCGGCTCGACCATTTCGGGCGGGCCGCTGGAAGACGGGCTGCTGGATCTCGCGTCGCAAGTGCAACTGGCGCTCTCGCGCCACGCGACGGAGCTGCTGCAGCAGCTCCGACTCTCCATCGCGTATGTCGCGCAGATGATCCCGCAGGCGGCGCTGAACCGCGTGCTGATCACCGGCGAGCTGGCGCGATGCGCGCCGATCACCGGGCCGGTGAGCGAGGGGCTGACGCTGGAGTGCCGCGTGTGTGGGCCGATCATGTCACGGGCTGGGACGGGCGTCGCTGCTGCTGCGGCGGCCGACGACACCGGTGTCGTGCATCCAGAGCTGACGTGCGCGCTGGGGTTGGCGTTGAGCGCGGGCATTGACGTGAAGGAGGCGGCGTGAGAAGCGTGAACCTCGTGCCGCCGGAGTTTGTGATCGCGCGCAGGCGCGCCGATCGTGCGCGCATCTGGACCGCGGTGGCGATGGTGTACAGCGTCATCGCGCTGAGCACTGGCGCGCTGGCATGGAGCGCCGGGCGTGTTGGCGGTGAGAACAAGGATCGGCTTGCGGACTTGAATGAGCTGACCCAGAAGCAGGATGCGTCGCTCCAGAAGGCTCGTGAGGAGTTGAGCGTCGCGACGCGGAAGATCGCCGCGGCGCGCGAGGTGTCGGTGCATCCGAACTGGACTTTGCTGCTGCGGGCGATCGCGGGGTTCAGAGGCGCCGACGTGGTCCTGAGCGGGCTGTCCATCAAGCCCATCATGCCCGAGGTGCCCCGTTCCACTGGGACAAAGAGCGGGCCCGCAGCGCTAAACGCCACGAACGCGACTGGCGGCCAGAGCGAGACGAACCCCATCGGCTACCTGATGCGGCTCGATGGCGAGGCACGCGCGCAGCGGAGCGTGACCGACTTCGTGCTCAGGCTCGAAAGCTCCCGCGTGTTTGCGACGGTGCGATTGGTCGAGTCCAAATCGCGCGCGCAGACCGTGGGCTCCGGAAAGGACGCGCGGACGTGGGAGATCGTCGGCTTCTCGCTGGAGTGCAAGCTCGTTGATCACGGCGGAGGTGCGCCATGAACGCCAAGAGCATGACATCGTTGCTTCCAACTCCACAGACGATCGCGATTGACGCCGCGGCCTTGGGCGCGATCGCGCTGGTATCCGCGGCGGTGTACTTCATGAGCGTGCGACCGTACAACGACGCGATCGAAGAACGTCGTCAGGTGGAACTCGCGGTTGCCGACGCGGAGACGGCCCTAGCCCGCGTGATCGCCGATGCCGATCGCACGCGTGTCAGTTTGCGCACGGCGCTGGACGAGCTCTCCCGACAGCGCATCACCCTTGATCCGATCACGCAGGCAAACACGCGCGTGGCGGCGATCGCAAACCTGGCGTCGGATCGAGGCGTGGCGCTGTCGCGGATTCAGCCCAAAGACATCAAGACCGGCGCTCGCTTCATCGCGCTGCCCATCCGGCTTGAGGGCCATGGCCAATGGGCCGGCATCACCGGCTTTATTGACGCGATGCACGAGCGCTTCCCGGATATCGCGGTGATCGGTCTGGAACTGGGCGTACAAAGGCCCGAGAACAACGAGCCCGAACGCACGACGATCGCGTGCGACCTTGTGTGGTATGCCGGTCCGGCAAGCGCCGCCGCCAAGCCGTGACTCGCAATCGCTGGTCATACTTCGCTTTGAATTGCCCTATAGGGGCATGAAGTTGACGCGTGAACGCAAGGTGTATGTGGCAATCCTCTCCGCGGCCGGAGCGATCTGGGGCTTTGACCAGTTCGTGCTCTCTGGCGGGCCGCAGGGCGCGCACGCGGGCGTGGTTGACCAGAATGTCAGCGAGGTCGGCACGCCGGGCGCTCCGCCCACTGCGTCGAGCCCGTCGCAGCCAGCAATCTCTCGCGCGGCGGCGGACCGCACGCCGCATCCCACGCTCGCCAGCCGCCTGGAATCGCTTTCTCGTTCGCTAGACGAGGGTGAGATGGCGCGCGCGGCAGACGGACTCTTTGAGCAGCCGAGCTGGGCCCGTCCGCCGAAGGAAACTCCGAAAGCCGCGGAGGCGGAGGAAGCGCCGCAACTCGCGTTTGCCAAGCGTCACGAAGTTACTGCAATCATGACGAGCCCGAAGGGGCTGGTTGTCGTCAGCGGTCGACCGATGAAAATCGGAGAGTCGATTGACGGGTATGTGCTCAAGGCGATCGAAAAGGACGCCGCGACGTTCGTGCGCGACGGGGTCGAGGCTCGTCTGAAACTCGCCAGAAATCCGCGATCCGCCGAGGCAGATGCCGCGCCGCGCGAAGCCGCACCGGCGAGCGACGCGGCGATTGCTCCAGGCGAGCCGGGGCGGGGAGAATAACCGGATTCGGAGTGATGCAGCCGGCCCAACCGGAACAACCGGCACGCATTCACCGGAGCACGGATTCAGGGGGTACCGAGGGTGATACCCCGACTGAGGTTCGTCGATGATCTCCATATCACCGCGGTCGGTCGCGGGCATCACCGGAGGTCAACGTATGAGCTTTTCCCGTTCTCGTCGAAATGCAGCTTTCACCCTGATCGAACTCGTCATCGTGGTGGTCATCATCGGCATCCTCGCCGCGATCGCGGTCCCGCGCATGAGCCGCGGCGCGACGGCGGCGGGCGACTCGGCCCTGACGGCGAACCTGACGCAGCTTCGCAACGCCATGGAGATGTTCCAGGCCGAGCACGGCGGCACGTACCCCAGCCTCACCGACGCGCCAGCAGCGCTCACGCAGTTCTCGGACGCTGCGGGCTCAACGTTCAAGGACGCGAAGGACGAGGGCTCGCTGGTGATCTACGGCCCGTATCTGCGCAGCATCCCGCCGCTGCCGGTTGGTCCCAACAAGGGCAAGAACGACTTCGTCGCCACGCTCGGCGGCACCGCCGGCTGGGTGTACGACGCCACCACCGGCCAGATCCGCGCCAACGTGCCCGACTCGGGTGTCGACGCCCGCGGCGTGAAGTACAACGCCTATTGAATCTCCGCGAATCTGCCCGCCGCCGGGCGTGTGAGTTGACCCCACGCCTGCCAAGTTTTGCCCGACTCTCCGCTGTCCCGCGTCGCTCACCCGACGTGGGACGGTCTGTTTTTGACGTGCCGATTTCGCGCGCGTGGGGCCCGGCACGCGGCAAGAATCACGATCCCCTCTCGGACGATCGAGCACGAAAGCCGCGCCATGAGTCACGCGTCAAACCCCGAACCCACGCCCAACTCGAGCAACCCCGCCTCGCCCGCCAGCCCCGCCCCCGCATGGTCCGCGGCAGAACTCTCCGCAAACCCGCATGCTCGCGCCGACAAGCCGGCTCGCGTGCGTGAGATGTTCGCCGCGATCGCCGGGTCGTATGACCTGAACAACCGGGTGCATTCGTTCGGGCGCGATCAGGCTTGGCGCCGGTTCGCGGTGCGGAGTGCGAAGCTCAAGCCGACCGATCGCGTGCTGGACATGGCCTGCGGCACGGGAGATCTCACCCGCGCGTTCGCCGCGGCGGGGGCCGCGAGCGTTTTGGGCATGGATTTCACGCAGGAAATGCTGGACGTCGCGGAGCAACGGCGTATAGAGCAGGCGCGCCGTCGTCCGGGGCCATTGAGCGAGCGGATTACCTATCGCCAGGGCGACGCGATGGCGATCAGCGAGCCCGACGGCGCGTTCGAGGTACTCTCGATCGCGTTCGGAATTCGAAATGTGCTGGACCCGCGGCGCGCTTCGGACGAGTTTTTTCGCGTTTTGAAGCCCGGCGGCCGGCTGGTGATCCTTGAGTTTGATAAGCCGCGCTTCGCGCCGATCCGTTGGGCGAGTGATTTTTATACGCGGCGAGTCATGCCGCTAACGGCGACGTGGATCAGCGGCGATCGCTCGGGGGCGTACAAGTACCTGCCGCGCTCCGTGGACACGTTTCTCGATCGCGACCAGCTCGCGCAGATGTTGCGTGATGTGGGGTTCGTGGAGATTGAGCAGCACGCGCTTTCGTTCGGTGTGTGCGTGTGTACAACCTGCCGTCGGCCGGGGTGACGGGCCGCGTGATTCCGCGTCTGACGCGGCGTGTCGGCGGTCGGGTGTGATGTGGAAATGTGGACAACGCGTTCGGCAGCGCAATGGTCGCGCGGTGGGGTTTTCGTGGCGAGGACCGCCGAGATCTCGCGGCGCGTTCGTCGCGACGCACTGTCAGATTCTGCGCGTTTTCGGGCGGGCTGAGGAGGGCGTTCACCCCGCCTCAGAATCCGCTCATGGATTCACACGACGATGCGTGTGCGCCCGATGGAAGGGGAACGTCGCCCGCGGAGCACGGGTGTGATGGAGAAGGCCTTGCGGTGAGTGGAACTCGCCCGCGGGCAGCAGAGTTGTTACGGAGCGAGTTCCATGTCCCACGACGCAATCAACGAGCGGTTCTTTGGCACACTCATCGCGGGCGACCGCAACGGCGCACGCAAGGCGGTGCTCGAGGCGTACGCCGCGGGCTTCACGCCGCGTGACCTGTACACCGAGCTCTACTGGCCGACGTTTCAGATGCTGGACAAGCTGCACCGCGCCGACCAGCTCTCCAAGATGAGCTTCCACATGGCGTCGCGTCTGCTGCGTGTGCTGGTCGATCAGACCGCCGCGAAGCTGGAGCCGCAGTCAACCCTCTCGCGCCGCGTGCTCTGCTTCTGCGGCAGTGCCGAGGGCGAGGAGCTCGGCGCCCAGATGGCGGTTGATTTGCTCGAGGCCGCGGGCTTCAGCGTCACGTTTGGCGGCGGCGGCGTCGCGGCGGACGAGATCATGGCGCTCGCTCAGGAGCAGCAGCCCGACGTGCTGCTCATGTTCGCCTCCGCCCCCAGCGACCTGCCGGGCATCCGCGCGATGATCGAGCAGATCCGAGAGAACGGCGCGTGCGAGAGCTTGCAGTTCGCAGTGGGTGCGGGCGTCTTCTCGCGGGCCGAGGGCCTCGCAGAGGAGATGGGCGCGGACATTTGGGCTGATTCGCCGATCGACATGGTCGATGCGCTGATCAGCGAGCCGGCGAGGCGCTCGTCGCCCAGCCAGCGGAACATGTCCAAGCTGCGTCGCAGCCGCGCCGCGTAAGCGCCTCGCTCATTCACAACAAGCGACTTCCTACGGACCCGACGCAAGTCGGGTCCGTTTTCAAAAAGGGAGCCACGAGCGCAGCTCGTGGTGCATCAGGGCGAGCTAATCCAGCAACGGCGCCAGAATCCCGCGCATCTGCCGGGCGGTGTCGCCAGTGTGGTCTACCTGATGGGCCGTCCATCCCGCGCGTCGCGCCGCTTCGACGTTTTCCGCAAGGTCATCAAAGAACACGATGTCCGCTGGTGCAAAGCCGGTCCGTCGGGCGAACTCGTGGTAGATCGCCTGGTCGGGCTTGGCGAGTTTCAGCAGGTGGCTCGCGTGGACGTGTCGGGCCTTGCCCGGTGTTTCGAATCGTGCGCGATGACCGGCGATCTCGGCGTGATGCACCAGTTGCCGCCAGTGCGACGCGTTGGTGTTGCTGAGCACGCCGGTGGCGACGCCGCGTGAATGCAGGTCGTCGATGAGCGTGCCGACGCCGGGATACTCCTCAAGGATCCACGCCTCGTGAATCGCCTGAAACTGCTCGCGGGTGTAACGCCCTTCGCTGGTCTTGGCGACGCCCTCGAAAAACTCATCCGCGCTGATCGCGCCGATCTCAAACTGACGCACGAGCGCGCGGCGTTCTCGCGTGAGGCGTTCGTCGTGCATTTCGACATGGTGCTCAACGCCCGCGGCGGCGCAGGCCTCCTGCAGCGAGCGGCAGATCCGCACGACCACGCCGCCCAGATCAAACACCACCAGAGGCCGCGGCTGCATGCTGCTCATGCGCTCTCTCCGGCCGCTTGAGGCGACTCGACGTCCGCAGCTCCGGTCGGCTCCGCGGTGGCCGCCGCGCTCGCCGCGGGCTTCATGATCTCTTGCATCACCGTCGTCGCGAACGCGCCGGGTGGCAGCTCAAACGAGCATCGAATGAACAACCCGTGCTCGTCGCCGCCGGCCTCGACATCCGGATACATCAGCGGCACGCGGAGGGCCCGTCGATCACCATCGAGTGAATCCGGGTTGCGGCGCGCGTAGGCCAGAAGGTCTTCCTCGCGCACGCCGTGGGAGTGCAGGGCTTCGAGCTCGACATCGAGCGTGCGTCCCGACGCCCGCATCATGCGTGAGCCCCAGTTGGGGCCTGAGGGCGAGATCTCCAGAGCCTCGACGCGACGGTGTGTCTCGGGGTCTGCCGCGGTCAGCGCGTCAACGCTGAACACGGCGCCGCTGTCATGCTTGTACGCCAGGTCGCCCTCGAGCATCGTCGCCAGTGTGCCGTCGGCCAGACGACGGTCTAGCACGCTGTTGAACACGCCGGATTGGAACGCTGAGAGGAAGAAGCTCCGCTGCGTCGCGTTGATGGCCCGCACGGCGCGCTCGGGCGTTGCGCCGCGCGAGAGGGCGCGGAGGGCTTCGAACTCCGCCGCGGCTCCGGGGGGCATGAGCCGGAACGCGGTCGTGAAGTCTCCCTGCGCGTACGCCTCGCGGGCTTCGACTTCTGAAGAGTCAGGCGTGCCGCCGGGGTAGAGCGACGCGGGCTTCGGGAGCAGCAACTCGTCGAGCGCCGCTTTCGCATCGCCGACGACGATGGCGCGCCCGACGAGGTGATTGTTGGCGAAGTATCCGAAGCGCTGCTCGCCGGCGCGATTCGGCACGCCGATGCGGGCGAGCGTGTCCATCGTGCGTTTGGCGTTGATGACAGAGCGAATCTCGACGCCGCGGATCTTGATGGCAAAGCGGTTGGCCTTAAGGTGCCCGCGTCGGAGCTTGTTGGCGTGCATGTCGGCCCACAGAACCTGAACGCGATCGTGCTGCAGCGAGGGAAAGTCTTCGAGCGAGCGCCCGGGAACGTGAATCGAGAGGACCTGTCGCGTGATGGCGCGCTTGTCCTTCAACCCGGCGTAGCCGATCGCGCCGGTGGGCACGCCGAAGTGGCGGGCCACGATCTGCACGAGCTGCGACGTCGAGAGGTTGACCTTTTGAAGGAACAGATAAACGTGCTCGCCCTGGCCTGTGGGCTGATACAGCGGCACTTCTTCGACGATGAAGTCCTCAAGCTGCTCGCGCAGCCGACCGCCCACCCCCGGCACATCGTGCGTCACATACACATTCGGGCGGATGTGCGGCGACTGATCACTCGCCTCGATTTGACCCTTCATCCACAAAGCGTAGAAACGCTCAGGGCCCGTGGCAGGTATATTCCGGAGGCGATTGGTCGCGAAGATGTGTTTGGGTTCGCTTGCCGCGTGACCACGCCCACAGGATCGCGCTCTACCGCCCGCGTCCGCTTCATGTTCACGGTCATGTTCGCCCCCTCCCATGTCCCGCGAAGACCTGCAACACCTCGACGACCTCGCCCTCGTCGCCCGCATCAATGGCGTCGGCGCTCGCGGCCCCGTCGCCGCGGCTGCGTTCACCATTCTCTATGAGCGGCATCGCGACTTTGTCCTGCGCGTCGCCATGCGGGCCTGCAACCACGAGGCCGACGCGATGGACGCGGCTCAGGACACCTTCGCGTATTTCTTCGGCAAGTTCCCGGGCTTTCAGCTCACGTCCAAGCTCACGACGTTTCTGTATCCGGTGGCGACGCATCAGGCGATGGCCAAACGCCGCGCACGGTGCAAGACCCAGAGCGGGCACGCGGATGCGCAGCACGACATGCTGGATCAGCACCTCGAGCCCGCACGCCCGGAGGCCATGAGCGACACGCGTCTGCGCGATCTGCACACCGCGCTGGCCGGCCTGACCGCGACGCATCGGGAGGTTGTTCTGCTGCGATTTGTCGAAGACATGTCGCTGGAAGAGATCGCGCTGGCGATGCATGTGCCGGTCGGAACGGTCAAGAGCCGGCTGCATCTGGCGATCCACGCCATGCGCCGCGATCCGGGCGTTCGTCGGTTCTTGGGGATTGAGGACGATCCCCAACTCGGTACGCCCGCGGCCGTGCCGGGGCTTGGCGCCGCCTCCCAACGCCTCGGCGCGGCGGAGAAGGCCGATTCCACCTAGATTCTCGTCAGGCGAACGAATCGCAACCCCACAAACCCACAACACGCCGGATGCCGCCCGGATTTCCGCCTTCACGATCGTCGACATCCGTCCGTACATCTCGATTTCGATGAACGTTTTTGCGCCGCCGCGACCTCTACCTCTGTCCGCTGACGAACGATTGATCGCCGGAGCCTTGTGAATGTCCGAGAAGCCCATCCAACCCGACGGACCCGAGCGCGGCGTGCCCGATGACGCGCCGCTCCCGCTGTCGCGCGCCGAGGCGGATCGGCTGGCGTCGGGGCTTACTGCGCTTTACGCCGGCTCGCCCGGCGCGTCCATCGCGGGTGTTGTCGGGCAAGCGGGCGCGAACACAGCGCAGCCGCCACCAACGTCGCTGACCAGCGCGCTTGATGCGCGAATGCGCGATCTGATCGCGAAGCAGACCACTGAGCCGCGGAGCGCCGAGGTGCCAGAGGTTCCTGCGATTCGTCTGGCCGGCACTGAACGCGCTGGCGATGAGACGAGCAATGGGAGGCGGTCGCTTCGGTTCCCGCGATGGATCCCTGGTGTCGCAGCCGCTGCGGCGATCGTCGCGATCGGGGCGATCGTGATCCCCTGGTCCACGCCGCCGGCCACCGGCCTCGCGGGTTCAACCGTCGCGAAAGCGAAGTCTGAGGCCGAGCGTCGCGTCGTCCCGCGTGATGGCAGCGGTGTTCCCAGCACCGGTGAATCAGGCGCGACGGCGTCTGGCATCGGCGAAACGATGAACGAGCCGGCGAATGCGGACGGAGCGTTATCGAAGAACACGTTCATCGTCATGCCGGGCGCCGCGCCCGCAGGCGCATCGGCTCCGCCCGCCGCGCCGGTCGCGCGTTGGTCAACGCTTGACAACGCCGCGGCGGCCGAGAGCCTTCGCGACGAGCTCCGCAGCGGGCGTACCGACATCGTCACGGCGCAGCGGCTGAGCGTGCTGCTGGCCCGCGGCGTCTCGCTCACTCGCGCCGATCTCGCGCCTGCGCTTGAGAGCGATGTGGACGCCAGCCTTCGCAAAGAGGCCAAGCGCGATGATGTCGCGTCTGCGGTCACGCGTGACGATGTGCGAGCTCTCGCGCAGCGGTCCGTGCGGCTCTCGCTGCCGGTGGACTCGCGCGGCGCTCGCGCCGACGAGCCGGCGTTCTGGCTCATTGATTTCGAACTCGCCGGCGCAAGCACGCTGGAAGCTCACCAAGAACTGTCGCCGCTCGACGGCGAGGCGATCGACCCGCGCCTCGATCTGCCAGACACCCGCGGCGGGCTCCGCTGGATTTCGGAGGACCCGCAATGACTCCGATGCGCTGGACCATCGTGATTCTGGCGGCGATGTGCGTCGCGGCCGCGGGCAGCGGCTCCGCTCCGCCCGCAGCGACTGCGCCCGCCACGAAGCCCGCCGCGGGCGATGCGGGGCAGGGCGATTTCGTCGCGATTGACGTCACGTTGCAGCCAACATCCCAGGGGCTCGGCTCGTACCAGCTTGAGGTGACGGCGCCCGAGGGTGCGCGGCTTGTCGGTGTTGAAGGCGGCGAAGGCTCGTTCAGCGCTGCGCCGTTTTACGATCTCGCGGCGCTCGAGCAGCGTCGCGTCATCATCGCCGCGATCGCTGAACCGGTGTATGCGAGCAGCTCGCCAGCGAGCGTGGCGCCGACAGACGATGCGTCGCGGCCCGCCTCGCGCGGGCCCGCGCGAGGTTCGCCATCAACGACGCCCGCGCCCGCGAGCCCAGGCGGAGCTGTATCGCCGGCACCGGCAGGGCAGCCCGTCGCATTGCCAGCAGCGCCCCCGCTGCGCGTGGCACGCCTGCACTTCTATCTCCCCGTCAAACCGGCAAACGGCTTGGGCGTCGCGGCGAATGTCGTTGTCGCGGGTGATCCGAACGCCGACCGCCTTGATCCGCTCCCCCGCGCCGACTTGAAACGGGCGATCCCGCCCGGAGAATGACGCATGACGCCTCGCCCCCGTGCTTTGAACTCATGGCCACTCACGCTTTGGTGCATCGGGCGCTGTGGGCGATCGTGCTCTGCGTGGGCCGCGGTTGCGATTGTGCTGGGCACGCTCGTCGCAAGTGGCTGTGTGACTCGCCAAAACACCGTGGACGCTGAAGCCGCGCCGAGCGCCGCGGCGCCCGCGAGTCGCCCGGACCCCGTCAAGCCCGCGGGGCCGTTCCCGCCCGCAATGACTTCCGCCCCGCCAGGGGACCCTGCAGCCGCGGGCGTCCCTGGCTCGCCGTCGGGCACCAAGGGCGACGCCGACGCGATGAAGGAGCGCGGTACCGGCGGGCTCGAGCGCTACACCGAGAGCCGGTTCGGTCGCTCTGAGGGCGGTCCGCCGCCTCCGCCCGCCCCGGTGAACGGCGGCGCCGGCGAACAAGCGCTGGTCCGGGGCGACGGTGTCGCCACGCTCTACTCGTTCATCGCGCCGCCCGGACGGGCGCTGAGCCTGACGACCCAGAATCATCAGGCCCAGTTTGATGACACGGATGACGCGTCGCGCGACTCGAACAGCCGGTCGATCACCGACTTCTCGACGGTGATTCTGCGTTCAGCCGCCGTCGGCGGCGTGAATGAGAATGCACGTCTGCGCGCGAACGCCCAGGCCGCGGGCATCGTCGCTCCGACGCCGCTGAGCCTTCCGGAGATCGCGGGCCTGCGTCCGGGCGCGAACGAAGAGCTTTGGATCATCGAGCGCCCCGGTCAGACCGCGATGGGTCCCGGTGGCGAAGACCCGACGCAACTCGGCGCCGGCGAGATCACGCCCGACGTGACCTCCGGCGAGGCACCCGCGCCGATCAGCGCGACGAGCGTCAACGTGGACGCACGCATCGACGGCTTCATCGCGCAGGTGGTGTACCGGCAGAGTTTTCAGATCGACCCCGGGTTGCCGCTGAGCGGGGTCTATTTGATCAACCTCCCGCCAGACGCGTCGGTCACCGATTTTCAGATCGCGATTGGCGAGCGGAGAATCCGGGCTGTGATCAGCGATCGCGCCGAGGCCGCCCGGCTCTACGCCGTCGCGGCGGCGCAGGGCTATCGCGCGATGCTCACGCGTCAGGTCGCGGGCAACCGCTTCGCGGCCCGCATCACGCTTCCGGCGACCGCTGCGCCTTCGAGCGCGAGCAACATCACGCTGGAGATGACATATTTTCACGTCTTGCCGATGGAGAACGACGAGTTCGTTCTCCGCGTGCCGCTACGCGTAAACGCCCAAGGCTCGGGTGTGCAGGCGCCCGTGCGCCTGTCGCTGGGCGTGCGCATCAACGGCGCCGTGCCGATCGAAGAGATTCGCAGCTCGTCGCATGTGATTCGCGTCGATCGCGCCGCGCTCGGCGGTGATGGCAATCCCGCGTTGTCTCGCGCCCGCGCGACGGTCTATCTCGCCGGAGCGCTGAGCGAGGGTGAGAGCCCGGCCGCCAGAGACTTTGTGCTGCACTATCGGCTCGCGGGAGATGAGCCGCGCCCGGGCATGCTCACGTACACCGACGGCGTGGGTGACACATATTTCGCGGCGTTCATTGTCCCGTCTCGGGCCGGCGCGATCGCGAGGGTGCGACATCCGATCGAATGGGTGCTGGTGATCGATCGATCCAGCGCCGTGAGCGCGGAGCAGCTCACGCTGATCTCGCAGATTGCCCGCGAGTTCCTCAGCCGCGTCGATTCGCGTGATCGCGTGCGGGTGGAGTTCAGTGACGGCAGCTCGATTCCGACTGCTGCGGACGCCCTGGCGTCGGGAGAAGAACTCCCGCTTGCAACCGCGGCGCAGCGACTCCGCATCAGACAGTCACTGGAATCACTTACGGCACAGGGTGCCGACACGATCACTCCTGCCCTGCGACGCGCACTGGCGATCCGCGGCAGCCCTCAGCTCCAGCGCATCACGCTGCTCATCTCGCCCGGGCGCTTCAGCGATGCGCAGGACGCACTGTCAGAGATCGACTCCACGCTGAAGTTCAACCGCGTGTGCGCCGTCAGCGTCGGCCCCGCATCAGACAGTCCCCTCCTGCGCACGATCGCCTGCTACGGGCGCGGCAGCTTCCTGCGCATTGACCGGTTCGACGACATCGAAGCGGTGCTGCGACCGTTCGTCGCGGCCCACGCGAGCGCCCCGCTAATCGATGTGAGCCTGGATTTCAACGACACCAAGGGACATGACGTTCTGCCACGCCGGGCTCCGGACGTGCTCGCCGATCGACCGACGATGATCGTTGGCCGCTGGATCAAGCAGCCCGCCAGCGTGCTGTCGGTGACGGGGCGCGCGGGCCCGGACGTGAAGTTCATGCTGCTGAACCCGGGGGTGACGGACCTGCGCGAGGGAAACCCGGCGCTGGCTCAGGTGTGGGCCCGTCGCAAACTCAGCGACATGGCGACATTCGCCACGAACGCGTCGCTGCCGACGTTTGAAACCGAAGCCCGCGCGATCTCAGCACAGTTCGGGATCCCGTCGCCCTGGACGGCGCTGCTCATGGTCGACGGCGCAACGCCACGACCGGCGCCGACACCCGCGCCGTGAAACGCGAGAGCGCTCCCGCTTTTCGCCTCAAGCCTCAAGCCTTCCCACCCCGCGCCTCGATCTCTGCCCGCTTCTGCAGATACTCCTTCACCGCGATCACCACCGTCGCGTGGCTCCAGGTCAGCGGGCTGACGCTGATCGGCGCGCCGGTGTGCGGGTTGAACTGCTCGGCGAGCACGCCGCTGGCGCTGGCTCGCTTGGCCGCCCACTCCAGATACGGCACCGCCTTGTCCAGCTCTTCCAGCGTGGTCGCCTTGGCGATCTCGTGCTGCGCCAGCCAGAGCGTGCAGATGAGCCACGGGTTGCCCGGCACGTCGTCGGTCTTCTCGCGCTCGACTTGGTGGTAATAGTCGCGCTCATATCGAGCGACGCCGCCGATCTCGGTCTTGCACCACAGCCGCTCGCGGATCGACGCCATCTCCGCCTCGACCATCGGGTCCGTCGCGTCCAGCACGCCCAGCGCGAACAGCGCGTAGCTGGCGCTGTCGCGAGTCATGTCGCGGTCGTATCCAGTGACCAAGCCCGCGGCGTCGTACACCGGCTTCACCGTGCGAGCAAACCGCTTCTCGTTCTCGTTCCAGATGAGTTCCAGCAACCCCTTGCGGATCTCGCTGGCCGCGGTGCGCCAGTACGCCGCGCGTCGGATATCGCCGAAGTCCTCCGCAAAGTCCGCGGCGGCCTCCAGCCCCGCGATCGTCGCCGCCACCGTGAACGTGTGTACGCCGCGCCGCTCTTCCCAGAGATCCCAGCTTGCTTTCGGCAAGCCGCGACCGGTGTTGAACGAGCCATCCTTATCGCGGAACTCCGCCATCCACTTCGCGGCGCTCACCACCAGCGGCGTGTACAGCGGCTTGACAAACTCGACATCGCGGAACTTCAGGAAGTGCTGACGTAAGGCCCACACCACCAGCGCCGTTTCGTCCTGCTGCACCGGCAACACCTGCACGCCATCGACCATCCACGGGTGCCAACTGCTGGCGAGCTTGCCGTCGGGCGTGTACTTGTGCAGGAAGTAGCCCTTGGGATGGATGCTCTGCCCGCAGTAGCGAAAGAACGAGCGCGAAAGCTCGCTCTGGCCGGTGAGGATGAGCGAGTATGCCACCAGCGCGCCATCGCGCGGCCAGCAGTACGAATAGTGATCGCCGGCGAAATGCGTGATGTCGCTGTCGTTGGCCGCGATGATTGCGCCGCGGTTGTCGATCTGCGTGCGCAAGACGAGCTGGCTGCGCTCAAAGAGATCCTCAACCGCCGGCGAGAGCGACTTGGCGTCCACATGATCCTTGCGAACCCAGAGCTTCCAGAACGCGTCGGTGCGCCCGATGAACTTGCCGGGCGTGCGCTCGCGGATGACTTTGTTCAAGCTCTTGAGCTTGGTGTAGTCCGGCGCCGCGATGAGCCAACTGCTGACACTACTGGAGCCGCCGGGCGTGAGCTTGAGGTTGAAGCCGACGGTTGCGTCCACCGAGCCCTGACTGATCGCGTTGCGGCCCAGCACGCCGTCCTCGGCGTCGCGCCATGTGCCCTCAGCGGAGTTGATGCGTTTGGTGCCGATGGCCCAGTGATCGATCCCGCATTTCTCGCTGTCGCAGGCGTTGATCAGGAAGTAGTGCTCACCCTTGTAAAGCACAAGGCCGCCGGTGTCCGGGTCGTAGTTCGCCGTGTCGCCGACGGGGTTTTCCTGGATCGAGAGATCAAGGTGCGAGAAGATGCGCACGTCGCGCGGCGTGTTCGAAAGGTCCGTCACGTCTATGCGGCGCAGCCAGACCGATTCGTGGAAGTCCACGCAATCGGCGCAGCGAAGTCGCAGGCCCAGTTCCGCGTGCTCAAGCGTGACATCGGTGACCAGCGTGCCAGGTCGATACCGCAGCGTCCGCACCCAGCCGTCGTCCTCGATCCACGCGAACTTGCCGTCTGCCCAGACGCCGAAGCGCTGCACATGCCCGGTCGTGTGATTGTACTTGCCCACCATCGGCCAGTAGATGTCCCTGGCGCGATACTGCGCGTCAAACGTCACCAGCATGTCGCCATTACCAATCGGGATATCGCGCGGCATGTCGTCTCCAAGTCCCCCCGCCCAACCGCCTCCCGAATCGGCGAGACAAGATACCCGACACGCTCGATGCTCGCGCCCTCGTCCGCCGAGTCAGGGGAGCCTGAGGCTAGCCATTCACACCGTGCCCCGCCGCAGACCGGACGCGCGCCGGCACAATGGGGCCCGCCAACGGTCGGACCATCTGCACCTGCCTCGAACTTGACCATTTGCACTCCGCTACCCTTTCGCATGCGCACCGCATCGCGAGCCCTCGTCGTCTGGCTCAACCTCGCTGTCTTGCTGGTGTTGACGCCCTTGGCGTGGGCCCAGCCGATCACCGGCGAGACCAAGCAGGCGGTGCTGGAGCAGCTTCGCAAGGTCGTGGACGAGCGGGCGTACACGTCGGGCGTGGACTTTGATAAGCTCGATCAGCACCTGGCCAAGCACAAGGACGCGATCGACCGGACGGTGGACGCGCGGGCGTTTTCCTCTGCGGTGAACCGCGCTTTGCGTGAGTTTGAGATTTCGCATCTCCGCCTGCTCACGCCCCTGACCGCGACGAACCGTCGCTCGACCGAGCGCATCGGCATCGGCGTCGCGGCTCGCAAGACCGACGACGGGCTGGTGCTCCAGGAAGTTGTCGAAGGCGGACCTGCGGAGCACGCGGGACTGCGTCAGGGCGACATCATCGTGAAGATTGATTCCGAGCCCGCCGTGAGCACCGAGCCGCTGGCGGGTGCTGAGGGCACGACCCTTGTGCTGACCATTCGCCGGGCCGATGGCACGACCACCGAAGACGTCACCGTCACCCGCGGCAAGTTCGAAACCCGCCGCCCCGAAACGCTCACCATCATCGCGCCGGGGAAGGCTGTGCTGCGCCTCCCAACATTTTCTGTGGGCTACGACTCCCGCGCGATCGAGGGCTTCTTCAAGCAGATGAAGGACCAGCAGATCACGCTGCTGGTCTTGGATCTTCGCGGCAACGGCGGCGGGCGCGTGACCAATCTCAACCATTTCCTGAGCTTCTTCCTGGAGCGCGACACCGAGATCGGTACCAACATCTCGCGCACGCTCGCGCGACGGTATCAGGAGCAGACCAAGGGCGACCCGACCGACGCCGTCGCGATCGCTAAGTGGACGCGGGCGAACTTCCGCATTCGCGCCCAGCAGCAGAGCCGCTTCACGGGGCGTGTCGCGGTGCTGATTGACCGAAACTCCGCAAGTGCGAGCGAGATCGCGTCCACTGCCCTGCGCGAGCTGCGTGGTGCGCCGCTGGTTGGCACACCCTCCGCTGGCGCCGTGCTGGTGAGCACACACCTCCCGCTGGCCGCGGGGTACGAACTGCAGTTCCCGCTTTCGGATTACGTCTCCATCAAGGGCGTCCGCCTCGAGGCACACAAGATCCAGCCCGACACGACGGTGACCGAGCCGCGTTCGAAGGACCCGGCCACCGATGTCGGCGTCAGCAAAGCGTTCGAGCTCCTCGCGGCCCTGCCGCCCGAGCCCGTCCGCCCGCCTGCGGTGCCGTCAGATCCCAAGCCCGCAACGCCGCCCGAGCCCGCGCCCACGCCGGCCGACCCGGCGACATCGCGCCCTGAGCCGGCCTCGGTGCCCTGAAGCGCTGATGCACGCGCTGGAATCCGCCGCGGCGCGCTACGCTCCGCTCATGGCGCGTCGAGTGGTCATTACCGGTGTTGGTGCGTTGAGTGGGCTCGGTGTAGGGGCATCGGCCCTGTGGCAGGGCATGTGCGAAGGCCGCTCGGCCCTGCGCCCGATCACACGCTTTGACGCCTCCGGATTCCGCTCGCGGCTCGCGGCTGAAGTCGAGAACTTCTCCGCCAAGGACATGGTGCCCAAGGGCTACCGCAAGGCGGTCAAGGTCATGGCGCGGGATGTCGAGCTCGCCGTGGGCGCTGCGAAGGAGGCTGTCGCGGACGCGGGACTCGTCACGCGATCGACCCTGGACCTTGAGGCCGACCCTGCCAGCGTCGCCAGCATGACAATTCCCTCGGCCCAGATGGGCTGCCACATCGGCGCCGGCCTCATCAGCGCCGAGGCTGACGAGCTGACCGCGGCAATGGCCACCGCCCGCACCGCCGAGGGCGGCTTTGACCTCGCCGGTTGGGGCACCCGCGGTATGGAAAACCTCACGCCGCTGTGGATGCTCAAGTACCTGCCCAACATGGTCGCGTGCCACGTCACCATCATCCACGGCGCGTGCGGTCCGTCCAACACGATCACATGCGCCGAGGCCAGCGGCATCCTCTCGATCGGCGAGTCGCTCCGCGTCATTGAGCGTGCCGAGGCCGAGCTGTGCTTCTGCGGCGGGTCCGAGAGCAAGCTCAACCTCATGGGCCTGCTGCGGATGGATATCGCCGGGCGCCTCGCCCCAACCGGCAGCGAGACCGACGGCAGCCGCGTGCTGAAGCCGTTTGATCCCGCATCGCCCGGCACGCTGATGGGCGAGGGTGCGGGCCTGCTGCTTTTGGAGTCACGCGACTCAGCGCTCAAGCGCAATCAGCGGGTGTACGCCGAGATCATCGGCTTTGGCGCTGGCCACTCCGGGCGTCGCCCGATTTACATCGGCCAGGCGGGCATCGCGCCGAACTTCGATCTGACGCAAGCGGATGAGGGCTTCCTCGGTGCGATCCAGAACGCCATGGACGATGCGGAGGTCCGGCCCGACGAGATCGACGCGATCGTGACACTCGGCTCCGGGCACGCTGGGACTGACCTTGGCGAAGCGGGTGCCCTGCGGCAAGCCTTCGGTGACCGGCTGCCCATGATCCCTCTGGCGTTCATGGGCCCGGCGATCGGCAACTGCATGGCCGGTGCGGGCGGGCTTTTGGCGGCTCTCGGGGCGATGATCGTGCGCGAGGAGAAGCTCCCGGCCCGAATCAACTCCGGTCGGCCGCTTCAAGGGCTCATGGCCGGGCCAGCCAGCGCGATGCGCATGCCGATCAAACGCCTGCTGGTGGCCAGCAGTTCGCTCAGCGGCCAGAACGCGGCACTGGTCATGGCGCCCGCTGCATGAGAGGATCTTGAGAATCGCAGTCTAAACTGTTCTTCCGCGGCGCTTCGGCATTTCGCCATGCGCGCACTCTATCTCGTGGTTTTCTACAGGAGCGACTCCATGCCCAGTGACTTTGATCGTCCGTCAGACCATCGCCGCGATTCCCGAAACTCCCGCGACCGTGACCACCGAGGCGGCGGAGGTGGCGGTGGCGGCAGAGACGGCGGCCAGCGCCGCGGCGTCCCGCTGACCGAGCTCGATCCCGCGTTGACCGCCGTGAGCCACAAGCTGATCGGTTGCGCGCGTGACGTACACATGTCCCTCGGCCCGGGGTTTGACCGGGCGGTGTACTTGCACGCGCTGTGCGACGAACTTCGCGCCCAAGGTGTGACGTTCAAGCAGGACCACGCGTTTGACGTCAAGTACAAGGGTCAATCGGTCGGCAAGACGATCCCGGATCTGTACATCGCCGACCGATTCCTGGTGATGGTGCTGGCGCGATACGCCGAGATCGGTTCCGCCGAGCGCACGATCCTTCGCGCCCAGCTTCGCGCGGCGGACCTTGAACTCGGTCTGATCGTGAACTTTGCCGGCCGATTGCTCAAGGACGGCCTCGTGCGCGTGCTGAATCCGGACAAGATTCAGTCGCTCCGCGGCAGCGCCGGCGCGCCGGGTGCTGACCCGTCCGACAACCATGACGATCACTTTGATGTCCCGCCCTCGGCCTGAAGTTTGACCCCACGAACGCGGGATGATCTTTGCATGACATCCATAATGGACGTCTCGCCGCGCGGCGAGCGCGTCCATTTGTCCATTGACGGATTCCGTGCTCTTCTAGGCATAAATCGCGACGTTGCCAAGTGGCCCTGATGTCGAACGATGCCATTTGTTAAGTCCTTAAATAACAAGCCTTGGTCAAGATAACGCAAAGACTTCACGACATTAAAAGTCGCCAATCCTCACGCAATCGCAACGCAACCTTGACGATTATTCCGGAGTCGCGCTGGTATCGTTTCACGCTATGAGAGAGCGTCGCCGAAGCGACTCTCTTCATTTCGGGTTCGCCCATCACGGACTTCCGGAGCCCACTCATGCCCGTTCGCACGCCGCGTCGATTGCCGTCCGCATTTACGCTGATCGAGCTTCTGGTCGTCATCGCGATCATCGCGCTGCTGGTCGGGATCCTGCTGCCCGCGCTGGGCAGCGCGCGGAAGGAAGCCCGGGCGATCAAGTGCGCCGCCAACGCGCGGTCCGTTGCCCAGGGCGTCACGATCTATCTCGGCGACAACCGCGGCGTCTATCCCCCGGCATATGTCTACGGCAACACCACCGACACCGGTACTTGGAAGCTCGCGGATCAGCAGGACGCGCATCCGGAAGCCGGAAACGGCTACGTTCACTGGTCCTATGCGTTGTTCGGCTCGAACATGATTCAGTCCGCGGCGTTTGAATGCCCTGAAGTCTGGAACGGCGGCGCTCCGCGGACCAACCCCGGCGAAGACGCCCGCGACTGGGAACCCGGACAGACGAACGACGTCGGCGGGACGGCCCCTTCGCTTTCGCCCAGTGACCGTCAGGCCCGGCGCGTGGCCTACACGGGCAACGCCGCCATCTTCCCGCGCAACAAGTTTGCCGGCTCTGGCATCCGCCTTAACCGCTTCGTCAAGGACAGCGAGACCACGAACCTCAGCAAGACCATTCTCGCGACCGAGTTCCTGAACAGCACGAACTGGGAAACGCTGAAGGACGACGGCGACAAGATCAAGAGCCACCGCTCGCTCATGCCCTTCGTTGGCCTGTCGGCCGGTGCGGACGTGTACAACGAGGCGATCGGCGGCTCGGTCCCGCGTTTCAAATATCCGGAGCTCACCGACATTCTCCCGTCGGATCAGCTCGGCGCGAACGCGATCGCTAACAACAACTCCAGCCTGAACGCCGTGGGTCGTCATCACCCCGGCGCGACGGGCCGTTTCGGCGGCACCGCCAACTTCTCGTTCCTCGACGGTCACGTTGAGCGTTTGAAGGTCCAGGAAACGGTCGAGAAGAGGCTCTGGGGTGACAAGGTCTACAGCCTCACGGGTTCGGGCACCAAGGTTCGCCCCTGATCGTCTGAAGCCTTCGAGTGCGTCGCATGCGTTCGAGCAGGGGCTCGACGACGCCCTCGGAGCGCGAGTTTGGTTCGGCTCGCACGGCTGCGAGTGAGAGATCGGTCACAAATCGATACGCACGGCGGTTGGAGCCGCCGTGCAGTGTTCGCGGAATCAAGCGATCGGCGCGTGCCGACCGCGGTGTCTATCGCTCTGTCCGTACTTTTTTTGGAGAGACCCATGAAGACGAATCGTTTGATCGCGGCGGCCCTTGTGGCTGCCTCGGGCCTCGCCTGCGGCGTGGCTCAAGCCCAGAACAACGTCGTGAACATCAGCGGCGCAACCCTGTTCCAGAACTTCTTCATCTCCCCCTCGTCCACGAACGATTACCTCGACGTTGACGGCGACGGTGTCGCCGGCAGCCTCCTGAACGGCCCCGACCAGCTCGCTGCCAGCGGCATCCCCAGCAACACGTACTTCAACATCAACTATCGCGCCGTCGGCTCAGGCAACGGCGTCACCGAGTCCTTCCGTTGGGGCCAGACCTTCCAGACCGTCCTGGGCGTTCCGGGCGCGCTCGCCACCAGCGGCAGCGGCCTCTCCGCCGCGTTCTTCAACCGCAACCAATACTCCACCAACGGCGTGCTTTCCGGCCTCGCCAACACCGCCAACCCCGGCTCCGCTCCGATGACCACCGCGACCACGTCGCCTTTCGGCGGCCTGTACGCGACTCCGGGCACCAACTCCGGTGGCGGCGTCCGCATTGACTTGGGCATCACCGACGTCCCGGCTTCCTTCGCCGTGCGCTTCGGCCCCGCCGCTCAGGCCGCGTTCAACCGCACCCCCGGCTCCAACGGCTACGGCCAGAACCCCGGCTTCGGTCGCAACCGCGATGGCAGCCCGAGCACGCAGGCCAGCCTCCTGACCCCGATTTCCAACACCAACCCCGCCGTGGCCCCGGTGTACAACCTGAACCTGTTCACCACGCCGGCCGCGGCTGACAGCAACACGGTGTTCGACACCCCCGTCGCGATCTCGCCGATCGCGGTGATCACGAACCTGGGCACCGGCATCTCGCAGCTCAAAGTCTCCGAGCTTCGTCACCTGAACATCACCGGTCGCCTGCCCTCGGGCGAGAACCTGATCATGATCACGCGTGACGCCGGCTCGGGCACGCGCAACGGCTTCTGCAACAGCATCGGCCACGACCCCTCGTGGGGCTCGGGCGACAACATCGGCGTGCAGAACACCGCCGCGGCGAACTTCGTCACCGGCCCGAACTACCTGCCGACGTTCAAGGGCGGCACCGGCCAGCTCGAGAGCACGGTCCTGAACTCGCGTCTGGGCATCGGCTACTCGGGCGCTGAGCGCGCTTCGTCCGGCTCCGCCCCCGCGTCGTACATCACCGGCGGCCGTCTTGAGTTTGTCGCGATCCAGAACGACATCGCCGGCGGCACCAACTACGCCCGCCCGTCGATCGGCAACCTGCTCAACAACGACGCCAACGGCTTCAACATCTCCGGCGTGCAGACCTTCGTGAGCATCGGCGACCCGCGCAACCAGAACGAGATCGGCGGCACCCCGGGCAACACCAACCCGCGTATCCGCAACTCCGCGGCCGCGGCCTACTTGAACAACATCACCCGCAGCATCGAGGCGTTTGTCTCGGTCCCAGGCAGCGACGAGACGATCTTCACCCCCGCTGAGTACCTCGCCAGCCGCTTCATCCTCGTGGGAGCCGCGGAGTTCATCCAGAACCCGTTGAACCCCACGCAGCTCCTGCCCAACCCCGCTATCAACCAGACCCTGAAGAACTACGTGCTCTCGACCAGCGCGCTGGGCACCCCGGCGTTCACCACCTTCGGCACCGTGACCCGCGAAGGCCAGACCCCCGCTCGCGAAGTCGGCGTGACCTATTCCGACGGCGTGGTCAACGGCAGCAACTTCATCGATCAGGCCGGCAACCCGGTCAACTACAACGTCGCACTGCCCACCGGCAGCCGCAACCGCATCAGCGGTGACTTCGACGGCAACGGCGTCCGCAACGCCGACGACGCCGCCGACCTCGTCGCCGCCGCCATCCAGCGCGCCGGCGGCGCCGCCTGGATCGCTCCCAACGGCACCGGCCCCATCACCGGCCTGGGCACCACCGCCGTCATCGAGATCCTCGGCGACTTCAACTGCGACGGCAACGTCAACCGTCACGACGTCCGCTACTTCGCTGACGGCCTGGCCATCGCCACCACCGCCAACAACAGCGACGTCGCCAACATCGGCAAGCTCGACCGCAAGGCCGGCTTCACTGCGGTGGACAACGCCTTCGGCGGCAACTACTTCGGCACCGTCCTGGCCACCGGCGCTTCGTACGTCAACGGCGACAGCCGCGGCGACGTCGCCAACTCCACCGGTCGCGTGACCCCCGGCTTCCAGCCCATCGGCGCTGAGGGCCCGTCCACCGGCACCAACGGCGTGCCCGCTGGCGACCGCAACCGCATCGACGCCTTCGACATCAACTACGTCTACTCGCAGTTCGTCGGCAACGCCCGCGTCACCGACGGCGCGCTCACTTGGTCCGTCGAGGCTGAGGCCGTCGGCGGCGACCTCTCCACGGACATCAACGGCGATCGCGTCATCGATCAGTCCGACGTCCGCGAGCTGGTCATCGGCATCCTCAAGACCGACATGGGTGACGTCAACCTCGACGGCTACACCGACTGCACCGACCGCACCGTGCTCACGGCGAACCTCGACGCCCCGGGCGTCTTCGGCTGGGCTCAGGGCGACCTCAACGGCGACAAGACCGTCAACTTCCTCGACTTCGACATCCTCGCTGGCAACCTCCGTTGCTCGCCCGCTGACATCGCGTACGACGACGGCCAGCCCCTGGCCAACCGTGGCGGCCCCGAGTCGGGCACCAACAACGGTGTGACCGAGGGTGACTACAACCTGTTCTTCTCGATCTTCTTCGACTCAGGCGCCGCCGCCGACATCGCGGATGACTCCGGCAATCCGTTTGCCCCGTACAACAACCTCGGCCCCGTGGGCACCAACAACGGCGTGACCGAGGCCGACTACAACGTCTTCTTCGCCAACTTCTTCAACGGCTGCATCTGCAACTAATCGGGGCTTGATCGCCCCAAGAGCCCTTCATTCAGAGGGCGCATAACCGCAGAACCCAAGACCCCGGCACCGCGCCGGGGTCTTTTCCGTTTTGCGGCGGAGTCTGTATCCTGCCTGCGTCTCTTGGCTGACGCACGTCCGAGATCATCCAAACTCGCGTCTATTGGCCATTGCCGCCGGATCGCTCGCCGACGGCCCCTTCCGGGGTAGACTGCACTGGGAGTCACCCCGTGCCCGAACAGGATTCCATTTTCGCCTCGCGCACGACCACGCGTCTGCTTGACGCGCTTCGCGGCGGCGCGAGCGAGCCCGCGTGGTCACAGATCGACGCCCGCTATCGACCGGTGATCCGGGGTCTGGCCCGCCGGCTGGGCGTTCCCGAGGGGGAGGCGGACGATGTCGCGCAGCAGTCGCTGGCGGAGTTTGTTCGCTCGTTTCGCGAGGGCCGATACGACCGGACGAAGGGCCGGCTGAGTTCGTGGATCCTGTCGATCGCGCATCACACCAGCCTTGGCGCGATACGCCGGCTGAGCCGGGGAGCCACGCCGCGGGAGGTGGTGTCGGACACGCCGGACCCGTCGTCGGGCGAGTGCGCGCTGCGGAACGTGTGGAACGAGGAGCGTGACCGCGTGATTCTGCATCGCGCGATGGCGATGCTGCACGACGAGGGCACGATGGATGAGCGGACGCTGATGGCGTTCGAGCTGATCGCGCTGCGCGGCGTGCCGGCGCCGGAGGCCGCGTCGCAGTGCGCGATGACGGTCGATCAGGCGTACGTCGCGCGAAGCCGCGTGACGCGGCGATTGCGTGTGATGGTGCGTGAGCTGACGACCGCGTTCGAGGAGGACGTGTGAGCGAGCCGCGTGCAGATGGAACTGAGCCGATGGGCACCGGCCGGTGCCTTGAGGCCGGTCAGATCGATCGCTTTGCGCAAGGCGAGCAACCCTTGCCCGAGGCCGCGGCTCATTTGGAATCTTGCGCTGCGTGTCGCGCGGCGTTGCATGTGGCGTGCGAGGACAACGCGTTCGTGGACCGTGCGCGGGCGCTGGTGGGTCAGGAACTCGGCCCGGTCGGCGCGCCGCGTCTGCCGGGGTATCGCGTGCTGAGCCTGGTGAGCGCCGGCGCACAGGGCATCGTGTACCACGCGATTCAAGAGGCGACGCACCGTCACGTCGCGATCAAGTGCTTTGAGCCCGGAGCCTCGGGCACCGCCGGCGCAACGCGTCAGCGTCAGCGCGCTGAGCGCGAGGTCGAGATCCTCGCGCGCTTGCGCCACCCGAACGTCGTGGGGATCTATGAGTCGCGACAGCTCGCCGACGGGCGACTGGTCGTCGTGATGGAGTACATCGACGGCGTGCCGCTGGATCAGTGGGCGGTGCCCGGCGCCACGGCGAGCGAGCGTCGGCGGGGGCTGCTCCGCGCGTTCATCAGCATTTGCCAGGGCGTGCATCATGCGCACTTGAACGGCGTGATTCATCGCGATCTGAAGCCGCAGAACATCCTGATCGCGCAGGCGGCGCCGGGTTCGCCGGCGCGACCGGTGGTCGTGGATTTCGGCATCGCGCGGCTCGCGTCCGTGAGCACGACGATGACCGGCGATTTCGCGGGCACGCCGGCGTACGCGTCGCCCGAGCAAGCCTCCGGCGCGCCCGACAGCGTGGATGCGCTGACTGACGTGTATTCGCTGGGCGTCGTGCTGTATCGCATGCTGTGCGGCGCAATGCCCTATGAGCTCACCGGCTCGATTCTTGACGTGGCGCGGAAGATCGCGGAGGAGCCGGCGATCCCGCTGCGCCGGCGCGACCCGTCCATCCCGCGTGATCTTGAGGCGGTGGTTGAGCGTGCGATGCGCAAGCACAAGGACCGGCGGTATCAATCCGCCGCGGCTTTGGGCATGGATATCGAGCGGTCGCTCGCGGGGCAACCTGTCGAAGCGCGTGCGGAGTCCGCGGCGTATGTGCTCGGGCGCACGCTGCTGGTCAATCGCGGGCGCGTCGCGCTGGCGGCGCTGGCGTGCGCCGCGCTGGTCATCGCGGGTACGACGGTCTATTTGAGCGTGTCCAGCGCCGCGGAGTCGCGCCGGCTGGCGGTCGAGCGACAGGCGCAGGCGCGATTGGAATCCGCACGGGCCCGGGCGGTGACGGAGGTGCTACGCGAAGCGCTGCCGGCGCAAGATCCGAAAGTCCCGCTGCTCAAGCTGTTGGTGAGCGCGGGCCTTGGTCGGCTGTTCTATCGCCTGGAGTTCAACGCGTTCGCGGACGATCCGGAAGTGGATCAGCAGGTGCGCCGCATCTGGGGCAATATCTATACCGGATTCGGCGGGGAGAAAGCCGCGGCTCTGATCGAGTACAGCGAGTTGTCGCTCCGCAACGGGCTGGTTCGCCTGCGGCTCACGCATGGCCCTGAGCACACGGAGATCGCCGAGACGATGCACCAGCTCGCGGGCGTGCTGCTGGTGCGACGGCGTTACGCAGAGGCGGAGCGTGCAGCGGCGCAGGCGATGGAGATGCGGCTGCGATTGCTCGGCCCCGGCGCGACCTACGAGGAATCGCGACTCCTGCTGGCCAAGATCCTGATGGCTGGGAATCGCCTGAAAGAAGTCGATCAACTCGCACGGGACTCGTTGGCCGCGTTGCAGGCGGTGCCGGAAAATGAGAGCGATCGGCTGATCGCGGCCATGTCGGCGCTGCGGGCGCGGGTGATGTTGGACGAGCTGGGGCGGGATGTGCCGCGAGGCACGCCGGCGGAACTGAAGGCGACTGGCGATGAGTGCGAGCGGCTGCTGCGTGTCGCGCTGACGCGCCGGCTGCGATCGCTGCCAATCCGCGACGCCGAGATGCTGGCGTCGATCGCTCTGGCGGCGGAGTTCGCGAGCCTGTTCCCGCAGTCCGAGCTGGCGACGCTGCTGGCAACGGCGTGGACGCTGCCGATCAAGGAGATGCCCGAAGCCGTAATGCGCGACGTGGCGCTCGTTCGCGGCACGCAAGACGGCCCGGTGCCAGATCGCGAGCGTACTGGGCGGACGGTGATCTTCCAGCGCATGCTGCTGCTGCAGGAACTCGTGCTTGGGCCGAACGACCCGGCGATCGTCAACACGCTGCTGACGATCATGCGCGCGGCCGAGCGCGAGTTCATGCTCACGGCGCAGTGGACCGCGACGCTCCGCGCCGCGGATCTGCTGGCCCGCGAGTACGGGCCGAACGACCTCTCGGTGCTCACAGCGCTCTCGCAGGCGGCCCCGCTGCTGGTGTTTGATGGCGAACCTCAGCGCGCGGCGGAGGTCGCGACCCGCGCGTGCAGCATTTTGTCGTCAATCCCCGATGTCGCCCGCGACGAGTTGCTCGCGGCGAACAATGAACGCGTGCTGGCGTGGGCGCTCGCGGTCGGTGGCAAGCACGCCCAGGCGCGGGTCCACTATCAGAACGTCATCGAGCGATTGACCAAGTGCGTCGGCGAGCGACACCACACGATCGCGCTGACGCAGGGGCAGATGGCGGTGTCGATGATCCAGATGGGTGAGGCCGTCGAGGGTGAGAAGCTGGCCAGGCGCGCGCTGGCGACGGTGGAGGAGCTAGGCGTGTCCGCGGGCGATCAGCTCGGACATGTGCGCTTCGCGGTCGCGCACGCAATCCTGCGGACGCTCCCGGCGGACAAAGACGCGCGGCGGGCCTTGCTTGACGAGGCGAGAACGCTGCTGGAGCCGACGGTTGAGTTCTACTGGAACGTGTGCAGCCTGCGATACCCGTGGTATCAGCTCATGCTTGAAGACTTGATCGAGATCGCGACGCTGTCGGGCCGACCGGAAGAAGTGGCGAAGTGGCGCGCGATCCGTGCCGGCGGTGGGGGTTGAGATTGGTGCCGAGCGGAGAGACCTACCCGCGCGAGCACGACCGCTGCGGTTGATGCCACAATGGGCGAATCGAGCCGGCAGTATGCGGGTTTTGCTTGGTGCCCGATTGTGAAGTTGAGGTTCAGCCGGGTTCTGCGCTGCAAGATCGCCGGGCTCCGCGTCAAGTCGGGAGGTGCCGCGACAGTGTGCGCGGCAGCGGTCGCATTTCCCGGAGCTTTGCCATGACACGTGTGCATCATCTGACGACGGCCTTAACGCTGGTGTGCTGTGCCGGTATGTGCTTTGCACAGTCGACGGTGCGGGTAAGCGGGCTGCTGCACACGGGATTGGGTGGGGCGACGTTTGAGCCGGTTGTGGGCCGTGCGCTGACGATGCAGAACCTCTCGCCGAGTGGGCAGGATGGCGTGGAGATTCACACGAACGCCGCGGCGGGGGCCGCGTGCAGCGCGGACTTTGGCGTGCTGATGCGGACGCCCGGCGCACGATGCACCGTTCAAGCGGTCGAGGCGACCGGCACGTCGCTTGGCCAAGTGCGCGTGGTGGGCTTCGGCGGCGGGCGGTGCGCCGTGTTTGGTGATTTCTCCAGCGTGGGCGCGATCAGCGTGGAATGGATCGTGCGCGATACCGCCGGTCGCGTGCTCGCACAGGGCACGCGCAGCGGCGCGTTTCTGGAGTGCGTCCTGAGTGATCCGGAGACGACGACGCCCGGGTCGCCGAGTGTCTGGTCGTTGGCGAAAGACGGCAAGCCGGATCGGGCATCTTGGGATTTGAAGACCGCGACCAAGGGGCGGATGGTGTCGGCCACAGGTCTTACGCCGATTCCGCTTGTTGGCATCGGCGAGATCGAGATGCGGCCGATCCTGTGCATCACCGCGCCCTGTCCCGGCGACGGCACGACGTTGGGCTCGTTGCGCGTGACCGCGACCGGCATGCAGACGTTCACGGTGCAGGACGCGGCGCTGCTGCGGGCCTGCGCCATCGCGCCCGGGAGTGGGTTTGCAAGCGACGGGGGCGCAGTGGTGCATCGCGGGCTGCAGCACTGGGGCTCGACGGATGTCGCGATCGCTGAGGGATGTGATCTGCCGCCGCCGGTGGCGTGCGCGCCGGTGGATCGCGCGCTGCATGTCACGTCATTCGGTCCCAGCGGGAATGAGGGCGTGACGTTTGATCTGGCAAGCTGCGAGTCCACGACCGCCGACGGCGTGGTTCACCGAGACCTCGCGGCGCGGTCGGTCGCTTTTGACATGGTGATGCGCCCCGGACCCGACGGCACCGGCGGCCTCGCTGGCGCACTCACGCTCAAGGGCAACGGCAAGAAGAACTACGTCGGGCACGTCACGCTGATCAAGCAGCGCATCGCGTACAACCCGGGCGGTGGAATGCCGGTCGTCAAGTTCGATCCCACGACCCGCGGCAGCACGCAGACCCGTGTTGAGTGCCTGAGCCAGGACGGCGGCGTGGTCGCGTCGGTGATCGTCGGCGCTGATGACGGCGTGCAGATCCCCGGGTGCTTGAACGCGGATCTGTCGATGACGCTGAAGTGCGAGCTGACGGCGGACGGCGCGAGCGTCGTGCGGTGCTGCTCGATATCCAGCGAAGTTGTGCTGCCAAGCGGCGCCGTGGTGTCGGGCGTCGAGCGCGTGCGGTTTACGCCGGTGGCGCCGACGATCCCGGCGGGCGTGCTGGATGAGTTGAGCGTGATCGGTGACGGGCTGGAGTCGGTGGATGTGACGCGCGTGGAGGTGGGCACGCCGATCTGGGTCGGCGGGCTGGCGGTGGAGGGCGTGGGGCAGGTAACGCCGCGAAAGACGGTGGATGGTGGGCTGGAGGTGCTGAACATCGGCTCGTCGGGTCAAGATGGTGTCGAGATCCACCTGGACTCGCGCAAGGGTGGGCGGCTGACGGTGGATCTGTCGCCGCTGGCGGCGCCGCCGAGCGGCGAGCTGCGGTCGATGCGTGTGGAAGTGAAGGGCTGGGATCCGACGACGAAGCAGTCGGTGACGCTGACGCGGACGGACGAGGGAATCGCGGAGACGAACGACTTCTCAGGCAGCGGCGCCACCGGCGTGTCGTGGCGATTGATGAGCTCGAGCGGGCGCGTGCTGGCCAGCGGCGTGATTGACGGGCCGGTGGCGAGCTGGACGATCGGCGTGCCCGCGGGGGGCGCGAACATCAGCAAGGTGTACGCGTTCAGCACGGCAAGCGCGGCCCGTAGCGCGAACGAAGGGTTCTTTGATCGCGTCGTCACGGTGTCGGGGTTGACGCCTCAGCCGGTGGACGGCGTCGCGGGCATCGCGGTGTCGTCGCTGGGCGGCAGCGGTGGCGGCGTCGCGGCGGCGTCGTACGCCGCGACAGGCTTGGTCGTCGTGACCGGGTCGGGCATCGGGACGTTGCACCTGCCGGGTGTGGCGATGGAGTGTGACGGGCCGGGCGATGCGGATTCTGATGGCGACCTGCTGCCGGATGACGTCTTCGCTACGGGTGTCGGCAACGGCGTGGTGCAGTTGGTCGAAGACAACGGCGAGTCGAGGCTGGAGATCTCGAACTTGGGTTCCAGCGGACAAGACGGCGTGTCACTGAGCCACCGCGCGCTGGATGTCGGCGGAGCGATCGAGTTTGATCTGGCCAGCTCGTACACGCAGGCCAAGCACATCCGCAAGACCATCACGATCAATCTGCGCAATCATGTCAACGAGCGCACCGCTCTGTGCGCGTTCACGGAAGTGTCGGACGTTGCGACCGGCGGGACGCGATTGCTTTGGCAGAGCGACGTGTGGGCGTGCCGCGAGGTGAGCTGCTTCAATGACGCGGGGCAGCTCCTGCACTCTGCGATCGTGCCGGTGGGCGAAACGCTCGGCATCAGCGCTCGCGATGGCGAGCAGCAGGACACCTGGACGATCAGCGGCAACTCCGTGAAGCTCGAGTTCCGCACGGCCCCGGTGCAGGTCAGCCACACCGGCGGCATCACGATTTCGCAGGTGCGGTGGATTGTCGTCGGCGGCGACGCGACCGCCGGCTCGCCATTGGGTGGTGCGAACGAGGTGCAGATCCTGGCCCGCGGACAGGATCCGGTGAAACTCGGCGGTTGCATTCTGCGTCCGCCGCTGAACATGCGTGGCGTGCCGATCCGCACGAGGCTCAAGACCTACGGCCTGATCTTCGCGGATCAGGGCGCGTCGCGCATTGTGTTGCAAACGCCACCGGCAACGCCAACCGAGCCGCTGGAGAAAATCGCCTGCACGCTCACATGCGACTCAAGCTTCGGGCGCTCGGTCGCGTTTGACGCCAGCGAGTTGCTGGCAGGTGTCGGCGCGGGCGTCACGCCCAGCGTGCGTTGCGCTGTGACGAACGCCAAGGGCGTTGCGCAGGTCGGGCTGAGCGTGGCGCAGGCGACCACCACACCGGGCCAGCTTTCGCACATGTGCGATCTCAGCGCTACGGGCGCGATCGGACTCCGCTGGACCATGCTGGGTGCGGGCGGCGAGGTGCTGGCGCAGGGCGAAACGCCCGGCGCGACGATCGATTGGACCAGCGACGTGACGTCGATGACTGCGTCGCGCCCGCCGACCCTTGTCTTCGGCTTTGCCACCGGCACGTCGAGCATGACGACGGCGCTCACTGACAGCGTCGCAAGCGTCAGCGGCGCGGGGCTGCCTTCGATCAGCGGCGTGGTCTCGATCAGCGTAGAGCCGGTGTTTGCGGGCGTGTCGCCCCCCGCGGTGCTGACGTCGACGATGGACCTGCAGGCTGAGGGGCTTTCAAGCCTCGTGATCACCGACGCTTCGGCGATGACGTTCGGCGTCAAGACCAAGACGAAGCCGACAAAGCTCTACAACTGGGTGAAGGACGCGTATGACCGTGTGACGGGCCAGACGGCGTTGACGTGCGAGACTGATGGCGAGTCAGCGGAGCTGGAGATTGTGCCGCCGCGGACGGTGGATGATGTGGCGGTGAGCTTTAGGCGGTACAAAACGGGCCATGTGTCGCTGATCAAGTTCACGGACGATGCTGAGCAGGAGACAGGGCGTCTGGTGCACACCGGTGATGACACGGGTCTTCACACCACCAGCGGTGCGGACTTCTCCGCCGGCGGCGCGAGCGGTGTTGAAGTACACCTGCACGACGCGTCGGACAATATTGTCGCCGTCTTCCCGTGCGCTCCGGGATATCAGGTCGCGGTGGAGCGAGCGACTGCCGAGTGCCCCAGCGGCACAAGTGAACGCGTCAAGAAGCAGAAGCAGTGGCAGCCCGCCAACTTCCGCACGCGGATCGAGCATCGTTTCTGTGCGCCTGTCTCGGTGACGCTGCCCGGCGGCGAGAGTGTCCTGGATGTCTTCGCGATCAGCTACACGCCGACGGCCGATTACAACCCCGCGACAAAGATCGCGCAGGTTGATGTCAGCGTGATGCCCGGCGACGGCACGCTCGGCGCGCGGCTGGAGCGCATCGCGATCACGGGTATTGATGCGGTCGATGTGACGCCGCGGTGTAACCCTGCGGACATCGCGTTTGACGACGGCTCGCCCTTGCCGCCGGTGGGCGTGCCGGGCGCGGACCCAACGACGACGGCTCGCCGCTGCCGCCGTTCGGTGTCCTGAACACGAACAACGGCGTGACCGAAGGCGATTACAACCTGTTCTTCAGCATCTTCTTTGACGGTTGCGCGTTCTAAGCGGAAGGGCCAAGGTTCGAGGGCCGAGGGCCGAGTGGGAACGGCATTCGGCAAGCGTCAGCCGTGGTAGACTCAACGCAACAGACTTCGGCGCGTGGCGCGCCGGGGTAATTTGCTTTGAGCTGACGGCTGAAAACTGGCGTCTGAAGGCTCACCCGGTTTCCTGCAACTGCGGGGAATCACTTATCCCCGGAGTATCAAGGGGGTGTAAAAAATATCTTTTGTTGCGCTCACCCGGATTTTAACCGGTTGCGGGCGGCGGAACCCGGTTTAGGGTGGGCAAGCGGCGTCATGGAGCGATAAATCCGCTGGCACAACGTGGTGCATACGGTAGACTCTTGCCGAGTTACCGGACAGGCGAGTGGTTCCCGACCTGTCCGGTGCGAAGCTCTCTCTCAACGTCGGTAGCCCACAGCTTGAATGTGTTCGGCAGCACTTCGGAAGGTCGAAGCCTGCTGCTCTTTTGAGTGCGAGTACGTTGAGGCGCGTACGACCGGGTCAATCGATCTCTGGCCAACGTCAGAGAGGAAAGTGAGACATCTGTGATCAAGTTTTCACGGGTCCTGATTTCATGCGCAGTTCTTTCGGTCGCCGCGGGGTCGTTGGTTTCAACGACTGCGGAGGCCGGCACGCCGACCCGCATCGTTGATATCAACACCTCGCTCAATCCGACCGGTGTTTCCAGCAATCCGCAAGAGTTGTTGGCGATGGACGGGTACACGATCTTCCGCGCAACGGACTTTGCGCACGGCACCGAGCTTTGGCGCACCGACGGCACCGCGGCGGGCACGGTGCTGCTTCGCGACATCAATCCCGGCTTGCTCAGCTCCGTCCCGGCGGAGTTCGTGCGTGTCGGGAACAAGGCCTATTTCATCGCCGACAACGGCGACACCCGCGACCTGTGGGTGTCTGACGGCACGACCGCCGGCACCAAGCGTGTAAAGGCGATCACCAGCGGCGAGTCCGCCGCGGCGCTGGAGACGCGATTCCTCACCAACGTCAAGGGCACGCTGTACTACGTCGCGTCCACGCCTGACACGGGCAGCGAACTGTGGAAGAGCGACGGCACCGCCGCGGGCACGGTCCTGGTCAAGGACATTCTCCCCGGGCCGGTGAGCTCGAACATCCGCTCGCTGATCGCCTATGGCGATGATCTCATCTTCTCCGCGACCGATACCGGCCTGGGCAACGAGCTCTGGAAGACCGACGGCACCGAGGGCGGCACGATCCAGCTTGCAGAGATCGACCCCAGTGACTTGGGTGGCGATCCGGCGAACATGACTCTGTTCAACAACAAGGTGTACTTCACTGCCAACGATGGCAGCGGCACGCAGGTCTGGTCCACCAACGGCTCGCCCGCCAGCACGGTAAAGGTCACCACGATCGCTCAGCCCCCGCTGACCGATCTGAACCCGCGCTCACTCACGCTGTTCAACGGCAACCTCTACTTCGTCACCGAGTCGCAGATCGCGACGTATCAAACCCTCTTCCGCCTCAGCCCAACCAACGCGCTCACGCCGGTCTCCGGCGTTGGCAGCGGCGAGCTGGTGAACCGCTTCACCAACTTCCTCGTCACGCCATCGCGTCTGTATTACTCGGCGTACACGGCCGTGAACGGCGAGGAACTCTTCCGCCTCAAGGCCTCGGGCCTCCAGTCGGAAGTCGCGGCGGAGTTGCTGCCGGGCTTCAGCGGCGGCGTGCCACGCAATCTCGTGAACATTGGTGAGACGGTTTACTTCACCGCGACCGACTTGGTGCGCGGCGTCGAGTTCTTCAAGTTCGACGGCTCGAACTGGAGCTTTCTCAAGGACGTCAACTCCCAGGGCGGCGCTTCGAGCTTCCCGCGTGAGATCATCGCCAACGGCTCATCGCTCGTGTTTGCCGCGAACGACGGCGTCAACGGCATCGAGCTTCACATCAGCGATGGCAGCGAGGCCGGCACGCGGCTGGTCAAGGACGTCTCGCTGACCAATGGCGACGGCTCACCCACGGCGCTGACGCCTTTCAAGAACGGCACGATGCTGTTCTCGGCCGATGACGGGCTCGGTTCACTGCTCTTTGGGCGCGAGCCCTGGCTGAGCAACGGCGAGACCTCTGGCACGGCCCGCCTCAAGGACGTCAACCCTGACGAATCCAGCGGCATGACCCCGAGCGACTTCTTCACCATCGGCACAACGCGGGCGTTCTTCAACGCCACCACGCTGCTCAACGGGCGCGAACTCTGGACGACCGATGGCACCGAGAGCGGCACCCTGCTTCCCCGTGACATCCGCCCGGGCACGACGACGGGCGTGACGGCGGCGGGTCGCTACGCGATGGTCGGCGATGTCGCGTATTTCCCCGCGACCGACAGCGTCTCGGGCACCGAGATGTGGAAGTCTGATGGCACGAACCTGGGCACGGTGCGCGTCCGCGATCTGAACACCGGCGTCGCCTCGGGCGTCAGCGTCGGCAGCGAGCAGTATCCGGTGGCGCTGGGCTCCAGCGTGTACTTCACTGGGATCACGGCGGCGAACGGCGCGGAGCTGTATCGCACCGACGGCACCAGCGCCGGCACGGTCCGCCTGACGGACATCATCGCCGGAGCTGGCAGCAGCCAGCCCGCGAACATTACGGTCTTCAACGGCAATGTGTACTTCACGGCGCAGACGGTGGCGACCGGGCGCGAGTGGTACCGCTTCAACGTCGCCGCGAGCACGACGCAACTCCTGAAGGACGTCGGCCCTGGCGGGCTCGATGGCGCTCCGCTTGGCTTCGGCGGTGGTGTGGTCTCCGGTAGCCAGATGTTCTTCCTCGCAGATGATGGCGAGAACGGGCAGGAACTCTGGGTGACCACCGGCAACCCAAGTGACCCGCTGTCAACGCGGCTGGTCAAGGACATCAACCTCGGTCCGGCCGGCGCGCGGGTGTCGCAGATCACCGCGGGCCCGAACGGCTCGGTGTTCTTCCTGGCCGATGATGGCGTGAGCGGACGTGAACTGTGGGTCAGCGATGGCACCGATCGCGCAACGGTCCGCATTGCCGACTTGTTCCCGGGCGATGAGTCCGGTGCCATCAACGAGCGCATGCTCGTCGTCGGCGACACGCTCTACTTCGTCGGCAACGACAACGAGGCCGGTGTGGAGCTGTGGTCGATCAATGCCAACACGCTTGGCGGCCTGAGCCGTCAGAGCGACATCAACCCGGGGCTGGCGTCTTCGAACATCGCCAAGCTCACGGCCCTCAACGGCACGCTCTACTTCACGGCCACTGACGGGCTGACAGGTCAGGAGCTCTACACGCTCGCGCCGAAGTGCTCGCCGGTGGATATCGCCGATGACCAGGGCAACGCTCCGCCCATCGGCACGAACAACGGCGTGACTGAGGGTGACTACAACGCATTCTTCCGCACGTTCTTTGACGGCTTGCCCGCCGCGGATATCGCGGACGACCAGGGCAACGCTCCGCCCGTGGGCACGAACAACGGCGTGACCGAAGGCGACTACAACGCGTTCTTCCGGCTGTTCTTCGACGGCTGCCCGGCCTGAGGCGGCGGAAGGGCCGATGTTTGAGGGCCGAGGCCGAGGCATTCGGGAACGGCAATCAGGATTCGGCAATCGTGAGTAAGAAATCGAAGGCCCCGGCTCGTTTGAGCCGGGGCTTTTTTCTTGGCTGGCAAGCGGTTCTGGGGTCATTCCGCGTTTGCCGATTGCCGAGTCCCCGTTGTTGACCTCCCCGGTACACTCGCCGACGTGCCCCGCGTGTCGATCATCATGACGCTGTACAACCGCGCGGCGTTTGTTGAGGCCGCGGTGCGGAGCGTGCTGACGCAGACGCACCGCGACCTTGAGCTTGTGGTCGTTGATGACGGTTCAGCCGACGGCTCGCCTGAGATTGTCGAGCGGATCGCGCAGGGCGATCCGCGTGTCCGGTTGTTTCGCGAGCCGCATCGCGGCTGCGTCGGCACGCTGATCCGCGCTCACGAGTTGGTGCGCGGCGACTACATCGGCTGGGTCGATAGCGACGACCTGCTCGTCGCGACGGCGGTCGAGCGGTGCCTGGCGGTGCTGGATCAACGGGCCGATGTCGGGCTGGTGTACACCGATCATGTGAAGATCGACGAGCGCGGGCGGATCATCGATGAGCCGAAGCGCACCACGCCGCGGTTCACGCCGGACCTGCTGCTGACTGAGCTTGTCACGTTTCAGTTCCGCTTGTTCCGACGCGAGGTGTACCAGCGCTGCGGCGGGATCGACGCCTCGCTGGCGACCAGCCCCGATTACGACTTCTGCCTTCGGGCCAGTGAGGTTGCGGAGTTTGCCCATCTGCCCGAGGCGCTGTACTGCTATCGCGTGCATGCCGGCTCGATCTCGGCGCGCCGGCGGATCGAGCAGATCGAAAACTCCGCCCGGGCGGTGCGCGAGGCCATGAAGCGGCGCGGGCTTGACGCAGCCCATGAACTGCGGGTCACCTTGATCAGTCGGTTTGAGATTGTGGCGAAGAGCGAAGGAATCGAGGGATCGAGGACTTGAGGGATCGGGTCATCAGTCGGGCGAGGCAAGCGCGGGGGATTTGGGGGATTGGGTGTGTTTTTGCTGTGTGAAATGGGTGCGTGTGGGGAGGCATTCCTTCGCGGGTGTGGTATGTTCTGCGGAGCAGGAGAAACACGATGAGCCGAGTCTTGAATACGCGTTTGGCAGTCGCGTCGATGGCGGCGGTGTTGGCGGTCGCGGCGGGCTCGTCGCGAGCGCTGGCGCAGTTCACCAAGTTCACGCCGCTGTCCAACGGGAACCTGCAGTTCCTGTCCATCCGCGGCATGAGCGCCGACGGAACGACGCTTGTGGGCGACGGCGTGCCGTTTCAGGTCTTCAACTCGCGCGGCTTCCGGCAGCGGTTCGATGGCAGTTTTGAGTTGCTGGGCGTTGCTTCGGCCCAATCATTCTCAACCGCAGAAGCGACGAACGCCAGCGGGGCGGTTATCGTGGGCGCGCAAGACAGCGGCGGGTTCGTCTGGACCGCGCCCGGTCCTGGTGTGGGTGTGGGTGGCGATCGCTTTGTTGATGTGAGTTCCGACGGCGCGGTGTTCCTGGGCGGCGCGGGCCGGAATGTTGGCGGTGTGTTTACGCCTGTGCCGCTGCCGAGTGTGGGGGGGTATACGGAAGTGCGGGCGCAGCGCGTCGCGGGGACGGCGTCAAACTTCGTGGCGTATGACGCCCGCCGGTTCATCCCCGGCAACGGCTATGGCTACCCGCCCACGCCGGGTGAAGACTTCACACGCGCGGGGCGTTGGGACGCCGGCACCGGTGCGCAGGTGGACATTGGCGTGCTCAACGGCGGCATGTCGTCGCGGGCGCTGGGCATCAGTGCCGATGGGCAGGTGGTTGTCGGCGTGTCGGAGCAAGCGACCGAAGGCGGCGGGATCGCTGAGCGTCCGTTTCGCTGGTCCAGCGCCAGCGGCATCGCGGTTCTGCCGGGCCTTGCTAATGGCGACGGCTCGGGCGAAGCTCGTGACGCGAGCGCCGACGGACGCGTGATCGTGGGAACGGTTGACGGGCGCGCGGTGGTTTGGCGCGACGGCGGACCGGCCCAAGTGCTTGATGATGTGCTGGCCGCGAACGGGCAGGACTTGCAAGGCGCGACGCTGCGTAGCGCCGTCGCGGTGTCTGACGATGGCACCGTCGTCAGCGGCATGGCCTCGCTCGGAAGCGACCCGTTCGTCGGCTGGGCGGCGTCGCTGACGTACACATGCACGCCCCCGGCGAGCGCGGGCGACGTCATGCTCACCACGGTCGCGTTCGAGGGTGGCTTGCCTGCGGTTGGGTCCGCGACGTTCACGAACGGGCTTTTCGGCACCGACATTTCGCTGACTGGCCAGGTGCTGTTCAACTCGCCGCTGAGCGACGGGTCGCAGGGCGTGTTCTCAGATAGCACTTCGTTCCCACCTGTGCAGGTGGCGTCGGGGATGGCTGGCGGCTCGACGCCGGTCGGCGTGCGCATTGCGCCGGACTCGCGAGTGCTGCTGCTGGATCGCGGAGCGAGCGGGCTTGAGCGGGTGCGCATCGGCGTGCCGGGCGGGCTGCAGACCATTCTTTCGTCCGGGCAGTCGCTCCCGAGCACCGGCGGCGGGTCGTTCTTGTCCAACACAGACATCCTGGAAACCGCATTCATCAATGACGCCAACGGTGTGATCGCGTTCCAGGTGGGCGTCACGGGCGGAAGCACCGGTCTTGCGGCGTTCACCACCAGGACGGGCGACCTTGAGCGCGTGCCCGTGAACCTGTTTGGCCAGGGCACGGCGTTCAACAACGTGCAACTGCGGGGCATTACGGACACGGGGGCCGTGATTCGCTCGGGCAACATCGTTCCGAGCGGGACGCTCGGGCTTGTCATCGGCGGGCCCGGTCCTGCGCCGTCTGACCTTGTGATCAAAATCGGCGACGCGGTGCCGGGCCAGGCGGCCGGCGTCGTGTTCACCAACCTCCAGGGTTTCAGCGGAGCCGGGTCACAGATCGACTTCATCGGATCCTTCATCGTCGATGGCAACACGCGGCTCGGCCTGTTCCGCGCGTCGACCGCGGGGGTGACGGCGCTGGTGCTGGAGGGCGACGTGCTCCCGGCCATCGGAACGGTGCGATCGATCGTGACCGGCGGATCGAACATGCTTGCCCTCAACCCGATCGAGACGGTGTTTACCGCGCGAGTGGATGTCGGCGGTGTCGAGCGCGTGATGGTGTTGAAGCGGACGATCGCGGGCGTGGAGAAGGTGCTGGCCGAGGGCGATGTGCTGCCGGGCAGCGTCTGTCGCGAAGTCACGGCGCTCGATGTTCTGGCGGCGGAGTCCGGGCGCGTGCTGCTGTCGGTTTCGACGCCGAGCGTGCCGGGCCCGGCGCTCTACGTCGCGACGCCGGGGGGCCTGGTCAAGGTGGTCGAGCCGGGCCAGACGATGAACTTGCCGGAACTCGGCGATGTCGTCGTGACGTCCGCGTTGTCGATTGCATCAGGCCTCACGCCGGGCGGTAGCGCCAACGGAAACGTCAGCGGGCTGCGTGGCCGGCACGTGCTGGTCAACGCCGTCGTCAGCGCCAGCGGCGTGCAGAAGCGTGTGATCCTTCGGGCCGAGCTGCCCGGGGTCACCGTGACGCGATGCAGCCCCGCGGACATTGCCGACGACCAGGGCACGCCGCTGCCGCCCTTCGGCAACGGCGGCATCGCGCCCGCGGTCAACAACGGCGTGACCGAGGGCGATTACAACCTGTTCTTCTCTCAGTTCTTTGACGCGCTGCCCTCGTGCGACATCGCCGACGACACCGGCCAGCCGCTGCCCCCGTTTGGCAACGGCGGCATCGCGCCGTTTGTGAACAACGGCGTGACCGAAGGCGATTACAACCTGTTCTTCGGACGGTTCTTCAACGGATGCCCGTCGTGAGCCTTCAGCCGTCAGACTTCAGGTGTCAGCAGGAGAAGCCGACGTGCATCGATGAGTTGGCTGAAGTCTGAAGTCTGAAGTCTGGCGGCTGGAGGCTCCGCAGCTACTCTTCGTCAAACCCGCCATCGACGAGCTTCTTCAGCGCTGCGCAGGCTTCGGCGGCCTGTTCGCCTTCGCAGACGATCTCCAGCTCTGTGCCCTGCGTCGCGGCCAGCAGCATCATCATCATGATCGACTTGCCGTCAACGGTCTGGTCTGCGCGCTTGACGCTGACCTCGCAGGGGAACTGCATCGCCACGTCAACGAAGCACATCGCCGGGCGGGCGTGCAGCCCGAGGCGGTTGACGATCTTCACTTTGGCGGAAGAGGAGGGCAGAGCAAATTTCCAAATGTTCAAATTGCCAAATAGGAGCCGAGAGCGGGCGACATTGCGGGACGGGTGCTTTTAGCCCGCGAGTTGTTGGGTGTCGGCGTCGTCGAGCAGTGAGCGGACTTCGGCTTCGGAGCCGGCTTGGCGGAGGAAGCGGCGGAAGGTCTCTTTGCTGAGGTTCTTGAAGATGACTTCCATCGCCAGCAAGTGCTCCTCGGGGCGGTCCTCCGGTGAGAGCAGCAGGAAGACGGAGTAGACGGGCTGTTTGTCGAGCGAGTTGAACTCGATGCCGCCGCTGGAGAGGCCGATCGCCGCGGCCATGCGCTTGACCGACGGGTGTTTGACGTGGGGCACCGCGACGCCGCGGCCGAAGCCGGTGGTCCCGCGGTTCTCGCGATCGAGCACGCGCTTGATGAGCTCGGCGCGGTGCTCGCCAGCGGCGGCGTTGCTGGCGATGAGCGCGTCAACGAGCTCGTGGATGACCTGGTCGCGGTCCTGGCTTTGGAGCTGGGTGACCACGGCGCCGGCGGCGATGAGTTCAGAGAGCTTCATAGAAGGGCGCTCGGAGAGGTCAGGGATGACACGCGGCGGGACGGACGGGGGGTCCGGCCGCGACGATGCGGGATGATTGGTGGGCTGGGGCCGCCGGCGGAGCAGTTGCGAACTGAGCGAAGGCGGGCGTTCAGACGCCGCCAACGGTCAGACGGTGTCGCCCGCGGCGGGCCCGCCGCGCTTGCCCTGCTTGAGCTGCTCTTTGAAGTCGGTGAGCTGGCGAGCGACCTTGTCCACGCAGCCGTCGATGGCGGTGTACAGGTCCGCGTGCTTCTCGTGCCCGACGAAGTCGTCGTGCTTTTCGACGTCGGCGACGATCTCGACATGGAAGCCCTTGTTGTGGGGCTCCTGCTCGCAGCGAACGGTGACCAGTTGCAGGCCGTCGTAGTGCTTCACGAGCTTGCCGGCCTTGGCCTCGGCGTGAGACTTGATGGCGGGGGTGATTTCCAGGTGCTTGCCGACGACATCAATGCGCATGCGGGATCCTTGGCTGGTCTTTGTCAGGAGGTCTAGAGAGGAAAGAAGTATAGGGACGTTTTCGGACCTGGCGTATCGCGCGCGGCGCGTTTCATTCCGCGCGTTCGCACTCTGCCCATCGAAGCCCGCTGGGGAGGTCGGCCGCGGTGCACTCCAAATGAAGGACGCGCCGGTGCGCGACATCGCCGGAGGCCTTGGGCGACGAATGAACGCTGAGCGGTCGCATGAGGACGATGCCGCCGCGGGGCGTGACGCAGTCGAGGCAATCGTGCGACGACGCCAACTGCTGGATTTGCGGCTCGGAGAGGATGCCGTCGCGATGCGAGTCGGGAATCACGCGGAGCGGGCCGGCGTCCGCGCCGCACGCATCCAGATGGACACGGACGATGAAGATCGCGTCGAGCACACTGGTTGGCGGGCGGCAGTGGTTTTCGCCGTCCTTGACGTTCCAGAGGTCATAACCGTGCGTGTCGCGTCGCTCTGCGACGGCGATCGTTGGATCCTGATGCCACGGCACGAGCCAGTTGGTGTGGGCGGACTTTTCAAAGACGATTGACCGAACGATGCGTGCTTCCGGCCCGCCGAGCGCGTTGATGAGCGCCGCGATCGGCGACGCGTTGATAAGCGGCGTCAGCGCCGGGCATCGCTGCAACACGCGGCGAACGCCGGGGCGCCTGCGGTCGCCCGCCTCAAGCAGCGGCGCGAGCACAGTGAGCATCGCGTCGCAGGTCGCGTCATCCACGAGCGTGGGAATCAACGCGCAGCCGCGCTTCTCGAAGGCGAGCTTCGCGTCGTCAATGACCTCTCGCGTTGAGCGCGTGTGATTCACGAGGGGGTTTCAAGACGGGCACCCGAACGTTCGTGCCATTGTTCAGTTGTCGTCCTCATCATCCCCGTCGTCATCATCCTCGCCGCCGTCGTCTTCGGTGCCGTCGAACTGGACGCCCAGGAAGTCGGCTTTGGTGTCGGTGGCGACGCGTTCGACTTTGGCGAAGGCCTTGGCAAGGGCCGATTCGCTGTGGGTGGAGGGGATGGTGACGACGACGCCGTATTCGCCCTCGTCGTCCATCACCTCGGCGTCCTGAATCCCCGCGGCCCGCAGCGCCTTGACCACCGTCTTGGCGTGGCTCTCCTCGCCGGTGACGATCGCGAAGACGAGGTTGACCGGGTCTGATTCCTGAGCGCCGAAGTCCGCGAACTGGCGGAGCCGCCACGAGGCGTCTTCGAGCGAGAGCCAGCCGCTGTCGTCCTCGCTCATGGGATCGAAGCAGTTGACACCCTCGTAGTCGAGCTTGTTGGCCTTGGCGAGCTTCTCGAAGCGGTCGCTCAGGCTCTTGACCTGGTTGGGGCGCAGCGCGTCCTCAACGATGATCGAGAGCATGGGCGGGCCGTCAAACGTGCGGTCTTCCTCGACGGTCTCGACGGACTCCTGAAGCTCAACGCGGAACTCATTCTCAAGCGTCTCGGCAAGCCGCTCCAACGCCGCGAGCTTCGGCCCACGAAGCGTGAAATGCCACGCCTTGGGCGTGTCGATGTCGTGCTCCATGTTCTTGATCAGATGATCAAACAGCGCATCGATATCGAAGCGGAGATCAGGGGCTTTGTCGGGTGCGGGCATGGGCGGCTCCTTCGGGGCGGGGTGGTGTCGGAGTGTACCCGGAGGGAGGGCGCGGTCTCTCAGCGTTCGATCCGGCCTAGCTCGTCTTCCAAGCCGAAGAAGCTTGCTTGATTCATCACGTCGATTGCGTCCAAGCACCGCTTCTTGACTGACTCCTCGTCACATTGGGTGTAGAGTCGTATGACGAGCTTTGACAAGCTCCGCGCAACTGACGCGGCATGCGTGCGGATGTCGCTGGCGTCCGTTTTGTACCGCTCGATACCCGCTTCGATCAACCGGCAAACAAGTTGTGGCAGTGGCAAAGAGGAATCCTCGACTGCGCGAAGCGCGGGCTCCAGGGCTGCTGCGTTTGGACTCGCGTCGAGAAGTGCGCCGAGCAGACTTGTTTGTTCCGCTGATTTCAGCTGATCGAAACTTCGGAAGGCGGTGGCGGCGGTCGTTCGAACACTCTCCTCGGAGTCGCTGAAGAACGGAATAAGATGGGCTCGGCATAACGCCCCAACGTCTTTGTTCGCAATGTTCGTTGCATAAACTGAGGCCGCGGCCTCGCGCATCGCGCGGCTTCCCGTACGGACCCGTTCCGCATCCTCGTCCGCCGCGTCAAGGCTTAAATCCAACAGACAACACAACCGTGCGCCCGACTCGACCGTCTTCGCCTGTTCGCTCCCGATCATCGTTCCCAATACCGGCCTGATTGCTGCGTAATCACGATGAGCCGCATAGTGGACAAATCGCTCCACAAAGCGAGTTTGGAGAAGGACAGGATCGCCCCTCACGCAATCAATGAACCAACGGATCGCAGCGTCTGGCTGGGTGTTCAGCAAGGCAAGAAGTGCATGCACCGCTTGTGATCGGACTGCAATGGACGGGTCTATAGCAAGACGCTCAACGGCCTGAACGAGTACGTGTGCTGGCTCGCGTTTGGCGAAAAGCAACTCCGCAACCGCCCCAGCAGCAGCACCACGCGTCGAGTTCAAGCCTGACATGTCGGGATCGCCGCCGTAGTACGGTTGCCCGCTCGAACCGAGCTTCCGCCAAACCTCTTCGGCTGGATCGGGATCTTCCGTGGCGTACCACGCGGCGATCTCGACGATCGACGGCGGCCATTCGGCCTTGCCCCAATGTCGGATGAGATGGACGATCCAACGACCGCACGGACGACCCGGCAACGCGTGGGCCCGTTCTACAAGTTCGATAACTTCTCCGAACGTCAGACCGGTCGCGGCCGACACGTCAGCAGGCGTCAGTGCGGCAACGCCCCGGAGGATGGCGTCAAAGTAGCTTGGCGACACGTCCGAGGGGATTTTCTCGGTGAGAGCGACAAACCGTTTTGGGTCGGACTTCGTCCTCGACTCAAGCGATTGGGCGAGCTCATGTTCTCCGCCAGATGCCTCGAAATCTTGATCTATGCGGCGTTTCACGCCTGAGTACTTCCGCATCGCCGAGAGCCACTGGCCGTCCGTCATCTTCTCTTGCGCGTTGGCGGGAATCGGTGACCCAACGCAAACGACTTCACTCCGCGTCGGTGGCTGGTGCGTGGCACTCGGGAACTTTGTTCGCAGTTCCGCGAGCTTCGCGCGGCCTGATTGGCCTAACCGGGTTTGGTCCATCGCGGCTAAAAGTTGCAGTTGTCGCCATCCTCTTCGCTGCGGATGAGCCGATTCCCACTCATCTCGGAGATCGACGATGGCGTTCTCTAGAGACGCGAACGCGTCGGGCGAGCAGTGTGGCGATGCCGCACGAACAGCCTCTATCGATCGGTAGCCCTCCGCCGTTTCAGCTCCACCTCCCCCGCCCCAGAATGCATAACCCACTTTCAGCCGACGCGGATCATCGGCAAGGTACTGGGCCAATCGCTCCGCGTATCTGTCCGGGGCCGCTGTCCATGCCCTGAGAAGGAGGTACGCGACAGTATCTTCCGGACGATTTTCGAACGGCTGAAACAGCTGGTCCAGTTTCTCCGGCGCAGAGCGAGCGGTTTCTTCCAAGCAGCTCGCCAAGGCTGTTACGAGCAAGCCACTGATCGTGTAAGTGTCTCCGCCAAAGGGGCGAAACGACCACAGAATGTCCTTGTTGAGGCAATCGCCGCCCGGCGCGGCGAACTTCGCCGCGAGCATCGCTACACGCGGTAGAAGCTGTTCCACAAACATCAATGAAGCGCCCGCCGCTGACTTCACGATGACACCGTGATCGTGCCCGTGGTCGCCAAAATGCGACCGTGCCCGCATGGGGTACAAGCTTTGATCTTCAGCGTCGGTCTCTATCTGGAGGCCCCCGAAGGCGATATCCGAGCGAGTTGGGATCAACTGCGACTCTGCGTCGTTCCACAATTCGCGCCTTCGATCCACCCAAGCGGCGATCGCCTCGACGGCCATGGCAGACGCCTCGCCGCTCATAGTGTACAACATGCCCCGTAGACCGTCACTCAACGCGTCGTCGGGGTCTTTGCCATCCATAGTGCCGTCGCGGATGAGCGAAAGAAACAGTTCGAACATCTCACGGCTATGAAACACGTCGCCCGTCTGACATATGTGGCGCAGATAGCCCCGCCAGACCTCGTCGTCACGCCGGTGCTTGCGCATCAATGAGGCGACACGAGCGGAACGGTTCTTGAGAATCTCCGGCATGGCACACAGCCAGGCAATCCGCTCCTCTTTTGGTTTCTCTCCGCTCGACAAACCTGAGTCCAAAAACTCCGCCGCATCGAGCGTATCGAACCAACCGACGTCGTTTGCGATGACGCGGTTCACGTGATTGCGCAACCGCGGGTGGGCGGCCTCAAGCTCACACAAGATGTCCCACTCGCCCCGCGCCGGCACCGGCGTTGCAGAAAGAAACTCAAGCACGCATTGCTTGACGTGGAATCGGACCTGCTCATTCATGAGAACAGACCGAGCTTCCGGCAGGTAACGCTGAGGATCGTTTGCCCGCAAGAATGAAAGCACTTGGCGAACTTGAGCGCGACGAAAGAGGTGCTGTTCCCCATTGAGCAACAAGGGCACAAGACGCCCGCCGGCTTGGGCGAATCGACGAGCGAAGGCGTAGTCAAAAAACGTCTCGTGAAAGAAGCGGTAGCGCTTGTTTGCAAGGACGATGACGTGCTCCGACAACAGCACGTCTGCATCCGCGCGAAGGTTCCCAGGTAGCATGATCGCCGGTGCGGTCAGTTCCTGATGGTCGCTTAACCGAGTGGCAAGCCAGTCAATAACATCAGCAAAATTGCATCTGCTGCCAAGTCGCTGCGAGCATCGACGCTGCTTCTCGACCCAGAACGCCTCAAACAATTGGTCCGACGTCTCCACACCTTCACTAGCGTTCAACTCCAGGGACAAGAACATCGCTAAATGAAGTGGAACATTCAGGATCGGTCTTAACTTGGAATGCACTTTCCGGTCACCCAAAATGCTGTCAACCGTCTCCGCGTTGAACGGGCCGATCGTAACGACCTCAAACGGCGACGCCTGCGCCCTGAGCGAGCGCATCCGATAGTCATGCTCAAGGTCAAACGCCCGGCACGCGACCATCACCCGCATGTTTGGGTAGCCGTCGGCCTCGGCTAACAGCCTCTCGAAGAGTGCCCACACCTCCGTGCGGCGGCCGGACACGAGGCTCACCGCGTCCAGTTGATCGACGACAAGGACGCAGGTACCACCCTCGGCGATGCCAGCCAGCACTGCCACCGGCGACGCCGGCAGTGAGAGTGCGTCGCCGAGCCGTTGCGGCGTGTGTATGCCCTCGAAATTCGCGTCCATTCGCAGCGGCAGCACCGGAATCTGCGCTCCACGCAACCGCTCGATCACAGTTGCCAATACACTGCTCTTTCCCCCGCCCGCGCCGCCCGAGATCAATACACGCGGAGCGTTCTCGTGGTCGTCAGTTCGGAGAACTGCATCGACACCGGGCAGCGCGTGCAGCATGCCGCCGATCAGTTGGTTACGAAGGGGCGTTGTGTACGCATCGCAGATTTCTTTGACTGCTGCGCGGACAGAGACATCTTTCTTCCAGTCCATCCGACGCAGCCGATGCGTCGCCAGATAGTCGAGGAGCATCTGGGCATCGACTGTCTGATGCATCTGCGTCAGCATGTACTCGGCCAGAATCCTACGGACCCCCGCCGAATCGACTGACTTGCCATCCTCCGAATAGAACAGGAGAGCAATCGTGGACTCGACGTTCGTTCGCAACGACGTCTCATCCGCGGTGCGGATCGCGAGGCGAGTCAAGAAAATCCTGGCGCGGTCTTGATCACCATCAAACAAGGGAAGGAGATACGATTGGAACTGTCTATCCAGGTCATTAGCTTGGGCTAACCGTTCCTTCAGCACCATGGCGGATGCGGCAGCCGAACGCAGTTCTTCCAGCGTCGCAGCTCCCAGCGTCGATGCGAACACGGCGATGTGGCGGTGATCACGCTCGGCGTGGGTGATCAAGTCTTCGAGAATCGATCTCCCGCTGTCGCGCGGCGTCCGCAGCGCCGCGAGCGTCCAGCCCGCGGCCGCCGTCGTCTGTCGTTTGATCGACCAAAACTCCGAGGTTCCCGTGGACGTCAGAAGATTGAACTCCACACCACGTGAATCGTCAGGCTTCAGCGATTCATATGTGACATGCTGCGCGTCTCCCCGAATCACGCGGAGAGCGGCGTCCACTGCCCAGAGCAGTTCGTAATGATCACCGAGTTTTCCCGAAGCTCCGCCTGGCGGTGGCATAGCGTCATTCTATCAAGCAGCGTCTCGGCGATGTTCGGCAGTCCGTCGCCTGCAGGCGATCGCTTAACCGCCGCGCGAGTGCGGATGACCTAAAGCCAGGTGGATCAACCGAAATCAGCTAGCGGTACTCACCCCCGCGGCCCAGCCGCGCGCACCGCGTCCGGCATCGCAAACTTCTTGTCGTTGTCGCGGAAGCCCTGCGCGAGTTTCTTGGCTTGCGCGTCGTAGGCCGCGGGGTCTTTCCAGGTGTTGCGGGGGTTGAGGAGTTCGCTGGGGACACCTTCGACCGCGTCGGGGAGCGGGAGGCCGAAGATGGCGTCGGGGGTGAACTTGGCGTTGCGGAGCGTGCCGTTGAGGATGGCGGTGACGAAGGCGCGGGTGTATTTGAGGCTGAAGCGTGAGCCGCTGCCGTAGCCGCCGCCGGTCCAGCCGGTGTTGAGGAGCCAGACGTCGGCGCCGTGCTTGGCGACTTTCGCCGCGAGCATCTCGGCGTAGACCATGGCCGGACGCGGCAGGAACGGGCCGCCGAAGCAGGCGCTGAAGTTGGGCTGCGGCTCTTTGACGCCGAGCTCGGTGCCGGCGAGCTTGCTGGTGTAGCCGTTGATGAAGTAGTACATCGCCTGCTCGCGGGTGAGCTTGGAAATGGGGGGCATGACGCCGTAGGCGTCGGCGGTGAGGAAGATGACGTTCTTCGGATGGCCCGCACGGCTGGGGATGATCGCGTCGGGGATGTAATCAATCGGGTACGTCGCGCGGCTGTTCTCCGCGAGCTTGTCCGAGTCGTAATCCGGCACGCGCGTCTCGGGGTCGATGACCACGTTCTCAAGCACGCTGCCGAACTTCACGGCGTCCCAGATCTGCGGCTCGCCGCTCTTGCTGAGCTTGATGCACTTGGCGTAGCAACCGCCCTCGAAGTTGAAGACGCCGTCGTCAGACCAGCCGTGCTCGTCGTCGCCGATGAGCGCGCGGTTGGGGTCGGCGCTGAGCGTGGTCTTGCCGGTGCCGGAGAGGCCGAAGAAGAGTGCGACGTTTGAGGGATCGTTCTTGGCGACGTTGGCCGAGCAGTGCATCGGGAAGACGCCGGCCTCGGGCATGTCAAAGTTCATGGCGTAGAAGAGGGACTTCTTCATCTCGCCGGCGTACTCGGTGCCGACGATGACGACGAGCTTCTTCTCAAGGCTCTGGGCGATGAGGACGGGGGATTTCACGCCGAGCTGGGTTTGCTCGGCGGCGGTCAGGCGGCGCTTGCCGGCGTTGATGATCGTCCAGCCGTTGTTCTCGATCGACCACTTGGCGTTCTCGCCCGCGGCCTTGGACCCCTGCGGGATGAACAGCGTTCGGATGAACAGCGCGTGCCAAGCCTGCTCGGTGACGACGCGGGCGTTCAGGCGATGGGTGGGATCCGCGCCGACGAAGCCCTCGAACATGAAGAGGTCCGGGCGCGAGTTCAGGTGGTCGATGGCGATCTTGGTGACGATGTCGAAGTTGGCGGGCGTGATCGGGAGGTTGAAGCCGCCCCAGCCGATCTTGTCGTGGACCGCGGCGGTGTCTTCGAGGTACTTGTCCTTGGGGCTGCGGCCGGTGCGGTCGCCGGTGGTGGCGACGAGCCCGCCGTTGGAGGCGAGCTGGCCCTCGCCGCGGGTGATGGCAAACTCGATGAGCTTTGCGGGGGCGAGGTTGGCGTGAACGCGTTGCGGCGAGAGGTTCAGGGCGCTGAGGAGCGTTGCGGGCATGGGAGTCTCCGAAGAGTCAGTGCATGAGCCCGGCGAGCCGGTCGGGGGCTGGAGTAAGGCCGGGGTCTCCACGATAGCCGTTTCTTGAGGTGCGGTGGTGCAGTCGCGGCAAAAGGTGAACGGACGCGCGGCGGGTGCGTATACTCTCCCCCGGCCCAGAGCGGCCGCAGATGGTGGCTGTAGCTCAGTTGGTTAGAGCGCGAGGTTGTGATCCTTGAGGTCGCGGGTTCGAGTCCCGTTAGCCACCCTTTTCGTCAGCCGTCAGACTTCAGTTTTCAGTCGTCAGCTTGAAGGCAAACGCGATGCGAGTTCGCGAGCGCGATTGCTGACAACTGACAACTGACAACTGACAACTGACAACTGGCTCAAAGCTGTTGGCTGACGGCTGGCGGCTGAAGGCTCCTCAGCACACACGCGTGGGGCTGCTTGCCGACGGCCTCGCACATCTTTCGCTCGTAGTTCGTGCCGACCGCTTGGCCTTCTTCGACCCATGACGGCGGGACGAAGGGGTGAAGCTCGAACGGCGCGGCGACGTGATTGGGGATCGCGCCGGGCGTGGTCCAGCGTGTGAAGTGCTCCATGTCCCATGCCCAGAGCTCGTCGTGATCGGTGACGACACGCAGCTCGCCGCCCGGCACGAGCACGCGATGGGCCTGCGCGAGGAACGCGTCCTGGATGACACGGTTCTTGTGGTGCTTCTTTTTCGGCCACGGGTCGGAGTAGTAGAGATGAATCACGCGGACGCTCGCGGTTCGGACGCGCCAGCGCAGAAACTCCACGGCGTCGGTACACAGCATCCGCACGTTCGGCAACCCGCGACGGCGGACGCGATCCGCGGCGTAGACGAAGAACTCGCGCGCGTACTCGATGCCCAGGTGGTTCACGTCCGGCTGGCTGTCGGCGTGGGCGAGCAGGAACGAGCCCTTGCCGGAGCCGATCTCGATCTCCAGCGGCTGGTGCGGCGCGGGGAACCACGAGGCGATGTCGAGGAAGCCGGCCTCGGGGCGTGAGAGCAGGTCGTCAGGGAGCGCGGGAAAGGTGGACGTCGGGACTTCGACAGTGCCGGGGTCCAGGTCGCGGCCGCGTGAGAGTCCGAAGGACATGGCGGAGCGTAGACGCGCGTTCGTGGGCAAAGCCAGAGCCCCTGCGCGAGCGTTACGCGGCTGAGAACGAGCGCGGCACATCCACGCGGGGCGCGATCGTCCGAATGAGGCCTTCCAAGAGCGTAGCTTTGGTGATGGGCTTGGTGAGCACGTCGTTGCACCCGGCGAGAATGCACCGCTGGCGATCCGCGGCCGACGCGTGCGCGGTCAGCGCAACGATCGGAGCGGTGTACCCGGCACGACGGAGCGCGGCCGTCGCTTCGAAGCCGTCCATCAACGGCATCTGAATGTCCATGAGAATCACGTCAAACGGCGTGCCGGCGCGATGCGCCGCCATGGCCTCCGTCACGGCGCACCGTCCGTCGGTGACGATCGTCGAGCTGATGCCCGAAGCATGCAGCAAGGCCTTGATCAGTCGCTGGCTGTCAATGCTGTCCTCGGCGATCAGCACGCGAGCGGCACGGAGCGTCGCGAGTTGAGCGGGACCGATGGGTTGGACCAAGGGTTTTAACGCCTTGTCGTCCTCGTTCGCGACCGGAAGTGTCAGCGTGACGCGGAAGGTGGTGCCGCGCTCCGCGTCCGGGGCAGTAGCGCTGGTCGCGTGGATCGTCCCGCCCATGAGATCGACGAGCGATTTGGAGATGGCAAGCCCAAGCCCGGAGCCGCCGAAGCGTCGGTTGGTCGTCTCGTCGGCTTGGTGAAACCGTTCGAAGAGTCTCGAGAGCTGATCCGGCGTCATGCCGATGCCGTTGTCGCGGATCTCGAAGTGAATGGTCACCAGATCGGCGTTCACCTCGGGCGGATGGAGCGTGAGCGTGACCGCTCCGGCGGGCGAGAACTTGATCGCGTTGCCCACGAGGTTTACGAGGATCTGGCGAAGACGTGTTTCATCGCCAACAACCGTGGCGCATGTCGCTGGCATTTGCGTCGACAGAGAAACCGAGTGTTCGTGGGCACGGCCCTGAAGCATGGAGCAGACATCGGTGACAATCGCGATGGGGTCAAACGCGCGGCACTCGAGCGTCATCTTCTCGGCGCCGATCTTTGAGGCGTCCAAAAGATCGTTGATGAGCGTGAGCAGATGGGTTGCGTTGCGCCGGATGGTCTGCACGTGGCTGGAATCGATCGTGGTCGAATCGCTGAGGATGTCGGCGAACCCGATGATCGCCGCCAGAGGCGTGCGCAGCTCGTGCGACATGTTGGCGATGAACTCGTCGCGCGTGCGTGTCGCACGCTCGGCCAGCGATCGAGCGCGATTCAGGTCCTCAACAAGTCGCACATGGTCGGTGACATCCACATGCGTGCCGACGATCAGCGCGGGCCCGCCGTCGGCGTCGTGCTGGAGCACGACGGCGCGACACTGAATCCAGCGCCACTTGCCATCGGCGTGGATCATGCGAAACTCGGTCTCGAAGACGGCGTCGCCCCGCAGAGCGTGAATGCTCCTGAGCGTCGCGGCCCGCTCGTCTGGATGGATCAGCTTGAGCCATGTGTCCAGGCGGTGATCCAGGGAGCGCGGCTCAAGCCCAAGCATCCGGGCCCAGTGGTCGCTGTATCGGACGCGATCCGTGCCGACTGTCCACTCCCATGTGCCCGCGCCAGCGCCACGCAAGAACGCGTCAAGCCGCACGCCATCACTGGGGATGTTGGGCATCGCGTGCGCATCGCTGCTCACGAAGATCGCAGAGGTGTGGACCTGTGGACTTGCCGATCGCCTGATCGGGTAAATGCGCCAGGTGCGATCGTCGCTTGCGGTACTTGAGGTGTGCGGGTACGGGCGAGAAGCGTCCGATTGCGGCGGGAGACCGGGAATCAGCGTGTCAACTCCGCGACCGATTGCGCCGGCGTGGTCGATCCCGAATTCGGCAAGAAAACGGTTGTTCACGCGCAAAATGACCCCACGCATGTCGATGACGCAGATCGCGCACGCATCAATTTGCAACAGCGATTCGAGCAAGGCATCGTCGATGACAGGTGCGGTGTCCATAGCGGCGGAGCAACGAACGTGCGGCTATCAGTGATTGAGCGTCAAAGAGCCAGACTTATGCATCGGGTTTCGATAATCGCGATTTCAGCAATGATCGCAAGTTGCTCGAAACCGCGGGGAATCCTCGACCGCAAGAACCCTTCCGGACTGGCGCGCGTATAGACACGGACAAAGCCCGAGAACTCCGCGAACTTTGAATGGGGCTGACGGAGGGCGGTGTTTGTGCCGATAGCTTCGTTGTCTGATGTTCCTGGAGAGTGCCCACGTCGCTCACCGGCACGCGAGGCAAATTGAACGACGGACGCCGTGCTGACCCTTGGTGCGCGGCGGCGTCGCGCTTTGGGAGCGAGCCATGAATGACTTCACGGGCGTCCGTCTGCAGAGCAATCTCTCTGAACGTCACGAGCGCATGGGCACGGGCCCGGGCAGCCCGACCGGCAACGAGCCCGGCGGCAGCGCCGACCTTGCGTCGTTGATCGATTCTCGAATCGATCGCACCAAGTTCGGCCAGGTTCACTGGGAAGGCACATTCTTCGACTACCTCGAGATCGCGCAGCGCAACCCCAGCGTGTTGCGCAACGCGTACCAGCGGGTGTTCGATGCCGTGATGAGTCATGGGGCCGAGCGCTATCGCCTCTTCAAGCGTGACTGCATCCGCTACCACTTCTTCAGCGACCCGTTCGATCAGGGCGCTGACGCGATCTTCGGGCTCGACGCGGCCCTGATGCAGCTCGTGGACTTCCTGCGGTCGGCCGCGGAGGGGTATGGCACCGACAAGCGCATCCTCTTGTTGCACGGCCCTGTGGGCTCGAGCAAGAGCACGATTGCGCGCTTGCTGAAGAAGGGCGTCGAGCACTACTCGCGCACTGACGAGGGCGCTCTGTACACCTTTACCTGGAAGCTCGACGAACACTGCGGCGTCAGCGGCGAGCAAACGCACGAGTTCCCCTGCCCCATGCACGAGGAGCCGCTGTTGCTGGTGCCGCGCGAAGCCCGGGCCGATCTCATCAGCAAGCTGAACGAGCGATACACACCCATGTTCGGCGGCGGCAAGCTCAAGCTGCAGGGCGAGCTGGATCCGTTCTGCCGTCGGATCCACGCGGACCTGATGAAGCACTACGCCGGCGACTGGCGCAAGGTCATGGAGCACATCAAGGTGCGGCGCGTCGTGCTGAGCGAGAAGGACCGAATCGGCATCGGCACCTTCCAGCCCAAGGACGAAAAGAACCAGGACAGCACCGAGCTCACCGGCGACATCAACTACCGCAAGATCGCGCTCTTTGGCAGCGACAGCGACCCGCGTGCGTTCAACTTCGACGGCGAGCTGAACATCGCCAACCGCGGCATCTGCGAGTTCATTGAGGTGCTGAAGCTGGATGTGGCGTTCCTGTACGACCTTCTTGGCGCGAGCCAGGAGCACATGATCAAGCCCAAGAAGTTCGCGCAGACGCACATCGACGAGATGATCATCGGGCACACCAACGAGCCTGAGTATCGCCGCCTGCAGAACAACGAGATGATGGAGGCGTTCAGAGACCGCACCATCAAGATCGATATCCCGTACAACATCCGCCTCGATGACGAGGTGCGGATCTACGCCAAGGACTTCGGCCCGCAGAAGATCAAGAACGTCCACATCGCGCCGCACACGCTCGAAGTCGCGGCGATGTGGGCCGTGCTCACGCGATTGGAGGAGCCGAAAAAGGCCGGCCTCACGCTGCTCCAGAAGATGAAGCTCTACAACGGCAAGGCCATCCCCGGCTTCACCGAAGAGAGCATCAAGGAGCTGAAGGAAGAGGCGATTCGCGAAGGCATGGAGGGCATCAGCCCGCGCTACGTCCAGGACAAGATCAGCAACGCCATGGTCAGCCGCCAGTCGATCGAAGAGCGCGCCGTCAACCCGTTCATGGTGATGAACGAGCTGGAAAACGGCCTGAGCCACCACTCGCTGCTCAACGACGAGGACATGAAGAAGCGGTACAAGGAGCTGCTGGCGGTGGTGAAGGAGGAGTACGAGGACATCATCAAGGGCGAGGTGCAGCGCGCGATCAGCGCCGACGAGGACGCCGTGAAGCGCCTGTGCATGAACTACATCGAGAGCGTCCGGGCGTATACGCAGAAGGAAAAGGTCAAGAACAAGTACACCGGCAAGGACGAGGAGCCGGACGAGCGCCTCATGCGCTCGATCGAAGAGAAGATCGAGATCCCCGACAGCCGCAAGGACGATTTCCGTCAGGAGATCATGAACTACATCGGCGCGTTAGCGCTCGACGGCAAGCGGTTCGAGTACAACACCAACGCCCGGCTCTACCGCGCGCTGGAGCTCAAACTCTTCGAGGACTCACGCGACACCATCAAGCTCAAGAACCTCGTCAGCAGCGTCGTGGACGACGAGACGCAGGCCAAGATCGACGTGGTGAAGCAGCGCATGATCAAGCAGTTCGGCTACAACGAAACCAGCGCGACCGATGTGCTCAACTACGTCGCGAGCATCTTCGCGCGGGGTGATAGCAAGGGCAAGTGAAAGGCGTAACACCGGGCGCAGATATTCCTGCGGTGGGCATACTGTCTGCTCCGTGCAGGAACATGACCCCAAGCCGTTCTGTGGTCACTGCCGGTACAGCCTTGTGGGCATCGCGTTGACAGACGCTGTGGCGTGTCGCTGCCCCGAGTGCGGAGTGACGGCACGGCCGCTGTACCTCCTCCCGGCGCGGTCACGCGTGTTCGGGATTGCGGTCGTGTTCGGCATGCCGGTGCTCTTTGTGGTTGCGGGTGTGTTGTTGGTGGACAGCGGATGGCCGATGAGCGCCTTTGGCGCTGGCATTGCGGTCTTGGCATGGCCCGCGGCGGCAGTGCCGATGATGGTCACAGGTCGCGTGCCGCCGCGGCATGAGCGAAGCGCGGCGGTCTCCCTCTGGATCGCGGGGTGGTGCTTTGGCATCGTGGTTTTGATGATCGGCGCTGTAGCAGCGTTCTGGCTGGAGTTCCTGCGCGGCGTTAAGTACTGACGTAATCCGCAGCGTCATGGCCCGCGGCTCTGACGGGCACGCGCCAACGATCCATCCGATGGATGGCAGCGACGACAACGCGGTCTGCGACAAGTGTCAGTATCCGCTGCGCGGGCTGACGGTGAGTAGCGCGACCGGAGCTCGGACCTGTCCTGAGTGCAACACGCAAGAAAAGGTCGAACATCTCCTGCCCGAGCGCTCTCCCCGCGAGGTCCACATTCTCATGTTGTCGCCCGCCGCCGGCAGCGCGGTGTTCACGCTCTACGCGGCGGCACTGGACTCCGTGCTCGCTTGGATCGTCGCATGCTTCGGTCTGATGCTCTCGTTGTTCTGGATGTTCTTTGCGGTCCACGCGGTACTGCACCAGCGCGTGCCCGCCAAGCTCTACGCGCGACGCTCGATCTTGCTGCTGCTCCGCGGCTGGGCAAGCTCAATCGCGCTCTTCACCTTCACCGCGATGCTCGGCGTGCAGATCGCACGGGCTTTGCGAGACGTGAGCTCGCAATGACCGCCGTCACTGTCGTCGCCGCGCCTTTTCCGGGGCCGCCATCGCATCAAACCCCGACGCCACGCTCAGCTTCCGCAGCATTGAGCGCTTCTTCTCCTGATGAGCGCTCATTCGCCGCAGGATGTCGTCAAGCATCCGCACCGCCCGCGCCACGAACGGGCCCTTGTTGAGCATGACGCATTCGGCCCGCTGGCCCATCGCGGCGTCGGTGATCTCGCTGCGGCTGGGCAGGCCGCGCTTGGCCATGGATTCCAGCACCTGCGTCGCCCAGATCACCGGGATGTGCGCCGCTTCGCACAGCCAGAGAATCTCCTCCTGCACTTCCGCCAGCCGCTCCCAGCCGACTTCAACCGCCAGATCGCCGCGCGCGATCATGACGCCGGCGCTGGGCTGCGCGAGCGACTCCAGCAGCAGCTCCGGCAGATGGGCGAACGCGCCGGCGGTCTCGATCTTGAGCACGACGCCGAGCTGCGGCGCCTTGAGCTCGCGCAAGCAGTCGCGCAGAAGCCGCAGGTCTGACGCGCTCCGGACGAACGAGAACCCGATCATGTCCGCATGTCGTGCGATGAATGGCAGGTGCGCGCGATCCTCGTCGGTCAGCGGGCTGATCGACAGCGCCGTGTCCGGGAAGTTCACGCCCTTGCCCTCGCGCAGGCGCGAGCCCGCGGGGCGCGCCCGCGTCACCCGCAGCGCGGCGTGATCTCGTGTCGCCCGCGTGACCACCGCTTCGATCTTGCCATCATCGAGCAGCACGCGATGCCCACGGCGCAGATCGGCAAACACCTCCGGCAGCGAGAACGGGATGCGCGCCGGTGCCTCGGGCGTCGCGGGGCCGCCGGGCGTTGCGTCAGCGGTGAGGATGAGCGTGTCGCCCTCGCACAGCAGAATCACGCCCGGGCCAGAGGGAAGGTCGCCTACCACCGCCACACTGTAATCGCCTTTCGCGGCTCGACTGCCCGCGGGACCCGCGCGCAGCTCGGTGCCGGGCGTGATGTACGCCGTGCGTGCGCAGGTGCACAGCCACCCGCCCGCGACGCGGCCCACCACGCGAAGCCGGCGCGCCCGAGCGCGCGCGTCGGTGAATCGCAGGGAGTCGCCGATCGCCAGCCGCTGGCCACGCGCGAGGCGAATCGGAACGCGCGCGTCGATGGTGTCGTTGCCGTCAGCGACCGCTTCGCTCGCCCCGCCCGACTGCGTCGGTCTGGGCCCGTCAGCCTCTGGAACCAGAAGCACTTCCGCCAAGCGTTTGGCCCGCCCCAGGTCGTCCGTCGGCGGCGAGACTTTGACCACCGCCGGCCCGGGCCGCAGCGCGCCGGTGCGCGCCTTGGGGCCGGGGATGTCCATCAACACCGGGCACGCGGTGCGCGTGCGATAACGCCGCAGATGACGGACCATGTTGGCCCACTGCGCGGGCGAGTCGTGCGCGCAGTTGATCCGCATGACGTCCATGCCCGCGTCGAGCAGTTCTTTGATGAGCGCCAGTGAGTCCGCGGCTTCGCTGGGCATCGTGACCATGATCCGCGTGTCACGCGCCGCTCGGCCCGCGCGGGGCGCGCCGAGCAATCGTGTGGCGCGAGCGCGAGTCATCGCGTCGCTCGCGGGCGCACGCGCGGTGCTTGACAGTGGCTCGCGCAGAAGCCGCGCGATGAGGTCCCGCACGCGACGTACAGCGGGCAGGATCGCCGCCTCGCTCCGCCCGAGGGAGCTCAGACCGAGTGCCGCGAGCTGGCCTTGGAGCCCGCGCCGATCCTCTGACCGAAAGACGAGGTAATGCAACAGGTTCGCGGCGCTGCGACGCTGACGCGTCGGCAGCGATTGCAGCATCGCCGCGTTGCGACGCTCGAAATCCGTCATCGAGTCGAGAAGCGCATTGAGGGCCGCAAGCGCTCGGCGTTCAGTCGAGCGAACGCCGGGTGCGGCGGTTCGGCGGCGAGGGGCCGTGGTGGTAGCGGAGCGGGCCATGCGACACGATACCCGACGCACGGTCGGCTGGAAGGAAGAGCGAACGGGTGTTTGGTCGCAGTGGCGGGCGGGGGGGACGCGCCGCTGCCGGAATCAAGCGCGGGTGACGCGGCCGTCTCGCCCCTGCATCGCCCACGGGAAATCGCGCGGGATGAGCTCGGGCCGGTCGTTGAGATAGCCCACGAGAAACTTGAACGCCTCCACCAGCCGCGGCCCGGGGCGATTAAAATGCTGGTTGCCGTCAACGATCGCGACGCGCCCTTGACGCACCGCCGGTAAATCGCGGAACCACGTCTGCTCGCGCAAGCGCCCGGCCTCAGTCATCGCCCGCTCCAGTGACAGCCCGCACGGGCAGATGATGAGCACCTCCGGGCGCGAAGCCACCAGCACCTCCGCCGGAATCCGGATGCTCTTGCCCGCGATGCGTAGCGTCGTGCCGATCGGCCCCGCCGCGGCCCCCGCCTCGTTCAGCGGGCGTGTCGCGTTCAGCGGATGTCGCCCACCGGCACGCTCGATCAACTGCGGCGTCCAGTGCCCGCCGATGAACAGCGGATCGGTCCACTCCAGGAACGCGACGTTCGGGCCATCGGTGAAGTGCGCCGTGAAGTCCGTCGCGGTGTACACCTCATCACGCAACGCCGTCACCCGCGCCGCCGCCTCGACCCCCAGCCCCACTGCCTGCCCGATCGTCAGCACCGAATCCAGCACCGCTTCAAACGTCTCCGGGCTCAAACTCACCACGCGGGGCCTCGGCTTCAGCGACATCGCCACGCGATTCACGCTCGCCAGATCGATCGAGCACACCTTGCACAGGTCCTGCGTTAGGATCACGTCCGGCCGCAGATCGCGCAGCAGATTCTCGTCCAGCTCGTAGAGCGATTGATTCGCCTCCATCGCGGTGCGAACCTGGGCATCGATCGACGCCGACGCGTCGGGGCTGGCGCTGTCATGCACGCGCGGGCGCGTCAGCACCGGCAAGTGCGCAATCGAGCCGGGAAAGTCGCATTCGTGCGAGCGCCCGACGAGCAGACGCTCGCCGCCCATGGCGCACAGCGATTCGGTCGCCGAGGGCAGCAGGCTCACCACCCGCGGCGTACTCGCCAGCTCCGGCGCTGGAGACCCGCCGCGAGCGTGGGTGTGGCGGTCGGGCGATTTTGGGGGCGTGGCGTGGTTGGTCATCAGCGTGGATTCGGTGCGGGTCAGCGGGTCAGCGGTGGGCGTGTGTGGGCGGGGGCAGGTTCGTGTGAAAAACGTCCGGCGATCGATCCCGGCCCGGGCTCGCCTCGGGCGACCGGCTGAGGTGAATCTCGGACCAATCAAGCGGGGCGCTCGGGAACGCCGAATATGAATGATTGGCGTTGCTGCGACCAGATGCGGGGCGAACGATAGAACCCTCGCGGGGTGACTGGCTTGCTTCAGATGCGGTGAGCGGCGACAATGCCGCGTGGCCGACGGGTTGTCGGTCGGGTCGGCGTTGGTTGCCGGGCCGCGAGTTGTGAGCGAAGGCGCAGGTTCCTGCGGTGGGTATGGAAGACACGGAGAGCCCGATGACCGATCAGCTTCAGCAAACAACGAATCGACGGCTCTTCAACATGCTTCACGCCGCGGAGCAGCGGGCTGCGCTGATGCGGCGTGTGATGCTGCTGGCGGCGCTTGCGGGCACGGGCATCGCGACGGGTGCCAGCGGCATGGCATCCGGGCTGAGCGTCGGGGTCGCGCGCGGGTTGACGATTCAAGAGCAACAGCCCGACGAGCCGGCGCCCGCCGCGCCGCCGGAGACGCCGGCCTCCACCGAGCCCCCGGCCAAGATCCCCGAGCTTCCCACGACCAAGCCGAGTTCGACATCGCCCCCCACGACTCCCCCGCCCGGCGCCGCGGCACCCGGTCTCGCGCCGGGCACCACGTCCGAAGTCGCACGCCGTCCCGGCGCTGCGCCCGCCCCCGCCGCGCGCCCGGATGCCAAGAGCGCCCGCGGCACCACCGTGAGCGCAAAGCAGCCGGAGAGCACGCCCCCGGGCAAGCCGGCGTCGGCGGATGAACGCGCGAAGGAACGCGAGTCAAAGGCACGCAAAGCCGCGGAGATGGCCAAGGCGAAGCGTGAAGCGGATGCCAAGGGTGGTGGGGGAGATGTCGCGGGCGACGACAGCGCTCAGATGAAGGAAGGCGCGCAATCCAAGGAAGACGCGGACTCCAAGAACGGCGCCGCGACGGACGTGCCCGGCGCTCGCTTCGAGCAGATGTCCGGCTCGTTCCGCTACGGCCCGTTCGCCGAGCCCGTGAAGATCAAGCTCATCGCCGACGAGGTCGCCTCGTTCCTCGGCATCCAGTACATCGGCTCCGACGCCGCGCTGGCCGACAAAGTCGTCTTTCTGCCCACAGCGATCGACGTGCCCGCCGAGCAACTCATGGAGTTCCTCGGCCTGCTTCTTGAACAAAACGGCATGGTGCTGAAGTCCACCGGCATCGGCAAGATCTATCAGATCTCTTCCGCCGCCGATGTCGGTGCCGCGGCCATCGGCGAGAACCCGCTGGCCACCACGCAGATCATCCCCACGCCAGGGATCAAGCCCTCAAGCCTGCAGCAGGCGATCGCCGCGATGGCCACCCGCAGCGGCGGCGGAGGCGGCGTGCCCGGTCAGTCCGGCGGCCAAGTGCCCGGCCAAGCGGGGCCGATCGCGTATCTGGACGAACTTGGCGTGATCCTCATCACCGACTCGCCGCGCCGCATCGCCGTGATCTCCAGCCTTGTTCGCACGCTCGTCGCCGAGCAAAACAAGCAGCAGTTCACCCGCTTTGACGTCCAGTTCCTTTCCGCGGCGTCTGCCCGCCAGCGCGTCATCGATCTGCTTGGCCGCGGCTCCAGCACCGGCTCGCCCCAGCAGGGTCAACCTCAGGGCCTCCCTGGCGGCGGCAGTGCCAGCACCACCATCGCCAACCTTCCCGACCGCCTGACGCTCGAGCCCACCAGCAACGCGCTGCTCTTCCGCGGGCGCACCGACGAGACCACGCTCCTTGGGCGATTGCTCACGGTGGTTGATGTCCCCAGTGTGCTCGAAGGCAAGTGGTACCCAGTCGCCGGCGCGGCCCAGATCGCTCAGTCCGCCGAGAAGCAGGGCTTCGGTCGCGTGATCACGATCCAGACCGGCAACTCGCAGAACGGGCAGAACACTAATCAACTACAGCCCCAGCAACTGAACCTGAACCCCGGACAAACGCGTGACGGCGACCAGTCCTCCGGTCCGTCGATCGTCGTCGACGGCCAAGGCCGCGGCTTCATGTACTTCGCGACGCCGACACTCCACGAGCAGATGGACAAGCTCGTGAAGCAGCTTGAGCCGTTCACCGAGAGTGAGTCGGTGGTCTACGAGCACTACAAGGTCAAGCACTCCAAGGCCGAGGACATCGCGGAGCTCGTGCGTTCGCTCATCAGCAACACGGTCCCCGCAGCGACCTCGGCACTGCTTCCCGGGGGCGGGCAGAACAGCGCATTCAGCGGGAGCGCGTTTGGCAACAACAATGCCAACAACGTCAACAACAATCGGCGCGATCAGTTGGCAGGCCAGCGCGGAAACACGCAACGCGGCAACACCGGCACGGGCGCTGACGGCGAGAACGCCGCCATCGAAGCGTCGCAAGACGTGTTCGTGCTTGCAGATACGGGCAACAGCCAGGTGATCGTCAAAGCGCCGAAGCGATTGCAGCCGCAGTTTGCTCGCCTGATCACCAAGCTCGATTTGCGCCGTCCGCAGGTCTTCATCGAGGCACAGATCATCGTCCTTGACGACACCAATAACTGGCGACTCGCGTTTGAAACGCAGTACGTTCAGACCAATGGCGACGGCACGACGATCGCGGCCCGCAGCATCTTTGGTGACGCGACCGCCGCCGCCGCCGGCGGGCTCATCGGCGCTCCCGCGATCACCCCGCTTCGCAACGCCTTCACTGCCGCCGTGATCAAGAGCGATCAGGTTCCCCTGGTCATCACTGCCCTTCAATCCGTCACCAACGCGCGAATCGTCGCCGCTCCCAAACTGCTGGTTGACGACAACGAAGAATCCGAGATCTCTGCGCTCCGTCAGATCCCCACAACGACCACAAGCCAATCCGGCGCCGCGGGTTCAACCGTGACGGCCTTCGGCGGCTTCGAAGACGCCGGCCCCCGCCTGCGTGTGAAGCCGCAGATCAGTTCGGGTGATTATCTTCGACTCGAATACGCGCTTGAACTCTCCAGCTTCCTTGAAGCCTTCAACCCCGATTCGCCCGTGCCGCCGACGAAAAGCACCACGACGATCACGAGCGACTCGGTGACGGTCCCGAGTGATTCGACGATCGTCGTCGGCGGTTTAACGCTCGAGAACGTGTCCAAGACGGTCCGTCAGATCCCGCTGATCGGCGACATTCCGATCTTGGGACAGTTGTTCCGCGATGAGTCTGAGAACAAGAATCGGCAGGTGATCTACGTGTTCATCACGCCGCGGGTGATGCGCGACGTGGAGTTCAATGACGTTCGACTTCTCTCGCAGGGCCCGCTGAAGGTGGCCAAGGTCAGTAGCGCGGCGCCCGACATGATGCCCACAACGTTCATCGAGAGCATCGAATCGGCCCGTCGTCCTGAAGTCACCCCCCCGGCCCGCCAGACCGACCCCAACGAGCCCACGCCGCGACTGCCGGCGCCGACGACCACGCCCCCGATCACGCCCGTGAAGCAGGACGAATGAAGCTCGCGCGGTAGACTGTGTCTGACGGCGACATGACGACGTGAACCCCGGTACCCAATGCCCAAGCAGCCCCTGACCGAAATCGTGAAAGCACCCGACCTGGCGACGGTCGAAGCGACGCCGGTCGTCCACGACTGGGCCCGCGTGGTTGAGCTCTGGGGCGACCTCGCGCCGCGCGAGGATCGGCTGCGTGCGTTCCCCGAGACCGCCGGCAGCGACGCTGAGCCGTGGGACACGCTGCTGGGCATGCTCGCGCTGGACGAGCACTCGGCCCTGAAGAAACTCGCGGAGCGCACCGGCCTCCCGCTGCAATCCGAGCCGCGCCTGCAAGAGTCCGCCGCTCGCTTCTACGAACTCATCTCCGGCTCCCTCGCGCGTGAGCATCAGGTCGCCGGCCTTTCCAGCGACGGCCAGGTGATGACCGTCGCCACCAGCCAGCCCATGCAGCCCGCGCTCTTCGCACTGCTCGAAGAACGCCTCGACATGCCCGTCCGCCTCGTGCTTGCCCCGCGCGGCGCCGTCACCAACCTCATCAACCGCGGCTACGAGCAGAAGCAGGACCTCGTCACCGAGATCGTCGAAGAGATGCCGCTGGACGAGCGGGCCATCCAGTCCGCCGCGGGCTCGATTCGCCAGTCCACCGACCTGCTCCAGCTCGCGCGCCAGACGCCGGTCATCCGCCTCGTCAACATGATCCTGTTCGAAGCCCTCCGCCGGCGCGCCAGCGACGTCCACGTTCATCCGATGGAGAACAAGCTCGTCATCCGCTTCCGCATCGACGGCATGCTCGTCGACGCTTTCAGCCCGCCGCTGGCGCTGGCGCCCGCGATCAGCTCGCGCTTGAAGGTCATGACCGAGCTGGACATCGCCAACCGCCACGCCCCGCAAGACGGCCACACCAACGTCCGCATCGGCACGCGCAAGGTCGATATCCGCATGTCGGTCATCCCCAACGTCTACGGCGAGCGCATCGTCCTCCGCCTCCTCGACCAATCGCAGAACCAGCTCGGCCTCGAGAAAATCGGCATGCCCGAAGACCTTCAGGGCAAGCTGCGGACGCTCATCAACCGGCCCAACGGCATCATCCTCGTCACCGGCCCCACCGGCTCCGGCAAGACCACCACGCTCTACGGCGCGCTCGGCTCCATCGATCGCTCCTCGCGCAACGTCATGACCGTCGAAGACCCTGTCGAATATCACCTCGACGGCATCAGCCAGACCCAGGTGAACCCAAAACGCGGCGTCACCTTCGCCGCCGGTCTCCGCTCCCTCCTCCGCCAAGACCCCGATGTCATCCTCGTCGGCGAAATCCGCGACAAGGAAACCGCCGAGCTGGCGACCCAGGCCTCGCTCACCGGCCACTTGGTGCTCGCAACGCTCCACACCAACGACGCGCCGAGCGCGATCTCGCGCCTCGTCGATATCGGCGTCGAGCCGTATCTCATCACCTCCACGCTGCTGGCCGTCCTCGCGCAGCGACTCATCCGGCGCACCTGCCCGGATTGCAAGGGCACCGGCAAAAACGTCCACACCGTCGCCGGCACCGTGGGGCTTGAGGTCGGTCACTGCGAGCGCTGCAACGGCTCGGGCTACTTCGGGCGTCAGGGCGTCTTCGAGCTCATGCTCATGAACGACACCATCCGCCGGCTCACGAGCCAGAACGCCGACTCGATCACCATCGCCGACGCCGCGCGGGCCGAGGGCATGACCACGCTCATGGACGACGCACTCGAAAAAGTCGCTCGCGGCATCACCACCGACGCCGAAGTCCATCGCGTCCTGGGCTGATCGCCCACCCCCCGTCCCCCACCTAAACTCGACCGGTCGCCCGGGTAGCTCAGCTGGATAGAGCAGCGCTTTCCTAAAGCGCAGGTCGGACGTTCGAATCGTCTCCCGGGTATTGGCGAGCGCTACCGCCCGTAAAGATTCCGCTCCACCCACGAGTCCTGCTTTAGCACGCTCGCCCGCAGACGCCGGTCGCGTGCCTCGGCACGCCGCTGCGCCACGCGCGCCAGCGAACTCGCGGCCGTGCGCAGCGCACCCGTCAGCTCATCCCCCGACCCCGCCATCGCATGCAGCGCCCGCGCCGCCCGCGGCGTAAAGCTCGTCAGCAACTCATCCTCCAGCGACACAAAGATCTGTGCCGAGCCCGGATCCCCCTGCCGCCCCGCGCGCCCGATGAACTGCCGATCCACACGCTTGGCGCCGTGCAGTTCGCTGAGAATTACATGCAGCCCACCGGCCCGCCGCGCGACCAGATCCAGCAGGATGTCCGTGCCGCGGCCAGCCATGTTCGTCGCCACCGTCACCGCGCCCGCGCTGCCCGCGGCCCCGATGATCGTCGCCTCGTCCTTGTCAAAGTTCGCGTTCAGCACGCGATGCTCAATCCCCGCGCCGGCCAGCCGTCGCGATACTTCAACCGAAGCCTGAATCGATCGCGAGCCAACCAGCACCGGCCGACCCTGCCGATGCAGCGTCATCACCGACTCGATCAGCGCGTCCAGCTTTGCGCGGGCGTTGCGGAAGACCCGCGTCGGCCACTGCTGTCGGATCACCGGCCGGTTCGTCGGGATCACCGTGACCCGCCGCTGATACGTCGATTCCATCTCGCGCGTCGCGTCCGCCGCGGTGCCGGTCATGCCCGCCAGGAACGGGTACGTGCGGAAGAATCTTTGAAAGCTCAGTCGTGCCAGCGTCTCGCGATCGGCGGTGATGTCCAGCGATTCCTTCGCCTCCACCGCCTGATGAAGCCCGTGCTCCCACGTGCGATCGGCGAGAAACCGCCCGGTGAACTCGTCAACGATGACAATCTTGCCATCAACGATCGCGTATTGCCGGCCCTGGCGATAGCACGCCCGCGCGACCAGCGCCGTGCGCACAAGCTCGATTGCGCGCCGCTGCGCCTTGAACACCGGCTCGCTCTGCAGCGAGAACGCGTGCGCGCAGCGGGCCTCGCCGCGCTCGGTCAGGTCAGCCTTCTTGCGGACGTGATCGACCTCAAAGTCCTCGTCCTCGACAAGCTCCGCCGCGATCGCGTCCGCGGCTCGATACAGATTCGCCAACTCGTCCGTCTTGCGGCTCTGCGCGATGATCAGCGGCACCACGCCCTCATCGATCAGCACCGCGTCCGCCTCGTCCACCAAGGCCGCGTGCAGCCCCGGCACCATCGCGCCGCCAGACCACACGCCCCGCGCCGCATCAAGCCCGCGGGCCACGCCGCTGGGGTCATCGTGTACGTCCATGCCGAACCGCGCACGCCCGGCCCACGCCGAGTCCACGCCGTCAAGCCGGAGCTGGTCGCGCAGCCAATCGGCGGTGATCTGCTTCGGCGTGCCGTACACGATCGAGCGCGCGTACACGTCGCAGCGCGCGATCGGGTCCAGCTCCTGCTGAATCGAGCCCACGCTGAGCCCGCAGCGCTGGTAGATCGGCTCGCGGCTCTGCGCATCGCGCGCGGCCAAGTAATCGTTCACCGTCAACACATGCAGCGAGCGAAAACGCCACGCCAGCAACGCCGCCGCGAGCGAGCCCGTCAGCGTCTTGCCCTCGCCGGTGAGCATTTCGATGATGCGTCCGTGATACAGCGCGATCGCGCCGACAAGCTGCACGTGGTACGCCTCTTGGCCGGTCTCGCGCCGCGCAACCTCGCGCACGCCGGCCAGGCCTTGGATGAGCAACTCGCGCTCCGCGGCTTCGGCCCGCTTGGCCTTGCGAACAAAGCCCTCGCGCAAGCGAAGCAACTCCGCGTCCAGAGCGTCATCCGTCAGGTCGCGAAAGCGAGAGCGTGCCGCGTCCACCGCCATCGCCATCTGCCCCATCGCGCCGTCGCTCACACGCCGCGTGCGTAGGCGCATCTGCAGCGTCGCGTACGCGCGATCAACTCCCGTGAGTTCGCTCGGCCGGCGCCTTCGCGAGCGAACCGACTGAGAAAGGGCGTGATAGCGAGTCAAGGCTTGCGACATGGTGGGAAGTGAGGAGCGATGAGTGCTGAGCGAAAGCAACTGACAACTGACAACTGACAACTAGATCTTCACTCTCCCCTGCAGCGCCTTCGAGACGCGCTCCACAATCTGGTGCAGCAGCGGCTTTGACGGCAGCGTCGCGCGGATCGCCACGCGCTGGCCGGGGGCCAGGTTCGCCAGTTCCGCCGCGGGTGCGGTGATGTGTACCGTGAACTGCTCTTGCATGGACATTCGTCCCGACGGGTCATCCGGTCGCGTCGAGATCTCACCGCCGCCGGCGCCGCCCAGCGCCGCGTGCGGGAGCTGTCGCTGCGCGCCGGGCATCGCGACCGCTGACGTCGCGGTGATGACGCGTGAGGGGTCGCTCGCCGGGCGCATCCGCAGCGTGTACATTCCTGGCGAAAGTTCGAACAGCCACGCCGCCTGCGTCTGATCCAGCGTCGCCGTGACGCGTGTGCGGTCGGTGTCGGCCACCTCGCAGATCGGCGTGCCGATGGTGACGTGCGAGCCCAGCGCCCGCCCGGGATCGGCCGTGACAATCACGCCGTCGATCGGCGAACGGACGACCAACTCGCGCGCCCGCCGATCCAGTTCCGCCAGCGACGCCCGCCACACCTCGGCTTGCTGTTCCGCCACGCGAGCCGCGGCTGGGTCCGCTCCCGCCAACGCCTCACTCCGATTCATCTGCAAGATGCGAATGTTCGCCCGCGCCAGCGCCATCTCTGAACGCATCTCCGGCGCATCAATGGTCAGGATCTTCTCGCCCGCTCGCACGCGCTGGCCCAGTCGTACGTGTACCTCCTGAACGAAGCCGTCGGACGCCGCGAACACGCCGCGCTGGTCCACCGGCTCGATCACGCCGGTCGTGCGCCGCCAATCCGGCAGCGGCACTGCACCGATCAGCACCGCCAGCGCCGCGCTGAGCGCCAGCGAAACCGTGATCGCCCGCCCTCTGGAGTCGTTCAGCGAGCCGTGGCTCGCCAGCCAATGCACCCATTTGCCCACCGGCATGATGAACCACAGCACGATCGACCACACCGCCAGGATCACGCCCAGCAGCAGGAACGAGCTCAGCAGGAAGAAGATGATCACCGTGAAGAGGAACATCCGGTACACCAGCGATAAAACGCCAAAGACCAGCAGCACCAGCGCCTCGCTGGAGCTTGACGTCGGCGGGCGTGCCGAGGAAATCCGATACAGATGACGCTGGAACAGGAACTTCAGCATCATCGTCGAACGCTGCATGAGGTTCGGCACCTCGATCAGGTCCGACAGGATGAAGTAGCCGTCAAAACGCATCAGCGGGTTCGCGTTGAACAGGATCGTCGCAATCGACGCCGACACCATCGCGTAGTACGTCAGCTCCTTCAGCAACGTCCCCTCGGGAGCCTGCACCCAGATCAACGCGCACACGCACGCCGCGGCGATCTCAAAGATCATCCCGCCCGCGCCCACCAGCGCCCGCTTCCACTTGCTCGTAAACGCCCAGGCGCTCGACGCATCAACATACGGCGACGGAATGAAAATCATCAGCAAGAACCCGGTCTCGGGCACCTGCCCGCCGAAGCGCTTGCAGATCAGGCCGTGACCCAGCTCGTGCCACGCTTTGAGCAGGATGAACGTGCCCAGGATCCACGCCCAGTTCGTCGGGTTGCTCAGCGAATCAAACCCCGACACCATCCGTCGCCACTCCGGCGCCACGCTCCACAGCGCCGCGATGACGAGCACCGCCCACGCCACCAGTCCCGCGCGGCTCAACACCGGCCGAAAAATCGGCTCAAGCCACGTCAACATCCGATCCGGGTTGAACACCTTCACTCGCAAATACATCAAACTCGCCAGTTGCTGACGCGTCTTGCGGCTCTGCCGATCCGTCGATCGCTTCAACAACTGCTCCGCCTCCGGCGAGGCATCGATCGACAACAAGTTGTTCGAATAAAGCTGGCTCAGCAGCTCGATCACCTCGTTCTGCGTCGGCGCCGCGTCGGCGTGCTTGCCTAGGACCAGCCGCCACGCCTCGTCCACCGTGCGCCCGCCATCGAGCGAACACACGAACTCGTGCGCGATCGGGTTCAATCGGTAAAACTGGTTGCTCGCAGGGTCGTGCGCGACGTGCCACCGCCCGCGCCGATAAAGCTGACGCGTGATCTGCACATGCGGACGCAGGCGCGGCCGACTCGTCGCGACGCGATGCCAGAATGGTGAGAACGTCGGGCGTTCCATGTTCAGCGAGAGTCCTTCAACAACCGGCGCACACCGCGCGTCGAACAATCACCACCAGAACCACAGCCGCAGCGTGTCCGTCACGCGCCGCGTGCCGATCCACAGCAGCGAGCGCCGCCCGGAATCCAGCCGCACCACGCCCTCCATCCCCGGGCGCATCCACGACGCGGGCTCGTCGATCGTTGTCCAAACTTCGAACATGTTCTTGCCATCCAGCGCCTGCGCCAGCGGCACAACCCGCTGCACCGTCAGCCCGAACCCCGCGCCCGGATTGCTCCGCGTCGCGATCTCGCCGCGCGTGCCCGGCTGGATCAGCGCCTTGCCGTCAGCGTCCAGCAGCAGGTCCGATTCATCGAGCTTCACCACCGCCGACATGCGCTCCAGCGGCGCGATGCGGAACAACTCCTCGCCGAGCTTCACCGACGCACCGACCTTGTCACGCAGATTGCCGCTGACCAGCGTGCCGTCGATCGGCGCCGTGATCGTCGAGCGTTCGATTCGCGAGAGGAACAGCGACTCTTGCGCCCGCGCCGCATCGGCCTGGGCCTGAGCCCGCGCCGCGTCCGCGGGCTTGTTCTCCTTCATCGCCTGGGCCATCGCGCGCTCGCCCTGCACGGCGCGTGAGCGTGCCTCCTGCGCCTGCAACTTCAGCTCGCTCGTGTCCAGCTCGACCAGCGCCTGTCCGGCCCGCACGACCCGACCCGCCTCGGCATCCTCGCGCAGCGCCAGGATCACGCCGTCGATCGGGCTGGCGATGATCCGCTGCTCCAGCGGGCGAAGCTCCGCGACCGCGTTCACGCGATGATCCGTCGTGTACAGCGCGCTGAACAGCAGCACGCCCAGCACAAGTAGCGCCGCGATTTTCCACAGCGTGTGCCGCGGCCCAACCAGCATCGCCCCCGTCTTCTTGAAGCTCTCCACCGCCCGCACCGCCAGCGGCTGATCATCACGTTTCCGCGTCGCCAGCGTCGGCGCCACCAGATCCAGCGTCGCCTGAATGCGGTCCACCACCGTCGGGTCGATCGTCGGCGCGTTCGCCGGCGCACGCGACTCCAGCGTCAAAACCCCGACAATCTCATCGCCCGCCCGCAGCGGCAGCGAGCACACGCGCAGCCGCCCATCGCCCGCCGCAAGCTCGCGATGACAATGCACGATCGCCTGCCCCAGCACCGCATCCTCATCCATCGGCGGCGCCGGAAACAGCACCGGCTGGTCCTGATCAAGGCACTCGTCCATCGCCTCTTCAAGTTTGCGCAGGATCGCGGTGCGCCGGTCAAAGTTCTCCGTATCGCTGATCGCCAAGAGCGCGCACGCATCGCGCTTCACCCACGCCAACGCCGCGCGGTCAGCGCCGTGCTGACGCGCCATCGTGTTCACCAGCGTGATGCACGCGCCCTTGAAGCTCGACGCGCCGTTGATCGCCGCCAGCAGCTTCGCGGCCCCATCCGTCGAGCTGAAACTCGCCAGCGCCCGACGCAGCGCCCCGCGCACGCTGTGCAGGTGGATGTATCCCAGCACCACCTCGCTCATCGCCAGCGTGCTCTGAATCGCCCCGCGCGAGCGGGTTTCAATCACAAGCGTGATCGCCCCCGGACACGACGCCGTCCCCGGCGCACCGCTTGGTGCCGGCTTTGCGCCCTCGCCGTTCGACGCGCCAGCCTGCACGTTGGCACCTTCACCGGACGTGTTCGCACTCGCACCCGCCGCCGCAGCGTTCGGCTCGCTCGGCAACGCCAGCGCAATCACATGCCCGCGTTCGCTCGCGCCGCTGGGGTCAAAGCTCCCCGCGTCTCCCTGCAAGCTGAACACCCGCGACATTCCGGACTCGATCGCGCCGTACGCCGCGCGAGTCACGTCATCGCCCGCCAGCAGCGGGGGCGGCCCCGCCTGCCCGCCCGCGCTCGCCGCCGCGGCTGATGGCCACAGCGCAATCGGCCGCACGACCAGCTCGCCGCGCTCGCCGTTCATCGGCACGAACACGACCGCCTGCCGCGCCGCCGACACCTGACCCAGCACGCGCAAGAGTCGATCCAAAAACGCGCGATCGTCCGGCGCCGGCGCGCTGAGTTCCGCGACGAGTCGTTGCCACGCGGCCGAGTTGAGTTCACGTTGATCGGTCAGCATGGTCAGTTCGGGGCCTTGCTCGCCAGTGTCGGCTCGCTGAAACGCACGCGCACCGGCAGCCCGGCGGGCAACAGTCTCGGATTCGGCAGTTCAACACGCACGCGCCGCGTCCCGGCGTTGTCCGTCACAGGCGCGACGCTCAGCACGCGCCCGAGGATCACCTCGCCGCCGCCAAGATCCGCCGGCGCATCCATCATCACCCACGCCCGCGAGCCCTCGACGAGCTTCAGGTTCAGCGTCTCATCGATCGGCGTGGGCAGGTCGATCCACAGCGGGTCGATGTTCACGATCCGCAGCACCGGCTGGTTGATGTCCACCGCCTGGCCGGGCTCGGCGCCGACCATGTCCACTACGCCGTCGTAGCGGGCCTCAAGCCGGTATCGCTGGACCTGCTCCTGAAGCTGCACGAGCTTCTGCGTCTCTTCCTGCTGCGTCGCCAGCGCGTTGGCCATCTGGGCCTCGCTCGCCGCGACCGCGAGCCTGCGCTCTTCAAACTCCTGCGGGTTCATCGCGCTGCCGGCCTGCGCGCGCTGCGCCGCGTCAAACCGCAGCTTCGCAAGCTCAAGGTTCGCTTTCGCCGTCTTGACGTTCGAGTCGTTCTCCGCGCGCACGCGCTGCACCGCCAGGCTCGACACCGCCTCACCATCGCGAGCACGCACCAGCAACTGCCCCGTCGTCACCCGATCACCCGCCCGCACCGCCACGTGTGAGATCTCCACCGGGAACGTGAACCCCATCACGGCATCTCGATTCGGCTTCGTCACCCACGCGTGCCCGCCAAACGACAGCGTGCGGTTCTCAAAGTCCAATCGCGCCGCCGGTGCCAACGCCTGCACCGTTGGCGTCGCAACGGGCGACGCTATTGTCGCGCTCGACGCCGCGCCCGCGCCACCGGGAACCGCCGCCGGCGCGCCAGATTGCGCCCGCGCAGCCCCCGCCGCGGCGATCACCAAACAGCATCCAAGTGTCTTCACCACGTTCATAGTCACCATTCTAGAGGGCATTCTTGGGTGGCCCGCTTCTCGTTGGTGGCCCCGCCTCTCCGAGGCGGGGTTGGCCAAACTGCCAGTACCACACCCCCCACACGCCACAGCGAACACCATTCGACGCATCTGGCCTATCCGTTCCGTCGAACTCCCCAGTCTGCGACCCTAAGGTTCGCTTCGCTGGAGTTCGCCCGTTTCGCCGCACGTTCCCGCGAGCTCGATCCGACCAACGTGTCTGGGATCGCGGTCGCATTCAAGGAGACCCCGCATGAGCACCGCCGCCGCCTCGCCCGTCGCCCCCGCCTCAACCTCCCCCGCGGCCGCCGCGAAGCCCACGGTCCCCTTCATGCTCCCGGCCCTTCACGACGCCGATATCGAAGCCGTCAACAAAGTCCTCAAGTCCGGCATGCTCCGCGCCGCCAGCAAGTGCGAGGAACTCGAAAAACGCCTCGGCTCCATGTCCGGCGCCAAGCACGCCATGACCTGCGCCAACGGCACCTGCGCCCTCCAACTCGCCTACGAGCCCCTCTTCGCCCGCGGCGACGACGTCCTTGTCCCCGCCTGGTCCTACATCGCCACCGCCGCCATGCTCGTCGCCCGCGGCTGCAACCCCATCTTCGTGGATGCCGACCCCGCCACCGGCCAGATTGACGTCGCCGACGCCGCCAAGCGCGTCACCAAGAAGACCACCGGCATCGCCGCGACGCACATGTACGGCACGCCCGTGAACATCGACGGCGTGCAAGACCTCGCCACGAAGCACGGCTTCAAAGTCGTCTACGACTGTGCGCAGTCTCACCTCTCGACGTATAAGGGCCAGCCCGTCGGCGTGTTCGGCGACGCCGTGACCTACTCGTTCTACGCCACCAAGAACCTCGGCACCGGCGAAGGCGGCATGATCACCTGCAACGACGACACGCTCGCCCGCCAGATCAAGCTCCTCCGCTCCCACGGCGAGACCGAAAAGTACCTCCACGAGCAGGTCGGTTACAACTACCGCATGAACGACATGGCCGGCGCCATCGCCTGCTCACGTCTCGATCGTCTGCCCGCCGAGACCGTCGCCCGCCAAGCCGCGGCCGCGAAGTACGACGCGCTCCTCAGCGAGTTCGAGGCCTACCTCACGCCCATGCGCGTCACCCCCGGCGCCGTCAGCGTGTATCACCTTTACACGCTCAAGCTCAACATCGAGAAGCTCTCTTGCTCGCGCGACGAGTTCAGCAAGCAGCTCATGGCCGAGGGCGTGCCCAGCGCCGTCCACTACCCGCGCAGCCTCCCGCAGCAGCCCGCCTTCGGCGCATTCATGTCCATGCAGACCGCCGCCTGGCCCGTCGCCGATTCACTCGGCGCCCGCGTCCTCAGCCTCCCCATGCACCACGGCCTTACCGACGCGCACTTTACCCAAATCATCAACGCCATCCGCAAGGTGATCGGCGCGAACAAGAGGTGATCGCGCATAGCCGGCCGCCTGGTCGCCCGGCACTCCGTGCCGGATCCTCGCTGTTCCCCAAGCCCACCGGCGCACACGCTTACCATCCCGCGTGAATCACGACACGCCCTCCCCGGCGAACAATCAGCCCGCCGCCACGCCGATTTTCCAGCGTCTGGATATCTGCGAGTCCGCCCCGTATCCGCGCTCGCACTACGCCCGCCTCCTGCTCTGGTCACTCGTCAGCCGCACGCTTTTCCGCTGGAGCCCGCGCCAGCTCAAACGCTTCCGCGTCTCGCTGCTCAACCTCTTCGGCGCCGCCGTTCACCCCACCGCGCACATCCGCCCCAGCGCTCGCATCCGCCACCCCTGGCTCCTCAAGGTCGGCCAGTACAGCGTCATCTCCGACAACGTCAACGTCTACAACCTCGGGCCGATCGAGATCGGCGATCACTCCGCCATCTCGCAAGACGCCCACCTCTGCGCCGGCTCGCACGATCACACCAAGCGCGACCTCCCCCTCATCCGCCCGCCCATCACCATCGGCCACGGCGTCTGGATCTGCGCCGAAGCCTTCATCGGCCCGGGCGTTCACGTCGGTGACAACACGCTCGTCGCCGCGCGGGCCGTGGTCACCAAAGACACCCCGCCCAACGTCATCGTCGGCGGCAACCCCGCCCGCGTCCTCCGCCCACGCCCTTTGCCAGGAATCGACGCCGATAGGCCCCCGTCAACCTGAGCAACGCCAGCGTTTTCGCCACCGAATCGCGCACAGCGCGAAACCGCGCGCCGATCACCGTCACCTATGCTCGCCGCTTGCCCCCGCCTGACACCAGCCCGCGCTCGCTCTCGCTCCGCTGGGTGCTCACGTTGCACGTCCTGGCGGTGACGCTCACGCAATCGACGTGGATGGCCGGCACGGTGATCCTGCCGCTTTTGGCACGCCGCGAGTTCGGCGCCACCAACGTCGAAATGTCCATCGTCACGATGGCGCCACTCGTGCTCGCGAGCCTCTCGATCTTCTGGGGCGCGCTCCTGGCCCGCCTCACCATCTGGCGCTACGCCCTGGTCTACTGGGCCGTCTCCATGCTCCCGCTCATGGCGATGCACTGGATGACCAACATCCACCACCTGCTCATCCTCCAAGTCATCGCCTCCATCGGCGTCGGCGGCTGGTCCGCCGTCAACGGCGACCTCCTCAAACGCCTTTATCCCGAAACCCGCCGCGGCCTTGCCTTCGGCCTCCTCACCGGCGGCAGCGTCGCCGGCGGCGCGCTCCTCAGCTTCCTCATCGGCAAGACCCTCGCCATCGACCACGAGTCCTTCACCTGGATCCTCCCCGGGCTCGCGGTCCTTCACCTACTGGGCGTCCTCGTCGTCGGGCTCCTGGCCCGACTCACCGGCGTCGAGCGCCCGGGCATACGCCCGCCCGGCGAATGGTCGCCCGCGCGCATGATCGGCCCCATTCTGCACATGAACCGTGTGTTGCGTGAAGACCGAATCTTCTTCCGCTACGAAGCCGCGTTCATGACCTACGGCATGGGCTGGATGATCTGTTGGGCTCTCGTCCCGCTCATCATCACCGACAAGCTCAAACTCCCTTATGACCTCGCCAGTGAATCCACCGCCGTGCCCATGCAGCTCGCAATCTTGCTCATGACACTCCCCGCCGGCCTCCTCAGCGACCGCATCGGCCCCATCCGCATCTCCAGCGTCGCCTTCGCGATTTACGCCCTCTACCCGCTCCTGCTCATCGGCACAGTCCTGCTCGCAAGCCTCACGCCCACCGCCCTCACCGGCAGTCTCGTGATCCCCGCCTCCGCATCAGACGAATCCTCGCTCCTCCCGCTCATGTTCATCGCCCCTTGGGCCCTCACCATCGCCAGCCTCGTCCACGGCGTCGCCAGCGCCGCCGCCAACATGGGCTGGCTCCTCGGCCCCGTCAAGCTCGCGCCCACACCCGAGAAGGCCCCGCAATATGTCGCCATCCACGCCACGCTCGTCGGCGTGCGCGGCGCCATTTTTCAAGCCCTGGGCATCGCGCTCTATGCCCTCACCGGCTCTTTCTGGCTCCCACTGCTCTTCGCCGCGGCTGGCTTCGCGTGGGCGGCATGGCAGATGCGCTCGCTCGCATTCCTGATCGAGTCGCGAGAGAAGCTTGCCGCGGCTTCGTCGCCGTCTTCACCAACTTCATTCCTCGAGCGCGCTGAGCCGGTTTCCCGGGCGTCTTCTTCACCCGTGCCGCTGGTGGCAGATCCGCCAACTGGTCCTTCTTGAACTGCGCCGCCGTGAACGCGCTGGCCGTCTTCTCGCGGTCCCACGTCCACGATGGGCCCTTCTTCTGCTCGTAAAAGTCCCACAGCTCAAACCAATAACTTCTGAACGCGTGCTCCTTGAACGGTGCGAAGTGCCGCTGCACGCGCTTCATCACCGCCCGCTCGGTGCCCTTGAAGCCCAGCACGTTCCGCCCATGCCGCACGCTCTCGCTGTCCAAGGGCAGATGCCCATACCGCCCCAGCAACTGCATGATGTTCGCCGCGGCATACGGCCCGATCCCCGGCAGCTCCACCAAAAACTCCCGTACCGCATCGTCCGGCGTGCTCGGATCCATCAGCCAGCGCTCATCAACGTGACCCGACACAAACAACTTCGCCAGCTCGACGATCCGCGCATCGCGATATCCCACCGAGCACCGCGCCCTCAGCACCGCCGGCGCTGTCGCCGCAAGTTGCTCCGCAGATGGAAACGCCCCGCCCGTGCCCACGACCTGGCACAGCCGCTGATTCATCCGCACCGTGCTCGGCCACGCAACGTTGCAACTCGTCACCGTCTTGATCACGTCCTCAAACAGCGTCGGCGAGCGAAACAACCGCCCGCGCCCGCTCTTCTTCCACCGCGCGTCCAGCGCGTGATACCGCTTCAACGCCAGAGCGTCGTCCACAAAGTTCAGCATCCGCTCAAGCTGGTCTGCCGCCTCGCGCTTCGCCTCGCCATCCAGCGTGGAATCAAATCGCACGCTCAACTCCGCACCCCGCGCTGGCCCTCGCCCAAGCGCCGGCGCGTCCGGATCACGCTCCCCTTGCCAGAGCACACAGCGAGCCGCGCCCGACTTCAACGTCAACACCCGGCGCAACACCCGCGTCACCGGGTCCCACCAGTTCGGCTCCAGCACAAAGTACCCATAGCTGCACACATCGCGGTGCAACAGGTAATCACGAGGCGGCGTCATCCGAATCGTCGTGCCCATCAGTCGCGGCCTCCAGCCGTCAGGTGCCAGTTGTCAGTTGTCAGTCATCAGAAGTCAGGAAGCAGGAATCCAGATTCAGTTTCCAATTTGAGATTTCCAATTCTCAGCCCCAGTGCCTTCGCCTTTCCCTCTGCGTCTCTCCGCGCCCTCCGTGTACCTGCCTCCCCCTCAGCCCGCCCCACACAACCGCTCCACCGCCTCCTGATACCGCGCAAGCGTTCCGCGCACCACGTCCCCCGGCAGCTCCGGCCCCGGCGGCGTCTTGTCCCATTTGCCCGCATTCACCAAGGACTCCAGATACTCCCGAAGGAACTGCTTGTCATAACTCCGCTGCGCCCGACCCGGCTCATACCCATCCACCGGCCAAAACCTCGAGCTATCCGGCGTCAGTGCCTCATCAATCAAAATCGGCGGCGTCCACACCCGTCCCATCTTCTGCTCGCTGTCCGCCGGCAATCCAAACTCAAACTTCGTGTCCGCGATAATGATCCCGCGCGACAGCGCATGCTCCGCCGCCGCCGCGTAGATCTTCAGCGACACATCACGCATCACGCTCATCGTCTCGATCCCCACCTCGTCGCACGCACGCTCAAACGTGATGTTCTCGTCGTGCCCCGTCGCCGCCTTCGTCGCCGGCGTAAAGATCGGCTGCGGCAACCGATCACACTGCCGCAATCCTCGCGGCAGCTCCACCCCGCACACCGAGCCCGTCGCCTGATATTCCTTCCACCCCGATCCCTCCAAGTACCCGCGCACCACGCACTCAATCGGCACCACGCGGCACCGCCTGCCGATCGTCACCCGCCCCCGCAGATACTCGCGGCACGCATCCCCCGCGCCAATCACCCCCGTCGCCACATCATCAATGCTCGTGCTCAGCACATGCGTCTCGACGATCCGCCGCGTGCGAATGAACTCAAACCAGAACGCCGACATCGCCGTGAGCAGCCGACCTTTGCCGTCAATCGGCGTGGGCATGATCACGTCAAACGCGCTGATGCGGTCCGACGCCACGATCAACAGCGCGTCCTCACCCCCGCCTCCCGCCCGCCACTCCCGCGGCAGCGCATACACATCGCGCACCTTGCCGCGTCGCTCCAACGTCAGCGGCACCCGCGCCATATCCGCCGCCTCCTTCGCGCCCATTCCATTCTGCAAAGCATCCATGCGCCCACGATAGGTGTCGTTGGACTACCCCTCTCCGAAACGGACACCAACCGGCTGCATCCTCCTCGTCCGTGATTCACGCCGCGACTCACCCGTGTACGCTTGTCCGCCGCGTCGGCCCGCGTCCTCGCCAAGCCAAAGTCCTGCGCATCCGCATCTCCCTACCGTCTCGTTCACTGACGACCTGACCAGGCCCCAACCTCATGCTCAAGTTCGCCGTCTTTGAAAACGCGGGGGTCGGTGGCAGCAGTGGGGGCGGGCTCGCCAAGTCATGGTCGCTCGCGCACGCCCATCTCATCGGCCCTGAGCAACTCGTGCTCCCGGGCGAGATCACCTTCGACAACGGCTACATCGTCGTCGAAAAGAAGACCGACGGCGGCGCGGGCTCGGCCGGCCTCGGTCTGCTCTACTCCGTCGAAAGCGCCGAGGGCTGCACCGGCGGCTCGTTCGTGCTGCGCACATGTCTGCTCCCGCAGCGCGCCGAGCCGTATCTGCTCTCGCTCGAACTCGCACGCCAGAAGATCATGACCCTCCTCAACAAGCTTGAGGAGTGGGCATTGTTCGATCGCGCCGCCGACGAGCCGGCCATGCAGATGATCGACCGCGCCCGCCAGATGTTCACCAGCGCGCTCCTGGTCGCACGCCGATCGGGTTCCGCCGCCGGTCGCGGCGGCATCCCGCCATACTCCATCGACGCCGAGCGCGCCGCCCGCGCGGCGCTTGCCTGCTGCATCTCTGCCGGCGATGCTCTGGCCCTGCTCCAAGCCAAAGTTCAGCACGACCGTCGCTGCTCCGGCGAACTGGCCACCCTCGCCAAGATCAGCGTGCCCGACAACGCCCTGACCGATGACGAGGCTCGCGACGCCCGCGGCGCCATCGTCGGCAGCCCCGGCGTCGTCATCCCCGAGATGCCGAAGCTCGGCGTCCGCGTCAACCCCAACGCGTTCGGCCCGGCGATCTGCGACGTCATCGCCAAGCACTTTGACTTCGTCTCCGTCCCCATGCGCTGGATCGACCTCGAGCCCACCGAAGGCAAGTACGCGTTTGCGAAGTTCGACAAGTGGATCGAGTGGGCCGTGACGCAGGCGAAGATTCCCGTACACGCCGGCGCGGTGATCGACCTGCACCCGCGCGCCGTCCCCGGCTGGCTCAGCATCTGGGAGCACGATTACGAGACGCTGCGCGACGTCGTCTTCGAGCATGTGAAGAACGTCGTCACGCGCTATCGCCGCACCGTGAACACATGGACCGTGACCAGCGGCGTCAACGTCGGCGGCACATTCAAACTCACGTACGAGCAAGCCGTGGACCTCACGCGCTCGTGTACGATGATCGTGAAGAAGCTCCAGCCCAACGCGAAGGTCCACGTCGAGATCGCGCAACCCTTCGGTGAGCACGCTGGACTCCCCCGCGGCAGCAAATCCATCCCGCCCGTGCTCTACGCCGAACTGCTCAATCAGACGCAGACCTACGCCGATGCGTTTGCCGTGCGCGTGCAAGTTGGTCAGGGCGAAGTCGGCCGCGGCACTCGCCCGCTCATCGGCGTTTCCGCGGCGCTGGACCGCATCGCCGGCGCCGATCGCCCGATCGCGATTTCCGTCCTCGGCTGCCCCAGTCGACCCGCGTCCGAAGACCCGCAGTCCGAGCAAGGTTTCGACCCCGGCTACCCGCGCGCCGGCTGGACGCCCGAGACGCAAGCCGAGTACGCCGCGCGGCTCGCAAGCGTGCTGGCCGCGAAGCCCTACGTGCAGTCAGTGTGCTGGCACGAGATCATCGACGCGCCAACAAGCGCTTCTTCAGGCTCGATGCTCGCCGGCGGCCTGCTCAACACGCAAGGCCAGCCCAAGCCGGTGCTCAAAGTCCTCGCCGACCTGCGGGCCGCGCTGCGCGATCGCAAGCCACTGCCGAAGGTTTAATCCAGACCGCGTCACCCGTCGCTGACACTGCGGTATGCTGTGCGCGTGCCGCCGCGGGAATCTCACATCACGCAAACACAACAACCGAACCCCATCGGCGAAGACGTCGCGCCGTCGATGGAAGAGTTTGAACTCCGTGCCGCGCTGCGGCGCGAGCATCCGCCCGCGCCGCGACCGGATGCATGGGCGAACGAGGTGGCGAAGTGGTTTGCCGTGGTCGTGCTGGGCGCGATCGGAACGGTTGGGTTGATTTGGAGCATTTGGTTTCGACCAATGCCGGCGCGTTTGGAGCGTGCGGAGACGGCGAATGTCCCGCGCGTGACATTGGATGCGACGCGTTCTGGCGCTGGCCCTAGGGAAGAGCGGGCGGTGGAGACAGGCGAGCGACAGGAACGCGCGCCGAAAGCGGTGTTGACCGGGACGATCGACATCAACGCCGCGGGTCTTGCGGAGCTTCAGCTCCTGCCCGGCATCGGTCCGGCGCTGGCGCAGCGCATTGTCGAGGATCGCGAGAAGAACGGCCCGTACTTGGCGATCGAGAACCTTGATCGCGTGAAGGGGATCGGGCCCAAGACGCTTGAGAAACTGCGCCCGCTGGTCCGCGTAAACTAGATCTTCTAGAACTTCTTCAGGTGCGGCCGGGCGCGTGTGCGGTGGCTGCGAACGGTTGAGCGTGCGCGTGTGTATTTTTGAGCGGTCGGCCGCGGGCTCTCTTCGCGGCGAGGACGAAGGTCGTGATGAATCCGGCTGAGCTTCTCGGAACAAGCCCGGCGATTGGTGAGCTGCTTCGCCGCGCGCGGGCGGAGCGGCGCGTGCTGGCGCGCGGGAGCGTCGGCTCGAGCACGGCGCTGCTCACGGCGG